>Ga0207671_10000101_pt1 | contig 130999 bp, 124 predicted proteins | sample KBSC24metaG_FD_184352 | JGI IMG/M metagenome (GOLD analysis project Ga0207671, IMG submission 184352) | Corn rhizosphere microbial communities from Kellogg Biological Station, Michigan, USA - KBS C2-4 metaG (SPAdes) (version 2) | ecosystem: Host-associated > Plants > Roots > Rhizosphere >...
AGTGGATCACTCTGGGCGTACTGCTGATCCTCGCACTGGTGCTCGCACTGTGGAGTTATCCCACGGTGGAGACAGTCCTCCTGCTCACACTGATCCTGCTTGTCGTGCTCGCGATCCTGGCGTTGCTTGCCGCATCCGGCCGGGTGGCCCAGCCCAATAATGGCGGGACGCATCAGGTCGAGGGTGAACGATGACGACGCCTAGAAGGGGTCGGCATCGTCGATGTCCCACTGTCCCAGCGCGCATCGCTCCTTCCCGGCCGATATACCTGGCGAGCAGGGGTCTTTCGACCCTTGTCGTTCCGAATGCCTGATTTAGACTAAAGAGACCCACATATGCGAATCGGGTAAATCCGCCGGATCGGCCACTGGTGGCGTCCGGTTCGCGCATGCTGTCCGGAGGCAGGAGGAATCATGCGCAACCGTATCCGCCCCGATCGCGGGCTCACGATACGCATGGGCTTGACCATCTTCCTGCTCGGGCTCCTCTACGTGGCCTTTGCCGCGGCTTTGATCGTGCTCCTGAAGTCGGTCGTCCTGATCGTCGTCATCCTCGGCGGGCTGCTGTTCGCGCAATACTGGTTCTCCGACCGGATCGCGCTGGCCGCGCTGCACGGCCACGTCGTGACTCCCGAGGAGTATCCGCAGCTCCACGGTGCGGTGGACCGGCTGTGCGCGCTGGCCGACCTGCCGAAGCCGCGGGTGGCGGTGGCCGACCTGGCCGTCCCGAACGCGTTCGCCACCGGCCGGGACACCGACCATGCGGTCCTGTGCGTCAGCACCGGGATGCTGGCGCTGCTCGAGGAGAACGAGCTCGAGGGGGTCCTGGCGCACGAACTGATCCACATAGCGCACCGAGACGTCGCGGTGATCACGATCGCCTCGTTCCTTGGAGTCGCCGCGGGCCTGACGCTGCGCTTCGCCCTGTACTCGCAGGCCCTGGGCGCGCGCCGCGACCAATACACCGCGCTGGCTTTCGCGGCCGTGGCCGCGGTGTCGGCGGCGGTATACGCGATCAGCTTCATCCTGATCAGGACTTTGTCCCGATACCGGGAACTGGCCGCCGACCGGGACGGCGCGATCCTGACCGGTGAGCCGTCGGCGCTGGCCTCGGCGCTGGTGAAACTCGACGCCAAGGGCTCGCGCATTCCGCGCGAGGACCTGCGCAGAGTGCAGGCGTTCAATGCGTTCTTCGTCAGCCCGGTCCGCACGTCGTTCTCCGGCCTGTTGTCGGCACACCCGAGCCTGGAACGGCGGCTGGACCAGCTCGGGCGGATCTCAGGGGACCTGGGGCGAGGGCTGGGGACGGGAACGGACGGCTTGACCACAATGCCCGACACTGACGATGACGACCACGAACGCGCGTAGCCACCGCCGCACTTGTCCTGCGGTCAACCCCCAAGTCCGTGTGGTAATCGCTGTCGCACGTCACGCACGCTGTGCTTCCTCGGCCGACCGGCTATGGCGAGCATTCGAACCAGCCTTGTCGCGCTCGAAGGGATGGGCGCCGTCCGTCCCCGCGGTCTTCAAGCGGCCGGATCGGTCCCCTGACTCACTGCCCGGAGCGCCACGTACAGCTCGGCCGCGTCCGCCGCGTCCGTCATCACCCGGCCGGTCAGCTCGCCGATCCGGTTCATCCGGTACAGCACGGTGTTCCGGTGGCAGTGCAGCAGTCGCGCTGTCTTCGACGTCGAGCCACCGGTGCTGAACCAGGTGCGGAGGGTGTCCAGCAGCACGGTCCGCTCGGCGGGAGGCAGGGAGTCCAGGCCGGTGAAGACGGTCGCGGCGATGTCGGCCGCGGCCTGCGGAGCCGCGGCGACCAGCAGGGCGGCCGGCGAGGTCCCGTAGCCGTGGACCCCGGCGGTGCCGGGCGGCAGGCAGCGGGTCGCCAGGTGTGCCTCCTGCCAGCCGCGGGCCGCCTCGGCCGGGGTGGCGAACGGCCGGCTCAGCCCGATCCGGGTCGCGGCGACCTCGGACAGGACCGCGACCACGCCGTCCGCCGACCGGGCCCGGGGCAGGGAGAGCAATCCCACGGTGGCGCCGGCCAGCCGGGTCCACTCCGAGCGCACCGCCAGCCGGGGCAGCCGGGCCGCCGCGTCGGCTGCCAGGTCGTTGCGTTCGTCCAGTTCGGCTGCGACCACCAGGAACGGGCCGTGGCCGTCCAGCCCCAGGACGCGGGCCAGTTCGGCGGCGCGGCCGGGGGCGCCGGCGGTGCCGTCCAGCAGCGCGTTGAGCATCATCGCGCGGGTCGTGGCGTCGCGCCGGGACCGCTCCTCGACGGCGGCCCGATACGCGTCGGCGGCGACGGTCGAGTGCTCGTCGACGACCAGCCAGATGTCCGATGCCATCTGCAGCAGTTCGGTGGCGCGGCCGCTGGAGTCGGCGGCGGCCAGCAGACGGTCCCAGATGAACCGGCCGCCGAGCCGGTAGGCGTGCAGCAGCGCCGAGAGCGGGATGTCCAGCTCGGCCTTCATCCGGCCGGCCTCGCGGGCCGCCTGCAGTGAGACCTGCCGGCCCTGCAAAGCGGTCAGCAGGTCGCGCAGGTTGTCGCGGACCGTGACCCGGATCTGGTCGTGGCTGTGCCGCTCGTGCTCGGCGTAGGTCTGCTCGGCGGCGAAGATCTGGTCGGTGAGTGCGTCGGCCAGCGGCTCCACGGCGCCCAACAGCTCGGTGACCAGGTTCACGGCCGGAGAGGTCGGAGCGGTCGCAGCGGTCGGCCCCGAGGGCGTCGGTGGGCCGCCGGCGCGGACCGTGACGTCGGACGGAGTCCCCATGATCTGGAGCCTAACCCACTCGGCTGTGCATGTGCACAAGTCACCGTGGATTAAATCCTCCCCCCGCCTATGGCGCTCCCGTGCCTGGTTGAGTGAACATCGGCACCAGTGCCACGAAGTTGCACGGCCGTTAAGGCGTCCGCACAAAGACCGATCAAGGGAGCCGCCCGATGAGCACCGCCACCCTGCCCGCCGCTCAGGCGGCGGAGATCGACCGCGCGCTGCGGGAGTTGACCGCGGGCGTCGCGGCGTGGACCGGCGCCGGACTGGGCGAGCGGCGCCGGCTGCTGGGGCAGGTGCACGCCGCCACCGGCGAGCATGCGCGGGCCTGGGTCAGGGCCGCAGCCGCCTACAAGCAGTTGCCGGCCGGCAGCGAGCTGCTGGGTGAGGAGTGGACCAGCGGCCCGTACGCCGTGTTGACCGGCGCCGCCGTGCTCGGGCAGAGCATCGCCGCGCTGGAGGCCGGCCGCAGCCCGGTGGACGGTTACCGGTTCGGCACCGCGCCCGGCGGCCGCACCACCGTGAAGGTCCTGCCGCACGGGATCTGGGACAAGCTGCTGCTCAGCGGCTTCACCGCCGAGGTCTGGATGCCGCCGGGGGTGTCGCAGGACCAGATCCGGGAGAACGCGGGCCTGGCGCTGCGGAACCCGGGCGGTCCCGGCGGGGTCGGCGTGGTGCTGGGCGCCGGCAACATCACCTCGATCCCGGTGCTGGACGTCCTGTACGAGCTCTACGCCAACAACCGCGTCGCGCTGCTGAAGCTGAACCCGGTTACCGACGGGTTGTTCGACGCGTTCTCCGCGGTCCTCAAGCCGCTGATCGACTTCGGTGTCGTCCGGATCGTGAAGGGCGGCGCGGACGTCGGCACCTACCTCGTGCACCACGCGCAGGTCGACCACGTCCACATGACCGGCAGCGCGCTCACCCACGACGCGATCGTCTGGGGCACCGGTGACGAGGCCGCGAAGCGGAAGGCGGCCGGGACCCCGCTGCTGGACAAGCCGATCACCAGCGAGCTGGGCGGCGTCTCGCCGACCATCGTGGTCCCCGGCCGGTGGTCCACCGCCGACCTGCGTTTCCAGGCCGAGCACGTGGTTACCCAGAAGCTGCACAACGGCGGCTACAACTGCATCGCCTCGCAGGTCGTTGTGGTGAGCTCGGACTGGCCGCAGAAGGACGCGTTCCTCAAAGAGCTGCGCGCGGTCCTCGCCGCGGCCCCGGCGCGGCCGGCCTACTACCCGGGCAGCGACGCCCGGGTGGCGCAGGCCTGCGAGGCGTATCCGGACGCTGAGCAGATCGGCGGCCGGGTTCTGGTGTCCGGGCTCGACGAGACCGACTCCGGCCCGGCGCTGACCACCGAGTACTTCGGCCCGGTCCTCGGAGTGCTGGAACTGCCCGGCGACGCGGAGCGGTTCCTCGCCGCCGCGGTGCGGACCGCGAACGAGAAGTTCACCGGGACGCTCGGCGCGAACGTCATCGCGCACCCGGGCACCATCAAGGCTCTGGGCGCCGGCTTCGAGCACGCGATCGCCGACCTGCGCTACGGCACCGTCACGATCAACGCCTGGACCGGCGTGGGCTACCTCACGGCCGCCGCGACCTGGGGCGCCTTCCCCGGCCACACCCCAGCCGACGTGCAGAGCGGCATCGGCGTCGTGCACAACGCGGTGCTACTGGCCAGCCCGGAGCGCACGGTGCTGCGCGGCCCGTTCCGGCCCGCGCCGCGCGCGCTGGTCCACGGCGAGCTGACGATGTCGCCGGTGCCGCCGTGGTTCGTCACCAACAAGACCGCCGCCACCACCGGCCGCCGGCTGGTGGAGTTCGCCGCCCGGCCACGCTGGTCCGCGCTGCCCGGGGTGTTCTGGTCCGCGATCCGCGGCTGACCCGCCCGCGGGCTGCATCCGCGAACCGACGACAGCGAAGCCCTCAGAGCAGCCTGGTGGAGTCTGCGCCTCCGGCCCCAACGAACGCCCGTCCCCTCGCAAGGAGAACCATGCTGAACCTGGCCGTCCTGCTGGAGGACACCGCGCGCCGCAACCCGGGCCACGATGCCCTCGTCCTCGGCGACCAGCGCCTGACCTACGCCCAGTTGGACGCGGCCGCGAACCAGGTCGCCGGCGCGCTGGCGGCGCGCGGCGTGGGCCGCGGCGACCGGGTGGCGCTGAGCTGTCCGAACCTGCCCTACTTCCCGATCGTCTACTACGGCACCCTCAAGGCCGGCGCGACGATCGTGCCGCTGAACGTGCTGCTCACCGAGCGAGAGATCGCCTATCACCTGAAGGACTCCGGCGCGGTCGCCTATTTCTGCTTCGAGGGCACGCCGGAACTGCCGATGGGCAAGGCCGGCCGGGCCGCGTTCGACGAGGTGCCCGGCTGCGAGCACTTCGTGCTGCTGCCGGCGCCCGGCTCCGTGCCGGACCCCGCGGCCCCGACCCTCGCGGAGCTCACCGCCGGGCAGCCCGCGGACTTCGAGACCGTGCAGACCGCCGAGACCGACACCGCGGTGATCCTCTACACCAGCGGCACCACCGGCCAGCCCAAGGGCGCTGAGCTCACGCACAGCAACATGGTCCACAACGCCCTGATGTGCCAGCGCATGTTCGGCGACCGGACCGACGACGTGCACCTGATCACCCTGCCGCTGTTCCACTCCTTCGGGCAGACCGCGCAGCTGAACTTCGGCGTCGCGGCCGGCGCCACCCTGGTCCTGCTGCCGCGGTTCGAGCCCGGCGCGGCCCTCGGTCTGATGCAGCGGGAGAAGGTCACCATCTTCGCCGGCGTCCCCACGATGTACTGGGCGCTGCTGCACGCCGACGACGCAGACGCCTTCGATCTGCCGGGCATCGCCGCCACCCTGCGGCTGAGCATCTCCGGCGGCTCGGCGCTGCCGGTGGAGGTGCTCAAGGATTTCCAGGCCCGGTTCGGCGTCCCGGTACTGGAGGGTTACGGCCTGTCCGAGACCAGCCCGGTGGCCACGTTCAGCCGCGCGGACAAGCCTCGCAAGCCCGGCTCCATCGGCCTGCCGGTGTGGGGCGTCGAGGTCGACGTGATGCGCCCGGACGGTACCTTCGCCGAGGTCGACGAGCCCGCCGAGATCGTGGTCCGGGGCCACAACGTGATGAAGGGCTACCTGAACCGTCCGGAGGCGACCGCCGAGGCCGTCGACGCCCGCGGCTGGTTCCACACCGGCGACATCGGCCGCCGCGACGCCGACGGCTACTTCTACGTCGTCGACCGCACCAAGGACATGATCATCCGCGGCGGCTTCAACGTGTACCCGCGCGAGGTGGAGGAGGTGCTGATGACCCACCCGGCGGTGAGCCTGGCCGCCGTCGTCGGCGTCCCGCACGACAGCCATGGCGAGGAGGTGAAGGCGTTCGTGATCCGCACCGCCGGCACCGAGGTGACCGAGGCCGAACTGGTCGAGTGGAGCAAGGGCGTGCTGGCCGCGTACAAGTATCCGCGCATCCTGGAGTTCCGCGACAGCCTGCCGATGACCGCGACCGGGAAGATCCTCAAGCGCGAGCTCGTGGGCTGATCATCCCGCCGGACCCGCCCCGGACCCTCAGGCGGCGCCGGCCGTCTTGGCCCGGAGCCTTCACGCCCGGCGTTGTGAGCCTCGTCGGCGTCGTAGACGTCGGTGACCACCCGGGTCAGCGCAATGGGGCCAGAACGACGGCCCCACCGAGAGCCCTGGCTGGGCGAGCATGCCGATGTTCGAGGACACGGTTCTCCACACCAGACGAACGAACGCGCCCTCGCTCTGAACCCCTTGACCCTTCAGCGGGTGCCCATCGGCAGGTTGTTCGTGGTCGCGCATGGCGTGTGGCCCCCAACTGGCCCCCAACCAGGTCTTCGCACGCTGATCAACCGAACAGCACGAACCGCCCGGCCGGGACACCACCCTTCGTCCCAGTCGGGCAGTGGGGGAGAACGCCATGCACATGGCCCGCAGGCTGGCCCGGCTCGGACGGTTGTGGCGGACGTCCGTGGCGAACACCCTGCCACGGCCCGGAACGACGGCGTCCAGCCGCCACGCAGCACGCCGCCACGCAGCACGAGGCCACGCAGCCCGGGCCGGTGCCGACCGGTGTTGTACCTTTCGGGGGATCCATCGCCGTCGGCATGGATCGTGAACGGTTGTGCCGGGCGGTTCAGACGCCCGGCACAACCCGAACCGGCAGACCTCAGCGCCCGTGCAGCATCGTGGACGACGCCAGGAGGTGCCCGGCGGCGTCATAGACACTGGTCGCCACGTAGGGGGGCGGCGATAGGGCGACGCCCAGGTCCAGGTAGACCAAGCTCCAGCCCGGATGCCCGGCCACCGTGAGGATGTTCGCGGGGTGGTCCGTCCCGTTCACGGTCACCTTGCCTGAGGCGGGTACGCTGCCGCCGTCGTACACCCCGCCCAACAGCCTCCCGCACATCAGCACGCTGATGCCCAACGGCCCGCCGCCGTTGTCGGAGCGTTGCGGCCCGACCTGGCTGCCGGGGCAGGTGAAGGTCACCGAATCCGTGGTCAGCGTGATCGAGGTCCCGCCCGCGAGCGCGATCTTCCCCGGCTGCACCACGCGCACGGTCGGCGCGGAGCTCGCCGGCGTCACCGGCGAGGAGGGCGGTGAGGCGGGCGCCGGCAGAGTCGGCGTGGTGATCGCGATCGGGGCCGGCAGCCCCGAGCCCGCCGACATCGCGCCGCCGTGGCCGTGCCCGCCGACCAGCGCGCTCGGCACCACCGCCACCGCCCCGGCCGCGACCAGCGCCACGCCGGAGACGGCCGCCGTGCGCGCCCGACGCCGGTGCCGGCTCCCGGCGATGACCTGCGCCGCCGTGAAGCCGGCCGACTGGCCGTCGTCGCCGTGCAGGATGTGCCGCATTTGCTCTTCGAAAACGTCGTTCGTTTCCATACACCACCTCTGAATCAGCGGAACGGTCTTACCAATCAGCCGGAACGGGTGTCCCGGCCGAGTCCAACAGGACGCGCAACTTGCGCAGACCCCGTGCCGAGGTGCTCTTGACGGTGCCCATCGCGATGCCGATCTCGGAGGCGATCTGCGCGTCGCTGAGGTCGGCGTAGTAGCGCAGCACCAGCACGTGCCGCTCCCGGCGCGTGAGCTGGCCCAGCGCCGCGAGCATCGCGTCGCGTTGGGCGAGGCCGGCGGCGTGGTCGTCCTGCGAGCGGACGTCCGGCACCTCGGCGGTCGGCCACTCCGGGCGGTGCTGGCGACGGCGCCACCAGTCCCGCTGCTGGTTGAGCAGGGCCTTGCGGACGTAGGCCATCGGATCCCCGGACTGGATGCGTCCCCACCGCGCATACGTCCGCTCCAACGCCGACTGCGCGAGATCGGCGGCGCGGTCCGTGTCCCCGCTCAGCCACTGGGCCAGAGCGCGGATGCGGTGCGCGTTTGCTTCGACGAACTCGGTGAAGTCCGCGTCAAGCTCGGTTCGCTTGCTTTGTCGTCCCACGCACTCACAGACGCATGAGAGGGCGAGCCGGGTCTGCGGTTCCGGCGCTGATTCTCCGGGCTGCGGCCGGCGGGACGCCGAGTGGCGCCGGTTCCAAGCCAACAGCCAGCGAAGCCACGATGAATTCCACGCCCGGATTCGTCGCGCACCAGCCGCAGGAAGTACATCAAGATCCCGAAGGCCTGTTCCACCCGCCACCTGGTCGGTTGCACGACGAACCCGACATCGGCCGGGTCGCGCTGCACGATCTCCACGTCGATGCCGAGTCCGGCGCCGTGCTCGACGACCGTCTTCTTGAAGCCCTGGTCCACCCAGACCTTGCTGACCGTCGGCACGGCGGCGGCGACCTGGTCCAGCAGCTTGATCCCGACCGCGTTCTCGTGGGCTCCACACGAACGAGCAAAGACAAAACCCTCACATACCTACATCGGGCTCTGAGTCCTTGATGGTTATGATCTTGGGCGAGGATAGGCGCTTCCGATCAGCGCGTCCGCCATCAAACATCCCCATTCGTTGTGCAGGCGGCCAGATTTCATTCGTCGTGTGAAGCCTCGGCGACGGGACTCCCGCCGGGGACTTGAACGCGGAACTATCGTGCGACCTGCCAGCTTTGTGGTGCTTGATGTTGCGTCGAGGCCGCCGCCAGGGGATCCGAGAAACTACCCGACCGCCTGAGCCACCGAGGAGCGCCGCACCAACGGACACGGCAAAAGCTCGGCTTCGATGGGCTCCGTTTGCGGGGCTGGCTTGTTCTTCGTGGCTGGCGAGAGCAGCAATGCCACGGCCCGTGCACCCATCTCGTAGTGGGGCAGCTCAACCGTGGTCAGCGTAGGCACCAGACCGTCGCAGATCAGTTCCTGGTTGTCGAAGCCGATCACGGACAGGTCGTGGGGGATCGCGAGACCCAGCTCGGCGGCGGCGCGGTAGGCGCCCATCGCCATGCGGTCGTTGAAGCAGAACAGAGCTGTCGGCCGGACTTCGGCGGCCACGTCGAGCAGCCGCAGGGATGCGGCGTAACCGCCGGCGCTGTCGCAGAACTCGGCGGTCACGAGCGCCGGATCGAATGGGATCCCCGCCTCGTGCAGCGCGCGCTGGTAACCCTCAAGTCGACCGTGGGTGGCCGGGATGTCCTCGGTATTGGTGGCGAAGGCGATGCGGCGGTGGCCGTGGTCGATCAGCTCGCGTACCGCGCTGTACCCACCGCCCACCTCGTCAGGCACCACCGACGGCACCGACAGGTCATCCGGCAGCGCGTCCAGCAGTACGGTCGGCACCTCGCGCAGCCTGTCTGGGACCGGCAAGACCCGGTGTGACATCGCGGCGTAGAGCACTCCGTCGACCTGGCGTTGTAGCAGGAGTTCGATCTCCGTGCTTTCCAGGTCGCGATCGCCTCCGGTGTTGAGCACTAGAAGCAGAAGGCCTTGTTCGGCCGCCGCCTCCTGGGCGCCGAGGATGATCTTTCCGGCGAACGGTGTGGTGGCGATGTGGTCGCTGACGAACCCGATGGTGTTCGAGCGGCGCAGCCGCAGCCCGCGGGCCAGCCCGTTCGGGGCGTACCCGAGGCGGTCGGCTGCCTCCAGCACCCGCTGTCGGGTGTCCGGGCTGATCCGCTTGCCCTCGACGTCGTTCAGGATGTGCGAAACGGTCGTGACCGACACACCGGCCGCAGCCGCCACATCCTTGATCACCACTCGCTTCGCCATCATCATCCCCGTCGACTCGGCATGGCGCCCAATCGTTTTGGCGCCCCGTGTCGAGAAGCATGCGCCGTGGCCTGCGGGATTGTCAAAGATCCGGCACGAATCAGCGCCCGACACGCGTAGCGCATGGCTCGTACGGACCTAGACGAGTTGCTCCGAAGTGCTCAGTGATCGAAGGCGATCAGTGAGCGGGTGACCGGGGCTCCGGAGAGGTTGTTGAACCAGATCGCGGCGGCCATGGCCACGACGCGCTGGGCGACGCGGACTGCGACGCCCTCGCAGGTTCGGCCGCCGTGGAACTCCAGGTCGAGCTGGCCTTTGAGGGTGTCGTTGACCGACTCGATCAGCTGGCGGACCTTCTTGAGCATCGGCTCGCCGAAGCGCTTCTTCTCGCGCTTGCGGGACGGGCGCAGCAGCATGATTCCGAGTTCGTCGAGGTCTTTCTCGAAGGCGGAGCCGGCGAAGCCCTTGTCGGCGATCAGCAGGATCGTTCCGCGCTCGGCGAGCAGGTCGGCGTCGACCTCCAGCATCGCAGCCAGGACCTCCCGCTCGCCCATCTTGGCGTTGGCCAGCGCCCACAGGATCGGCATCCCGGTAGGAGCGCACACCAGGTACAGCCGCAGCCCCCAGAAGAACCGGGAGTGCGACGCGCAGTACCCGTAGGACGCCCATCCGGCCAGGTCCGAGCGTTTCACGCTCGGCCGGGACATGGCGCACGGCACCGGGGTGGAGTCCACGATCCAGTGGTTGTCGAACCAGAAGTCGCTTTCGCGGGCCAGGTCCCGGATGATCCGCTTGACCAGCTTCAGGGCGGAGCGCAGCCGCTTGTTGTAGGCCGAGCGGGTCGGCAGGTAAGGGAACATGCCGGTCAGGTGCTTGGTGGCGTAGCGGATCCACCGGGACTCCGAACGATGCCCGAGCAGGGCTTGGGCCACCGCCAGGCACAGCAGTTCAGACGCGCTGAGCTTGGGCGGACGGCCGAAGCACTTGACACCTCCGTACTCATCGTCGATCTTCACGTAAAGTGCGGTCACGAGGGTCTCTATGTCTTTCTCCACAAGTCAGATCATGGAGACCCTCTCCTGTCTCAGGGGTTGGATCTGGGAAACGCCTTCGGGGGGCCGGGCATGTGGGTGGACCTGCCACGATGCGCGCGATGGATCGCCGCCGGGTATGTCGCGGGCTTTGCGGAGGGGACCTGCGTGCACGCGTACTACCTGCTGACCGGAGGGATTCACGCCTACGGCCGAGCACCCATCGGAGTCCAGGCGCTGTTCCACGCTGTGCTCGTCTTCGACGCCCTGGTCGTGGTGTTTATCGTCCGGGCGAGCCCGACCGGGCCGCCCCTGGCCGCGGCGGTGATGCTCGCCGATGCCGGGGCGAACTGGTGGACCCAGGCCGGGGACGTGATGCGCCATCCGCTGCACTACCTCGTACCCATCGGACTCTTGCCGATCACTGTCTTCGCCGTGTTCGTGCTGGTCACTGCAAAGCCACTGCGCCGGACAATGGCCGAGAGTCGCCAAGCTGCCGATCGGACTTCGGAGCAACTCATCTAGGGGTACAAGATCACTCGAGGCTCGGGCGGCCTGTCCCGATCTCGGCAGCGCCAGCCAAACCCACCGGAAAACGACGCGCTGGGATGATCGTCAACTGCAGCGAGCGGGGGTTCGCCTCCGCGTGTGGCCACGCACTGAAATCGATCAGAAACCGATCGTGCGGGCAACCTGACCCGAGCCCGGGCAGCGACGCTGGTCCAGGCTCGGGCTCGGTATCCGAGGTTAGCTGTATACGTTCAACTCGGCGATCGACCACCAGTTACCGACACTGCCGGTGTTGACCACCTTGATGTAGCGCGCAGTCTGCGTTGCGAACGACGCCACTTCGACGGGTTGGCCTGAAGCTATGGATGCGATCTTCGACCACGTGCTTCCATCTGATGACGCGTACACATCCGCGCTTCGCGCGTAGTCACTGGTGCTGCTGCCCGAATCAAGCACGACCGTTTTGAATGTCTGCGCTTGTCCCATGTCCACGGTCACCCATTGGCCGGGCGCCTGGCCGGCGCCTGAGCTGTAGCGGGTGCTGAGGTCACCGTCGAGCATGTTCGTGAGCGCATCGTTGGGCCACGGGCTCGTGTTCGATGCTGTCGGAGTCCAGCCAGTCCTCGACAGCTGGGTGCCGTAGTCCGGTCCCGCGTACACGGTGAACTCGGCGATGGACCACCAGTTCCCGGACGTGCCGGTGTCGACCACCTTGACGTAGCGGGCTGTCTGCGTCGCGAACGAGGCCACTTCCACCGGTTGACCCGATGCTATGGATGCGATCTTCGACCAGGTGGTTCCATCGGGAGACACATACACGTCGGCGCTCGGCGCGTAGTCGCTGGTGCTGCTGCCCGAGTTCAGCACTACCGTGTCGAAGGTCTGTGCTTGTCCCATGTCCACGGTCACCCATTGGCCCGGGGCCTGGCTGGCGCCTGAGCTGTAGCGGGTGCTGAGGTCGCCATCGAGCATGTTCGCGAGCGCGTCATTAGGCCACGGGCTTGTGTTGGACGCTGTCGCGGTCCAGCCGGTCCTGGACAGCGGAGTGCCGTAGACCGGAGTCGCGGATCCGCCCGAGTACACGGTGAACTCGGCGATGGACCACCAGTTGCCGGAGGTGCCGGTGTTGACGACCTTGATGTAGCGGGCCGTCTGCGGCGCGAAGGTTATCGCTTCGATTTGTTGGCCGTCCGAGCTGATGGAAGCGACCTTGGTCCAGGTGCTTCCATCCGACGACACCTCGACGTCGGCGCTTCGCGCGTAGTCACCGGTGCTGCTGCCCGAGTTCAGCGCGATCGTGTCGAAGGTCTGCGCTTGTCCCATGTCCACTGCCACCCACTGGCCGGGAGCCTGCCCTGTCCCGGAGCTGTACCGGGTGTCGGTGTCACCGTCGAGCATGTTCGCGAGCACATCGGTGGCGTACGGACTTACGTTCGATGCCTTCGCGGTCCAGCCCGTCTGAGGCAACGCGGTGCCGAGGCCGTTGACTGTGAACGTAGATCCGCCTGCTGACTGCCCGCCGGCTCCGTTCACCGAAATCTTGTACGTGCCCGACGGGAGTCCGTCAGGGACATACGCGCTGATGCTTGTGTCGGACCAGCTGGCGATGTCGGCGTGGGTCCCTCCGAAGTAAACGGTGCCCAGACCTTGCGTCGCGCCGAAGTGAGAACCGGTGATTGTGAACTTCGAGCCTGGAATACCGCTGGTCGGCGTCAAGCTTCCGAAAGCAGGCGTCGGATAGCTCGACAGGTCTTTGGTGGTGAACATCGCCGATGTCCCGCCGGGCAGCGCGTACGTGTATTCGCCGTCGGGGGACATCGGGAAGCTCTGGCTGCGCGGGGTTCCGTTGTAGACGACGGAGACGCTCGTTCCGTCTGGCCCGGTCCAGTTCTGCACCTGAAGTCCGCGCGGGACCGTGGTCGGGGCCTGGACCGAACCGGTTTCGCCGGGGGCTCCGTACACGTTGATCTCACCGATGGACCAGTGGAAGAAGAACGACGGCGCGGTGCTGACGATGCGGATGTACCGCGCCGTCTGCGGCGGCAACGTGATGGTCATCTTGCCCAGGGCGCCATTGCCGTTCGCGATCGCGCTACCCCAGTTGACGCCGTCGTTCGATACATACGCCTGGTATTGGAAGACCGAGTCGAAGGCGTTGGCCGCGGTGTTGTCGAGCGCGATCTGGCCGAAGCTGGTCGGGCTTCCGAGGTCGACCTGGAACCAGTCGCCGCTCTTCATCTTCGTTGCGGTGCGCCACCGCGTGCTGAGGTCGCCGTCGACAGCGTTGGCTGCCGGATCACCCGACTGGCTCGAAGAGGACGTGAGCGTCCATCCGCTGCGGTTGAGCGCGGCTCCCGGTGTCTGGATGGAGGCTCCGACCGGGAGGGAGTACGTGGTCAGTTTGCTGCCGGTGGTGACAGAGTTCTGGATGGGCGGCAACTGGGGGTCATACGTGACAGTCGGCCGACCAGGCACCGAGGCGAAAGTAAAGTCGTGCGTGGGATCCGCGACGTTGCCGGCCGCGGGTGTGCTGCCGTTCTGCGTGGGGCCCGAGTAGGTGAACGTGGCCGCATCGCCGGCGTTCACCTTGTAGTTGAACGACTGAGTCCCGTCGGCGACGCTGATGGTCTGCGCGGCGCTCGAGTCGTTGTAGGCGACCAAGACCTTCGATCCGTCAGGATTCTGGAAGGCGACGTCGTCGATGCTCCCGGCCCCGAAAGTGTTCGAGTAGATCCGGTGGGCTCCGGGCTTGACGAACTTGCTGACCTGAGCGAGCGCGTAGTAGTCCGGGTTGTAGGTGACGGCCCCGCTTTTCGGGTCGATGGTCACCAGTCCGCGGCACTCACCGATGCCGTTCGTGTCGCTGTTGAGCGGACCCATGGCGGGGTCGAGGGCGATGTTCCACAGCATCGCGCCGTTCGCATAATTGCGCGTGGTGTCGATGATCCAGGTATCGAGAGCGTCGTGGAGATCCACCTGCGTGTTGGCCTGCCACACGCCGCCGGTGGCTTCCGTGAGGTAGATCTGCTTGCTCGGATAGTCGTTGTGAGTCTGCGTCTGGTAGATCGGGGCGCCACTGTAGATGTGGAACCCGGCACCCACGGCGTACTTGGCGGTAGTCGGATCGTTGTAGATCGACTCCGGGTATGAGGGCACATCCCAGTTGTGGTCCCAAGCCAGGATCTTCGTGGAGATGTCATTGGTCTCGAACGCCTGGCCCATCTGCTGAACCAGCTTGGTTTCCTGGCCGGGGGTGAGGTACGTCCCGGGCCACGTCGGAGCATTCAGCGGCTCATTTTGGGGCGTGACGTAGGAGATGGGCACGCCGGCCTTGTCGTAGGCCTGGACGTACTTGACGAAGTAGTCGGCGAGCGCCGAGTAATCCGAGTCGAGGAGCGTGCCGCCGATCATGGAACCGGAAGTCTTCATCCAACCAGGCGGGCTCCAAGGGGTCGACGTGACCTTGATCTTGGGGTTCAGGGCGAGAGCCTGCTTCAGTTCCGGGACGATGTACGGGACATCATGCTGGATGGAGAAGTTCGCCAGCGCCGGATCCGTCTGGCCCGCCGGCATGTCGTCGTAGGAGTAGTTCCCCGTTGCGGTGAAGTCCGTGGCGCCCATAGGGGAGCGGACCATGCTGAGGCCGATGCCCGTGGAGGGGCTGAACAGCTTCTGCATCAAGGCGTTTCTGCCGCTCGTCGGCAGCTGGTTGATGAGGTACGCCGAGGAGTCGGTGAGGGCCGCCCCGAAGCCGGTGATCTCCTGGTACTTGACGCTGTCGTCGACCTTGATCGTGAGCGGATTGGTTGTCCGCTGCGTCTGGAACGACACGGCCGGCTGGTTCGCGACCCACTGGTTGGTCCCGATGTCCGTCAGCCAGACCTGCACGGAACTGCCACTTGTCGGTGTTGCCGCCTGCGCCTGTTGGAAGGCGGGTACCGCTGCGAGGCCCACGCTCAATAGCGTCAGCCGAGGCAGCAGGCGTCTGAATCTGCGCATGCGCATTCCTCCGAAGGAACTTGTTTGGCGAGTGCCGGCACGCTCGACGGCCGCAGCACAGCGACGCCTTGGGTCCCGGCGCGCGGGCCGTTCGGCGGCGGTAGCCGCCCTCACCGCTCCTGGGCGCGCCTCGCCCTGCCGATGGCGGGGCGTGTGCAGAACGCCTCGGCGTCACTAATTCGAGTTAGTGCGCTAGACGGTAGGCGTCTCCCGATCTCGCGTCAAGAGAATGTTTCCGGCGAATGTCCGCCTGTATCTCAGGGCCTTGGCGTCGGCAGGCCAGGTTCAGCTTTCGGTGCGCCCGTGGCCGGGGCCGCTGTGGTGCCACGCATGACCGGCGGACAGTGGACCAGGGTGGGGCCGGTCGGGTCTGTGGGGAGGCCGGCGGCCAGCTGTTCGACCGCCAGCCGCCCCATCGCGTCGTACGGCAGCCGCATGGTGCTCAAGGCCGGGCGGATCTCCGCCGCGAGCTGGAACTGGTCGTCGTACCCCATCACCGACATGTCCTCGGGCACCCGGATGCCGGCCTCCAGCAGGCTCAGGAGCGCGCCGACGGCCATCCGGTCGTTTCCGCACATGATCGCCGTCGGCCGCGGGCCGCGCCGCAAGAGGGTGCGTACCAAGTCGTGGCCGGAATCGGCGTGGTAGTTCCCGGCGAGCACCATGTGCTCGCGGGGATCGAGTCCCGCGCCGCGCAGTGCTTCGCGAAAGCCGCGCAGCCGGGCTTTGGTGGCCCACTGGCTGGGAGTGCCGGTGAGGTAGGCGATGTCGCGGTGCCCGAGGTCGAGGAGCGCCTGGGTGGCCTCCCGCCCGCCGCGTACCTCGTCGGGAAGGATCGCCGGGACCGGGTCGTCGGGGACGAAACAGTTCAGCAGGGCGGTCGGAACTCGACGTGCGGCATCGGGAAGCACCACGGACCTGGTGCCGACCGCGGCGAAAATCAAAGCGTCGGCCTGCCGGTCGAGCAGGTCGGTGACCATCCGTGCCGCCTGGCGGTTCGAGCCGCCGGTGTTGACTAGGAGCAGCAGGTTGCCATGGCGGACACACGCCTCGTGCGCGCCTTTGATGGCGGAGGCGGCGAACTCGCCGAAGTCGGCATCGTGGCTGACGAAGCCGATGGTCGCGCTGCGTCCCTGCCGCAGCCCCTGTGCGGTGCGGTTGGGGCGGTAGTCGAGTTCGGCGACTGCTTGCAGGACTCGTTGCCGGGTCTCGTCGCTGATCGTCTGCCCGGCCGTTTCGTTGAGCACGAAGGAGACCGTGGCAGGCGAGACGCCGGCCAGTCGTGCGACATCAACTCGGCGCGCTCTACCGGCCGACGGTTGGGGCCCTTGCGCTGGCACGCCGCAAGATTAACAGCCGCTCCACCTCGGGAATCGGCTGCCGCGCATCGCCTGACGCCGCTCAGGGCAGGGGTCGCAGTTGTCGAGCGGTTCCGGACACGGATTCGTAACGAATCGTTGACAAGCCGCCGGACGGCGCCGCATGCTTCTCGACACGCGGCGCCAAAACGATTGGGCGCCTTGCTAAAACGATTGGGCATGTCATGGCGCAGCGCGTAGTGATCAAGGATGTGGCGGCTGCGGCCGGCGTGTCGGTCACGACCGTTTCGCACATCCTGAACGACGTCGAGGGCAAGCGGATCAGCCCGGACACCCGACAGCGGGTGCTGGAGGCAGCCGACCGCCTCGGGTACGCCCCGAACGGGCTGGCCCGCGGGCTACGGCTGCGCCGCTCGAACACCATCGGGTTCGTCAGCGACCACATCGCCACCACACCGTTCGCCGGAAAGATCATCCTCGGCGCCCAAGCGGCGGCGGCGGAGCAGGGGATGTTCCTGCTCATGCTGAATACCGGTGGCGACCACGAGTTGGAGCAGCGTGAGATCGAGATGCTGTTGCAGCGCCAGGTCGACGGCGTGCTCTACGCGACCATGTCGCACCGGGTCCTTCCGGTTCCGGAGGGGCTGCGCGGGGTGCCCACGGTGCTGCTGGACGCACAGCCGGATGATCTGTCGGTCCCGTCGGTGGTGCCCGACGAAGTACTCGGCGGTTATGCTGCGGTGCGCGAGCTTATCGATCATGGCCACCGCCGGATCGGGTTCGTCACCGACGACGAGGACATCCCGGCGATGCACGGGCGCCTCGAAGGCTACCGTCGGGCGCTGGCTGAGGCGGACATCCCCTTCGACCAGGGTCTTGTCACCGCGCAGACGTGCGACACCTCCGGCGGCCACCTCGCCGCGCGGCGGCTGCTCGACCACCACGACCGGCCGACCGCTCTGTTCTGCTTCAACGACCGGATGGCGATGGGCGCTTACCGCGCCGCCGCCGAACTGGACCTGTCGATTCCGCGGGAGCTGTCCGTGGTCGGATTCGACAACCAGGAGTTGATCTGTGAGGGCTTGGTTCCGCCGCTGACCACGGTCGAACTGCCCCACTACGAGATGGGGGCGCGGGCCACCGCGCTGCTCCTGTCGCTGGGCGGGGCCGGCCCGGTCGGCCCGGTCGAGCCCGAGCTGTTGTCGTGCCCGCTTGTGCGGCGCGACTCGGTGGCTCCGCCGCCTACGGCCGCGAAGCCGTAGACGGCGGTCCACACAACTACACCACCGCCAGACAGGCGACCGCGGCAATCGGTCGTCACCCTGTCAGTTCCAGTGACCCGAAAAGGATACAAGCTATGACGTCGTCACTAGTGCCGGATGGAGCGTTCAGCCGTCGCACGCTGCTGCGCACCGGGGCCGCAGCGGGTCTTGCGGCCGGAGTGGGCGGGCTGTCCACCGCCTGCTCATCCTCATCCTCCTCGTCATCCTCTTCGTCCTCCGGCTCGAAGACGCTGAACGTCGCGTTCTTCGGCACGCAGCAGGACGCCGACAAGGTGCAAGCCGCGGTCGGCGCCGCCTTCGAGAAGTCGCACCCCGGGGTGAAGGTGAAGTTCACCGGGACCACCGGCACGGACTGGAACGAGTTCTTCAGCAAGCTGCTCACCCAGATCGCGGCCGGGAACGCGCCGGACATCGCGACCGTGGCGACCGAGGGCCTGCAGTTGTTCGCCTCCAAGGGCCTGGCCGAGCCGCTGGACGACTACATCAAGAAGGACGCCGCCGAGCTCAAGCCGTTCTTCGCCGACGTCCATCCGTCGCTCGTCGAGGCGATGATGTACCAGGGGCACCTCTACGAGCTGCCCACGGACTTCAACGCCGGGAACATCTTCTACAGCACCTCCCTGTTCACCAAGGCCGGCCTCGACCGCCCCGCGGACGACTGGACGAAGGACGACTTCAGCGCCGCCGTCAAGAAGATCACCGGCATCGGCGGCGGTGTGGTCGGCTGGGACTGGGTGGTGCGGCTGTGGGGCAGCTGGACCTCCTGGATGTACGCCAACGGCGGCAATCTGCTGACCGAGGGCAAGGCACCCGGCGGCGACTGGCTGTGGAACACCTTCTACCCGAACGACCCCGCCGCGCAGGGACGCGGAGGCGGCTGGCAGTGGGGTGCGCCGACCGCGACCGCGGACGCGACCGTCGAAGCCCTGGAGTTCATGATCGAGTTGCAGCAGGGTGGTTTCTCCCCGCAGCCGGACGTCGGCGGCGGCAAGACACTTCAGGGTCTGTTCGCCGGCAACAAGATAGGCATGGCGATCGGGGGCGGGTTCTGGGCGGGCGGCCTGCACAACGCCGGGATGGCTGACGGCCAGTTCGACGTACAGTACTTCCCGAAGTGGACCACCCAGCGGCATCTGTTCGGCACCAACGGCTACGGCCTGTTCCAGCATTCGAAGAACAAGGAGCTGGCGTGGGAGTTCATCAAGTCCATCCTGCAGCCGGACAGCATGAGCCTTCTGATCGGGGGCAACAACAGCACGCCGACGCGTAAGTCGATGATGACCGATTCCCGGTACGCCACTTCGGGTCCGGCGCACTGGCAGGTGTTCTACGACACGCTCGAGAAGTTCCCGAACACCGCCCCCATCCCGGCCCCGCCGTACTACAACGCACTGGCCACGGCCCTGAACACCCGCACGACGCAGGCGATGTCGAGTCGAAACGCGAAGACGGCGCTGGCCGGGCTTCAGTCGGATCTCGAAGCCGCGGCCTCGCGGAGCCAGTGAGTTCGTCGATGACTTCCTTTGCCACACGTAGCGCGACGCCGGTCCCGGGTGCTGTGGACCCGGACCGGCGGCGCGCCCGCGCCCGGCTCGCCCGGCGTGAATCCCTGTTCGGCCTCGGCATGGTGTCGCTGTCGCTGCTGGCGGTGTTCGTCTTCACCGCCGGCCCCATCGTCGCCTCGTTCGTCCTGGCCCTGTTCCAGTGGGACCTGATCAGCCCGCCGAAGTTCGTCGGTCTGAAGAACTTCGACGAACTCGTCCACGACACCACAGTGATCCATTCGCTGTCGGTGACCACGACCATCGCGGTCCTGATCGTGCTGCTGCAGATCACGCTCGGCCTGGGCCTGGCGCTCCTGGTCGCCCAACGCCGCTCGAAGCTGCTGCGCGCGATCTTCCGCACGGCGTTCTTCCTGCCGCTGCTGGCCTCCGCCGCCTCGATCTCGATCGTGATGGGCTATCTGTTCGACGACCACTTCGGCGTGGTCAACTACTACCTCCACCTGCTCCATCTGCCGCAGGTGGCCTGGCTCAGCTCCTCCAGCGGCGCGACCGCCACGATCGTGATCGTGGCCGTGTGGCAGCAGTTGGGCTTCACCTTCATCCTCTTCGTCGCCGCGCTCAGTGCACTGCCGCAGGATGTGCTGGAGGCCGCGACCATGGACGGCGCCGGCGCGATTCGCCAGTTCCTGAGCATCAAGCTGCCGTTGATCAGCCCGACGGTGCTGTTCGCCGGCATCGTCGGCCTGATCAACGCGATGCAGCTGTTCGACCAGCCGTATGTGGTGACGCAGGGCGGCCCCGGCAACTCGACGCTGACCACGGTGATGGTCGTCTACCGGACCGCGTTCCAGGACCTTCGCTTCGGCTACGCCTCCGCCGTCTCGGTGCTGCTGTTCCTGATTCTGCTGCTGCTCACCGCCGTACAGTTCACGGTGAGCCGAAAGTGGGTGCACTACTCATGAGCTTCGTGATGCCAAGCACCCGCCCACGGCGCCGTCTGAAGATCTCCACGGTGCTGTCGGTGCTCGTGCTGTGTGTCGCCGCGATCCTGGTCGTCGCCCCGATCGTGTGGGCGCTGAGCACCTCGCTGCGCACGCCCGCGGACTCGTTCAACGAGCCGCCGCAGTGGCTGCCGACACACCCGCAGTTCTCGAACTACAAGGCGGCCTTCCAGCAAGTCCCGCTCGGCACGTTCATCCTCAACAGCACCCTGGTGACCGGGGCGATCGTGATCGGCCAGCTGATCACCTCGACGATGAGCGGCTACGCCTTCGCCATGGTGCACATCCGAGGCGGCAAGGCCCTTTTCATGATCATTCTGGCCACCATGATGGTGCCGCTGCAGACGACCATCATCCCGGTGTTCCTGCTGATCAAGTACCTGGGCCTGACCGACTCGCGAACCGCACTGATCCTCCCCGCTGTCGGCAGCGCGTTCGGCACGTTCCTGATGCGCCAGTACTTCCTGCAGATGCCCAAGGAACTCGGCGAAGCGGCGCGGGTGGACGGTGCGTCGCGGTTCCAGGTCTTCGCCCGCGTCTACGCGCCGATGGCGCTGGCCCCGATGGCCACGCTGGCGGTGCTGACCTTCTCGGCCTTCTGGAACGAGTTCTTCAGGCCCCTGATCTTCCTGCAGAGCCAGCCGAAGTTCACCCTTCCGATCGGCCTGGTCTCCCTACAGGGGACCATGGGCACCGGAAGCATCTCCGTCGTCCTGGCCGGCGTCGTCATCTCGCTGATCCCCAGCGTGCTGGTCTTCCTCGCGGCCCAGCGCTACTTCGTCGAAGGCATCGTCACCGGCTCCTTCCGGTAGCTCGCAGCCTCTGGCTCGCACCGGTTCGACCGGCTCAAACACCATGGGCGCGCCCTCGCGCGCCCATGCCCATGGAAAGGCCCGCGTGTGTCCACGCATCCCATAGACCCTTACCTGCCCACAGCTCATCTGCGCCCACCCGCGAACTGGATCAACGACCCCAACGGGCTGGCCCACCACGACGGGTACTATCACGTCTTCTTCCAGTACAACCCCTACGGCGCCAACCACGCGAACATGCACTGGGGCCACTTCCGCAGCCCCGACCTGGTGACCTGGGAATCGCAGCCCATCGCGCTGACCCCGACGCCCGGCTGGCACGACGCCGACGGTTGCTTTTCCGGCAACGCCGTCACCGACGGGAACCGGCTGCTCGCCTTCTACTCCACAAACCTCGCCGAGCGCTGGTGGCAGCCGGTCGCCGTCGCCGAATCGCGCGACGGCGGACTCACCTGGGACAAGCACCCGGAACTGCTGATCCCCGGACCGCCTCCGGGTACGACGATGTACCGCGACCCGTACGTCTGGCGGGCGGGCAACGTCTGGCGCATGCTCGTTGGCGCCGCCCTCGATGACGGACGCGCCGCCGCCCTGCTGTATGAAAGCCCACACAACGCGCCCGACACGACCCCATGGATGTACCGCGGCGCGTTCCACGTCGCTGGAGACGACCCTTCCGAGGCCGGCGTACGCCCGATCGGCTGGGAATGCCCGCAGTACGCCGAGTTCGGTGACCGCGGTCTGCTCGTTGTCAGCCTCTGGGACGCGGAGACCGGCCCCCGCAACGTCATCGCCTGGTCAGGGCACGAAATCGACGGGCGTCTCACAGACGCCGAGCGGCATGTACTCGACTACGGCCCGGACTGCTACGCCCCTGCTCTGCTGCACGCACCGGATGGCCGGTGGCTGCTGTGGGGCTGGGCCTGGGAAGGGCGCGATCCGCAGTGGGTGCAGGAGAGCGGATGGTCCGGCGTGCTCACCGTCCCGCGCGAGCTCACCATCGATGAGGACGGCCGACCCCGTCAACAACCGGCTGCGGAAATCGCCGACCTCCGCTCCACACACATCGTCAACGCTGCCGGATTCCTCCAGGACCATGAATCGGCGGACCTGGGCGAACTGGCCCGCAGCTTTGACCTGACCGCCCGCCTCGACGTGTCCGGCCAGGCCGGGCTGCGCATCCTCACCAACCCCGACGGCACCGAATATCTCGAGATCCGTCTCGACCGCGGCACCGGCGAACTGGTCGTCGATCGCGACCACGCCAGCCTCGATCAACGAGCCCGCGGCGGCACCTACAGCATCCCCCTTCTCACCGACGAACCAGTCGACCTGCGCATCATCGTCGACCACTCCATCGCCGAACTGTTCACCTCCACCGGCGAAACACTCACCGTGCGCTTCTACCCGAGCAGCGAACACCCATGGCGCCTGCAGGCGTTCGCAGCGCCCGACGCCCGCCTGGAGTACACCGTCGACGCCTGGGAGATGGACCGGCTCATCATTAAGGAGGCGAGCGGCGAAACCAGTACGCCGAGCACGGCCGGCTTCGAGGGACAGAACCGATGACCATCGCCGTCGTGGGCGAAGTACTCGTCGACCTTGTCTGGTCGATGGGAACCACCAGCATCGTCCCGCACCCCGGCGGCAGCCCGGCGAACGTCGCCATCGGCCTGCATCGACTCGATCGTCAGGTGACGCTGCTCAGCTGCTGGGGCGACGACCCTCCCGGCGAACTGATCGACTCCTACCTCACCGAGACCGGAGTGCCTGTCCGCCGCCTACCCAGCGCCTCCCGGCGCAGCACCATCGCGCACGCCTATCTGAACCCGTCCACCGGCTCGGCGACCTACGACTTCCTCGCCGCCTGGGACCCGACCGAAATCTTCGTTCCCGAGCAGACCATCCTGCTGCACACCGGCTCGCTCGCGGCTGTCGTCGAGCCTGGCGCCACCCCGATCCTCAAGGCATGCCGAGCCCTGCGAAACCGTCCCGGCCGCGCTGTCTCCATCGACCTGAACGTGCGTCCCGCGGTCCTACCCAACCGTGACACCTACCGCACGCAGATCGAACGACTCACCCGCGAAGCCGACATCGTCAAAGCCAGCGATGAAGATCTCGCCTGGCTCTACCCAGACTGCGCTCCGGAAGACGCAGCGCGGGCGCTACTCACACTCGGCCCGAAACTCGTCGTGCTCACCCAGGGCTCCTCTGGAGCGAGCGCGATGACCGCCGAACACCTGGTCAGCCTTCCAGCGCCAAGGATCCAGGTCGCTGACACCATCGGAGCTGGCGACGCCTTCCAAGCGGCCCTGCTCGACGCCCTCGTCCAACCGGACGGCAGCACTCAATTACCCACCACGGTTACTGAACTCACGAGCGTCCTACACCGCTGCATAGCGGCTGGCGCGATCACTTGTACGCGGTACGGAGCGCGACCACCGATACGTGAGGAGATCAACGCGTTCTGTCTACAGAGGCGAGATAACTAGCCCGGGTCCTCAACCAGGAACCTGCATTCACGGACGTCTGTGCCCGCGCCGACCGGCTCCGAGCCGAGGACAGCCTCGTCGGCGAGGAGTTTCGGAGCCTTGAACCCGAAGCCGCGGATTCGGCTGATCAAACGCTGGCAGGTTGCGCGCAGATCCGGGGCGCGATGGGTTCAGCCCGTCTCCAGGCGTGTCAGGGTGAACAGTCTCATCGCTTACGTCCTGCGGATATGAAGCGGAAAGACCTGGCTCCGGTGTCGGAGCCAGGTCTTTGACCTGCTGTTTCGCGGTCGGGCTGACAGGATTTGAACCTGCGACCCCTTGACCCCCAGGTCCGTGGGGCAGCCGTTTCCGCACGTCACGCACGCTATGCCTCCTCGACCAGTTGGGTATGACGAGTGTCCACCTACAGGTCGGTCCTGATCACGCATCCCGTGTGGGCCCCAAGCGGCCCCCAGCCTGAGAGGTTGCATGTGCTATAAAGCCTCCCCTGCTGGCTTTATAGCGGTGAGTAGCTCGTCGAGAACAGCGCCAGGCTCCTTCCCGCCGAATGACCCCAGCCGGGCAGCAAGCGGGTAGAACCGGTCTTCGGCGCCGCGCGTCTCGGAGACACCGTCGGTGTAGAGCAGAAGGAGGTCGCCGGGCTCAAGGTCGACCGTCCTGCTGCGCATTGCGTCACCGGTCAGCGAATCGGTCCAACTCGCCATGGGCCTTCTACCTGGCCGGCTTCCACACGCCATCGGTATCCTGTGGCCGGTCGGTGACGGTGCTGCGCTACGGATCGCCTTCGAGGTCTATACCGAGCTCACACGCGGCGGCACCGTCCCTTCTGGGGGCCGGCCGCAGCGCCGAGGCCCTGCACCGAGTGGTGAAGGCGTTGCGCGACGACTTTCCGGACGAGCCGACGTTGCGGGCGGCGCACACTCATACCGGCCTCTGACTATTCGTCCAGCCGGTACCGGCTGGACGCTGTGTGCCCTACCAGCCGCAACGGCAGGGTTGCTGGTGCTGGCGATGCAGGTGATGTTCAGGGCCGGGACTGTCGCCGACCGGGATTGCGCTATGGACTTTTCGAGGTGCGCCCTCGGCAGCGAACGCGCAGGCCATGGCGTGTACGTTCCAGCTGAACAGCCCAGGGGCGGCACCGAGCCCTCCAGCGATATCCGTCGGGATCACCTCACTGGCTGGGTGTCAGTCGGGGCCAACCGCGCTCATCGCACGTAAAATTGACCAGCGAGTACGTTGTCGATCCTGGTCATCCGGCCCCTCCTCGTCACCGATCATCGGGCCTGTGGTTGATCGATCCTGGGCGTACGCCGTTTGCATCAAGGGGCGTGTATGGCCGTTCAGAGACTGTCCCCACAGACCCACGGGGACACCGCCTGGATCGAGCGCGAGGCCGCCCAGGCGCGCGCCTACGATGCCATCGGTGCCCGCTACGACGAGGCCTTCCCGCACAAGGAAGGGCAGGTCGCGTGCGCTGAGGTCCTTCTGGAACAACTGCCGCCGGGCGCACGCGTCTTGGACGTCGGTTCGGGCACGGGGCTGCCGACGGCCCGCCAGCTCGTCTCCGCCGGATGTGAGGTCACCTGTTTGGATCTCTCGCCGCGGATGCTCGAGATCGCGCAGGCGAACGTCCCGCGGGCCCGATTCATTCTGGGCGATGTCCTGGATCTGGCGCGGGAGCCCGGGCGATTCGACGGCGTGACGGCCTTCTTCTCCCTGCTGCACCTGCCGCGCGCCAAGCTGCGCGATGCCTTGGGGCTGCTGCGCGATATCCTGGTACCGCAGGGGCTCATGGCGTTGGCCATGGTCGAGGCCGACGTTGACGACGTCCCGATCCCGTTCCTGGGCAGCCGCATCCGGGTAACGGGGTACTTGCGCGACGAGCTTCAGGCGATCTTGCCGGATTCCGGCTTCACCGTCGAGCTGGCGCGGACGATGTCCTATGCCCCGGAAACCTCGGAGGCCGGGCCGGAGGTTCAGTTGTTCTATTTGTGCCGTCGTGCGGCCGGCGGTGATCCCTAGAGTGGGCGCAGCGTGACCACGGAGCGCCGAACGCGGGGATCGATCGGAGGGTCGAGTTCGGCGTGACCAGGGATGTGGACCTGTGGACTTGCGCGACCACCTGAGATTCCTCAAGGAAGCGACCGAGGCGATCGGCACCGGCGTCGACATGGTCGCGATCGCCCAGCAGTTCGCGGCACTCCTGGTGCCCCGCCTGGGGGACTTCGCCTCCGTCCACCTGCTCGACGCCCTGTTCGTGGACGGCGCCCCGGCACCGTTCTCGCCGCACGCCACGGCCGTGAGCCTGATGCGGCGAGTGGCCGTCGCCCACGACGAGCCGCCGGAGCGCTGGCGCCTGGTGGTGCCGGAAGGCGCGGTCCAGATCATGTACGCGACCAGCCCGTGCCACGAGGCGATGGCCACGGGCCTGCCGGTGTACGTGCCGAGCGTGGAGCCGGCTCAAGCCGCGGCGATGGCGCTCGCCCACGGCACCCGCGACCTGATCCCGCTGGTGGCGGGCCGTTCCTACCTGGCTGTGCCGTTGTCGGTCCGCGGCCGTGTGCTCGGCTGCGTGGCCGTGACGCGGCGGCCGGAGCGGGAACGGTTCGACGACGCCGACGTGCTGACGGTCGGACAGCTCGCCGCCCAGGTCGCGCTCAGCATCGACAACGTCCGTCTGTACCGGGGCCAGCAGGCCACCACGGCCGAGCTCCAGCGCGCCGTGTTGTCGACCGCGCCCTCCGCGCTCACCGGCGTCGAGGTGGCGCACCGATACCTACCGGGCAATCCGGAGGTCGAGGTGGGAGGCGACTGGTTCGACACCATGGCGTTGCCCGGAAGCCGGGTCGGAATCGTGATCGGCGATGTTATGGGACACGGCGTGCACTCGGCCGCGGCGATGGGACATCTGCGCATCGCGGTGCAGACCCTGGCGGCCCTGGACCTGCCGCCGGACCAACTGCTGCGCCAACTCGACAACCTGGCCCAGCGTATGGGCGACGATCACCTGGCTACCTGCTTGTACGCGGTCTACGATCCGATCGCCGGCATCTGCCTGCTGGCCAACGCCGGCCACCTCCCGCCGCTGATCGTGCGCGGCGCCGGCCGCGTCGAGCCGGTCGCGGTGCCATCCGGCGCGCCGATCGGGGTCGGCGGCGTCGCCTTCGACACCGTGAGTATCCCGATCAGCGACGGCGACACGCTGCTGATGTACACCGACGGCCTGGTCGAGGCACGCGGAGACGACATAGAGGAGCGGATCGAGGCCTTGGCCGAGAGCCTGCGGCTGGCCAGCCCGGTGGCGACCGACCCGGAGGGGCTGTGCGACGCGCTCATCGGCACGCTGGACCCGACAAGCACGAGGACGACGTCGCCCTGCTGGCGGCGCGGTTGTCCAGCATCGCCGCCTCGGACGTGGCGCACTGGCTGCTCAGCCCGCGCCCGGCTGCTGTGGGCCGGTCCCGCAGGCTGGTCCGCCAGACCCTGGCCGGCTGGTCCCTGCCCGAGCTCTTCGACACCGCGGAGCTGCTGGTCACCGAGCTGGTCACCAACGCCATCCGCTACGCCACCGACCCCATCGAGCTGAGGCTGCTGCACACCAGCACCTTGCTGTGTGAGGTGCGGGACAACGACCACTATCTGCCGATCCTGCTCGAGGCCGCCGACCTCGACGAGCACGGCCGCGGACTGTTCCTGGTCAGCCGACTGGCCCGGCGCTGGGGCTCCAGCCGGACCGCACACGGCAAAGTGGTGTGGTTCGAACTCGCGACCGCTGACGCCTGACAGGACCGAGACGGGAGCCAGGCCCGCCGCCAGAGCTCCTCCACGCCCAGGTGCCGCTCCTTTCGCAGGCCCGGATACATATCGGTCGTTCGGAGGGCTGCCCGGTCTCGGCGACACTGATGCTGTTCGGGCGGTATATCAGCGGGAAGGCCCAAAACAACGTCGCCGAATATGTCTTGCGAACGCTCCACTCCAGAACGGATCACCGCACGAGATCGAGCGTACGGGGCGGAATCCAGGAGGTCGGTTTGGCGGACTGCTGCCCTCCTTTGAAGGCGATTTTCAGGACCTTCTGGCCGGTGGCCGGGTCGTCGGCGACGTCGATGCCGACCATGACGCGCCTGTCGGCCTGGTCGGAGAGGCCGGTACGCATGTGCCAGCCACAACGCCGTCCCGCGCAGCTCAGCCTCGCGGGCCGCGGCGGCGATGAGGCGGTCGCTGCAGTCGAAGTCGTCGACGCCAACGACCACGGGTCCTGCTATGGCCATGCGTCTCTTGGTGCTCCTTTTAATCAGGTTCCTTTTATCCGCTCGTTGCCGCTCGTTGCCGGTCAGAGCCGAACGGTCCGGCTGATGTGGGGCTTCGGGCCCGAAGAAGCGGGGACATCGGCTACTGCCTGCGCCGAGGCGGGCGGACGAGGCTGTCAGTACGGGCATCAATGCCCTGAACCCGTGACGACCAGCAGGAGGCGAGAGCCGTGAGCGCCCCCTCGACCGGCATCCCGGTGCCGTGCGTCCGCCGCCCGCGGTGGCGTTTCGTCGCGAAGTGGCGCCGTGGCACGGCTGCCGCCCAGACCCGGAACCTGACGCTGCTCTCCGTCGGCACCGGCGTGCCGCTGGGTCTCGTGGAGCACAACGCGGCTCTGCTGCATCTGGTGGTCGAGGCCTTGTGCTGGCGCCTGGCCGCGGACGACTTGGCCAAGCGCCGCCCGCGCCGTGGCGACGGCGCCGCCTACAAGACCTGGCGGGGCGAACAGGACCGACTGGAGGCCAAGCGCATGCGGCTGGCCGAACTCGCCACGGAGGCTGTAAGCGCGCTGTGACTGGCCGGGCGCGGTGCCGCCGGTGAGTTTTCTGACCCGGCGCTGCCGGGCTCAGTCCTGGACGTGTTCCCCGTTATGAACCGCGGACGATGGGGTGGAAGTCGAGCTTGGGACGCAGGTCTATCAGCCCGAAGGGGTCGATCCAGTCCCGGAGGTCCGGGAACTGCGGGCTCGGGGCCTGCGGCTGGCTTCGGTCATGAATGCCCAGTCCCGCTCCGCGCCTCCGTTGGACTCTGTCAGGGCCCTGTGTCCCAGCCGACGCTGGAGGTGAGGCGGCGAGTGCCGATCGAGTGCGGACGTAGCGAGGACCTCCGGTGATGGACAAGTACGTGTACAGATTCGCCGAAGGCGGCCGGGGCATGGCCGACCTACTCGGCGGCAAGGGTGCCGGGCTGGTCGAGATGACGCGGACGGGGCTGGACGTCCCGCCGGGGTTCACGACCACCACCGAGGCGTGCCGCGCCTTCTTCGACACCGGGGCCGAGCCGGCTGTCCTCCACGACCAGGTGACCTATGCCTGGAACCAGCTCCAGGACGAAGTCCGCGAACGCTTCACCGCCGACGAATACGAGCCGATCGCCGCGCGGTACCGCGTGCCGCTGGTGGTGACCGGATTCGAGCCGCTTTGACCTGCTGGAGGGGATCCTGATGGCGGTCCGGCAGCTGCAATCGGTGCATCGGCATGAGAGGCAGAACTTGGCCGCCGACAGCCTCAACGCTGGCCGTCCCGCGCGCCGGCCAAACGAACCCGCCCTCGCTCTGGACCCCCTTGACCCTCCACCGGGTGCCCCTCGGAGGCATTACCACCGCGATGCCGCAGGTCAAGGGCCGACAGCGCTGGCAGTCGTAGGTCGAGCTGGTGACTCAGGGGGCCAATTGGGGGCCCCGAATCGGCCCCAAAATATATCAAGGGCCTCAATCCGATCTTCCGGATTGAGGCCCTGACCTGCGACGTTACCGTCGGGCTGACAGGATTTGAACCTGCGACCCCTTGACCCCCAGCGGTGTGACCGTCGTCCGGGGTGGTCCGCACAGTCTTCGTATGCAGGTCAGGGTCTTCGGCGGTTCCGTCCGGTTCCGCCGAAGACCCAGCCGTCCGTGCATTCCGTGCAATCGGGTGTGCAATCGGCGGCGGCCCTGACCAGCGCGGGAACGTCGGTCAGGGTCTTGATCCAAAGCCTCAGGAGGGCTAGGACCATGACCAGTGTCAGCACGACCGTCCGGTACCGCCAGACGTACCCGCTCGCAGGTACGTCTTCAGACGGGCGCTTTTCTTTCGGCCTGACGTACGACATCGCCAAGGTGATCGAGGCTGCCGGATACCCGCCCGTCCGTGGCGCGGACATTATCGAGCTTCAGCAGGCGCTGTACCGGTTCCTCTACACCGAGGACGGTGCCCGGTGACCGCCACTCTCACCCCCACTACCCGCGAAGTCCGGCGGCTGTCCCGCATCATCACCACGACGACGTGGGGCATCGCCGCCGTGGTCATCGTCGTGTCCGTGAGCACAACCACCCGCTACGTCTCCGAGCACGGCGAGTCCGGCAAGGTGGCCCCGATGGTGGGGCTGGCGGTGGACGCGGGCTTCGTTGTGAGCCTGACGGCCGATTCCACGCTGTCCCGGTACGGCATCGTGCTGACGTCCCACTGGCCGCGCGTCATGCGGTGGGCATGCGGGCTCATCAGCTTGTCCCTGAACGTTGGGGACGCGATCAGCCACGCGGACTACGCATCCGTGTCCGTGCACGCGGTGTCGCCGCTCATGCTCCTGCTGATCGGGGAGTCCGGCCCGGCGTACCGGCGCGCGCTGGCGGGTGCGCTGCGGTCCGTGGAGAGCGCGCCGGAGACGTACCCGGCGCCCGCTCCCGTCCCGCTCTCCGTGCCGGACGTCGTGGAGCGGGACGACGGGCGCACGGATGAGTACGACGCGGGTGCGGAGGAGGTGCGCCCGGACCGTACCTCAGTTGCACTCCCGGCGGAGCTGATCCGGCGGGCGCGGAAGCTGGACGAGAAGTCCGTGAAGGACACCGGGAAGCCCGCCAGCATTCGCGCGCTGCGGGCGGAGCTGAAGGTGGGACAGGACCGGGCTAAGGCGGTCCGGCTGGCCCTCGGGGGTGCGCAGTGACCACCAACAGCCCCGCCGACAGCCCGACCACGCGGAAATACCCGCTGCCTCCGGGAAGGGACTCCCGGTTCGGCTCCGCTCTGATCGTTGAGGTTGTGGACGTGCTCAAGGCCCACGGCTACCCGGAGCCTGGCGGGTCGGATCTGGCAGACCTCGTAGCGGCGTTGCGCGGGTTCTTGTACGCCCCGCATACCTCCGTCTAGCAGCAAACAGAAGCCCCCGCCGGACGCCCACCGGCGGGGGCTTCTGCGTGCGCTCCCGACCCTGGAGAGCGCTCCTGAGGGTGCTGGGAAGCGGTAAAGTATTGCCGATCACTCCGGACCCGACCGAGTACGACACGGGTACACCGGAGATGCGCCCGGACCGTGCTCGGGCCGTTCTCCCTTTATGCGTCAGATCACACTGACCACCAAAGTTTGTTCAACATCACCCCGCTGCGGAGAGAGATCCCTAATGGCCGCGAACGTCCCGATCACCTGTGAGAAGTGCGGCAAGACGTTTAACCTGCGCTTCGACCCTGGCCCTGATAACTGGGCAGTGGGCGCTGCGAAGCGTCAGTTGGACCAGGAGTGCCCGAACCACGAAGGAGGCTGGAGGTTCTGGGGGCACGACCAGGAGCCGAGCGACAGCAAGCCGAGCGGTAACTGAAGACCCTTCCCGGTCTGGCCCTATACGAGGGGCACAAAGCCCCCGCCGGAGAACTGGCGGGGGCTTTGTGGTGGGTGCCCTACGCCCTGCTTCAGAGCAGGGCTACGGCGTAGCTTCGGATCATGACATCCGCGTCCGGCGGCAACCGGACGTCGTAGGCTGGTCCCCGGTTGTTCACAGCGATGTGCACCCGGCCCTCGCCGTCCAACTGAGGGTTGCGGTACGTGACCAGGAACCAGCCGCGCGGGTGCGTGTCCAGGTAGATCCACCGCCCCTTGCGGACCCGGGTGTCCCTTGCCTTCACCGTGTCCTGGCTCATGCGCACGCGCCGGACAGCCAGCCGGAGGAGCCGTCCTCGGAGTACTCGAACATCAGCGGCTCCCACGGGTGGAACCGCCCCGACGACGGGGACACGTCCACACCCACCAGGGTGATGATGTTGCGCGGCGCGTTCTCGGCTGCCCGTATCGCCGCCGTCGCCGCCATCTCGATGTCCTGCACGCAGGTGTACGTGTAGCGGGGGTGATGGTGCCCGCCGGTCACTTCCCATTCGAACCGAACGCCAAGGTTGCATTCGGTCTGTACGCGCATCGGCTCTTGCTGGTCAGCGGCAGCAACTACAGCCACGGCGTCTACGGTCATGACTCCTACTGTGCGGAGACCACCGACCCGCTTTCTACGCCCTTCTAAAGGTTTCTACGCCAGTTTCAGGCCAGAGCGTCCACGGCCGCAGCGATCAGAGCCCGCGCCTGCGGGCCATACACCGCCAGCGCCGACAGCTCCTCAAAGGCCTGCTCATAGAGGGCGATTTCCCGGGGCTGCGTCACCGTGAGATACGCGCCGACCAGTTCCACCGACACCTGCGCCCGGTCGTAGATCCAAAACCCCTCGGTCGGCTGCCGCTCCCGGACTACGCCCATGGGGATGATTCCCACGGTGATGTTCGGCGCGGACATCACTTCCAGCAGACGGCCAAGCTGCCCGGCCATCGCGTCGTCGTCGGCTACCCGGCACCGCAACACCGGTTCCTCCAGCACGAACGCGAACACCTTCCCCGGATCGGAAAGCAAGTCTTGACGCCGCATCCGGACGTCCACCGCGTCAGCGACGTCATCGACCAATCCCCGGCGGCGCTGCGCATTCCCCAGGACGGCCGTGGTGTAGGCGCGGGTCTGGATCATCCCCGAAACGATCGTCGGACTGTATGCCCGGAAGTGCCGCGTGCGTTCAAACAGGGGGCGCACCTGTTCCTGTGCGGCGCGCAGTCCGGCCCGCTCCATACGGCGCCATTCGACGTACGCGCCTTCCGCCAGCCGAAGGGACGCGATCAGGCCGGGGATCTCGACGGCGGCGTCACACGCCGCACACCACACCCGGACGTCATCCTCGGACGGCGGTGTGACGGCGTTGACGATCCGGGAAACCTTCGACTCCTGCCAGCCCAACCGGCGGGCAAGCTCCCGGCCGGTCCGGATACCCGCGTCCTTCATGATCTCCACGAGCCGGGCAGCGACAAGCTGACGCGCCTGCTCTGCGCTGGAGTATGGGGACGCGGGCAACGGGGACCTACGCCGGGTGGTAGGCGTCGTGCGGGATCGCCCGGGACCACGCCGCATCGAAGGAGTCAGCGGCGAGCTTCGCGACACTGGGTTCTGTGCGCAGCTCGTGCCCGGCCGACACGCCGTCGCCCGACCAGTGCCCGAACAGCACGGCCGCGCCGTCCAACACCCAGTAATCCACCGGCACCACGGTAAGGTCCACGCACGCTGACCGTGGAAGCCACCGCACCTGTTCCCCGGCGGCGATGTTCACGCCTGTGATGGCGTATTCCCACCTGGTGTAGTCGGACAGCGGTTCCGACACGATCCGCAGCCGCCGGAACTCGACGCCGCGTGCGACGGCGTCCCGGACGGTGCGGACCCACCCGCCCCAGAACTCCCCGTCGGGGTCAACGTCCGGCTCGTCACCAGACACGAACGCGTCATACGACGCCCGTTGGCTGTCGCCGAGTGCGTAGACGTCGCGTTGCTCAAGGTGCCACGCCGTCCGGGTGGCACTTGCGAGCGCTTCACGGAACGGAGTCACCCGAGAGCCGCCCTCAGTGCGGGGATGATCGACGCGGGCACCCGCACGATGGTCTCGTGGTCCGGGACGTCCGTGGAGTGACCCGGCGTCGAACCGGCCTCGGCGGCCAGCGCGTAGTCGGCGGTGGTGGCCTTGTAGCCCTGAATGATCAAGTCGCCGTTGTCCTCGTCGCGCCAAATCGTCGGGGAGTCGTCTACTGGGGTGTTCGGGATCTGAGCCAGGAACGTGAACGCCATGATGTCCTCCGGTTCGCGTGTTCGGTGCCTGCTCCTACGAGCTTGCAGCCGATCACCTGCGGCGGGAAGAGGGCTTCTACAAGTTTCTACGCGTCCACCCGCACCCGGCGGACGGGAGCATCACAGGGTGTTTTCGTTTGCCCGGACGGTCACGGTGTTCGGGCCGGGGTGCGCCCGGGAATCGGCCATCAAACCTTTTCCACGCCTGGGGAAGGTATCCGGGTGTCTTGTTGCGCCCGAGATGGAGGAACCCGGGCGCGCATCCATTCTCACGCGGTGCCGACCCAACGAGCGGTAGTCGGCATTCTTGCTACCAGTCGCTACGATCGTTGATCTGTGTCAGTCGCAACTCATCGGTTAACTCCCAATGCTGATCCGCATCATCGGTGAAGCGAATCGTATATTCAGGTTTCGGGGATAGCATTTCTTCCCCTGGTAGAAAGTTATCTGCGAGACTGCCGTCCGACTCTCGGGACCACAGTATGTAAGCGATGCCCGGAACTCCCTCTCGATGTTGGCGCTGAACTGGGAAAACGAACGTCATGCTGTCGCCACGGCGAACAAACTTCACCGGCGCCATGGGTTCCGAATAAATGGGGACAGCTTCTGATGACTGCTCACTCTTATTAAGGTGGCCGTATGGTGCATACGAGTAGGGTTTTAGTAGTAGCAGGCAACTTACATGCCGAATTGGACGCGGAGAACCATTGATGACTCGAAGCGCGAGGACACTCTTATAAGTTTCAATCGTCCCGTCTTCGTCTTCGGTGACGACGGCTTCCAACTTCGGAATTACGTCAACCTTCTCGGCTTGTCGCCGAGCCTCGACTTTAAGGAACTTGAGTTCCTGCTTAGCCTGCCGATCGGATTCCTCTCGGTCAGCTCTCTGCTGGTCACGTTGAAGCTCCAGCGCATCTACTTGCAGCCGTACTTGCTCTCGAAGGGCGGAGAGTTGCCGGTACGCGAAGTACGCGCCGACACCCGCCGCCATGAGCGCGCATACCGTGGCCATGGCGCCGACCCACGTAGGCACGTCGCCCCAGTGCCAGCCGTACCGCATACCGAGGACACCCACCGCGACGGCGATCGCGACCAGCGTCGCCGCCCCCCACCCCACCAGTTTCCGCATGCGCGGAGCCTACGGAGCAGGGGCCTTGATCGGTACGGGTGCTTCTACGGTTGCCGGTACGGGGAGCGGTACTGACCGTCAGCGCCGGACAAGAACTCCTCAACGGTGACCGGCTCCCGCCACATAAACGACTGCTCGGCCCGGTGGATGTCGTTGGAGATCTCATCCTTGGTCACCGCCACCGGGGACGGCGCGGCCTTGCCGAGGGTGGACTCAAACAGCGCTCGCCGCAGTGGCTCCGGATCCGGCTGGTGCACAGTCTCCCCAACGGGCACCGGCGTAGCCGCCGGAGCGGCCTTACGGAGCCGTGCGGCGGCTTCCGCAAGGATCACCGCATCCCATTGCTCCGGCGTCAGGCTCCGCCGCGTACGGGGCTGTACGGGCGTCTGCGGCGCGGTGGCGCGCAGGCCGATCGCCTCCGAGAAGGCAGTGATGCTCATCGGGTTGCCCTCGGTGAGTTCGGTGCGGCTGATGGTGTACGTCATCGTGTTCTTCTTTCCGATGTAGGAGATGGTGGGGCCGCGCGCCGCCCCCGCAGGCCGGTCATGGCGGCGGAAAGGAGGGAAACACCGCTGCTCGGCCTTCGATCCGGCGTCCGCCATGGGCCTTCGTAAGTACCGGTGACGTTGACGGGAGCAGGCGCACGGCGGTCTATGGGGTCACCACGGACCGGCGATCGGCATGCACGCAGCCGACACCGTGGGCGAGGTGCCCCCGGTCAACGTGACCATGTTCGCGCGGATGTAGCGGACGTCTGGCCCAACACTGGTCACGGTGTCCGTGTACGGACCGCCGGGAAGCATGTTGGACACGGCGTTGCCCGTGGTGGTGCCCAACACAGTCCACGTGGTCCCGTCGAGCGACCCCTCAAAGTTCACCACCACGGCGGACGGGGAGCCCGTGACCGTGGTGACCATGCGGACGCTGCGGCGCGGCGTCACGAGGTCCACGGATGCCCCGGGGCCGGTGGTGGTGGCGGCGTTCAACGAGCCCATGGCGGGATACCTCCGAGATAAAAGTCGTCGGGCCATCCCCGGACTCGGCCGCCGGCCGACAGCGTGGAATAGCCCCCGATGGTTTGTGGTGCCGCAGGTGGCGGGCCTCCGATGGCGAACGGGTCGTGCGCAGGGTTGACCTCCGCCATGCCGAAGTGGAAGGTCGCGGCGTTCGCCTGCTCCATGAGGTGGTGGCAGCCGAGGGCGAGGGCCACGGCCTGGTCGTCGTGGCTGTTGCTGTCGTGCTGGAGTCGGTACACGCCAAGCGTGTTCTTCTCCAGTCGCACCGTGGCCAGCTCGTCCAACAGGTCCGGGTCGTCGGGGAGGTCAATGCGGTGCTGCCGGATCGCCTGATGCAGCGCAAGAGCGAGCTTCCCAACCGAGCTACCGGTGAAGTTGAACTCGTCCACTGAGACACCGCGTCCCCGGAGTTGCTGCCCGATGAGGATCGCCTGTGACGGGTCGATGAGGGCCTGTGCACGGTTGTACCGGGCGGACAGCTCGCTCACGGTGTCGGCGACGTTCTGAAGGTCCACCGGCCGGTTGCGGTTGCCCTGCCATCTGCGGATCGCGTCCAGCACCACTTTGCGGGTGCCGGTGATGTCCTTCTCTGCGTGCATCACCGCGACCACGGTCCGGTCGTTCTTGGTGCCGACGTCCAGCGTCACCACGTAGTGCATACCGTGGCGGGGCGGCAGCGGACCGGGCAGCACCGTGCATGCGCGGAGGTCTTCCGGGGTGGCCAAGCGGTCCTCAGCGGCTACCCACCGGTTCAAGTGCAGCCGCTCGTATTCGGACTCGACCTCGGAGTTTTCCCGCAGGATGCAGAGGTCAGTCTCCGTGAGCCACGGCAAGGGTCCGGGCATGGTGAAGAACCGCCAGGCGTCGGAGGTGCGGGCTGTCTCCCGCCGCCTCCACGTCCACGACTGCGGGTCGCCGCAGTTGCTGATGATCACCGTCCGGCAGTCGCGCAGCTTGCGGTTACCGGACACCAGCGCGGTCCAGAACTTGCGGGCGCGGCGCGTCTCCGGCCAGTTCGCGACCTCGTCCAGCACGATCATGTAGGCGCGCTTGCCCATAGCGGAGGCGTCGGCGGCGAGGGCGATCACGGCGGCGCCGGTCTTGGTGTTGCTGATCTCCAGCTCGTTGACCTTGAACTGTCCCGCCAGCTCCGGCGTGCGGATGATCAACCCCTCGGCGGCGTCGATCAGCTCGGCGGCCTGCTCCATATCGGAGGCGCCCACATAAATCCGGGCCATGGCGGGGGCTTGAAGCAGCAGGATCACCAGCAGCAGTCCAGCGAGGTCCGTGGTTTTGCGGGCGCCACGCGGAAGCTCCACCCAGTGCTGCCGCACCTGCGAGCGCTGATCCAGGATCGCGGCGGCGTTTTGCCGCTGGTAGGTCACGGCGGTCTCGCCCCAGCGGCGGCCGTCCTCCAGGACCATCAGGTCCATGGCGTCCATGGCGCGCTGCAACTGCGCGTCCATGTCAGTCTCCGTGCTTGACCGTCTGAAGCATCTGCCAGAACGGGTGACGCACCAGGTGCGCCATCACCGGGGTGGGGGAGCTGTGACGGGTCGCGGGGGCGCCAAGGGCGATGTGAAGGTCATGCGCGCGGGCTGCCGCCTCCTGCGCCTGCCGCTCGTAGGCCAGCGCGTCAGCCAAGGTGTCCTGCGCGGCCTTGATCGCGGGCCAGATTCGCGCCCGGTGCTCTTCCGCGAGCATCAGCGCCTCATCCCGCTCCCCCTCGGCTACGGCAAGGGCGGCCCGGTGCTGCTCCACACGCCGCTCCTCGGCAATCACCTGCTGGGCGGTCTCCAGGCCGGACAGCCCTGACGTTGCCACGGCCAGCCGGGTACGCAGGTCCTCAGCGTCGGCATCGTGCGAGGCGGCGGAGTCGAAGTCAGTAGCGACACGCGCAGCATGGGCACGGTCGGCCGCTTCCTGTACCTGGCGAGTGAGGTCGGCGACCTCGGCGCGCGCCGCATCCACGCGTGCGCCGAGGGCTGCCGCGCGCTCATCCGCTGTCAGGGCCCTGTTGCTCGCCTTGCCCATCTTCCCGCCTCACCCTGTGGTCCTCGATCGACTGCGGGTCGATGCGCCACCGGTGGCGGTCGTCCTTCGCGGCACGGAGCTTGCCGCTGTCGCACAGGTTGCGGATCTGGCGCTCGGTCAGCCCGAGCACCATCCCCGCATGCCTAACATCAACCCAATCTGACCTTGGCGAGGCGGAAGTGTTCGGGGCCAGCGCGGCACTTCCGGCGGAAACGGTCACGCGGCGGCGCTCATGATCGGCGGCGGCGTCATCAGCGAGCCGCGTCAGCTCCAGCACCACCCGAGACGGCGGCATCCCACGCTGCCGGGTGGCCACCAGGTGGGCTCTCAGGGCTCCGCTGAGAGCCGCGCACGCCTGCCCGGATACCACCAGCCCACCATCCGGCAAACGGGTACCCACGGTCGTTTTAGGGCTCATAGACCCCACCCTCAAGCTCCCGGGCGCGCGCCCTCTCATCAAGAGCGGCATCCAAAGCTGAAGGCCCAGACAGAAACCGCACCGCCGCCAGATCCCGCAGGATCTTCGCGCGGCTCACCGGATCCAGCCCCAGACGGGTCCGCAGGTTCGACGCCGTGACAGCCCACTTACGCGACTGCTCCAGCAACAACCCCCGCCCCGCGTACGCGGTCTCCATGCCCACCGCATCGATATGCGCGTCGATGAGCATCACCTTCGCCTCAGCACGGGACCACGCCATCAAGCTGTGACCATAAGACCGGTCATGGACCAGGTACTCCGGTGTAGTCGGATCCGCCATCAACTCAGCTAGGATCCGCTCCGCAAGCGGACCCACCCGCCCCTCGCTACGCGCGCCATGCGTCATCGCGAACTCGTTACCCGGCTCAAACGGCGGATGCTGCCTGTCGTGCGTCGGCACCCAATCAGACACAACGCACCTCCACAGACCCGAACCCAATACGAAACCGGGGCAAAAACCTGAAACACCACGCGATGGAAAACGGCCCAATTTGCGCCATGGGTGATCGTTTTGCGCGATTCTGGGTCGTGCTGACTGGTGCTGTTACCAGCGGTGATATCCGCTGACCAGCGCGAACGGGTGCGCACCCGTTTGCCATCACGCGGCGCCACGCAAAGCGGCATCAAGACCGAGACCCTGCATCAGCGCATCACGAACGGCAACGGGCAGCGTCGCACGGGCTACACCGCAGTACAGGGCGGCGAGCGTAGCAACCACCCCGACCGGATCAACCCCGGCAACGAGGTCCCGCGGCGGCACGATGTTGCCCTCGTCGTGGTTCATCACCACGGCGATGGAGGTGGCAAGGACCGCTGCCAGCTCTTGCGGAGTGGCCTTCCCGTCGTCTGGGGCTCCCAGCAGGCGCGCGAACCCTCCCACGCTCAACGTGACGTAACCGGCGGAGGCCGGGAAGCCAGGGCGCGGCTGGAGCACGGTGTACGGCATGGTCCGTGCCATGGCGGACATGTGCATCTGCATGTCCACGTAGTTCATGTACTCCATGTCCACGTAGTTCATGTCCACGTCCATGGCGACGGCGCGGACACCCGGCAGGCCGCTGATCCGGCCGTCCGCCATGGCGGTGGCACCGGACAAGCCCCTGCGGCGGAGGTACGCAGCGGCGCGAACCGCCCACGAGTCGGTCATTTCAAGCCTCTCTTGCAGTCCCATCAAGTAACCTTCCGGCCCCGTTGGCGGGGTTCTTGTTGTTCAAAGCCTTGTTTGCTGGGGCGGGGCGGCGTCAGAAGCGCCAGATTGCACACGGGATTGCACAACAGGGCCTCCAGCAAGCCCGAAAGCAAGCAGTCGGACGGCCCCGCGCACACGCGCGCGGGGTCCGCCCCGATCGAGCCCTCAACGATCAGGGCCGTGGCGGGCTGCCGTTCCACCCTCGTTCCACCCCGTGCCGGATCCCACGGCGGGGGAGATGTTTCAAGTACCTCCCCCCGTAGGGGTTCAGGTGAAACGGTGAAACGCCGCAGCTCACAAGCTTGTGATCATGGTGGTGAAGCGGCAACACTGTTTCACCCCCTGTCGTTTCCCATGTCATCCCAGCTCAGTGGGGTGAAACGGTTCGGTGAAACGGCTGAAACGAGGGGAGTTTCGATCACAGAGTTCTGACAGCCGGTGGGGTTCACTCCGCCCCCTTGGTGGCAAGGGCTTCCCACTCGGCGAGGTGCTCCTGAGCCGCCCGGTACACGTTCGTCTTCGTGCTCCCGATGGCGTCGGCAACCTTCTGATGCGACGGCCGGTGGCCTATTTGCTGGCAGTGCTGGACGATCTGGATCCACAGGATGTCCCGCTCGCGGTCTACGACGGTCCAGGGCCAGGCACCGCCGCGCTGGAGCTGGATGGGCCACGTACGTTCGTCGCGCTGGCCGCGCCAGTGGGACACCTTGCCGTCCTGGTCGAGGTGGATGCCGAACTCGGGCCAGCGGAGCCACAGCGAAGCCCCGTAGGGCCGCTTCGGACGGGCGCCGCCGCCGGACGCGTGGGGCGAGTGCGCTTCCAGGACAAGGGCGAAGTCGTGGGCGGTACGGAGCCGGTCAAGCAGGAGGGCGACGGGGCGCGCGGTCTTCTCGTCAGTTGGGTCGCCGCCTGCCAGCTTGTAGAGCGGGCCGCCGATCACGATGTCCGGGTTGATCTCCTCGATGATCGAGGAGAGGTAGGTGATGTCCTCCTGCTGAAGAAGATCGAGGCCCTGCGGGCGGACCACAGGGGCGAGCGTGAGATCCGTAGAGCCTGCCACTGCCACCAGGGGCCGCAAAGCGCGCCGCGTCTGTCTGACGGAGTTCTCCAGGTCCAACAGGAGCACCCGCAGCGGCAAGAAGACAGGGCCGCCGAAAGGGTGGATCCCTGCCGAGAGCTGTACCGCGAGCTGACGACACAGGGTGGACTTACCGCCGCCCTCGGGGCCGGTGAGGATCACCCGATCTCCGCGCTCCAGCAGGCCAGGCACAAGCCAGTCATAGTCATCGTCATCGTCGGCAAGGAACTCCGCCAGGGTCGGCACGCTCGACTTCTGCTCGGTCCAGCCGTGGTCGCGGTACCACTGCTCGTCGTCGGGACCGGGGGCAAGAACGCTGGGGTAGTTGGTCATGCCGCCCTCCGCAGCGGCCGACCGATGCCCTCCACAGACGCGCTGTACCGGTCCAGAGCGTTCGGGTCATTCTCCAGGCCGGGAAAGTCGCCGGGGCGAGGCTTGCACGCCTCCAGCTCGGCGGCGCGGCGCTCGCGCCACGGCTTGCTGTTCGTCAGGTCGCGGATGTACTCGGCGTCGCGTTCCCACTGTTCGCGGCGTGCGGTTTCGGCGGCGTCGTACCCGGCTTCCCACGCCTCCCGCACTACGTACAAAAGATCGTTCCCGGCGTCCGCGTAGCCCTTCTGGTAGGCATCCCGCACGGCGCGTTCCTGGTCGTCATGCAGGCGGATCAGCCGAGCGGCGCGCGCTATGTTCTCGGCGAGGTCGGGGGCGGCGGGTACGCTGATGTCAGCGGTCTGGGCAGCCTGTTCGTGGTTGCGCGGGTAGCCCTTCACTACCGGCTGAGGGGTCGGGTGGATCTGGTTGTGGCCGTGTGCGTGTGCGGAGCCGTCTTCCGGCGCGTGGGGGCGGCTCTGTGCCTTTCCGGTGATCATCGCGCGGCCTCCGAGAGCAGGGCGACGATCGATGCGGTGACAACGCGCTTCGTGTTACCGACAACCAACACGCGCGCGGGGAACTCGCCGCGCGTGATCAGGTCATACCCGTGGGACCGTGAGATGCCGAAGGCGCGGGATGCTTCGGCGACTGTGACCGTCGCAGGCCACTGCCGGATCTCCGAGAGAGTGGGGGCGCTGGTCACTGGTCCCCCGCTTTCGGCGTGGCCGTGAGGCTCTTCGCCCGACGCTCCAACCGCCGCAGCACCAGGGCATAACGGATCGCCACCTCCCCGCGCGGGATACGGCGGGGCGGCGTGGCTTCCCAATGACTGATGGCAGCCTGCGACGTGCCGATCTCGCGGGCAACGGCCGCCTGAGGAATACCAATCAGCTTCCGGATACGGCGTCCCTCGCCCGAACGGGTCTTGGCCGCCGCTTCGGCGAGAAGGTCAACTTCACTCACGCTCATAACGACAACGCTACGCCGGTACTACGTGTCTTAGCCGTTGCATAAAAGGTCGATAGTGCTACGGTGATCCCTGTTAGGCCTACGCGCTGAACACATCAAGGCGACGGGTCTATGACAGGAACCGACTCCCTACGGCACTCTTGGAGGGTGAATGACCAGGAAGACAACCCAGCGCGCGACAGGCTTCCGCCCATGACGGCATACCTGTACGCCGCTGAAGGCATCACGACGCCGATCGTGTTCGGCTGGACAGAGTGGCCGGACGTCATCGTGACCGTGCGCACCCCCGGTCAGGACACGTCTATCTCGGCGGTCATCCGGCCGGACGGGGTGGTGAAGTCCGTCACCGTGGACACGGAGAACGACACCGGCGTCACCGGTGCCGTCCTCAAAGGTCCAGCGATCATCTCGGTGATGAAGCAGGCGAACGGCGTGGCGCGTGACCTCGCGGAGCAGATCATCTCGGGCACGGACATCACGAAGACGGTCGTAGACGCCAAGCCTATGACCGATGCCATCCGCACCTTGTTCTATGAGCCGACACCGAAGCGCGAGAGCGGTAAGCGGAGGACCGGGGCGGACCTTGAGAACATGATCCGGCTCGTGGCGGAGGGCTACCGGGAAGCCGTGGACGCTGGCGACCCCAAGCCGCGCGTCACCCTCGCCGTGAAGTTCGGGTACACCCCGGAGCACATCGGACGCCTGCTCACGCTGGCGCGAAAGCCCCGCAACGGGAAGCCTCCGCTTCTCGGTCCGGCCGCGCCTGGCAAGGCGGGTGAGGTTTCCGATGGCGAGTAAGACGAACCCGATCAAGACGAAGACACTCCCGGACGGCTCCACCGTCTACTGGTTCCGCGTGGACATCGGGCACGACCCCGTGACCGGGAAGCGGAAGCAGCTCTACAAGAGCTTCCAGAAGCTCAAGGACGCCAAGGCCGAGTACTCCAAAGTCACGAACGCCGTGAACCAGGGGACGCACGTCGCCAAGACCAAGCTCACTCTCAGCGCCTACATAGACGCCTTCCTCCCCGGCCACTGCCGCGACCTGGAGGAGGCCACGAAGCGGAACTATGTGGACGCGCTGAAGCCCGCGCGTGAGCGTCTGGGGGCTCGTGAGTTCCAGTCGATTGAGAAGAAGGACGTTGAGGCGCTGGTGGACTGGATGTCCACTAGCGGCCGGAAGCGCGGCGGCGTCGTCGGTACGGGTCTCGGCCCGCGCACCATCAAGCTGACGCTCAATGCGCTGTCCCTGGTGTTCGACATGGGCGTCATGGAGCGGAAGATCTCGATGAACCCCGTGTCGCTGGTGAAGCCGCCGAAGCTCGTGAAGCCGGAGCATGTCATCTGGTCCGACGCGGAAGAGGACAAGTTCTTCGCCACGGCGGCCGACGACCGGCTGAGCGCCGTCATCGACATCTTCGGGTTGGGCTTGCGGCCCGAAGAGGTGTGCGGGCTCCGCTGGACGGACGTGAAGCTCAAGAGCCTCACGATCGACGCCGGGCAGAACGTCCGTACGTGGGTCGCGGGCGTCGGCGCGGTGGAGAAGTCCGCCAAGACGGCGGCCGGAGTCCGGACGCTTCCGATCGACGCGGAGCGCGGGAACGCGCTCAGGGCGTGGCGGAAGGTCCAGGCCGCCGAGAAGCTCGCCGCCGGACCGGGGGTCTACGAAGACGGTGGCTATGTCCTGTGTGACGAGCTGGGGCGTCCGTTCGACCCGCCGAAGCTCCGCCGGTACATGCACCGGCTCATGAAGTCCGCCAAGGTTCGGCGCGTTACCCCGTACGAGGCGATGCGGCACGCGGCCGGTTCGCGGCTCGCGCGCGCTGGGGTGCCTGGTCACCAGATAGCGGCATGGCTGGGGCACACGGACCCGTCCTTCACCTACGCGACGTACATCCACGCGCGTCCGGAGGACCTGGCGACGGCGAGGGACGCTCTCACCCGCGCGTCGGACTCGTCGTGCAATTCCCGTGCAATCGGGGCCTGAGAAAGGCTCAGGGCCTCACCCAGTTGATAACTGAATAAGACCCTGACCTGCGTACGAACCTGTCGGGCTGACAGGATTTGAACCTGCGACCCCTTGACCCCCAGATCGGCGACTCTCAAGAGGCCAGGGGTTCAAATCGCGCCGTGACCTTGGCTCGCTTCAAGCTGGGGGAGTGTGGGCCCTGATGTCTGTCTGCTGTCGTCCACGCTTGTACATCGCTGTTGCTGTAGTCGTTGCTGTAGTGCAGCACGGCTATGAAGTTGGCCCCGTCAGGCGCGAAGTCGGTTGAGAGGGGATGCGGAACCCTATAGAGTCCGAACCCCTCGTCGTCTAGCGGCCTAGGACAATCGGCGCCCTTCGGGGAATGGTAAACGCGGGTTCGAATCCCGTCGAGATCTTCGAGTTTGGCGACGGCTGCCGCACCTGAAAGCGGGCAACTTCGGAACGAGCCGTCAGAAGCCTTTGTCTGCCAGCTACGTATCAAAGTCCTGACCTGCTACTTCTATCGAAGCCTACTGCGGCAAGGTCTGCAACGACCTGCACCCGTACGGGTAGGTCCGCGACCGTTGGTGTCGGCCGCTGGTGTCAGATCGGCTCGGGATACTGGTTGGACTCGGACGGCCCATAGATGATCAAAGGACCGAGTCACCCATTGGTGGTGTCTGGGAGTACCGTGCACCTCGTCAGCTGCCGAGCTGTTTTGGGGTGGGAGTGGTCATGGGCATCGGACTTCTTACAGAACGAAGCGCAGTAGAACGCGCACTTGAACAGTTCGACCTACTGGGTCGGGACGAATTCCTTTCGCATTACAACTTTGGTCAAGCGCGTGACTACTTTGTCGCCCAAAACCATCGACTCTACGATGCGAAGGCCATTGCTGGTGTTGCGTTCGGCTATCAACACCCGGATCGCGGGCCGTTGATTCACAACGACTTCAATGGCGGCGTTACCGCGGCCAACGCAGCTCTCGCCAAGCTCGGCTACACGATTATCCGCGGCCGGCCGGATACGGTAGCGGACGAAAAGATGTGGCGGCTCGCGCTGTGGGAACACTTGCGATCCACAACCGACACAATGCACCTCGCGCCACGAGTACTGCGGTCGTATGGCATCTACGGTGGAGCTCAAGGCATCTGGGTCGATGCAAGCCGAACTCAGACGCTCGACGCAGGCCACTCATCGGGCGTGACGATGGGCCTTCTTCATACTGGCATCCATTATCCTGATGAATTGAGTAGCAATGGGTTGATCTATCACTATCCCGCAACCAACCGTCCACCCTCGCGCGACGCTTCTGAGGTCGCAGCGACTAAGGCCGCGGCAGAGCTAGGGCTACCTATCTTTGTTATCACTAAACCGACACCCAGCTCTGATATGCGAACTATACATCTAGCGTGGATAGAGGGATGGAATGACGCCAATGCAACATTCCTCATTACATACGGACGCGGCGCTCCCGACGAACTCTTGACAGAGGATCGTTCCGACGATCGCCCATTCCACCTCGAAGGCAACAGGAGTCGGCGGGTAAGACGCTCAATTAAAGATCGTCCAGACCAGCAACGCTTCAAGTTTGAGGTGCTTCATCGCTATGGATCTGGTTGTCCGCTCTCCGGCATCTCAGTGCCAGAGATGATCGAAGCTGCTCACCTGCGCGGAGATGCCGATGGTGGGAGCTCGGACCCTCGGAATGGTCTGCCGCTCAACGCTGGGCTCCATCGAGCATTCGACGCTCACTTGTTCGCCATTGATCCGGATACGCTTGACGTGGTCGTGCGACCCTACGGTCCAACCGCAGCGGAGATGGGAATAACGGTGCCGCACATCAGAGGTTTGACTAAGAGGCCACACGTCGATGCGTTGCGTTGGCGATACGATGAGTGGCTTCGCCGCACGAGCGCTGGCGGCTGACCAGGGCTGCTGCATTGTCACTACGGCCACGGAAAACTGCCGCGTGGAGACGCATAATTCTTGTTTCTAGCGTCAGCCGCTACCGCCCATTGAGGCTTCTTGCTGGTGAGCTGTCGCCTGCTGTCGTACCCTGTCGACAGCTGTCGGCCTTCTCGTTGACCTCCAAGGCTTGTGGCCTATCGTCGGCTTTGTCGCTCTCCCTGGTGAACCCCTGCGCGACATCCAAATTGGCTACGCTTCTGCTTGCCGCAGGGCCCAAAAATACCCTTTGAAATCGTTCATCTAATGCCATGCTCACGAGCGGGAGGCTAAACCTTCTTGACTTCTGAATATCGACAAGTGCCGTAATGATCGGTAGCCACACTTCCTTCCCCTGCTTGTCTATGGCGATGGTTTTCCAGGGATTTTCGGAGACTTCAAGTAGATAGTTATAGTCGTAATCTCTGACTTGTTGTAAATAACACCGTACGCCGTTCACCGTGCGGAGGCCTGCACCCTTCGGCCGCGCGTATTTATGCAATGTGAGGCTGCACGTCCAGGGATTGAGCCTCAGTAAAACGTGCTTTCGGGGGTCCTTCCAGCCACAAAAACCCTCATATGGAACGCCAGGCTTGAAGCTGCTCATAGCCATCAAAAGAAGTTCGGCAACGTCGACGGCTTCGCGAGTTCTCGCGAGGGTGGGAGCAACGTAGTCATGTTCTACTACGTTCCTGTCCACGTTTAGGGCAGTTAATACGTATGGGGATACAAGCTCCAGCTCTGACAGCACTTGCAGCTTATTGGGGAAGCTGAATCGTCGGCAATAAATATTCAGGCCATATTGAAAGATTAGATCATCCACAAGCTTGTGAATGCTTCTTTTTGCATTTCCGAATGCATTAATTAGCGCTCGGTTATCTTCGCCCTTTAAATCTTCTTTGGCGTATTTCAGATACTCCTGGGCGGATGTTGTCTCATTCGTTGCGGTGACACCAGACGCCATCAGGGACGGGCTGAAATAAGTGAATGGAAGGTCTTCGTCGTAGAGGGCGATTACGCTCACTTCAGTCCCCTGGGATGTCTTGTATGGCTGCGCAACTGCGCTCGCGGGTATCCGAATATCCTTGATCGTTCATGAATCAATATTGGTATCATACGAGACGCTTCGGCTGGTTGTCCTGTGGTTACTCGGCGCGCGTTACGAGAAGTGAGCCGCGCCTGACATGCGTTCCTCCCAACGCGAGGCTAAGGTTCTGATCCTCTCCTCGGTCGGGCAAGCTTGTCTCTACGTCGGGTTCTGTCGGCGGCGCAAGGCTCGGCGAAGCCGACCGCGAAGCGGCTTGGCCTTGTGGCGCCGGCAGGTTCCGACGTAGCCACTCGTGGTGGCCGACCGAGGAGAGGACCAGAACCGACCCACGCCGCCCACCCAACCGCGGCTGCCCTGCCCACTCTCCGAGGGAGGGCCCGCCGGAGGCGCATGCTTTTCACTACGCTGCGGACGTGCGCGGCCTGCCGGAGCCGGGCCGCGAGCGGGGCGGAGACAGGAGCGGCGGGCCGGTGGAGGCGCGCCGCGCGGCACGCCGCCAGGCGTGCCCTTGAATCAGTAGAGAAACTCTTAACAGCCCTCTCGTCCTCGTCCTCAAGCGTGCTTCGCAGGGTCCTGCCAAACCTGCGGCTGTCGCCGTAGGCTGCACTGAACGCGCGTGCTCGGCGGCCCGGTGCTCTACGCACACTGGGCAACCTCGGGAGGGGAATCATGGGGGAGCTGACGGTCAAGGAGTGGAAGCGTTACGGTAAGGACCGTCTGTACATCACCGACGGCGCCGGTGGGAAGGTCGGCTACTACGATCGCCAGACCAGCCAGCTTCACGTTGAAGATCCCGATATGCAGTACCGGGCATTGGAGGCGCTGGCGCCGTTCCTCAGCGGCGATATCAGAGCTCTGGCCCACATCGTCGAATCGGCCCTGCCGGCGCCCGATACGGACCTGACGAACAACATTGCTGGAGGCGCTGTCAGCGAGCGAGCTGCGGAGCTCTCCCCGGGGCGTTTCCAGCGCATTGCGGCGAAGTTGCTCGGCATCCGGACAGAGGCGACGTCCTGGGAAGTCGGCGCGGCTGGTGAGCGGCGGGTCGGTGATCGCCTCGACCGGCTTAAAGCTCATGGCTGGAGCGTCCTGCACTCCATACCGCTTAAGAGCGGTGCGGACATAGATCACCTCATCATCGGGCCCGGCGGCGTGTTCACGATCAACACGAAGCACCACCCTGGTGCACGGGTCACGGGCAAGGGCGACTTCGTCCGCGTCAATGGGCAGCTCAACCACTACGTTCGGAACAGCCGGCATGAAGCCTCTGCTGCCGCTAGGCGGTTGACTTCCGCGTGTCGTATGTCTATCGGGGTCACCGGCGTTCTTGCTTTCGTCGGCGTCCAGTCCCTGAGCGTCAAGGAACCACCGGTGGACGTGCTCATCACCCCGGGAGAACGACTGGAGCGTCTGTTCCTCTCGCTTCCGCAGACGCTCAGTCCCGACCTGCAACAACTGATCTACGCCGTTGCTCGGCGTGGCGAAATCTGGCTCGCCTAGCAAGCGGCAGTTCGCTGCCTGGAGTTGCTACCCTCGCGCGGTCAATGCTGAGTCCAGGTAAGCCTGGACCGGCTCCCAGAACCCGTCAGGTACGCGCTCGGCAACCTCGTTCCGGTCGCTCCACTCGACTTCGGCGAGTTCCTCGGCGTCGGCGAGGTGCGCTGTCCCCGACTCGGCTGCACAGACGACGTAGGACATGTGGCGCCCGGTGACGGGATGCAGTCGTCCACCAAGGACCTTCACGGCCGAGACGGTCAGACCCGTCTCTTCCTTGGTCTCTCGCACCGCAGCCTGCTCGACGGTCTCACCGTCCTCGACCCCGCCGGCCGGGAGCTGCCAGGACAACGAGCCCTCCTTGACCCGTCGGCGAACTAGGAGAACACGGCCGTTGTCGACGACCACAGCCGCGGCGATGCCGGGCCGCTTCTCGGGGGCTTCAGCGGTCATGTCTCTTCCTCCAACGCTTTGAGCACGGGCGGATAGATTCTCTCAGCCGGTATGAAGCGAGTGACGCTGGTTTTCGCCACCCAAAGGACTTCGACGTTCTCAACTACGTCGCCGTTGACCGCCTCACCTGCGAGGTAGTCACACAGTAAGTAGTCACACATCACGCCGGTGATGGGATGCAGTCGGCTGCCAAGCGTCCTCTGTACAGAGCAGTGGACTGCGGTTTCCGCCAGGGTCTCTCGTACGGCAACCGTCGCTGGCGATGCGCCGGGCTTGACGACTCCGGCTGGGAACTGCCAGGTGATCCCGCCGCCATCGTCACCACGCCGGCATACGAGCAACACTTCGTCGGCTCGCGTCACGATGGCTATCGCGACTCGCAAGGCTTGAGCGTTGGTGTCCCCGATGGGGGTGGTGGGCGTCTTCGTTTCGGTCAAGAGCCTGAATCGAACTTTGGCCGCCTCGGAGGATCGCTCCAAGGACGTGTCGAGCAGCTGCTGTACCTCTGGCCTCGGTACAACATCTGGGTCTGCGTGCCAGGTGGCCACGGTCCGGACCGCAATGCCGAGATGGTTCGCGAACCCCTCGTTGGTCATCCGGAGCGCAGCTTGCAGCGCACACGCGAGGCTTCCTGACCACTCCTGGACGACGTCCACGCTGTCCTCTCCCGTGTCGCCGCGAGCTTCCTGCATCAGCTCTGCACCGCAGCTGCACTGATCATGCACTGCTGGTTCATCGTGCGATTCGAGCCCTGCTTGTTGACTTGAAGCCATGAGCATTCGACCTGATGAGCTCGAGCGGACACGAGCTCAACTCAATGAGATCGCCGCCAGGCTCGCAGACCTCAGCCAGCTTGCGACTTCCCTTGGTGCGCGCCTGACTCGATGCGCTGAACAGCTGCCTCCATCTCAGCGAGCCGGCCAGCGAGAGAGCGCACCTGTTCGTCCAACGACGCGAGAAAGTCTTTGATCTCGGCGTACTCCGCTGACTCTGAAGGGCTGGGCTCGGGCGTTCCGCCCTCGGCATCGACGACGAACGAACCGCGCTGAGTTGTGAAGATCAAGCCCTCGTCACGCAGTGACTTGATCGCCTCGATGGCGGTCATCCCCGAGACGCCGAACTGCTCCGCCAGCTTCCGCGTTGAGGGGAGCTTGCCGCCCGGGGGCAGCTGACCGCTGCGGATGTCAGCCTTTACCGCCGCCGCGATCTGTGCGTGAAGCGGCTCGGGTCCCTGCGGGTTCACGGTCACCCTCTCACGATAACGCTCTAGACCGACCTAGAACAAAGAATCTTGATATACCACGTTTCGCTCTAGAGCGTTCTAGAGCGATACTTCTCGATGTAAGAACCCTCAATCAAAGGAGTGGAAATGATCTCCCTGCCCCTCGACCCGTCGCTCACGCTGATCGCGCTGTCGGAATCGCGTCTGGCGATCAAGAACCAGCAGACCGGTGAGATCGCGATCGACCGCGAGAGCGGCCAGAAGGTGTACCAGCTCGACGTGGCGATGACCGTGGACGGTGGTAAGCCGATGACGTTCGCGCTGTCGGTGCCGGAGTCCGGTCTGTCGGCGGACGTGGCGCTCTACACGCCGTTCAAGGCCTCGGGCCTGGTGTTCCAGACCGGTGAGATGAACGGCCGGACCTGGCAGAAGTTCAAGGCCGCCAGCATTGCCCCGGCCACGCAGGTTGCGTGAGCTGATGCTGTGGGGCGTGCTCGCTGGCTCGGTCGCCGCCGTGATCCTGGTTCGGGAGACGCGGCGGTGGCTGACCTCGCACTCTGACGCGCTGCCGGTCGCTGTGCTGGTCGCGCTGTGGTGGCTGATCAGGGCCCTGCTGATGCTGTGGCGGTCGTCGATTCGGTTCGTGATTCAGGAGGTGCGGTCATGGTGAACCCGGCTCTGGACGCCGCGCTGCTGGTCGGCGCTCCGGTCCTGGCCGCTTCGGCTGTCGGCTCGGTGTCGGCGGTGAAGTTCGCCTGCGCCGACCGCAACCGTCGTGCCGCGATGCGCAAGGCCTGGCAGGTGCGCCGGACCTGGTCCAAGACGGCGGTGCGAGTCGGCCTGTTTCAGACCGACAAGTCGGCCAAGGTCGGTCAGGCGGTTCCGCTGTCGGGAGAGCTGCGGTCGGCGGAGTCCAAGCCGCAGCTCATCATCCCCTCGCTGATCGTTCGGCCGGATGACTTCGGCCTGGTCATCAGCGTGAAGGTGGTCGGGCGGATCGGCCTGGATGAGTGGACCGCTGCGGCTGACTACCTGGCGCATGCCTGGGAGGTCCTGGCGGTCAGTGTCGAGCATGCAAAGCCGGGGTGGCTTCGGGTGCGGGCGCTGCTGCGTGACCCGCTGACTGAGCCCATGGCTTTCGTGCCTGTGCCGGCCGATTTGGTGGACCTGGCCTCGTGGCACATCGGCCGCGACTCCTACGGCGAACCGATGTCGGTGCGCTGCTCCGGGGTGTCGGGTGTGGTCGCTGCTGGCCTGGCCGGTTTCGGTAAGACGTCCCTGATCAACACCCGGATCTCGCAGCTCGCCGTCTCGGCTGCCGTGCAGTTCGTGTTCATCGATGGCAAGGGCGGCCCGGACTACGACGACTTGTTCTGCCGGGCCTGGCTGTCCTGCAAGGACGACCCGGAGCAGGTGCTGTCGATCCTGAAGGACGTGCACGCCCTGATGACCGACCGGCAGGGCGCCATCAAGACCGTGCTCGGGGTCAAGAACATGTGGCACCTGGGCCCGTCTGCCGCCTGGCCGCTGGTGCTCGTCATCATCGACGAGGCGCACACCTTCTTCCGGGAGATCAAGGGCAACACTCCGGAAGCCAAGGCACGCAACGCCGTCAACGCTGAGATCGCCCGGTTGGTGGAGGAGCTGGTCCGCAAGGGCCGCAACGTCGGCATACAGATCGTGCTGGCCACGCAGAAGTCCACCGGGGATGCGATCCCCACCTTCATCCGCGACAACTGCCAGGTCGCGATCTCCTTCGCACAGCGTACGACCGAGGCGTCGATCGCGACGCTTGGCTCTGACATCTCCGACTCCCCGCATGCCCACCCGCGCCGCCTGGTCGATCCGGCCTATATCGGCGTGGCCACCATGCAGGCTGAGGGCCGCCCCGGCTTCACCCTGGTCCGTACCCCGTACACCCCGGACGAGTTGGCCGCGCAGATCGCGGCCGACACCGCCCACCTGGTCGCCGACCCGGCCGCGCTGCTGGCCGACCAGCTCAGCGCCACCGTGACGATCCCGGCCGCCCGTCCGGCTATGGACGACATCCCCGTCTGACCTCGGCGGGAACACCCCGGCCCCGGCGCAGGGCCACCACCACGCGCCACGTCCCTACCCGTCCCATGTCCGCAACTGAACCGGAAAGGCAGAACCCTGATGAGCTGCACTATCAATGCCGTGGCCGAGATGCTGCGTCAGGTCTCGCGCTACCTGGACGAGATCTCGTTCCTGTCCGAACTGGACGACCCGTACAGCACGCGCATCGACACCGGTTCCAGTGGCGAGCCCTGCGTGACCGTGTACCTGGCCAGCAACCGGGTGGACGAGTGCGACGCGATCGAGCGGCTGCGGACGCTGGCCGGACTGCTCGGTGGCCGGTTCTGCGTGAGTGAGCCGATCTCCGAATACGACGGCGCCACGTTCCGAACGCTGGATGTTCTGGTGGGCATCCCGACCGGCGGCACGCTGCGGATCTGGTCGCCGATCGCCCACGTCGCCGCTGTGCCGGCCGAACCGGTGGCGCTGCCCGCCTGACCCGGACGCCACCCCCGGCCGCCAGTGCCCGGCCCGTACCTGGGCCCTGGCGACCGGGGCAACCGCCCGGCTCCACCTCCCGATCCACGAACCCCGCGAAAGGACTGCACCGCCATGACCAGTCACAAGCTGTTCCGCCTCGGCAAGGCCTGCGTTGGCCTCGGAGCGCTCACCGCCCCGGTCCCGCTGATCACCTGCGCCATCGACGGCCGCGCGGGCATTACCGGGCTGCTGCCGGTGGCGCCGATGGCCGCCGCGCTCGTCTTGCTCGGCACGCACGGCACCAACGCCGCCAACTGCGACGGCTGCATGACCGACGTCGTCAACGCCCTGGCCTCCAACGGCCTGGGGCAGATCGGCATCGAGGACCAGGCGGACACCTTCGACCTGAACCAGGCGGCCTGACATGCCTGCCCTGGTGATGGAGGCGTTGCCGCTGTGGGCCCCGGAGATCGCCTCCGATGGGCTCTGCCTGGACACTGCCCTCGGTGACGTGGACCTGGTCGCGATCGACCTGGCCCGCCACGGACACCGCGTCACGCTGACCCCGGCCGAGCTGGTGTTCCTGGCCGAGCAGACCGAGCCGCTGGGCGGCAACGCCCCCGACGTCATCGAGACCCGCGACCTGATCGGCGAGGGTCTGGGCATGCCCGGCAAGGCCGTTGCCGCGCTGTTCGCCTCGCTGCTGACCGGCGGGGGAAGTCGATGAATGCCCTGCGACGCCTCACCGATGGCGTGCTCCCGCAGGCGGTCATCACCGGGTCGCTGTCCTTCGCCCACATTCACGACCTTGCCATGCGTCACGGCCAGACCGGCTGGAAGGCCTGGACCTACCCGCTGTCGGTGGACCTGCTGATGGTCGCCGCCTACCGCGAGCTGCTCAAGGCCCGGCACGCCAAGAACGGCGGGACCGTGCTGCCGTGGGTGTGGTTCCTGCTGTCCCTGGCTGCGTCCCTGACCGCCAACGTCATCGCCACCGGCGGACGTGACCCGCTGTCCATCGCGGTCGGTGTCTGGCCCGCCGTGGCGTTCCTGGGCTGCACCCTGCTCGGCCACTCCCACCCGGCCCCGGTCGAACAGGACCGGGGCGCTGAGGACCCGGAACCTGTCTCGGAGCTGGTTCCGGCCCGCGTCGAAGTCGTCCAGGAGTCGGCCGAGCTGCCCCGCGCGGTCGAAGGGTCTGCCGTCGCCGCTCTTGCGCCGGCAGAACCGAAGACCCCCGCCCCGACCGTGTCCCCGGCCCCGGTCCCGGCGCCGGAGGTTGCTCCCGAGCTGCTCGACTACGCCGCGCGCATCGCCGCCGAGCACCAGGACCGCCACGGACAGCCGATCCCGCTCGCCGCACTGCGTACCCGCCTGGGCGTCGGCCCGGCGCTGGCCCAGACCGTCCACGCCCACGTCACCGCCTGACCGAACAGGAGAACCCACCATGCCCGCACGCCCCGACCTGTGCGACAGCACCTTCCTGGAACTGGCCATCCAGGCCCGGCAGAACGGCAACGACGCCGCCTTCGCCGGATACCTCGCCGCGATCAGCGACGACGCCCTGGCCCGCATCGGCGGCCTGCTCATCGCCGTGGTCACCGGCACCTGCCCCAACTGCAACCCGGCCGCCGCGTGGCACCCGCCTACACCGCATTCGGCCGCGCACTAGCCACGGGCCGCCCGCGAGAACCGCGCCTCCTCGACCAAGACTCGTCGCGGCTCACCGCGGGCGTCCCTGCCCCCTCCCGCTGAAGAAAGGAAGCACCACCAGCATGACCGACACGATGACCGCGCACGGTCTGTCGGCCGAAACGCTCGACACGCTACGGGCCCAGATCGCCGATGCCGCGATCCGCCCCGCACATGTCCCGGTCCCCTCGGCCCGGGCGTGCACGTCCCCGATCCACCTGACCGGCGAGTCCCGCACAATCAACGCCACCACCGGGGAGGTACTGCGCGCCTTCTCCTCGGCCGAGCTGCCCGGCCAGATCGTTGAGGTCGCCTGCGGCAACCGGCGAGGCACCGTGTGCCTGGCCTGCTCCAAGGTCTACGCCGCTGACGCCTATCAGCTCATCGCCGCAGGCCTGATCGGAGGCAAAGGCGTCCCTGTCGATGTCGCGGATAATCCGCGCGTCTTCGCCACCTTCACCGCGCCCTCGTTCGGCCCGGTCCACCTCGGGCCCGGCAAGGACGGAGCTGCACGCCGCTGCCACCCGCGCCGCGACGGCTCGGGCTGCAACCGCTGGCACAAGACCGGAGACCCGGCCATCGGGACACCGATCGACCCGGCCGCCTACGACTATGACGGCGCGGTGCTGTGGAACGCCTCGTCCTCGGCGCTGTGGGCCCGCTTCACCATCACCGTGCGTCGTGTCCTGGCCCGCATGCTCGGCCTGACAAACGCAGAGTTCGCCGCCTCGGCCAAGGTCAGCTACGCCAAGGTCGCCGAATACCAGAAGCGCGGCGGCGTCCACTTCCACGCTGTCATCCGCATCGACGGACCCGACGGCCCCACCTCGCCCGCCCCGGCCTGGGCAACCCTGACCCTGCTGGAAGACGCGATCCGCTCGGCCGCCGCACGCTGCGAGGTCACCACCCCGGACACCGACGAGGCGCCGTCGATGCGGGTCGTCTTCGGCCGCCAGCTCGATATCCGCCCGATCCGCTCCGGCGAGCTCGCCAAAGGCGAACTAACCGACCGGGCCGTCGCGGGCTACATCGCCAAATACGCCACCAAGAGCGCCGACGACTCCGGCGCCCTGGACCGGCCCGTCTACTGCTCCACCTGCCGGGGCGTCGAGCTGGACGGTCGGATCTGCCGCCGCTGCCTCGGGACCGGCCTCGCCTTCGACCTGGACAAGCTCGCCGTCTCCGAGCACATCCGGACCCTGATCGCTGCGGCGTGGCGTCTCGGTGGCGTGCCCGGCCTGGCCGTGCTCAAGCTGCGCCGCTGGGCTCACATGCTCGGCTTCCGTGGTCACTTCCTGACCAAGGCGCGTCGCTACTCCACCACCTTCGCCGTGCTGCGCGAGGCACGCCGTGAACATGCCCGTGCCGAGACCCGCGAATACCTCGCCGCCTTCGGCCTCCTGGACGAAGAGGAGGACATCGAAACCCTCGTCGTCGGCTCCTGGTCCTACGCCGGACGCGCCCCTGTCCGCATGGTGGCCCCGGCGGGTGCCTCGTGACCGAATCCACGCTGTCGCTCGACGTGCTGACTGTGCCTGAGGTCATGGCCAAGCTGCGGCTCGGACGGTCCACGGTCTACGACCTGATCCGCACTCGTCAGCTCCCTTCCTTCACCGAGGGCCGTTCCCGCCGCATCCCGGCTCAGGCCGTCGCCGACTACATCGCTCGCAAACTCCAGGAGGCAGCATCATGACCAAACCGCGTGCTCGGGCCAATCGCGACGGCTCGTTCTACCAGCGCAAAAACGGCCTGTGGGTCGGTGTGGCGTGGGTTCGAACCCCAGAGGGCACCGAGCGCCGCAAGTGGGTCACCAGCATGGACCGGGCTGAGGCTCACCGGAAGTGGCTGGAGCTGATGCAGAAGGCCACAAAAGGCCCGGTCGCCACCTCGTCGGCAACCGTGGGGGAGTACCTGGCCTACTGGCTCTCCGAAGTCGTCATGCCCTTCCGCCGGGCGAACACGTACGACTCCTACGAGACGATGATCCGGCTGCACATCATCCCGTACCTCGGTCGGAAGCGCCTTGACCGGCTCGCGGTCGCCGACGTTCGCCGCTGGCTGCGTGACCTGAAAGACGCCGGCGCCTCTGCCCGAACCGTCCAGCTCTCGCGTGCGGTCCTGCGCAGTGCCCTTACCAACGCCATGACCGAGGAACTGATCTCGCGCAACGTGGCTGCCTTGGTCACCGTTCCGCGTCCGCCCCGGCGTCGGATCGTGCCGTGGTCGGCGGACGAAGCTCGGGACTTTCTGATCAAGTCCAAGAGCCACCGATTCCATGTCGCCTACGTCCTGGTCACCATGCTCGGTCTCCGTCGCGGCGAAGCCCTCGGCGTCGGGTGGGATGACGTCGACCTGGACAAGGGAGAGGTCCACATCCGGTGGCAGATCCAGCGCGACCGGCAGACCCGCCAGCTCGTCCGCGTGCCCGTTAAGACGGACGGCTCGGAGGCTGTCTTGCCGCTGCCGACCCCGGTTGTCGCCGCGCTTCTGGAGCGCAAAGCCGTTCAAGACACTGAGCGCAGCGTCCGTGAGCACTGGACCAACTGGCAGGGCGCTGACCTCGTCGTGACGACGCTCGACGGCTTCCCGATCGACCCGCGCAACTTCAACCGCTCTTTCGCCGCATCCTGCGCCAAGGTCGGCGCCCGAGCGATCCGCGTCCACGACACCCGGCACACCTGCGCCTCGCTGCTGCGGAGCTTCGGTGTGGACCTCAGCGTCATCCAGGCGATTCTCCGCCACGCTCAGCTTTCGATCACCGCAGACATCTACGTCCACGTCTCGACCGATGACCAGCGTGCCGCGCTCCGCATGATCAGCGACGCGCTTGACCCCGAAGCCCCCACGTCCTGACCGACTGCCCGGAACCGATCGACTCACCATCACAGGAGGCGTACCGTGAACGACATGAGCCCTGAGCAGCCCGGCATGGCCGACGTGCTCGCCGCGATTGGCCAGCTCCGGACTGAGGTGGCTGTCCGCTTCGACCGCGTCGACGCCAAGTTCGAGCAAGTCCGCGCCGACGTGGCCCAGGTCCGCGCTGACGTGGCCGCGACGAAGGCTGAAGCACTGTTCGGCGAGGCACGGGCCAGCGACGCTCAGGAAGCGATCCGCCGGCACCTCGCCGACCCGAACGCGCACGGGCGGCCCGCTGCCTAGTCGCAGGTGTTGCTGTACCTGCTGCTGTACTTGAGATCGAAAAAGGCCACCTCCACGGTCGGAGGTGGCCTTCAACGTGCGTCGGGCTGACAGGATTTGAACCTGCGACCCCTTGACCCCCAGGTCTATGTGGTAATCGTTCCTGCACGTCACGCACGTAATGCCGCCTCGGCAAGCCGGGTATGGCGACCGCCCGCCCGCAGGTCGTTCGTGGGCGCGCATCCCGTGTGGCCCCCAGGTGGCCCCCAACGGCGAGCCTGTCCGCCCCGAAGAGGTGCCTGTCGTGGACGAGCGTCGATGCAACTCTTAATTGCCGAGCGTAGTGGGTGTCAATTGGCAGGTCGTTCGTGGATGCGCATCCCGCTTGGCCCCCGGGCGGCCCCAATGACGAGCTGGTGCACACCTAGAAATGACTGTTGAAGACACCCTTCGATCCTGTCGATCTTGGTCAACTTTGGCAACTCGGCGACGATCCCGGCGCTGGTGATGCAGTGCCTGCCGGACCGGCTGGACAGCAGCTGCTGTACTCGATGGAGCAGCCAGCTCCGCTGAGGTGGCGAAACTCCAAGGCCGACTGACCAAATCATAAACCTGTTCCAATAGCTGAGGTCCGAAACGGGTGCAGCGTCCGCTGCGCCCAACGAATGCTCACAGCAGTGCCTTGCTGATTGTCACCTAGTCCAGCTCCACTTCGGTGCGCAGGGCTTGATAAATCAGTGCAACGATGCTTATGGCGATCATTGGAGTTGCTGTTACCAAAGTGATCAGCTCAAGCGGTTATTGTGTCCATCCAACTTGGCGGCCTGCCGCTAAAGGCGGAGAGCTCGTTAAGCGCGAACGTGATAGGAATGGTCCAGACAGGCGCCTTCGGATTACGACTACCTTTGTCACCGGCCTTCACAGAATGCTGGCAAGGGCTCCGAACCGATCATAGGCGTCTACGTTTTGCTCGTATTCGATCTTCGTCTTGGCGGCAGCTGCGCTATTGCCGGCAAGCTGCTGGCGCCGCCTCCTGGGATCACGCTGGCGCGCCGGGTCGCGAGTAGGCCCTGTGGATGATCCATTGGTTGATTTCGGCGCAGCCGCGTGTGACGAGGTCGACCAGGATGTCGAGGTCTGTCTGCGGGACGTGTGCACGGGTGAGGTGGCAGTCTTGTGCCGTGGGTACACCAAGCGCGAGAGCGACGCCGGTTGACCTCGAAGCGTGGACCGACGGGGCGATCCGCAAGGTGAAGCGGGCTATCGCAGCGCGTGACCATGCCGGTTTGAGCACGGCGGTCGATATGTTCGACCAGGCTCTGCATGCTGTCGGTTCCACCGACGATGACAATCACGTCGCCGCGCTGCTGAACTTCGCCGGCGCGCTGCTCGAGCAGTACAACCGCACCGGCCTGACGACTGCGCTGGAAGAGTGCGTGCGTGTACTCGACGAGCACGACCGCCTGGTGCCGCCCGCCCATCGGCATCGCGTGGAGTACCTCTTGTTGGTCGGCAGGGCGAACGTGCGTGCAGGGCAGCGCACAGGCAACGTGAAGGATTTCGACCTGGCCGTGAGGGCTTACCGCAATGCGCGCAAGATTGCCGTGCGTCACCACCCGCGTCACGGCGCCTGCTCAATGGAACTGGCCAACACTTTGTTGCATCGGCACACGCGCACCGGCTCCAGTAGAGACATCGCCGAGGCGATTGCCCTGGCGCAGGCGGCTCGTAGGCAGGTACGGGACCCTTCGCTGCTTCCGGGGATACTCTCGACGCTAGGCAATGCTCTGAGCAGCCAATACCGCGTTAATCCGGCTGCTAATAGCCGGGATCTGGACGCTGCGATCGGCTTCCACACCGAGGCGGTCGCCCGCGCGGAGGCGACCGATCAGCAGCGGGCCATGTACCTGTCGGACTTGGGTTCGGCCCTGAGGGCGCAATACGACGCAACACGGCAACCAGAGGCTCTCCGCGCAGCGGTAGGAGCGCTCCGAGAGGCCGTCGAGGCGACTACCGAACCAGAACACATTGAGAGGCCGGCGCGGCTGACCAACCTGGCCTGGGCTCTAATCACGCTCCACGAGCACACCCAAAACCTGGCCCACATCAATGAGGCTATTCGGGTCTGCCGGCTGGCTGTCCTGCTGGCCGCCGAAGACCATGCTCACCATGCCGGGTGTCTGTATCACCTGGCGGCCGCGCTGTTCCGGCGGGGAACCTTCACCGGTGTCCAGTACGACATCGATGAGTCGGCAAATCTTGCCTCCCGGGCCTACCGGGCGACACCGACCGGCCATCCGTACCAGCCTACCCGACTGGCCCTGTACGCAGCGGCCGCACAAGCGCTGGTCGGCCCGGCTGGTCTCGACGCAGCCGAGCGCGACGTTCGGCAGGCACTGCAAGCCGCACCGGCTGGCCATGCCAACGTCCCCTTGCTTCAGTCCAACCTGGCACTCATCCTCAATGCCAGGTACGAACACGACCGATCGCGGCCTGCGGCCGCCCAGGCAGCGGAGCGACGTCTGCAGGAAGCGGCAGACCTCTCCCGCGTTGCTGTGGAAAGTACCCCGCCCGAACACGCCGACTACGTGGGCCGACTGCTGAACTTCGTCGCGGCCGCAGCCAACATCAGCAAGAGAAGGAACGACGCCGCCCTGCTTACGCAAGCCCTTGACTGCTGTCGCCGAGCCTGGGAGTTGTCATTGGCCGCGCCGGACCGGGCCTCGCTGGCCAGGGCCCATGCTCACGCCTTGTCGAGCTGTCACGAGCTCACGGCTGACCCCCACGCCTTGCAGGAGGCCCTCACCAAGTACCGTCTGGCCGCGACAGCCGAGGCCGCCTCTGCACGCCACCGTTTGGGCGCCGCCTACGACGGCGCCCACCTTGCCGCCGCAGCCGGGCAGGCCGAGCCAGCCCTGGACCTTTTCACCCTCGCGATCGATCTTATGGATCAAGCCCTATGGCGTGGCATGAGCCGTCGAGATCAGGAACGGACACTCCAAGACTGCGGTTCGCTGCCCGAGGACGCAGCCGCGTGGGCAATCACGGCCGGTCGGCCTGAGCAGGCCGTAGATCTACTGGAGCGGGGCCGCGGGCTGCTATTCGACCGGCGCATCGACGACGACGCAGATCTTGCAGCGGTACGTCTGCTCGCCCCGGCATTGGCCGAGCGGTTCGAAGCTCTGCGCACCGCCGCTGGCCAAGTCGTGATCCCGGACGTCGACCCCGCCGCAGACACCGACCTGCCCCATCGTCCGCCGCACCAGACCAGCGAAGCCGACGAGCTAAGCCATCTTGCGCTTGCGATCGACCACGCCGTCGCAGAGATCCAGGATCTTCCGGGACTGCACGGCATGTTCCGCCCGCCGCCCCTCGAGGAACTCCTGGTCCAACAGGGCGCCGACCCGGTCGTTGTGCTCAACATCAGTACCTACCGATGCGACGCGGTGATCCTCAACCGCGGGACTGTCGCCGTCACTGCCTTGCCCGGGCTCGACAAGACAGCGGTGGAACGGCAGGCGCGGTTCTATCGCGACCGGGCTCGCCTTGCCTCCGGCATCGATCAGACCGGCCAACCGACCCAGCGCGCGAGAACGACACGAGATGAGATTGCATCCTCGCTGAAGTGGTTGTGGGAAGCGATCGCACAACCCATCATGCAAGACCTGGGCATGATTGACGACGTCGCAACCGATGCGGCAGCACCGCACCTCATCTGGTGCCCGACCGGGCAGGCTGCGTTTCTCCCGCTCCATGCCGCAGGCGATCACAACGGCGGACAAAAGCCCGCCGAGACGGTTATCGATCGCGCCGCCTGTTCATACACCCCGAAGCTCCGTGCGCTGAGCGCCCCTCGTCACACCCCGGAAACTGTCGGGGATGCCCAAGGCAGCCCGCTCATTGTCACCATGCCGGCCACGGCAGGTGAGCGGCCGCTTCCCGGGTCCCTGATTGAGGCCCAGGAACTCCTGGATACCTTTCCCGACGCCCACCACCTGTCAGGCCCCGCCGCCACTGTCAGAGCGGTGCTGGCTGCTCTTCCCGAACATGAGTGGGTCCACTTCTCAGTACACGCCGCCGCGGACCAGACGACCCCGCTGGCCGGTGGCTTGCTGCTCCACGATGGCCGACTGACCATCGGCCAGCTTGCCGAGCTGCGCCTTCCCCGAGCCAGTTTCGCATTTCTGTCCGCATGCGAAACCCACCACGGCGTCCTGTCGATATCGAACGAAGGTATCACGCTGGGTTCTGCCATGCGCATCGCTGGCTACCCGCGCGTAATCGCGACACTATGGTCTGTCTCGGACACGAGCACGCCAGAGTTGGTGCTCCAGGTTTACCGCCGTATGGTGAGCCGCAGCCAGACCGCCCCGCATTTAGACCCAGAAGTTAGCGCGGAGGCACTGCACGTGGCCGCCCGCCATATACGCGACCTGCATCAGGATCAGCCCGACAGATGGTCGCCGTTCGTGCACATCGGACTAGGCTCGTCTGAAAAATGAGCACAGGTGCCCGGACCGTTTCGGTCCGGGCACCTGTGCGTGTCGCAGGCTGCTGACAAGCACTGGCCAGCGGCAAGGTCATCGGATCGCTGCACCGCCGACACCGCGCCGCGGAGTTCAAGAAGTTCCTTACAAAGATCGACAAAGAGGTCCCCGCCGACCTGGACGCGCACGTGGTCTGTGACATCTACGCCACCCACAAGACCGAGAGCATCAAGAAGTGGCTGCTGACCCATCCCCGCTTCCAGTTGCACTTCACCCCGACCGGATCTTCCTGGCTGAACTTGGTGGAGCGCTGGTTCGCCGAGCTGACGAACAAGAAGCTGCGCCGAGGAGTCCACCGCTCCACCCAGGCCCTTGAACGTGACATCCGCGCGTGGATCGCCGACTGGAACGACGATCCACGCCCGTACGTCTGGACCAAGACCGCCGACCAAATCCTCGAGACCTTGGCAAGTTACTGCCGACGGATCAACGACTCAGGACACTAGAGGGCGTCGCGTGACTCGGTGTGGTCCACGCTGCGGGCTCTGCTGATGTCAGAAGTCGATGGGGAAGCTTGCCTGGAGTCGGAGTTAGGCCTGCGCCGGGTGCGGTGGTGTCTGCTTGACTGTCGACCGTGAACGACGATGAGCCCGTCGATAAACCGACCGAGCCGGAGCCCTATCAACACGACCCGGCACAGGTGCGCGCCTTGGCGGATCTGACTGATCGGGCCTGCGACGGCGTCGAGCAGATCTTGGACATTAGCTTCCGAGTCCGAAGCACCTCGGATTCGTCAACCGCTCGGTCTGCAGTGGAACGGCTAGCGCTTCTCTTCAGCTACGTGTTCTCTGTAAAACCGGTGGGTTCTTCTCGGCCCGGAGCGTACCTCGGTCCGCTTGAGGGGCCGTCTGCGATTCCGCCGGCTCTTCGCGACGTGGACATTGATACTCGAGCGTTGTGGATCTCACTAGCGGACTTTGTGACTCATCCGATCGCCCTCGCGCGATGCAACGATGTTGTGTTCACCCTTCAGCTAGGGAGCAACAACCGCGACGTCGCTGAACGCGCAATTAGCGCGTATCTGAACTCTGTTGGCAGCAGCCTCCAGCCACGCGAGCAGGCTGTGGGGCTGCTGCGTGCATGGACACTGGCACGCACTGTGGGCTTGGCTTTCCTCGAAGCGCAAGTTGTCGATGCAGCGTTGAACTTGGCGACCATTGTGGTCAGTAGAGCCGATGCTCCCTACGCGGTTCTGCCTCTCCTGGATGCTGCTACCGCTCCGCCGCGGAAGAAAGGTATGACTGCGGTTGACCCGCGAGCGCTCGAACTGATCGACCAAGCGCTGAATACGTACACACAATCGCACGTTGTGTCGGAGTTCGCTGCCCTAGTTCGAGCGCGTTTTGCCGCTGACCAGGCTCGAGTGGATCGCGCAAACCGCTTTGAAATCACCACACGCTTGGATGAGGCAGAGGCTGCAGTCGACGGACTTGTGATCCGTTCCCACCTCAGCGAAGCCGCGTCACTCGCTCGCAAGCTCAAGGTGGCGGACCTTGAACAACTAGCGATCTTGCGGCTCCAAACTGCACCACGCGTACAATGGGCGACGATTGCAGGGCCAGAATTGTTACTGCCCCCGGCGTATGTCCAAGCCTTCCTGCGGCCGTTTGAGGAAGCGCCGACATGGCGGGAAGCGCTCGCTGCATGGTGCGCGACCGGGTCGCCGAGCGGCCGACACGAGAACAACAAAGCCGTGGCCAGGGCGAACTTTCAGCAGTCTGTGTTTCTGCGGCTCGCTACTAACGTTCGGTTTGGTCAGCATGATCTGCCTAAGCGCGTAAGCAGAGGCGATGATCAGGCTTTCGAAGACGAGTTGGTCCGAGTCGAGTCGATGCCCATGGCTGTACACGGACTGCTTCTTGGACGTGCTTTGGACCTGATTGCCATTCGGTTCTGGGTGCCGTCCCAAGATGAGGTCAGCGCCTTCTTCATGAGTTTTGGTACGCAGCCCGAGCTCGCTAAGGCCCTCGCGACATCCCTACAACTCTTCTGGGTACACGAGTACACCGCCTGTGTTCAACGGAACTCCTTCGGATGCACCCGGTCCAGCACTTCGTCGAGGACCAGTAGGGTCGGCTTGACCCGGGCATGCGTCTCAGCGAGCGCCACCAGCAGCTCAACAGCCACAACCACGTTCAGGGGCCTGTCTGGTGCGCTTGACCATAAGTATTCTTCGTCGCCGTGTTGCATCAGGGCATTTATGAGGTTTCCTTCGACGGTTATCCGCCTGACGGCACCGCGGACAAGTTCAGGAACGCTTTGAAGCAGGAGTTTGGCCTGCCATGGATCGAGGCCCAGCCGTCGGGCGATGTCTGTAACACGGCCGGATGGGTTCCAAGGGCTATGGAATTGAATGATCTGGTATGGATTCGCCACAAAGGGAACTTGCATCCCATCGACGCTCATGGCCAGTTGGCCGTCGGCTGCGGTGAAGTCCGCTCGCCGGGGGTTCGGGTCGTACCAGTTGATCGCAGCGCTGACTCTGGACCTCTGTGGGAGTGTTCGCTCCATGATGCGGGACGGAGCTGAAAGGGCTGCCAGTAGCGAAAGGAACTGAGTCTTTCCGATGTTGTTCGGGCCCATGTACAAGTTACAGCGAGAGAACTGAACTGTAGTTGGCTCCGCAAGCCAGGAATCGCTATCGATCTCGATCGAGGCAATCCAGCCGAACGGTCGAGCATGACCACCATGTTCGAGACGTACGCGTGTTTCATGAAGGTCGCGCCATCCGCGGAGGAGTGCTGCGGGGTAGGCGCCACCTGCGTTGGTGTCTACAAGCCGGCCACACTGTGCGCACAGCCAGATCCCATTGCGGGGATCGCTCCGTTCTTCGGCGCTAAGACCACCGGTTCCACGTGGCCCCCCGTCGGCAGCAGCATAAATATGCGACGCCGTGCCGGTGATCTCCACGTCGTCACTAACGCTGCCAGGGCCGATCGTCAGATCGGAGCAGCGAGGGTTCGAGCAGCGATAAGCGGCCCGCTGCGCGAGCACGCGTTTCGTCGATGGAGAGAACTCTGCCCGAGCATTGTTCATCTCTATGTCCTGCCCTCACGGCTCCGTGGGCAGATGATGGGTACCTCGAAGGCGTCACGGCGCTGCCCGTTGTGACGATACGCCGCTTCGCCGGCGCGCGTGCCGGGATCGCGTTCACTCTATCGTGAAGTTTCGCGGACTTGTCCCGGTACCTGCATGTAGAACTACACCATGTCCATAACGTTGGAAGCGCTGGTCGCCGCAGCACGCACCGATGGCTGGGCGGCGGGCGTCGGCACGCTAGAGGAGGTCCGTAGCCAGGCCGCTAAGCTCGCCTGGTCGGAGCCGTCGATGCGCCGCGGCGACCCGCCGGTGTCGACGCTGCGCCCTCTGAGCCGGTCGGCGGCGCGGCCCAATTCGCTAAGCTCGCGCTACGGCCACCCGGTGGCCCGGCTCACCCAGGTTGGCGAGGCGGCTGCCCTTTCAGCGCGGCGGTGTGGGCAGCGCGCAGCGCGAGTCCCGGTACGATCAAGGCGAGCCTGGGCAACCTGGCGCCCTGGCTCGGCGGGATCGACGAGCTCGCCCGCCTGATCAGCACGCGACCACACTCCTGGCCCTGCGTCGACGCCGACTACTCACCCACCGTCGGCCCTGTCCGGCTCCGAGGCCGTCGCGCTGGTCAAGGCGCGCGAACGACAGCGCACCGATCGCGCCGAATTCCGGCCACGCACCGAGCGCGACGGTACACCCAGGTGTTGACAAGCCATGGCTTTCAGTTTCCAGAGACTGCGGTCGAGAAGCTCGTCGACGAGCTTTTGCAGCCGGCGCACGTTCCCTTCGCGGGCAGTCCGGCCGCGTCTCCAAGCCGCCACATCGGGTCGACGGCCGCGTCGTCGTCCTCGTTCTTGCCGGACAGCAGTCTCGGTCGCGCGGGGAGAGGAGTGGCGATGGCGCCTTTCCAGCACGGCCACCGTGGACCATACCTACGGCTACGACACGGCCAGCCGCTTGACGTCCGTGGCGGCGCCCGGCGGCACCGACACCTTCACGCTCGACGCTCCAGATTGGCCTCGGTGACAGCCAGGCCAACTGGCCGACCAACGAGCTCGTGTAGCCACTCAACAAGCCATTGAGCAGTGGTCGAGAGTGCCTCTGTAGTCGCCGCCTTTCAGGTTGGTGGGGGGCCGGCCTGCCCATCGCCACCGACAGCTTCCGGGCAGACACTGACAGTCTGCTGGCGGTATGGTGCATTGATATCAGAGTACGAACTTGGCGTCGGGTCATGGGCCGCGTGAACATCACATTGGCCAGCGCCGTGCTGGATCGAAAAGCCCGGGTGGACTCGCGGACCTTTGCTGTGGAGCAGTCAGCTACGGCTGTTGTGCGAGACCGGGGCAGCTTCGCCTACTTCGCGTCATCACCTTGGGGGGAGATGGCTCAGTGGTTCACAGTTGGCAGATCCCTGGTGGGATGAAGGGCTCGACGAACCTGGTTCGCGTTGGTGCGCGCATGGCGGGCCTGGACCTGCTGCAGAGCTGCCCCGCGCAGATCGCGGCCAAGGCTCATCCGGAGGTGTCTCCGCGCGTGCGAGGCCCCTTCAAAGGACAGCCGCTAGAGACGTTCGCTCTGGGCCCGCTGATGGACGTGCTGAACCGGGTGGAGTTCGAGGGTGAGAGCCTCCAGCAGGCGTTGGCGACGGTGGCACAAAACCGGCGTCCGCCATCTCATCCTGGCTTGGGCACCTTCACCGAGCACGCCGTACGCGGCTACCTAGCGAACCTCTCAAATCCACTGAGCCGCGACGAGCCGATGTATCCGGTGCGCGGATTCTGGGTCTGTCGGGGGAAGAAGGACGGAGTCTTGCGCGAGACGTGGGCGTGGGGCAGGAGGTACCAGAGCCAGGACGGAGCTATCCGCGAGCTGCGCGTCTTCCGGTTCGGTACGGCTGGATCCAGAAGCCGGCCCTCCGCGGAATTGGCGACCGCCGTCTACACGACCGCGTTCGGCTCCCCAGCGGCGTGGCCTGATCCGTGGCGTGAGCCGTTCGATCCGGTCCCACCATCTGGGCCGGCGGTGCGGCGTGTACGGATCGTCGAGTTCGGCTGTTTGGACAGCAGTAGCGTCGTGCTGTTCGACGGGACGGTGGAGGAAGCCGCCGCGATGTATGCGGCTGGCGCCCAGGACGTCCTTCGGCAGCGAGCCTTGGGTGGGGCGCCGAATCCCGGATCCGATTGCGCTGACTGCAAGCTCATCACCGCCTGCGATGCCCTACCTCGGGTGCCAGGGCTGCTGGGCATCGCCGATTCCTCCAAAGTGCGCCGGACGCTATCGGCCGCCACGGCCAAGGCTTACGCCAAGTGCCCGGCCCAGGAGCACCTGTCCCGCACTTTGCACCTGCCGCGGCCGTTGGATTCCGAGTACGGCCCGAAGGCCGTTCGCGGTCAGGCTGTCCACGCGGTCTTGGAAGCCAACCACGCGCGGATGCCGCGGGTGCCCTGTCAGATCGACGACTTCCCGGACGGCAGCCAGGACTGGTCGGTCGGCCGCTGGCAGGTTCGCGACGATCAGGCTCTGGTCGCGGCCCGCATGCTCGCCCACCACGTCGCGGTGTGCCCGTTCCGGCACGCCGACCAGATCATCGACGCGCGCGTCGAACCGGTGATCGTCGCCCACGACACGGCCGCGGACGTCTTGATAGTGGCCAAGCCGGACTTGATCTACCGCGACAGCGAAGGATGGGTATGGCGCGAGACCAAGACCACGCAGTGGTACGGCCCGAAGACCATGACGCTGCTCGAGGAGCACCCGCAGCTGGCATTTGCCGTATTGCTGCTGCGCGCCGGAGTGCTCGGCCCGGACTCGGCCGGAGCCCGGATCGAGGTGGAGGTACTGCGCCCGGACGGAGCCGACCCCAGCTGCCTGGACCCCGCCGATCCGGAGACGGCGGCCGAGGCGCAGCGCATCGTGACCGGGCTCGCAGGGCCCTGGCATGCGGACAAGCGATCCATGGCCCGACCTGGTGAATCTTGTCGGACGTGTCCGGTATCACAGTGGTGTCCCGACTACGCCCCGCCCGGGACTGAGTCAGATCACATACTCGACGCCGACGGCGTCGACGAGGAGCTGCTGGATGACCCTCAGAACGACGACGCCTGGTAGCTGGAGCGCCTATGCCGGGCTTCCGCTACTGCGCACCATCGCCACCGGCATCGTCCAGCTCGACAAGGGCGTGCAGCCCAAGGGCCAGGTGTACCCGGCCGCCGCGCAGCGGGCTCTGGACCAGCTGGTGCTGCTGTGCCTGCGCCAGCAGGTTCCCCCGCCCCGCAGCGTCCCGGACATGATCCGGTGGGCGCGGACCATCCCGGTGGACCAGTGGCCGCTGGAGCTACCCGAGGACGTCGCCGGCACCGGGGAGCTGCTGGTCGATGAGGAGACGAACAGCCCGACCCAGGCCTGCCATGAGTGGGTGGTCGACGCGGCGGACGCGACAGCCGAGCAGATCGAGAACCGGCTCATGGGTCACGCCATCGATCAGTGCCGCTCCTCGCGCTCCCCGCAGGCGTACACGGCATTCCGCCGACTACTGATCTCTCGACCTGTACTCACCGGCGTCGAGATCGCCTCCCTGCTGGGCGAAGACGGCGGGATCTTGTTCAAGCCGACGCTGGAGGTCATCAAGCAGAGCTACCAGCGGGTGCCGGCGTCATTGCAGGTCGACGGGCAGTGCGCGACATGCGTGCGGTGCGGCTGCCTGCTGACGCCGCTGGCCAGTGGCGGGTGGCGCTGCGAGCTGGACCGCTGTCGGTATGAGGGCTCTGCCAGCGTCGGCCGCATGCTGGGCTGGCGGGAGGACGGCGGTCTGTTCCAGATCGCCCGGCCGCTGCGGGTGTTCATCACCGGGCCCGGGCGGGCCGAGACCGAGCTGGAGGCCCAGCTGGCCAAGCTCGGGCTCACGATCACCATGTGGCCCGAGTATGACACCTACGACCTGCACGTCCCGCTGCCCGGCGGCGGGGTGTGGGCGATCGACGTGAAAGACCGGGCCAACCCGGCGCTGCTGGGCCGCAGCGCCCGCCCGTTCCGCAGCCCGCCGCGCTTCGACCGGGCGTTCCTGGTCGTGCCCGACTACCGGTTCAAGCAGCGCGACGGCTACCGGACGATCTTCAACCGGCACTGTCCCGAAGAGCTGCGCGGCGTCGTGGACCTGGTGACCAGCAGCGAGCTGGTCACGATGGTCCGCAGGGAGATCCGCGCCGCCAAGCGCTCGGTGGCCGTGCAGCAGGAGGCTGGCAATGCGTAACCGCAGCGGATGGCACGACAAGATCGTCGGCGAATTGAAGGCAGTGTGGCCGGCAGAGCTTGTGGGCGATTTCTCACCCGGCGACCTGTGCGATGTCGAGCTGGGCCTGCACCTGCTGCTCGAGCTCACGCCCCAGCAGCCGGCGGCATCGGCCTGGACGCTGCTGGGCGGCTACCCCTATGCCGAGGCCCTGGGCTACATCACCACCGAACAGCAGCGCCACCAGCGCGACCGCGCACGGCACTACCTGTGGCAGCTGCGGCGTCAGCAGGTCTGGCGCACCAAGGTCGGCTTGTATCTGCAGGTCCCCCAGGAGCTGCGCGCCTTCGACCTGGCCGATGTCGAGGACGTGCCGGTCCCGCGGCGCCCGAGCATGGCCGCGCGTCGCGACGCCGTGTACGCATCCTTGCTGGCTTCCGCGCCGCCGTTCGAGCGCAAGCCCCTGCCGATCGCCGGCGTCGGGGAGTACACCTTCCGGCAGGGCGACCGCCGCCACGCCGTGACCTTTGACGCCGAGCTGCTGGCCGGGCCCGCACTGGCCGGCCACGACCTTGCCCCCGCGCGCAAGGCGCTGCGGCCGCTGGGGGAGGTGCCCTGGAAGGAACTGGTCACCACCGCGGAGTGGATGGACGACGAGGATAAGCGGCACGGCATCAAGCCGCGGCTATGGGCGGACCGGCTGGCGCGCGTGGAGCTGTTCATCCCCAGCGGAGACGGCCGCCGCTTCGACCCCGCCCAGGTGCTTCCGATCGCCGACATGCTGCACCTGGTGGGCATGGTCGGAGCAGGAAAGAGCACGTTGCGCGACATCCTGACGGTGTGGGCGGCCCGCAACGACTACCGGACCACCGTCGTGGTCGGGGATGTCGCCGAGACGCTGGCCACGGTGCGCTTGTACCGCGACTTCGGCCTGGCCGCGGCCCCGGTGCTGGGGCACTCCACCCGCCAGCGCAACGCTAGCCGCCTGCACCGGCGCCTGGCCAGCGCCGGGGCGCCGAGCATGCTGGCCCACGACAACCCCGGGTTCGACTACGTCACCACCGCCTGCCCGGTCGACGCGCTGCGCGGCGCCGAGGCGGCGACGCCACTGGCCGTCCGGGAAGCCCCGTGCACATCCATGTTCCCCGCCGAGCGCGCCGAAGACGGCGCGGACGCACTGGCATCGGACGACGGCCTGAGAGCCGAGCCAGCCGCACCGACCCGAGGGAAGCGGAAGCGCCCGCGCCGGCACGGCTGCGCCCTGTGGTCGAAGTGCCCCCGGCACCACGGTGCACGCGCCCTGGTGGACGCCGATATCTGGGTCGCCACCCCGGCCGGACTGGTCCACAGCAGCGTCCCGGACCACCTCAACGACGAACAGCTGCGTTACATGGAACTGGCGGTTCGCCGCAGCGACCTGATTATCGTTGATGAGGCCGACCGGGTTCAGATGCAGCTGGACACCGCGTTCTGCCCGGCCGCGACCCTGTCCGGGCGGTCTCCGGAGTCCTGGCTGGACGAGGTCCAGGGACACAAGATCACCGAGTTGGCGCGGCAGGGCCGCATCCAACTGTCCAACTTCGACGTCGACGACTGGGCCACGGCGGTCAACACCGTCACTTCGGCCAACGACCGCCTCTACCGGCTGCTGGTGCAGAAGCCGGAGATCCGTTCATGGGTGGGGGCCGACTACTTTAGCTCCTTCACCCTGCACGGCCACCTGCTGGACGCATGGTTCCCCCGCCCGCTCGGCGCCTACTCCGACGAGCCGCCGACGGCCGGCATCGATGGTGGTGGCACAGCCGACGAGGTCGTGACCGCGAGACTGGCGCGCCGCGTCGAGGTCGACCGCGTCCTCAATGCCTTCCGCGACGACCCCCTCGGACACACCACGGTCAGCGACCCCATGGTGGACCGGCTCGTCCGTCTGACCCTGGAGCTGCTGCACGCCCCGCAGTCGGCCACCACCCGCCGCCGGATGAGCGACCTCATCGAGGAGCTGGCCGGCCCCACCCCCGCCCTGCAGGCGCAGGCAGCCCCGATCTCGCGGGGCCGCCGCAGCCGACATGGGATCGATGACGACCAGGACGTCCCGCCAGCCTCGCCGGACGACCAGTTCGAGTTCACGCTGCTGCTGGCCGCGCTGCACACCAGCTTGGACTACATGACCACCCTGTGGGCCCGGGTCGAGGCGGCGCTGAATCTGGAATCTACCTCCAACGTGCTGTCCAGGCGCCCGCCCAAGGACTACGAGCCGTTGATCCCTGAATCCCCGATGGGCAACATCCTGGGCTTCCAGTTCCGCGCCGACGAGCAGACCACCGACGGCGAGCGCAGCGGGGAGCTGCTGTTCTTCCGCTGCGGGGGCGTCGGGCGGGAACTGCTGCCGGCCATGGCCATCTGGCCCCAGATAGACGGACGGCAGGGCCCGAAGCTCGTGCTGATGTCGGCGACCAGTTGGTCGGGCACTTCCAGCCGCTATCACCTGCGCATCCCCGTTGGCGCCGTCCTGCGTCCGCACCGCGAGGAAGTCGAGGCGATCCTGGGCACCACGTTCTGCAAGGACATCCAGTACGGCAAGCAGGGCCCGCTGCGGCTATCGGGCGAAGACCCCAAGACCCGGGCCGTCGTGCTCCGGCAGATGCTCGATGCGCTGGCCAAGCCGGCCAACTTCCAGGGCGCCCGCAGCAAGTTCGCTGCCGAACTCGACCAGATCACCGACCCCGAGCGCCGCCGGCTGCTGATCCTGACCGGCAGCTACGAGGAAGCCGAGCGGGCCGCCGAACACCTGAACCGGATCGAGGAGTGGAAGGGGCGGGTGGTTCGGCTGGTCTCCGACGACGCGGACCTGGACGACTCCTGGGCCGAGGTGCAGTCGGAGGATAGCGTCAAAGTGCTGCGCCGCGGCGAGCTGGCCACCTTCCCGCAAGGCGGCGGCATGCTGCTTGTGGCCCCGCTGCTGGCCGTGGAGCGCGGGCACAACATCGTCATGCCCGGCGGCAAGGCGGCCATCGGCACCGTGTACTTCCTGGCCCGCCCGCACCCCCGGCCCGACGACATCACGCTGGCCATCCACGCGATCAACGACTGGGCAGTCCGCGAGGTCCACGGCGGGGCCTTCGCTCAGCGCGTCCGCGCCGCCGGCTCCCTGGACGCCGCCGGCCGGGACTTCCGCCGCGAGGCGCGAGGCCAGTGGAAGCGGTTCATGACCCGTACCATCGCCTGGAACAGCCTGGAGGAGCAGGAGAAGAAGTCGTTCGCCTGGGACCAGCTCGTGGTCATGTGGCAGGTCATCGGCCGCCTCGTCCGCGGCGGCGTCCCCGCCAGGGTCGTGCTGGTCGACGCCGCGTTCTACCCCCGCGAAGCCGGACTGCGCGGCGCCGACACCCCCGACACCAGCCTGATCGAGGCCATGCGCGCCCTGCTGGAGCCGTACTTCGACCAGGACTCCGGCCTGCCCGAACTGGACCGGGCCCTGGTCCGCGCCCTGTACGAGCCGCTGCACAAGGCACTGGCAAATCTGTGACCCGCTGACCCCAGACCAAGGAGCAACCCCCGCAATGGCCGCCAGCATCCGCCCCGCAGCCTTCCGCTACGACCCGGCATCCGGACCGTTCACCGCCGACTTCCACGCCCTGGCCTTCCCCAGCGCCTGGCGCAAGATCATCCTCGACCTGTACCGGCTCGACAAGAGGAACCCCGACCGGATCAAGTCGGTGCCGATCCGCCGACTCAACGAGACGATCCGCGCCGTGGCCCCCGACCTACTGTCGACTGCCAAGCAGGCAACCCTGGACGACTCCAGCCCGTGGCTGTACACGACCAGGCCTCTCGAACCGAAGATCCTCAACACCTTGGTCGCCGCATGGCTGGCGGACCTACAGCGCAAGGAGTCCATGTTCCCCCACGTCCAGGCAGCCTGGGCCGCGATGGACCCCGGCGCGCTGCAGTGGAAGGAGGTTGCAGTCGACCTGCTGGAGCAGACGCTCAGCGACGGCGGCACCGCCCGGCCGGCTGCCCGTCTGCACCGGCTGCTCCCGGACGTCCTGGCCGCCAGAATCGAGACTTACGGCCGCACGCACCCGTATGAGGACGAGGGCGTCGAGCTCAACTTCCGCCGCGTGGCCACCGACCGCGGCGCGGAGCTTATGTCGTGGCCGGCCCACCCGCATATTGACGAGGACGGCACCACATGGTGGTTCTCCGCCTTCATCAGGATCACCTTGCAGACCGAGCCGTTCTCCGATGTGCCGCGCATCCACCTGCATACCGGCGTGCGCCGGTGGCTGCACCACAAGCCGGTCTACTTCCCCTCGGGCCACGGCGTCACCGCCTACCTGCTCACCCCCGGCCCCTGGCTGACCGGCGCCCCCCAGACCGCGCGGATCGCGACGGCCAGCATGGCCTACGACCGCTCGCTCAGGCAGGTCGAATGGAAGCGCGGCGGTCCTAACGGGATGCTGGAGCAGCTGTCCTTCGCCCGCGACTTCCCGGCAGCCGACCAGCTGCGCAAGGAACCAGGCCGCTGGTTCAACGGGGAGAATGGCGTCACCGCCGCGGTGGTTTATCACACGATGATGGGCTCCCACGCCGTCGGAGCCGGCTTCATGCCTCGTGACCGGGAGCCGCTGACCGAATGGGCCGCCAAGGTCCTCGCGCCCAACGTCGTGATGCTTGGCGACGCCTCCCGCAGCAAACTGCCCGCGCTTCCGCAGAAGCCGTCGGTCGCCGCCCGGAAGGTGAGCATGCCCCGGGACGCCACCGCAGAGGAGAAGGTGGCGGTGAAGGCGGCGAAGGCACAAGCTGTCCAAGAGGCGGCCCAGCTGCGCCGCCCCATGGTCGCCAGTGTGCTCGGCGCCGACACCCTCAACGTCGACCTGTACTGGCAGACCGACGTCATGCGCGAGGAGCTCATCAACGCCGCCGTCACCGACCTGGGGCTGCTAGGACAAGAGCGCACGACCGGCAGCACGGAACTGCGGGAGTGGACGAGCCCCGAACTCGAGCTCAGGATCCACCTGCACCCCCTCGGTGGCCTCGGAGGCCCGCTCGGCAACGGCACCGTGCCGCACGGCCGCGCCGACATCGACGCGGCGATCGCCGACCGGCGCGCCGCCGCTCGCGACCATGCGACGAAGGCCGGGAGCAACGCCCGGCTGACGCTCATCGAGCTCGACAAGAGAAAGGCTTTCACGCCTGCGCACTGCGACCCCAAGTATGCGCTTCGCCTGGGCTTCGCCGACGCCGGACGCGTCAGCCAGTTTGTGGTTCGCGCGCGTGGAACCGACTTGAAGACCGCATCACATCGCGCACAAGCTGCGTGGGGTGACGGGCTGCGGCAGCTCGGCATGCGCATCGTGCCTGCGCACTCCCTGGGCTCCAGGCTTCCTGACGGACTCAGCCAGGTGGCGTTCTGGGCGGTCAAGCGCCGCGCCGACGGTCCCACCGGCAAGCCGTTGTTCATGCCGATCGCCGTCATGATCAGACCGCAGGAGAACCGCATCCTGGGCCGTAGCCCTGAAACCGGCGACTGGGTCCCCTATCCGCAGCTTTTGCTCCAGCTGGCTGGCCACGGCCAACAGGACAGGCTGAGCGAGCAGGCGAAGCGATCCATGTACGGCATGTTCGTCAAGCAAGTCCTCGCCGACCTGCGCTACGAACCGGCTCTGATCCTCACCCACGCCCACAACAGCCGCTTGGACTGGCCCGGCCTCCAAGACGGTCTCATGATCCGCGACCATGTCCAGTTCGGCGACGCACGGCCGGAGAAGCTGTCGGCCTACGGCAAGCAGTTGCGCTTCGCGCGCCTGCGGACGTCCGAAGGCTACGAGACCACCCAGTGGTGGAAGCCCAAGAGCCGCGGCGACGAGCCCGGACTGGCCGCAGGACTGTGGATCCCGGCCGGCGCCGGCGACGACAACCGCGTCTTCGGCAGCACCGCGCCCAAGGCCGGGCCGTTCAAGAGCACTGCCGTGACAGCCTCCAGATACGTCCCGAGGATCAACGCCCAAGGCGCCGAGACACTCGACACCGAGGTCCCGGCCTGGAACCCCGCCAACCTCGAGATCACCATGGCCGGCTGCCAGGACGGCGATGACCCCGAAGCATGGGCGATGTTCATTCACCAACAGCGCTTCGCCTCGGACTACGCCGACGCCCTAGCGCTACCGCTGGCACTTCACCTGGCCAAACGCGCCGAAGACTACGCGCTGCCGAGCGAAGAACCGGACGTCATCAAGCTCGACGAAGACACCGAAGCCACTGATGAGATCGCGGACGAGCCGGAGGCCACTGTCTACGAAACGCTCGTCCAGTACGAGCTCGAGTTCGGCCACGATGATGAGTAGCGCTCTGGCAGTAATCGGTGATCAGAACAGCTGAGGCCCTGGCCGCGGTGCGCGGTGACCCCAGCGGCTCTGAAGCCTTGGGGCCACCGCGCATTCGTCATGGATGGTTCCGCCAGGGAGCGTCGGGGTCCTGGAGAGTGTCGAGAAGCAGTTCGCACCACGTAGACGCCGTGCCCACTGCGAAGCGGGCGTGGCGAGGCCCGAGTCCCGTGGGTGCTGTGAGGCGGCCGTGCCCCGTGCCGTATCGGTTGCGGAGCTCGGCGACGCCGATCGCCGCTGATGAGAGCGCACCGAGGATCCGCTTGATGGACTCGGCATTGTCCGGCGACGTGCTGGCTTGGGACAAGGGGAGTGCGGCCGGGTGTAGGTGAAGTGCCTGCTGCGCTTGCTTGATCAGCGCAGGGACATCGTCGTTCTCATTCACCGGACGACCACGCTCGTACAGAACGAGCTTGGCCGTTGCCTCGATAAGCTGCTTCGCGGCGCCGATTGCGTCATCCGGGTATTCTGTCCCGACACGCCGGACACGTTCCAACTCGGACCGAATCCCAGAGGCGTTGCCGAGCGCCGCGAGGTGAAGTTCAAGATGTGCAACGCGCGGGACATGGATCCGTAGCTCCTCGTCGAGCCGGCACCCGTCCCGCGAAAGAAGTTGGCTGATCTGGGCCTCCTCGGCAGACTCGAGCGCTCCCTCTTTCCGAAGTCGTCGAAGCAGGCTCTCGAAAACGCGTAACGCGCGGCGCACCTGCTCCTCATCTGCCCAGTCGACAGCCGTTGCGTACGAATCGAAAGCGGTCTGCCGAACCCCGCCTTCGCGCGTCGGAACGTAGCCCTCGATGGCCTGGAACCCCTCGTTCTCCCAGTACTCGCAGATCGCACCGCGCGCCAGCACGTTCATCGGCCGCCTGATGGCATTGCGGGTTGCCCTGGAGACGAGGTCACGCTCGGGAGTCATGCCTGAACGGTAAGTCGAGTCCTGAGGGACTGCTCACAATTTCACCAATTGAGCGCGAGAACCAATGGATGTGGGTGGGCGTCAGCTCGTCCTAGTGCTCGTCGTCGCCGACGTCGGCGAGCGCGGAGGCCCGTTCCGCATCGTCGATGAGCTGGTCATAGGTGATGACACGGATCCTGCCCCGCCACCGAAACACCGCGACGAGTCCTGGCGGACATTTCTGCGCGCCCAGGCCGAGACACTCCTGGCCACGGACTTCTTTCACGTCGACTGCGCGGTCACCCTCACCAGGGTCTATGTCATGTTCGTCATCGGGCGCTCCACCCGTCGGGTCCACCTGCTCGGCATAGCCCGGTATCCGAACGCCGCGTGGGCCACTCAGCTGGCCCGGGACTTCACCGCTGACCTGGAAGCGCCGGGCGACGCTTCACCTGCCTCGTCCGGACCGCGATGCAAGGTTCACTGCTGCGGTCGACGCGGCGTTCACGTCGATCGCAGTCACCGCGATCATGACCGCGCGCAAGCGCCGAAGACGAACGTCATCGCCGAACAGTTCGTCGGCACCGTGCGCCGTGAATGCACCGATCGGATGCTGATCGCCGACAGACGGCACCTGCGCGTCGTCTCTGCCCAGTACATCGCGACCTACGGCCGCAGCCATCAAGGCGACGTAATGAGCCTGCGCGCTCCAGACGATGACCCGAACGTCATCCCGTTCCCAACGCAAGGCCGACCAGATCCGCCGAAAACGCGTCCTCGGCGGACTGATCAACCTCGGTGTCTCCAGCGTTCGCCGCGTCAAGAGCGCGCTGGACGATGGGCATGGCCAGCGGAGCCGACGTATCACTCATGATTCACTCTCCCTTGTTGAGCAGTCTTGTGTAGAACGGGCCACGCGTCCGCCAGCCGTCACTCCATCGGGCGCACAGAGGCGCGCTGGTCGAGTCAGCCTGCCGCGGGACGGACTGTCAGCAAGTCCGCCAGGCCCACCCGGGTGAGGAATTCGCGGCGGATCCGGTCGGCGACCTCCGAGACCTCCTCCGAACCGTCATTGGCCGGGTCGATGTGCACGCGGTACGGACGCTCGCCGGCGGGCAGCGCCACGATGCGGGCGATCTCGTCGGCCACCAGCGAGGCGTCCGCGTCCGGCGGCGAGAGCTCCGCCAGCTTCTGCGAGACCTGCTCCATCAGTCCCGGGTACTTCGTCTCGTAGGCTTCGGCGATGTCCGTGTTCGCGGGCTTACCAGAGTGCGCGAAGTGGTTGGTGCCCTTGGTGAAGGAACCGGGCACCACGATGGAGGTCTCCACGCCCCAGCGGGCCAGTTCGTCCGCGTAGCTCACGGCCAGCGAGTCCATCGCGGCCTTGGCGGCGAAATACGGGCCCAGATACGGCGGGGTGCCGCCCTTCACGCTCGAACTGGACACCCAGACCACCAGGCCGCGTCCTGCCGCACGCAGGTGCGGGAGAGCGGCGCGGTTGAGACGCTGCGTCGACAGGACGTTGACGTCGAAGAGCTCGGCGAGCTGCTCGGGGCTGAAGGCCTCGGCCGGGCCGGTGACCATGTGCCCGGCGTTGTGGATCAGCACATCGATACGGCCGTGTTCGGCGATCACCTGCGCGACGGCGGCGTCCACGGACTCCTGGGAGTTGACGTCGAGCTCGATGGCGCGCAGGTCCACCTCGCGTTCGGCGCCGTATTCGGTGGCGGCCACGACCTGCGCGGCGTTGCGGGTGGCGGTCTGCCGCATACCGGCGTAGACGGTGTGGCCTTGATCGGCCAGCGAACGGGCGGTCAGCGCGCCGAAGCCGCTGGACGCACCGGTGATCATGACGATGGTGTCACTCATGGAAGGCTCTCTTTCTAAAACGGGATTCGAGGAACGGCGCCGGATCAGGCCAGGCCGCCGTTGGCGTAGATGACCTGGCCGTTGATCCAGCGGGCGGGGCCGGCCAGGAAGGCCACCGCCTCGGCGATGTCCTCGGGGTACCCCACGCGCTCCAGCGGGGCGGCCTTGCCCAGACGCTCGACGTCCTCCTCGCTCTTGCCCTCCAGGAACAGCGGGGTCGCGGTCGGCCCGGGGGCGACGGCGTTGACCGTGATGTCCCGGCCGCGCAGCTCACGGGCGAGGATCAGGGTCATGCCCTCGACCGCCGCCTTGCTGGCGACGTAGGCGCCGTATCCGGGGAACTGCGTGCGGACGACCGAGGTGGAGAAGTTGATCAGAGCGCCGCCGCCGCGCAGCCGGCGTGCGGCCTGCTGCGAGATCACGAAGTTGCCGCGGATGTTGGTGCGGTGCATCCGGTCCAGGTCGTCCAGGTCGAGGGTGGCGATCGGCGAAAGCAGCATGATGCCGGCGGTGTTGATCACTACGTCGACGCCGCCGAAGCGCGCTTCGACCGCGTCGAAGGCGCCCTGCATGGCGACCTCGTCGGCGACATCGCCGGCGACGAGCAGGGTCTCGGCGCCGAGCTTGGTGACAGCATCGACGACCTCCTGAGCCTTCTCGCGGTTGCCGGCATAGTGCACGGCGAGGTGGTAGCCCTCGCGCGCAAGCCGTTCGCAGACCGCACGGCCGATGCCGCCGGAGCCACCGGTCACCAGTGCGACGCGACCCTTGGTGTCAGTCATGTTCATAGCCTTTCGAAATGCTTTTGATGGTTTGTTGTGGATGGTGAGAAGTGGAATGCGCGGGCCGCGACGGTTCCTCGTCCGAAGCGACGGGTTTCAGTCGTCGAGGTGCACGGGAGCTTGCGCGAGTATCAGTACTGCTCGCTGTCGAGCGTGGCCATCAGCGGAGCCGCATAGCGTTCGCCGGCGGCCGCTCCGGCGGGGATCGCGGCTTCGATCTCGGCGAGTGTGTCCTTGTCGAGCACGACGTCGGCGGCGGCGGCCGACTCGGCCAGCCGTTCCGGGCGCCGCGCGCCGACCAGCGGGACGACGTCCTCGCCCTGCGCCGCGACCCACGCGATGGCGACCTGACTGGTGGTGGCACCGAGGCGTTGCGCCACCTTGCCCAGCCGCTCGACCAGACGCAGGTTGGCTTCCAAGTTCTCGCCCTGGAACCGCGGACTGTGCGCACGGAAATCCGCCCCGCTCAACTCGCGCTGTGCCGACCAGTGACCGCTGAGCAATCCGCGCGAAAGCACGCCGTAGGCGGTCAGGCCGATTCCCAGCTCACGCAAGGTCGGGATGATCGAGCGCTCCGGGCCGCGCGAGAGCAGCGAGTACTCGATCTGTACGTCGCTGATCGGCGCCACCGCAGCGGCCTTGCGGATCGTGTCCGGACCGACCTCGGACAGGCCGATGTGCCGGATGTAGCCGGCCTGACGCATCTCCTCCAGCGCCCCGATGGTCTCCTCGACCGGGATCTGCGGGTTCAGCCGGGACGGGCGGTAGATGTCGATGTAGTCGGTGTTCAAGCGACGCAGCGAGTAGGCCAGCCGGTCCTTCACCGCGGCCGCCGACACGTCATAGGGCACAGGCTGGAACGCACCGTCCGGCGCGCGCCGGGAGCCGAACTTCACGCTCAGCACGACGTCCTCACGCCGGCGGCCCTTCACCGCCTCGGCGATCAGCAGTTCGTTGGCACCGGAACCGTAGAAGTCGGCGGTGTCGACGAGATTCAGGCCCGCGTCGAACGCGGCGCGCAGGGTGGCGATGCTCACGTCGCGGTCGGCAGGGCCGTAGAGGTCGGACATCCCCATGGCGCCGAGGCCGATGGTGGAAACGCGTGGACCGTTGGTCCCCAGGGTGCGCATAGCGATCGTCATGACTGAAGCTCCGTGTGTGAAAGAAGGGTGCCGCCGTAATCAGCGGCCGGATATGTGAAACGAGCAGTGGGTCGATGCCGCAGGCAGGCGGACTGGAGTCCCGTCCTTGCGTCAGCCGTCGGCTTCGAACGGTCAGATGCGGTCGAGCAGAGCTGTGACACCCATGCGCCGGGCCAACCGAAGGCGCAGCTCCTCGGCGGCGCCGTTGACGATCTCCGCGCCGTAGTCCGACCCGTCGGCCACCGTGCGGCGCGGACGCGTGCCCGCGGGCAGATCAACGACCCGGACGATCTCGTCCGCCACGATCTGCGGGTCGGCGGATACCCCGTTGACCATCAACCGCTCGGTGTCGCGCCCGATGGACTCCAGGAACGGCGCGATCTTCCCGTACGCCTCGGTGCGCGCGGTCTCCTTGGGGAAGGCCGCGTTGGCGAAGTGCGCGGTGCCGTGGGTGAAAACACCTGGCATCAGGATCGTCGTCTCTATCCCGTAAGCGGCCACGTCCCACGCGGTCGAATCGGCGAAGGCGTCGAAAGCCGCTTTGGCGGCGGTGTAGGGACCGAGGAACGGCGGGATCGCCCGGGTGGTGCCCGACCCGACCCACAACAGCAGCCCTGATTCCTGGCGCCGCATCACCGGAAGTACGGCTCGGTTGACCCGCAGCGCACCCACGGCGTTGACGTCGAACGCGCGCAGCACCTCCTCGGGGCTGAACGCCTCGGTCACCCCGACCATAAGGTGGGCGGCGTTGTGCACCACCACGTCCAGTCCCCTGGCGGAGGACTCGACGGCCTCGACCGCGGCCCGGGCCGATTCCTCGGACAGGACGTCGAGTTCGACCACGGTCAGCGAACCGGACGCGCCCTCCGCAGCCTCGCGCAGAGCTTGTGCCTTGTCCTGGTTGCGGCCTTCCGGTTCGCGCATGGACGCGAAGACCGTGTGCCCGGCAAGGGCCAGGCTGATTGAGGCGAGCGCGGCGATGCCGGTGCCCGCTCCGGTGAGCAGTACCCGCTGCGGGGTGCCAGTGGTCATGGTTTCTCTCCAGGGCAGAGTTCAGTGGTTCATCAGAGATTGATGGGTTTCACCAGGCCACATCCCGTGGATTGCGTGCCCGGCTACTGAGATAGGCCTGTCGTCCGGGGAACATCGGAACAATCGAGCACGCGCAAGGACGTCGCGTGGGGTAACCCCCACAGCCAGGGCCGGGTCGTCCCAAGAAGCCTCGCCAGGCACCCTTAACGGCTTCACGTCGACACGATGAGCAGGAATGCCAAGGTGAAGCCGTTGCGACAGGGGTTACCTTGTTCAGCCGTTACGCGAAGAACTTGAGCAGCTCGGTGTTGACTTCGTCTGCGTGGGTCCAGCAAAGACCGTGATCCGCGCCCTCGATGGCGACGTACTCGCTGCCCTTGATCTGCTCGTGAATGCGCGGTCCGCAGGCGTCGATCGGGAGGACCCGGTCGGCGGTGCCGTGCACCACCAGCACCGGGATATCGATCCGGGCCAGATCCGCGCTGAAGTCGGTGTGCCAGGTGGCGACACAGGCAACCGTGCCGATCGGCGAGGCCGAGACCGCGGCGTTCCAGGCGTCCTGGACGGTCTCGGCGCTGATCCGCTTGCCGAGGTTCTCGTCGAGGTTGAAGAAGTTCTTGTTCCATTCGGTGAAGTACGCGAACCGGTCGGCTGTCAGCGCCGCGGCGATCTCGTCGAACACCTCCTGCGGCACGCCGTGCGGGGTGTCGGGGGTCTTGAGCAGGTACGGCGGGACTCCGGAGATGATCGCGGCTCGGCGAATCCGGCCGGAGCCGTAAGTTCCGAGGTAGCGGGCGATCTCGCCGCCGCCCATCGAGTGTCCGGCCAGGTCGACGTCGAGCAGGTCGAGGTGGGAGAGCAGCTTGTCCAGGTCGGCGGCGAAGGTGTCGTAGTCGTAGCCGGTGCAGGGCTGGCTGGAGCGGCCGAACCCGCGCCGGTCGTAGGTGATCACCCGGCGTCCGGCGGCTAGCAGCGCCCGCTCCTGCCGCTCCCAGGCCCGGCCGCTGAGCGGGAAGCCGTGGATGAGCACGATCGGGCGGCCCTGGCCGTGGTCCTCGTAGTAGATCTCGATCGGTGCGGAGTTCTCCTGGCCAACGCTGATGTAGGGCATTGTCTTGCTCTCCTTCGTGTGCGGCTACGCGGGGACGACATAGGGAAAGTGGTCCGTCCGCAAGGACGCTGCCACCGCTGGCTTGAGCCCCGCCGGGATGCCGGTATTGGTCACCAGCGAGAGCATCGCCTCGGGCGCGTTGTCAGCCAGGGACCTGCCGTTGCGCATGGCGAAGCCGAACAAGGCGGGCGTTCCGACCACATAGGGCAGCACGTCGGGCAGCAGTTGCTGCGCCACCAACTGTCCATAGGCCTGCGGATCGGTCGAGGTTCCGGTGGCCGAGACCACTGCGGCGATCCGGTCGGTGAGGTAGTCCCCGGCGGCCGACCGGTCTTGAGAGGGGTGGCGGGTGTTGGCCGGGTTGGTGAAGTGGGTGTCGTCAGGCCAGAAGATCGGCCACATCATCGGGTGTCCGGCCCGGTTGATCTGCCGCCAGCCGCCGGCGTCGGTGGCGAGCTTGGTCGCGGCCCATACGCCGATCCGTGTCTCGGGCCGCAGGCGCGGGTGCCGGTGGGAGACCTCGAGCACGATTGTTTCCACCGTGGTGCTCTCGAAGCTGTTCTTGGCCGCCTGCGGCTGCCATCCCGACAGGTCGACCGCGGCGCTCTTGCCCACCGCCTCGTTGACGACGGCCAGCAGGGACAGGTCGATGTAGAAGGAGTCGGCGATACGGCCGGTCCACAGGCGGACCCCGTCGGCGCTGGCCGCCTCGCCGGTGCGGCCCCGCAGCAGGGTTTCGCCGTCCGCCGCGTCGTCGCGGGCGTCGTCCCCGGTCAGGGCTTCGAGGCGCAGATCCTGCCGGCCGTCCGCACCGGGTTCGTCGAAGGAGATCCGGTAGGTGAGGGCCTCGAGCTCGGCGCCGTCGAAGTGGATCTTGAACTCATAGCGGGCCTCGGGATGGAAGCCCGGCTCGGCGTAGGCCCCGGTGATGTTCGAGTTGACGTCCATGACGAACACCGTGCTGTCCTCGCCGGGGAAGACGTAAAGGTCGTCGAGGAAGAGCTGTCCGTTCTGCGTGGCCAGCGGGGTGTCGAGGTGATGCGACATGATCTGCTCCTTTTCTTGATCAATCGATGGGCGAACCTGGGCTGAGCAGGTCCTCCAGCTCCACGCGCCGGGGGGAAGTCGCGACTTACCAGGTCGCCGACCCTGTTGACGTCGCGAAGCACGCCGAGCCGGCTCCAGGGAAGCCGGCTGAGCCAGACGGCCGATCGCCTGCTGGTCAGTCGAGGAACAGTGCGGCGGCGGTCGGTCCGCGAGCTACCGCGTTGAGCGGAGGCCGTCAGAACGATCGTCGTCTCGGCGGGCGCGAGCGGTCTTCTGTCAGGTGACTGGTGCGATCACCACCGACGGCGGCGTGCGGAACAAGTCAGATGTCAGAAGAGAGGCGGGCAGCTGTCAGAAGACGATGGCAGGCGTCGTCAGCGAGAGCTCGAAGAGCGAGACCTTGGAAAAAGGGAGACACTGCCATGCCGGTCGATTTTCTGCGCGGAAAGGCTGTGCTGGTCACGGGTGCCGGACGGGATGTTCGGCTGGCCCCGATGGCACGCGGGACCCATCTGGAGCTGATGGAGCAGTGGGCAGGCTCTTTCCGTGGCTCAGACGGTGAGTCGGCGCAGGCGATCTAGTCCCCGCCCAGGTCAATGGTGCCCAGTTGGCCTCGAGAAGTGATTCCTAGCTTGGGGAAGACGCGGTACAGGTGGAAGCCGACCGTTCGATGGGACAGAAACAGCCGTGTGCCGATCTCCCGGTTGGTCATCCCGGTCGCGGCCAGCTTGGCGATCTGCAACTCCTGCGGTGTGAGCTGGTCCAGGCTTTCGGGGGCGCGGCGGGTCACCGCCTCGCCCGCCGCGCGGAGTTCAGCCCGAGCTTCTTCACCAAGGGACGTGATGCCCAGGGCGTCGAAGGCTTCCATGGCGGCGCGCAGCAGCGGCCGGGATTCGGTGAGCCTGCGATGGCGTCGCATCCGGCGACCATGGGCCAACAACAGTCGAGCCCGGTGGAACGGCCAGTTGGAGAGCTCACCTCTCAGGGCTTTGTTGAAGAGTTCTTCGGCGCCTTCTTCATCGGCGGCGGTCAACGGACGGGCGTAGGCGGCCATCGCTTCGAGATACGGGGAGGCCGTCCGGTCCGCCATGGCGTTCAGGCGGAGCTGATGACGGCGCGCCTCGTCGTCGTGCCCGGCGCGAAGGGCGGCTTCGATCAGCTCGGTGATCCCCCACAGGCCCACAAACGGGTGATAGGCGATGTCGGAGGGGTCCAGCACCCTGGCCAACTGCTCGAACGCGTCACCAGGACGGTTGTCGATCAAGGCGAGTCGGCCACGGACGAACTGGACGAATCCGAGGATGGACTGAGCGCCTACCGACACCAACTCCGCCTCGGTCGAGCGAATGATCTCGTTCGCGCTCTCCTGGTCCCCCGGGTCGCCGCGCTGGCCGATCATGGCGGCCGTCGCCAGGTCGGCGACGAGCGCCCATCGAGGGCGGCCCGTGTCGCGGGACAGACGGGCGGCCTCGTCCGCGGCCGTCGCCGCGAGACGGTGTTTGCCGAGGTGGATCGCCGCCCACGCCTGTGAAGCGAGGGCCTCGCCGAGCAGGCCCAGCCGGCCCTGCTCGCGTAGTCCGTCGACGGCCGCGCACAGGAACGGCCAGGACAGGTCGAAGGCCCAGACGGCGGTCAGCGACGCTCCCAGCGCGTGCTGTTCGGCCGGGTCGGCGATGGACTCCGGCGTCGTGCGGGCGGCCTCGTCGATGACCCACGCGGCTTGCCTCTCAGGGTCCGCGCAGGCCACGATGGACAGCACCAGCGGGTCGTTGTCGCCTCGACGCAGACGGCGCGCTGTGCGCACGACCGTGTCGCGGGTCTCCTGGGCCGGATTGCTGTACCAGCAGCTGATGGACAGCGGACGCAGCGCTTTCAAGGCCAGGGTCTCGCCGTCGTGAACCGTACCGGCGAGCCGGTTGGCCACCTCGGCGAACGCCCGGACCCGTTCCGGGCTGTACCAGCTCTCCTCGCTGAGGGCCTCGGCCCACAGGGTCAGGCGCAGCCGTTCCTCGTCGTCGAGCCGTGCGGTCTTCGCCTCTGCCAGGCGTCGCCGCGCGGCGGCGGCGTCGCCGAGTTCGAAGTCGAGTTCGGCGGCCCGCAGCAACAGCCGGCCCCGGCTGGTCTCGGAGGTGCTCAACAGTGCGGCGCGGCGCAGCGCCTCGGCCGCGGCGGACGGTGCACCCCGGTCGAGAGCTCTGTGGGCCGCGGCTTCCAGGTCGAGCGCCACGTCCTCATCCGGGCCGGGGCTGGCCGCGGCCCCGTGCCACGCCCGGCGCTCCGGCCGGTCGTTCAGTGCCTTGGCGAGCGCGGCGTGCGCCGCCAGCCGTCGCGAGGCGGCGGAGGCCTGGTAGACCGCAGAGCGGATGAGCGGGTGCCGGAAGCGCACCTCGTGCCCGTCCAGCTCGATCAGGCCCGCCGTGACGGCCGGCTCCACGGTGCCGACCGATACGGCCGTGCCGTCCAGCAGCGCCGTGGCTTCAAGGATCTCCGAAAGGTCGCCCTGGTCATCAGCGGCGGTGACCAGTAGCAGCGACCGGACCGGATCCGGCAACCCTTCGGCACGGACGAGGAAGGCCCGTTCCAGGCGATGGCTTATGGGAAGCCACGGCGACCAGGCCCGGATGTCGCTGTCCCGCAGGGCTGAGGAGAGTTCGACCAGGGCCAGCGGGTTGCCGGCGGCCTCGGCCAGGATGCGGTCGCGCGCCGGGGAGCCGAGTTCGGGCATGCGGTGGTCGAGAAGCGCTGTAGCGGCGGCATCGTCGAGCCCGGTCAGTCGCAGTTCGGGCAGTCCCGCATCGTTCAGCACGGTGTCGTGCCCGTCGCGTACAGCCAGCGCCATGAGCGCGTGCTCGGTGTCCAGACGGTGGGCGACGAAGGCCAGCACCTCGGCACTGGACCGATCGATCCATTGGGCGTCGTCGACCACCATGACCACCGGCGCGTCCTCGGCCAGGCCGCTGACCAGCTCCAGCACGGCCAGTGCGACCGAGAACAGCTCCGGCGCGGTGCCCTTGGCCGTCCCGATCGCCGTCAGCAAAGCCTGCCGCTGTTGGGGCACTAACAGGGCGGTGTGGTCGAGCACCGGACGCAGGAGCTGATGCAGGCAGGCGAAGGGCACCAATGCCTCAGACTGCACTCCCAGCGCTGACAGGATCCGGCCGCCGCGCGCGGTGGCGGCGTCGCGGGTCGCGTCGAGCACCGTGGTCTTCCCGATGCCGGCCTCGCCCCGCACGAGCAGAGCGCCTCCCGCCCCCGACGCGGCACGCTCGACCAGGTCCGCCACCAGCCGCAGCTCGGCCTCGCGGCCACGGAGCGCAAGGGCTCCCCGGCCGCCTGGACGCGGACCGGCACTGCTCACACCGGCACTGTGATCCACAGCAGCGGCATCCGCAAGTGGGCTTCTCATGCCCCGACGCTATGGACGAGCAGGGCACACGCGCATCGGTCACATGACCATCAGATGGTCTCGCGCCCGCGAAGATCGGCTCTGACCTTAGCCTTAGAGACGTGGCACTGATCGGGAGAAGCGAGCAGATCGGCGTGCTCGGCGCCCTGATGGATGCTGTGCGGGAGCACGGCGCGGCATTGGTGCTGCGGGGAGAGGCTGGCATCGGCAAATCCGCTCTTCTTGCCGAAGCCGCGCGGATCGCCCAGGCTTCCGGCCTGCGGGTCCTGCGCACGGCCGGCGTCGAATCGGAGGCCCACCTGCCCTACGCCGGGCTACATCAGCTCCTGCGTCCGGTGCGGGATCGGCTCGACGCGCTGCCGCCGGTTCAGCGCGAGGCTGTGCGCACAGCGCTCGGCCTCGCCGAGACCGCCGTGCCCGACGGCTACCTCGTCGCTCTGGCCGTCCTCAACCTGCTTTCCGAGATAGCCGAGGCCGGACCTGTCGTGATCGTCGCGGAGGACGCTCACTGGCTCGACACGTCCACCGCCGGCGTCCTGGCCTTTCTCGGGCGACGGTTGGAGTCCGAGCCGATCCTGCTGCTCGTCTCAGCCCGCACCGGAACCGCGACCGGGCTGGACGGGGCCGGACTTCCGGACCTGGTGATCCCGCCACTGACTGCCCGCGCCGCCGCCACACTGCTCGCAGCCACGGCCCCGAACCTGCCCGCCGCCGTGCGCCGCCGGCTTCTGGCTGAAGCGGAGGGCAACCCGCTGGCGTTGATCGAGCTGCCCACGGCCGTACATGCCGCCGCGGACACTGCGGTCGTGGTCAGCCCATGGCTGCCGCTCACGGCCAGGCTGGAGAGCGTCTTCACCAGTCGCTTCGCCCTGCTCCCGGCGGCCACGCGGGCCGTGCTGGAAGTCGCCGCGCTCAACGACAGCGCGGACCTGGCCGAGACACTGGCGGCCTCAGGAGTCCTCACCGGCGAGCCGCTCACCCCCGCCGACCTCACCCCGGCAGTCGAGGCCCGCCTGGTCCGGCTGGCCGAAGACCGTCTGGCCTTCCACCACCCGCTCGTCCGCTCCGCCATCCATCAGGGCGCCGGAACCGATCGGCGCACACAGGTGCACCGGGCTTTGGCCGAGATGCTCCAGGACCAGCCCGATCGCCGGACCTGGCACCTGGCCGCCACCAGCGACCGACCGGACGAGGACATCGCCGCCGCCCTGGACGCGGTCGCGGCCCGGGCCCAGCGCCGGGGCAGCGGCTCGGCCGCCGTCGCCGCCCTGGAGCGGGCCGCGCGGCTGAGCCCGGATCTCGACCGGCGCGCCGACCGGCTGCTGCGTGCCGCCGACGGTGCGGTCGAGCTGGGCTGGCCGCAGGTCGTCCACCGTCTCCTGGACGAAGCGGGCGGACTGGAGCTGTCCAAGCAGCGGGCCGCTCGTCTTGCGTGGCTCAGAGCGGCCTTCGACGACGGGCTTCGCGCCGGAAACGCCGGGGACGACTCAACGCTGGCCGACCTCGCCGCGTCGGTGGCCGCCGACGGAGACACCGATCTGGCGGTCCGGATCCTGTGGAGCGCGGCTCTGCGCTGCTTCTGGAGCGAACCCGGCACAGCCGTCAGGGAGAAGATCGTCGCGGTGGCCGAGCGGCTACCGGTCGACCCGCACGACGCCCGGCTGCTCGCCATCCTCGGCTACAGCGCACCCATCACCCGCGGCACCGTGGTCATCGAGCGTTCCAAGGACCTGCTCGGCCAGCCGATCGTCGACCCCCGGACAGCACGGCTCCTGGGCAGCGTGGCGGTACTCGTCGGGACCTTCGACGTGGCACTAGCGCAGTCCGCCGCATCCCTGTCCGGCCTGCGCGAGCAGGGCCGCCTGCAGCTGCTGGCCCGCGCGCTCGCCGCCCAGGCCTGGGCGGCGGCCCAGGTCGCGGACCTCGCGATGGCCCGCCCTACGGCCGAGGAGGCAGGCAATCTGGCCCAGGAGACCGGCCAGCCCTTCCTGCTCGGCCTCATGCTGGCCACCCAGGCCAAAATCGCCGCCCTGCGCGGAGAACTCGAGCGGGCCGAGGAGTTGGCGTCCGGAGCCGAGAAGCTGGGCACACCGGTCGGCGCCCGCAACATCCTGGCCACCGCGCAGCACGCGCGCGTCCTCGCGGCGCTGGCCGCGGGCGACTACCCGCAGGCGCTGGCCCGGCTCCTGCGCATGCACGACGTGAACGATCCCTCCCACCAGCTCGCGTTGAGCTGTCATACGATCGTCGACCTCGCAGAAGCCGCTGGCCACAGCGAACGCCCCAACGCCGCGACCGAGGTGCTGGCCCGCATGGAGGCGGCAGCTCAGACGTCGGCCTCACCGTCCCTGCATGAGGGCCTGCGGCTGGCCAAGGCCTGCCTGGCCGCGCCGGAGGAAGCTGAAGAACTCTTCCACGCCGCACTCGCCGCAGACCTGACACGGCAGCCGTTCACCCGGGCCCGCACCGAACTCGCCTACGGTGAATGGCTCCGACGGCAGCGCCGCGCCGCAGATTCCAGACAGCACCTCCGCACCGCCCGCGACATCTTCGACGCCCTCGGCACCGTCCCGTGGAGCGAACGGGCCCGCCGCGAACTGCGCGCCGCCGGCGAACGCAGCAACGACCGGCTGACCTTCACCAGCGACTTGCTCACTCCTCAGGAGCTCCAGATCGCTCAGATGGCAGTCGGCGGCCTGACCAACAGGGAGATCGGCAAACGCCTCTATATCTCCCATCGCACCGTCGGCGCCCACCTCGCGAAGATTTATGCCAAGCTCGGCGTCACCTCTCGCATGCAACTGCACGTAGCACTTCATTGAGAGTTTTTGAGGATCCAAGGCTCCATACGCCTGTCCTGGTCAGAAACTCGGCCAACCGCCTGACCTCGGGTGATCCCGTGGCATGATCGGGGTCTGTGGCCGTCGGTCTGCTCTACCGATTCCTCGTGAACCTGCTGTCCTGCCTGGCGCTGCTGGCCCGATCGCAGGCGTCGAAGAACGCCGAGATACTGGTGTTGCGGCAAGAGGTGACGGTGCTGCGCCGGGCGAACCCAAAGCCGAGGCTCACCTGGACCGACCGGGCCGTGCTCGCGGCGCTGTCCAAGCTCCTGCCCAAGGCGCTGCGCGGTCACCGGATCGTCACTCCGGGCACGCTGTTGCGTTGGCATCGGCGTCTGGTTGCGAACAAGTGGCGGCAGCCGAGGTCGCCGGGCCGGCCACCGATCAGCGACGAACTCGTCCAGCTGATCGTCGCCACATGGGAGAACCGAACCTGGGGCGCGGTCCGTATCCAAGGCGAGCTGCGCCGCTTGGGACACCGGGTGGCCGCGGCCACGATCCGCAAGATCCTGCGCGCCCACCGGATACCGCCGCCGAAACACCGCGACGACTCCCGGCGCATATTCCTGCGGGCCCAGGCCGACACCTTGTTGGCCACGGACTTCTTTCACGTCGACTGCGCGGTCACCCTTACCAGGGTCTACGTCGCGTTCGTCATCGAGCACTCCACCCGCGGGGTGCATCTGCTCGGGGTCACCCGGTATCCGAGCGCCTCCTGGGCCATCCAGCGCGCCAGCCGGCCTGCTTCTCCTGCACAAGGCGGTTCGAGAAGTAACGATTTCCGACTACGCCGGGAACGCTCCCGAGGCCGACGCCGAAATCGAACTTGCTCGCAGCTCGGATGATTCTGACCAGGCCTCTGACCTTCCCATCGACGAATCCGAAGTGTGGGTGGCTCCCACTATCTCGCCCAAAACAATGCCACCGACCTGCGGTTTCGCAACTCGGGGGCGTTATGTGGAGCTTAGGGGCCTGGCAATGCGGCCTTCGAATGCCAGCCTTGACCTGGGGCGTAGCTATCAACGAGGGTCAACGTTCCTGATTTCACCACGCATGCGCCATCACGTACGAGACGGAATTAGACATCTTAGGATTGTGTTCGGGTTCTCTCCGAAGTGCTCAGCTACGAGCGCAACACAGAGACGTGAGCAAAACAGTGACCTGTTTCTCCACGTCCGGTCCTGGCCATCGCTGGGTCAGGGACGCGGGATGTTCCGGAAGTTGGTACGCGCCAGGTGGACCATGCGGCCGACGCCTCCGGACAGGACGGTGCGGCTCGCGGACAACGCGAACCCGCTCAGCTGCTCGCCGGTGATCTTCGGCGGGATGGCCAGGGCGGCGGGATCGGTGATTACGTCCACCAGCGCCGGTCCGTCGTGTTCAAAGGCCGCACGCAGGGCATCTCGCACCTGGTCGGGCTTCTCGACTCGGATGCCGTAGGCGCCGGCGGCGGTGGCGATGGCGGCGAAGTCCGTGTGCGGGTAGCTGGTGGCGTACGGCGGCAGGCCGTCGACCATCATCTCCAGGTCGACCATGCCGAGTGAGGAGTTGTTGAAGACCACGACCTTGACCGGCAGTCCGTACTGGACGAGCGTCAGGAAATCGCCCATCAGCATGGAGAATCCGCCGTCACCGGAGATGGACACTACTTGGCGATCCCGGTCGAGGAACTGGGCGCCGATGGCCTGAGGCAGAGCGTTGGCCATCGAACCGTGGACGAAGGATCCGATGATGCGCCGCCGGCCGTTCGGCGTGAGGTAGCGGGCGGCCCAGACACAGCACATCCCGGTGTCCACGGTGAACACGGCGTCGTGCGCGGCTTCCTGGTCAAGGACGGAGGCCACGTATTCGGGGTGGATCGGGGTGTGTTTCTCGACGTCGTGGGTGTAGGTGTCGACGGCGTGCTCCAAGGCGCGCACGTGGCGGTCGAGCATGTGGTCCAGGAAGCGGCGGGAGGTCTTCTCCCGTACCAGCGGGATCAGTGCGCGCAGGGTCTCGCGGACGTCACCCCACACGGCCAGATCCAGCTGTGTTCGCCGGCCGAGGTGTTCAGGCTGGATGTCGACCTGGACGGTGCGCACGTTGCGCGGCAGGAAGTCGTTGTAGGGGAAGTCTGTTCCCAGCAGGATCAGCAGGTCGCACTCGTGCATCGCCTCGTAGGCGGCGCCGTATCCCAGCAGTCCTGACATTCCCACGTCGAACGGGTTGTCGTACTGGATGTGCTCCTTGCCGCGCAGCGCGTGGCCGATGGGAGCCTTGATCTTCTCAGCGAACTGCATCACTTCCGCGTATGCGCCTTCGACGCCGCGGCCACAGAAGAGAGTCACCTTCTCGGCCTCGTCCACCAGTTTGATGAGGCGGGCCAGTTCGTCGTCACCGGGGCGGACGGTGGGCCGGTCGAGCGGTATCGCGAGTTCGGCCGCCTCCTCCGGGGTTTTCTGGGCCGCGACGTCGCCGGGCAGCGCCACCACCGCCACCCCGCGGCGACCCACAGCGTGCTGGATGGCGGTCTGAACGACCCACGGCATCTGGTCGGGCGAGGAGATGAGTTCGGAGTAGTGGCTGCATTCGGCGAACAGCCGGTCAGGGTGCGTCTCCTGGAAGTAGCTCGTGCCGATCTCGCCGCTGGGGATCTGCGCCGCCAGGGCCAGTACCGGGGCCATCGACCGGTGCGCGTCGAACAACCCGTTGATCAGGTGGAGGTTTCCCGGCCCGCAGGAACCGGCGCAGGCCGCCAGCCGTCCAGTGAGCTGAGCCTCGGCACTGGCGGCGAAGGCGGCCACTTCCTCGTGCCGCACCTGGATCCACTCCATGCCGTCGTACCGGCGGACGGCGTCCACGACAGGGTTGAGGCTGTCGCCGACGACGCCGTAGATGTGCTGGACTCCGGCACGCGCCAGAAGGTCGACGTACTGTTCGGCAACGGTCTGCTCGCCCATGATGCTCCTCGCGGCTCGATGCGGTGCGGCCTCGGACCCACGCTAAGGAGGATCTGTGCGCTGGCTTGTCCGTCAGCGCACCTCAATAAGCCAAACAGTGCACGTACTACCGGCGCAGCAAATACTTGTGCTGTCCCGAAAGGACGAGGTTGCCCCGCTGGTTGTGAATGGTGGCTGCCGTGACGACCACGCCGGTCTCGCCCTGGGGCTCCAGCGCCGTTATGGTCAGCGCCGGGTACAGCGTGTCGCCGGAGTGCACTTCGCCGAGGAAACTGCACGACAGCTCCAGAAAACTGACGAACACTTCTCCGATGGAGTGGGGGAACAGGGTGGCGCCGGGCGCGGTGAACGCGCGGACCTGCAGCCCGTGGACGACCGGCGCGCTGTGGCCGTGCCTGCGGGCACCGCACGGTTCTTTGCGTGGAAGGAACAAGGCGGTCGGGGCCGGTACCGGGGCGCGTTCGCGGTGGCAACCGGTGCGTTCGTGGTCAGATCCAGAGGCGGCGCGATCATCACGGAACTCTCCGTCCGGAATGTCGAGTGTCAGTTTGTCGACGGCGGGCGACTCCGCGCACACGGACCGACGCAGGAAGCGTCCTGATAAACGACACCGACAGCGAAGCCTGCGATCCTCGGCATACCAGCCGTGCTGTGCACATTCACGCCACGGCTGTGCGTTGAGAGGCAACTCGATGACCGCCGCGACTCCTACAGTGCCGCCCAGAGCCTGACGGAAAGGAGCGCTGATGCCATCGACGAATGCCGACTCCGCCTGGTCTCCGTTGCGGCAGCCGGTGTTCCGCGCGCTTTGGATCGCGCAGTTCGCCTCGAACGTCGGCAGCTGGATGCAGACCGTCGGGGCGCAGTGGCTGCTGATCGCCCATGGTGCGGCGCTGTTGTCGCTGGTCCAGGTCGCCGCGGGCCTTCCCGTCCTGGCCCTCGCGCTTCCCGCCGGGGTGCTGGCCGACCTCGTCGACCGCCGGCGTCTGTTGCTGGCCGTCCAGGGCGGAATGGCGGCTGTCGCGGTGGTGCTGGCCGTGCTCGCTTTCGCCGGCCGGCTGAGCGCATGGACGTTGCTGGCCCTGACGTTCGTGCTGGGGTGCGGTAACGCGCTGAACGGTCCGGCCTGGCAGGCGGTGCAGCCGACGCTGGTGCCGCGCGAACAGCTCAGGCCCGCCTCCGCGCTGGGCGCGGTGAACCAGAACGTCGCACGCGCGATCGGCCCGGCACTCGGCGGTCTGCTGGTCGCCGCCGCGGGGGTCGGGTCGACGTTTGCGCTCAACGCCGTGTCCTTCGCCGGGATCCTGGTGGTTCTGGCCCGTTGGCAACCTGTATCCGACAACGCACCGCGTTCCGAACAGGAGCGGGAGCAGGCATTGGCCGCGCTCCGCGCCGGGACCCGATACGTGCGCAACAGCCCGAGGGTTCGCAGGATCCTGCTCCGCACTGCCTTGTTCGTTCCCGGCGCCGCCGCGCTGTGGGCGCTGATCCCCTTGACCGCACATCAGACACTGGGCATGGGGTCGGCCGGGTACGGACTGTTGCTCGGGGCGGTGGGGATCGGTGCGGTCGCGGGTGCCTGGGTCCTGCCCAAGGCCGCAGCACTGATCGGCAACGATCGGACCCTCTTGCTCGCGGGGCTGCTGTTCGCTGCCGCCCTGCTCGCCGTGGACTACGTGGTGGTCGCGGCGGTCGCTTTCGCTGCCTTGCTGGTCGCGGGGGTCGCGTGGATCTGGGCCCTGTCGACGCTCAACGCCGCACTGCAACTCGGCCTGCCGACGTGGGTGCGGGCCCGAGCTGTCGCCTTCTACCTGCTCGTCTTCCAAGGCGGCATGGCGGTGGGCGCGTTCGTGTGGGGCCTGATCGCGCAGTGGGTCGGCCTCTCCGCGGCGCTGGTGGCAGCGGCAGCATTACTCGTTGCCGGGGCGGTCGTTTCGCAATGGCTCCCGCTTCGAGACCGTCACGTCGACCCCACACCCACCGACATGTGGCCGGAACCGCAGCTGGTGATCGAGCCGGCGCCTCAGGACGGCCCGGTCTTGGTCGTGGTCGACTACCTGGTCCTCGAACCGAACGTCGAGATGTTCCTGAAGGCCATGGCGCGGGTGGAGTCGTCGCGTCGCCGCACGGGGGCCACATCCTGGAGCATTTTTCGGGACGCCGGCAGAGACGACCGGTTCCTGGAGACCTTCACGGTCCGGTCGTGGTCGGAGCACCTGGCCCAGCACCACGAGCGCTACACCGGGATCGACCGCGAGTTCCAGGACGAGGTGAGGGCTCTGACCGAGCAGGAGCCCGTCGCGACGCACGCGTTCATGCAGCACTGGTAGCCCGCGCGGCCAGGGAATATTGAACTTTCAACTACCGTTGGCGTCGGCAAGCGTGACTGGATCAAGGAGGACATAGTGCCCGCAGTGACCGTAGAGAACCCGCTGGCCCTGCCGCGGATCGTGCCCATGGCCGAAAACGCCGTGCCGCGGCGGGTGCTGGCGGTGACGGCCGCGCCGTCCGGCTTCGAGGGTGAGGGCTTCCCGGTGCACCGCGCCTTCGCCGGGATTCGCACCGAGTACCTGGACCCGTTCATCATGATGGACCAGATGGGCGAGGTGGAGTATGCCGCCGGCGAACCCAAGGGCACGCCATGGCATCCGCACCGCGGCTTCGAGACCGTCACCTACATCATCGACGGGATCTTCGACCATCGGGACAGCCATGGAGGCGGAGGCACCATCACCAACGGCGACACGCAGTGGATGACTGCGGGCTCGGGCCTGCTGCACATCGAGACGCCGCCTGAGCACCTGGTGCTGTCCGGCGGCCTCTTCCACGGCATCCAGTTGTGGGTGAACCTTCCCGCGGCGAAGAAGTGGTCGGCGCCGCGCTATCAGGACATCCGCTCAGGCCAGGTCGGGCTCGCGTCCTCGCCGGACGGCGGAGCGCTGGTCCGCGTCATCGCCGGTGACATCGAGGGTGTGTCCGGACCGGGTATCACCCACACCCCGATCACTCTGGCTCACGTGTCCGTGACCCCGGGCGCCCGCGTCGAGCTGCCGTGGCGCAAAAACTTCAACGCTTTGGTCTACGTCCTGAACGGCCGTGGCACCGTCGGTGCGGAGAACCGCCCGATCCACACTGCGCAGACTGCCGTGTTCGGGGCGGGTGACAGCATCGTCATCGCCGCCGACCGCCAGCAGGACTCGCGTCACCCCAACCTGGACGTGATCGCCCTGGGCGGCGAGCCGATCCGCGAGCCAGTCGTCCACTACGGCCCCTTCGTGATGAATACCGAGGATGAGGTCCGCCAGGCACTGATGGACTTCCACGCAGGGAAGATGGGCGTCGAGCCGACCGAGACCATCCCGCACATCCAGCCCGGCGAGACACCCCCGGCGGCACAGTGACGTCCCCGGCGGTCGAGGTCGTGAACAACGACCACCGGCACCGTTACGAGATCCTCTATGACGGGGCGCTCGCGGGCTTCACCGAATACCGCATACGTGGAAACCGTGTCGTGTTCATCCACACCGAGATCGACGACGCCTTCGCCGGCCAGGGCCTGGCCGGCGAACTGGCCCGCCGGGCGCTCGCGGCGGTGGCCGCCACCGGGGCGACGATCGTCCCGGTGTGCCCGTTCATCGCCTCGTGGCTGCGCCGGCATCCCGACTTCGAAGGCCGGGTCAGCTGGGACGACGCCGAACGATGGGTCGTCGGCGACCATCTGCTGAAAGACGGCGAGGGTCCCTCCAGCGCGTAAGGCTCCTGCGAGTCTCGTCCTTCGTGGCCTCGGCCTTCCTGGGCAGCTCAGCCGATCTCCGAACTACGTGGCGCAGCTTCGGCCCGGGCGAGGCCGGGTGGGCCAGTCCTGACACGGGCTGTCCCTCTTGCGGTTAAGGGAGTTCCTTCAGTGCGGTGGTGGCGAGGCTGTGGTCTTGTTCGGGGGCGCCGCCGCCGATGCCGAGGGCGCCGATCAGCCGGCCGCCGCGATGGATGGGGACGCCGCCGGCGATGAACAGCAGCGGACGCTCCAGGGCGGTCGGCAAGGTGTGGAACGGTGCGCCGGGCTGGACGGCGTCGATCAGGTCGGCGGTGGCGCTGTCGAGTTGCAGGGCGGTATAGGCCTTGCGGGTGCTTGTCTCCCCAGAGATCAGGACGGCCCGATCGTCGCGGCGGAAGGCCAGCAGGTGGCCGCCGGCGTCCAGGACGGTGATGCTGACCGCGACGCCGGCCGTCTCGGCGGCCGCGCGGGCGGCTTCCAGCAGGGTCTCGGCATCGGTGGTGCTCAGCGGGATGTATGCGGTCACGATGGCTTCCAGTCGGGTGGTGGTCGGGTGATCAGGCTTGAGCCGTGATGCGGGGTTTCGCTGAATCGGCTGTTGCCGGGTTCGGCGCGGGGGAGCGGCGCTCCAGGGCGGCGGACCAGAACGCGAGCAGCAGGGCTGCGGCGGCGAGTAGGGCGCCGACCCAGTTGGGGGCGGTGTAGCCGAGGCCGGCGGAGATGACCAGGCCGCCGAGCCAGGCCGATAGAGCGTTGCCCAGGTTGAAGGCGCCGATGTTGACGGCCGAGGCCAGGGTCGGGGCATGGTGCGCCTGGTCGAGGACCCGCTTCTGCAACGGTGGGACGGTGGCGAAGCCGAACGCGCCGATCAACAGAATGGTGGCCGCGGCGAGGATCTTGTCGTGGGCGGTGAGTGTGAACAGCGCCAGGACCACGGCCAGGCCGCCGAGGGTCGTGTAGAGCATCGGCATCAGGGCTCGGTCGGCGAAGCGGCCGCCGATGAGGTTGCCGAGGAACATGCCGGTGCCGAACAGGACCAGCAGCCACGTCACCGCTCCGGTCGAGTACCCGGCGACGTGGGTCATCATCGGTGCCAGGTAGGTGATCGCGGCGAATACGCCGCCGAAGCCGAGCACCGTCATCGCCATGGCGAGCACGACCTGGGCGTTGCCCAGTGCTCCCAGTTCTCGGCGCAGGTGGGTGCCTTCGGGCCGGGGCAGGCCGGGAACCAGTCGGGCTATGCCGAGCAGGCCGACCACGCCGAGAGCGGCGACCAGGGCGAAGGTGGCGCGCCAGCCGACGGCCTGGCCGATGAAGGTGCCCAGCGGGACGCCGATGATGTTCGCGACGGTCAGGCCGGTGAACATGGTGGCGATCGCGCCGGCCTTCTTCTGCGGCGCGACCAGGTCGGCCGCGACGACCGAGCCGATGCCGAAGAACGCACCGTGAGCCAGCGAGGCGATGACGCGGCCGATGAGCATCACCGCGAAGTCGGGGGCGACCGCGGAGGTCAGGTTGCCGACCACGAACAGCGCCATGAGCAGCATGAGCATGCCTTTGCGGTCGACTCTGGTGCCGATCGCGGTCATGAGCGGGGCGCCGACGACGACGCCGAGCGCGTAGCCGGTCACCAGCAGTCCGGCGGTGGGGATGGTGACGTCGAAGCCGGTGGCGATCTCGGGGAGCAGACCGATGATCACGAATTCGGTGGTGCCGATCCCGAAGGCGCCGATGGCCAGGGCGAGGAGCGCGAGAGGCATGACGCGGTACTCCAAGGGTTGCTTGAGCGTCTTACAGGCGCCAACAATAATTGCACACGCCGGTTAATTGCAAACACAATGATTGCGGACGCGGTATACTGTTGGACGCGGAGTCAGCGCGGCGCTGCTGACTGAAGGAGATGGGATGACTGCGACCGGCGCGGCCGAGACCGCGATCGGGCTTGCCGACGGCTGGTACGCCCTGTCGTTGCTGCACGGCCGGATCGAGACCCACATCGAGCGCGCGCTGCAGGCCGGGCACGAGCTGAGCGTCCGCGAGTACGCGCTCCTGGACGTCCTGCGCCACCAGCCCAGCGGTGTGGGCGGCCACCTGCGGATGAACCAGGTCGCCGATGCTGTGGTGCTCAGCCAGAGCGCCGCGACCCGCCTGGTCACCCGTCTTGAGGACCGTGGCCTGCTCACCCGGTACTTGTGCGCGACCGACCGCCGGGGCATCTACACCGACGTCACACCGGCCGGACTCGCGCTCTTGGAACAGGCCCGCCCCACGCACGACACGGCGCTGCGCGAGGCTTTGGACGCGGCGCGCCAGGATTCCCGCCTGTCGATCCTTGTCGAGACCGTGGAAGGGCTCAGCAATACGAAGATCTCGGCGTGGCCGCTTTCTCCGGAGTGCGCACCGGCCGAAGAGACTGATGCTGATACCGGCTGAAGCGCACACAAGGGTCCTCGGCCCGGAAACCTGCCTCAACAACGTTCTCCTGCTCCCGGACGACCGGGGAGCATCCGGCTGTCGTGCTCTCCGGGTCCGTCTCAAAACTGCCCTCGGCAGCACCAGCGATGAGTACCAAGCCGTAGCATCAATTAGCAGGTCAGAGGCAGTGGCCGGATTTCGGGGGCGCTTTGGGCCGAGGAAAGGGACGCAAGGGTGATATCAAGTGGTTCCCTGTCCCGTAGCGGGCTGCGCGGCCGGGAGCCCGAGCTCGAAAAGCTTCTGTCGCTGATCGACCTGGTGGCCCGTACCGGAAGCAGCGGGTTGGCTTTGATTCGGGGAGAGCCGGGGATCGGCAAGACCACACTGCTCGCCGAGGCGCTGGCGCGGGCAGGTGCACTGGGGTTCGGCATCGGTGCCGGCAAGGCCGACGAGCTGCACAGCATGGTGCCGCTCTCATCGTTGGCAGCCTGTGTCTTCCGTGGTGACCGGCCGTTGGTTTCCGGTGAGGCCTTCGTAGACCTCGCCCACAATCACGATCAGCGGATCTGGCTGGTGGAACGCGTCGCGGAGGCGATCGAGGCCCGGGCGAACAGTGGCCCGGTGCTGATCGCCTTGGATGATATGCAGTGGGCAGATCCGCTGAGCCGGTTCGCTCTGAAGCAGCTGCCGCCGCGGCTCGCGGCCTCGCCGGTTCTGTGGATGCTGGCGACGCGGGAGGATCGCGCCGGCCTTGCCGACGAGGTCGTCGCCGCCGCGACCGGCAACGTTCCGACTGCCGATGTGCCGTTGAGGCCGTTGTCCAGCGCGGCTATCGGCCAACTGGCCGGCGACTCCCTGGGGGCCTCGGTCGACAAACGGCTGCGTGACTTGCTCGACGGAGCCGGCGGGAACCCGTTCCTGGCGGTCGAGATGCTCACCGGTCTGGACACAGCCGAAGACTCGGACGAACTCGTCCCCCCGGGGCTTGTGGTGGGCGTGCGTGGCCGACTCAGGTCGTTGCAGCCCGGCACGCTGCGGTTCCTTCAGATGGGCGCGGTACTCGGGCGCGAGTTCGGTTTCCACGAGGCCGCCGCATTGTGTGGCGAACCGACCACCGCGTTGATCGCCCCGCTCGAAGAGGCTGTGCGTGCCGGACTCCTGGATGATGACGGCGATCAGCTGGTCTTCCGGCATGACCTGCTGCGTCAGGCGGTTTATGTCGACATCCCGCCGTCGGCTCGGAAGGCGCTGCATCGGGAGGCGGCCCGCCAACTGGCCCGTGCGGGCCGCCAGCCCATCGATGCTGTGCCGCACATCCTCAGGGGAGCGGTGCCCGGCGACGAGGAAGCCATCGAGTTGCTGCGGTGCGCTGCCGACGATGTCCTGCCAGTCGAGCCGAGCCTTTCGGCGGATCTGATGGTGCGTGCTTTGGAGCTGGCGCCGCCAGGTCAGCCCTTGTGGTTCGAAGTGGGCGAGCAGGCGATCGTCCACCAGTCACGAGCGGGCCGGAACCGAGAAGCCGTGGCGACGGGCGACCGGCTCATCGCGTTCCAGCCACCGCTTGGGACCTTCGGCCGGCTGCAGGCCGCGCTCGGCGGCGCGTTGTGGAAGATGGATCTCGCCGAGGAGCTGCGGCGCCGAGTCGAAGCGGCTCTCATGATCGGGGGCGCGGCTCCCGAGGTGACGGCGAGGCTGACCGCCCTGCGCGCGCTGGCCTGCTCTCGGGGCCCCGACTTGGCCGAAGCACGCGAGATCGGCGAGGCGGCGCTGCGCGATGCCATCGCGACCGGTGACTGCGACTCGCACGTCCTGGCTCTTTTCGGACTTGGCGAGATCGCTCAGAACGCGGGGGAGAACGCGCCCGCGCTGGAGCGCTTCGCCGCACTCAGCGCCATTGATTCCGCCTTTCTCCCCGAGCGGATCATTGCGCATCTCCACATGGACGACTTCGCGTCGGGAGAGCGGTTGCTTTTGCAGGCCTCGGACGATGCCGGACCGACGCGCCAGGCCATGATGCTGTGGGCGCAGGGCCAGTACGATCTGGGGCTCGGCCGCCTCGATGACGCCGACGCCGACTTCGTGACCATGGAACGACTGGAAGACGACGTACAGGTGCCGGTGCAGCAGGTGAACGCCCGTGTCGTCCGATCTTGGATCGCCCTGTTGCGCGGAGATCAGGAGGCCGCGCGGGAGCACCTGGCAGCGGCGCAAGAACGACTGGCGATCAAACCCAACCCGGGTAACACATCCGCGGTTCGCTTTCTGGAAGCGATCCATGCCGAATCGGTGGGGGATCTGGGGCTCGCTGTCGACAAAATACGGCAGGTGCAGCGTGAGGGCTCCTTCATGCGCTGGCGGCTGCTGCGGAACTGGGTCGGTTCCGCGATACGGGTTTCTTTGCGGGGCGCGGACCGTGATCTGGCCGAGGACCTGGCCGCGCAAGCCGCAGGCTATGCCGAACGCAACCCAGGTGTGCCCACGGCCAAGGGCGTCGCGGCCCAGGCACTCGGACTCGTGAGGAACGATCTGGCGGCGCTCGAACAGTCCGTGGAACTGCTCAAAGCCAGCCCTCGTCCGCTGGAACGGGCCGCCGCCTTCGTGGATCTCGGGCGCGCACTCCTGACAGAAGGCCGGAAGCTACAGGCGTCTGCCGCCTTGACCCAGGCTCGTGGAATCTTCGCAGAGGCAGGCGCAACTGCCGCGGCGGCCGGCGTAGAGCGCGACCTGGACGACGCACCGGGCAGCAGCCGTCGGCCGCGATCGGCCACGGCTGTGCGCCAGGTGCACGGATGGGGATCTCTCACGGCGTCGGAGAAGAAGGTCGCGCGCCTTATCGCGGAGGGCCATACCAACCGCTCGGCCGCCGATGTCCTGTTCGTCTCTCCGCATACGGTCAACACCCATCTGACCTCTGTCTTTCGCAAGTTGTCGGTCAACTCCCGGGTCCAGCTCGCGAACCTCGTCACAGCGTCGCCGGAGGTCTGAGGGACCTGGTTGGTACGTTCGCGTGATGTGCCGCGCGCCCGAAAGCGCTTGGCTCGAGGGATGCCACTGACGCTCGGAGGTCGCCGGCATGCCCGGGGCAGGCCCACCATCGTGCTCGTGCATGGGGCGTTCACCAGTGCCTCGTCCTGGGCAGGGGTCATCAGCCTCCTGCAAGCTGCCGGATCGACGGTGCACGCGCTCGCTAATCCACTGCGTGGTCTGGTCCAGGACGCCGCCTACATCAGGAGCGCCGTGTGCGAGATCGACGGACCGGTCGTGCTGGTCGGGCACGGCTACGGCGGCGCGGTCATCACGCAGGCGGCCACGAATGTCGACCACGTCATGGCCCTGTGCTACATCGCTGCATTCGGGCTTGACGTGGGCGAAAACGTTCTGGACATCGCGGAACGCTTCGCCCCCGTTCCAGGAGCCGACATGATCTTCGTCACCTCTCATGCCGGCCAGACGCCCGGCGCCCAGGAAGATGAGGTGTACATCAGGAGGAACCGGTTCCACGAGGTGTATGCCGCTGACCTCCCGGTCACCGTCACGGAGGTGATGGCGGTGGCGCAGCGCCCGGTCACCCGTAGCGCGCTGACCGATAGGTCCGGCCCGCCGGCGTGGGCTTCCAAGCCGTCCTGGTACGCCATCGCGGCTGCTGACAAGTTGATCAATCCCACGGCTCAGCGCTTCATGGCACAACGCATGGCGGCCACTGAAACCGTTCTGGAGGGTTCACATGCCGTGGTGCACTCGAAGCCCGCGGCCATGGTGTCCATGATCCAGGATGCCGCCGACGCTGGATTGGGAAGATCCGTATAACATGCGTTCGAACGGAAGATATCGGTAAGGGTCGTCGTGATGGCCTCCCGGGCCCGCTCATCCTCCCGAGTATGGCTTGGTCCAGACGTCACTTGATGAAGGCATCACCATGATCTCACCGACCAGACTTCCGGCGCGGCGGGCCTCCGCCTGTCTGACAGGGATCACCGCCCTTGCATTGACTGCCGCGGGGTGCGGTGACGGCGGCCGTGCCGCGTCCGAGACAGGCAAGGCCACCACCATCACGGTGCTCGATTACTACACCGATGAGGCCGAACATGCTCAATGGGGCGATTTGCTCACCGCCTGCGGTAAGACCGCCGGCGTCACGGTCGAGCAGACAAGCGTTCCCGGGGCGGCACTCATCCCCAAAGTTCTTCAGCAGGCTTCCTCCCGGACCCTTCCCGATCTGCTGATGCTGGACAGCCCCGATCTGCAGGAGATCGCGCAAGCTGGAGTGCTGACTCCTTTGGACCAGTATGGAATCGACTCCAGTGGCTTCGCGAAGGGCATCCTTTCTGCCGGCACCTACGACGGGAAGGTGTATGGACTGGCACCTGCCGTCAGCACCGTCGCCCTCTTTTACAACAAGGACATGCTTTCCGCGGCCGGTATCGACGTACCGAGGACTTGGGACGAGTTGAAGTCGGCGGCGGCCAAGCTCACCCGACCGGGGCGCTACGGAATGGCGGTCGATGCGAACGCCACCTTTGAGGGAACCTGGCAGTTTCTGCCGTTTCTGTGGTCCAACGGCGGAGATGAGAAACAACTGGATACTCCGCAGGCGGCGCAGGCGCTGCAGTTGTGGGTCGATCTGGTGAAGAACGGATCCATGTCGAAGTCCGTGCTGAACTGGACACAGGCCGACGTCCACGACCAGTTCGTCGCGGGCCGCACAGCCATGATGATCAACGGTCCTTGGCGGATCGCAGCCCTGAACAAGGACCAGAGCCTGCACTGGGGTGTGGCACCCATCCCAGTCCCGGTTGCGGGACAGATCCCCGTCACGCCGCTCGGCGGTGAGGTGTGGACAGTCCCACAGAGCGCTTCCAGAGACCGGCAGGTGAAGGCGGCGAAGGTTCTCGCCTGTCTGAATGATTCCCCCAACATGCTCACAGCGGCCAAAGAGCACTTCACTGTGCCCTCTCGCTCCTCGGTGGCCGCCCAGTACGCAGCGCAGGCCCCATCGGCGGCTGCCTTCGTCGACAGCGTGGGCGCGGCGCGGGCCCGTACCGGCGAACTCGGCGCCAACTGGCCCAAAGCAGCGACTGCGATCTACACGGCCATTCAGTCGGCACTGACAGGTGAGCAGACTCCAGAGGAAGCGCTCAAGCATGCACAACAGATCGCGACCGGCTCCTGACCTGTCTCGGGGCGGGGGTCGGACCATAGCGCGGGCGCGCGGTTGGGAGCCGCTGGCCCGGTGGATGTTCCTCCTGCCCGCAGTGGCATACCTGGCCTTGTTCTTCGGCTACCCGATGGTGAAGAACACGGTGATGAGCTTCCAGCAGTACACCATCACGTCGTTCTACACAGGCGCCGCGCCTTTTGCGGGGCTACGGAACTATTCGAAGGTTCTCTCGGCAGACCTGTTTCCCAGGGAGCTGCTCACCACTGTCCTGTTCACCGTCTGCTCGATATTCGGACAGTTCGTACTCGGCCTGGCCTTCGCCGTTTTCTTCCAGCGTAGGTTTCCTCTTGGCCGCGTTCTGCGGTCGTTGCTGTTGCTGCCGTGGCTGCTACCGCTGGTGGTATCCGGTACGACGTGGAGGTGGATGCTCGACCCCGACACGGGGGTCGTCAACCGGGCGCTGCGTGCTCTGCACCTCACGTCGTCGGGCGTGCCCTGGCTCACTGGTACCTGGCAGGCGCTGGTATCAGTGATCCTCATCAACATCTGGGTGGGAATCCCGTTCAACACCGCGATCCTGTACGGCGGCCTGCAGGACATCCCGGCGCATCTGTACGAGGCCGCGAAACTGGACGGCGCCGGCCCGGTGGCGTCGTTCCGCCATGTCACCTGGCCCATGCTGCGTCCCGTGGTGACCGTCGTGCTGGTGTTGGGCGTGATCTACACGGTCAAGGTGCTGGACGTCATCCTCGTCGTGACAGGCGGCGGGCCGGCCAACGCCACGGAGACCCTGGCCACCCGATCGTACGAATTGTCGTTCCAGCAGTTCGAGTTCGGCCGTGGTGCCGCGATGAGCACCATGCTCATTGTCATCTCGCTGCTCTTCGCGGTCGTCTATCTGCGCACCAACCGTCGAGCTCAGAACGTATGAGAAACGGTCCAGTGAAGCGCGTACGAAAGCGCGGCTGGCTGTCCACGTTCGTAGGGATCGTTCTGCTCGGGCTGATGTTGTTCCCCGTGTACTGGATGGTGAACGCATCGCTCCAGCCGGCCGGAAACCCACTACGGGGCGGCTGGTTCCCCCTCCACCCGGACTTCAGCGGTTATGCCATCGCCTTGCATGATCAAGGACGTAATCTCGTCACCAGCCTTGTCATAGCCCTTGGCAGCACTGTCCTCAGCCTCGGGCTCGCGGCTCCCGCGGCCTACGCGCTCGCCCATTTCCGTCTTCGAGGGGCAAACCTCGTGCTCCTTGGAACCCTGGTTGCGCAAATGGTGCCCGGCATCGTGATGGCCAACGCACTTTATGGGGCCTATAGCGAGTTGGAGCTCCTGAACTCTTATCCCGGCTTGATTCTCGCCGACTCCACTGCTGGGATCCCCTTCGCGATCATCATCATGCGCTCATTCATGATCGGCATCCCCGCGGAGGTCATAGAAGCCGCGCGCTTGGACGGAGCCGGAAGGCTGCGCACCTTCCAATCCGTGGTGATCCCCATGAGTAGGAACGCGTTGATCACAGCAGGCCTGTTCACGTTCCTTTTCGCCTGGAGCGACTTCCTGTTTGCCCTCACGCTGACCACCACCGATGCCGTGCGGCCGATCACGCTGGGCATCTACCAATACATCGGCGCTCACACCAACCAGTGGAACGCGATCATGGCCACGGCTGTTCTGGCCTCGGCCCCGGCGACTGTCCTGCTCGTCGTCGCCCAGCGTTACGTCACTCTTGGCGCCGCTGGGGGAGCTGTCAAGTAGCGGGCATTCGGTTTCTCTCCTCATCTAGCGGATTCACGCGATGTGCGAATGCGGGCTTGTTGGCACGGTGGTGGGGAAGCGTACGACCGAAGGGCGGAGAGCATGTCGCGGGAAGAGCGGGAACCAGCCCCAGAGCAGCATGTGGGCAGCCTCCTTACCACCGATTCGCAGCCCCTTCACCGCAGGCGGGACTACTGGCGTGAAGCGCTGTCGCGAACTTTCGGCGCTGTACACATGGCTGTTCCCGACGAGGTCTACTCGGGCAAGATCTGCTCAGTGCCGCTTGGCCGGCTCCAGGCAGTCACCGTGGAGGGCGGCGACTGCCTGTCCGCCGTGCGAACTCGGCGACTCGTGGCCCAAGGCCACGAAGACGACTACGTGGTCGTCAAGCTGTTGGACCGAGGGGTCGGCCGGTTGGAGCAGGACGGCCGTGAGGTGGACCTGGGGCCGGGTGACATCTTCATCTACGACATGGCGCGTCCTGTGCGGCTGACCCTTCCACAGTCCTTCCGGACGAAATCGCTTGTTCTGCCGAGGAGCGTGCTGGGTCTGAGCGAGTCCGAGGTGGCGCAGGTCACGGCCTCGCCCGTGAGCCGTGACACGCCGTTGGGCGGGCTGTTGTCGCCCTTTCTGGCGAGGCTGGTAGAGGGGGCGGGCGGCTACCCGCCACGTACCAGCGAACTGATGGCTCGCAACGTTGTGGAACTGTTCGGCGTGCTGACCGATGAGATGCTCGGCCGGTCGACTGGGGACATCCCCGGCGCCAACCGGGCGATGCTGCTGCGGATCCAGGAGTACATCGACCTGAACCTCGCGAATCCGGACCTGACGCCCCAGGCCATCGCTCAAGCTCACCACATCTCGCTGCGTTACCTGCACAAGCTGTTCGAGGGGGAAGACGCCACGGTCGGGCGGTGGATCCAGCGTCGTCGTTTGGAGAAGTGCCAACGGGATCTGGCGCGACGCACGAACATAGCCACGATCGCCGCGGTCGCGCACCAGTGGGGGTTCACCAGCGCGTCGCATTTCAGCAGAGTATTCCGAGCCACCTATGGGATGACACCCCGCGAATGGCGCGAGACGCGGTTCGTTGATTGATGTCGCTCCACGCTGTTCTTTCTTGGGCCACCTCCTGTGCGTTCATCAACAAGATGTCTCATCGAGAGAATCTAGCCTCAGGGCGGAAGGATCCCTGCGAAGCCAATCGGGATGAAATGATCCGGCGCCCGCCGTCGCTCATGTGCATGGTGACCGCACATGTCAGTGTCCTGAGCAAGCCGCCGGCGGCGCTGTCGGCGGAACTGCACTATGACATGACAGACCCCTACGCTGTCCGACTCATCATGGGCCCGCCCGTCGTAAGGGCGGTTGAATGGGTATAAGCCCGCTCGCTGCTCATGGATGGGCTGTGCCGGCCCAGCGGCTCCGGGGACGTGCTGGTGACCCCCAGCACCAAGGCCAGCCCGGCACAGTCCGGATTGTCCTGAGGTCTCCGTCGGGCACGGCGCTGGTCGACATCGCATCGACGGCGGTCAGTGCGGACGCCGTCCACGAGTTCACCCTCGGGTGAACGTCGCGCGGCACAGCATTGCTCGGAACAGCGGACTGTGCGCTGTCGGTCGCGATCCATGCATTCGGCGTCAAATTCGCGCCCCGCCCGCGGCCTAGCTTCGTCACACGAATCCGTTTCACCGCCACACCCTGAGAAGGAGCACCACCATGTCCCCGACCACACCGACCGTCGTACTCGTCCACGGCGCTTTCGCCGACGCCGGCAGCTGGTCCGGCGTCATCGCCGAGCTGCAGGCCGCCGGCGTGCCGGTGATCGCCCCGCCGAACCCGTTGCGCGGCCTTGCCGCCGACGCTGCCTACGTGGCGTCCATCACGGCGCAGATCGACGGGCCGGTCGTGCTCGCCGGCCACTCCTACGGAGGCGCCATCATCACGGTCGCCGGCCAGGCCGAGAACGTCGTCGGACTCGTGTATGTGGCGGCGTATGTTCTGGAAGAGGGCGAGAGCCTCGGCGAGCTTCAGGGCCGGTTCCCGGCTTCCCCGCTGGTGGAGAACTTGAAGGAGTGGACCTACCCGGTGCCCGGCGGCGACTCGGCCGTCGAGGTCTCCATCGAGGCCGAGGCGTTCCCGTCGGTCTTCGCCGCCGACGTCGCCGAGGACGTGACGAAGGTCCTCGCTGTCGCGCAGCGCCCGCTCGCCGCCGCCGCCTTCGCCGAGAAGGCGTCGGCTGCCGCCTGGAAGACCAAGCCGGCCTGGGTGCTTGTCGCCGGCGCGGACCACGCCATCAACCCCGAGGTGGAGCGCTTCGGGGCGATGCGTGCCAGCGCCACCGTCGTCGAGGTCGAAGGTGCGTCGCACGCCGTCGCGGTCTCGCAGCCGAAGACCGTCGCCGAGTTGATCCTGCAGGCGGTACGCGCCGTGGGGTGATCTCGGCGTCTGCGAACGTCCCGCCCGCGTGGAGTCAGAGAGCGCGCTGGTTTCCACACGTGCGGGGCGTCTGCGGCCTCGCCTCTATGCGGTGCCGAAGTGCAAGTGCACTGACTGCCTTCGTTCCGTGCACCGCCAGACAAAACATCAGAAGCGTCCGAACCTAGCGTTGCCTCAGCGCAGAACCCTGTTTGCAAAGGAGCTACCCATGTCCGAGAACACGCTGGCCGCGCCAGTGTTGGAGCCCGAGGCCCAGGCTTTCGCGGAGGCCACCGCGAACCCGCCCTACCTGTTCGACCTCGGTCCGGTCGAGGGCCGCAAGGCCGTCGACGAGGTCCAGTCCGGCGAGATCGCCAAGCCCGCGGTCGACGAGGAGTGGGTCACGATCGAGGGCGGGCAGACCGGTACCGTCCGGGCCCGGATCGTCAAGCCCGCCGGCAGCACCGGGACCTTGCCGGTGATCCTCTACATCCACGGCGCGGGCTGGGTGTTCGGCAACGCCCACACCCACGACCGCCTGGTGCGCGAACTCGCCGTCGGTGCGCGGGCCGCGGTCGTCTTCCCCGAGTACGACCTGTCGCCGGAGGCGCGTTACCCGGTCGCGATCGAGCAGAACTACGCGGTCGCGCGCTGGGTCGTGGCCGAGGGCGCCGCCAAGGGGCTGGACGCGTCCCGCATAGCGGTGGCCGGCGACAGCGTCGGCGGGAACATGGCCGCCGCCCTGACCCTGATGGCCAAGGAGCGCGGCGACGTCCCGTTGGTGCAGCAGGTGCTGTTCTACCCGGTGACCGACGCGTCCTTCGACACCGGCTCCTACCACCAGTTCGCCGAGGGCTACTTCCTGCGCCGCGACGGCATGCAGTGGTTCTGGGACCAGTACACGACGGACGAGGCCCAGCGCGCCGAGATCACCGCCTCGCCGCTGCGCGCGACTGTCGAGCAGCTGACCGGTCTGCCGCCGGCGCTGGTCATCACCGGCGAGGCCGACGTGCTGCGCGACGAGGGCGAGGCGTATGCGAACAAGCTACGGCAGGCCGGGGTCCCGGTGACGGCCGTGCGGTTCCAGGGCATCATCCACGACTTCGCGATGCTCAACACCCTGCGCTCTACGAACGCCGCGCAGGGCGCCATCACGCTGGCTGTGCAGACCCTGCTTGCCGCACTGCAAACGGCTGCGTGAGGCACGGTCGCCACCCCGGTCGACCAAAGCTGAAACGGGTGCCGCGGATGAAGCCTTTGAACGTCAGGCCACTGCTCGACGAGTGGGAGTGGCAGGAACAGGCGGCGTGCCGCGGCATGGCCGTCTCAGCGTTCTTCTCCCCGCAGTCCGAGCGGGGGGATCCTCGACGGCTCCGGGAGCAGCGGGCCCAAGCGATTTGCCGCGAATGCCCAGTACGGAAACAGTGTGCATCGTTCGCGCTGCGCACCGGTCAGGCCTTCGGGGTCTGGGGCGGCCTCACCGAGGCTGACCGCGGGCACACCCGGCGCCCGGCCTGACTCTTCCCTTCGGGTACCTACATCTACTCCTACTAAGGAGCACACCTTGCCGTCTAAGAAATCAGCTCGGTGGACCGCGCTGGCGGTCGCCTGCGCAGTGGGCGGTGCTGTCGCCCTGGCCACAGATTCGTCGGCGACCGCCGCAGCGCCGAGCGCCACGGCAACCCGGCACCAGGCCAAGCCGACGATTGTGTTGGTGCACGGTGCCTGGGCCGATGCGTCGAGCTGGAACCCGGTGATGACCCGCCTCCAAAAGGCCGGATATACCGTCTACGCGCCGCCGAACCCGCTGCTCGGCGTCGCCAGCGACGCCGAGACCGTCGCCGACTTCGTGAACACGATTCCCGGCCCGGTCATCTTGGTCGGCCACTCCTATGGCGGCTTCGTCATCACCAACGCAGCGACCCGGAGCCCGAACGTCAAGGCCCTGGTCTACGACGACGCCTACATCCCCGACCAGGGCGAGACGGTGTTCCAGATCAACGGTGCCCAGCCGGGTTCGTGTGTCACGGCGGACCCTGCGACGTTCCTGAACCTGGTGCCCTACCCCGGCGGGCCGGCCGGCGACGTCGACGCCTACCTCAAGGTCGCGGCCAACGGGAGTTACCAGGGCTTCGACGCCTGCTTCGCCAATGGCGTGCCCGCCGACCAGGCCCGGCTGCTGGCCGCCGGACAGCGGCCGTTCGCCGTCAGCGCCGGGTCGGCGCCCTCCGGCCTTCCGGCCTGGAAGTCGCTCCCCTCCTGGGCGGTCGTCGGCACCCAGGATCACGTCATACCCCCGGCGGAACTGCTCGCCATGGCGAACCGGGCCGGCTCGCACGTTGTGCAGGTTCCCGCCGGCCACCTTTCCCTGATCACCCAGCCCAAGGCGGTCACGGACACGATCATCAAGGCGGCCGAGTCGGTCGGGTGACGCTCACCTGCCCACGCTGCGGCCCGCTCGTGCGGGCCGCGGCGTGGGCGTTTGGGCGTTCTGTGCGCAAGGCCGCACACGGCGGGGCTGCGATGGAAATGGGAGTCATGAAGTGGTCATACCGTCATCACCACTTTGCCCACCACGTTGCCCTCCGCCAGGAGTTGGTGGGCTCGCGATGCCTGGTCCATGGGCATGGTGCTTCCGACAACCGGTCTGATTCGGCCGTCAGCCACCATCGGCCACAGACCCGTACGCACTGCGTCGACGATCATCGTCTTCTGGCTGAGGCTGCGGGACCTCAACGTCGTAGCCGCCACGGAACCACGTTTCGCCATCAATTCACCGATGTCGAGAACCGCGGACGAGACGTCCCCACCTATCATCACGATGCGCCCGTCTCGGGCCAGGGCGCGTATGTTGCGAGCCAGATAGGGCGCTCCGACGATGTCCAGAATGACATCCGCACCACGCCCGTGTGTCGCTTCCAAGACGGCGACGGTGAAGTCGTCCTCGCGGTAGTTGATCGCCGCATCGGCTCCGAGCGCAACGGCCTGGGCCACCTTGTGTGGTGTTCTCGCCGTGGTCAGTACGTGGGCACCGAGAGCCTTGGCCCATTGAATGGCCAGGCTTCCGATACCGCTGGTCCCGCCATGGACCAGGAACGTCTCGCCAGGCTGCAGACGGGCGAGCATGCCGACATTTGTCAATGGACGTGAGGCTCTCCCCGGCCGCGGACACGTAGCCCCACACGCCGGCGGACAGGATTGTTCCCCAGCGGACAGCGCTTCTTCCCGCGTGAACACGAGATCTCCCCGGACTGAGTGGCTCTCCGGCCGATCTGCCTGGTCCTGTTGGATTTAGTCAGCAGTGATGCTGATGCTGTCGGGGTGCTTGCGGGCGTCCGGTGCGCTCAAAGTGCCCTCGACTGCCTTAGCCAGCCACTCGGCGAGGTCCATGTGCTCGCGGAAAAGTTGGCCGTTGTCGCCACCCCACATCGGCCCCGACGGGTCTCTGAAATCCACCAGCGACCACATCGCGCAGCCCCAGTCGTAGAACTTGACCAGCCCGTAGGGGATATGGACCTCCTCAAGGTCCCACAGTCCCTGGTCATAGGCGAAGGTGATCAGTTCTTGATCGATGCCTGGCGTGTGAACCCCTAAGACACCGAACCTGCCCTCGCCCGGACCGAAGCCGCCGTCGGCGACTTCGAGATACAGCCGCCGCAGCAGCGGCGGGATGGGATACCCGATCACGCGCTCGGCTTCGGCGACGTGAGACTCACTCGCCGGCGCCGGAAGTCCCCGCTCCGCGGCACTCGCGCGGATAACGGCGATCAGCTCGTCTTCAGTCATGACCGGATCATAGGTTCAACCGCGCTACCCGAGAGCGACGACACCGTTGCCGCTGAGGGCTTCCGACAGCCGGTGGCTGTCGCCCGTGGTGGTCACGACGTGTGCGTGGTGCAGGAGGCGATCAACTGTCGCAGTTGCCAATGTCTTGGGCATGATCTCGTCGAAGCCTGACGGATGCAGGTTCGAACTCACAGCCAGACTCTTGCGCTCATAGGCCGCATCTACAAGTCTGTAGAATCCTTCGGCCGCGTCGGCTGACACGGGTAGCAGGCCTATGTCATCGACTATGACGAGGTCGGTCCTGGTCAACCGGGCGAAGGCCTTGCTGACCGAGTCGTCGACGCGGTGGCGTCTTACCAGGCCGCCGAGGTCCTCGATGGTGAACCAGGCGACCGTCAGCCCAGCGTCGATCGCGGCCTGGCCGAGCGCTTCGGTGAAGTGGCTCTTGCCGGTGCCGGACGGCCCGCACACGCACAGGTTCTCCTGTCGGCCGATCCATTCGAGCGTGCGCAGCGAACTCTGGGTGGGGATCGGGATCGAGGAGGCCTGTTCGTTCCAGATGTGGAAGGTCTTGCCGGTGGGGAACTGGGCGCGTTGGCGGCGGGTGCGCAGGTTGGATGCGGCGCGGCCCGCGGCTTCCTCCGCCAGCAGGACCCTGACGATCTCGGCGGGGTCCCAGCGTTGGGCCTTGGCGGTGGGGATGACCTCGGTCATCGCGCGGCGGATGTGCGGGAGTTTCAGGGTTCTGGTGAGGTTCACGGCCTCGTCGAAGGCGGAGCCGAGGGCGGCTGCGGTCGCGGTTGCCGGGGCTTTCAGGCGCGGGGGTGCGGGGACTTCGACGCTCAACGGAGGGTCTCCTTCTGTATCAGGGTGCGGGTTTTCTCGGTGCGTGCCCGGTGCAGTCCGGCGTGGTAGCGCAGGTCGCAGGTCAGCGGTGTGTCGGCGCCGCTGGTCTCGAGAGCGTGGTCGTGGGCTTGGTCCAGGACCCGGGCGAGGTCCTCGGCGAGCCAGAGCGGCATGGTGACGGGGGCGTAGTCGATCTGGTCGTTCATCGGCCGTATTCCGACCATCCGCGGGTGCCCGGCTGCAGGCTGTGGTCCTCGCTGGCGCGGGCCGGGGTGCCGGGTGCCTGAAGGCGCTGGCCGACCCGAACACCGGCGCGGGTTTCTTCCCGGCGTTGAAGGCCCTGCTTGGGCCCAGGCCTGTTGGACCGTGCGGATTTCGGCGTCGGTTAGGCGCGACCCGGTCGTTAGGTGAAAATAGGGCGGCGATGATCACGCGGCGGAGCTTGGCGGCCATGTCGCTGAACGCGGGCTCGGACTTGGTGACGTACCACGGCTGCCGGTCGCGGCGGTCGGCGGCGTCGTTCGGATGGTGTCCGTGCAGGGTGTACCAGAGCACGGTGATGCTGTAGCAATACAGGCCGAAGGGGACGGTGCTCTCGACGGCGCGTCGGGTGCGGTTGCGGGCCTGGCCGACGCCGAGCAGGTCGCGGGCTTCGCCGAAGGTGACCTCGACGGACCAGCGCCAGGCGTACCGGATGATCAGGTCTGCCGGGCCGGCTTCCCTGTCGGTGGTGACCAGGGCCAGGTCGTAGGCGGGGTCGGTGCCGTCGTCGCGCAGCAGGATCACGCGGACGGTCCGGGTGTGACGGCCGGTCGACGCCGGCGCGAGCTGCGCGCCGGTCCGCCGGAAGGTGGGGCTCCTCGGAGCGCGCGCACAGCGCTTTTCAGCAAGCCCGACACGACATTGTTCTCAATACCAAAAGCTTTCTAGTTGGCCGCCTCAGCCTCTTGGAAGTGCATGATCCGGCCTCGCTCTGGTTTGTCCGACCCGGGCGGCACCGCCGGATCGACCGCGTATCGCGTCCCGTCGATCAGCGTCAGCCCCATGCGGACACGCGGCGCCCAGACGTCGTGCACCTCGCCGTCATGCGGGCCGCCGGCCAGCACCACCGGGACGAAGGGCGGCAGGGTCGACGTGTCGGTGATCGGACCCTCCCGCTCGTCCTCGCCCTTCTGCTGCACGAACACCTCGCCGTCGGCGACGATGAGGCTCCAGCGGTCGTCCAGCGAGTCGCCCAGGGCCTTGAGCACACCGTCACACGCGTGGTCGAACGTGAAGTGCTCGAACTCGGGGGCGTAGTACCAGTCCCGGACCGGGTCGGCCAGTTCGCCCTGGAGCGCGGCTCCCGGCATCAGGAAGGTCCGGATCACGTAGGCCATCCACTTGGCAGAGTCGTAGAAATTCTCGGCCTTGTTCCAGCGGATGTACCGGCCGTCGTCCGTCGGCTCCCATTTGCACCACAGGCCGGGCTGCTCGGGCCCGGGCTCGTCGTGGTCGAGGACGTCGGACTCGTCGCCGTCCCAGTCGGCACCGCAGCAGTAAGGACCCTTGCCCCGGTCCATGTGGCGGCTGTCCGCGAACCGGCGCAGGTAAGCGATCTCGTGCTCGTTCAGCCGCGGCTTGACGGCGATCTTGCCGGTGAACTTCGTACTGTAGCCCATGGCCCGACACCGTAGACGGGAGCCCCGACAGGGCCGCCCCGGGGCTGGTCACAGGACTCTGACAACCGCCTATGCGGCCGCAGCCCGCACCACCAGCGTCCGCCGACCGTCGGATTGATCGCGCAGACCCGGCGGCGCACAGTCTGCGGAATGTTGCTGGGCGCAGGGCTGGAACACAGCTGGCACCACGCTCGGGCGCACCGGTTCTTCTCCGCCGCGCGCATCTGGGCGATCTTCAAAAGTGCCAAACACGAGTTCAACGGGAACCTACAATCAATGTAGGTTGCCGATGAATCTTTCGCCTCTAATCTCTTTGACCTGCATGGATACCCAAGACGCGTGTTCCATCGGCGTTTCGCTTCCCTCAGGGCCCCGCGACGTTACCGCTAGCTCCGAGTCCCGGACAGTATGAGAATGGAATCCTCCATTCAGCTTCGGGCAAGACCGCGGGTGAGTCCCGCAATGAGCGCGGTAGCCAACGTCCAGCCGCTCAGGATGAGTGCATAGGCAACGACTTGCCCGGTTCCCACCGGGTCCCACGCATTCGACTGGCCGAGGCTGACGACCGGTACCAGGAGGTCGAGCGTGTAGGCGAGCGCGTTGAAGTGCGGGCTGCCCGCACGGCTGGTCGGCTGAGGACGGTGACCGGCGAAGTACGATGTGCCGGCTGCCAGAAGCCCCAGGAGCCAGAATCCGGCGAGCCAGGGCCGGTAGCCGTACCCGACGGTGGCGTCCTGGGCCAGGCCCCAGAGCGTGGCCGCCGGGCCTTGCGCGCTCCTGCGGTGCCGTTGGCGGGCCAGCAGAACGCGGCGGGCGTCCGCGTCACGTCCGACGGCGCGGAAGCGGGTCGCGAGCTGTTCGAACGGCTGGGACTGGAACTCGCCGCGGGCCAGCCACGACAGGCGTCGGCGCGCGTCGAGCTGTGGCGTGAGCTCGTCGTAGACGAGTCCGTCGAGGCGGAGGCGGGGTGGCCAGGACGCCTGGTCATCGCAGAGGGTTCCGATCCGGGCCTGGCGCAGGTCCACCGTGCCGTTCAGGATGCTGGGAGCGGCGCCCTCGGACGTGGCGCCGAGGCTGAAACGTCCTGTGATCTGCGCGCCCAGGAAGCTCAGCGTGCCTTGGGCGTGAAAGCCGTCATGGCACAGCACTGCGCCGTCGACGTGTATGTGGTCGGCCAGAAGCGCCTCCGTCGACAGCGACTCCAGCATTGCTGCCGACAGGTCCACGGGGCCGATGATTCTGGCCGCGCTGAGCCGGATGCCGCCTGCTACCCGAGCGTCGGGCATCCACAGACCGCCTCTGATCTCCGCCGCGTCCAGGTTGACTCCGCCTTCGACGGTGAACGGGGGCTTAGTCGCGAGGTAGGTGCCGCGGTGCGCGAACAGCCCGGTCTCCACTCGCAGGCCGGGCGCGAACACGGCTGCTTGCGTGCCGTCGTGGGAGATCGAGCTCCCGTCCAGCTCCAGGTATCCGCCGACACGGGCGCCCGGCAGCCGGAACTGTCCCTCGACCTGCATTTCGTGGGCGTACATCGCGGCCGCGACGGTGAGCAGGTCGCCGTTGAAGGCGATGTCGCCGGGCCTGGTCAAGGTGGTGCCGCTGATTTCGACCTCGTCCACGCGTGCGGCGTACAGGCTCATCCAGTCCAGGCGGCAACCCTGGAAGAGCAGTTCACCGCGCAGGTGGAGGCGGGCGGCCTCCAGGTACGGCAGATAGCAGCCTCGCATGCGGATGCTTCGCGTCGTGGCCTCGGGGACGGCGACGCCGGTGTCGAAATCGCACCGCTCGAAGTCGACCGGGTGCTCGACGACCGCGTTCGCCAGCATCAAGCCGCCGACGATCCTGGCTCCGGCCAGCCGAACACCCGGGATGCCGCCGCCCCGTGTCTGTCCAGCCCCGGTGAGCAGCGCGACGATCACCTCGGCTCGGACCTCGCGTTCGGGCCCCCAGGAGGCCGCGTCTTGCGGCCCGTCGTCGGGTGTCGATCGGAGATCGACGAGACCGCCGGTGCCGAACGCGTTCCACAGGCGCTTCTCAGTCGGAGACAGGGCGCTGAGTTGGGTCGCCTTCATGACCAGTCAGCGTCGGCGGTGCCGGAGCGATGCGCAAGTCCTTTCGGCACGGTGTCAGTGGATCAACCGCTCCGACCCACCGATCTTTCGCAGGCGAAAGGTAGGCGAAAACTCGTTGGGAAAGCGAAAGATCCAGTGGGAACCTACAATCAATTAATCTCACGTCGGATGGCGGCGAGGTTTGTTCTCCAGTAGCCCGCCAGAGAGCTCAGCCGGACTTGCAGTCCACTGTGTGGGGCCTCCACCAGTATCCCTTGGCCGAGATACATCCCGACGTGTCCGGGTGCGGTCACAGTTCCGTCGGAGCCGGGGACGAACAGCAGGTCGCCCGGTTGCAGGCGGTTGATGTCGTAGATCGGCAGGCCGATGGTGGACTGCGCGATGCTGCCGCGGGGTATCGTGATGCCGGCGGCGCGGTAGGCCATCATCATCAGGCCCGAGCAGTCCCAGCCGTCTGGGCCGGTGCCGCCCCAGACGTACGGTTTGCCGACTTGTGCCAGCGCAAAGGTGATGGCTGCGGCTATCGGCGCCGGGACGCCGGTCGGAATGTGGTAGTCGGCAGCGTTGGCAGCAGCTGCGGCGACGGTGACGTCGCTCGGGTCCTCCGATGAGCATTTCAGTCTGCTGGTGAACGAGGTCGCGAGAGCTTCCGCCTCGTTCTCCCATTTGGCGTAGGCATCGGGGAGGCCACTGCGCTGAACAGCTTGGGCCGCGTCGGTAGTGGACATCGAGCGCCAGCCCGGGACCTGGACCAGTCGGCTGTAGAACTGCCGCGCGGCGTACGTGGGAGTCAGGATCTGAGCGGGGCTGCCCCAGCCCTGGGAAGGGCGTTGCTGGAACAGCCCCAGGCTGTCGCGGTCACCGTAGTTGAGGTTTCGCAGGCCGGATTCCTGCAGCGCAGTGGCTATGGCGATCGTCTCGCCGGGTGCCGAGACGCCCATGCTGATGCCGACTTCAGCGATGATTTGGGCGTTTCCCAGCTGGGCGGCGCTCAGGTTTCCGATGTGGGCCGGACTTCCGGGGAAGCCGGCCGCGCATATGGACGTCAGGTCCGAGTCGGTTGCGGCGGCGATGGCTCCGGCGATGGTCGCGATCGCGGCGACGGCGAACAAGGGTGCGGATATCGCGGCGCCTATGGCGAGCTTGACGGGCATGGTGCTCTCCTCATCAGGCGGGCTGTGCCGTGAAGGTGACGGGCAGCGCGGTCAGGGCGTGCTGGCGGTGGTCGAGGTTCCAGGACAGGTCCTCCGACGGGACGGCGAGGGCGAGATTCGGGAGCCGGTGGATCGCCGTCCACAACGCAGCCCGCACCTCCATGCGAGCGAGCGGTGCACCGAGGCAGTAGTGCGGACCGTGGCCGAAGCCGAGGTGTCCGGCGCTGCCACGATCGAGGTCGATGTCGTCGGGGTTGGCGAAGTATTGCGGGTCGCGGTTCGCCGAGGCGATCGCGAGCAGCACTGTCTCGCCCGCGGGGACGATTCGCTCGCCGATTTTCAGGTCTTCCAGAGCGAAGCGGCGGATCGAGGTGAGCGCCGGACCGTCGCGGCGCAGCAGTTCCTCGACGAGCGCGGCCATACGCGGTGTGTGCGGATCGGGCTCCTCGCGGACGAGGTCTGCCAGGCGCGGTTCGCTGAGCAGGGCGGCCATGCCGTTGGCGATCAGGTGCACCGTGGTCTCAAAGCCGGCCCACAGGATGAGGAAGGCCAGCGACATCAGTTCGTTCTCGGTCAGCCGATCGTCCCCGTCACGTGCGGCGATCATCGCGCTGAGCAAGTCGTCGGCCGGTTCGGCCCGCTTGCGCTCGATCAGGCCGACCAAACAGGCGTACATGCCGGTGACGGCGTCGCGCATGGAAGGCCGATTCGGGTCGTTCGGCGACATCAGCGATCGGGTGAAGTCCTGGAAGACGGCGCCGTCCGACTCCGGGATCCCGAGGAGCTCGCAGATGACGATCAAAGGGGCCGGCGCGGCGAGTTCGCCGAGGAGGTCGGCCTGGCCGTGCGGAGCGACCGCCGTGATCAGTCGGTCGACGACCGCCTGCACCCGCTCCTTCAGCGCCTCGACGCGTCGCGGAGTGAACGCGGAGGAGACCAGGCGGCGCATCCGGGCGTGTGCCTCGGCGTCGACGTTCAGCAAATTCTGGTCGAGTGCCGGCGGCAGGCCGAAGCCCTCGTATCCGTTGCGGGAGTGGCGCGTTTCGAGGGACATACGCGGGTCTGAGAGCAGCGCTTTGACGTCGGCGTAGCGGCTGATCACCCACACCTGCCCAGCGCCTGGCCGGACTGCTTGATGGGCACCGCCGGCCTCACGGAGCTGCGCGTACGCGTCGTACGGGCAGCCGGAGAGATTCTTGGCCATATCGATCGGCTCAGTGAAGGGCTGGCTGGCGTTCACGCGATTCCTCCAGTAGGGGTCGGGTCAGCGTCGGCGAACCCGCTCGGACGGGCTGTCGACTCTCGGATGAAGTGGGCAGTGACTTTCAACAGCCACGCGAGCTCGGCGTCGAGGTTGCCGGGGACGTTCCCAGCTGTCGACGACGCGGGCCCCTCATTGCGCGCAGTGGCGCCGCACGCTTCGAGAGCGGCATGGATCTGCTCGGCGGCTACTGCGGCGTCGAGGTCGTCCCCCGCGACACCGCAGCTGACGAAGTGCGCACGAATGCGCTCCGCGTACGCAGGGTCTTGGTACGGCCGCAGCGTAAGAATCCCGTCACGGATCTCCACGACGCGTCGCGTGAGGTGATAGTCCACATCACCCAGCACGCGGGTTGCGGCGCGGACCCTGCCCAAGACGTTTCCGGCCCCGGTGGGTCGATGATCATCGAAGGCGATCGAGGCGTCCAGCGCGTAGAAGCGTGCCCACAACGGTCGCAACCTGGTGTAAGCGATCAAGCGCCGCCACCGTCGCGCGAGAGCGGAGATGCGCGGTCCCCACCAGTGCAGGGTCAGGCCGATCATGATGAGGAGCGAGCCGAGCCCGGCGCTGACTTCGGCAACGTTCTCCCACGGAGCGATGTCCAGGTTGGCGCGTGCGGCGATGATGTCTGTCAATCGAGTGATGCTGTAGAGCTCACCAAGCGCCGCACCGACGGCCGTGGTGATCAAGCCGGTGCGCAGCCAGCTGCGGCTGATCGCCTTCGAATACCGGAGACACAGACGCATGACCACGATGGCGCCGACCGAAATGGTCATCAGGTAGATCAGCAGGTAGACGAGATACTCGACGGATCCGCCGTACCACTCGTTGAACCCCGGCTGGAGATTGTGCTCCTTGAGCGACTGCTGGAGATCGTCCGCGGTGTCACAACGGAGGAAGAGCGTGATCATCGTGATGAGGACCGCGGCGTACGCAGAGAGCGTGACCTTGACGCGGTGCCGCGCTTGATCCGGCGCGTAAGCCCACAGCTGTACGACGGCGGTCTGGAGCGCGCAGTAACAGATGACCAGGCACTGTGAAATGAGCACGTTCGACGCGGGCAAGCCGGTCCAAGTGTCGATCCGACTCCAGACTCCCGCCCAGCTGACCGTGAAGACCAGCGCGAAGCACGCATAGAGGCACCAGGTCGCCAGGCGGGTGGGCTCCTTGCTGATGGCGGGCAGACGCCTGATGCCGGAGATCAGGACTACCCAGGCGAACAGTGCGACCAGCGGATACAAGGTGCCGTTCATCGCTCACCTCGGGACAGGGATGCCGCGATGCGTGCGACGACGTCACCGGCAGCGGGGTCCAGGGCCCGAGGTACTTCTCGAAGCGGTTGGCGTCCGATCCGGCGCAGGATCAGCGTCGCGATGAGTTCGGCCTCGAACTCGTCGTCCTCGTCGTAGGAGTCGCGGCCGAGCACGCGGAAGACGTCGCTGACCTTCATGCCGGCCGCGATCGTCCGAGCCAGGTCCTTGCTGAGCTCCTTGCCGGGGACGTGTGCGCGCAGGATGTGGCCGATTTCGTGGAAGACGATGTGCTGCTGGTGCAGCTGCGAGGTGTCTTCCTCGTAGAAGACGTAGTCGGCCTTCTCCGTTCTCATCCAGGCGCCGCACAAGCCGCCGATCGCCATCGAGTGCGACATCAGGACGAGGTTTCGGCCGATGCGCCGGCCCAGGCGCGTACAGAAGTCTTCGAGGTCGAACGGGTCGGGCAGGTCGAGGTCGGCGACCAGCGCGGAACACTCGCGGCGCGACAGGTCCCGGTTCACCGCAGGTCACCCGGGGCCCAAAGGAGCCCAAGCCCGAGCAGGGGGAACCTGCGGTCAGGGGTTACTCGTCCGTGTCGGGAAGCGATTCGGCCGGAGGCAGGCCTTCCACCTCGCGGACGCGGTCGATCATGCTCAAGACCAGCTTGACGCTCTCCGGCGGCAGGCCGACCGTCCGCATGGCGACATCCTGGACCCCGGCGTGTTGCAGCGCGGCGACCAGCTTGAGCTGCTCGTTCGTCTCCTCGGTGTCCTCGTGTTCGTCGAAGTACGACAGCGGCACTCCGAAGAACTTCGCAAGACCCTGGATTGCGTCCATCATCGGGTTCGTTCTGACCCCGTTGACCAGCTGCGAGAGGTAGCCGACCGAGATCGACGCGCCGCCGGCCTCCTCGATCGCCCGGATGGCCTCCCGGTAGGAGTACTTCTTGCCGTCGGGCTTGCGCTTGTTCTCGAACAGGTACTGGAGCCGCTCGGCGATGACGCCGGGGTCGGCTGTACCGGGCTGCGGCGACTGCTCGCCAGGCGGAGTCGGTTCGTCGGTTGCAGCAGGAGTCGCCGGCTCCTCGCCCGCTCCCTTGGCCTGCTTGCTCATCGACGGTCCCTTCTCGGCGTGCCAGCAGCTCGCATGGTGTCTGCTGTGGTGAACACTGCTGGGTCATTTCAGCTTACCCCGTTCGCTCCGGTTGACGTGTCCGATATAGCACAGCTTATGGTGGATTCATACTGTTCGCAGAGATGAACAGTTGGGCCCTCGCCAACCACCGAAGGAGCAGGTGAAAGTCATGATCGCGATGGTCATCCAGCAGGCCGCGGTTCAGGTGCTCTCTCACGCCGCCGGCGTGATCCCCGACCCGCCGCCGGCCGCGCCGGTCGGATCCGGTGCGATCGCCACCTTGTTCTCGTGGCTGAAGTGGGGCGCTCTGACCTGCTGCGGAGGGGCGGCGGTCACCGCCGGCCTGATGATCGCTCTCGGCAACACCTCGCGGCGGGCCGAGCTGGCCGAACGCGGGAAGGTCACTCTCTTCGGCTCCATCATCGGCGCGGTCGTGATCGGGGTGGCGGTCACGCTGATCACCGCTTCATACGCCTTGACCTAGGCCCGAACTCGATCACAGGCATCTCGCCACCACCAGGAGTCACAATGCGCAACCCTATCGGCGCAAAGCGCCTATTTCCGGGAGCTATCGCTGCCGGTGTCGTGCTGGTCATCGGGGCAATCGTGGTGCTGCTCGTCGGTGGCCACGACGGCGGGCACGCCGGGCGTAAGTCCGTGCCTCCGGTTCCGCCTGCCGCAGTCCCCTCGGGCCCGCTGTCTGTAGTGCGGGGTGCCCGCACGGCCGACGGCATCCAAGTCGGCTTCCCGCACACGACCGCCGGTGCAGTCAGCGCGGCGTCAGAGTACGTCGACGCGGCGGCCTCCACGCTCGATCCGGACTACGCCGCGTCAGTGATGCGCGTGGCCGGCGACCCGCGGAACGCGGACCTGCCGTCGAATCTCGCGGCGAGCATCATCAAGCTCCGGGGCGAGTTGCAGCTGGGGCCGGCCGGAGCGCCCGATCCGTCGGTGACGTTCCAGACCACGGCCCAGATGTATCAGCTGCGGAACGTCGCCGTGGATGACGTCCTGGTGCTCCTGCTGACCGACAGTACGTTTATCAACTCGCGCGGCGGGACGGGCCAAACCACCGGAGTGTTTCCGGTCCAGATGCGTTGGACCGCAGGGGACTGGAAGATCGGAGCCATCGGTCGCACCGGTCAGGACTATTCCGGGCTGGCTGCTACGCCCGACACCCAAGCGGCATCTGATCGGGGCTGGCTGGCTCTGACTGCTGCCGTCGGCGGTGCATCATGATCCCCGCTGGCTTGCTCTTCGAGCCGTCCGGATCAGGCTCCGGGTGCCTGGACGGAGACATCGGCCAGTGCCTGACCGATGTGGCTGGGCTACCCGGTAAGGCGGCCGACGCTGTCACCTCCGGGGCCGCATCCGCGGTCGGCGACGTCGCCAGTTCCGCGTGGGACTCGATCTGCCAGTCCTTCGCTGACGCCTTCACCTCGGTATTGAAGTGGTTCGGCGGGGTGTTCGCCTCGATGCCCGATCCAGACGTGGGCTCCATCCACGGGGTCTACGCGATCAGTCTGACCCTCGGGATGGTCGTCGCGGTGTTCCTGCTGGTCCTGCAGGCAGGTTCTGTGGTGTGGACCCGCTCGGGCGCACCGCTTGCTCAGGCACTGACCGGCCTGCCGAAGGCAGTGCTGGCCTCGCTGCTCACTCTTGCCGTCTCCGGTCAGATCATGGCCGCCTCGGACGATCTGGCGAACTGGATCGTGTCGTCAAGCGGCGACAGCATGACTGGGTTCACCAAACGGCTGACGACCCTGCTCGCGCTCAGTGTGCCGTCGGGGCCTGCGATTCCATCAGTCTTGCTGCTGTTGCTTGGTCTGATCGGTATCGGCGTGGTGCTGCTGCTGTGGCTGGAGCTCGTGCTGCGCAACGCTGTGTTCTGCGTCCTCGTGGCGAGCGCACCGATCGCGGCGGCAGGCCAGATCGGTTCCTCGACTACGGAGTGGTGGCGCAAGCTCGTCAAGGCCGGCGTCCAACTGGCCATGGTCAAGCCGGTCATAGCGCTGGTCTTCGTCATCGGCTTCGACACCGCAGGTAGCGCCACCGGGATCACCGGGGCGATCTCCGGCATGGCAGTGCTCTTCATGGCAGTCTTCGCCTGGCCAGCCATCGGGCGGCTGTTCACCTTCACCTCGGTCACGGTAAGCGGGTCGATGGGCGCGGGTGCGCTGGTCGGAGCAGTCGCCAACCGGACTGCGGCCGGTGGGCCAGGTATCGATCCGTCGGCATTCGGCCAGTTCTCCGAACGCCAAGCCATATCGGCCAACGCCGCACGTGGGGCCGGTTCCGGCGGGTCCGGTGCTTCGGCGAGCGGTGCGGCAGCCGGTCTCGCAGGAGCTCCAGTCGCCGCTCTCCAGACCCTTCACAAGACCATCAACGCGGTCGCCTCACGGCTGGAACAGCAGGCTGGACACGCCGGGCTGGAGGGAGCGAATCCGACCGCGTACCCCGCTGGATACCCGACGTACGGCTCAGTCCGCATGCCCCGCCGGGCCATCTCGGGGCCTGAGGCCGAGAGTCCCACCACCAGCTCCCCGAACAGCGGAAAGGCGTGATCGACATGCCCACACATGCTCCCGCCCGGACGTACGCCGGCTGGCAGCACGAGAAGGTGCACTTCCTGCTCGGGCTCTCTGGCCGCCGCGCCGCTCTAGCAGGCGTCGCCGTCTTCTGTGGACTCCAACCGCTCGCCTCGGGCCACCTGGCTGGCGCCATCGTGTTCTGGCCGCTTGCCCTCCTGCTTGCCGGGTGCGTCTCAGTACGAATAGCTGGTCGCACGCTCGACGAATGGATGATCATCGTGGCCTCATACAACCTGCTCAAGCGCCAACACAAGACCGTCTTCCTGTCGGGCGCCTTCGCTCCGGAGCGAGGCGTCGGACCTCTTCGCTCGGACCTGCCTGGGGTGCTCGCGCCGCTGCGGATCCTCGCAGCCAATGACGGCGTGGGCCACGACATCGCAGTCCTGCATCACCCGCACGCCTGCACCTACACAGCGGTGGCAGCCGTAGAACCAGCCGGACTTGGCCTGCTCGATGCGGACCGTGCCGAGACGATGGTCCAGGCCTGGGGCGAGGTACTCGCCTCGCTGTGCACCGAGGACCAGCCGATTGCGCGGGTCCAGTTCGTCTCGCGCACTGTGCCGGAGACCGGGGGAGCGCTGCGGTCGTGGCACACCGCTCACCTCGACCCTGCCGCGCCGCTCGCCTCGGTGATGGCGAACGAAGCTCTGCTCGCCGCGACCCCGGCGACTTGCCGACGTCAGACCTGGCTTGCGGTGTCGCTCGACGCCAGGCGCGCGCTGGTGGCGATACGCGCGGCAGGCGGAGGCGATACGGGCGCCTTCCAAGTCCTTGGACAGCAAGTACGGGCTCTTACCCCACAACTCGCTGGAGCGGGTATCACGATCAAGCGTTGGCTGGACTCACCTCAGCTGTCTGAAGCCATTCGCACCGGGTTCGACCCGCAGGCCGCAGCCGTGCTCGACCAGCGGCGTGCGGCGGCCGACGAGCTGGCGAGCCAGGATGCCGTGCCCGTCGTCCAAGCAGGCCTCGACCCGTCGGTCGCCGGACCGACCGCAGCCGAGAACTCGTGGTCGTCGTATCGCCACGACGGCGCGGTCTCGGTGACGTACGCGATCCACGCCTGGCCGATCTCGCCTGTCTACGCGACGGCGCTCGCCTCACTGCTGGCCGACTCAACGCATCGGCGCTCGTTCTCGTTCGTCATCGAGCCGCTCGGGCCGCGAGCGGCGCAGAAGGCCGTGATGGTCGAGCGTACGAAGCGCGAGGCCGGCATCAGGCTGCGGGCCCGTACCGGTCAGGCTGTCTCCGCGTCCGAGCAGGTGGCGCTCGACCGAGCTTCCGCCCAAGACGCCGAGCACGCGCATGGTTCCGGCCTGTGCCGCTTCACCGGCTACCTCACGGTGACGGTCGACGACCCGGACGAGCTGCCGGACGCGTGTGTGCAGGCTGAGGCGGGGGCAGCTCTTGTCGGGATCGAGCTCAGGCGGATGTACGGCGCTCAAGACACCGGCTTCGCGATGACCCTTCCCGTCGGTCTCGGTCTTCCGGCGAAACGGTGGTGAGCACGATGCGCACCTCCTTGAGCAGGCGTCAGCAAATCGCAGCCGTGACGAGTCTGCCGGCTGTCGCCATCACCACCCTTCGGCCGCCCGTCCCCGAAGCTCCCGTTGGTGCGGCCGCGACAGCGGTCGGCCCGGCCAAGACGCGGGTGAAAGGCGGCGCTCCGCGGCGCGGGATCAACCGGGCTTACTGCGGCCGAGCCGCTATCGCCCCGCAGCCGCGGGTCTACCGGGCCGCGACCGCGCAGCTCGCCGGGCTCTACCCGTTCCTTTACGGCGGCGGTGTCCCTGCGATCGGGCCCTACATCGGTACGAACCTGCTGACCGGTGCGGCCTTCTCCTGCCACCCGATCGCGTGGCTCAACCACGGAGTGATCACCAATCCCAACGTGCTGTTCACGGGTATCCCCGGGGCGGGCAAGTCTGCACACATCAAGGCTCTTTCGCTGCGGTTGATGTCGTACGGCGTCAAGACGCTCGTTCTTGGCGACCTGAAGAACGAGTACCGGGAGCTTGCGCAAGGGCTCGGTGTGGAGCCGGTCCAGCTGGGTCCGGGACTTCCCGCCCGGCTTAACCCGCTCGACGCCGGCCCACTGGGTGAGGATCTGCCCAATGACCCGGTCGAGCTGGAGGAACGTCTCATCGAAATCCATCGGCGACGGCTCACTCTGCTCAACGCCCTGCTGGCGACGAAGCTTGGTCGCACTTTGTCTCCGACGGAGGAGGCCGCCGTCTCCCTCGCCATCCACGAGGTGACGGGGCGGGCCAGCGGAGCGACCACCCTGGTGGATCCGACGCTGCCGCAGGTGTGGGCCGTGCTTCGGGACCCGACCGACGAGATGGCTCAGGACCTCCGGGTACGTGGTGGGGACGCCGACGAACTTCGCGATCTGGTGCGGCAAGTCACCGACGCGCTGCGAGCGATGGTCCATGGCTCGCTCTCGGGGCTCTTCGACGGTCCGACCACCGTCGCGCTCGACTTCACTGCGCCCATTCAGACCGTCGATCTCTCTCGGCTCGACGGACGCGGAGACGAGACGATCGCGATGACCCTCGCCTGTGTCTCGTCCTGGGGCCAGTCGGCGATCGACGACCCGGCGGGGCCGGTCCGCCTCGTCGTGCGCGACGAGCTGTGGCGCGCGATGCGGATCCCCGCGATGGTCCGCAAGCTCGACGGCGACCTGCGTTTGTCCCGCGCTACTGGCACGATCCAGGTTCTTGCCACCCACAGGTTGGCCGACTTCGAGACCGTCGGCGCGGTGGGCAGTCCGGAAGCGGCGATCGCGGCGAACCTCATCGCCAGCTGTGACGTGCGAGTGTGTCTGGCCCAGGACGTCGCTCCGCTTGCCATGACTCGCGACGCCATCGGGCTCACGGGCCCGGAGTGTGCTCACATCGCGTCGTGGGGCGCGGCGCACATCGGCCATGCCCTGTGGAAGGTCGGTCGTCATCACTCAGCTGCGGTTCGGCTGGAGCTGACGTCGCTTGAGCGCGAGTGGTTCTACACGAACCAGCGGATGTCCGCGTAGACGGAAGGAGGTTGGGTCGTGATGACTGCACGTTCCGCGGTCCCTTCTCCGGGGCGGCACCTGGTGCACGACGGCAAGGACCTGGTCCTCATGCTCGGAGTCGGCTTCTTCGTGGTCACCGGTGTCGGGACCTGGGCATGGGGCGAGGTGGCAGGACTGTTGGCCCACGGCGGACTTCCCGGCGTATCGCTCTCGCGGAGCCTGCCGATCGCGATGCAGCTGCCGAGGCACTTGAGCGATCCTCGTGCAGCATGGCCGGTCGACGTGGCCGCGGTCCTTCCGGGCCCAGCGTCGTTCTACTGCACGGGCGGTCTTCTGCTGATCGCCTGTGCTGGCCTGACGTTCGTCGGGCTTCGTACGTGGGCGCGATTCAGACGGTGCGATGACGGGTTCGCGGCCCGCCGTGACCTCACCATCCACCTGGCCGAATCGGCAGTCGTCAAGCGCGGACCGGTGGTTCGACCGAGTCTGGCGAAGACGTCGTTCGGGCTGTCCGATGTCGGTCTGCCGCTCGGCCGCTCCATCCCGGACAAGGTGAAGCTGGCTGTGTCGACGGAGGACTCGGTCGTCGTGATCGCTGCTCCTCGTCAGGGCAAGTCCTCGCAGGTCGTGATTCCGTGGGTGCACCGCTGGCCGGGCTCCGCGCTGGTCACGTCGATGCGGATGGACGTGCTGCTGGCAACCGCTGCGCTGCGCGGGAAGCAAGGTCCGGTCGCAGTCATGGCGCCGACGGGGATGACGTCGTGGTCTTCGATGGTCCGGTGGTCGCCGACGTCTGGCTGCAAGAACCTGGATAAGGCGCGCGAGCGTGCCGAGGTGATGGTCACTGTCGGCCGCAGCGAGAAGCAGGACTCGTCGAATGCCGGCTACTTCGGTGCCAACGCCACCAACCTGCTCACCCTTTGGCTGCACGCCGCTGCTCTTGCCAGCCGCTCTATGCTTGACGTGCTTGCATGGTCCCTGAACGACCGCGACGACACCGCGGTCAAGCTCCTGCGCGATCACCCGGCCGCCGCACCCGGCAGTGCTCAGCTGCTGGACGGCCTCTACCGAACACCGCCGGAGACCAAGTCCGGCTTGTGGACCACCGTCCAGACCGCGCTGGCCCCGCTACTCTCGCCGACCGCGCAGTCCACATTCTGCCCGGATGCCGAGGCCGACGGCTTCGACCTGGAGTCGTTCCTGCGCTCCAAGGGCACCGTCTACCTGCTGGTCGAAAAGAAGCAGGCGAGCGCTCTCGCGCCGCTCATCGCAGTGTTCGTCGACGAGCTGATCGAGACCGCCAAGCGCATCGCCGACACGATGCCGAGCGGTCGGCTCGATCCGCCGCTCGGGCTGTTCCTCGACGAGATCGCCAACGTCGTGCCGCTCCCATCGTTGCCCGACCTGATGTCGTTCGCCGGCGGTTCGGGCATCTTCATCGCAGCCATTCTCCAATCGCGTGCCCAGGCTGAAGCCCGCTGGGGCGCGGAGCAGGCCGCGATGCTCTGGGGAGCAGCGACCGTGAAGCTCATCCTGGGCGGCCTGTCCGGCAACGAGCTGCGCGACCTGTCGGAGAACCTGGTCGGTGAGTACGACCGGCACATGACCACCTACCAGCGCTCGGACGACGGCTCGATCACCACCGGAACCTCGGTTCAGCAGCACAAGACCATGACCGCCGAGGACATCCGGACGCTCAACTCCGCCGAGCGCGAAGCGTTGGTCATCCACGCCACCACTCCAGCGGTGAAGATCCGCATGACCCGCCACTACGAAGGCCCTGATGCGGAGCTCTATGTCCAAGCGGAAGAGGCTGCGTGCGCAATCCTGAAGGAGCAGATTCCGTGACCGCCTTCGATGAACGCCATGCGAGTCCACCTTCCGTCGCACCGAGCGCCGCCCGGCGGATTCGCGGCCGTCCTCGGCAAACTGCCAGCCGACTCACACGTCGACCGCGGGCCGCGCCGGAGGCCATGACGTTTGGCGAACGTCGGCCAGCGACAGGTGGTGCCTCGGCGCCGCTGCTCGAATGGCACGCGATGACCGAGCCGGAGTACACGCTCGCCTGGGAGCAACTTCGTGACTGGACCGTGTGGCTCATCGGCCGCTATCGCCTGGTCCTCGAAGACCGGCTGCCTGCCTGCTGGCCACAGCATCCCGAACTGATCGAGGAGCTCTGGGCGCTGCGCGCATGGCGGACCGAGGCTTATGGGCCGGAGGGTGCCGGACAGTCAGCCGTCTACTGGCACCAGGCCCTGGTCGCCTTTCTCGGACACGTCTCCATTTGGTGGGCCGGTGGCTGCCGTGCGGGGCACACGAACACACCTACGAGCCTCAGCTCCGAACAGATCCGTGGCTGGGCGGACGCGGACCCTCTCGTCGGCATTCCGCCTCCGGCGCGCCCGACGTCATCCGAGCAAGGACTGATCACCATGCCCGAACTCGGTGTCGTCACCGCCGGTCAGATGCGAGCTCTGACCAACGCGGGTTTGGCGCACCCACAGCACGAGACCGTCGTCGCCTTCACCTTCTATGACGGCTCCTGGTGGGCCGTCGGGCCACCCGAGGGCGAGCACGGCGACCCGATGTGGTTCCGCGCCGATGACGCGGACCTCGACACCCACAACGAAAGCGAGGACTCCCATGACTACCGCTGAAGCGAGTATCAGCAAGGCAGATCACCAGGCGTACATCGAGGCAGTGCGCGTTGCGCTACTGCTAGACGACATCCGTGTCGGCGACCTGACGTTCAACACCGGCACCGTGCGCTCGGCGAGCATGACGCTGTTCCCGCCCGACGACGACTTTGACGAGCCCTGGCACCACACCTTCGCCAGCGCCGAGCGCGTCGAACTGCGCTGGACTGAGGAAGAGGGCTGGTCCCTACTGGCGCTTCACGTCACCGGCGACAAGCACCTGCCGACGATCTGGCGGCCCGGCTTCGGGGCGGTCCTGCCTGCCAACGAGATCCGTACCTGGCTCGCCGTCCTGCTGGCCATGCCGGGCGTCTCGCCAAGCCAGGACGACGGGCCTTACCGCTCACACCAGACACCGGATCCCGCCTTTGAAGCCTCGCTGGCCTTCTACTCCGTCTGAGTCGCCCGCACAGCCCCGGCGTAACGCCGGAACGCAAAACACGGAGGCCGCGCCATGGCCCGATCCATTACCACCAAGACGCCGAGGCGCGTCGCAACCGGACGGCTCGTCCTGCTGAGCAGGCCGTGGTGGCTGACGCCGAGGGTGAGTGAGCTGCCGTTCTTCCTCGAATGCTTACGGCCAGGTCAGTCGTCGCCTCGCGTGCCGAGTTTGAACGTGAGCGGGTGATGCCGAGTGTCATCGAAAGCGCTCGGCAGTCCGCTCCTGTTGAGGAGCTAAAGGTGTCCGAAAACCAGCCCACAGCCGAAGAACCTCCGTCGGCCCAATCGGACCAGCGCGGTGTTCCGGAAACGACGCACGAGCTAGCGCTTACTTCTCCGGAAGAGATGCGTGAGCACGCAGTCGCCTTGGCCAATCAGGGATTCCACATCTTCCCGCTTAAGAGCGGTACCAAGAGGCCGATGTTCAACGACTGGGAGAACATGGCGACCACGGATCCTGACAAGGCTGCCCGCTGGTGGAACGCCATTGCTGGAGCCAATATCGGTATCGCCTGCGGGCCGTCGAACCTCGTCGTGATCGATCTGGACAAGGCTAAGAAGCCCGGCGCACCTCAGCATGGCGAACAGACGCTGACGGCGTTGGCGGACGGACGCGAGCTGCCTCTTACTCTGACCGTCGCCAGTGCTCGTGGCGGCCGGCATCTCTACTTTCGCCAGCCTGAAGGCGCTGCGCTGCGAAACACCACTGGCAGCGCGACTGCCGGCCTCGGGCCGCTGATCGATACGCGTGGCCACG
>Ga0207671_10000102_pt1 | contig 130461 bp, 122 predicted proteins | sample KBSC24metaG_FD_184352 | JGI IMG/M metagenome (GOLD analysis project Ga0207671, IMG submission 184352) | Corn rhizosphere microbial communities from Kellogg Biological Station, Michigan, USA - KBS C2-4 metaG (SPAdes) (version 2) | ecosystem: Host-associated > Plants > Roots > Rhizosphere >...
ACTGGTTCTACTACCCCTGCTCCAAGCATGCCGGTAAGTGGTGTACTGGGTGTGGAAGTAACTGCAAACGGAACCGGTGGTACTATAGCTACTCCGTTCAGCTCTTCAGCTTACTCAACTCTTACAAGCACTGCACAGAACCTGATATCTAATGCTACATATGGTGGCAACCAGACATTCTCTGTACAATACCAGGCAACACCTGGTTTTGCATACCCTGCAGGTACTTATACTACAAGTGTAGTGTATACTGCTACTCAACTTTAGGATCTTTTTCATCCCTATAATGAGGGCCCTTTTGGCGAGGGGCTCTCTTTTTTTATTTTAATACAATCACTTATTTTGGCTCCATGCACACACTTTTGTTATTGCACGGGGCCATAGGTTCAAAAAAGCAGCTGGAACCACTGAGGACTATACTTAGCAGCCGGTATGATATTCATACACTCGATTTTTCCGGGCACGGCGGCAGGGATCTACCTGAAGAAGCTTTTTCAATACCACTGTTTGCCACAGATGTGCTGCGCTATATGGAAGAACAAAAACTGAAGCGGGTATCTATATTTGGTTACAGCATGGGCGGATATGTGGGTATGTACCTCGCAAAGCATCATTCTGAAGCTGTTGATAAAATAGCCACACTGGCTACGAAATACTATTGGGATGAAAGTGTGGCTGCCAAAGAGCAGCAAATGCTGGACCCACAGAAAATAGAGATTAAGGTGCCTGCCTTTGCACAAACGCTGAAGGAGCGCCATGGACCGCAGGACTGGAAACGGGTATTGGGAAAGACTGCCGAAATGATGCTGGACCTGGGCCAGACAAACACACTACAGTTGCAGGATTATAAAGATATTGCACAGCCATCACTTATAATGCTGGGAGACAGGGACAAAATGGTGAGCCTGGATGAAACCCGCGATGTGTATAATAGTCTACCCAATGCCCAGCTGGTTATTTTGCCCAATACGGCACACCCAATAGAACAAGTGGACGCAGAAATGCTTAGCTATTTTCTGAAGCTATTTCTTGAATAAAACTCATTATAATTTAGATTAATATTGATCTGCGGATTTCACAAAATCCTCACAATCTATTTGCTGCACGCTATGCAGCATACAGTCTTTTTTCTATTACCTTTGGCATATACATTTTACCACCACATACATGAAGAAAAATATTGCCTTAATGGCAGGGGGTTATTCAGGAGAGCATATTATTTCCATACAATCTGCAAAGACCATTGAGAAGAACCTGGACGCTGAACTATACAATATATATAAGATAATAGTAACCAGGGAAGACTGGGTGTATGAAGACAATGATGGTAAAGAAATATCGATAGATAAGAATGATTTTTCTCTGACTATAAAGGGCGAGAAAATAAAGTTTGACGCAGTGTTTATTGTGATACATGGCACGCCGGGCGAGGATGGACGTATGCAGGGCTACCTTGACATGCTACAGATACCGTATACCACCTGCAACTCAATAGTGTCTGCGCTGACTTTTAATAAAAGCTATTGCAATAAAGTGGTGCGGGATTTTAAAGTGGTGAACATTGCAAACTCAGTGCATATAATAAAGAGTGAACCGTATTCTGTAGGTGCTATTTTAGAACAGATAAAGCTGCCGGTGTTTGTAAAACCAAATGAAAGCGGCTCGAGCATTGGTATAAGTAAAGTAAAGTCGGTAGAGGAGCTGATGCCGGCTATAGAAAAAGCATTTAAAGAAGATGACCAGGTGCTAATAGAGGAATATATAGAGGGCCGTGAACTGACGATAGGTGTATATAAAGTGAATGGCTATCTGCATACATTGCCGGCTACAGAAATAATCAGTAAGAACAAGTTCTTCGATTATGAAGCCAAGTATACTCCCGGTATTACCAATGAAGTGACACCGGCGGAGATAGACAATGCCGTTCGTGAACAACTGGAAACCAAAGCGGCGTATATCTACCGTCACCTGAACTGTAAAGGGGTGGTACGTATGGACTTTATACTTCAGAAGCAGACAAACAAGCTCTTTTTCCTGGAAGTGAACACTACTCCAGGGCAAAGTGAGAACAGTATATTACCACAGCAGGTGGTGGCCGGTGGCAGCAATCTGAAAGATTTCTACGGGGCGCTGCTGGAAGACTGCATTAAAACACAGGCTTAATACAATAACTTATATTGCATTAATATAGCGTATGGCTTTTAAGGAAAAATTAAGACATTCTTTTTTATACAACCTCATCATAGTGCTGCTGCTGTGCACAGTGCTATACCTGCTTTTCTTTGCCAGCCTGAGATGGATAACCCGGCATAGCGAAGAGGTGAAGATACCGGACGTGACGGGGAAAGATATGCACGTTGCGCTGAATCAGCTGGAAGGTATGGGCTTTGAAGTGTATGTAGACTCAACCTACGAACCTAAGCAGAAGCCTTATACAGTGCTGAAACAGATACCGGATATAGCATCGATAGTGAAGACGGGGCGTACAGTATTTATTACTGTAAATAAGACTGCACCACCTGCAACACCAATGCCGAACCTGGTGAGCCTTTCGTACCGCAGTGCGGAAATGATATTGAAGAACTACAAATTGCTGCTGGGTGACACCAGCTACAAACCGGATATAGCAAAGGGTGCAGTATTATCGCAGCTATACAATGGACAGGAGATACGCCCGGGCCAGATGATACCGGAGGGCAGCCGTATAAGCCTGGTGCTGGGTGATGGGTTGGGTATTACACAGTTCAATGTGCCTAATGTGATAGGGATGACACCTGATGAAGGCATAGCTGACCTGACAGGTAATGGCCTGAGCCCGAATGTGGTATGGGATGCGGATATATCGGATTCTGCCACTGCAATCATTTATAACCAAAGCCCTAAACCACAGAATGAGATGGGTGCGCCTAACAGAATAAAAGCAGGTGATATAATAGACGTGTGGATAAAACAAAACCCTACGACCGAAGAAATGGAGCAAAATAAAAGCGCGGCCGGAGGAGTTAATAAAACGGATACTGCAAATCAAGATCCTGTACAGCCGTAATGAGAGGGAGTGCTTTTTATATAATATTATTTTTATTGCTTGGGCAAACAGGCTTTGCACAAGAACATGTGGGCCCGCTGGGTTATAACCCTGCTGTGCGGCATGCGTTGCCTAGGGATATAGGTCGCTTTTCAAAGAAGACAGCTGTAAGTCTACCTTTTTTTGAAGATTTTACTAATTATGATGGTATTCCTGATATTACAAAATGGGTAGACCATGAAGCGTATGTAAATAACACCATGTGTGTAAACCCGGTGAGCAGAGGTGTGGCGACACTGGATGCGCTGAACCAATATGGAACACCGTACGATAGCTTTTATAATACTTCACAATTACTGTGCGACAGTCTCACTACACAATTCATAAATCTAAGTACTTACAGTCCGGCAGACAGTGTTTATCTGAGCTTCTTTTATCAACCGGGGGGTAATGGATTTTATCCGCTGCTGAATGACTCATTGATGCTGTTTTTTAAGAGCGGCGATACATGGACCAAGGTTTGGGCTGACAGCGGCAGTACTTCGATGCCCTTCAGGCAGGTGATGATACCGGTTACTGATACGGCCTATTTCAACGATAGTTTTCAGTTCCGGTTTGTGAACCTGGCGGCTTTCCAATATAGCGGCTCAACCTGGAATGTGGACTATATAAGAATGAACGCAGGCAGGAATATGTATGATACAGCGGTGAATGATGTGGCATATAACGCAGACGTAACGAATATGCTGAACGATTTAACAGCTATGCCTTATCGCCAATTCCTGGCAAATAAAGCGGGCGAACTGGCAACACAAATATCTGATAGTATAAGAAATAACTATGATTTGCCTAAAACTGTTAATTATGGGTATGTAGCGCATGAGGTAAGCAGCGGTACTTTATTGGGTTCAGGAACGGGCAGTACAAGTATAGCAGGTGGCGGAAGTGTGGCAGGGGTTAGCTTTCCCACTTATACCACCACCACGCCTATCGGTGGTTTGGATGACAAGGTGGTATTTGAGAATAAGTTTTATCTGCAATCGCCTGGAGCTTCAGATCCGAGGCCAAATGATACTTGTGTAAAAGACCAAGTGTTTGATAATTACCTGGCCTATGATGATGGTACTGCGGAGATGTCTTATTATCTGAACCTGTCGGCGACACTGCCGGGAAAGGTGGCTATAGAATATCATCTTAATCAGGCAGACACATTGCGCGGTCTTTCTATTTACTTTGGCAGGCAAGTGCCGTTGGCCACCAGCAAGCCATTTTCTATCATCATATATAAGGCGTTGCAGGGAGTAAATGGTGCGTACTTTGATACGGTGCTGCGTGAACAGGATTTCTATTTCGCTAATTATGCAGATACCATTAATCATTTTTATTATTACAGACTGGATACACCGGTAATTATGCCGCGGGGTGTATTCTATGCTTGCTCTATGCAACCTGCGTATAGCGGAAGCGATAGCTTGTATTACGGTCTGGATAGGAACAGATTGGGCGGTAATCATGCTTACTATAATGTGCTGGGTACCTGGGTGTCGTCTTCGGTGAGCGGCGCTATAATGATACGTCCTGTTTTGGGGCAATTTGTGTCGGGTACCAGCGTCGGAAGCATTAAGAAAGAAGATGAACAATGGTCACTATGGCCTAACCCCGCGAAGGACCTATTGCATGTGAGCCATACGTCAAACAAACATGCGACGTATGAGATAGTGAACCTGCAGGGCGCCCTAGTAATGAAGGGCAGCACGGATAACGAACAAAATATTAATATTGCAAACCTTACACCGGGCATGTATTTTATACGTTTGGCCTTTAACGGTGCAGGCACACAGACTCAAAAATTTGTAAAACAATAATAATGCAGAACATAACAGTAGAAGAACTGAAAGCGCGCCTTGATGCAGGTGAACACCTGAACATACTTGATGTACGCGAACCCGCTGAATATGCTGAATTTAATATAAATGGCAAATTGGTGCCACTTGGCCAGATAATGGGTATGCAGCTTGATGATATTGACGGCTGGAAAAATGAAGAAATAATAGTTCATTGCCGCTCGGGAGCACGCAGCATGCAGGCGTGTATGATGTTGGAAACTGCTGGTTTTACCAACCTTAAAAATCTTGTAGGCGGAGTAAAGGAGTGGCAGGAGAAATACGGTAGCGTAAAGATATAATTCAATAATAAAGGCCTTCAGCAGAAGGGGACAGCAGAAGGGAGAATGCATGAAATAGAACCATATTACAACTGGAGGCATCTTTACTCGGCAGAGGAGGATGAGTATTCGCCATTCTATGGGCGGGAGTATAGCGAGTTTGAGTATAGCAATACTGTTTACAATTATTATATACATCCACAATGGGATGAGTTCGGGTCGCGCACGCTGTATATGAAAGTGTTGTTTGCGGATTATGAGTATAACTATGTAATAATCGAAATGATAGGGGAGTGGAATGATGCGGTGGAAAATGATATAATGCAACTGAAGCGCTCTGTTATAGACCTGATGGTAGCCAAGGACATCAATAAGTTTATATTAATAACAGAGAACGTACTCAACTTTCACAGCAGCGATACTGACTATTATGAAGAGTGGCAGGAAGATATTAAAGACCAAGGGGGCTGGATAGTAGCAGTTAATATGCCTGAGCAAACCAAATATGATTTTCAACGCTCTCATATAGATCGCTATATATTCTTAATGGATGTGCCTGCCTGGCGTACTTATCAGCCACAGCATTTTTTTCAACTGGTAGATAATCAGTTGCTTCGGCTGCTGGATTAAATAAAAGACATTAAGGCTCCTTCAGAGGGGCCTTTTTATTGATAACACACATAAATAAGGCTCATAAGTTAAAAATTCATTGCGAATTCATTTATCCTCAATTATCTTTGCGGGAATTCTACAAAGTTACTTCTTAACATTACCGGGCAATTATGAGCTGGAAACACAATTTCTCAACATCCATCGGTAAAAAGCTGCAAATGAGCTTAACCGGGTTGTTCCTTATCTTATTTCTTATTGTACACTGCTATGTAAATGCACAGATCTTCTATAATGATGGTGGTGTGCGTTTTAATGAAGCGGCCCACTTTATGGGAACCAACTTTGTTATCCGTACGGTTGAGATCGGTCTTTTTGCCTTTCTTATCCTTCACATTGTGCAGGGGCTTTTGCTATGGTCAAAAAACAGAGCGCGCCGCACAAATCGCTATGCAGTGAGTGCCGGTAGCAAAACCAGCCCATGGTACAGCCGCTCAATGGCGCTGTTGGGTACATTGGTGCTCCTGTTTCTGATATTGCACCTGTCAAAATTCTGGGGCCCTAACCGCTATGCGCAGACATTTGGCAGCGGCGAGCTGAACCTGTACGAAAGAATGCAGAGTGAATTTAGCATTGCATGGATTGTGGTGGTATATGTATTGGGCTGTATAGCGCTGGCATGGCACCTGGTGCATGGTTTCTACAGCGCCTTCCAGACGCTGGGTATGGGTACGCACAAATACAAAGGCATAATAAGAGGTATAGGTGTGGCATTTGCCATTATCGTTCCCCTCATTTTCGCTATGATGCCTATTGCTTTTTTCACTCACATGATTCAGTAAAAATTTCGAGTTCCATATATGACACTTAATTCCAAAATACCTGCAGGTCCGTTAGACTCGAAGTGGAAAACATATAAGTCTACCTGTAAGCTGGTAAACCCGGCTAACAAGCGTCAGCTTGAGGTAATCGTTATTGGTACCGGTCTTGCCGGTGCTTCTGCCGCAGCTTCCCTGGGAGAAATGGGCTATAAGGTAAAAGCATTCTGCTTTCAGGACAGTCCGCGCCGTGCACACTCTATAGCTGCGCAGGGTGGTATCAATGCTGCAAAAAACTATCAGAACGATGGTGACAGCACTTACCGTTTATTTTATGATACTGTAAAAGGTGGTGATTACCGCTCACGCGAAGGCAATGTATATCGCCTGGCTGAGGTAAGCGCTAATATTATAGATCAATGCGTGGCACAGGGTGTACCTTTTGCGCGCGAATATGGTGGCTTGCTGAGCAACCGCTCTTTTGGTGGTGTGCAGGTGCAGCGTACCTTCTATGCTGCAGGTCAGACAGGCCAGCAGCTGCTAATAGGCGCATACCAGGCGCTGGAACGCCAGGTGGCCGAGGGCAATGTAAAGATGTACACGCGCCATGAAATGCTGGATATAGTTACAATAGACGGCAAAACCCGTGGCATTATAGCCCGCAACCTGATAACAGGCGAACTGGAACGCCATTTCGGTCATGCTGTATTGCTGTGCAGTGGTGGCTATGGTAACGTATTTTATTTGTCAACCAATGCTATGGGCAGCAACGTTACTGCTGCATGGAAAGCACATAAAAAGGGTGCATTCTTTGGTAATCCTTGTTATACGCAGATACACCCAACCTGTATACCTGTAAGCGGTGACCATCAATCGAAGCTTACGCTGATGTCTGAGTCACTACGTAACGATGGTCGCATATGGGTGCCTAAAAAACAAGGCGATACACGCAAACCAAACGAGATACCAGAAGAAGAACGCGATTACTACCTGGAAAGAAGGTATCCTGCCTTTGGTAACCTGGTGCCACGCGATGTGGCAAGCCGTGCAGCGAAAGAACGCTGCGATGCAGGCTATGGTGTAGGTTCTTCGAAGCAAGCTGTTTATCTTGATTTCTCTTCAGCCATCATGCGCTATGGTAAAGTGGAAGCTAACAAGAAAGGCATGGACCATGCCGATGCAACTACAATACGTGAGTGGGGTGTGGAAGTAGTAAAGGAAAAGTATGGTAACCTGTTTGAAATGTATGAAAAGATAACAGGTGAAAACCCGTATGTAGTGCCAATGCGCATATACCCTGCGGTGCACTATACGATGGGCGGCCTTTGGGTGGATTATGAACTGATGACCACTATACCAGGCTTATATGCACTGGGTGAAGCAAACTTCAGTGACCACGGTGCTAACCGCCTTGGTGCTTCTGCACTGATGCAGGGCCTTGCTGATGGTTACTTCGTGATACCATACACAATAGGTAATAACCTGGCAAACGATATAAGCACAAAAGCAATACCTACGGATCACCCGGCATTTGTGGCTGCTGAAAAAGAAGTACGCGACAGGATTGAACGCCTGATGAACATAAAAGGTACGGAAAGTGTAGAAAGCTTCCATAAGCGCTTGGGCAAGATAATGTGGGACAAATGCGGAATGGCGCGTAATGCACAAGGCCTGAAGGAAGCAATAGAAGAAATAAAAGCGCTACGTAAAGAATTTTATGCTAATGTGCGCATACCTGGTGATATCAACGAGTTTAACCCTGAACTGGATAAGGCAGGCCGTGTGGCTGACTTCCTGGAACTGGGTGAGCTAATGTGTATGGATGCGCTGGACCGCAATGAGAGCTGTGGTGGCCACTTCCGTGAGGAGTACCAAACTGAAGACGGTGAAGCGCTGCGCCAGGATGACAAATACATGTTCGTATCAGCATGGGAGTATAAGGGTGACAGTCAGTACGAGCTGCACAAAGAGCCGCTTGACTATGAAGTTGTTCACCCAACTCAGCGTTCTTATAAATAAACGATTATTCAACTTATCAAAATACCACATCGAGGTATGGAGCATTATAATATGAATTTGACGCTGAAAGTTTGGCGTCAGAAAAATAAAAAGGAAAAAGGCCGTTTCGAAACTTTTCAGGTTAAGGGGATTTCTTCGGAAATGTCTTTCCTTGAAATGTTTGATGTGCTGAACGAGCAGTTGGTAGCTGAAAACAAAGAGCCTATAGCATTCGACCACGATTGCCGCGAAGGTATCTGCGGTATGTGCAGTATGTATATAAATGGCCGTGCGCATGGTCCATGGCACCAAACTACTACCTGTCAGCTCCATATGCGTGAATACAAGGACGGCGATACAATAGTAGTAGAACCATGGAGAGCCAATTCTTTTCCTGTTATAAAAGACCTGGTAGTAGACCGTTCTGCCTTTGACCGTATTATAGAAGCAGGGGGTTATATATCTGTAAATACAGGTAATGCAGTAGATGCAAATGCAATGCCTATAGAAAAGCATAAGGCAGATGAATCTTTTGCTGCTGCTGCGTGTATAGGTTGTGGCGCCTGTGTTGCTGCCTGTCCTAATGCATCTGCTATGTTGTTTGTATCTGCTAAGGTTTCTCACCTCGCATTATTGCCGCAGGGCGACCCTGAACGTAAGGTGCGTGCAGTAAGTATGATAGAGCAAATGGACAAAGAAGGCTTTGGCAGCTGTACCAATATAGGTGCCTGCGAAGCAGAATGTCCTAAAGGCATTTCGCTGGAAAACATTGCCCGTCTCAATCGTGAGTACATAGGTTCCATTTTCTCTGGTGATAGTCAAAATGCATAATATCTTCTTTATAAATTAATTTTGAAGGCTGCCATACCCGGCAGCCTTTTGCTATTTTACCGCGTATGCTACGAAAATTATCAGTCTTTATTGTTTGTTTACTATCAGCTGTAATGGCTAAAGCCCAGACAGATAGCAGCCACCTGCGTATCAGTCTTTTAACCTGCGGAGTGGGCGAAGAGATATGGGAAACTTTTGGCCATACGGGTGTGCGCATTATAGATAGCACGCATGGTACCGATATTGTTTATAACTATGGCACTTTCAACGGCTATGATAAGGACTTTGAAATAAAGTTCATGCGTGGCAGGTTGCTATACTTTGTTTCCACCGATCATTTTAGCGACTTTATGCAGGAGTACGTAATGGCACATAGAAAAGTGGAAGAGCAGGTATTTCAATTAACCGGGGCTCAAAAGCTGGCTATAGATAGCTTTCTGCTGTGGAATACTCAGCCTGATAATATGTATTACAAGTACGACTTTTATTTTGATAACTGTGCTACACGTATTCGCGATATATTCCCCAATTCTGTTAGCGGCTTTAAGTTCGGGCAGACCATTCCTGCAGGGAAACGCATTAGCTACCGCAATATTACTGACCAGTACCTTGCTAAAAGGCATTGGGAGCGTGTAGGTATAGATATACTTCTTGGTAGTGCGGTGGATAAGCCGATGACAAATGCAGGTGCTATGTTCCTGCCTGATTACCTGCGTGATGGCCTTGCAGGTGCAACGGTGCATGGCAAGGCAGTGTCTACTGCGCCTGTTACTATTTTGGAAGGAGCCAGTATGGAATCTGCAGGCGTTGATCAGCCTTTTATTCTCATGTGCCTCATTGCAATGCTTACTTTTGCGGGCCTGTGCTTTCCACAGCTTAAGGTGCTGGGGAATATAATGAGCTCTTTACTGTTGCTTGTGACCGGCCTATTGGGCATTCTGATCCTGTTTATGTGGTTCGGTACCGATCATAAAGCCTGTCAGGACAATTTTAACCTGCTTTGGGCGCTGCCAACAAATGTGATATTAGCCTTTAGACGTCGTGGCCGGTCGAGATATGCACTTGTGGGGATATTCCTTATCCTGGTATCGCTTGTGTTACACCTGCTTAAGATACAGGAGTTGCCGTTGTTTGAATTAGGGCCGCTGTTGTTAGCAATGCTATTCATCTATGGCACGATTTATAGAAAAACTAAACTGAAAGCAGCATAAAACATGCAATATATTTTTACAACTAAGTTTCCGCGCCTGGCTTATCGTAAGTTTGGCCGGGGACCTGCTGTGATGCTGTTGCATGGTTTTCCCGAGGATGGCAATCTTTGGCGTAATATATGGGCTAGACTGGCACAGGATAATACAGTTCTGATACCGGATATGCCCGGCAGTGGCGAGAGTACCTTTGATGGCGAGGAGCTTAGCATGGAAGTGCTTGCCGAAAGTGTAAAGATGATCTGTGATAATGAAGGTTTGGAAGAGCTTGTGCTAGCAGGGCACTCTATGGGAGGGTACGTGGCACTAGCGTTCGCCGAGCGATATGGCGAGATGCTTAAAGGACTATCATTAGTGCATTCCACAGCAGCGGCAGACACTGAAGACAAGAAGGAGAACAGGCGAAAATCGGCTGAGCTGATAAAAAAGGGTGGCAGGGAACCGTTTGTACGGCAAATGATCCCTAATCTGTTTTATGAAGGTTTCAGAGAAAATCATGCGGAAGTAGTAGAACAGCAGGTGAGGGAAGCCCTTGAGATTGAAGGCAGAAGCCTGATAGCCTTTCTAGGGGCTATGCGCGGGCGGCCGGAACGAACAAAAATACTGGAGCAGGCATTGTACCCCGTTCAGTTCATTATGGGAAAAAATGATAATGTCATACCATTTAACAAGCTTTTGCAGCAAACTCACCTGAGTAATAGTAATTTTGTATCAGCATATGATGATTGTGGGCATATGAGCATGTTTGAAAAACCGAAAATGTTAAATGCGGATTTGGAAGCGTTTATTAAATATTGCTATCAGTTTCAGGAAATATTGAAATAGAAGAGCATAATGAAAGGGTATTTATCAGTTGGATTGTTAGTGATGTTTCTTATGAGCTTTGGCATACCGGCCAGGGCATCACACATAGTAGGGGGAGAAGTTACTTATAAATGCCTTGGTGGAAATCAATACGAGATCACAATTACGATATACGAAGATTGCCTTACCGGTCTTTCAGATGCCATAGCCCAGGATAACCCTGCTTACATTAATATTTTTGAAGGCTCTCGCCCGCTGTTTAGAAATCCCCTGGCACCTTACGATTCTATTTTTATACTTACCCCTCCGGGAAGGACATTAGTACCAACAAATTTCAGCAATGCATGTATTGATCATGCACCGCCTACCTGTTTGCAAAAAGCTGTTTTTGTGAAGACATATACATTGCCACCCAGCGCCATTGGCTATAAAATTGTATACCAGCGCTGCTGCCGCAACGCCAGCATTTTAAATATACTTAATCCTTCTACTGTGGGTGCCACTTACACCTGCACCATTCCACCAAATACAAGCGCTGTATGTAATAATAGCGCCGTGTTTAAAAACTATCCGCCACAGATCATTTGTATAAACAATCCGTTGGTTTATGATCACTCGGCCACTGACGTTGATGGTGATTCGCTGAGCTATGAATTTTGTCCTGCGTATGATGGTGGTACAAATAACGATCCTAAACCTGCACCAACATTAGCTTACGATACCGTTCATTATCGCAGCCCATATACCTATGCTAATCCTATGGCGGGTTATCCGCCAATAAAGATAGACCCTCGTACAGGTCTTATCACCGGTACACCAAATCTCATCGGTCGTTTTGTGGTTACTGTTTGCTGTCATGAATGGCGCAACCATGTTATGATAAACACAGTTACCAGAGAATTCCAGTTTGTAGTGACAGATTGCAGTAAGGCAGTAGTTGCCGACATACCACAATACTCCAGCGATTTTAACACTTACGAGGTTAATTGTAAAGACTATACGGTAAACTTCGTAAACCAGAGTAAAGGAGGCTTCGCCTACTATTGGAACTTTGGAGATTCAACTAATAAAGCTGACACGTCAAATGCATTTCAACCTACTTATACATACCCTGATACAGGAACCTATGTAGTGAAGCTGGTGGTGAATAAAGGGACAACCTGCCCGGACAGCATTACACGGTATGTAAAGATATACCCGGTATTCCGAGCTGCTTATGATTTTAATGGGTTGCAATGCCCCGGTAATCCTATACAGTTTACAGATAAGACAACATCAACTTATAAGCCAATAGTAAGCTGGGATTGGGATTTTGGCGATGGTACACAAAGTACGATCGAAAATACTACACATACTTATCAGAAAGGAGGTTTATATAAGTCAGTTCTTATTTCAAAGAACTATAAGGGCTGTGTGGATACACTTACTAAGGAGGTAAATATCGACAGGTTCAAGCCGTTTGCTGGTAATGACACTATTATTCTGAAGGGAGAAACTTTATATTTCAATGCCAAAGGTGGTATTAGCTATGCGTGGAGCCCATCTGAAGATTTGAATGCGGCGAATACTGCCAATGCTTATAAAACCTACACTGATACTGGACGCTTTTCCTATATGGTTACTGTGACCAGCGCTTATGGTTGTACAGGTGAGGACACGATAAACGTATGGGTAGTGAACAATGCCGCCGCATGGGTGCCTTCTGCATTCTCTCCCAATGGCGATGGCAAGAATGACTACCTGCGACCAATACTTATAGGTTATAGCAACCTCAATTCATTTGATGTATTCAATCGCTGGGGGCAACTGTGCTACCATACTACCAGCACGGAAGCTCGGGGCTGGGATGGCATGTATAATGGCGCGCGGGCTGATATAGGTACTTATTTCTGGATAATGAAAGTTACAGACCGCTTTGGTAAGGAACAGCTTTTGAAAGGGGATGTAACACTGGTGCGTTAACAGCCTGACAAAGCGCTTATCTTTGCAATTCATCATTGAAAACACAATCATTCATGGCAAAAACTATTCTTGTTACAGGAGCCACTTCAGGTTTCGGTAAGTCTATTGCATTTCGTTTCGCTAAAGAAGGTTATAATGTTTGTATTACCGGTCGTCGTGCAGAAAGACTGGAAGAAATGAAGGCTGAGCTGGAGCAATATAATGTAAAAGTTATCACCCTTCAGTTTGACGTGCGTAACAGGGAAGAAGTAGTAGCAGCTATTGATAAACTGAAACAGCAAACAGACAGAATAGATATGCTGGTAAACAATGCGGGTCTTGCTGCCGGTCTGTCAACGATAGACGAAGGTAATATGGACGATTGGGATGCAATGATAGACACCAATGTGAAAGGCTTGCTGTATGTGACCCGCCAGGTATTGCCCATGATGAAAAGCCATGGTGGTCATATCATTAATATAGGATCTACAGCAGCAAAGCAGGTTTATAAGAATGGTAATGTTTATTGCGCCAGCAAGTTCGCGGTTGATGCCCTTAACCAGGCTATGCGTATAGATCTGTTGCCTTATGGTATTAAGGTTACAGGGATTCACCCGGGTATGGCGGAGACAGAATTTTCCCTTGTGCGCTTTAAAGGGGATGAACAAAGGGCAAAGAATGTGTATGAAGGCATTCACCCGCTGGAGCCAAATGATATAGCAGATATTGCATACTATTGTGCTACATTGCCTGCGCATGTTTGTATTAATGATCTTACAGTTACCTGTCTTACACAGGCCAGCAGCTTTTATTCCATAAAAGACGCAGATCTTGTAAACAAAAAATAAATACGCAAAAGAAAACAATGTACACGTCCACTACGCAAATACGCGTTCGCTATGGGGAAACGGATCAGATGGGATATCTATACTATGGTTTTTATGCATTGTATTACGAGGTAGGTAGGGCAGAGGCCATACGTGAGTTGGGTTATACTTACCGTGAGCTGGAGGAGATGGGCATAATGATGCCGGTGGCGGAACTGAATGCAAAATATTATCGCCCTGCATTGTACGACAACCTTATCACAGTAAAAACCATTCTTAAAGAACTACCTACGGATTCAAAGATCAGCTTTCATTCGGAGCTATATAATGAAGAAGGGCAATTGTTGAATAAAGGTGTTACGACCCTTGTGTTCTACGATGCTAAAGAAAAGAAGAAAGTGAATATGCCTGAGGAATTGTCTGTACGTCTTGCGCCCTTTTTTACAAAAGAAGAAATATGAGTAATATAAAAGCTAGTATTATAACGATAGGAGATGAACTGCTGATAGGGCAAACGATTGATACCAACTCGGCATGGATAGCGCAGCGACTTAATGATTTGGGTATTGACATCATTCGTCGGGTAGCTGTAGGAGACGTGAAGGAAGCAATGAAAGAGGCGCTGGATGAAGAATTGTCGAAAGCGGAGATCGTGTTAGTAACGGGTGGCCTTGGGCCCACATCCGATGATATTACAAAACCGTTCCTTTGTGAGTATTTTGGCGCAAAGATGGTAGTGAATGAACTGATACTACAACATCTTAAAGATATTTTTTCTAAAAGGAACCGGCCTTTCCTGGAGCGTAATTTAAAACAAGCTGAAGTGCCGGATAATTGCACCGTACTTTTCAATAATATGGGAACAGCGCCGGGTATGTGGTTTGAACAGCACGACAAGGTAATTATATCTATGCCCGGCGTGCCCTACGAAATGATGAGCATAATGGAAGATGAAGTGATACCACGCTTCCGTCAACGTTACACGAGTGATGCGTTGATACACCGAACAATAATAACTGCAGGAGAAGGGGAGAGCTATATAGCAAATAAAATAGAAGACCTGGAAAATGCACTGCCGGACCATATAAAACTGGCATACTTGCCAGGATACGGATCTGTAAAGCTAAGGCTGACAGGCAGAGGTAATGATGAGCTGCGGCTAATAAAAGAAGTAGAGCTGAGAAGGGAAGAGATAGCCAACAGACTAAGCGATATTGTTGTTACGCTGGATGACCATCCGTTGGAGTATAGCATTGGTAAATATTTTGTTGAAAAGCAAATTACACTTGGCCTTGCAGAAAGCTGCACAGGTGGCTATATAGCGCATCACCTTACGCAGGTAATGGGCTCCGCGGGCTATTTTAATGGCAGTATAGTATGCTACCAGGAAAGCGTAAAGGAGAATGTACTAGGCGTAAGCCGTAAGACGCTGGATGAACACGGAGCTGTAAGCGAAGAAACGGCTATAGAAATGGCGAAAGGTGCATTGAAAGTTTTAGATACAGATTATGCACTTTCCGTTACAGGCTTGCTAAGCAAAGGTGGCGAAAGCGATAGAGTGCCTGTCGGCACGGTATGGATGGCCGTAGCTGATAAAGAAAATGTAAAGACAAAACATTTTCGCTTCCACTACGACCGTGTTAGGAATAAAGAAATGGCAGCACAGATGGGTATGCTTATGGTCTGGAAATACTTACACGGGCAGTTATGAGTATGATATTTCTCATAGGTATGCCGGGGTCCGGTAAGTCCCACTGGGCAGAACAATTGGCCGCTGCACATAGCTTATCGTTTTTAGATCTGGACAAACTGATAGAGGAACGCGAAGGGCAAACTATATCCGGAATATTTAAAACAAAAGGTGAAGACTATTTCCGCCATCTGGAATCTGTTTTATTAAGGGAAATTATTAATAGCGAAGCGCAAAATATAATTATAGCATGTGGCGGAGGCGCGCCGTGCTTTGCTAATAATTTATCTAATATGAAACTGGCGGGGAATATTATATATCTGCGTGCTACACCTGCATGGCTGACTGCAAGACTGCAAAGCGAAGCAGCGCATCGCCCGTTGTTGCAGGAAAAAGATTTATTACCATATCTGCAGCAATTATTGAATATGAGAAGGCATTTTTATGAACAGGCAGACCATATTTTAGACGTAGAAAACATTTCGCTCAGTACCTTTGACAAAATTATCAGCTCATGTATAAACCGGCCTTAGTTTCCGGCACCATACTGGCCACATTAGCCGTAGTACTCGGCGCTTTTGGAGCCCACGGACTAAAACAAATACTTGCCGCAGACCAGCTGCAGGTTTTTGATACAGGTGTTAAATACCAGTTTTATCACAGCTTTGCTTTAATACTTACAGGTATACTGTTTTCGTCTTTCCCCTTTAGCAATATAAAGCTGGCAACAGTATTTTTTATTTTAGGTGTTGTGTTCTTTTCGGGGACTTTGTATTTGTTTCCCTTGCTGGAAGCAAAGCAGGTAGCGATACCTGTATTTGGCAGATTGCTCACACCATTGGGCGGCCTGTTCTTTATTATTGGTTGGATAGAATTATTATTAGCAATTATTAAAAAGAAATAAATGAAGGCTGTTGCGTTGATACCGGCAAGACTGGGTGCTACCCGTTTCCCTGCAAAATTGCTGGCACCACTGAAAGGGAAAAGTGTGATACTAAGGACCTATGAATCTGCAAAGGCTACCGGTTTATTTAGTGACGTAGTAGTGGTTACTGACAGCGATCTGATATGGGAAGAAATAATACAGGCAGGAGGTAAAGCAGTAAAAAGTAAAAGAGAATATGAAAGCGGGACAGACCGTATAGCAGAAGTGGCAGCGGATATGGATGCTGATGTATTTGTAAATGTGCAGGGCGATGAACCTTTTGTACAGCAGGAGCCAATAGCGCAGTTGCTGCAGGTTTTTAAAGCAGGAGATGGTAAAGATGTGCAGGTGGCTTCGCTAGTACAGGAGCTGCATGAGGAGCAGTTCATCAGCGATCCTAATTATGTAAAGGTTGCACTGGATCTAAAACAGAATGCTATATTCTTCTCACGCAGTGTAATACCTTATCCGCGTAGTAAAGCAAAAGCTACTTACTATGAGCATATAGGCGTGTATGCTTTCCGGAAGCAGGCGCTAATGGATTTTACCCGCTGGCCTATGACGCCACTGGAGGAAGCAGAGAAAATAGAATGTCTGCGTTTTCTGGAACATGGTGTGCCTATGCGCATGGTTGTAACCAACTACATGGGAATTGAAATAGACACGCCTGAGGATATAGTACGTGCTGAGGCATTTATGGAAAAGATGAGCATGCAATAAATATCTCGTTATTATATTTGAAATTAAATTAACAATACTGAATATGAAGTTTCGCAATTTTAAAATGGTTGATTATGTGGTGTACGGTCGCGGTTGTTTTGAACAACTGGATGAAATACTGGCACCGCACAGACAAGAAGGCGCACCTATGGTGTTCCTGCTCGATCATTTTTTTGCAGATAATAAAGCATTTAAAGCGCGAATTCCGCTTCGGGGCAACGATGTGCTGATAGATGCAGACGTTACCCACGAGCCTAAGACATCTTATGTTGACAAGATTGCGGATGAATTGAAGGCAAAGTTTGGTGCTGTGTCCGGCGTTATAGGCATCGGCGGCGGCTCTGCTATGGACCTTGCTAAGGCGGTATCTTTAATGATGACTAACCCTGGCAAGGCGCATGACTATCAAGGTTGGGACTTAGTTAAAAATCGGGGTGTATATAAGGTAGGTATCCCTACGCTGTCTGGTACAGGTGCGGAAGTATCACGTACCACGGTGCTTACAGGGCCTACCAAGAAGTTGGGTATGAACTCGGATTTTACACCATTTGACCAGATAGTGCTTGACCCAGAATTAATAAAAGGCGCCCCGGTGAATCAGCGTTTTTACACAGGTATGGATTGCTATATACACTGCATAGAATCTCTGCAGGGTACATACATAAATGCATTTAGCCGTTCTTATGGTGAAAAGGCGCTGGAGCTTTGCCAGGAAGTATTTCTAAACAAGAAGGAATGGAACGACGAAAGCGATGAACAGCTGATGATGGCATCTTATGCAGGTGGTATGAGCATTGCTTATTCACAGGTCGGTGTAGCACATGCAGTGAGCTATGGTCTCAGCTATTTATTGGGCACTAAACATGGCATTGGCAATTGCATTGTATTCAATCATCTTGAAGAGTTTTATCCGGAAGGGGTAAAAGAATTTCACCAGATGGTAAAACAGAACAACATAGATATACCTGTAGGCATTACCAAAGGCCTTACCGATGAGCAGTTCAATACCATGATAGATGTATCGCTGGGTATGGCGCCGCTGTGGGAAAATGCGCTTGGCAAGGATTGGAAGGAACAAATGACACGTGAACGCCTGCGTGCCCTGTACGAAAAATTATAGATGGTAAAAATAGTTGAGATGATTGCTCAATATTTGAGCAATCATTTTATTTTTAAATGATAAATAATATACGCTTGCGTCCATTTTACTATACACGTGTCATTTTCATTGTAGCGCTGCTGGGCTTATTTATGGCACATAAGTATTATGGTGTCAGCCGGGCATGGCCTTTTGTATTGCTTGGTGTATATCTGGCAGTACTTGCATTAGGGGCTATTTATATTCGCTGGAATTTTTTTCTTGAATCATATAATAAAGGCAAGGATAAAAACACAATCGCGCTAACCTTTGATGATGGCCCCGGTGCAGAAACAGCTGTGATACTGGATGTACTGCGCGATCAACAGGTGCCCGCAGCGTTCTTTTGCATTGGTAAAAATGTAGCAGCCGGTACAGAAATGCTGAAGCGTATAGATGCAGAAGGCCATATAACAGGCAACCATAGCTTCAATCATGGCTTCAATTTTGATTGGCAATCTACTGCTGCTATGATGAAAGAAATGGAATTGACCAATAACACCATAGCAAATATAATAGGGAAGACCCCGCGCTTGTTTCGTCCGCCTTATGGCGTCACCAATCCCAATCTTGCTCGAGCTGTAAGCAATACAGACATGTATTCCATCGGCTGGTCTTTGCGCTCGTTTGATACAAACGCCACTGATCCTAACGCGTTACTTAGTAAAGTTCTGAGCCAGCTAAAGGGTGGGGACATTGTTCTACTGCACGATACCAAAACTATAACAAGAGAAATTTTAACTGATTTAATTACAAGTGCCCGCCAAAAGGGTTTTACTTTTGTGCGGGTTGATAAAATGCTTTCTATTAATGCGTATGCGTAGCTTGCTGGGTGTTGTATTGTTGGTATTTACTGCCTTTGCTTTAAATGCCCAGCCAAAGGGCTTTAGTGATATGAAAAATGTGGTAGCGTTTAAAGACGCGCTGATGAAATCAAATGCCGCCATAGAAACCATCACCAGCGATTTTACTCAGACAAAAAACCTTTCCATGCTTTCTGATAAGATAAAGTCGAAAGGCAAGTTTTATTTTAAGAAAGAAGATAAGGTACGTATTGAATATACGTCCCCATATTCTTACCTGCTGATTATGAATGGCGGCCGCTTATTGGTGAAAGATGAAACAAGGACCAATAAGATAAATGCCCGCAACAGTAAAATGATGCAGTCTGTAAATCGAATTATTATTGACTGCATGCGCGGATCTGTATTTCAGAACCCTGATTTTAAAGTGCAAGCCTACGAAAATGGACAGAGCTATCTGTTGTCTATGGTACCGATTACAGAAGGGATGAAAAAAATGTTCAGGCAGATAGATGTTTATATCAATAAACGCAGTATGGACGTTGTACAGCTGGTAATGACAGAACAAGGGGGTGACTATACCAATATGGATTTCATGAACACGAAACATAATGTATCGCTTAATGAAACATTTTTTAAAGCTAATTAGTATTGTTCTATTGTTCGCTTCCTGCAGTGCGCCTTATCGACACTTGCAGGAAGTAAAAGATGCAGATTCTGCATTTAAATATAAGCCTGAATTTAACCGGGAAATATATCGTTGTGCTGTAGATGGTAAATTCCTTTTAAAGAAATTTCATTTAAGCGGCATCCTGTTCTTTAAGCAGTTGGATAATGGTAATACACGCGTTGTTTTCCAGAATGAAATGGGGCTGAACTTTTTTGATTTTGGTTGGGATATAAATGACTCCGTCACGCTTTATGAAATGCTGCCGCAATTACATCGTCCCGCCGTAACGGCGGGACGATGAAATTATCTGGACATGTTCCTGATGCGCCGTCTGAATAGAGCATCAGAAATCGCATTTAAGAAAGATAATGAGCTTTTGCATCGTTTTACGCTTGCAAATGGCTATGTTTACTATATAGAAAAGAATGGAGGCCTGGCTGAAATAGTTAATACAGGTAAGCACAGCAAGGTAATAACCATCAGCATGTCAGGCAAAACATCACCTCATGCTATGCCAGGTACAGTTTTGTTTAAGCATTATAAAGCACATTTTTCCATACAGCTAACAAAAATTAATGAGCATGCTGATCAATGATTTTTACAAAATAACTGATGAACAAACAGGTGATAATGTATACACCTGTAAAGTAGTATTTGATACTACCCACGATATTTTTAAAGGTCATTTTCCCGCACAGCCTGTGGTGCCCGGTGTATGTATGCTGCAAATAGTAAAAGAGCTGCTTCAAATGCAAACAGGAAAACAATTGCTGATAAGGAATGCAGGTAACGTAAAATTCTTGCAGCTAATAACACCTAATGTAGAGCCGACACTTAATATTAGCTGGCAGCAGGCAGACAATGCTTATAAAGTAAATGCAGCTTTCAAAGCTAACGAAGCTCCTTTATTTAAAATGGATGGGCACTTTGAGATAATGTCTTAACAGATTTTATTCGTGCAGCTGCCAGTCGCCGTTTAATTTCAGCACCTTTTCTATAACATCTCGTACACAGCCTTTTCCGCCATTGTAGGGAGATATATATTTAGCTACCTGCCTTATTTCTGTCACTGCGTCATTAGGGCAGCAGGGTAGGCCACATTGCTGCATAGCCGCATAGTCCGGTATGTCATCGCCCATGTACAGTATACTTTCATAACTCGCGCCTGCAGTTGTACTTATTTCATGCAGCAGTTCTTTTTTACTTTCCACGCCAATATGCACCTGTGTAATACCCAGTTTATTCAGCCTTAATTTCACAGCCTCAGACTTGCCACCGGATATAACCCATATATTGTACCCCTTCTTTACCGCGTACTGCAGTGCATAACCATCTTTTATGTTCATGCTGCGCAGCATGTGTCCATCTTCGGTAAGCACCAGGCTTCCGTCAGTCAGTACCCCGTCCACATCAAAAACAAAAGTGCGTATGGGAGCAAAAAGTTCCAGCAGGTTAGTCATTAGTTTTGGTTATCGCGCCATTCATACACCCAGCTGCTTTGTATCATCTCCAGGTGTCCTTCATTGCATTCTTCGCGCGTGCCTTCGAAGTTAGGCAGCTGCAGTACCCATTCTATAAGGTCTGTAAAGCGTACGCGGTATATTTTATTTTCACCAAAGTCATCGCCAAACTTTTCGTAAAGCTTCATAGCTATGTCTTCGTAATCATTCCATTTAATGGGCGGTTCGTAATGAGCCATACGTTATTTATGATCTGTGTCTTTAAAAATTAATCACCATGTATTACAGACTGGTCAGGTATTGTTACCTCCAGTGTTCCACTACTGCCATCTTCCAATATGCATTGGCAGCCCAATCTTGAGTTTAGCTTCGGATTGCGTGCCCGGTCTATAAAATCCTCTTCTTTGTCAGATATTTCCGGCACAAATTCTTCTCCTTTCTCAAGATATAAATGGCAAGTGCTGCAGGCGCATACCATGCCGCAATTGTGATGAAGTTCTATATTGTTTTCAAGGGCTACTTCCAGTACGCTATATCCCGGCTGTGCATTCTCTATTGTTACAGGCTCCCGTCCTTTTTCCTCAAACTTGAATTTTATTGTATACATGTAAATCCCTAAGATTTTGCGCAAAGTTAATGCTTCGCGCCCGTTTAACGGCTTATATCGTTATACATCTTTTCAATAGCACTGCTCATGGCTTTGTAAACAGCCTGCCATTCGGGGTTATTAGTTAGCAAGTCCATGTGTTTATTTATGGTGGCGCTATCACCTCTTTTGGCAGGCCCGGTCTGCATTTCAGAGGAAGGATGGTGCAGACTGCGCTCAAAGGTCTGCTTTATTATAGGCTGTAATATGGCAAATGATACACCTTGTTTTTCACATATCTGTTCACATATGGTCAGCAGATGATTTATGAAATTATTGCTAAACACAGCTGCCAGGTGTAGCCAGTTCCTTTGTTGTTCCTTAGCTTCAAATGATATATCGGTAAAAGAATCAATTACAGCTTTCGCGTAGTATTTGGCTTTTTCAGAGTTTGCCTCCCAGGCGCATGGGATATCCCTATGCACAGGCAAATCGGAACGAAGTATAGAATATACCGGCCATATTACCACCCGGTCGGTGGCTGCATTAGCCGTAATATCCAGGCTTATGGAGCCTGCAGTATGTGCCAGCACGCTATTTTCAAGCGAAAGAAATTTTGCAAGGTCTCCTATAGCCTGGTCAGATACAGCCATTATGCATATATCCGCATCATCTTTCACATCAGCTATAGACCCACAAGTATTGGCATATATTTCATTAGCCAGCATTGTGGCTGATTTGGCGTTACGCCCATATACACCTACACACTCATAGTCTTTTGTTTTCAACCTTCTGGCCAGGAACCAGGCCATATTTCCTGTGCCGATAATGCTGTATTTCATAACCTATCTCTTTAAATGCGCCACATAATAATCTTCCATTATTTTGTGCACCTTCTCTTTCAGCTCACTCGTCTCATTCAAAGTTAACCCTTCTGTAGATATTGGCTCCAGGAAATGAATCCGTATAGGCTTTGGCCATGCCCAAAATACTTTATCATGTGGTAATATGGTACCTGTATTAAAAATCAGGCCAGGTATTATTGGTTTTTGCGCCCTTATAGCAGCGGTAAATGCGCCATCATAAAATGGCTGTAGCGGTTTGTCTGTTTTATTACGAGTGCCTTCCGGGTACAGGCACAGGTGTATTCCCATATCCAGTGTTTCCTGCATTCTCAGTATGCTTTCCCTGCGGCTGCCTTCTCTTTTTCTGTCCACCAGTATGGAACCCGCTTTGTATATTATTCCGAATAACGGAGTTTTTGCCATCTCCACTTTTGCAAGGGTTTTATTCGGTCCCGGTATCCAGGGAGATGAAACAGGAATATCTGCAAGAGAATTGTGGTTTATGACCACAACATAATTCTGTCCCTTTTTAAAATAGCTTTTACCCTTACGCCGTACCGGGCAAAATGCAAGCGGCAGGTAAACGTTCATCCATAGCCTGAAGAGGGGGTGTAGTGATCTTGCCCGCTTTGGTTCCGGCATCATTGATACTATCCATATAGGAATGAAAACAATAAGCATTGTTGCTGCAAACAGCAGAATGCTATACAGGAAATATATACGTGCTAAAACATTTTTTATTTGCTTCATCTCTTTTCATCTAGTCCAGCGACCAGTCTATAGGCTTTATATTATGCTCCTGCAGCCACTTGTTTGTTTTACTAAAATGGTGACTACCAAAGAAACCATTGTGCGCAGAGAACGGCGAGGGGTGTGCTGCTTTTAAAACTAAATGCTTGTGTTTATCTATCAGGTTTTCTTTTCCCTGGGCAAATTTACCCCATAGCATGAATACAATATGATCCTTTCTTTCCGATATTATTCTTATCACCTCATCGGTAAAATGATGCCATCCGATATTGCTGTGCGACATAGGGGTGTTGGCCTCTACCGTAAGTGCTGCATTCAATAATAATACACCTTCTTTGGCCCATTTTTCCAGATTGCCATGCCTGGGAATATCAACGCCAATATCATTATGTATTTCTTTGAAAATGTTGACAAGTGATGGCGGCGGAGTTATACCAGGCGGTACGGAAAATGACAATCCATGCGCCTGTCCCGGGCCATGGTACGGGTCTTGGCCCAGTATCACCACTTTTATTTTATTAAAAGGGGTGAAAGTAAAGGCATTGAAAATAAGTGGTCCCGGTGGATATATCGTTTTGCCGGCTTTCTTTTCGGCCTTTAGAAAATTTACTATTCCCTCAAAATAAGGTTTGTCAAATTCTGTCTTTAGTTCCTTTTTCCAGCTGGGCTCTATATTTACGTCCATCGGCGCTTTCTGTATATAAGTTAGCCTTTATCTTGTTTTTTGCTGCTGCATGTATCTGGGGGAATAATTAGGAGCAGAACCTCCACTCTTACCGGTGTTTTTCTTAGTAGGTGTACCTATTACCTGCCTTGTTCTTGCGCTTGTATCAGTTATTTGCGCTTCAGCCCTTTGCATAATGGTGAAGCTGCCACACATAGTCTTGTTTTTTAGTTTCTGCGTCAGCACTATAAGATACAGGTCGGTTTTTTCAGGTATAAAGGAATAAATGATGTAGTTGCCATTAGGATTTGAAGAGGTAGCGCCTGCCGTTTTTTGTTCCAGCTTTTTATCGTCACCGTCAAAAAGTTCCATTGTTATTTTTGATGACTCTTTACTACCTACAAAGATGAACTGATAAAGTTCGCCGCGCATCAGTTGCACGGCTACGGGGAAAGGTGTTTGAGATTCCATGCCCATCATTGCATCTCTGTACACAATCATGCCCTGCTTTATAAAGGCTTGTTTCAGATCTTCAGCTTCCAGTTTCACTACCTTGTCCACACACCCTATATTAGGTTGTTGCTGTTGCGCCTGCGATGAAAAAACTAACGATAAGAAAACAGAAAGGATGACAATAGGCTTTCTCATTAATTAATTATTATAGTGCGAAGATATAGAAATAATATCCTTTTCGCAGGTGAAGATTATCTTATATCTACATCCAGTAGCTTTTCTCCATTTAGGTATCCTTCCAGTTTGTCATATACATTTACAGGTCCTACACCTGCAGGAGTGCCGGTAAATATGAGGTCACCTATATTTAATGTGAAGAATTTTGAGGCATACTCTATGATTTTATTTATGTTGAAAATCATATCTGCACTCTTGCCGTCCTGTACTGCAGTTCCATTCTTCTTTAACTGAAAATGAATGTTTTTCAGATCAAGCTCCGGCGTTATCGGAATGAAATTTCCCACCGCAGCACTGCCGTCAAAGGCTTTTGCTATTTCCCACGGTAGCCCCTTTTTCTTCTGTTTTTCCTGCAGGTCACGCGCAGTAAAGTCCAGCCCTACAGATAGCTCGTTATAATAGCGGTTGGCAAATTTCTCCTGTATATATTTACCGTTTTTGTTGATTTTTACCACCAGCTCACATTCATAATGCAGGTCGTCGGTAAATTCAGGATAATAGAGCGGCTTGTCTGCCAACAGCAGCGCATTTTTAGGTTTCATGAAAATAACGGGTTCGGTAGGCACCTCGTTATTTAATTCTTTTGCGTGTTCGCCGTAATTTCGTCCTATACAAATTATTTTCATAAGCGAATTGCAATTAAATATGGCCCGTGTAAAAATAAAGTTTCCTGACGAAAAATCATTATTTAAACTGTCTATACCAGTTCGCATTGCAGATATAAACTATGGCGGCCATGTAGGAAATGATGCTATACTGTCTATTATACATGAGGCCCGCATGCAATTCTTAGCCAGAAAAGGCTACGATGAATTAAGTATTGGTGGCCACGGTCTTATAATGGCAGATGTGATGATTGCTTATAAAGGGGAGGCTTTTTATGGCGATGTACTTAATGTATCCTTGTATGTTGATGAACTTACAGATTTTTCCTTTGATCTTTTATATGATATAGCGACGCTCCGCAATGGTAGCGAAACAAACATAGCACAAGCCAAAACAGGTATGGTATGTTTCAATTATACAGATAGGAAAATAGTATCTATGAGCAATGAATTAAAAAGCCTTTTGAAAGGAGTTGATTTTTAAGATTTTTTATTACCTTTGCAATCCAATTTTTGGCGAGGTAGCTCAGGCGGTTAGAGCGCAGGATTCATAACCCTGAGGTCTCGGGTTCAACTCCCGATCTCGCTACATAACAGATGAAGCGGCTACATGGCCGCTTCGTTATTTTTACATTAATTCTTCCGTTTGGCTATCTCGGTAGGTCGTTTTTCAGCTTGTTTACCATATCCAGGTGTTTGTGCAAAACGGGTAGGGTATTTGTTATCAACCTGTTTAATGCATGGTCTTTCACCTTGCCCTGTGCTTTCTCAAAATCGTTAATGGCATTTTGGTGATCATCAATCAGTTGGCTTGTCCAACCATTGTCCCAATCATTGCCAATCTCCCGATTGCTGTTTATTCGCTTAATATCACTGTTCTCCACTTCATTTTCATCAGGCAGCTTGTATCTCTTCATGGATGCATATCTTTTTAATTCAGCCTTTAGTTTTTTATGGTCGGCTATCATCTTCCCTGCATCGCTTTTCAGTTCTTTGTTAGTCCCTTTCTCTACGCCTTCTTCCAATATTTTTAATTCTTTTTCGTTGTTAATAGTTGCCTTTGTTGCAAAGCTGGAATCAGGGTTACGGTTAAAGGCTTCCTGAGCTTTTTGGGCTATTGAGTCTGCAGCAATTTTTGCGTCGTCTTTTACGTCTCTACCTGTGGTTTTTGCAACTGCACCTATTTTTTGTCCTGCTTCCCGCAGCTTGGCTTTTACGCTGTCCGCAGCACGGGTGGCATTGGTTGATGAATTGTTGCAGGATAAAATGAATAAAGCGCAACTAAATAATAGCCTGACTGTTCTTCCGGTAACCGATCTCATGAGTATATCTTTTTCTTGTTTTAACATTTTATTCGTTCCTATAAAAACTATTCCGATGCTATAAGTTGGAAAACATGCGCTGCGCTAAATTCCCTACCAGGGGCACACCTTTCTTTTTATTATTTACCACATAGTACAAACCTATTAGCCACAATACAAAAAGTATAAGCGCAAGCACCGTTACTATTATGTGCGGAAACAAATGCCACAAGGAAAGGAATGCGAGTATATTAATGATGAAGGCAATGATATGCAACAACAATGTTTGTCTTAAATGAAAAGCAGAAAAATCATTTTTGTTTTTTCTGTACAAAGCAAAGTATGCTATCAGCCAGCCAATAAGTGTTATATAACTCACTACTGCCGCCGTGCGTGGATTGTCGGGTGAGCCGAGATATGGTTCTTGTTGTTCGTTCATTTTTACATATTTATCATGCCAGTAAAAGTGGGATTCCAATACCTTATGTTGTTACTTATCATTTTTATGACTGTTTAGCTTGTCGCCTATTGTATCCATCACGCTGCTTGCTTTAAAGGGTTTGTTTCCTTTTTGTGGAGCTTTGGTTTTTGAGCTGTGCTTTATGTTGTTGTTTCCATATGTTTTATGTGCGTTTTTTATGCTGATATGCGTAGCGTCTTTGTTCTGCGCAAAAGTTTGTGTGGGGGCTGCAAGTAATGAGATAACTAAGCACCAAAATAACCTTTTCATAACGATGATTTAATAACGCCTGCAGAAAAACTATTCCACAAATTTGGGTGCATACACAACAGTTATTTATGCTTTATTGCTTTTGAAAAATGTTATGTGCTGATTCACAAAATGTTCCTTCGTCCTTACCTAAAGACATTTTATGGGTATGGTTTTGTTGATAGAGGAAGTATTCCTTAATCAAGAAAATACAATTATTTATGGCTAACAGTAATCGCAATCAGCAAAACTATGCTGGACGCTCTTCGCAAAACAATGACAACTACGAAGGAAACTACAACCGCTTAAATCGTGACGAGAATTATGATGACTACAACGATGAATATCCGCAAGATACTTACCGTGGCCAACAGGAAAATTATGAACACCAAAATTACTCCGGCCGTAAGAATAGCAGTCAGTGGATCAATGACAGGAACACTGACAATAGCGATTATGATCGTGGTTTAAATCGCGGCCGTAGCTATGGTTCTGGCTATTTGTATAGCGATCAGAATCAAGGTAGCAATCGTCAGATGAATGAACGGAATGATTGGCAAACAAATAGTCCTCGCAGTTGGGATCGCGATATGTCCAGCCGTCGTGAAAATACAGACTGGCGTAACCGTCGCGATTGGGAAAATAATGATATGCGAGGCCGCAGCGAATATGGCAACACAATGAGCAATTATGATAGAGGCTATGGAGAACCACGTGGCTATGAAAATCGTAATGACTGGGGTAATATGAACCAAAACGATTGGCGTGGCAACCAAAACCATACCGGCCGCAGCTCCGGCGAGGCAGGCAATCGGCGCAATAGCGGTTTGGATACTACATACGGAAACCAATATGGCCAAAATAAGGAAATGGGTGAACATAGAGGCAAAGGCCCTAAAGGTTATCAGCGTTCTGATGATCGTATTAAGGAAGATATCAGCGATCGTCTCACAGACGATTCATTCCTTGATGCATCAGATATCGAAATAAAAGTTGACAACTGTGATGTTATATTAAGTGGCTCTGTTAATAGCCGCAATGCAAAACGCCACGCGGAAAGCCTTGCAGAATCTATTTCAGGTGTTAAGAATGTAGAGAACAGATTACGTGTAAAGCAGGAAAACGAAAATGAAAATACAGATCGTTCTTCTGGGTCGTCGTCTTTGCTCAAATCACCTGATAATTCTAAGTCAGAAAACCATCATACTGCAAGAAGACAAACGTCTTTATCATAATGTCATGTCCCGGATACTTTGAGCCATTCCTATAACGGAATGGCTCTTTTTATTAGCCTTTTATCTAAAATAAGGCCTAAAATACCCTGAAATGCACACTTTATCCCCATTTTTAGCACTTCTCCAGCATAATTTTTTTTCCAGGTTTGGAAAATATCATTTTACTGAGTACCTTAATTTTTTAAAAATCTCATTAAATGAACAAAGCAGAATTAATCGATAAGATCGCTAAAGACGCAGACATTACTAAGACACAAGCAAACGATGCATTGGATGCATTCACCGGCGCTGTAGTTGGTGCTTTAAAAGGTGGTGATACTGTAACCCTGGTAGGCTTCGGTACCTTCTCTGTATCTGCACGTGCTGCACGTAATGGCCGCAACCCTCAGACAGGGGAAACTATTAAAATTAAAGCACGCAAAGTGCCTAAGTTTAAAGCAGGTAAAGAATTCAGCACAAAGATTTCAGGAATTAAAGCTGCTAAAAAATAGTTTAATTTCTAACTCAAAAAATAAAGCCATCTCTCGCAGATGGCTTTATTTTTTGGACCGTATTAAATCGCTTAAAGTTTCTTCGCTGGTATATTTACCTGCACCTTAGTGCCTTTCATTTTTTCGCTCTGTATATGTATAGTGGCGCCCATCAGCTTCAGCAAGTCTTTCACAATCAGGTAGCCAAGACCATTTCCTTTCTTTCTGTCTACATTTTCAGATGATATAATATACTCGTCGTTCAGCACGTTATGTATTTGCTCTGCAGTCATGCCCACACCTTCATCCGTTACTGTAATTACTATTCCTGCGGCGCTTTTTTCACTATCTACTGTTATGCTGCCATTCTCGCTAAAGTTTATTGCATTTACCAGTAGATTGTAGATCACTATTTTCAATGGTTCCGGATACTGCTGTATTTCATCGCTTACGTTATTTACCAGCGTTATATTCTTTCGCTTTACTATCAGTCTGAACACGCCGAATATTTCCTCTACCAGCGCATGCACTTTTATATTCGATGCCGTTAGTGCTCTGCCTTCTTTATTATACTTTATCCAGTTCAGTATATTGGTCGATAATATTTCCAGTTCATTGGCTGTTGTTGCAATTTCACTTATTGTTTCAGTTTGCAGCTCTTCAGGCATTTGTGTTTTTTTCTCCATCAGGTTTTTGCTCACCATATGCAAAAATCGTAGCGGTGTTATTATATCATGACTTATGATGGAGATAAGTCTTGTTTGCACCTGCACATTCTTCGCCAGTTCTTTATTGCTTTCACGTATTTCTTTTGTTTTTCTGTCCACCAGCAATTGCAGCTTCTTTTGTCTTCTCTTGTATTGTAATGTAGTAATGCGAAATGCCAGTATTATTAATGCAGCAATCAAAAACAAGCATAGAAAGTAGAACTTGTATGTTTTATACCAGGGCTTGCCTATGGTAAAGTTTACCTCTTTATAGGTATAATTGTTAAGGCCAAAGCCATTTAGCTTTCTTATACGCAGTGTATAGTTTCCCGGAGGTAGGGTGCCAATGTGTATAACCGATGAGCGCAATAGTATCAAATCCCACCTGCTGGAGTATGGGTATACCTGGTATTGCAGATAAAGATTTTCAGAATTACACCATAAAGGAAAACTGAGACCTATAGTTATGTCTTTCGTGTCGTAGGGTAGGGGATTGTATGAAAATGAATCCCTGTTGATAGGTTTATTATCTACAACGATCTTATCTATAAAAATGTTGCCTTCTGGCAGTCTCAAAGGAGCTTTAGGATCTACCCATAGCAGTCCGTTCACGGTAGGGAAGGAAAAAAAACCATTTTTTAATTTTAGCGCACAAGGCTCGCAACCGCCATTCAAGCCCACCACACTCATCCCGTCGTTCTTGCCAAAAAAGTGATAATAAACCTGTTGAACGTTCTTTTCGTAAGCTTTTATCAAATCATTCCTATTAGCCTTGAATAATCCTTTGTCAGTACTGAACCATACAAAACCATAGTCGTCAGGTATTATACAGTGCAGGTTTTGCATGTAGTTTCCCTTGTCAGATGGCATTTGTCTGGCTGCTGTACCTGGCTTATAAATATAAAAACCATCACCGTTAGAGCCGATAAAAATATAGTTTCCCGTTTGCCAAATTGTTTCCACCGTATTCTTGGTTTGCAATATGGTATCAACCGTATTTGTTTGGATATTATAGCGATACAGGCCATTTGATTTTCCTATGCCTAATGCGTCCTGTCCGATGGCTATTATAGTTGAAGGGAATTCGTTTTCCTGTTGGTCGATTGTGTTTTTATATAAGTAGTGTAATGCACTATCCTCCAGATAGCCTATTCCTAAGATGTCGGCAAAATATAGTTTGTCGTTCAGTTCTCCTATCACCAAATGCTTGCCAGAGTTTACCTTGTAATAAAATTTCTTTACCTGGTTCCGTTTATCGTAAGTAAATAGGCTGTCGTGTATGGTATACCATATTTTATCGCCCTTTATTGCGTAGTTGTTGTAATCAAATTCCTTTAATGGTACATTGTTTTTCTTTTTGCCACCCACAATATCACCTGTATTCGTTAACACACTGCCGTCCGCCAGCTCTATTTGACCATAGTACGAGTTTACTTCATTTGGGTTTGCGCTATTTTTTTGTACGGACTTAATGAATTCTGTACTGTGAATTACTATGACACTTCTTTTGTCAGTGCCCATTATCAATATGCCATCTTTTTCATCATATTCAGCATATTTTATTTGCGCACCGGTTGGTACTTGGGAGCATACAAGATTAAGTTTCATTTTACCGTTCTCATAGTCTATCGTCCATGCATCAGTACCACTTATCAAAATTGGATCTTCTTCTCCAGGCTGCCAGTATATCCCTCTCCCTTTATGTATAGCTGATAGTATACCAGGATCTTCCAAAGGTACGCTTACGGTCGTGTTTTTTATTGGGTCAAACTGCTGGAATTCATTCTGCTCATTCAACATGAAAAGATTGTCTGTTGTCGATTCATCTACTTTAAATAAATAGTCTCCGCTGTGCAGGTCTTTTTTTAGAAATGGGGTAATGGAAGATACTGTATATCCCGAAAGCACATTGCCTTTTCTTATCAGGTACATGCTATCATTTATTGCAAAGAATTTGCTGTCAAAATCGTAGGAATGTATTTTGGGTACAGTCTTCCTGCCCAGGTACATACTTACTATTTTATTGAAGAGACCTTCCCTGCTGTTGTTTGCGTTTTTCTCGTATGGCTTTATCTTATTGTCTTCAGTCAAAAAAATATTAGCAACGTTAGCAGCAAAAATTTCACCTTTTTCACTTTTCCCCAGCATCCTCATTCTGCCGCGCTTTATAAAAGCGCTATTACCACTATTGAAGTGAGCAAAGTGTAATCCGTCAAAACGTATAATGCCATTCTCTGTAGCTATCCACACAAATTCGTTATTATCATCCCGCTGCATTCCTGTAATGTCATTTTCTACAGTGAAGTATTGAATGTCATAGTTGCTCTGGCCGTCGGCATTTAAGCCACGGGTCAAAAAAGAAAAAACAAATAAAAAGTACAGTAGATTCTTCTGCATCGGCAACACTTAGTAGTTAATGTTATATAAAGTAGCCAGCTCTATCAACTCTTTCATATTGCGTATTCTGGTTTTTTCAAATATTCTGTTCTTTACGGTCGATACTGTGTTCATTTTTATATTTAGTGTATCAGCTATGCCTTTAGTACCCATGCCCTTTAATAAATAGTGTAATATCTCCAATTCTCTGGCTGAAAGATTGATAAATGGATTTTTGTTTGCCTGCTTGGCCTCTGCTGCAGGTGTCTCATCATTAAAGAACTTTTTTAAAAAACTTATTGATTCCGTTTCAGTGCTGTCTTTTGAAAGATAATAATTAATGCCATATTGCTTTAGAGCGCTGCTATATATTTCAGCACTCTGCATTGAGAATATCATTATATGCAGGTTTGGATAAAGCCTTCTTATATTAGGAATTACCTCTAGCGCCGTACCGTCAGATAATACTATATCCAGTATCAGATGTGTATACGCTTTACTTCTCAGTTCACTCATCAGCTCTGCGCAGTTACACGCCTCGTGTATATCAGTCAGCCCCAGGTGCAGTTGTAACAACAGCTTCACACCCTTGCGAATCATACTATGGTCGTCTGTAATTAAAACTTTAGGTTCCACTGTTTAATGAATTATAGTATAGTAAATATAACTTTAGTTGATTTTTATTAATGTGTAATATAATGCTATCGAACAAACTCTACAAACTTTCAGAAAGCATATTATTAATTTTAGGTTAAAGCAATGCTCCTATCTAGTGCTTTCCCATTTCCCTTTTTTAATAACGGCTTGTAAAATATAGTTAAATGAATAAACATCTCCAATTTATTTTAATTACTTTTTTGCTTTTGCTTGGCTCCCGGTCTGTTTTCGCACAGAATTATGTTAGTTCAAGTTTCGATGCCACCACGTTCCCTCCCACGGGGTGGAGTGCAAATGTGATAAGTGGCAGCGGCAGTTTTGCTTCCAGTTTTAACTGGGTACGTACTACCAGCGGCATCAGTGGCCCTACAGGTGTTACCCCGCACAGCGGCGCCGGCATGGCCGGTTATAACAGCTATTGGATAAACAGCGGTAGTGCAGAGCTCGTAACGCCAGCTATGAATTTCGCCACCTATACAAGTGGCGCCAACCAGGCTTCTTTCTGGTTTTACTATACAGGTGCAAGTGATAGGGTGGATGTGTACATTAATACTTCTGCAACTTCTTCCGGAGGTACACTACTGGGCAGCGTTTATGGCTATAGCCCTGGCGCCTCTGGTTGGAAACAATATACTTATACGCTGCCTACTTCGTTCAGCAGCTCGTCATCTGTATATATAATATTCAAAGCTGTCTCTGCTTATGGCGATGACCTGCTTATTGATGACGTTTCTGTAGATCATATCGGCGCATGTAGCGGTGCTGCTGCCGTTTCTATATCATCTGTTTCCAAGGTGTGCGCAGGCAACTCATTTACAATGACGGCTACCACCACACCGTCACTTATAACCGGCGTAGCTTTCCAATGGCAGTCAAGCAGCTCTGCTACCGGCCCATGGACAACTATAGCAGGTGCTACAAACACATCCTATACTACGTCCATTTCCGGAACTACTTATTTCCGCTGTGTGGATACCTGTCGCAGTGTGGGCGCCATATCGCTTTCCAATGTTGATACAGTTACACTCAATACTGCTGCGCTTTGTCCTTGTAATCCGGCTTATTATTATTCTACCTATTATGGCATACCTGCATGCTCCTATAATATTACCAACTTCACCTGCACCGGGACACCACCATCCACGCTTAGCGACGGTTTCTTGTCTTGTGGCAGTTCCGGTACCGCCAGTTACAGCGGTTACTACGATCGCACATTCGATACGGTAAAGCTTACACAAGGTGGCACATATAGCGGTAACATTAACTTCAGCTATGGCTATTATTCAGGTTATGGTATATGGGTAGACTTCAATGATGATGGTACTTTTTCTTCTTCGGAGTTATTGGTGTTTAACCAGCGCGGCAGCGGCGGCGGCCTGCCTACCAGCTATTCGTTGCCTATTCCCATTACAGCTGCTACTGGGCCGCATCGTTTGCGCGTACGCTATGTGTATACAGGGTCCAGTCTTTCATCTACTCAAAGTTTCCGCAATACAATTGATCCATGTGTGCTCAGCACATCCTCGCCTACTTGTTGTGACTATTATTACGAAGGGGCGGCCAGAGATTATGTTGTAAATATTCTGCAGGCGCCGGCATGTTCCGGTACCCCCACAGTCAGTGTAGTGCCTGCCGGTCCGCAAAATTTGTGTTCCGGTGTCACTGATACGCTTACGGCATCAACAGGTGCTCCGGTTACAGGCCTTGCTTACCAATGGCAATCATCAAATTCGGGTGGCGTTTCCTGGTCAAACATCTCCGGTGCCACTAATGCTGCTTATATTTTTACTGTCAGCTCTTCTCTATGGTATCGTTGTGTGGTTACATGTACTAACAGCGGGCTCTCTGCAAATTCCAACATAGTTATCGTAAACATGAAGGCAGTTTGCCCTTGTACACCTACTTATTATTATGGCTCACCTTCATCCAGCTATAATATGTATAATGTCAATATCTCAGGCTATTCAGGTTCTAATATTAATGATAACCCACCTACCTCCACGGCAACTGGCTATTCAGACAGAACGGGTGTAGTGGCCCCGCTAAATGTATTGCAGGGTGGCAGCTATACAGGCACATTGTCATTCCACTATTATTATCAATCTGCTGCAGTATGGATAGACTTCAATGATGATGGTGTATTCTCATCAGGCGAGTTAATGGCTGGTCCAACGGCCAGTACGTCTTGCTGTTCATACATCACCACCAGAAGTATCACTATTAATATACCTGCCACGGCTGCTACAGGCAAGCATCTTATGCGTGTACGTGATGTATACATATGTTGTAGTACTCCGGCAGCTATTGATCCTTGTACGGTAGGGTCTACGTATTATTATGGTAATACAGCTGACTACCTGGTAAATGTTCAGGGCACGGTACCTTTGCCTACGCTTAGCGCAACTTCTCAAAACATTTGCGCAGGTAGTACATTATCTATAACGGCTACAACTACTGATACAGGGTCCCTTACTTATCATTGGACCGGCCCTAATGGCTTCGTGTCTAATACCACTACCACAGCTACTTCTAATACTATTAATCTCACCGGCACTGCATTTGCTAATAGCGGTATATATACCGTGCGCGTTACTTCCGCCGGCGGTACTTCTTCTCCGGTTACAGATACGGTATCTGTATGGCCTTACCCTGTATTTACTTCAGGCAATCCATCCAACAATTCTCCTGTTTGTACACCTGTAGCATTAATGCTTAGCGGCAATGCAGATCCGGCAAATGCCAGTTGGAGTTGGACAGGGCCTTCAGCATATACATCTACATCTGTTAATCCTGTATTGTCGCCAACTTCAGCTTCAATGTCCGGCACCTATACCTTAACAGTAAGCAATCATGGATGTAATACGACTGGCAGTACCACGGCTATCGTCTATCAAACTCCTTCAATAGCAAGCATTACTGGCACAAATCCTACCAGTTGCACCTGCAATTGCGGCAGTTTCGTGCTTGGGGGGCTTAATGCTTCAACTGCATATACTGTAGCTTATCAGAAAAATGGTGTGTCAATCACTCCTGTTAGCAAGACGACTGATGCTTCGGGCAACCTTACTGTGTCCGGCTTAAGTGCGGCGATTTACAGCAATATTACTGTTACGCTCAATGCTTGTCCTTCAGCGCCTGTTACCGTTACATTGACCAATCCTTCAGGTCCTGCAACTCCGGTTGCCAGCAGTAATAGTCCTGTTTGCCAGGGTTCTACATTATCTTTCAGCGCTACTGATGCAACCAGCGGTGTTAGTTGGTCCTGGCTGGGTCCCAATGGGTTCTCTTCTACCATAGCAAGTCCTTCTATATCGAATACTCCATTTATTGATTCAGGTACTTACTATGTTTACGTTACAGATGGCAGCGGTTGTACTTCGCCTGTGGTTCCACTTAATGTTTCAGTGAAGCCTGTGCCTGCTAACCCTACAGCCAGCAGTAATGCTCCTGTTTGTCAGGGTTCAAGGCTTACTTTGTTTGCAAATTCAACAACTCCTGGTGCTACATATACATGGTCTGGTCCTTCATCATATACATCCACTGCACAAAATCCGGTTATCACATCCGTGCCCGCTTCAGCTTCCGGTGTATATACAGTTTACTCCGTGCTCAATGGCTGTAGTTCCTTTAGTCCTGCTACAACTAATGTGTATGTAAAATGGACGCCGGGTGTGCCTAGTCTTACTACCAATTCCCCAATATGCGCGGGAATGGGATATAACCCCAATACACTTATCCTGAACGTAAGCGATACCAGCTCTGGTGTCACTTATTCATGGTCTGGCCCTAATGCCTTTTTGATATATTTTGATTCATCAACCAGGCAATTAATAACTAATCCGCCGGGGCTTGATTCAGGCATCTATACCGTATATGCTACCCTTAATGGTTGCAACTCGGCATCGGCGTCTCAGCGTGTTGTTATTAAATCAACGCCTCAGCCCCCTGCCATTACGCCTAAGTTTATTAAATACTGTCAGTATGATATAGCCGCACCCATCACCGCAACAGGTACTAATATTCATTGGTATACAGCGTCAACAGGTGGTGTAAGCCTGCCTTCAGCTACGCCTACTCCGTCTGATAGTGTTGCTGGTTTGTTCGTATACTATGCTACGCAAACTGTTGGTGGTTGCGAGAGCCAGCCTAATACAGACACGGTTTTCGTAAAAACTAAACCACTGCCCCCTGCCGCTTCAGCAACATATACTTTCTGTCAGGGCGACAATGCCACACCATTAAATGCAATCGGTGTTAATTTGCTTTGGTACACAACTGCTATTGGTGGTACAGGTAGCCCTGTTACTCCGGTGCCGTCTACTGCCGCTGCAGGCACTTTCGACTACTATGTTACACAAACAGTGAATGGCTGCGAAAGCGATAGGAAACATATTGCTGTAACAGTGAAACCAAAACCTAATCCTCCTACCGTTACAACTCCGGTTATCTACTGCCAGGGCGATATTGCTACGCCGCTGTCTGCAGGTGGTGTTAACCTCTTATGGTATACAGGACCAACAGGTATCGGCTCTCCAATAGCGCCTACTCCTGTTACATCATATCCTGATAGCGCTTATTACTATGTTACACAAACGGTGAACGGTTGTCAAAGTAATAAGGCAGAAATAGATGTGTACACATACTATAAGCCGAATGCAGTTATCGTAGGCAGTGCACCATATGTTTGTCAGTATGACACACTCAGCTTTACTTATTATGGCAACGGTACAATGGATGCTGCTTACAACTGGACCATGCCAAAAGGTGCCAGCATAATTGGCGGCTACGGTCAGGGCCCTATAGTAGCACGTTTCGATTCTGCAGGCCATTATAAGGTGCTGCTGCAGGTAGATAATCATGGCTGTAAGAGTCCAATGACTTCTTACACCGTTGATGTCCGTTTGGCGCCAATAGTGCCTGTAGTTGTAAATAACCAGGTATGCCAGGGTGATTTATTGAATGTTTCTACCGGCAGACCAAACGAAACTATAGATAATTATAATTGGAACTTCGATGGTGCAGATGTTGTATACGGAGCCAATGGTGCAGGCCCTTATGGTATTAAGTTTGCCACCCAGGGCATGTATGTAATAAAGCTGATAGCTACGGCCAATCTTTGTCCTTCAGCGCCAATACTGGATACAGTATATGTTCATCCACTGGCTGATGCGCACATCCAGTCTGCAAGCAGTACAAATATCTGCGCAGGTGATAGTGTTCATTTCATAGCAGAAAGTTATGATCCTGCATACCTGTATCAATGGCAGCCTGCTTCTTATTTCCAGAATATTACGAATGCAGGCAGTGTATATGGCTTTGTTGATCGTTCCGGTTTTGTAAAGCTGCAGGTAACCACGGAATACGGTTGTACTTCGTCAGACAGTGTTCAGATCAATGCACAAGCCTGTTGCGATATGTTCTTCCCGAATGCATTTACACCTAATGGTGATGGTAAGAACGATGTCTTCCGTCCGTTGTCAAATGGCCGTCAGCAGATATCAGATTTCAGAGTTATGAACCGTTGGGGACAAACAATATTCGAATCAGTCGATCAGCGTAGAGGCTGGGATGGTAAGGCAGGTGGGGTACCGCAGGATGTGGGTACTTATTATTATTACATAAAGTATACATGTGCCAACGGTAAAATTTACGAACAACGCGGTGAGCTGGTCCTGCTTCGATAAAAAGGTTGTTTAATAGAGAGACTAATTTTTTAATAATAAAATTTCAACATAATGAATATAGGTTTAGGTATCAAATCAATTAGAACAGAACGCGGGATCACGCAACATGAACTTGCAGAAAAGTGTGATCTTTCTCCTACTTCAGTATCGCAAATTGAAAATGGCATTAAAAGGCCAAGTTCACGCAATCTTCAAAAGATATGCGAGGTGCTGGAGGTACCTGAACCGCTTATCTACATCCTTGCTATGCAGCGCACTGATGTGCCGGACAACAGGCAGAATGCATACCAGCTATTTTACCCTTCGGTAAGGGATATGCTTATGCAGATGCTTGGTGTTAAAATGGCTGGTTGATAAAGAGAAGTTATAATATGTCCATTTCCAGAGATCCCGGCTTCATGCCGGGATTTTTTGCTTATTTAATCTTTTATTTGTTGTGTACACATGTAACTTTGCTGTGCAATGTTCATAAAGAATCAAAAGTTTAACGACGAAGCCACACTGCAGGAAATGCTTTTTGACTTCGCTCTGGGCGATCCTGCTCCTATTGTTCAAGAGCTTATTAGCGGCATAGACAAGGAGCTGGAAGCAAATACCGAATACATCCAATACAGGGATAGCCTCCAGGATCAGGATGATAAAGACGAGCTGTATGCTGAGGAGCGCGATATCAGACTTTCTGAAGAACTGATGGGCCTCTATGAGTCTTTTCTTGTGAATGACCGGAAGCTATATGGTGTAAAAGGCAATAAGCAAGACCTGTTATACGAGATAGACCTTGTTTAGTCGCTTTTATCCCCCTTATTTCACCCGTTCACATCCATAGTAATTAATTGATAATTGGGTATTTTCGCCCTTCTTCAAATTTTATAAATGAAAAAAATAGTAATGCTCTTTTTTGCTGCGTTGCCTTTAGTGGCGTCAGCGCAGGATGACCTTGTAAAAAAGCTGGATAATAACAAAAGTGACAGCGCTAAGAAAAAATATCATTTTACCGACGTTGTCAATCTTGAGAATACTTCGGTAAAAAACCAGGCTAGCTCTGGCACTTGCTGGAGTTATTCAACCAATTCCTTCCTTGAAAGTGAAATGATTCGCTTAGGCAAAAAGCCGGTTGACCTGGCTGAACTATATACTGCCCGTTGTGAATACCACGACAAAGCGGATGTATATGTGCGCCTGCACGGAGGCCTTAACTGGGGCGACGGTGGCGAATGTCATGACGTTATAAATATGTACGCTAAGTATGGCACCATGCCGCAGTCTGTTTATACTGGTCTTCATTATGGTACTACCAAGAATAAATTTGGTGAGCTGCAGGCGGTGCTGAAAGGCATGCTGGATGGGGTAGTGCGCAATGCCAATGGTAAACTAACTACTTCATGGAAGAGAGCCTTTGATGCTGTACTGGATGCTTATCTTGGCCCTGTTCCTTCCACTTTCGAATGGCATGGCAAAACCTATACTCCAAAAACATTTGCTGACGAGGTAGTGGGCATCAATCCTAAAGACTATGTAGAGCTTTCTTCATTCAGCGATCAACCTTATTATACTAAAGTTCCCTTCCTGGTGCAGGACAACTGGACGTTCCAGAAGGTATACAACGTAAAGCTGCATGATATGACCCGTACTATTGACTACGCTATCCATCACGGCTATACAGTGGCATGGGCAGCAGACGTGAGTGAAAAATCTTTTAGCTGGAAAAACGGCGTAGCTATAGTACCTGAAAAGGAATATGAAGACATGAGCGACAGTGAAAAAAACAATATGTTCAACGGCCCTCAGCCGGAGCTGAAGATCACACCTGAAATAAGACAGGAAGCTTATGACAACTACAGCACTACAGACGATCATGGTATGCACATAGTAGGCATAGCTAAAGATCAGAATGGTAAAGAATACTACATAGTAAAGAACTCATGGGGTACCAAGAATGACTACAAGGGTTACCTCTATGTATCTAAAGCCTATATACAGTACAAAACCACTGCCTTCCTGCTTAATAAAGGCGGCATTCCCGACGATATAAAGGAAAAACTAAGTCTTGACTAACGGAAGCTTTATAAGACCATTTCTTCATGGCCCTTCATCTTTTTGAAGGGCCATATTTTTTGCTATACCATTGCCTTCTTTATCTTTGCTGCCTCTACTATGACACCTGAACGCAAAGCCAAAATAAGCCGTGTGCTCAACCACAGGCAACCTGATCTTACAGTGGTGATGGAGAATGTACATGATCCGCACAATATAGCTGCAGTTATGCGCACCTGTGATGCGGTAGGCATCCAGGAAATATTTGTGCTCAACACGCAGATAGCGAAGCACAATAAATTTGGCAAGAAGAGCTCTGCCTCAGCAGCCGGCTGGCTCACTATTCACGAGTTTGATGATACAGAAGCTTGCATTAAAACCATTCGTCAGCGTTATACTAAAATATATGCCACACACCTTGGCGAGCAGGCACATTCGCTCTACTATCTAAAACTGACTGAGCCGGTAGCGCTTGTTTTTGGTAACGAGCATGCGGGCGTTACAGCTGAATGCCTCAGTCATTGCGATGGCAATTTCATCATCCCGCAAGTGGGCATGGTACAATCGCTCAATATTTCTGTAGCATGCGCAGTTACACTTTACGAAGCTTTTCGCCAGCGCCATATTGTCGGCTACTACTCCGGCAGCACAAGACTACCCGAACAACAGTACAATACTCTTGCTGAGAAATGGGGACTGATGGAAGAATAGCGGTGGGTATTTTTATTCAGTAGCTATAAGTGATAAAACATAAGTAGGCTAAATCTATCATTCCGGTATATTAAACATTGCATAATAAGGTATCTTTATTTACCTTTTGTGCTATATGCAGCTATATGCCTGATACCTTTTCGCAAGCCAAGATAGATGACCTGCTGCTGCAGCTGAATACTTCTGCCACACAGGGGCTGACCTCCGATGTCGCAACACAGCGTCTTTCACTGCGGCAGAAGTCTGTCAAAACACCATCCCGCTTCCAGCGGGAGCTCAAACTGTTCATCAGCCAGTTCACCAACCCGCTTGTATTATTGTTGGTGGTAGCTGTTGTGCTGTCTGCCTTTCTCGGTCAGGCCACCGATACGCTCATTATTGTTTTTATCTTGCTGGCCAACGGTCTCATGGGCTTCTGGCAAGAGCTCAATGCCGGCAGGGCAGTAGAGCAGCTACAGCAGATGATAAAGCTCAGAAGCAGCGTCTTCCGCAATGGCAAAGAATCTGAAATACCTATAGAAGAGATCGTTCCGGGCGATATTATTGTACTCAATGCAGGTGATATCATTCCCGCCGACTGCCGCCTGATGGAAGACAACGAGCTGCACGTCAACGAAAGCTCTATCACAGGGGAATCTTACCCCGTAGAAAAAGCTCCTGCTGAGCTGCCAGATGATACGCCTATAGCACAAAAGAGCAATTGCCTTTGGCAGGGTACCAATGTGGTTAGCGGTACTGCTAAAGCCCTGGTGGTCAACACCGGCAAAGACACTGTTTTCGGCCAGATGGCACATAGCCTCACCAAGAGCGAGGAAACTGCTTTCGAGAAAGGCATCAAACGTTTTGGCTATTTCCTCATGCAGGTTACCATCATACTTGCGGTCGTTATCCTCTCTGTCAATATTTATTTCAAACGCCCTTTATTTGAGTCTATACTCTTCGCACTGGCTATAGCAGTAGGCATGGCGCCTGAGCTGCTGCCGGCCATCATGACTTTTGCCATGTCTGCCGGCGCCAGGCGCATGCTCAAGAAGAAGGTTATTGTAAAGAAGCTCTCATCCATCTTCAACTTCGGTGAGGTAAATATCCTCTGTACTGACAAGACGGGCACTATCACAGAAGGTGCCATAAAAGTAAAGGAGGTAGTGAACAGCTATGGCAAGCCTGATGACAAGATTAAGCTGTACGCCTTCCTCAATGCCAGCTTTCAGAATGGCTTCTCAAACCCTATTGATGAGGCACTGAAGCAAATAGATAGCACTACAAATGGCTACACTAAAGTCGATGAAATACCCTATGATTTCATCCGCAAGCGCCTCAGCATTGTTGTGTCTAATGGTGCTGTGCTCACCATGATCACCAAAGGCGCTGTTGACAATATATTGGACATCTGCACCAAAGCCACAGACGAGCAGGGCAATATTGTTGATCTGAACAAAGACGCCATTAAGCAATATTATACCAACTACTGCAGCAACGGCGCCCGCCTTATTGCTGTTTGTTACAAGCCCATTACTGATAATACTGTCAAGCGCAACGATGAGCACGATATGATCTTTGGTGGCTTTGTCGTTCTGGAAGACCCGCTGAAGGAAGGCATCATAGACACGCTTAATCGTTTGCGCAGCCTCAATGTCACGGTCAAGATCATCACCGGCGACAATCGCTTTGTGGCGGCCTATGCGGCCAAACAGATAGGTATTGCAGAGCCTAAGATCATTGCGGGTAAGGACATGAACAAGATGTCCCCCGAAGCTTTTACCGTTCAGGCTGCCCAAACTGATGTCTTTGCAGAGGTCGAACCTTACCAGAAGGAGCTTATTATTAAGGCACTGCAAAAGTCTAATTATACAGTCGCCTACATGGGCGATGGCATTAATGATGTGGCCGCCATCCACGCTGCTGATACAGGCATCTCTGTAAATGATGCTGTTGATGTGGCCCGTCAGGCCGCTGATTTTGTATTGCTCGAAAAAGATCTGTCTGTGCTGGCTGATGGTATAGCCGAGGGCCGCAAAACTTTTGCCAATTCCCTCAAGTATATCTTCATCAACACCGGCGCTACTTTCGGCAATATGTTCAGCGTAGCAGGTGCATCTATCCTATTGCCTTTCCTGCCTATGCTGCCTAAGCAGATATTGCTCACCAATTTCCTAACGGATTTTCCCTACATGGCCATTGCTTCCGACAATGTAGATGATGAGCAACTGCAACGCCCCCGCCGCTGGAACCTGAAGCTCATTCGCAATTTCATGATCATCTTCGGCCTCCACAGTTCCATATTCGATTTCATTACCTTCTACGTCCTCTACAAGTATTTCCATTTTAAGGACGCTCCTTTCCAGTCCGGCTGGTTTGTTGAATCTGTGCTTACTGAGTTGTTCATTCTGTTCATCATCCGCACCCGCAAGCCTTTCCTGCGCAGCAGGCCGGGCAAATGGCTCATCATCACCAGCGCCCTGGCATTCCTTATTACGGTCTTGTTGCCTGTTAGTCCATTCGCTGCGTCCCTGGGTCTTACATTAGAGCATTTGGGTGAGGCCCTCGCTATTGCACTCATCGTGCTGGTGTATATTATCACTGCCGATTGGCTGAAGCTATTATTCTTCAAACGCCAGCAGGCCGATTGATCTCTATTTGTGTGTCACGAATATCGGCAGCTTGTGGTCCCTTATCGCGGCCTTTATAAAGCTTTCCTTCGTATCTTTTTCATACCGCAGCTTTTGCTTTCGTTATATAATGTACATTGTTCTTTCGTCGCTCATGCGGTTGTGGGTGCTCATCCCCGTAGCCCACTATTATAGCAAGTTCCACCGTTTCATTGCTCGGTATGCCCAGGCTGGGGTAGTCCGGCACCTGCATCACAAGCCGTGCAAAGCCCACAGGACAGCTATCCAGCCCTATGGCTTTTGCCGCCAGCATTATGTTTTGTGCACACATACCAATATTCAGGCCGCCCCATTCGTCAGCTTTTGGTGCCGTAATGAATATCACTACTGGCGCGTCATGAAACACATGATCATCTGTGCCGATGAAGTTTTTAATCGTTGATAAATGGAAGAAGCTCAGCGAACTTTTTATCACATCCTTCAGGTTCATATGGCCTATCTCTTTAAAGGCTAGCTTGCCTATCTCATGCCCGAGGTGCCGTATCAGCTCCCTGTCCGTTAGTATATAAAATTTCCAGTCCTGGCTGTTCAGTGCCGATGGCGCCATGCAGCCCGCAGCTATCACTGCGTCTATCTGCTCCTTCTTTACTTCGGTGGTCTTGTATTTGCGCACCGCTCTGCGCTCATAGATAGTGTTGATTACTTGGCTCATATGTATTATTTATGCAACTCAAAACTATTCAATACATATATCCTCATGAATGACACTTATCAACGGGAATGTTGATTGTTGTCAGAAGCCAGTGCACTTTAGGTTACTGGTTGTGCTCACAACAAGCAATGTTCATTAACGCCAAATCGCAGTCCAAATGGAGTAATTGGGGCTACCCAATGCACATCGCTATATCTATACTATGTCAAAATATAACTCCTTGTTAAAAAGAACTGGTTCAAGCCTCAAGCTTGAACCACGTATTGCCAGTAGACAAATAAGGTGCCGCCGACACTTTTTCCTTTTTCATTAAAAGAATGTTGACAACTTTATTTGGAACCCCCTCCTTCGTAGTCGTATCTTGCCATTGGCTAGTCAGCTTACCATCACATCAGCTAATTAGGCAACGTTCTTTGACATACTGTAAACCCATCTTCAGCAAGTATTGCACCTCTAGAAAACTATGGATATACGAGGAACTTTTTTAATTTTTACTTTTTAATTTTTATTTGAAAATTATACCTGGTTATACCTTCCCATTACCTCATTATACCTGCTCATAACCTCCCCAGTATCAATTATACCCTTTTATACCCAATTATACCTTGTGCCAATTCTTCAAAAGCAGCCACCACAAATGCTTTTGGGCAAAACGCCAAAATAGAAGTATGTTTTTTCTGAATCCAACCAAGCCAAGCCAAGCAACATCTGGCCTCATATTATCGCATTAAATAAAAAAGCCTTCCGCTAACGGAAGGCTTTATAAAATATTAGTGTAAAGATTTAATTGCCTAAATAAGATTTTAATAAGTTGCAACGGCTGGCCGTGCGTAGTTTAGTAATTGCTTTGTCTTTTATCTGGCGTACACGTTCGCGGGTCAGTGAAAACCTTTCGCCTATATCTTCAAGGCTCATCGGGTGTTCTACACCTATGCCGAAGTACAGTTTTATCACGTCGCGCTGGCGGTCGGTAAGTGTGCTCAGTGAGCGCTCTATTTCGCAACGCAGAGAGTCGTGGTGTTCCAGTTCTGAGTCTGCAGAGTCAGAATTGGGGTTTTCCAGCACATCCAGCAGGGTATTGTCTTCGCTGTCCACAAACGGTGCGTCAACAGATACATGGCGTGCGGCTACACCCAGTGTGGTTTCCACTTCTTCAGTGCCAATGTCCAGCAGTTCAGCCAGCTCTTCAGTAGATGGTTCTCTTTCGTATTCCTGTTCCAGCTGTGAGTAAGCCTTGCTTATCTTGTTGGAAAGGCCCACTTTGTTCAGCGGCAGGCGCACGATGCGCGATTGCTCGGCTAATGCCTGCAGTATGCTCTGGCGGATCCACCATACTGCATAAGAGATGAATTTGAAACCTCTTGTTTCGTCAAAGCGCTGTGCAGCTTTGATAAGGCCAAGGTTACCCTCATTAATAAGATCACTTAAAGAAAGTCCCTGGTTCTGGTATTGTTTGGCAACAGATACCACGAAGCGAAGGTTGGCTTTGGTTAGCTTCTCCAGTGCGCGCTGGTCTCCTTGTTTTATCCGGATCGCAAGTTGCACCTCTTCTTCAGGGGTTATCAGATCCACTTTACCTATCTCCTGCAGATACTTCTCCAGGGATTGGCTTTCACGATTAGTTATTGACTTCGTGATCTTTAGCTGACGCATCGACATAGGCAGAGCATTAAATGATTTGAAAATAGATAGTCTGAATCTTCGCGGTGACGGGTATCGGATGGCATTATAAAAGCAAATCTAAGGCTCATGGTAATTCAACCCAAAAAAAATTAAGAAATTCTTAACAGCAGCAATTTAAACGATTTTGACCACTTAACAAGAAATAAGTAAATATTTTACCGGAAAAATTTTGATTGTTCAAGGCTTTTTTTATTATTGCAGCCTGAATAACGAACAATATAAATAGCAGAACACGCAGTAGAATGAGTAAGAAAAAAACAATCTATACATTAGAATACCCAATACGTTGCTCTCCATCAATTTTATACGAATTTTTATCAACACCGGTAGGACTTCAGGAATGGTTCGCAGACAAAGTAGATCAAAGAGATCATAAGTTCTTCTTCAGCTGGAATGGCTCTGTGGACACCGCCGAAGTAGTAGACCAATTGGAAAATGACTATATCATTTATCGCTGGGACCATCAAACTGACGACGAATTTTTCGAGTTCCGTATCGAACAGAGCGCAATTACAAACGAAACCATTCTGCGCATAACAGACTTTGCTGAAAAGAATGAAATAAAAGATCAGGAGCAGCTCTGGAACACCCAGATTAGCGATCTGAAGCACCGCATAGGCAGCTAATATGCCCAATATGTTATTGAAAGCCTGCTGCTTAGGGAGCAGGCTTTTTACTTAGTAATGGGCTATAACAAAAGGTTAATAGTACAATGCTGACGATAGTTAAAAGCTATTGTTTTAGTAGGTTTGCACAAATTTGAAAGGCACTTGATAAAAAAACTGGACATACTTATTATCCGTAGTTTCATAGGTCCGTTTATAGTCACCTTCTTCATTACGCTTTTCGTATTGGTTATGCAGTTCTTCTGGTTGTATATGGATGAGCTGATAGGCAAGGGCCTGGGTATATGGATGATCCTTCAGCTGCTCATGTACATGTCCACCACCATGGTGCCAATGGCGTTGCCGCTGGGCATTCTTCTGGCTTCCATCATGACCTTTGGCAATATGGGGGAGAACTTTGAGCTGGTGGCCATTAAGGCGGCCGGTATATCCCTTCTCAGGTTTATGCGGCCTTTATTCCTGTTTATCGTTTTTGTAGGTGGACTAGCTTTCCTTTTTAATAACAATGTTATTCCGGTGGCCAACCTTAAGGCCCTTTCTTTGCTATACGATCTTCGCAACTCAAAGCCTGCATTAAACATTCGCCCTGGCCAGTTCAATAAGGATATAGATGGCTATGCCATTCGCGTAGGCAGTAAAGACCAGGATGGGCATACCATTCGCAACATCATGATCTATGATCAAAGCTCAGGTATGGGCAATGATGAGGTGGTGCTGGCAAAAGAAGGAGAAATGATACCCACGCCGGATAAGCAGTTTCTCATCTTCCGTCTTCACGATGGCTGGCGCTATATGGAGCAGCGCAATAATAGCGCTGGTGTAGCAGATTATGAACAAACCAGGCTGCACTTCAAGCAATGGGACAAAGTTTTTGATCTTTCAGGCTTTAGGCTCACTCGCACTAATGAGGACCTGTTTAAGAATGCCTACCAGATGATGAACGTAGCTCAGCTGCGCGAAGGAGTAGATAGCCTGCAGCGCTCCAGGAAAAGACTGAATGATAATGTAAATGCATACGTAGGCCCTTACGTTACTGCCTATAGCCTCAGGGACAGGGATACACTGACGAAGGCAATACGCAAAGAACAACATTTGGCACTAGCAACTTATGATACTTCATTTATAGAGCTTACCAGAGATTCCCTGAGGCCTGCGCTGGTACAGCAAGCAACTAACACTGCCCGTAATATTACCGCATTGCTGCTACCTGCATCTGCCGACAAAGCTATACAGGACGAGAACTATATTAAGTTCAACATCGAGCTTAATCGCAAGTTTACGCTCTCCTTCGCCTGCATACTGCTTTTTCTCATCGGGGCGCCCCTTGGGGCTATCATCCGTAAGGGTGGGCTGGGTATGCCGCTGGTTATAGCTGTATCTTTTTTCGTAATTTACCACATTACTTCAGTAACCGGGGAGAAGCTGGCAAAAGCCGGCAGCCTGCCTACATGGGTGGGCATGTGGATGGCAACCGGTATGCTGCTGCCTATTGCCTTCGTGCTAATTAACTCGGCACGCAATGATTCCAGGGTATTTACCAAAGATTGGTATTTGAGGATATGGTACGGTGTGAAAGGTTTATTTATAGGCAATAAAAAGTAAAATTCTTGCGACAGAAACTATACAGCACATATAATCCGTTTTTCCTGGTTCCGTATGTCCTATGGCTTGTTATAGGGGGGATCCTGTTCATGACATTTGATAAGCGGGCTCTTTTCGCTGCGGTAAATACACATTACAGCGACTTTGGAAATTGGTTTATGTATTATACCACCTGGTTGGGTGAGGGTTGGGTGATAACCTCTATAGTGGCCCTGTCGCTGATCTTATTCCCTGCTTTTCGAAACTGGTGGTATTTGATAACTGCGTCTTTATGTGCCGGATTGCCGTCGGCTCTTTCCCAATGGATGAAGCACCTGCATAGTACGCCACGCCCGCTTAATTTTTTCAACAAGGCAGCCTGGATACATATTATGCCGCAATGGCCGGTGCTTATGAAGAACAGCTTCCCTTCGGGGCACACCACAGGCGCATTTAGCCTTATGTGTTTCCTGTCCTTTATGTTACCGGCCAGGTACAGGCCCTGGGGTATTGTACTGTTCTTTATTGCCTTGATGGTGGCATACTCGCGCCTGTATCTTGCCGCGCATTTTTATGAAGATGCATATGTGGGCAGCATAATAGGTGGCTTCGGTACCCTTATTATATACACTGTAATGAAACGTTACCAGCCTTATTTCTTTAAAAACAAAAATGCTGATAGCAAAGCAGTCGTATAGATATGCCTAACTTTCTCAGATATACTATCATTATTGTACTGGCAGGCTTGCTTTTCATTCCTTTCCTGGGGCATGTGCATCTGTTTGACTGGGATGAGATAAATTTTGCGGAATGTGCCCGCGAAATGATTGTATCCAAAGACTACCTGAGGATACAAATAGACTTTCTGCCTTTCTGGGAAAAGCCACCGTTATTTATTTGGATGGAGGTGCTGTCTATGAAACTCTGGGGCATAAATGAGTTTGCGGCACGCTTCCCAAATGCCATTACCGGTATCGTTACCTTTTGTGCTATATACTTTGCCGGCAGAAGGGTAGTGAACAAGAAGATGGCCTCCTGGTGGGTAGTGCTGTATGGTGCCACATGGCTGCCTCATTTTTACTTTAAGTCAGGTATCATAGATCCTACATTCAACCTGTTCATTTTCCTTTCCTTCTTTCAGCTGCATCTAATGCGCTATAGTAAGAAGGTGGGTATGCATGCGGTATTGTGTGGTTTGTTCCTGGGCCTTGCCGTACTCACAAAAGGGCCGGTGGCTATACTTGTAGCAATGTTGGCCTTGGTAGTTTATATGGTTATAAACAGAGGCTTGCCCGGCTACAAACTAAAGCATCTGTTACTTATAGCGCTTTGTACCGTTATTACAACTGCTTTGTGGTTTGGAGTGGAGATTATTAATCACGGTTTTTGGTTTGTAAATGAATTTATTACTTACCAAATAAGGCTTTTCCGCACGGAAGATGCAGATCATGGGGGGCCATTCTTCTACCACTGGATAGTGTTGCTGATTGGCTGTTTTCCTGCTTCTTTGTTCCTGTTCCAATACAATCGCAAACGCTCTACAGACCTGGATTCCACCCGCAATTTTACCCGCCTCATGTGGATCATGTTCTGGGTAGTGCTCATATTGTTCTCTATCGTAAAAACAAAAATTGTACACTATTCGTCTTTGTGTTACTTCCCGCTTACCTACCTGGCGGCCTTGCAGCTATATCGTCTCAGTTCGGGACAAACGAAATTGAAGTCATGGGTAAAGGCGTTGATACTGTTTGTGGGTTTACTGCTTGCTATCCTTATTGCAGCTCTGCCACTGGTAGGTATCTATAAGGACAAACTAATACCATATATAGATGACCCATTTGCTGTAGGCAATCTGCAGGCCAATGTCAGTTGGAGCTATTGGGAGTGCGGCTGGGGCTTGTTATACCTAATAGGCATATGGGTGGCTGTAATGCTTATGAAAAAGAATTTCCGCCGGGGTATGCTGGTATTGTGCATGCTGCAGATAGCCATAATTCAACTTACAGTTATACACTTTACACCTAAGGTGGAAGCCTATTCACAAAGGGCGGCTATCGACTTCTTTAAAGGATTTAAGGGTAAAGACGTTTACATTCATGTCTTAGGTTATAAAAGCTATGCGCCACTCTTCTATGCAGAAAAAATGCCGCCTGCCAATAAGAACTCTTATAACGAACAATGGCTGCTAAGCGGCAACGTAGACAAGCCTACCTACTTTGTATGTAAAATACAGAATGCAGACAAGTTTCGCGCAATGCCGCAGCTGCAGGAGCTATACGCTAAAAATGGCTTTGTTTTCTTTAAACGAAAATAGTATTGCTTATAGACTGCATAGGAAGGCCATAGTATCCACGCCATCAGCATAGTCATTCAAAGCAGGTAACTGCGCCGCACCAAATGGGGTGAAGTCATTGCCAACTATGCATTGTATGTCGCCGCTCGTTTGTAGTTCTTTTGTCAGCTCTTGTTCATTATCATAATAGCGGTAATGCAGCACGCTTACCGCTGAAAATGGGAGTGCATTTTCAACCAACAGTATAGAGCCATTGGTTAAATATGGAACGCGGTTCAGCAGGTACACGGCCAACTGGTAATCGTAATTGTTCTTGTATTTGTTATGGTGTATAATGTCGTCATAACGCTGAAAAACCTCCAATAGCTTAGTGAAATCATATCCTGCGGGTACGCACACCTGCGTGACATTCCTGCAGCCCAGACCGAAATAAGTAAAAACGTCCTCGGCTAGTTTAGTCAGTTCTTCACCGGTTTCATTGCCATTCAGCACCGCTACGGATGTGCGGTTCTTGCGGATGATATGGGGGTATTTGGCAAAGTATTGTTCAAAATAGCGGGATGTGTTGTTGCTGCCTGTGGCTATATAAGCGTCACAATCCTTTAGCATTTCAGACACGCGTACCTGTTCCAGCACCTGTGGCTCCCATTCAGAAAGCTTATGTATCAGGTGGGTAATGAGTACCGTATCTTTCGAAGATAGCTTCAACAATAACTTATGTCCGCTCACAAAACCACACAGAAAATCGTGAAAACCAACAAGTGGTATATTGCCTGCCATCACTATGCCCACTTGCTTCTGTTCTTTAGGCATTGGATATTGAGCTACCCATTGTTCCAGCTTGTCTTTTTGCAGAAATTCAGTGGCAATATTGGTAGTAGCCAGCGCTATCTGCGCAGGTGTAAACCAGGTATTATTTGTGGCAGCCCGTTCTTTAGTTTCCTGCCACCTTATATCATCCGAAAGAATATATTTTCCTAATTCCTCAAGTAAGCCTATCCTCGAATTTAAAGATATCATGACACTTAATTTTTCTGCTGCGAAATTGTAACTTTGTTCGCAGATAATCTAAACATTATAGCAAAATGGCCATCAAAATAACAGATGAATGTATTAACTGCGGGGCTTGCGAACCCGAATGTCCTAATAATGCAATATATGAAGGTGGCGTAGAATGGGCTATAGCTGACGGCACCTCTATCAAAGGTGAATTTACCCTGATGGACGGCAGCAAAACCATGGGGCCCGACCGTCACCAGCCAATAGCGGTAGATACTTATTACATCACTCCTAATAAATGTACAGAATGCCAGGGTTTTCATGAAGAGCCGCAATGCGCTGCCGTTTGCCCGGTAGATTGCTGCGTGCCTGATGAAATGTATCGCGAAACAGTAGACGAGTTACTGGCGAAAAAAGAAAAGCTACATCTCTAATAAAGAGACATAGAATAATAAATATTAGAAAAAGCTACCAATGGTAGCCTTTTTGTTTATCTGATTGCAGTATCTGCTATTTTCTTCCAGGTACTGTTTATGTTGGCAGTATTGTCTACTTCTTTAGCTAATTCCCTTAAAAAGGGAGGGCCAAAATTTGCATTGTTTATTTTCTTCATGTTGCCATTACGCTCAATATTAAAAATGATACCCGGTACATCAGTAACGCGCATTACATAATTGTCCTGGCATGTATCCGCTCTGTATGTTTCAAACTGGCGGAAAAGCGCTGTTACCTGTGTATTGCTTAACTTCTTTTCATACACACCCTGGTGCTGGGTGAACATATAGCCAAAGTATTTAGCAGTACCATCAGCATGTATCTCTATCGTATAGTCCGGGCAACGACCGAAACAGGCCGTGCGGTGCATGGACACAAACGTTATTCCAGATGTCTTCTTAGCAGCTTTCTTTTTCTTATGCATAGCGCTGGCAAATTGTGTAAATGCCAGCAGCGCCATTATTACTAAAATACTTTTCTTCATTTTGCCTTATTTTCGATCTCCAAAGGTACTTTTTAGATAGGTAATAGACTTAAAAGAATAGAACAAATATGCTGCCAGAAATAGATAACGAAGAATTATTTTACCAGTTGGCTCTAACATTCGTAAATGGTATAGGACATAAAACAGGCAGGCTACTGATAGACCATTTTGTAAATGCAAAGAATGTTTTTAATGCCCCTGTAAAGGAACTTGCTCATATTGACGGAATAACTCCCATAAAGGCAAAGGGCTTTAAAGAGCCGGAAGTAATGAAGCGGGCAGAAGAGGAGCTGGAATACATTTCTAAAAACAATATAAAGGCCCTGTTTTTCAATGATGAACGCTACCCACAACGCATGAATAACTGTGCCGATGCACCCTTGTTGTTGTACTATAAAGGCAATGCAAACCTGAATGCAGAAAAGGTTGTGGCAATAGTAGGTACCCGCAAGAGCACAGAATATGGCCACAAGCTTACAGATGATTTGGTGGACGGTCTGCAAACGCAGGAGAACATTTTAATAGTTAGCGGCCTTGCCGATGGTATAGATGCTATAGCGCATAAAAGAGCGGTACATGCAGGACTGCCCACCGTAGGTGTGTTAGGCCATGGGCTTGACAGGATATACCCACCTAATAATAAAAAGCTGGCAAATGAAATGCTGGAAAACGGCGGCTTACTAACAGAATTTACAAACGGAACGGAGTTAGAGCGCGGCTTCTTCCCCATGCGCAATAGGGTAGTGGCGGGTATAAGCGATGTAACTATTGTAGTGGAAAGCGATATAAAGGGTGGTGCACTAATTACTGCTCGCATGGCCAGTGGTTATAATCGCGAAGTTGCGGCGTTTCCCGGCAGAACTACTGATAGTAAATCGTCCGGCTGTAATGAGTTGATACGCACCAATGTAGCGGCTATGATAACTAATGCCGACGACCTGCTGGAGTTAATGAACTGGAGTGAGGGCAAAAAACAGAAAGCAGTGCAAAAGCAGCTGTTCTTAAATCTAAGTGCAGATGAGCAAAAGATTGTGGACCTATTGCAGAGCAAAGATTCGGTACATGCAGATGAACTGTATCACCATACCGGCCTTGGCAATTCTCAACTGGCCGCAACCTTACTGCAGCTTGAAATGCAGGGCATAATAAAAACTTTGCCGGGTAAGAATTATCGTATAGCTTAGATCACTTCACCTTCCAGGTCAAAATCGTAAGCTTTCGTAATTTTCACTTGTACAAATTCACCTATTGGCAGTTCCTGGTCGCCTGATATGATAACTTCATTATCCACTTCCACACTGTCAAATTCGGTGCGGCCCAGGTAGCGACCTGCTTCCTTTTTGTCAATAAGCACCTTGAACTCCTTGCCTATTTTCTCCTGGTTCTTCTCGTAGGATATTTCCTGCTGCACTTCCATTATTTCCTGTGCACGGGCTTCTTTTTCTTCAGCAGGTATATTGTCTTCCAGTTCGTAAGCAGTAGTATTTTCTTCGTGGGAATAGGTGAAGATACCCACACGGTCTAGCTTCACATCCTCAAGGAATGTTTTCAACTCTTCCACATCATCTCTTGTTTCACCCGGGAAACCTGCAATAAGTGTTGAGCGTATGGCAATGCCCGGCACTTTGTCTCGTATAGCGGCAACAAGGTCATAAATTTCCTGTTTGTCCATCTGGCGGCGCATGGCAGTAAGCATATTGTTGCTTATGTGCTGCAGCGGCATATCCAGGTAGTTGCAAATATTGTCACGTTCGCGCATTACATCCAGTATATCCAACGGAAATTTAGATGGATAAGCATAATGCAGGCGTATCCATTCCAAACCTTTCACATCAGATAGATGCTTCAATAACTCAGACAGCGCACGTTTTTTATAAATATCCAAACCGTAATAAGTAAGCTCCTGCGCTATCAGCATCACCTCTTTCACGCCCATTTGCACCAGACGTTTAGCTTCAGCCACTACTTCTTCTATCGTTTTTGATACATGCTTGCCGCGCATCAGCGGTATAGCACAGAAAGAGCAGGTACGATTACAGCCTTCAGAAATTTTCAGATAAGCATAGTGTTTTGGCGTGCTCAGCAGGCGTTCACCTATCAGTTCCTGCTTATAGTCTGCATTGAATTGCTTCAGTATCAAAGGCAATTCCATAGTGCCAAACCACGCATCCACCTCAGGTATTTCATTTAGTAGGTCGTGGCGGTAGCGTTCACTCAGGCAACCTGTTACATACACTTTATCCAGGTGCCCTGCACGTTTCAGCTCTACTTGCTCCAGTATTGTATTTACACTTTCTTCCTTTGCCTTGTCTATAAAGCCGCAGGTATTCACCACCACTATATTGTGGTCCAGCTTCGTATGCTCATGCACCACCTTTATACCATTGGCATTCAGCTGACCGCTCAGCACTTCACTGTCCACCATATTCTTGGAGCATCCAAGCGTTATGATGTTCACCTTATCTTTCTTTAATTTCTTAGTCTTCACTTAATAACAAATTTCAAATACACATTCACAATAATTCACTCACGCTTATTTCTTCCTGAAGAATATACGCACTGGCACACCCGTAAAGTTGAAATAGCTGCGCAGCTTATTTTCCAGGAACTGTTTGTACGGTCCTTTTATGGCATCCGGGTGGTTTGCAAAGAATGCAAACGAAGGATTGTGTGTAGGTAACTGGGTCACAAATTTTATTTTCACTGCATGCCCGCGTGCCATCGGCGGCTGGTAGCGTTCTATTTCAGGCAGCAACGTATCGTTCAGCTGAGAAGTAGGTATTTTGCGTTTGTGGTTCTCAAACACTTCAAGCCCTTTCTCCATTGCCTGGAAAATGCGGGTTTTTTCTTTGGCAGATATAAATATTACTGGTATGTCAGAAAAAGGAGCAACTTTTTCCTTCAGTTCTTTTTCAAAATCACGTGCCGTATTGGTCACCTTTTCCACCTTGTCCCATTTGTTCACCAGCATCACTATGCCTTTGCCTTTTCTGGCAGCCAGACTGAATATATTTACGTCCTGAGATGTAAGTCCGCTCTCAGCATCCACCACTATAAAGCATACATCAGCCTCATCCATAGCGCGTATGGCACGTATCACAGAGTAGAATTCCAGGTCCTCATGCACATTCTTTTTCTTGCGAAGTCCTGCTGTGTCTATCAGTATAAATTCCCTTCCGAAGAGCTTATAGTGCGTATGTATCGTATCGCGAGTAGTGCCAGGTATGTCTGATACTATAGTGCGTTCCTGGCCTATCAGCGCATTCAGCAAGGTTGACTTACCTGCATTCGGTTGGCCTATGATAGCAAACTTAGGTACGCCGTCTTCTTCCTTATCAAAATCTGTTTTATCCTCATCAGGTATGTGTACGGTTATTTCGTCCAGCATTTCGCCCGTACCGGAGCCGGATATGGAAGAAAGAAAGAATATTTTTTCAAAGCCCATGGAGTAGAATTCAGTAGCTTCCAACGCACGTTCAGAGTTATCTACTTTATTCACCACTAGCAACACCGGCTTTGTAGAGCGGCGCAGCACATCGGCCATTTCCTCATCCTGCATGGTTATACCGGTAGCCGCATCCACCACAAAAAGCAGCAAATGCGCCTCATCCATAGCTATTTCCACTTGTTTGCGTATCTCCCGTTCAAAAACATCTTCTGAATTGGCTACGAAACCACCGGTGTCTATCACATTAAAACTTTTCCCATTCCATTCGGAAATTCCGTATTGCCGGTCACGTGTCACCCCGCTAAAGTCATCTACAATGGCTTTGCGTTGCTCCAGTAAACGATTAAATAAAGTTGATTTTCCTACGTTTGGCCTTCCTACAATTGCTACCGTAAACCCCGGCATATTTATTATTCTGTTTGGTAATTTGAACGGCAAAGGTACTTTTAAAATAGCAGTTTTTAAGCATTTATATAAGCATAACAGAAATGTTTATACTGTTATGACATAATACGTCGGTTCATGGAAATGTATTTTTATTGTCATAACCCATAGTTAAAGTCCATAAGCAGTTTTATTTATTGCCAATTCATCTACCTTTATTGCCACATTTTCAACAACATTTTTTAATGAAAAAGCAATTTTACCTGCTTATCGCAGTTATCCTGTTATCCATTTCCGCAAAAGCTTTGCCTGGCGACACTACCTGGGTACAAGCGCAAAACATAGTGCAGTTTACGCATCCGGGTGCCTACGACACTACAGTGGTATTTCCCAATGGAACAAAAACCTACAGGAAAGTGTTAATGATCTTTACCCTAGCTGAGTATAATTGCCCTTCAGGCTCTACTTATTGCCATCAATGGGACTACACCGTACAGAACTACCTGATGACCAAGGGAGGCGATACATTGGAGCTTAGTCGCTTCATTACGCCATACTCGGGTACCAGTACGCGTTTCCCTATTACCTGGCAGAACCACTATATATTCGATGTTACAGACTTCTATCCTTTATTAAAAGACACGGCCGCTATACGTGTGAACTATGAAGGATATTCTTACGGGTTCACCGGTGATATAAAGTTTGCTTTTATTGAAGGTACACCTGATAAAAATGTTACCGGCCTTCAGAAGATATACGATGGTTACTTTGGCTATGGCAGCGCTACCGATCCCATAAATAATCATTTACCCAAAGTAGGTCTGAATATACCTGCCAGTACTAAAGGCGCCGATATGCGCTTCATAGTGTCCGGCCATGGCAGCGATGCTAATGGCTGTTGCGAATTCATGTCGCACTACTACGATGCTTATCTGAACGGTATCAGTGTTGCACATAGAAACATCTGGCGCCCGGATTGTGGTATGAATGAAATATACCCACAAACAGGTACCTGGATATATGAACGTGCTAACTGGTGCCCCGGCGATATAGTGGTTCCTATTTATCATGATCTGCCTGGCGTTATAGCAGGCGGCACTGACAGTGTGCAGATAAAATATGAGAACTACACCATAGCATCGCCTGCCGGTGGCTATGCTACGGAAGCAATCGTGTTTTATCATGGCGATTTTAATAAGATCTTAGATGCATCGCTCGATGATATTATAGCGCCTACAAGCTACGAAGGTTATTTCCGCGAAAACCCAATGGTTGGCACACCTATCATACTGGTTAAGAATACCGGCAGCACTACTATCACAAGCATGAATATTCAGTATGGCATTAAGGATTCAGCCATGCTCACCTATGCATTCACAGGCTCTCTGGCACCACTGCAGGATACTCAACTTGTACTGCCTGATCTTGAAACACTCAGAAACATAGCGGGTACAGGCGGTAATTATACTTTCGTTGCAAAGATCACTAGCGTAAATGGCGCCACGGATAATGATGCTACCAACAACACATTAAGTACCTCATTTACAGCAGCACCGGTATGGCCCGCACAGATTGCCATCACCATGCTCACAAACGGCTCAACTGTAGCCGATGGTACCAGCGAAACAAGTTGGCGTATCTATGATATTAATAACAATATAGTGAAAGAACGCATCAACAATACAGCAACCACCACTTATAAAGATACGGTAACGCTCAACCCCGGCACCTACCGCCTGGTAGTTACGGATTCTGGTTGCGATGGCATTAACTGGTGGAATTATGCCAACTATCCGGTTGATCCGGGTGTTGGTACTTTTAAAGTAACACCTGCTACGTCAGTAGTTCCAAAGCCGCTTAATGGTTATTTTTCCGGCGATTTTGGCTGTGGTTTCACACAGTATTTTTCTGTTGCAGGTCCTCTTGGTGTAAACAATGTGGCTGCACTTAACAGCACTCTTTCTATCAGCGCTTATCCAAACCCCGCGCAGAATGATGTGACTGTGAATATAAACGGTACGCAAACTGTAAAAGGCACATTAAGCATTATAGACGCATTGGGTAGGGTAGTATTACAGCAATCATGTACTGCTAATATGCTGCAACTCAATACAGGCAACCTCGTAAATGGCTTATATACTATCCTGTTTACAGACGATAAAAACGTAGATAACAAGCTGCAGACACGCATTGTAATTGCGAAATAAGAAGATTAAAAAAAATAGATAAATAAGGTTGTCTTCGGGCAACCTTATTTTTTTACGCCCACTTCAAGTACTTTTACCAAATATTTTCATTACATGCAGGATCGTATAGAACGGCTAAAGACATTTTTAAAGGAATCACCCAATGATTCATTTCTCAAACATGCACTAGCGCTGGAGTATATAAAGATTGGCAATGACAGTGATGCAAAACAAATGTTTGAAAGCAATCTTACTGCAGATGAAGCTTATGTAGCCACCTATTATCACCTTGGCAAATTACTTGAGAGAACAGGCGCGCAGCAGGAAGCTATTTCAATATATGAAAAAGGAATGCAGGTAGCAAAAGCAGCAGGCGACATGCATAGCTACAACGAATTGCAGGCCGCATACGAAGACCTTGTTTATTAATTATGGACCTTCTAACAGCATTTCAACGCAACTGGGCACATAAGAGATTCGCATCTATAGAACAGACTGTGCTACTGGCCGTAAGCGGTGGTCAGGACTCAATGGTGATGGCAGATCTGTTTCATAAAAGCAGTATCAACTTCGCCGTAGCGCATTGCAATTTTCAGCTTCGAGGAGAAGATTCAATGCTCGATGAACAACTGGTGCTGGACTGGTGCAAAGCACGCAATATTATCTGTCATAACGTGGGCTTTGATACCAAACAAAAGAAAGAAGAGTGGAAGAAAGGTACCCAGGAAACTGCACGCATACTCCGTTACGAATGGCTGGACCAAATATGCCAGCAGCATAGTTACAGCAAGCTGGTCACTGCCCACCACGCAAATGATAATGTAGAAACCTTGATGATAAACCTCTTCAAGGGTACAGGTATAGGCGGCCTGCATGCGATACCGGAGCAAAATGGCAAAATAGTAAGGCCGCTGTTGTTTGCCACAAAGGAAGAACTGCACCAATACGGCACACAAAATAATGTACCCTATAGGGAAGATGTATCAAACGCCAGCGATGCATACCTGCGAAATGCGGTAAGGCACCACATTATACCTATGGTTGATAAATGGTTCCCCAATGTGGTGCAGCAGGTTAACGAAAGCATTACACGCTTTGCACAGGCGGAGGTATTATACAAAAGACAGGTAGAGCAGGAGCGTAAAAAGCTAATGGAACAGCGCGGCCAGGATTTTTACGTGCCTATAAACAGACTCACAAAACACACCCCACTCGAAACCATATGCTATGAGCTTTTTTCCCCCTTCGGCTTTTCTGCAGCGCAGTTACCGCACATACTCGAGCTGACACAGACTGAAACCGGCCATTACATCAGTTCTTCCACACATCGTATTATTCGCAATCGCGATTTTCTTATAGTAACTACAATTCCTGTCGATACTGCAGACCTTATACTTATTGAAGCTGCACCATGTGTAATAGACGCCGATAGGTATCAGTTCTCCTTTATAATAGAAGACAAGCCCAAAGAGCTAAAGCAGGACAATAACATTGCGTATATAGACTTAACTCAACTCAACTTTCCGCTTATACTACGCAAATGGCGCATAGGTGACTATTTCTATCCCCTGGGTATGGGCATGAAAAAGAAGAAGGTAAGTCGTTACCTTATAGACCAAAAAGTAGCCCTGCACGATAAAGAGCATGTATGGGTATTAGAATGTCAAAAGAGAATTGTCTGGCTCACACGCATGCGTCTCGATGAACGCTTTAAAGTTAAAGACACAACTGAAAAAGTACTGCGTGTGCAGCTAAAACAAAAGTGATTTTATTGACGGTTCATTAGCTGGTCGATGAACTGGCGATGCGTTGGGTCTATAAGCCAGGCAATTAAAAACCCATATACCGATCCCCAGAAGTGGGCGTCATGGTTTACATTAGTACCACCTCTCTTGCTCATATAGGCTGAGTATACTAAATAAGCTACACCAAATATTACACTTGGTATACCTATCGGTATGAACATGATAAATATTTTAGACAATGGCGTAAAATACACCGTTGCAAACAGCACTGCGGCCACTCCGCCTGATGCGCCCAATGAGCGATAATAGTAATTCTTTCTGCGTTTTATATAGGAGGGTAATGCAGCAATTACAATGGCGGACAAATAGAATATAATGTAGACTATACCTCCCATTCCTTCACTTGCAAACTGGTTCTCTGTAATAGTGCCAAAAAAGTAAAGCGCAAACATGTTAAAAAACAGATGTCCCCAGTCCGCGTGTATAAACCCGTGACTGATGAAGCGGTAATACTGGACGGGGTTGTTCATTCTGCTGGGCCATAGAATAAGCTTGTCTATTAATGAACTGCTGCTAAAGGCGGCTATAGATATTATTGCTGTGACAATGATGATGAGTAATGTGTACATCTAAATTCTTCTGATTGCATGGCAAAATTAAGCCATTATGAATGATGGTAAGGTGAATTATTAAGAATGCTAAAACTGCGGTACACCTGTTCGGCCAGTATCAGCCGCACCAGCTGATGCGGAAATACAAGTGATGAAAGTGACCAGCATTGTTTTGCCTGTTTACGCACATTGTCCGTCACGCCAAAGGCGCCGCCAATCAGCAATACTAATGTTTTTACACCTTGGTTCATGCATTGCTGAAATTGTTGCGCCCACTGTATGGAATTCAACTGTTTGCCACGTTCGTCCAGCAGTACCAGGTAGTGTTGTGGCTGCAGTTTTTTTAATATTAGTTCTTCCTCCTGTGCCTTAGTGCGCTCCACCTCTGTAGTGGCAGCCTTTTTGGGCAGTTGCAGCACCACCAGTTCTATAGGATTGTATGGCTTTGTTTTCTGAAAATAGTGGCGAATACCTTCCTCTATAAATGCCTCATTCTCCTTGCCAATAGACCATATTTCAATATTCATTATTGAGCGTTTTCCGAAGCGCCAAATTACACTATTCTCCTAAAGACAATATTTTAGAAAGAAAAATTTAAAAAGTACAAGATGGGAGCTTTGTAGAATCAGATACTCTTCTTATCTTTGCAATCCGTTAAAACGGAATGGCCTTGTAGCTCAACTGAATAGAGCATTTGACTACGGATCAAAAGGTTTCAGGTTTGAATCCTGACAAGGTCACAAAAAACAGTAAAGGGTTTTAAGCTATCCATGCTTTGAACCCTTTTTTATTTGCCTATATTTTACTCATTTAATAAATTGAAGATATTTTAGATATCACCCTGTAAATGCAAGTATTGTTTGCATGGCATACATCATTAGAGTGCTGCGAGTATTGAATTTTGCATAGACCTATTTTGTCAACTGACTCAACATTAGCTTTTTCTCGGCAGCATTCATATTGTTGATGCCGGCTAATAATGCGTCAGGGTTAAACGAAATACTATCTATGTTATGATATATCAGAAATTCAGCAAAGGAGGGGATATCACTGGGTGCTTGCCCGCATAAACCTATTTTTGCGTTTGCTTTTTTAGCATTGTCTATTGCCATAGCTATCATCATAAGGGCAGACTTATTTTGTTCATCAAATAAATCAGCTATGATTGCTGAGTCTCGATCAATACCCAAAGTCAGTTGTGTAAGGTCATTAGAACCAATGGAAAACCCATCAAAAATCTCAGCAAAATCTTCAGCCTGTATCACATTGCTTGGTATTTCAGCCATCATATAAATTTCAAGATTATTTTGACCTTGCTTTAAACCATAGCTTTTCATTACCTCAATAACTTTTCTGCCTTCTTCCACCGTTCTGCAAAATGGTATCATAAGCTTAACGTTGGTCAAACCCATTTCTTCTCTTACTATTTTCATTGCCTCGCATTCTAACCTAAAACCCTCTTTATATAGTGGATTATAATACCGCGATGCTCCTCTAAAGCCTATCATTGGGTTTTCTTCTATCGGCTCAAAGTTTTTGCCGCCAAGCAGGTTGGCATATTCGTTCGTTTTAAAATCACTCATGCGAACAATGACCTCTTTGGGATAAAATGCAGCTGCTATTGTAGCCACGCCTTCGGCAAGCCTGTCAACGAAATATTGTTCTTTATTAACAGCATTATTTGTAAGCGCCTCAATCTTTTGTTTGATTGCAACTTCTTTCAGTTCATTGAATTTAACAAGTGCCATCGGATGTATCCCAATGAAATGATTGATGATAAACTCAATGCGCATCAGGCCAACACCATCATTAGGATAAAATGATAGTTTAAACGCCTTATCTGGATCACCGACAATCATCATTGCTTTGGTCCTTTTTGGCAATGTGACATTGTGAAGGTCTAAAGCAATTTTTTCCCACTTTAGTTCGCCATTATATATAACGCCTGTTTTTCCTTCAGCACAGCTTACTGTTATTAATTGCCCGTCTTTAAGATCTCGAGTGCCTGTATTAGTACCCACAATGGCTGGAATACCTAACTCACGCGCAACTATCGAGGCATGGCTCGTCCGTCCACCCTTATCTGTAATAATTGCGGATGCCATTTTAAGTATAGGATCCCAGTCGGGTGTTGCCAACTCAGTAACGACAATATCGCCGGGACGAAGTGTAATTCCATCTGCTGGGGAATGTAAAATTTTTACGGTGCCAGTTACTACCTTGTTACCTATTGCTTCTCCGCTGACAACTGCATTGCCTTTTTCCAATATCCTATATTCACTTATCTGTAAAGGATCCTTTCTGCTGTGCACTGTTTCCGGACGTGCTTGTACAATGAACAGTTCATCTGTAATGCTATCTTTTGCCCATTCAATATCCATCGGTTTGCCATAGTGATTTTCTATTGCTATAGACCAATTTGCAAGCTCAATCACTTCATTGTCATTTAAAATGAATGATTGTCTTTTTTCAACAGGAGTTTTCAGATTTATTACTGTATGCTCTGCATTCTCGTCCGATGCGTAAACCATCATTTCAGCCTTGTCCCCAAGCTTTCTTTGTACTATTGCCTTTTTGCTGTTTTTGAGAGATGGTTTGAAAATATAAAATTCATCAGGCGTAACAGTGCCTTGTACTATATCTTCGCCTAAGCCCCATACGCCGGAGATATGAATAATATCGCGGAAGCCGGATTCAGGTTCTAAGGTGAAAATAATACCGGAGCATGCTTTGTCAGAACGTACCATTTTCTGTATTCCAACTGACAATGCTATTTTTTGATAATCAAAGCCATTATCAATACGATATTTAATTGCCCTATCTGTAAATAAAGATGCATAGCACTTTTGCACTGCTTTAAGCAAATTTTCCTCCCCTTTTACATTAAGGTAAGATTCATGCTGGCCGGCAAAACTTGCTTCCGGTAAATCCTCCGCAGTAGCACTACTTCTTACAGCTACTTCAAAATAGTTCAATCTACATAATGTTCTGTATTCTTCTACTATAGCAATTTTTAATTCTTCCGGCATGGCTGCATTTAATAATAGATTTCTAATGCTACCGCCGGTTGCCTGTAGATTAGTAAACCCAACAGTATCCAGCCCATCCATTAACGCAATTATACTTTTGCGAATATTATTTGCATCAATAAATAACCAAAAGGCATCGGCTGTTGTTGCAAAACCATTAGGGACATGTATGCCATTTTGCCTTAGCCTATTGTACATCTCGCCAAGCGAAGCGTTTTTTCCACCAACCTTTGCCACGTCCCCCGCGCTGATCTCGTTGAACTTAATAATGAGATTCGACATAACAGTATTTATTATAACAATAAGCTTTTTTAAAAAACAATTGAGTGACTACCACTTGTCTTTGCTTTGTGGCGAAGGGAGTAAGAATAACCAATTGCAGCGGTAGCTGCACCGGTATTGTTTGCACCGTTTGCTGTTTGTTTTTGGATATTTATAAACCCATAATTCCCGCCACCTTGCACAAAAATAGAATGAGCGCCAATACTGTAACTGAATACCAAATTTCCTTCAATACCAAAGTTTATTTCATGCAGCTGTGATTTTATATCTTCTGTATTATCGAATGATTCTGTTCCTACCGGTAAAGTCTCAGTTTTTGAAATATTAGTATATAATTGACTTTGGCCGCTTGTTACTTGTTTAGCAGATAACAAAACACCAATATATGGACCCGCACCAACAAAGAATCCAAAGGGCGACTTTCCTAAAGCCCAGTTGAATTTTGCTAATATAGGTACTTGCAGGTAATCAAGTTTTGCCTCACTATTGTAATTTGCATACAGGTATTGTGGCGATTGGCCTACTGGGTAAAGTGATTTAATTTCATCAGGTGTTGTTAATGCTTGCAGTCCATCCTTTTTCCCACCTTGAGCAGAATACTCAATCATAGGTTGCAATGAAAACACTTTCGAAAATTTAAGCTCAATAAATAGTGCGCAATTGCCCCCTAGTCGCGAAGAATATCCCTTGCTCAGCTGGTTATCTGTATTGCCCGCTGAGAGGTTAGGGATACTGAAACCTCCATAGGCTCCTATGTTAATATCTTGTGCTCTTGATAGATAACCTGTAAACAATAGGCAGATGAAAAGCAAAGTTGATTTCATGACATTTATTTTAATTGTTAGCAATGTTGATAAAATCAAAAATAGTGGTGACTTCAGTTGCCAGCAATGACATGGATTATACATTGAGTTGATTTTAATCAGCTACTTGAATTACAAAACAGGCAAAGTTCTTTATACGACGAGTAATGGAGCTGCTATATTTAGCAAAGAATTTACCAATATAGCTTTCGTATATTTCCTAAAAATGATGAACACCCATATAAACATGATATGGGTGTAGTTACATGGATTTAATGTATTGGCTCTGCCCTAAAATGCCACAAGTTGTTCCCTATCATTTATTTGTTCAGTATCTGGTTATTAGCGCGATACGTTGCCAGTTTTCCAGCGTGCCGTTTTCAAATATGGTTACTTCTCCATCCTTACTTAGCACAAGTTCGATGAGCTCATTTATCGCATCTGCAAGTATGAGATGTGGTTGCATTGGCGGCTTTAAATGAAGATGGATATTATCGCCGGTAACTAGAAAAGCAGGATGAATGTAGTCCTTTTCAACAAGAAGTCTGTAGGCGCGTCCTTCTGAAGCTGCTTTCCATATTTCCGGTAGGCCGGTAACTACATTTTTGTTTCCAACTTGTTCTTCAAATTCACTCAGCAGTTCCGCTTTTTGCTTATCTGTATAAGCTCTTATTTTTTCCCACACAAATGCTGCAAATTCATGTTGAGGTGTATAAGTATAGTTGCCATCTAATTGGCCAATAATATTACTAGTATGTTTGCTTTCTCTTTGAAATGTAATAAGATCATTCTTCACCCCAGCTAGCAATAAATTTTTCCCTGAATTCAAATATTTGGCAAGTAACTTATCTATATCACGAGTAAATTGCTCATAACGCAACTTTTCTAAACGAGATTTATCTTGTTCAAAATCCTTTAAGAAGGCGTCTCCAACATAAGATGAGCCCCGTGAAGGGCGACTGTATTCATAATCATCTTCATATTTGCGAGGGAAATTACCATCCGTCACTTCTGTAATAGTGTTTTGCTTTCCTTCAAAAAGTCTGGCTTCTTTATGTGTTAGATGCAAAACCATGTACGGAAAGGAATAGTTTTCCTGGTAAATCAAGTCCCGAATTTCGAATGAATTTGAGACAATCACTTTCTCCTCAACAGGTAAAAAGAAAGGAATTATTTCTTTTACATTTTTTGAAACAAAAAAACCTATTCCCGCTGCATGAATATTGATATCAACAGATGAAAGTAAATCATCCACTGACTGTATTAACAACTCTGTTGTCAATCCATCATTTTTTTGGGCCAGGTATTCCTTTACTTTGCTATTTGCTTTTTGCAATATTAATCTGTCTTCTTTCCTTTGGGAAAATGGACTGTGAAGTGGCAAAATTATAGAGACACATACTGTATCTTTTGTGCCTTTTTGCAGTAAAATTTCATCACCTGGAAAATGTTGTACCTGCCTGCCCATATTTATATCTTTATCTATCAGCTAATTTATTTTAGACCTGTGGATATAAATATGATCTTAATCAATGGATATCCTGATTAAGCGCATTTGTGAGGTATCAGTTACTGCAAAACAATGCCTTGCCCATATTTTAACTGTATGAGAATGGCTATAATAAAATGATTTGCTTTTTGACCAGTATATAGCACACCTGATAAAACTCAGCAGTTTGAATAATTGTTGTCATTTTTCTACTTAGGCATCTTAAATATTTTCACGTAATTATTTATAAATACCTAAGTATGTATGTATTCAAATTGGTAAAACAGGAACAGTCAATTTTAAAACCAATTGATTAATTTCTTAATTCATTTATATGGCAATAGATACTGAAGAACCGCGGAGTGGCCTATTTTTCATTTGTGTATTTATCATTGCACTTATAATAGTCACCATCTTGCTTTTGAAGCATTTCGAAATATTTTAGCTTCTCTTTTATGGCGTTTGATAAGTAATATTCACTAATGCAAAAAACGTTAAACGTTATATTGGTTGATTTTTGCATTTAGTTTACCGGGCCACCAGTCCGCCGTCAATTACAAGTTCTGCGCCGGTTACATACGAAGCTTCATCAGAAGCAAGATATAGGGCTCCGTAAGCAATTTCAGCTGCATTCCCTATACGTCCCATAGGACACATGTTTTTTATTATGTCAGCTGCATTTTCTGCTGTCATTAATGCCTGTGTCATAGGAGTTAGTACTCCTCCCGGGTGAATAGAGTTTACCCGTATTCCATATTGAGCAAATTCCACAGCTTGGTCTTTAGTTAGCATTCTTAATCCACCTTTTGATGCGGTATATGCCGGACCATTGCCACCTACCAGGCCAGCAATTGAAGATATGTTGACTATAGAACCGCCGCCTGCGCTGCGCATAAAAGGGACACATGCCTGGGAACCAATGAAAGGACCAGTTAAATTTATGGCTATTATTTTATTCCAGGAAGATAAATCGGTATTGGTGGTAGTGGCTCCTGCGGGGTACACGCCTGCATTGTTAACAAGAATATCAATTTTGCCAAAAGTGGTTATTGCCTTTTGAACAACGTTTTGCCATGATTCGAAAGATGATACGTCATGAACTATGTATTCTATCGCCAGGCCTTGCTCCTGAGCTGAAGAAACCCATTCTTTAAGCTTTTCTTCCTGTATATCTGTTGCCAATACGCTGGCGCCTTCTTCGGCAAAGATTTTTGCTTCCACCTCACCCATACCACCTGCTGCGCCTGTAATTATTGCTACCTTATTTTTTAATCGCATAAATGATCTTTTTTGGCAAACTATTAGAATAATATGAACATATTCGAAATGCTATTGAGCACTGTATCTACCTCCAATGTTTTATATCTACCTCCAATGTTTTATTGACACAAAGCTATTTTCTTAAATACATCATTCGGTGATATAAAGTAGCAGCTAGTATGATTTTAATCAGCTAAACTTTTTCAGGTACTGCTTGAAACCTTTTTATTTTCCGCAACCCTATATTATTCTCCTGCGGCTTGCATATATTGTTGTCCTATAGTATTTTGTCGAACACACCATAATATATGAGAAAAATACTATCGTTGCTATTTGTATCCTTCCTTTTCAGCAATGTTGGCCATGGCCAGAATGTGAGCTTTAGTGAGCCATTCGATGAGCCTACGGACGGTTATAACAAAATAATTCAATTGTCTAATGGCAATACTTTCCATTTATTCTTTTCAGACAAGGATGGAATTGAAGTCACCGTCTACAACAAAGAGCATAAAAATATTTCGGAAAAAAGTGTAGAAAGCGATCTGTGGGAAAGCAAAATGTCAAATGCGCTCATACACGGCGTCTACGAAATAAATGGAAAGCCCACCATCTTTATCGAGCAAACTTTACATCGCACGCCCTGCTTGTTTAGAGTGATTCTGGATCCGAATACAGGAAATAAAATTGACGATCAGCAAATAGGCGAGATAGGCAAGTACAAGCTGGGTGCTGGCTATGCAGTTTTATTTGGTAAGGTGAAAACAAGCGAGTTCTATGTAGAAAAAGATCCATATTCCGACTGTTATGCCGTAGCCGCATTTGATGGCTTTGCTCATGAGACTGGGAAGCGTCTCTTGGTTGACCACTATGACGGGAATCATAAGCTTATAAATCATGCTTACTATGGCGACGACAATAATAAGTTCAAATATGTCGATTACCTGAGCATGGCCGTAATTGGTGATAAAGCAGTTGTCCTGTGCACCTATGGTTATAATGGTATGCTTGGCGAAAGCTCTGGAAAATCTGTAAGTATCTCCAAACTTAGCAAAGGTGATTCTGTTTTTCAGCACAAGCCCCTACATTTCTCCGATGATTTTAAAGATACCTATGGCATGCTCACCTACAACGCTGCCACCAATCAGATATATCTGCTTACCGTTACGCTCGATCATCGGGGTCTTGTAAAAGAATATTACAAAACAATAATTACCTACATCGATCCTGAAACGCTGTCTGTTACTGCCAATAAATTTATAAAAGCAGAAAAAACATCGGCCTACCTTATCACGCATAGCGATAATAAAAAAGGCTTTACAGGTTTAGCTCAAAATATGACGGTTAATAAAGACAATACGCTAACAGTGGCAATGGAGGAAATGGCGGTGGTGGAGCATAGAGTGGGCAGTGGCGCAAACACCACCACGTATACAGAAACGCATTTGGGAAATGTAGGTATTTGTCAGCTGGACGAAAAAGGCGAAGAAGTAGATGGTTATGCCATACAAAAATATCAGTCTGGCCAGGGCGAGCTTCATCCTCTTTATCAGTACCACAAAGCACAGGGCATGTGGCGTCCCTACATGGCGCGTTCCAGCTATCATCAAAATATGTTCATGTCTTATGATTATGTGTGTACTGATAATAACAAGTATGTGATTTTTAATGACCTCCCTGCAAACGATGACAAAGACGAAGAAAGAGGCAGGAAAAAAGTAGTTAGGGTCAGCAGGACAAATACCATATGCTACAAGGTAAAAAGAGGCGAAATGGAAAAAACCTACCTCTTTGGCGATACCAAAGATGAAGATAACAGGTTTAGCTACATCGAATCATCAAACTTCTACAAAGCCACAAATACATATGCCACATTAGTTGTAGAGCGCGACGGTCACAAAAAACAATCACGTGTTGCCTGGGTCACTTTAGATTAAATTATGGTAGCCTGAACTCTTAAGATGAAGAAGTGGCCTGCATTTTTCATTTCAGTTTTTATTACTGCAAATGTTTATGCTCAGTCAAATTTGCAAGACAGTCATATTGCATGTAGCGCATATAAAAGCCCCTTAGCTTATTTAGACACCATCTTGAAACGCCCACAGCGGTTTATTCAGTATTCTGAAACAGGTTGTGTTTATAAACTGTTGGATACACTAACCTCGCTTTCCATAAAAGGGAATCAAGGCGCCTTAGCCTCTTTGGATAAACTGTATAAAAACAGCGATGGCGATGTTTCAGAATACTTTTTAGATATTGGCGTCAAATTGTTTTATGATGGGTTTGATAACACGGTCGAATATCTTTTTAAGAACAAAGGCAGCAAAAAAGATAATACATTGGAAAGCGCAATAGTAGAAGCTTTAAGCATGCAAGTTTCAGGAACACCAAATAAAGAAAAGGAGAGAAAAAAAATACATGCCTTTATCGAAAAAAAAGAGCAGGAGTTAAATTTAACGGCTCCCTATAAAGAGTATTTAAGCAAACTTGAAAGGGAAATTAACCCCGAAATGTTTGATTGACAAACCTTCGAAATGAAAAGACTATTAATTGCTTTCATTCTAATATTGTCTGCTTTTCTTTCCTTCGCCCAAAAATCTGCAGGAAGAAAAAACGAAGACATACACCACGCGTCTGCACCATTTAAAATAATAATCTTTGATACGGATTATCTCAGGTTTTCTACCCGTCTATATATATTGACTCGGGACAGCATAAAAGTCATATTCAGGTCTCATCTTGCAGGTGTAAAAGATGAATTGCTTTTTCAGAATGAAATTAAATATGGCCAGGGCCTAAAGAGTGCATTGCTTTTGGGTATGGATGCCCTGAAAGAAATTTATTTAAACCAGTGCATTATCAGTGATTCATGGATTAAAGTCGACATATGCAAAGAAGATACAATCAAATCAATATATTTATACGATTACTATCGGCCTGAAATCGCTGCTGTAATTGAATTTGTAAATAGCATTATACCACACGATTTCAAAATAGGGTACGACAAGAAAGAATTAATGGAAGAAATGAAAAAGTGTAGAGAGGAAATGAAAAACGATAGTTCTTCTAAATAGGCCTTCATTTTTAACTTTCTTAAGCTCCCAAAACATTTTCCATCAAATTACCACATTAATTACTTACTCCTATACTTACTCTTCTCCTCCTTTTCCAGCAGCTCATTCAGCGTTAGCGCTGCGCTTATCAGCCCCAGGTGTGTAAAAGCCTGCGGGTAGTTGCCCAGTTGCTCTCCGTGTGCACCTATCTCTTCAGAATACAGCCCAAGGTGATTGGTATAGCTCAGCATTTTTTCAAACAGCTCTCTTGCTTTTTCTACATGCCCCGCCATCGCCAGGCACTCCACAAACCAGAACGAGCACATACTAAAGGTGCCTTCCTGGTCCGTCAGTCCATCTACATGCGTCAGGTTGTTATTGTAGCGGTATATCAGCACATCAGTGCGTAGTTTATCGGATATGGCATGCATGGTTTTCATCCATTTGCCTTCCACCGGCGATATAAAGTTGCGCAGCGCCATCATCAGTGAGCTGGCATCAATAGCTGTGGAGCCTTTATATTGCACAAAGGATTGTACTTCTTCGTTCCAGAAGTCATCGTATATACTATGGAAAATTTCATTGCGCACCGTTTCCCACTTCGCTCGGTCATAGGGAAACGAGCGGCTATCCGCTATTTTTATGGCTCTGTCCATTGCTACCCAGCACATTAGCCTCGAGTACAAAAATTCTTTTTTATCGTTCCTTATTTCCCATATTCCGTGGTCCGGCTCTCTCCATTTATCTGTCACTATATCCACCTGCCGTGCTATCTCCTGCCAAAAACCATAGGTAATATCTCCTCCATATGTATTGAATAGGTATATAGTGTCCAGCAGCTCACCATACACGTCCAGCTGAAACTGTATATGTGCCTGGTTGCCTATGCGCACAGGTTTTGAGCCCATGTACCCTTCCCAGTCTTCCAGAAAATATTCTTCCAGGTCTGTACGGCCATCTACTGCATACATCTGTTGTAATTGGCCTTTTACACATTGCCTCTGTATCCATTTCAAAAAGTCGGCAGCCTCGTCTATAAATCCCAGTTTCAGAAACACATACATTGTAAAGCTCGCATCACGTATCCATGTAAAGCGATAGTCCCAGTTGCGTTTGCCGCCTATAGACTCCGGTAGCCCAAAGGTGGCGGCCGCCACCACCGATCCAAACCTTAGCGAGGTCAGTAGCTTTAATGTTATGGTCGATCTGTTTACCATCTCCATCCACCTGCCTCTATATGTCGATTTTTCTACCCAGCTTTGCCAAAAGGTCATAGTTTCTCTATAGCTCTTTTCCACAAAGTCGGCAAGGGCATCTTCCCGTTGTTCCTTATGCTCCGCTGACTCCATTAGAAAGAATACGCTCTCTTTTTCCTTCAGCGAAAACGACGTATGTATATCTCCATCTTTTGTAATCAGCTTCACATTACTGAACAGGTGCAGCTTCGAGTTTAGTTCATCATTTGCTTCAAAGGTTATTCCATGTTGTGTATCTATTACTTTGTGAGATGCACGCCCATAGTCAAACCGTGGACAGCAATGCATGTTATAGTTTATCTCACCTCTTATTGTAGTTACCTTCCTTATTATCGCACAGTTGGCTTCGTGCGTATTTAGCGGCATAAAATCCATTATTTCTGCCACTCCCTGGTCAGATAGGAATCTCGTTATTAGTATTGCAGTATCAGGCAGGTATAGTTGTTTGTAAACAATATTATCCAGCACAGGCTCTATGGAAAATTTGCCGCCTTTATCGGCATCCAGTATTGCAGCAAAAATAGTGGGTGAATCAAATCGGGTGTATGACATAAAGTCTATAGATCCCTTTTTGGAAATTAGGGCCACCGTATGCAAATTTCCTATAACTCCATAATTTTCAATCGGTTCATATTTGCTTTCGTTACTCGTTGCACTATCAGCCATAAGTTTTTGCAGATTTTAGAATCGTTTAATGCTGCTATTCAAAAACTTATACAAAAAACAATGCCACAATCACCGCGCTCGACCTCCATCAGGCAACTTCACAAAGAATTAATGATATTGTGAGTCACAAACATCGTGTGTCATGTTTGGCTATTGAAGCTGTTCCCCATTTTTATCGCAATAAATTGCAAAAACAGTTCCTTCTACATATGGATAATAACGAATGTGTGTTTTTGATAAAACGGCTGTCAGAGCTTTGTTTTATCGTTTCAATTGTATAAGTTTATACACTGCTTGCAACAGTATAAGGAATAAGTTTATTAACTGGTATACTTTTTTATATAAGTTAAAGCTTGCAGTTTTTGAGGGAGAATATACGCTTATGATTGATTATCTTTTGCTTAGACAGGTAAAAGAACGTCTGAAAAAAAATGACTATTTACCCGCTGACGTTAAAGACCTTTTAGAAACAGTAGTTCGCAGTTGTGAACTGGGTTTGGATGACGAAAGAATAAAAAATACTGTTCATTTAGAGACATCTCAGCGGGTAGCCAAAATTGGCAGCTGGGAAATGGATATTCCTGACATAAATGACCTGACAAAGAACCGGCATTACTGGTCGTCAGAAACATATCGCATATTTGGTTTTCCGCCGGGGTCGCCCATACATAACGACTCATTTTATAATCGCATACCGGTAGAGGATCAGCAGCATATACAGGTAGTTTTGGAAAAAGCGCTGGCCACTAAGGGCGCCTACGATGTCACTCACCGGCTTATATTACCCGGCAATATCGAAAAAATTGTCAATGAGCGCGCCGAAATAATATATGATGAAAATACCGGGCTGCCGGTTAGAATGATCGGTACAGTGCAGGATATAACAGAAAGAGAAAGGGCGGAGAGTGATCTCAAACTGGCAAATGATCATCTCAGGACATTGTTTGAGAATATGCAGGAGGTCTTCTATTCTATAGATATGAGGACTTACCAGCTCCTTCAGATGTCTTCTGCATGTGAAAAGGTATATGGTTATACGGTAGAAGAATTTGAAAAGAACTCAAATCTTTGGCTTGATGTGATCTTGGAGGAGGATAAACACGTTATAGCCGAAAATCAAGTGCCCCTGAACCAGGGTAAGCCTATTGTAAATATTTATCGCATACACCATAGAAATGGGAGCATCCGGTGGATGGAGTCAAAGCTTACTCCTACAATGGATGAAGATGGTAAGATCATAAGGCTCGATGGTTTTACTTCCGATATTACACAACGCAAGGAAACAGAGGAAGCATTGAAAAATAGCGAACATAAATTTCGTTCGCTCATTGAAAATGCCGTAGATGCTATTCTGGTGGTAGATGAAAAATTAAGACTAACCTATGCTAGTAGCTCCATTGAGCGTATTACTGGCTATACAATTGAGGAAATAATGCGTAAGGAAGCCTTCAGCAGGATTCATGAGGAAGATAAGCTGCATTCCAGGGAGGTTTTTCAGAAAGTACTTCACAATCCGGGAAAAACTATAGAACATACTTATAGGCAAATAAGAAAGGATGGTACTATTATCTGGTGCGAAGGCTCTGCAATTAACATGCTGCACGATGATGCCATTAAAGGGATAGTCGTTAATTTCAGGGATGTCACTATTCGTAAGGAATATGAAGACGCACTTAGGCAATCTAATGAAGAGTTGAAAAAGTCAAACAACGAGCTCGATAAGTTCGTCTATAGTGTCTCCCACGATCTTCGGGCGCCTCTGTCATCCATTATTGGAATGGTTGAATTGATAGAGGCTGACGCTACTGATGAAATGCTGAAAGGTGATCTTAAGCTGATTAAGGATAGTATTAATAAGCTTGATGGTTTTATACTTGATATTCTCGATTATTCCCGCAACTCCCGTACGGAAATTAGGCCGCAAGAGATCCAATTTACACCGCTTGTAAATGACATTGTTAAGCGACTGAAGTATATGACACCCGAAAATAGGCCGGTTGATATATCAGTCACTATAGATGAACAGGCCGTTTTTTATTCAGATAATAGTCGCATCAGCATTATTTTAAACAACCTGGTGTCAAATGCTATCCGGTATAGTGATTATACCAAGCCTCAGTCATTTATTAATATAAATATTGCAACAGATGCAGAAAAAGCAATTATAAGCATAAAAGATAACGGCATTGGTATTAATAGGGAAAAGCACGAAAAGATATTTGAAATATTCTACCGTGTATCAAAAGTTTCTAAAGGCTCGGGGCTCGGTTTATATATACTAAAAGAAACCGTGGAGAAGCTTGGCGGAACAATTCAGTTGCATTCTGAATTAGCTCAGGGTTCTGAGTTTGTTATAAACCTGCCGAATTTAAACAAACTAATCAACTAAGCATGGCGTCAGATTGCAAATACCGGACAGTAATGATTATTGACGATACCTATATTGACAGGTACGTAATTGAGCGGGTAATGAAGCGGAATACTTTTGCAGAAGAAATTCTTAGCATGGAGTCTGCCATTGATGCTATCAAATACTTGTCAGATCATATTGATGAACCCGAAAAGCTCCCGCAATTAATATTTCTTGATATTAATATGCCCGAAATGAATGGTTTTGAATTTCTTGAAAACTATAAAAACCTTCCGGAGCATCTGCGCAAAAATTGCATCGTTATGATGCTTACTACTTCTCTTCATGATGAAGACCGTCAAAAAGCTAATCAAAATCCATATGTCTATATGTTCCTTAATAAACCACTTACAATCGACAAATTAAGGACCATAGACTTTGAATGAGCTCATCAAAATGTGGATATCATTATTTGGAACGCCCTTGTTAATAATACTACCTTGCATAACATTCTCCTCCTGAAAGGGCAGGGATGTTTAATACGCAATTCCATTAGCTTATTTACTAAGCGCACATGCTAATTAAAACGTTCTTTGACATACTGTAAACCCAATTCTACCATTGCTTCCTGCTACGTACTTTTACTTTATGCTTTTTCAAATGCGACATTTTGTAACCTTTTTGGGTAATTCCTGGGTAGCAATGTCACTTTTTATAAAGATATAATAACTCAGTACAGGCAATAGTTTCAGCATCCCTGTGCAAAGAAAATGCCCTAAAAAAGAAATTTAAACCAAAATGTTACATTTCGAAGAAATAGGGCAGAGGCTAGTGCTTACTTCGATATCTCCTGCTCGCCCGTTGTAGGATTAGGGCGCTTGAAATAACTGAACTTGTACCGCACACCCACGGTAAGAGGATAGGCTATAATGCGATAGTGGATATTAGTATATGGCCGTACAATAGGTGCAATTGCTTTGTAATCAAAGTCGTAATATCGGGCATCTATTTCGGCATTCACTGCCCATCTGTTGTCTATGTTATGCACATATCCAAGCTGCGCACCCACCGATAGTCCATAGCCACCATCGGGTGCACCATAAGATACATTGTCGGGAAGGTTGTGTGAATTATTTCGGGCAACGCTCAGTCCGGCTGCCACACCACCATATGCATAGTCTTTACCAATGTAATATTTTTTGTTAAGCACAGCATCTATAGAGAAAGCAAATTTGGCATATACAAAGCGTTTATCATCGCCGCCTATATTCCTTCCTTCAAAATCATACACCTCGCTCGATTTTCTCGATAGTTCCAGCATATGTATATCTACACCCATCTGCACATCATCTTTCATATTCTTCACCAGGGATATATACGACGCATAGTTCACAGTCAGCTTGTTTCCTTTGAAGTATAGATTATTTGTAGGTTTCCCGTTTATGCTTATACCGCCGCCTGCGCCCAGTTCATAGTTCTGCGCTTGAGAGACAAATGGCAGCAACAATATTAAAAGAGTAATGCTATGTTTCATATCTATATGTGTGTGCTTGTGTAGTGACAGAGATAGTGCAGCAAAAGTAATCAGCCTGTGGCAACTCTTTCGTTAATGACTTGCTATTATGCTATCTTTAATCAGGCTTTAATGCGTCTTAAATATTGCTCATTCTTATGAAAGGATTACTCCGCATTGTATGTTTACTCGTGCTTCTGAGCTACGCCAATAGGGCATCCGCACAGCATAAAGGAAGCGGGGCCGAACCTGGTGGCAGTCCTATGACTTGTTTCATTGAGGCAAAAGTAATTGGCACATCATCTGCCAGGGTAAAGCACACAGTGGCAAGCCCTTCATACAAGGTTAAAGTAAAGCTGCTTTCCGTATCACACTGCGGTTCATCGGTACCAATGGCTTTAAATCCGGGAGATATTGTAGAGATAACTGTGGCAAAAGGCGACAGATTAAGGAAAGGTGATACCTTCAAAGCTAATGCCGAAGAGCGCCTCCGGATGGGGCATCAGCCTCAACTTTTGGTGTTCAGCTACGGGTTAAATAAACGTAGATAGTTGTATATTACAAACATAAATTACATAAGTAGTGAAAAGATTCTTTACGCCGCTTTTAGCAGTTGCTTTTATCTGTGCCGGTTATGTTATCAGCACATCGCATTCATTTAGCGGCAGGCCATATTTTGGAGATGCAGATGCCATCGGAGCCGATGAGGATGCATATGCAAGAGAGAATTATGAATGGATGCAGCTTCATGATCCTGCTACAGGCCGGATACCGGGCCATATCAGGGAGCGTGAAATAGCATTTGCGGCCAATCTGCCGACGGATGCTGCCTATAGTCGCTTCAGCAAGACTACAGGCCTCAGCTGGCAGCAGCGTGGTCCATGGAATGTAGGCGGCAGAACGCGCGCGTTGGGTATGGACATTAATAATGAGAATATCCTTGTTGCAGGTTCATGTTCAGGTGGCATGTGGCGCTCTACCGATCAAGGTACTACATGGACACCTACTACACCTGCTAACGACTATAAAAGTGTTTCATGTCTTGCGCAGGATACACGCAGCGGTCATACCAACACCTGGTACTATGGCACAGGCGAGGCTTATGGTGCCTCTGCTGCAGTTACAGGTGCATATTATCTTGGCAATGGCATTTACAAATCAACCGATGACGGTATTACCTGGACTGCACTTTCGTCTACAGTCGGTGCCAGCCTTACTGCATTAGACACCTGGGGCGACCTTGTTTGGAATGTTGTAACAGACGCATCCAATGCTGCGCAGGATGTGGTATATGCAGCAGCATATGGGGGTATATACCGTAGTGCTGATGGCGGCACCACATGGACCCGTGTAGTGGGCAGTAGCACCGTTTCGTATTTTACTGATGTAGCAGTAACGAAAACAGGTGTGGTCTATGCCTCTTTAAGTAGCGATGGTGTCCAGGCAGGCCTATACCGTTCAGCAGACGGCGTTACATTTACCAATATCACACCTGCAGGCTTTGCTACAAGTTACAACCGTGTAAAGATTGGCATCAGCCCTTCCGATGAAACACAGGTTTACTTCCTGGGTAATACACCAGGTTCAGGTACACCAGATACAAATTTCCTTGGCCAGGTTGAATGGAATAGTCTTTGGCGCTATACCTATATCTCAGGCAATGGTACAGGAACAGGCGGCAACTGGCAAAACAGATCTGCCAATCTTCCGTCAACAGGTGGTCTGTTTGATAAGTTCACTTCCCAGGGCTCTTATGATTTAGTTGTAAAAGTAAAGCCCGATGATACAGCGACAGTATTTATTGGCGGTACAAATCTCTATAGGTCCACTTCCGGCTTTGCTGATAACAGCCATACTGCTTTTATAGGTGGCTATCTGCCAGGCGCTACATTGCCTGTAGTAGCGAATTATCCAAGCCATCACCCCGATCAGCATGAACTGGTGTTCTACCCGAGTAATGCAGACAAAATGCTTTCCTCAAACGATGGAGGCATTTTCAAAACGGGCGACAATACCGCATCTAGCGTAGCATGGACCCCCCTCAACAATGGTTATATCACCACCATGTTCTACACATGCACTATGGATCATGCTACTACTAATGATATAATCATAGGCGGTGCACAGGATAACGGAAGCTGGTATACCAATTCCAGCACGCTTACCAGTCCGTGGGTTACACCACGCGGTGGCGATGGCTCATTCTGTGCTATTGCAGATAATGGTGCAGCGTATTATTTCAGCATTCAGAATGGTAAAATGATGCGCGCCAAGGTCAACGCATCAGGAGCGGTAGACAGCTTCGCACGCATAGATCCTATTGGTGGCCATGGCTATCAATTCAGCAATCCCTACGTATTGGATCCAAATAATAATAACATCATGTATCTGATTGCTGGTACCGCACTCTGGCGAAACAACAACCTTGCGGGCATTCCGTATGCAGGCAATTGGGATTCTATCAGTACAAACTGGACCATGTTTCCTGATACACTCACCACAGGTGCAACCCTTACTGCTGTAGCGGTTTCAAAAACGCCTGCAAACAGGGTGTACTATGGCACATCTGCAAAACGCATATATAGGGTTGACAATGCAAATATAGGAACACCAACGGCAACGGATATTACCTCTACCTCAGTCACCGCAGCATTCCCATCCGGCGGCAATGTTAGTTGCATAGCGATTGACCCCACCAATGCAGATAACATTATGGTCGTGTTCTCAAATTATAATGTATATAGCCTGTTCTATTCATCAAATGGTGGCACTAGCTGGACTAAAGTTGGTGGCAATCTCGAATCGGGTTCTGTGGCGGCAACTAACGGCCCGTCATGCCGCTGGGCAAGCATCATACCGGTGTCTGGCGGGACTGTTTACTTGGTAGGTACCAGTGTAGGCTTGTTCGCTACTACTGCACTTTCAGGCACCAGTACAGTATGGACACAGCAAGGCGCATCCAACATTGGCGCAGCTGTTATTGATATGATAGATTACCGTGCTACTGATGGACTAGTGGCGATAGCCACACATTCCAGTGGCATCTATACTTCCCATATCACAAGCGTTAGTGACGTTAGCGTACCAACAGTCACCGCCAACGGCGATTTGAACTTAATTACATATCCTAATCCATTTACCACGTACACTAATATTGAGTTTACTTTGAAAGAATACACCCAGGCCAGTATTAAGATATATGATGCTATGGGCAGGCTTGTAAAAGTTGTGGCAGATCAACCTATGAATGCTGGAAAACAGCATTATTTGTTATCCCGTGATAATCTTTCAAATGGTATATATTACTGTACACTTAATACAAATGGAAGTGTTCAAACCCGCAGCATAATAATTAATTAGTATGAGTAAAATAGCTGTCATTGTTTTAACGCTTGTATTAATTGCATTATCTGCAATGCTATTCATCATTGGCGCTGTATTTAAGATTCAGCATTGGCCATACGGACAGCAGATTATATACATGAGTGTTGTGGGTGTCGTTTCGAGTATATTAATCTTTATATTTCAAAGGAGGAAGATTTTTCAGTAAACTTAAAATTTAATTGCTATGAAAAAAGTTGGCATTATAGGCTCTGGTAGTGTAGCGAAGGCACTGGGCAATGGTTTTATAAAATATGGCTACGAAGTAATGCTTAGCTCGCGCGATATCAGCAAGCTCAGTGATTGGAAAGAGCAGGCGGGCAGCAAGGGTAAGGTAGGCTCTTTTGCTGAAGCTGCAAAGTTTGGTACCCTCATAGTGCTTGCCGTCAAAGGCACAGGTGCTGAAGAAGCGATTGAAGAAGCAGGCCCGCAGAACTTAAATGGAAAAACGGTTATAGATACTACTAATCCTATAGCTGATGCTCCACCTGACAATGGAGTGCTGAAATTTTTCACCAGCTTGGAAGAATCTCTGATGGAGCGTCTGCAGTTTCGTTTCCCGGACATCAATTTTGTCAAAGCTTTCAATTGTGTCAATAATGGGCTAATGGTAAATCCCCGTTTTAAGGAGGGCAAGCCAAGTATGTTTATCTGTGGTAATAACGTTCAGGCTAAGGAAGACGTAAAGCATATTCTCGAACTGTTCGAATGGGAAGTAGAAGATATGGGCAAAGTAGAGGCTTCAAGGGCTATAGAAGTACTGGCGATGCTTTGGTGCATACCCGGCTTCCTGCAAAACCAATGGTCGCATGCTTTCAAGTTATTAAAACCTTAAAATCATAACCCTTCAGGGGGTAATTTAATTTCAATATTCCTTTTATACTTTGCATTTACAAAGGAATCAAACTTCGGTAATATGGAACCTATTATAACGATCAGGCACTTGAGCAAGCAATACACCGGTAAAACAGTGCTCAATGACATTAATCTCGATATATATCCCGGCCAGGTTATAGGCTATATCGGCCCGAATGGTGCAGGTAAATCAACAACTGTAAAAATACTCACAGGTGTCATACAGGATTTTCAGGGCGATATTACTGTTGCCGGTAAAGATCTGCGTAAGGACGTATTGGAAATAAAAAAGATAATAGGTTATGTGCCTGAGCTTGCAGAACTGTATGACTTGCTCACGCCGCGCGAATATCTCACCTTCGTAGGCAAACTCTATCATTTACCTGACAATGTAATTGAAGAACGCAGCAAACGTATGCTTGATTCATTTGGTATGCTTGATAGTCTTGATAAAAGAATGGACAGCTTCTCAAAAGGCATGAAGCAAAAGATACTACTTAGCTCCAGTCTTCTGCATAATCCATCTATTGTCATATTCGATGAGCCACTTTCCGGTCTTGATGTAAACGCGGTGATAATGGTAAAAGAGCTGCTGCAGGTTATGAAGCAGGAAGGTAAGACAATTGTTTATTGCTCGCATGTGATGGATGTGGTGGAAAAAGTATCAGACCGTATAGTGCTGATTGACAAGGGACAAATAGTAGCCAACGCAACTATCAATGAGCTGAAGAAAGATGATGCTGATACATTGGAACAGATTTTCGCCCGTCTCACATCCACAGGTGATCAGGGACAAAGAGCTGACGAATTTGCTTCGGCTTTTAATAATAAAACTATTTAAGACCGCATTACTATGAATAAACTCTTTTTAAGATTGGTAATGCTGCCGTCCGGTTTGTGGCAGGGCATGGGTGCAGATATTGAGCAGCTTAAAGCAGTGCTCACCGTAAAGCTTAAAATGGATGATCGTAAACCTTTAGGTTTCGGCAAACAGCGAGCACAAAAAAAGGAACGCAAGGCAGGCTCCTTTTTCAGTGTATTCATCTCGTTCGTCATGGGTTGCCTTTACATTATGCCCCTGGCGCTCTTTCAAGACAATGTATTTGCACTTTGGGCATACTATACCACGTTTGTTTTTATTCTCTCATTCATGCTCATTACAGATTTTTCAAATGTGCTGTTTGATCCCAAAGATAAGTTCACATTGCTGCATAGGCCGGTAAATGACAGCACATTATTGCTTTCTCGCATCTTGCATGTGTTTATATATTTATTGCGCATTGTTTTACCTATGTGTTTGTCGGGATGGATTTTTGTTGGCTTATCTATGGGTTGGCAATATGCTTTACTATTTCCTATACCATTGCTATTAATGGTCTTTATGGTGCTCTTTATAGTAAATGGGTTTTACTTGTTATTACTAAAGTTTGCAAGCCCCGGCCGTTTTAAAGAAATTATCAATGCATTCCAGATAGTATTTTCCATTATCATATTTGCAATGAGCTACCTGATGCCAAGGGTGTTAAATCATACAATGATTGATCATCTGGACCTTCACAGTTTTGGCTGGGTACGTTATATGCCTTCTTATTGGCTGGCTGCATGCTATTCGTGGTTTGGTGCCACTACGGTACTTGCTGGTACTAAAATGATTGGTTTGCTTGCCATAGTGGTTCCCTTAGTCTGTCTTTGGATAACAGTTAAATATTTGTCTCCGCAGTTTGCAGTGCGTATAGGTGCCGTAGATGCGTTTGAATCAGGCGAAGGAACTGCTAAAGCTAAATCTGGTAGTTCTTCACGTTTGTACTTAAAACTGGCAAAGTTGTTCAATCGTACTTCTGCTGGCCAGGCAGGTTTTGTATTGACATGGCTGCAAACGTCACGTAGCCGCACCTTTAATATGCGCGTGTATCCGACCTTTGCTTACGTGCCCATTTACTTTGTATATCTCATGACATTAAGCAAGCAGCCACTAAAGGAGGTATGGGCGACGATCGCAACAGGAAATAAATTCCTGGTTCTGCTTTATATGAGCGCATTTGTAATGGCACAGGCTATTAATTATGTGACGTCATCAGATCAATACAAAGCAGCCTGGATTTATTACGCTTCTCCTGTTGAAAAACCGGGTAAGGTAATGGATGGTGCTTTTAAGGCGGTATGGGTAAAATATTTTCTGCCTTATTTCTGCCTTATTTCGATATTTATACTGTCTGTATGGGGTCCCGGTAAAATACTGGATATAATACTTGCAATGGTAAACGTCACCCTATTTATAGCCACAATCATCCGTTTTAGTTTCCGGGCATTCCCATTTTCTTTAATGGAACAAATAAGCAATTCAGGCACCAAAATATTAAAAACATTCATCACGTTGATAATACCGACTGGGTTAGGTTTTGGGCATTATATGGCTATAGTATTTCATCTCGGGTGGCTAAAGATATTGTTCTTTATTCTGTCCTCCATACTCTTATGGCTTATATGGGACAGCTATTCAAATACCAGTTGGGAAGACCTGAAGCGTGAAGAAACATAATTGATATTATAATTATTAAGAAAGAAGATAATGATGAAAAATGCTCTTGTTGCTACTGCTTTATGCTTCGCTTTAACAGCCTGCAACAATAATAAGACCATCACCACTAATGCTATCGCGCCTGTGAAGGATACTATAGAAAAAGATGTTCATACTTTGTCGAATGCTGATAGTATAACTATTAAGCATCTTGATCTTGATATAAAAGTAAGCTTCGATAAAAAACAGATAAGTGGCTCTGCCACATGGTCTATAGATAATAAAACGCAGCAGAAAGAATTGAAGCTGGATACCTACGATCTAACCATAGATAGTGTATTTGTAGATGGACAGAGAACAGAATGCAAATTGGATAGCCCGGTTAAATATTTGGGTAGCGCATTGCATATCCCTATTCTTCCTAATACAGATCTTGTTGCCATCTACTATCGCACAGGCAAAAATGCTGAAGCCTTACAATGGCTTGACCCGCAGCAAACCTTAAGCAAAAAATATCCATTCCTTTATACACAATCTGAATCTATACATGCCCGCTCATGGATACCTTGCCCTGATGGCCCAGGTATCCGGTTCACTTATAATGCCCGGGTAGAAGTGCCCAAAGGTATGCTGGCACTGATGAGCGCGGAAAACCCGCAGCAGGTAAATGACAGCAGTGTCTACCATTTCAAAATGGAGAATCCTGTTCCTGCCTACCTTATGGCATTGGCCGTAGGCGATATTGCTTTTAGAAAAATAGATGAACGCACAGGCGTATATGCCGAGCAAAGCATGATAGACAAAGCCCGCTACGAATTTGAAGATGTAGGCAAAATGGTAAGCACAGCTGAAAAACTTTATGGCCCATATAGGTGGGGTAGATATGATGTACTTGTGCTGCCCCCCGGCTTCCCTATTGGCGGTATGGAAAACCCAAGGCTCACGTTCTGTACACCTACAGTCATAGCTGGCGACCGTTCTCTTGTAAGCCTTATTGCACATGAACTGGCACATAGCTGGAGCGGCAACCTGGTAACAAATGCCACCTGGAATGACTTCTGGCTGAACGAAGGCTTTACAGACTATTTCGAACGCCGCATAATGGAAGCTATGATGGGTAAAGATTACTCTGACATGCTTTGGGAATTGGGCTACCAGGATTTGGTTGAAGAAGTTAAAAATGCAAAAGACCCCCGCGATACATGGCTGAAATTAGACCTCAAAGGCAGGTCTTCTGAAGACGGCCTTACGGACATACCTTATGAAAAAGGAGCTGCATTTTTAAGACTGATAGAAGTAAATGTAGGCAGAGACACGTTCGATGCCTTCCTGAATAAGTACTTTAATGAACACGCATTTAAGTCTATAAATACGGAACAATTCCTGGCTTATTTACGTGCTAATCTTATAAAAGGGAATAGCACCCTTGAAAAAAATATCGACATTAATGCATGGGTATATGGTCCGGGTATCCCGGCCAATTGTCCACGCATATATCCTGAAAGGTTTAAGAAAGTAGATAGTGCACGCACTGCATTTGAAAACGGGAAAGCTGCTGTTCAACTGGCCACCCAAAACTGGAGCACTTATGAATGGCTTCAGTTCCTGCGCAACCTGCCTAAACCGCTTTCACTCGCACAAATGAAAGACCTGGATTCAGCATTCCATTTCACCCAAAGCGGCAATAGTGAAATAGCAGACCTTTGGTTTGTAATGGCTGTAGCGGCCAATTATGAGCCGGCATACCCTGCAATGGAACAATTCCTAAGCAGTGTAGGCCGCGAAAAATTCCTCGAGCCATTATATGGTGAGATGATCAATCGTGGCAAGGCGGATATGGCCAAGCGCATCTATACAAAATACAGAGGCAATTACCATCCATTAGCACAAGCTGTGCTGGATAAATTGGTCTCTTCTCCTGCAAAGAAATAAACGTACTACCAGTTTAGTAGCTGTGCTATACGTGCAGCTACTTTATCTGCGTTAGGCAGCATAGCAGCTTCAAGAGCCATATTCATAGGCACCGCAGGCAAATCCAGTGCGCCTATTGTTTGCACAGGAGCGTCTAAATACTGAAAGCAGTTTTGTGCTATACGGCCAGCCAACGCTTCGCAAAATGAATTGCGTAATTGCTCTTCCGTAAGTACTATGCACTTGCCGTGTTTCTTCACAGTAGCATATATCAGTTCTTCATCCAGGGGATAAATGGTGCGTAGATCTATTACTTCCACATTGCCCGGAAATTGCTTGGCAGCGTTCTTTGCCCAGTACACTCCCATACCATAGGTTATGATACAAATAGACTCTCCATTATCTATTGCGTCAGCAGAGGCCTCCAACGCAACGGTACCCTTACCGAACGGCAATATATAGTCGCGGTCAGGCTCTATAGTTTTTGCTTCATCTGTTCCAGGCACTTTGCTCCAGTACAGGCCCTTATGCTCCAGCATTATTACCGGGTTCGGGTCATGAAAAGCAGCTTTCATCAATCCCTTAATATCTGCAGCATTGCTCGGATAGGCGATCTTTATGCCCTTTATAGTAGCAAGTGTGCTTTCCACGCTGCCGCTGTGGTATGGACCACCGCCACCGTATGCGCCTATAGGCACACGTATAATGCAGGATACAGGGAACTTCCCACAGCTCAGGTAACATGATTTACTGATCTCTGTTACCAGCTGGTTTATTCCTGGATATATGTAGTCGGCAAATTGCACTTCTACTATAGGTTTTAATCCTACAGCACTCATACCCACAGTAGAACCTATGATATAAGCTTCCTGGATAGCAGTATTAAATACGCGGTCGTCACCAAACTTATCAGCCAGCGTCGCGGCTTCGCGGAATACGCCGCCCAGTCTGCGACCCACGTCCTGTCCGTAGAAAAGTGCCTCAGGGTAGTCCTGCAATATTTCTTCCACGGCATGCAGTGCTGCATCCACCATCACAACTTTTTCTCGACCTTCCGGAGTTCTTGTGCCGCGTTCTTCAGTTATTTTAAGTGGAGCAAATACATGCTCCGTAACAGTAGCCGGGTCTGGCTCTGCCGCAGCCACGGCATTTGAAAATTCACTTTCCACATATGCTTTTTCCTCTTCTTTTATTTTGTTGAGTATATCTTCTGTTACTCCTTTTTGTTGTAATAGCAGTTTTCTCAGTTTCGGCCCGGGATCGTCCTGTGCATGTTTGTCCAGGTCTTCCTGCGTGCGATACCATTCCTTTCTTACACCCGATGTATGGTGACCTAATAATGGAACTTTGGCATGTACTAATATTGGCCTGCGCCATTTTCTTACCCAATCTATCGTGTATTCCATGGTCTTATAAGAATCCATGAAATCACTGCCATTTACGCGAACGCGCTCCATTCCTTTAAAACCAGCTGCAAACTCGTAGGCATCCATGGTACGTGCCTCATCACTGCTTACAGATATGCCCCAGTCATTGTCCTGTACCAGGTAAATGATAGGAAGCTGATGAAGCACTGCAAATTGAAAAGCTTCACTTACTTCGCCTTCTGTCACGCTGCCATCACCCAGCGAGCAAATAACAACTGGTGGAGCAGGGTAGTCTATTAACTTATGTGTCTCTATATATTGTATGCCTTGTGCCACGCCGGTAGTGGGCACAGCCTGCATGCCGGTAGCACTGCTCTGGTGTATTATTTTAGGATAATTGTCACGACGAATGTTTGGGTGGTTGTAATACTCCCTGCCGCCTGTAAATGGATCATCCCCCTTTGCCAGCAGCTGGAGCATCAACTCGTACGGGCGGTAGCCCATACCCAGCATCAGGCTCTCGTCTCGATAGTAGGGGCTTACAAAATCATATGGTTTCAGTAAAAAGCCGGTAGCCAATTGTATGGCCTCATGCCCGCGGGACGTGCTATGCACATATTTACATATCTGGCGATTGGCATCGTAGGTTTCAGCCATGGCTCTGGCTGTCATCATTAATCGGTAGGCTTTAAGCAATAAATCTTTGGAAACCATTGTCGTATTTGTCCTTATAATAGCGCCGCAAAAGTAAGCTGTAAATGTGAAAATATATAAGATATAAGAAAGCCTTCTATGTATTTGTACAAATACTACCTTGTTAAATTTAAAACTTCAATGTAAATAGTGGATAGAACTATTATTTTTGTTTTGCTAAAAGGCATTCTATGCAATTTGATTTCAAAAAGTACAAATTAGACCTATTTATCATTCTTGGCTTTATAGTTCTTTCTTTGATTTATTGTTACCCACAGCTGCAAGGCAAGATGATATTTCAAGGTGATACAGTAAGCTGGAAAGCGGCAGCCCATGAAGCAATGGCTTATCATGATTCTACCGGCAAGAATACGCTTTGGACAAATAGCATGTTTGGTGGTATGCCTACCTATACTATTTACGTACCTGAGAATACTAATTATATATCTAACATTCAGCATGTATTGACGCTTATTGGTAAGCCAGCATATTTCATTTTTATAGCCTTACTCTGTTTTTTCATACTTATGCGCACGCTTAATGTAAACAGGTGGCTTGCGGTAGTGGGGGCTATCGCTTATGCGTTTTCTACCTATAACATGGAACTAATCATAGCCGGACATGAAACAAAGCTTTTTGCATTGGACTATTTGCCTGCGGTAATTGCCGGATTCCTGCTTATCTATAATCAAAAATGGTGGAAAGGTGTTCCTTTATTTGCTATAGCCTTTACGTTGATGTTGGGCAGTAATCACTGGCAAATAGTCTACTATACCGGAATTATATTCGTTTTTGCGGGGATAGGGAATTTAATTGCAGCAATAAAAGAACGTAAGATCAAAGGCTTTGTGATATCAACTGTGGTTGTATTACTTATAGGCGCTTTATCTCTTGGTACTACTATGGCCAGTTTCCTTACTACTAAGGAGTATACAAATGAAACCATGCGCGGTGGTAGCAGCCAGCTAACACTGAACCACGAAAAAGGAAAGACTAACGGTGGCCTTGACAAAGATTACGCTTTTACATGGAGCAATGCTATAGGCGAAACTTTTTGCATGTTGGTACCACAGCTTTATGGTGGATCGAATAGCGAAAGCGTTGGTACTAACTCTAATACTTATGAATTCCTTACCCAAAGCGGTGTTTCCGAAGATCAGGCAACGGAGTTTGCGGGGCATTTACCCTTGTATTGGGGCCCACAGCCTATAATGTCTGGTCCGGTTTATTATGGTGCCATCATATGCTTCCTCTTTGTATTGGGTATGCTGGTGATAAAAAACCATAACAAGTGGTGGATACTGGCTGTGTGTATTCTGGCAACCATTATGTCATGGGGCAAGCATTTCCCAGGGTTCAATTATTTCCTTTTTGATCACTTGCCGATGTATAACAAGTTCCGTGTTCCGGCAATGATAATGGTAATACCGGAATTGTTATTCCCAATAATTGGTTTATGGGCGGTGAATGATATTATAGCTCGCAAGTTGAATGGTGAAGAAGTATGGAAGAAGGTAAAAACTGCTGTAATAATAACCGCTGGTCTGGCAATCGTATTAGGTGTAGGCGGTAAAATGTTTTTTTCATACAGAGATGCAGATGCCGACAAGCGTATGGCACAGCAGTACGGTAAAATGTTTAATAACCAAGAGGCAGGTAACAAATTGGTGAAGGCAATTCAAGAGGATAGGGCGTCGGCGGCAACTAAGAGTGGTCTGTTAAGCGCGTTTTATATCGTATTGGCTGGTGGCCTTTTCTGGGCTTATTCAAAGAATAGGGTTAAGGCGCCTATATTAATTGGAGGCCTAGGATTACTTATTGCAATTGATCTGATGTCTGAAGATATGCGTTATCTAAATAACGACGCGTATGTAGATGCAAGCGATTATGAGGCAAAATTTCAGCCACGACCTGTAGATACGCAGATAAATGCCGATTCCGACCCATATTACAGAGTACTGGATCTAAGCGTGAACACTTATAACGACGCTATTCAATGTTACTTCCATAAATGTGTGGGCGGTTATAGCCCTGCTAAAATGGAGATGTATCAGGACCTGATTGATATGCAAATGAGCCAGCAGACAGGCAAATTTAATGCGCAGGTGCTAAATATGCTCAATACCAAATATTTTATCCTACCAGGAGGCCCTAACGGCCAGGCTGTTGCAAGACCTAACCCTGATGCATGCGGTAATGCCTGGTTTGTAGACAATGTGAAATGGGTAAATACTGCAGATGATGAAATGCTTTCTTTAAATGCCAATAGCCTGGGAGATACTGCAACTGTGCCAAATGCATTCGATCCTAAAACGACGGCAGTAATAAGAAATGATTTTAAAGCTGAGTTGGGCAATTATGTTTTTGGTAAGGACAGTGCAGCTAGCATAAAGCTCACAAAGTATGGCCTCGATGATCTTTCATTCAGCTCCAATAATAGTAAAGATGGCGTGGCTGTGTTTTCTGATATATGGTATCCACATGGCTGGGAAGCCTATGTAGATGGCAAGGAGACGCCAATAATGAGAGCTAACTATGTATTGCGCGCTATAAAGATCCCTGCTGGTCAGCATAACATTGAGTTCCATTTTAGGCCAAAGAGCTACCAGACAGGTAAGACGATAGCAATAGTAAGCAGCATACTTATTATAGGTCTTTGTCTTGGTGCATTTTATCAGCTGTATAAGAAAAATCCAGAATTAAAATAAATATGAGTGATGCTTCCTCCAACCCTGCACAAGAAACATTCCCGAGACGGAGGAAAATGAGTATTGGTTTCTACCTGACTGATCTTTTGTTTCGCAAAATATTGCGGCAAAATTCGGGGGTGAAGTGGCCAGTGCATCATACAAGTACTATTCATAATCCCGAACGAATTAAGCGGGGAGTGGGGACTGCTCCCGGAGACTCCCCTGGTGTGTATATAAACGCAAGCAATGGTGTGCGGATAGGGGATTATACCAATATTGGCCCCCATGTTGGTATCGTTTCTGCCAATCATGATTTTATAAATAACGAACGACATGTAGAGGCAGCGCCTATAGATATTGGCAGACATTGCTGGCTGGGTATGGGGGCTATTGTTTTACCGGGTATTATACTTGGTGATTTTACCATAGTTGGTGCAGGGGCTGTAGTTACAAAGAGCTTTCCAGAAGGATATTGTGTTATTGCAGGCAATCCTGCAAAACTTATTAAACACCTAAACAAGGCGGAGTGTGAGTCATTTGCAGCAAATAAAAAATAACGCGCTTGTCAGCAATTCCCTGTTCATATTCCTTACCAGGTTTTTCCCTTCCCTGGCCAATACGATTGTGCTTATTCTCTTTTCCCGCAACCTTGATAAGGAAACTTATGGATTGTACCAGAATTTCTGGATACAGCTAAATATACTTTTCCCTATTGCTTGTTTCGGTATACATGTATTGCTTGTTACTTACTCACCTGCGATAATGGTGCGCCTTATGACAAGTCTGAAAGCTAAACATTATGTTGTTTATAGCTTTTGGGTAATGCTGTTCAGCAGTGTGTTCGCTTTGCTGCAGTTCAAGGCATTGGCGCTCAATTTTATTGTTCCTTTATTCTTTTTGCTTAGCTATAGTTTGTCATTTATACTTGAGTCAACGCTTATTGTTTTTAAGAGCTTTAAAGCACTTGTTACTATCAGCTTCTTTTACTCGGTGGCCTTTACGGCTCTTCATTGGGCGTATCTGCATTATGAATTTCCGTTGCAGGCGCTGTTTGTCTTTCTGTTGTTTATTACTTCTGTCCGGTTGCTGTTGTATGCCTTTATAAGTAATAGTAATGTGAAAAAATATGAAAATGCACCGCTTCAGCAGGATGTATCTCTTAAAAATGTTCGCTCGTTATGGCTACACCTTGGCCTGTATGATGTGCTGCAGGTACTCTTCAGCTGGGCAGACAAATTCATTATGTCGCTTATCTTAATAGCATCGGTTTCGGCTGTGTATTATAATGGCGCGATGAATATTCCTTTTTTGCCGTTGCTCCTAAGTGCTGCAGGTAGTGCAATACTAATACAGCTTTCAACAACAGATAAAGAGAAAGAACCCGCGCACACACTTCGCTTGCTAAACCAATCGGGTAGAATGCTTTCGAGCATTGTATTTCCCGTGTTTCTATTTCTGCTGTTATTCCGGTATGAATTGTTTAGTGTACTGTTATCAGATCAATATCTGGCATCCGTTCCGGTATTCCTTGTGGCTATTATGTCTCTTCCTTTGCGCGCTTATACGTTTACCACTGTACTTCAAAATCATCATAGGGGCGCAATAATTAATATAGGTGCTATATTGGACATAGTAATTGCCTGCTTATTGATCTATCCGTTTTATAAATGGTTCGGGCTTCCCGGGGTGGCTATGGCTTTTGTTGTTACTACCTATTTGCAAGCCGGCTACTATTTATATCACACGGCACGTACGTTGAACGTTAAAATACCAGCATTGTTACCGTTTAGAAATTGGGTTGTCAAGCTTATTGTTCTGGCTATTGTTTTTATCATCATTCACTATTTGTTGAGCTATTTCTTTGCACCTGCCATTACCCTTATTTTAGGGGGTATGCTATCTGTAATAATTATCTTAATTTCATTATGGATAGAACTTAAAAATAACAAGGTGGTATATGGCAAAGCACTTTCATAGGGCTTCTCTGAAAAATATTGATAATACCGGCTTTGGACCGAACAGTGCAGTGGAAGGTGGGCGGCTTACCAATAAAGATGGGTCCATAAATCTGAAGAAGAAAGGACTGCCGTTCTGGGAGCGCATCAGCATTTACCATTCTCTGCTGCATATGAGTATGGGTAAGTTCTTCCTGGTGGTTTTGCTTTTTTATACCAGTATCAACCTTGTGTTTGCTACTTTATATTTTCTCATTGGCGTCAATCAGTTAGTAGGTACAGACGGTACCACTGCCTTCATGCAATTCATGGACGCCTTCTTTTTCAGCTCTCAAACGCTTACTACTGTTGGCTATGGGCATGTGGCGCCCGCAGGAATGGCAGCTAATATTGTTGCATCAACTGAATCGCTAGTTGGTATCCTTTCATTTGCATTGGTGACGGGATTGATATATGGACGTTTTGCGCGGCCTAAGGCTTTTATCGTTTTTAGTCATAATATGCTGATATCGCCATACAAAGATGGAAGGGCTTTAATGTTTCGCGTAGCAACCTATAAGAATAACCATCTTACTGATGTTGAAGCTTTGGCAACAATTGCGTTGCATGTGGATGAAAATGGTACGCCAGTAACACGGTTTTATGGCTTAAAATTTGAAATCAGCAAGATCAATTCGCTTGCGCTTAGCTGGACCATTGTGCATGCTATAAATGAAGACAGGCCTTTATTTGGCTACACATCTGAAGATATTAAGGATAGTGAGTTTGAGCTTATTGTATCCATTAAAGCCTTTGACGACCATTTTTCAAATATTGTGCAACAGCGCACCTCTTATACCAGCTCAGAATTGGTGTATGGCGCACGCTTTACTCCCATGTTCCACAAGGCATCTACAGGAACGCATACCATATTGGACCTTGATAAAATAAATGCATTTGAACGCGCAGAAGTTCCAGAACCTGAATTAAGTCTTTCCTAACAAAAGGGAACTCTGAGGCCAAAACCATAGTTTTGCAATATGATCAATACAAACTCTATATCTGCGAAAACACATGAGTTTCTTGAGAAAGAGGCGAATTATGGCGCGCATAACTATCATCCTATACCGGTAGTGCTGATACGTGGTGAGGGAGTGCATGTGTGGGATGTGGATGGCAAGAGATACTTTGATTTCCTGTCGGGCTACTCGGCTATTAACCAGGGCCATCGTCATCCTAAGATCATGGAGGCTTTTATTGAACAATCACAAAAGCTGACCTTAACCTCGCGTGCTTTTCACAGCGATCAGCTGGGTATCTATGCTGAATACGTTACCAAATACTTTGGCTACGATAAGGTGCTTCCTATGAATACTGGTGTGGAGGCCGTAGAGACCGCCTTGAAGCTAGCGAGACGCTGGGGCTACGAAGTGAAGGGCATTCATGCTAATAAAGCGAAGATCATTGTTTGTGAAAATAATTTTCATGGCAGGACTATCAACGTTATTTCATTCAGTACAGACCCTGATTCTAAAAAAGATTTTGGGCCATTTGTACCCGGTTATGAGGTGATACCTTATAATGATATACAAGCACTAAAAGTAGCGCTCCAAGATCCGAATGTTGCAGCCTTTATGACAGAACCCATACAGGGTGAGGCCGGCGTAGTAGTGCCGGATGAAGGCTACCTGGCACAATGTGCAGCCATGTGTAAAGAGGCAAATGTACTCTTCATAGCAGATGAAATCCAAACAGGGCTTAGCCGCACGGGCAAGTTGCTGGCCTGCGATTATGAAAATGTGCGCCCCGATATATTGATACTCGGTAAAGCCTTATCCGGCGGTACGATGCCTGTATCTGCTGTGCTGGCCGACGATGAGATCATGCTCACCATTCATCCCGGCGACCATGGCTCTACCTATGGTGGCAGCCCGCTGGCTTGTGCTGTAGCTATCGCTTCTCTACAGGTGCTAAAAGATGAGCATATGGCTGAAAATGCGGCCACACAGGGCGAATATTTTCGCCAGAAATTGAAAGAACTCAATCATCCTAATATTGCCATTATACGTGGCAAGGGTCTGCTGAATGCTGTGGTTATAGATCATGCGAATAAGAATACAGCATGGGACCTATGCCTGCACCTGAAAGACAATGGCCTGCTTGCAAAGCCTACACATGGTGACAAGATCCGTTTTGCTCCACCGCTTATTATTACCTGCGCGCAGATAGATGAGTGCATTGATATAATAGATCGCAGTTTGAAAAATATTGACTAATGCAGATACAGCACCAGGAGAAACACTTCACGAGCTCGGAACTGGTAACGGACATAGTTATTGGTATGTCTGACGGACTAACTGTTCCTTTCGCATTGGCGGCGGGGCTCAGCGGAGCTGTAGGCAGTACCGCTATTGTTATTACTGCAGGCTTTGCAGAAATAGTAGCAGGCTCCATAGCTATGGGGCTGGGCGGATACCTGGCTGGGCGTACGGAAGCTGATCACTATCAGTCTGAGCTGAAGCGGGAACAATACGAAGTGAATGCCGTGCCGGAGACAGAAAAACAGGAAGTGCGTGATGTGTTTGCCAATATGGGGCTGAGCCAGGATACGCAAAACATTATAGCAGAAGAAATAGCAAAGGATAAGGAGAAATGGGTGGACTTTATGATGAAGTATGAGCTGGGCCTTGATAAGCCGGACCCCAAGCGAGCTACCCGTAGTGCATTGAACATTGGCATATCCTATGTCGTAGGTGGCCTGGTACCTCTTTCTCCTTATTTCTTTGTGGCGCATCCAATAGACGGCCTGCTTTATTCTGCTATCGTTACCGTTATTTGCTTGTTTATTTTTGGCTTTTTCAAGGCGAAAGTTACCGGGCAAAATGCGTGGATAGGCGCTATAAAAGTTACCTTAATTGGTTCCATTGCAGCTGCGGCAGCTTTTTTTATAGCTCGTCTGTTCAATACATAATTTTTCAACTATAATCATAAGTCGGAAAGTCGGGTATAATTTCAGGAAAAATTTAGTGTTTTTACGATTTTTGGCTGCAATGCTTTGCAGTCGTGTGTTTCAGCGATTCAAACTAAGGTATAATTGGGTATAATTCCATTTTTTTATACCTGAATTAATAAATAACAAGCAGAGTAAGGCATATGATGCCAAGGCTAAATAGTGTTTTGGGGTTTACAGTATGTCAAAGAACATCGCAGTATAATGGCTGCAATTGCAAGATACTATTCTTAACATGCGTTTTCCAAGAAAAGATATCAACATCTTTTCTCATTCTTATTTGAAAACTAGCTGTTCAAGTTCGTTTGCTGGATAGCATATATATTCCAAATAAAGGCCGTGACCAGTGACGTTGAAGAATGCCTTTGTGCAGTCTTTTGCTTCAATTGTTTTTCTGAAGTCTTCTATGCTGCATTGGCCCCTTGCTACTCGTAGCTGGGTGGCTACGAGGCCGCGCACCATGCCACGGAGAAAACGATTGGCCTCTACTATATAGTGCAATTCTTCGCCCTGCTGCTCCCAATAAGACTCGATGATGCTGCATTTAAATGTATGCACTTGTGAGTTGCGTTTGCAAAAACTTTCGAAGTCGGCGTACTCTTTTATTATAGCTGCTGTTTGTTGCAGTAACGAGGCATCTATGCGAAAAGGGTAGAAGAGTGCCCGCTCAAAAAGAAAAGGATTTTTCTTAGCATAAATGCGATACCTGTAGCGACGGGAAGTGGCGTCGAAGCGCGCATTGAATTCATTGTTTACTGCCCTGTAAATATTTTTTACTGCAATGCCATGCGGCAGTATCGCATTCATCTTATAGGGCAGATCCATGTGAAGCTCTTCTTCCGTATCAAAGTGATAATAGTTAGCAAGAGCATGTACGCCTTCATCTGTACGACTGGCGCCGAATGATTCGATATTTGTTTTAAATAAGGTGCTAAGCGTTTTGTTTATTGCTAATTGTACAGTTGGCAATTCTCCCTGCAGTTGCGAGCCATGAAACTCTGTACCATTATACATTACTTCCAGAAAGTATCTGGCCATATCTTCCTAATGTTTGTGTTTTATGAGTCTTAGTTTTTTGTTCTTTTCAATCCAGCGACCAACCAGCCAGAAAGTAATGCCCAAAATTAGGAAGAATATGCCCTTGTTCATGGCATCCCAAAAGTATTCGAAATAGCGGGTGTAGAGATTAACCAGCAGGAAGAGAAAGCCAAAGTCGCGCGCCAGCTCATTCTTATAGCGTATGCCAGCGTAAAGAGAAATACCAGCTACTACCGCAAATAGTGCTGCGTAAGCAATAACACGTGTTTGCCGCACTTTTTCCCATTCATCCAGATGATTGAAATTGCCAAAGATCGATACACCCCACATGCCGGTAAAGAATATGATCATCCCAAAGAGGTACGTAATATTTCGTGAGTATAGCAAACGTTTGCTCTGCCTCTGCAGATAAGATAGCGAAAGAATAACAAGCCCGAAGATGCTGAAGCGTACAGGATAGTTCATGCCCCAAAATAAATTTTGCAGGCTATGCCCAGTACTAAAAGCGCCAAACCAGCCCATTAAGGCAAGTATAGCACTGATCCATAGCGACTGCGAACGGAAAGCCATGCTTAGTGCACACAGCAGTAAAAAGGCAATGAATAGAAATGCAGTATAGTCACTACTATTGCCGAAATCTTTTAAGATATATACCAATGAAGTAAGCGCAGAAAGACCACCTAAAACCATGTATATCTCAAATGTGGTAACACTCATCCTTGCGCGACGCTTTGAAATATACCAGAACCAGAAAATGGAGATGGCTGCTGTAATGCCAGCTATCATTATGTTGCTAAGCGAGAAATACGCTTTTAGCTTTTCTAAAAATTTCTCATCAATAAAGATTGCACCGAAAGCAAGCAGGGTGCAGGAAAGTGCAATAATGAAAAAGTACTGGGCTATCTGTTGGCGCTCCGTTCTTTTGGGTGTTATGCTGCTCCTCAGGTCGCTGGCCTGTTCCATACTAAGCCTGCCCTCACTTTGCCATTCGTTAATAGCTTGTTCCAGTATTTCTTTCCCGGTCTTATCAACTTCCATATAAGGGTGCAGCTTCTGTTATGTAAAATACGAAATGCTTGCTGAAACAAAAAAAGGCCCTGGAAAGGGCCCTTACATATAAAGGATAAGAGAGAAAACTTATTTATTAAAAATCAGAGAATACTTTGAAAGACAGACAGAAAACTGCGTATGGAAATAAATAACCGGAGCTGAGTGCAGCGATAATCATTTGGCGATAGCAGCAATTTTCACTTGCCTATTAAAGTGTTTTTTGCTTTGGCGTCCAAAGATTGGGAGGTAACGTGTATTTAAAAAGTTTATCAGCCTGCTTAACGATACGTTTATAAGCGGTTAACAAGTGCTTAAGAAATGTATGAAAATGTGATATGTAAGTAATAGTAAATGAAAAGCCTTCTGCAATTTTGCAGAAGGCTGGTAAAGTTTGAATAGGGGCTGTGTTAATTGTGAATGTCTATTGTAAGACCGTCATTTTTACCTTTTATAACAACTTTTTCATCCTGCAGATATTGTTCGTATTTATTAAAAATCTCTTCAGGTTGGCGTTCATCGTTTATATAAAGCTCGTTATCTTTCTTCACTACTTTAAAGCCATCTGCCCGATCTATAAGACCATCAGCTTCCATCTTTCTGATCATTCGTTCATATGAGTGATCCTTTGTTTGCCTTGCGGCAGCCATCTCACTTACATTTGCATTGGCCATACTTTCTTTTACCTCTTTTTTTGCCTTTTCCATAGCTATAGCTACTTCCTTTTTAGCTTTCTCCATTTCTTTTGTCGCTACTCCTTTTTCAATGAGTGCCTTTTTGGCTTCTTCCATACTCATTTCTACGCCCTTCTGTATTTCTTTCCAATCTACATTAGTATCAAGCTTATCAAATGACATTGTCAGTGTCTTATTTACTGCATTCCAGTCTACCTGTTTTAGTGCATGTTCTACCGTTTTTCCGATTGAGTCCATATTAATGTTACTCATGGCATTAGTTATAGCGACGTTGATTGTATTGCTTAGATCCGCATCACTATCATCTGTATTAGTTACAGTAGTCACTACAGTTTTTGTGTTAGTGTGGTCGCCATCCAGTTCCTTTTTTAATTTTTCTTTTTGCTCAACCGGTAGTTCTTCTACTGAATTATATTCTTTCTTATTTCCGTTGTTGTCAATTACTATTATTTTTTGATGCGTTATTGTTGTGCTGCTTTCCTGTTTCGTTTTATCTTTTTTGCTGTTTGTTTGTGCGAAGCCAGGGCTAAAGCAAAGCATGGTCAATACCAGTGCTCCTACGATTAAGACAGCAACAGTTAACTGACTATAATTAAGTGATTTCTTTTTCATTTCCATTATGCGTTTAATGCGGTTAAATAATTGATTTTTCTGTCCGGTAGCTGCTACAGCCATGCTGTAGGTAGCCTGCAGCCGGCTATTTTCAAGCGCTGCCAATGCTTTGGCATAAGATAGCGGGTGGCTGGTATTGGCTATCACCATGTCGTCGCAGCAATGTTCTCTTTCACGGCGAACGATGGATGATATCCACCACATAAATGGGTTGAAGAACAGGAATGTTTCGACAACGTTTTGGAAAATATTGAATAGATAGTCGTGACGTTTTATGTGTGCTAACTCATGCAGCAGTATTGTTTCCAGTTGCTCAGCACTTAAATGGCTTAAGCTGGTGAAGGGAAGCAGTATGATGGGCTTTAATGTGCCCATAACCATTGGTACGTTAACACGTTCTGAAAAAAATACCTGCACAGGCTGCGGTATGCTGAACTGCCTGCAATAGTTATTTATCCATTCGTCCCAGCTATGATCAACGGCGGTGAGGCCGCCTGAGCGCAGCTTCTTCAGCTGCAGGATATTGATGCCAAAACGTGACATCATTAATATTAGCCCCAACATATAAATAGCTGTCAGTAACGGGAAATAATACTCAAGCCGGGGAGATGCCACAGCAATATAATGTGTCCATGTGCCACCAGTGTCAGGTGCTGTGGTGCTTACCTGGTATGAATGCCCGCTACTTGCGCCCTGAACAGATTCTGTAATGTATACGGTGCTTGTCTGTAACTTCTGCCATTGCGTTATCAGCGTATTAAGAAATAACACAAACGACAGACCGAGGAATGCTGCCGACAAATAATAACGAATTTTAGAACCGGCATTGCGCAGCATGTTTAAAACGATAAATAGCGCTGCGGCCATGAGCAGGCCTTGCCAAAGAGAGTGGAGTAGTGTCCAGCCTAATACTTTTGCGATAAGCGTTATGCTATGAGCTGTGGTGTTCATACTGTTAATGGTTTATTCCTAAGGTTTTTTACTTCTTATTCTGCTGTTCCATCTTATCCAGGTATTCACGTATTTTTTCCAGTTCTGCTGCGTCTGCTTTGTGTGTGCCTAGGGCCTGCATTACCAGCTGAGATGCAGAGCCGTTAAATACATTGTCTATAAATCGTTTTACCAGCTGGCCTTGTACTTTGTCCTGAGGTATGGCTGCAGTGTATATGTGCGTCTTGCTGCTTGTATCGCGCGATACAAGGCCTTTCTCATGCATTATTTGCAGCAACTTCAGGCTGGTGGTATATCCTGCTTCTTTGTTCTGCTCCAACACCTCGTGTATTTCCCTTACGGTGCTGGGGCCTTTTGCCCACAGTATATTTAGTATTTCCAGCTCGCTTTCTGTTGGTCTTATTGGTTTGGTCATCTCTTAGTATATCGTTTGTGAGATAAAACTGTTACAAATTGTGTTAGGTTTAATAGTACGACTATCTACGAATGTTTTCGTAAGCTAATCTACGAAGTAATTCGTAAATAAAAAATAAATTTTATGCTTTAGAAATTTTTTAACAAAAGAGTGTAAAATAAAATAGCCTTCCGAAAAGGAAGGCTATTTAAAATATATAGAAAGATGGACTAAGCAGTAGCGCTTAATTTCTTAACCAGACCAGATTTGATGTTGCTTGCTTTGTTCTTGTGAATAACATTGCGTTTAGCCAGCTTGTCAATCATAGCAATAACCTTAGGGAGGTCTTGCTCAGTAGTAGCTTTATCAGTAGTAGCTAAGAGATTACGAATAGCATTACGCGTAGTTTTACCATAATAACGATTACGCTCACGACGTTTTTCACTCTGACGTATATCCTTTTTCGTTGCTTTATGATTTGCCATTTATTATTGTATTATTTCGTTTTAAGGAATGCAAAGGTAAGCTAAAATTACATTTAACAAAAATATTTTTAGAAATTAACTACATGGTTACTTCATTAAATATTTCCTTTGATTTCTGCTCCATGTAAGACTTTTTCTTAATGAAATTATCCAGCTTATCCTTTGGTATGCGCAGGCTGTAATAGTCAGTAGGGTAGGTATTGTATTCAAATAGTTCGTAGTCCGAGTTCCACTTGTTCAGCAGTTTCTGATCTACATTCAGTTCCTTAGCCATCAGCTCCATGCTAAGCGGGTGCGACAGCTTCACGATAACCATGCTTTTAAGCTCTTCAGGTGTAAATGCTGCCTTTGCTATACTACCACTATTGCCCATAGTTGCCTTGCCATTGGCATCGAAATTGAAATCGAGCGGTATGTTGCCGAGACCTATGAACTTGCTCATGTTCTCGAATATGCTGGCTGTCGCTATGAAAGCTAGTACGTGGCCCTGCGTTTCATGCGGCAGGTATTTCTTTATGTCCCAAAAATTGTGGCTACCGGTACGCTCTATTGCGCGCAACACCGGTGTAGGACCGCTATTATATGCTGCTATTACGAGTAACCAATCATTTAACTGGCCGTATAATATATTCAGGTATTTAGCTGCTGCATAGGTCGATTTGTCCCAATCTCTTCTTTCGTCGTGCTTTCTGTTTACCGTAAGCCCCATCAGCCTTGCAGTGGACTGCATTAGCTGCCATGGACCCACAGCGCCGGCATGAGATACAGCATTGTGATTGAGGGCCGATTCGATTACAGCGAGATATTTAAGTTCTTTGGGAAGATGATTTTTGGCTAGTATATTGTCCATAACGGTGAAATTGCCGCTACGTTGGTCCTGAACAATATTGAGTGTTTGATTATGCGCCCGGAGATATTTTCTCACAAACTGGTTCACATAATCATTCATATCACCAAAGTAAGATTTTTCACCTGCAAGAGGCACTGCCTTCATTGGGGGCCTTTCTTCCTTTACTACTGCGTTTCTTGCTGCCAATGGTATGGCGCAACCCGTGGAAGCTGTTTTTAAGGTATCAACCTTTACCACGCGCATACTATTATCTCTATGCTGGGCATTGGCCGAGACCGCACAAACTGCAAGGAAAAAAAATAAACAAAGAGTCTTTAATTGCACGTTCTATCGTTTTTAAAGCGGTGAAACAATGCAACCCCGATGGGAAGCTTAGTGAAAAAATATGGAGAGGGTCTATAAAACGAAATGCCTTTTTGACTTAGGCATTAGTGGTAGGCGTTTTATCTTTATCTTTAGCACCTGCCTCTATCTCATTTCTAATACCATCTTTGGCATCGTTAAATTCGCGGATACCTTTACCCAGGCCTTTAGCCAGCTCAGGCAGTTTTTTACCACCAAAAAGGATCACAACGATCAATACCAACCAGATCCATTCGCCGCCACTAGGCATAGAAAAAAGAAGCTGAGGTGAAACGCTCAATATAGACATTGTAAAAAATTTATAATGAATGACTAATACAAAAGTAAGATTAATTAGCTATAAAGTGTCATCTTATTCTCATTAATAAGCAGTTTAACAAAAGGTATTGGGGAAATAAGCTTCCCATAGTTTAGATTAATTCCCCAATAACCCATTCTACTAAATGGCAATCATTTTAATACTTGCATGGTTGTCACTAATAAATAAGCATTCATATAATGAATAAATTTTAATTTATTCATTTACAACCACTGGCACAGTTTTAAGAGGATATATAGTATCATTATTGTAACTATTAAAATAAATATATGAGTCAGAATCAGCAAAATCAGAACCAGCAAGGACAGGCAGGAAATCAACAGCAAAATCAATCTAAATCAAACGATCAATCGCAAACTGCTAATCAGCAGGAGCAAAATTCGTCTAAATCTCAGCAGCCTAATTCAGCGCAGCAAGTGAGCGGTGCTCCGGAACGCCAGGATTACAAAACACCTCATGAAAATCAGAATCCACGGAGTAATGATTCTGAAACATCTGAGACCGATCAGGAAAATCAGCAGCAAGATCAGTCAGGCTCTGCCAACAAACAACAACAAGGCCAGCAGCAAAATCAGTCAGGAAATTCAAATACTAATTCTAACAACTAGTATTTTGGTTGAAATAAAAAGGCATCAGTTTTTCACTGATGCCTTTTGTTATTAAGCGTGGCCAACTATTTATTATCCAATTTCTCTTTTAGCTGCCTGGTCATACCGTTGGTATAGGTGCGCCATTTTTCAATCACCTGGGTCATATCATCAGGCAGGTTAGAGTCAAATTGCATTTGTTCACCTGTTGCGGGGTGTATTACGCCCAGCTCCTTAGCATGCAGCGCATGTCTTGGCAACAGCTTAAAACAATTCTCTACAAACTGTTTGTACTTGGTGAATACAGTGCCTTTTACAATGCGGTCGCCACCGTAGGTCGCATCATTAAACAAGGGGTGACCTATATGTTTCATATGTACGCGTATCTGGTGCGTGCGGCCTGTTTCAAGGCGCAATTCCAGGAGTGTTACATAGTTAAAGCGCTCCAGTACCTTGTAGTGTGTAATAGCATCTTTGCCATAGTCCCCTTCAGGGAATGTGTCCATTATCTTACGAAGGCGCAAATGCCTGCCTACGTTAACATGCACTGTGCCTTCATCTTCTTCCATGTCGCCCCATACGAGGGCTATGTACCTGCGGTACACCGTATGTTTTTTAAACTGGGCAGAAAGGTTGGTCATAGCGCCTTCTGTCTTAGCTATTACCACAAGGCCTGTTGTGTCTTTATCTATACGGTGCACCAGCCCTACGCGATATAGTTCGTGTGTGTCCACATGCTCTTGTGCCAGGTGGTAGGCGAGGCCATTTACCAGGGTGCCCGTGTAGTTGCCACAGCCGGGATGCACTACCATGCCTGCGGGCTTGTTCACTATCATCATGTCCCGGTCCTCGTAGGCTATGTCCAGCGGTATGTTTTCGGGCAGCACTTCATTTAGCTCTGCCTTGCGTGTTTCAAATATTACCACCTCATCACCCGGCCTTATTTTATAATTGGCCTTCACCACACTGCCATTCACTAATATGTGCCCTTCGTCCAGCGCCTGCTGCACTTTATTGCGGGTGGCGCCTTCCAGGCGTTTCATCAGGTGCTTGTCTATACGCAGGGGAGCAAGACCCTTTTCAGCTGTAAAACGTAAGCGCTCTACCGGGGCGGCGTTACCGCCGTCCTGTTCGGGCTCATCATCTTCCCAAATGTCTTCCTGATCTATATCTTCTGCCATTTTGTATTGCCTTCTGCTTTAGAAAACTGCAAATTTACTGTTTTAGCCATTGTTCCATCTCTTTGGGATCCAATTGGTAGTAAGTGGCCTTTCGTTCCACTATACTATTGTTTATCCAGAAGATAGCAGGTACGGCCGGGCCGGCCAGCATTAGAAAGTCGTTTGTGCTGCCTATATGCATATTTGGTACGTCTACGGCGTGCGTAGCGTCAAAGAAATCTTTTTCGTGTACTGCATTCCCATCTAGTATTAGGTATATGGGCATTTCGGGGTGCTGATGGTGTATGATGTGCAGCAAATAAGCTGCTTTTCTGCAATGCGGGCAGGTAAGGCTCATGAAGGCTATTATATGCTTGCCTGTCCTTAGCTCCACTTTCGGAGGTTTGTTTTCGCTATATAAGATGCCTAAGTTTATTGGCTCATGGGCAACTTCAGGTGTGGCAATATCCTCGTTCAGGGGCGCCAATATAAATGGTAGTACCAATGCCAGCATGCCCAATACGCCTGTTATCCATTCCTGATTCTTATAAGGCTTTATTGGGTATATATATATTAATACAACCACCGCAATTAGCATCAATACATTTTTAATAATGCCTGATAGCGGTGTCACCTGCACTTTATTGCCAAAGCAACCGCAACTGCCGTTATTGCCACGTTCTACAAGCACAAATACCAGGTAGCCGATAAAGAAGAGTAAAACAGCAATGGTAAGCGGATACGTAAACGACCGAAGAAATATATGACACAACAGGAATAAGCCTATCATGAATTCAAAGCCTATGAGTAGTCGTGCTATAATGCCCGCGGTCTTCACGCTATTTACACCAAGGTCCAGGAAGGTCCAGCGGAAATCATCGAAGGCGTTGCTGTCCCATAGTTTGCTATAGGCCGAAAATAAAAATACTGCTGCAAGCGCCAGCAGTAGTATAACACCTATAATTCTCTTTATGTAAAAGGCATCGCCTTTGTTTGCCTGTATTAATTCCGCCATATCATTATGCCGCTCAAAAATAAATTATCAGGCTTTACAATTTAGGGCTTTAAGAAACTTTTATGCATTAGTACAAGGCACAACGTTGCACTGTGTGTATGCCACCATTGTCAAATGTTTTAGAGGCAGCCTGGCATTCAGTTTGTGCTTTGTCCTTGGTATCTTTAATATCGTATGATTGTACCACAGAATCTGGTAAGCCCGGTTGTCCGCTATACGAAGTGGAGCACTGACAAGTATATTTATGTATGCAAGAGCTCATGCCGATCATTACAACTAATCCCATAGCCAGTAACATAGAGGGGCGCAATTTCATGTAAGCATTTTGTTTGAACGGTTGAAGATAGTAGTAAATTTTTAAAACCGCAAACACCTGTTAAAGGAAAAATAATATCATTTTAAAAATCACTTCTCATACTGCTTCACGGCATGTTTACTTTATCTTTACTATTGTTATTCTGAAATTCATTTAGCATGTTGCTTGAAAAGCCATTGGCCGATAATCTTGAACTCATAGCCAGGCAGGTGGTGGAAGGTTTTATTATAGGCCTTCATAAAAGTCCCTTCCATGGATTCTCCGTTGAGTTTGCTGAGCACAGGCTGTATAACCAGGGCGATGCGCTGCGACATATAGACTGGCGTGTATTTGGCCGAACAGATAAACTGTTTGTTAAAAGATTTGAAGAAGAAACTAACCTCAGGTGTTGTCTGGTGCTGGATACTTCATCTTCCATGCATTTTCCAAAGGATGAAAAGAAGCTTAGTAAAATGCAGTTCGGCTGTGTGGCGGCAGCAAGCCTGCTACAGTTATTAAAGCGCCAGTTAGATGCCGCTTCCCTGGCTTTATTTGACGAGCAGATATATTATCTGTCAGACTGCCGCTCGGCCCATTCGCATTATAGGATGCTTACACATCAGCTACAGAAAACGCTGCAATACGAAGCCAGGAATAAAAAAACCAACGCCGCTCCTGCACTGCACCAAATAGCCGAGCAAATGCATAAGCGCTCTCTAATTGTTGTTTTTAGTGATATGATGGACGATTCCGAAAATATGGAGGAGCTTTTTGCAGCATTACAGCATTTGCGGTACAACAAGCATGAGGTTATTTTATTTCATATAGCAGACGGCAGCCAGGAGCTGGACTTTAATTTTGAGAACCGGCCATATGAATTTGTGGACCTGGAAACCGGAGAAAGTGTGAAGTTGCAACCACAGCACATTAAAGAACAATATATAAATCAAATTAGTAATTTTAGAAAGTTAATCGAGAACAGGTGCCATCAGTATCAGGTTGACTATGTGCCTGTTGACCTTACAATGCCTGTGGAACAAGTGTTGTATGGATTTTTGCTGAAGAGAAATAAAATGATGTAAAAACAAGATTTTTTTGCTACCTTTGCAACCCGTTTGCAGTAAGTAGTTACTGGTAAACAATTTGCATATGCAAAAAGTTCTTAGAAAGCTGTTGCAGAAGAATGGTGGAAGACCGGTACCTGTAAATGGAAGGAAGACTAAAAGGCGATGAAACACAACCGGGAATACGAAATAGCATGGCAGGGGCTAAAGACCGGCGTCCATACCTTACAATATGATATTGATGAGAAATTCATGTTGGGTAGGGAAGTGGATGAGGGTTTTAAAGATTGGCAAGTAAGGATAACACTTACCTTCGATAAAAAAGTCAATTTCTTCCTGCTGCATTTTGATATTGACGGGAATGTAACCGTGCCTTGCGACCGATGCGGAGATGACTTTAACCTGAGGCTGTGGGACGAGTTTGACCTGGTGATGAAGCTGGCAGGTGAAGATGCGGAAGAGATAGAGGACGATGATGAAGTGGTATTTATACCCCGTAGCGAAACGGTAATAGATATTTCACCATGGCTCTTTGAATTTATAATGCTGAGCGTGCCGCTGCAGCGAATTCATCCCGATAATCCTGATGGAACGCCGGGATGTAATCCTAAGGCGCTGCAATTGCTCAATAAGCTTGCAGAACCCGATGAGGCCCCAAAGAACGACCTCTGGAAGGGACTGGAAGCGCTGAAAGAAAAAAACAATAAACGTAAAACGAAATAAAATCTAAATACAATGCCTAATCCAAAAAGACGCCACTCACAACAACGCAGCGCTAAACGCCGCACTCACTACAAGGCAGTGGCAGCTACATGGAGTGTTGATCCGGTTACAGGTGAAAGCCATCTGCGCCACCGCGCACATTGGGTAGAAGGGAAATTATATTATCGCGGTAAAGTGGTAATAGATAAGGCTCCTGCAACTCCTGGTGAACAAAATCAATAATCGGAATACAATAATAAATGAAGATAGGGCTCGACATCATGGGAGGAGATTTTGCTCCCGCTGAAGCTATTAAGGGTGTTCAACTATTCTTCGAGCAAATGCCCGACCCTTCAGTCCATTTGCTGCTCATTGGCAATGCCGATGCTGCTGCGCCCTATCTTTCTTTGCTGGAAACTCACCAGCATCGCTATACGCTTGTGGATGCTCCGCAGGTTATAGAGATGAATGAGCACCCTACCAAGGCGCTTAAAGAAAAGCAGCAATCCAGTATTGCCATTGGTTTTGGTCTGCTGCAGGCAGGCAAGGCTGATGCTTTTATCAGTGCCGGTAACACCGGTGCTATGATGGTAGGTGCCATGTATTCTGTAAAAACGATAGAAGGTATCCTAAGACCTACTATCGCTTCCCCCGTTCCTCGCGTTACTGGCGATTTTAACCTCCTTCTTGATGTAGGTGCCAATGCAGATTGCAAACCAGAAAATCTGGTTCAGTTTGCACAACTTGGCTCTCTTTATTCAAAGTATGTATTCGATATAGAAACGCCGCGCATAGCGCTGCTCAATCTTGGTGAAGAAGAGGGTAAAGGCAACTTGCTTGCACAGGCTACATATCCTTTACTAAAGGAAAATGAACAAATACATTTTGTGGGTAATGTAGAAGGCCGTGATATATTCCTTAACAAAGCTGATGTATTGGTCTGCGAAGGTTTTGTAGGTAATGTGGCGCTCAAAATGGCTGAGTCCATCTATCATATATTCAAAGAACAGCGACACATAGAGGACGAGTTCCTGAATAATTTCAATTACGAAATATACGGCGGCACACCCATCCTTGGTATCAACAGCCCTGTAGTTATTGGCCATGGCATATCCCATGCCTTAGCCTTCAAAAATATGATCGAGCTTGCCGGTAAGATCATTAGCTCAAAACTTATAGATGCCTTTAAAAAGCATTTCTCTGAAGCGGTAGCTTAAAATTTCTTAGTTTATTCCTTTTGCAGTCAGGATGCGTTCCAGCAACTCATCGGGCCCCATATCATTTATACTTTTGTTGTAGTTATATTCTGTGGTCGAAGCTGTCTTCAGATTTATTAGCCATATAGTAGGAGTAAAATTATCGTCACCGTCCTCTGTTGTCAATCCAAACAGTACTATTCTTTCATTGTCCAGCCAGCCTGCATTTGCCACAAAACAGGGCGTGCCGCAAAAGAAGACGCGGTACCGTGTTCGGGTCTTTTTGTCAATAACGGCTACTTCCTGGTCTGCTTCTGTGCCACGGTGTGTTATCTTTCCATTTTTATCAATGTTCAATACCAGGTAATAGCTAAAGGCATCGATGAACTTTGTGGAGTCTGCATTGTATACCAGCAAAGGCCCGTATCTTTTATAGAAGCTTTTGTCAAGCATCACACTGCTGCTAAGAAATTCGTCATTGTATTCGCTCAGATATTCAAAACTGTCCAGCGAGAACTGGCTGTCTTTCTCTTTGTATATATTGTGCCAGTCCTTGTATAGCAGTGGCTGATTTTTTATTTTATTCAGGAGGCTATCGGCAAATTGCTCTTTTTCTTCAGCCTCACTCATTTCTTCATTTTTTGCTCTTCGCCCATTTCTGCATGCTGAAAGCAGGAATAGTATTGTTATACAATAAACACAGAATGACTTTGGGCGCAACATAGTTATCAGGCATGCATTATTCACAAGTTAATAATGTTTTTTTAGAATATATAGTGGTGCATTGCAATTAAAATAGCTCTATTTTTATAGTTATATCATGATGAACATTTATTGTATCAGCGGTCTTGGGGCAGATGAGCGCGTTTTGAAAAAACTGGCAATAGCTGGTGTGAATTTCATTTATTTGCCCTGGGTTACACCGGCCAATGCGGATACTGTAGCGTCTTATGCTGCAAAAATGGCCGCCACCATACCGGAAAAAGACCCTGTTATTTTAGGGCTGTCGTTTGGTGGTATGCTGGGCGTGGAGATAGCTAAGATAATGCCGGTGAAGAAGCTTTTTCTTATCTCCAGCGCTAAGACAAAACATGAATTAGGTGAAGATCCGGCTGTTATTAGGTTTCTTAATAAATACAAGCTTATTCCTTTTGGCATTCTTAAGCATTTTCCGAATAGATTTTTTTATGCGCGATTTGGAGCAAAAACAACTGAAGAAAAAAGAATGTTAGCGGGTATATTGCGGGATACAGATACATTCTTTTTAAAATGGGCGTTAAAAGCTATTCTTAACTGGCATAGCGACACATATACCAGCAATTATGTACAAATGCATGGCACTGCAGACAAGATAATATCGCCCAGGTATGTGAATCCTGATTTCTGGATAAAAGACGGTAGTCATATTATGATATATAACAGAGCTGACGAGATCAATAGACTCATTCAGCAACATTTGTCAGTATAGCAAAGTCATTATCAAGCCGTTGTTTAACCTTGTTTAGGTTTTTGGGTTTTGTATTTCTACAGCTTATATATAGATTGTTAAAAGAGCATATCTGCTTTATAATAATTGCTTTATCAACTTTTTTTTCGTTAAATTTGTGGTGATTACAAACTGGGTTATCGCCTTTGTTCTCAGGGGAGGAAAGTCCGGACAGCTTAGAGCAGCGCACCACCTAACGGATGGAGTTTCAATAAAATGAAACATAGATAGTGCCACAGAAAATAACCGCCTTGCAAAAGGTAAGGGTGAAAATGTAGGGTAAGAGCCTACACTGAATATTGGTAACAATGAACAGGGGTAAACCTTGCGCGCTGAAATGTCAAATAGGCGAACGTTTGAGAATTGCTCGTTCGATGTTCGCGGGTTGGCAGATAGAGGTGCTACGTGAGTGGCATCCCAGATAAATGATAACGGCTTCGGGATCATACGAGGCTACAGAATCCGGCTTATAGGTTTGTAGTTGTTTTGGTTAAATGATGTGAGCGCCGGTATTGCCCGGTGCTCTCCTTTTTTATGCATTTTTCATCTTTTGATTCTCGCTAAAGTTTTTCAAGGATTAAACCTGGCATGACAATTTTATTCTAATCCGAAAAGAACCAAATCATTATTTTATGAAAAGTATCAGGAGAACGTTTTTTGCATTAACAATTGCTATGGCATGCATGTCATACCAAAGCAATGCACAGCTTATTGTAAACATAAGACCGGCCAGACCTGTGTACACCCGTCCTGCACCACCAAGTCCAAGGCATGTATGGGTAGATGAAGAATGGAGGGAACGCCACGGTCATTATGAGTTTGCAGGTGGTCACTGGGTGTTGGCACCACGTGCGGGGGCCATGTGGGTTCCTGGTCATTGGGTACAGAGGCCACGTGGCTGGGTTTGGAGACCGGGTCACTGGCGTTACAGATAATAATTAAAACTCTCGCAAAACGGGAGTTTTTATTTTTACATTCAGTTGTCTATCGCACCATTTCCCATAGCACCACGCCAGCACTTACTGATATATTGAGGCTGTGTTTCGATCCCCATTGCGGAATTTCTATACAACCATCTGCTATGTTCAATACTTCTTCGCTTACGCCATTTACCTCATTGCCAAATACCAATGCCACAGGTTCTTTATGCCATTTCAGTTCATTCAGACCTATGCTGTTATGTACCTGTTCCACAGCGTATATTTTATAACCATTTTTTCTGGCGGTCCTTACTGCGTCAATAGTATTTGCAAAATGTAGCCAGTTAACTGTCCCGGTGGCGCCAAGCGCAGTTTTGTTTATATCTCTATGAGGGGGCGTGGGGGTATAGCCGCACAGATAAAGCATTTCTATATTAAAAGCATCACAAGTGCGGAATACAGACCCTACATTATGCATGCTACGCACATCATCCAGTATCACTATTATCGGTTGTTTTGGGGAGCTTTGCATTTCCTCTGTGCTTTTCCGTTCCAGCTCACCCATTGTTTTCTTCAGGTACATATGCCGGCAAAGATACTTTGCAGCTACATTGTATTGTGAAACAATGCAGGTAATATTTTTTCATTTATAGTTTATTCATCCTTAAATTTGCAGAAATAGATAACCCATGAATTTCGATTGGGAAAACAAGCCAGGTACCCTTTGGCAAACCCAGGAAGACGAGGATATAGATATTCTGACAGAAGAAATACACAGCCTTATCGTTTGGAATGATGAGGTAAATACGTTCGATTGGGTAATAGAATCATTAATAGATGTATGTGAACATTCACCCGAACAGGCAGAGCAGAGTGCGCTTATCATTCACCACAAGGGCAAATACGGCGTGAAGAGAGGAAGTTTCGATTTCCTGCGTCCGAGATGCGAAGCCCTTATCGATCGTGGCATCCAGGCTACTATCGATTGTTAATAGCCACTAAAATAAAGTGTAATTTACCAGTCTTCCTTTTCTGAAGAAGAGGTGTAGCGTGTTATAATGGAAAGTATAGTGTAGCTGTTGATTCACTGGTTTTATCATCATGTCCTTTGGCATGCCCCAGGTTTTTATCACCTGTTCTATGCTGGTTTCACCCATTTTCAGACACCTTGCTTTTGCGTTGTCCCACTCAGGTTGCCTGCCTGGTTCAGTGGTATACACCATTTTTTCTATTTTGTCTTCCCTGTTATTCCAATATATAGTAAGATTTACTTTGTCTGAATTATAAAGCCAAATGTCCTTTTTGCCGCCTTCATCTATTTGGGTGGGTTTCCCTAACAGGTTACTCACATCGTTCTGCCGCGAATTAAACTGCTTATGCTCAATGAAATTCAGTAACCTGGCCGATAGGTTTTCAGGTTCAGCACAATAAGCACCGAAGGCAGTGCTCACCAACAACACTATAAAACAAAGTACTTTCATAATCCCACCGTTTATTCAATTCTTCAATATACGAATAAGTTTTGTTTATTAGCTCAAAAATCTGTGCCATAAAACGGTAAAAAGTAATATTATGATCTGTTCAATTGTTATTGTTTAAATTTCCCCGTCAAATTCCCCCTTGTATTATCGGGCATATATTTCCATAACAGCATTTTACAACCTATTTTTGACCCCCAAATCAACATCTTTTCTATGCGGTATTTATATCTGTTGCTTTTTGTCTTCAGTGCCCAACTGGCAATAGCCCAGGATGCTAAAAAGCAGATCAGCCTGGAAGATATCTGGCAAAAAGGTACTTTCCGGGTTAAAAATGTGCCGGGATTTAATGCCATGAAAGATGGAAAACATTATACTCAGCTTGACCAGGACGGGAAGCATCAATATATCCGTATTTACGATCTCGCAAGTGGTGAACAGGGAAAAACATTGTTTGATAACGCAATACAGAAACTGGGTGCTAAGGAAATAAATGTGGAGGATTACACCTTTAGTGCGGATGAGCAAAAGATGCTGTTGTTTACCGAAAGTCAGCATATATACCGTCGTTCCGTATTGTACCGTGTTTATGTGTATGATATAAAAGCCGGCACAATTCAGTTGCTTGATTATGATAAAGTGCTGCATGCAACCTTCTCACCGGATGGCTCAAAGATCGCCTTTGTAAAAAATAATAACCTCTACTTTAGGGACCTTTCCGGCGACCAGGTAATACCGGTGACTACAGATGGTGAAAAGAATAAAATAATTAACGGCAATTGTGACTGGGTGTACGAAGAAGAATTTGAATTTACCCGTGCATATGATTGGGCGCCTGATAGCAAGCATATTGCCTATTACCGCTTTGATGAAAGCCTGGTGCCTGAGTATACCATAGCAATGTATAATGGTTTGTATCCTGAACAGTACACCTACAAATATCCCAAAGCGGGGGAGCGCAATTCCATAGTGCAAATAAACATCTATGATGTTGCAAATAAAACTACAGTAAATGCGAACATAGGTACCGAAACAGACCAATATATACCACGCATAAAATGGACGGTAAATCCTAATGAGCTGTGCATTTATCGCATGAACCGCCATCAGAATAAATTAGAATATTTATTTGCAGGTGCAAAAACTGGCAAGTCTCATGTGGTCTACACCGAAAAGAACAAATACTATATAGAAATTGATGACAACATGCAATTCTTACCTGATGGCCATTCCTTCATTTTTGAAAGTGAGCAGGATGGTTATAGTCATCTCTATCGTTACGATTGGGAAAATGAAAGGTTGACCAAGCTAACGAAAGGTGATTATGATATAGAAGCGCTGATAGGTGTGGATAAAGAAAGGCAGCTTGTTTATTATACGGCAGCTGAAAATTCTCCCCTGCAAAGAAATCTATACTCCGTTGACTGGGATGGCAAAAATAAAAAAACACTTACTGAGGAGAAAGGTACACATAGCATAACTCCATGTGCAGGTTATAATTATTTTCTCGATAAATACTCCAGGCTAAATAAAGTACCTGTTTACTACCTGCGTAGTGCTGACGGTGATATAGTACGCACGCTTGAAGACAATAAGGCATTAAAAAGCAGACTGGAGGAATATGATCTTGGCAGGCTTCGCTTCATTAGAATAAAAGGCGTGAACGAAGATCTGAATGCATGGATGATAACACCCCCCAATTTTGATAGCACTAGGAAGTATCCTGTGCTCATGTTCCAATACAGCGGCCCTGCTTCACAGCAGGTAGCAGATCGTTTTCCTATAGGTGACTTCTTCTGGCACCAAATGCTGGCGGAGAAAGGCTATATAGTTGTATGTGCTGATGGTACAGGCACCGGCTTCCGTGGTGAGGCCTTCAGAAAGAAAACATACCTGCAGCTGGGCAAATACGAGAGCGACGATCAGATAGCTGTTGCAAAGCACCTGGGCGATATGCCATTTGTAGATAAAAATCGCATTGGTATCTGGGGTTGGAGCTTTGGTGGTTTTATGAGCAGTACTTGTATATTTAAGGGGGCTGATGTTTTTAAGATGGCTATATCAGTAGCCCCGGTTACTAACTGGCGTTACTATGATAACATTTATACAGAACGCTACATGCGCCGCCCGCAGGAAAACGAGAAAGGCTATGATGAGAATGCGCCTGAAAAAATGGCCGGCATGCTGAAGGGTAAATTTTTACTTATACATGCTACCGCCGACGACAATGTGCATTTTCAAAATTCTATAATGCTGGTTGATAATCTTATAAAGGCAAACAAAGATTATGACAGCGAATATTACCCTAACAAGAATCACGGTATATCCGGAGGCAACACACGTTTACACTTATACAGGCGTATGACGGAATTTATACTGAATAACCTGTAAATTTAACGATGACAAGATTTGGAAAGATGGTATATAACCTGGCTTTTGTTCAGGCTATAATCAGTACCTCAAAGAAAATTGTGCTCCCCGGTTTCCAGGGCTTGTCTTTGTATGTGGTCAGTAAGTTTTTTGTCAAAGAAATAAATAATACCAAACTTACTGAGCGTGCTGCTGCGGTCACTTACAACTTCCTGATGGCCATTGCGCCCACCATGCTGTTCCTGTTTTCTCTTATACCATATTTCCCCTTGCAGGGCGTGCAGCAAACCATATTGATAACCCTGAAAATGGTAACACCAAATGCGCATATATATCAAACCGCCAGCAAAATCGTAATAGACTTTATGACGGTGCAGCGTAAGGATGTGCTGTCATTTGGTATCCTGCTCACGCTCTTTTTCTCGTCCAATGGCATCATGGGCCTCATGCGCAGCTTTGACAGGAGCCAGGCGCTGTACAAGAAAAGAACTGGCCTTTCCCGGCGTTGGACGGCTATCAAGCTCACTTTCGTCATGATTGGTTTAAGCCTTATATCTCTTGCTTTATTTATCATTCAGATAAAAGAACTGAACGGCTTAATACTAAGGATCTTTCATAATATAGTGGCTGTTAAGCTCATTAGTTTTCTTATTCTCATCCTCATTATATTTTGCGCCATATCTATTATTTACAGGTATGGCGCTTCGCTTACGCATCAGTTTCGCTTTGTTACCACAGGTTCAGTATTTGCTACTATTTTAAGCGTCATTGCTACCGGCGTTTTTTTCTATCTTGTCAACCATATCATAAACTACAATAAAGTTTACGGCTCCATAGGTACTATTATAGCATTTATGGTTTGGGTTTGGCTTAATACACTCGTAATTTTGATAGGTTACGAATTGAATATAAGTATCCGGTTGGGACAAATATCGCGCACAAAAGATGTGGTTAAAAAACATGACACGCAAGCTTAGCCTGGTAATTATATGTATTGGTGCGTTGTCATATACAGCGTGCAGGAATGAAAATCGCTTGCCCGATAGGGTAACTTTTACTGAGCATGTAGCGCCTATCTTGTATCAAAACTGCACTATTTGCCACCGGCCGGGTGGGGCCGCGCACTTCTCATTGGTCACCTATGCAGAGGTTAAGAGTTATGCAACTGCTATCTCCTATGTAGTAGGACAGCATATTATGCCGCCCTGGCCAGCTGATCCGCATTATACCGAGTTCGTCGGTCAGCGGATAATGAGTGAGCGCGATATAAAAATATTGGAGAAATGGGCACAGGATGGGGCAGAGGAAGGCCCCAGCGACAAGCTTCCTAAGCTACCTGATTATCCTGTTGGCTCTACAATAGGCACGCCTGATATGCGCATTCCTGTTCAACCATTTTTCCTCAAAGCCAATAGCGGTGATCGCTTTCTTTTGGTAAAGGTTCCGTTTGAATTACCGCGAGATACCTTCGCAAGCCTCATAGAGTTCGCCCCCGGCAATAGAAATGTTGTACACCATGTAAATGGTGATATGATAAAATATGAATTCGATAAAAAGAAAGATGTTTTTGCTGGTGCTCGCATAGTGGATATGGTGGAAGATACTACCATCATACATGCTTTTGAAAAGCTTGGTCTGCCCAATGATGATGGTTCCTACCCCGTGTTGCAGAAATCAGTCGTTAATTACCTGCCCGGCGCATTTGGACAGCAGTACCCACCGGGCATTGGTGGCTATTATTTGCCACGTAAGGGCGCATTTCTGCTCAATGATCTGCACTATGGCTTTACTTCTAAAGAGGATATATGGGACAGCTCTTACATAAACATCTTTTTTTCCAAAACGCCGCCGTCCCGCCCATTGCAGGAGTTTCAGCTGGGCACCCTTGGTGTTTCACCCGTTGAGCCGGACCTGATAATAATGCCCAATACTGTAAAGCATGTAAGCAGTCACTTTAAAGTGCCAATTGACATTTCCATACTCACTGTTAACCCTCACATGCATCTCATAGGCACTAGCTTTAAAGCCTATGCACTAAATCCTGATGGAGATACGATCCGCCTTATTTCCATTCCACACTGGGACTTTAATTGGCAATACTTCTACACCTTTAAGAAGATGGTAAAAATACCCAAGGGCAGCACCATCGTGGCGGAAGGCGTATACGACAACACATCTAACAATCCTAATAATCCTTCAAACCCACCACAGCTGGTGCGCGACAGGAATGGCAGTATGAAAGCAACAGACGAAATGTTCCAGTTCATAATTTCATACCTGCCATACCAACCCGGCGATGAAAATATCAGTCTTGATAAGAAGTGATTTATTTGCAAATAATTAAGAACAGCAACGTTTTATAAATACTTATCTTTAAAAAAAATAGTATGAAGAAATTAACGCTCAGCATATTCACACTACTTATTTGTAGCTCAATGGTCTTTGCCCAGTCTCAAAGCAAGCAGCCCCATGGTAAACAAACAGCCAATGCAAAAAAATCTCCCAAGCAAGTTCCAGCCGAGGATTATGGAAACCATCATGTGGAAGATTTGGGGGTAGGGACTACCATGCCTGCTTCGCATATGAGAATGCGCGTGGCCGGCAAAAATGAAATGCTTTCCTTGAGCGATGTTGCAACTTCAAAAGGCCTTATCGTTATGTTTTCCTGTAATACATGCCCTTATGTGATAAAGGCGCAGGCACATACTAAAGAAATAATGAAATATGCCAAAGAAAAAGGCGTAGGGATGATAATATTGAACTCTAACGAGGCACAGCGGGGTGACGAAGATTCACCGGTGGCTATGGAAGATTATTACCATCGTCAGCAGTACACCGTTCCTTATGTTTTGGATCAGGGCTCCATGTTGGCTGATATCTTTGGTGCGACGCATACACCTGAGGTGTTTTTGTTTGACGGAAACAATAAGCTGGTATATAAAGGCGCTCTCGAAGATGATCCTTCCGACCCGGCAAACTCAAAACACTTCTACATCAAAGAAGCTGTGGACAACATGCTAGCTAATGCACCCATCACACCCAAGGTTACAAGATCTATTGGCTGTAGTATAAAAAGAGCCAAAATGTAAGGTTTTCATAAAGTTTGGATCATATAAATAGCCGGTATAATAGTTGCCGGCTATTTACTTGTACAATACTCGTAGTATATTTATGCCCTCAAATGCAATGGTATCTGCAAGGCTTTCCGGTATTGCTGCTATTTTAATATGACAACGCACAAACAGGTTTTTCTGGCAAAGTCCCCCACACGCTGGCAACGGTTTAAGTGGTCTATGAGGATTTTGTTTTTCTTATTCTTTCTCATTATCGTTGTTATTGGTTTAGCCCTTTGGCGTCTTTATACTCCGGGCCTTCCACAGCTTAAAGCTGAGAATGAACAATATAAAGCCATCCTCGATCCCGACAAACACGCACTACTGCAGGAAACCCGCATAAACAAAGAATTTCAGGGCTTCAGAAAATATATCAACGAGAATCTGAAGCACGGAGGCAAGCCCGCAGGTATCAATAAAAAGGGAAAGATTAGTTATGTAAGTAAGGCGGATAGTCTGCACAGGACCTTTGCTGCGCCCGTACGCTCTGCCTTTTATGTAGCTTGGGACCTTCAGTCTTATTTCTCGCTAAAGAACAATATCAATAAGCTGAACATGATTTTGCCGGAGGAGTTCTTTATAGACTCCAAGGCAGATACTGTGTATATGAATATTGATGCTCGTGGCCAGAAGCTTATTAAAGCATCTGGCGTGCGCACCATACCCGTGCTTTCCAACTACGACAAGGACAATTTCCACGGAGAATCAGTTAGCCGCATCCTCCATGATCCTGCTAAAAGGGAACGGCTCATTAATGACGTTTTGAGAATGGTCCAGTCAAACCATTTTGCGGGTATTAATGTCGACTTTGAAGAATTGCAGGAAGAGCGCAATGAGTATTTTATCTCCTTTATGAAAGAGCTATACACGCGCTTTCATAATTATGGTTTGCTGGTTACGCAGGATGTTTCTCCTTTCAATGAGGACTATAATCTTAAAGAGCTCTCCAAATACAACGACTATATTTTCCTGATGGCCTATGACCAGTACAGCGCTGAAGGAGAGCCCGGTCCTGTATCTGCACAGAAATGGATAGAGGCTGCGGTAGATAATGCTGTAAAGGAAATACCCCAGGAAAAACTGGTATTGGCATTGGCGGCCTATGGTTACGACTGGCCTAAAGGTGGCAAGGCAGTTGACAGAAGTTATGAGGAAGCCCTGAGTATCGCTTCAGACAAAGACGCCTTAGTTGATTTTGACAACGATACCTACAACCTTACTTATAACTACTATGATGAGGACAGTGTGGCGCATAGAGTTTATTTTACCGACGCCGCTACTAACTTCAATACACTTCGCTTCGCTGCTGAATATGGTCTTGCAGGAGTGGCTCTTTGGCGCCTTGGTTCAGAAGACAGCCGCCTCTGGACTTTTTATAACAAGGACTTCAGCAAAACCGCGCTCGATACTTTCGACTTTAATAAAATGCACTATGTTCAGGCAACTAATGATGTTGACTACATAGGCGAGGGCGAAATACTGGACGTACTCAGCGTGCCTAAAGATGGCATCATAAAAACCGAGCTTGACTCAACTGAAATGCTTATCAGTGAGGAGAACTATATAAGCATGCCCTCCGGCTTTGTTGTAAAAAAATACGGGGAAAAGCCGAAGAAGATGGTGCTTTCTTTTGACGATGGCCCCGATCCTAAATACACACCTGAAATATTAAAGATATTAGCACAGGAGCACGTTCCTGCTGTTTTCTTCATGATAGGTATCAATGCAGAGAACAATATTCCGCTCGTTAAGCGCATTTACAATGCTGGCTACGAAATAGGCAGCCATACATTCACACACCCTAACATGGCGGAAGTAAGTAAGCGCAGGGCCATCCTCGAGCTTAGCTCCACACGTCTGTTGCTTGAATGTATCACGGGCCATTCTACAGTCCTCTTCCGTGCGCCTTTCAATGCAGACTCAGAACCGGAAACCCTGCAGGAATTGATACCCGTTGCCTTATCCAAGCAGTATAATTACCTCACTGTTGGCGAATCTATTGATCCTGAAGATTGGGAACCCGGTGTAACAGCCGATACCATTTTCCAGCGTGTAGTAAACCAGCAGGATAAAGGCAGTATCATATTACTGCACGATGCAGGTGGCGACCGCGCAGCGACTGTGAAGGCCCTGCCGCGTATTATAAAATACTTTAAGGACAAGGGCTATACATTTACTACCGTTGCCGATCTGGTAAACGAAAAGAAAGAAAACCTGATGCCGCCAGTGCCAAGAACAAGCGACTACTACCTGGTACAGCTCAACTATTATGCTGCCGAACTTGGCTTCTGGGGCGGACAAATATTATTCTGGCTCTTTGTCGTGTGCATTGTATTATCAGTGGGCCGCATTTTACTCATGCTTTACTTTGCCTCAAAAGAATTTGTGAAGGAAAAGAAAGAAAAAGCCCCCGTGCTTGCAGGTAACCCTTTAGTCAGTTTCATTGTGCCTGCTTACAATGAAGAAGTAAATGCGGTTAAATCTATTCGTAATCTCCTACGTAGCGACTATCCCAATTTCAATATCATTTTCGTGGATGATGGCAGTAAGGATAGTACTTATGCAATAGTTTCAGAAGCATTTAAAGATAACGACCGTGTAAAGGTATATACCAAACCTAACGGAGGTAAAGCTTCAGCGCTCAATTTTGGTATCGAGCATACTGAAGCTGAATATCTGCTCTGCATTGATGCAGATACAAACCTGCTGCCTGATGCAGTTAGTTTACTTGTAAGGCATTTCGCTAATGAAGATATTGGTGCCGTGGCCGGTAATGTAAAGGTGGGCAACGAGGTGAATATGCTCACTAAGTGGCAGAGTATAGAATACATCACCAGCCAAAATTTTGATCGTAAAGCCTTCTCTTATATCAACGCCATTACCGTGGTGCCGGGTGCAATAGGCGCCTTCCGCAAACAGGCTATTATAGATGCCGGAGGCTTCACCAGCGACACATTTGCAGAAGACTGCGATCTTACTATTCGCATCCTTCGCGCGGGCTATATTATTAAGAATGAGAACAAAGCTATAGCGCTTACCGAAGCACCTGAAACATTAAGAATGTTCCTGAAGCAGCGTTTCCGCTGGAGCTTTGGTGTCATGCAGTCATTCTGGAAGAACAGGGATGCCCTTTTTAATTCAGAATATAAAAGCCTGGGCTGGGTGGCATTGCCCAACATACTTATTTTCCAGATACTCATTCCACTGGTAGCGCCTCTGGCTGATTTCTTTATGATCGTAGGCTTGTTCACCGGCAATGCTTTTGAGATATTTAAGTACTACGGCCTTTTCATGATGGTCGATGTTATTGTGGCACTGGTAGCATTCCTTTTCGAAAAAGAAAATACAGTAAAGCTGTTATGGATCATTCCGCAGCGCCTTGTGTATAGGTGGCTCATGCTTTACGTGCTTTTCAGGTCCATACGTCGTGCTATAAAGGGCGAGTTGCAGAGCTGGGGTGTCATAAAGCGTACGGGCAATGTGCAGGAAAATCCAAGACTTAGCTAATATTTGATGTTTGTGTAAATGAGTACCACCGAAAATTCAATCCTCGGACTTAAGCTGCCAACAGATCCGCGCTGGGTCGATCTGGCTTCTATTTCTCTCGAAGAGATACTCACAGATCATGCCTTTTGTGAGCAGAAGGCTGCCACGCAGTGCATTTCACTCATTCAACTTTATCCTGATAAAATAGAATTGGTAAATGCGCTTAGTCCTATTGTTACTGAGGAGTGGGGCCATTTCCGCATGGTTTGGGCCGAAATGCAAAAGCGTGGTTATACCTTGGGGCGTCAGCGCAAGGATGAATATGTAAACCTGTTGCTGCAGCAGGAACCCAAAGGCTCGGGATCGGAAGACAAACTGCTAAATAAACTAATGATTTGCGCCCTTATTGAAGCACGAAGCTGCGAACGTTTTAGACTTTTGTCAGAAAATCTGGAAGACGAACTGTTGAAAAAGTTTTATTACAAATTTATGGTTTCCGAGGCAGGCCATTATCGTCTTTTTATCGATCTGGCCGAAACTTATTTTTCGGCTGAAAAGGTGCGCGAATGCTGGCAACAATGGTTAAAGAATGAGGAAAACATACTGGCACAACTTAGCCCTCGCGGCGATAGAATGCACTAAATCTTAAAACCTCCGTTTTACAAATTCCATCATTTTTGTAAAACTTATCCACATTATTTGTCAATATAATTGACATTTTCCCTATCTTTAGGCTGCAATGCAAGTCAAAGAAGAAAAGAAAGAGCCTCGTAATGCGCGCTACAACAGCAATTCGGTAGCTTTGCGCCCTGGTTCTCTTGTCATGTATATTGACATGAATAGCTACTTTGCCAGTTGCGAGCAGCAATTTAGGCCGGAGCTTCGCGATAAACCAATTGGCGTTACCACTTACGACGGTGCTAATGCTTCTGTCATTGCTCCTTCCATCGAGGCTAAGAGATTTGGTGTAAAAACGGGCATGCGCCTTAGTGAATGCCGTGCGCTTTGCCCGCATATCATTCCGGTCACTACGCGCCCTTATCTCTACCGTATTGTTCATGTGGAGATTATGAGGATACTGCAAGGCTATTGTTCAGATGTGTTGGCAAAAAGTATAGATGAGGCTGTTATAAACCTTAGTTCTTACCGTCTTGTCTACAAAGATCCCATAGCCCTTGCTCAAAAGATCAAAGAAGATATTTACAAAAAATACGACTATATAAAATGTTCTATCGGTATAGCCCCTAATTCCTTTCTGGCCAAGCTTGGTACCGAACTTCAAAAACCCAATGGCTTGGTTCAGATAACACCTGAAAACATAGACACCCACCTCGCTACTTTAAAGCTTACTGATCTGCCGGGCATAGCAGGTCGCAGTGAGCGCAGGCTGAAGATGATCGGCATTAATGATCCGATTCAGATGCGCCAATCATCCCAGGCGCTGCTTCGAAAAGCCTTCGGAGGTATTGTTGGCTACTACTGGCACAGCAGGCTCAATTTTAGCGAGGTGGATCTATACTCCCATTCACAAACGCGCACTATGAGCACTATGCGCACGGTCTCCCGTGCACAGGCAGAGTCAAAGCAAACGCTGGAATCTCTGTTGGTTTCCCTTTGCACCCGTCTTGAGCAGCGTATGATGAAGCAGGAAGTTTTTTGTAAAGAACTTAGCTTTTTCATCAAATATCGCAGCAAAACAGGCTGGGACACTCATATCCGTCTTGCACAGCCGGTGCAGGACGCCTGGGAGCTGCGTCGCTATATATTGGACCGAATTCATGAGTTCGAGCATACGCATAATGTCACTGCTATGTTCAGCAACCAGGTACAAAGCATGGGCGTAGCTATTCAGAATTTTATTAGTGATACAGCGCTGCAGTACAGCTTGTTTGACAACCGCATTCAACATGACGTAGTACGCAAAGCCATGTACAAGATTAAAGATAAGTACGGGAAAAACATGGTACGCAAAGGGGCTGAAATGTTCAACCCTACAGTTATGAAAGACGCCATTGGTTTCGGCTCAGTAAAAGATCTGATGCTGGATGGCGATGAGGTTAGAAATCAATATTTATTGGAAGAAGATTAAAGGATAAAGAGATGATAAATCAAAAAGCGAGTGACCGCTTCGAAAAGGGAAGGGGGGCGCAGTTCAATCCTAAAAACCGTTTTTTAAAAGGTGAATATATACAGGAGCATGTTGAAGCCATAGATGATTGGGAACAGGAAGATCGCAAGACTGAATATATATATGATGATAGCAAAACATTGGTAAATACAGTTACAAGCCCTGACGTGGGTATGATGTATTCTGCTAATCCATACCAGGGCTGTGAGCATGGCTGCATTTATTGCTACGCGCGAAACTCGCACGAATATTGGGGTTACAGCGCAGGCGTTGATTTTGAAAGCCGTATTGTAGTAAAGAAGAATGCACCGCAGTTATTGAAGAAATTCTTTGAAAATAAGAATTGGGAACCTGCTGTTATATCTCTTAGCGGCAATACAGATTGCTATCAACCTATCGAGCGCAAAATGCGCATCACGCGCAAGCTGTTGGAGATATGCCTCGAGTATAGAAATCCCGTTGGTATCCTTTCGAAGAACGCGCTGGTGCTACGCGATCTGGATGTCATTCAGGAGTTGAATAAATATAACCTCGTTCGCGTATTCTCTTCTATAACTTCGCTTGACGAAGATCTTCGGCGTCTGTTAGAACCACGCACAGCCTCTTATAAGTCACGCCTCAAAGTAGTAGAAACGCTCTCTAAAAATGGCGTTCCCACCGGTATCATGAATGCGCCACTCATCCCCGGCCTCAATGATATGCATATGCCGGCCGTCCTGAAAGCTGCTTCGGAAGCTGGGGCCAAATGGGCTGGTTATACTGTTGTTCGACTCAACGGTGCAATTGGAGGTATTTTCCAGGATTGGTTATTTAAGTCATTTCCGGATAGGGCAGAGAAAGTCTGGAACCAGATAAGCGCCTGTCACGAAGGCCACGTAAATGATAGTCGCTGGGGCAACCGTATGGTAGGCGATGGTAAGTTTGCGGAGCTTATTAAAACGCAGTTTGGGATTTATACTAAGAAATATCATCTCAATGAAACCGAAATGAAATGGAACACCAGCGATTTCAGAAGGATAAAGAACGGACAGTTGCCCTTGTTCTAAAAAAATAAGCCTCCTATTACCGGAGGCTTATATATTAGAGTGTTTATTCTTTTAGTGTGCCGCATGTTCCAGCGCGCCCAGGTACCTTTCTGTATCCAGTGCAGCCATACACCCGCTGCCGGCAGCTGTTACAGCCTGGCGGTAGTTTTTGTCCTGCACGTCACCACAGGCAAATATGCCTTCTACATTGGTTTTAGATGTGCCCGGTATTGTTGTTATATAACCTTGCTCATCCATATCCAGCAGGCCCTTAAACAGGCTTGAATTTGGTGTATGCCCTATAGCTACGAAGAATGCTTTTACAGGTACTATTGTTTCTTCATGTGTTTCGTGGTTCAGAATTTTTATGCTGTCCACTTTGTGTTCGCCCATCACCTCTTTTGTCTCAGAGTTCCAGTACACTTTTATATTCGGCGTGCTTAATACGCGTGCCTGCATCACCTTGCTTGCGCGCATTTCACCGCGGCGCACCAGCATATGCACTGTGCTGCAAAGTTTTGATAAGTATAGTGCTTCTTCACATGCAGTATCGCCTGCACCTACTATAGCCACTTCCTGGTTTTTAAAGAAAAAGCCGTCACATACCGCACATGCCGATACGCCATGTCCGTTCAGGCGCTGTTCAGATTCCAGTCCCAGCCACTTGGCGGATGCGCCTGTAGCTATTATTAGTGCATCAGCTTCTATCCATTTCTCTTCGTCTATTTCCACACGGAAAGGACGTTTGCTGGCATCCACTTTAGTGGCCAGCCCCCAGCGTATATCAGCCCCCATACGTTGTGCCTGCTGCTCAAAGTCTATCATCATCTGCGGCCCCATGATACCATTCGGATAGCCCGGATAGTTCTCCACATCAGTAGTTATTGTCAGCTGTCCGCCCGGTTGCAGGCCCTGGTACAGTACAGGTTTAAGATTTGCACGTGCAGCATAGATAGCAGCAGTGTACCCGGCAGGTCCCGAGCCTATAATGAGACAGTGTACTTTTTCAACGTCAGCCATAATATATCAAATGCAATTTCGCCCGCAAAAATGCGAAAGAATTGTCGTTGCAGCAAACCTTTACGCTGGGAAATCATTTATACCCCTATCACATTTTTTAAACCATAACTTATTTGGGGATAACTATTGTCGCTATAGAGCTGCCATAGCCCGCCCAGTAGCCCAACGCACCGTTGCTCACATTGCTTTTCGCATTAATAGGCGTTGCGAATGGATTGCCAATAGCATTTCTTGAAAAGGCTAGGGTGTTGAAAAAAGTGTATACGCCTGCATCTATTGAGGCCCACTTTACGGAAACTGTATCGCCTTTATTAAAGATATTAAGCGCAGTACTGTCCGGGTTCACAGGGTTGTAGCCCGGTCTTATACGCAGGTTCTCATACACGCCATTAGCTATCTCGTCAGAGTATGCATCACCGTCAAAGTAGCCTTCATGGTTTTTATTTGTAAAGTACCTGGCATAGTTACCCGGGGTGTCAGGATCTTTGAAATGAATGAACAATTGCATTTCGTTGGGGTAGCTTGTATCTATTGTTGGTGGCGCTTTAGCAGTCAGGGAGTCAAGGGGTATCGGTGCAGGTATTTTGGTTAGCGAAGTATATGTTTGACCGCCTGTTTCTATTTTTAATGAATAAAATTTGTTTACTACCCCTTTAAAGTTCAAAGCTGTTTTGTCTGCACTGTCTATTGTGTATACATACAGCGTATTGCCGCCGCTTGTATCCACGGAATATTCCCTTAATACAATGCTTGTTGTGCCATCAGACACCGTTATTTTAGCATCATGCACAAAGCTGTTTTGAAAAGTGCTGAGATCTATTTTTGAGAAGAAACCTATTGAATGAGTAAGTATCACATAAGGCCATTGTCCGTTTTCTATTTGTCCCTCTACTACGATGCTGGGCGGTCCAGACGACAGGTCAATATGTACTTCTTTCTCGCAGGAACTAAGGAAATATATACTGAAAATAAAAACAGCAATAAGTCCCGCGCGGAAGATATTGCTGCTATTAATAAGTTTGCGCATAGAATGATAGAATAATTGCTAGCTATAACGCAAATGTAGTTTTATTGTTTTATGAACCGCGCAGATTAATTGCTAAATACATACTTGCCATCAGGTGTGTACATTACCGGCAGCAGCTTATGGTTCTTTTCAAAATAGTCGTAGTCTGTTTTCAGGTTCACCCAGAATTTTTGCTTTTCTTCATCTTTTCCATATTCACGTCCCAGGAAGTTCAGGCCGTTCTTTGTGAAACGGGTAGGGTATATATGCACCGGAATGTAGGTATCACCTGCACATTTGGCGTTCAGGCATATAACATATAGCTCCTGTATACCTTCATCAGTCATTGGCATGCAGCCAATAGTTACACAGCCGCCGTGTATATATATATCACCGCCGGGCTTAGCTTTGTCACCCTGCACCATGTCTGAATAGTTAGGGTAATTCAGCAGTAGGGAAAGATAAAAATCACTTTTCGGATTGAACTCTTCTATAAAATAACAACCCTCTGGTACCTGGCGATCACCTTCAGTACGCTTAGGCCCCAGTATCCCTGATAAGGCACAGATATGATAAGTTTTTATGAGCTTATATTCGCTGCTGGCATCATTGCGCGCCCACAGTTCCATTTCGTTTTGTGCCTTAAAGGTCCGCAGGAATATGTCCCTTGCAGGGTAGCTTATGCCTCTCTTCTCAAATTCCTTGGCGATGGTATCATTATAACGCGTGCAAGCCTGCGCCACACGGCTGCACGAGAACTGGAAATTGCGGAAAGTTTGAATATCGTCCTGCGCATTTGCTGCTACAGATAAACCACACACCATTATCGTCAAAATCAAACTGTTAAGCAGTTTCTTTACCATAAGTTAATTTAAGCTGTTAAAAGAAATAAGCGGTTCTATCCTCGTATCCAACAAAATTATGTATTTGACAGCATAAAGTTTTCTTAAAACTCTGATTTTTTCACCAAAACTGCCATTATCATGACAATACTAACATATTGTAGATAAATGTATTGCATTGCATTTTCACTTTTCGCAAAACTTATTCCCGTTTATTAAAACGGAAAAATTAGGATCGCCTTTTCTTTGCATCCGCAATTACAAACTAACATATGCGCAAAATAACATTACTCTCATTTGGTACATTATTATTTACCCAATCTCTATCTGCACAACAACAGTTCAAACAAACACCCGCCCAACAGCTAATAGCTAATACCGGCGAAGACTCCCTCAACTCAGGCCTCAGTACACATGCCAGAACAGTTATCTCAGGCTATGGTGATGTCTCATACCAACGCGATTTCAATGAAAAGACAGCAACCGTTAACCTGAATCGCGCAGTGCTCTTTGTAGGTCACCAGTTCAGTAGCAAAATCGCTTTCTTCTCTGAGCTCGAGGTGGAGGATGCAAAAGTAGCAGGCGGCGAACCCGGCGGTGAAGTTTCAATGGAGCAGGTATACCTCAAATTTAGCATCAACCCACGCCAATATATCGTAGCAGGTCTTTTCGTTCCACGAATAGGCATTCTTAATGAAAATCACCTGCCTATCAACTTCAATGGCGTTGAAAGGCCATTGGTAGAAAGTTTCATCATCCCCGCCACCTGGCGCGAAATAGGTGTAGGCTTCTATGGCCAAACGGCTACCGCTCCCTTTACATATAGCATCGCATTAGTAAATGGCCTCAATTCTGCAGATTTCGAGCACGGCTCAGGTATCCGCGAGGGCAGGGCAGAAGGCAGATTAGGTGGAGCTAACAACCTCGCCATCACAGCATCAGTACAGTATTTCGCCGGCAACTTTAAATTCCAGGTATCAGGCTATGCAGGTGGCACCAATCCGCTCAGCCCGCGCCAGTCCGATAGTCTGCAATTGAATTCTGGTTTCATGGGCACACCACTATACCTTGGCGAGGCAGATATACAATGGGCCAATAAAGGCTTTTCTGCCAAAGCCCTTGGCACTATCATCTCGCTACCGGATGCTTCTTCAGTAAACCGTGCTTATGCCAATAACGTAGCAGAACAAATGTATGGTGCCTACGCAGAGCTGGCCTACAATCTCTTCCAGACTGCTCACAGCAACCGCTGGAAGTCACAACAACTCAACCTTTTCGCCCGCTACGAAATGTTTGATATGAATGCCGGCATCCCATCAAATGGCGTGTACGATGGCACCGAAAAACAATCGCACCTCGTTGCAGGCTTCGGCTATTTACCGTTACCCAATGTTGTCATCAAAGCCGACGTTCGCCTCATGCACACCGGCGCTCAAAACCCTGATCTCGTTTTAAACCCTAACCCTGCAGCCCTGCCATATAACCAGAACAATACATTCCTTAATATTGGAGTTGGTTATTCCTTTTAAACTATGGATAGAAGAGATTTCATAAAGAGTTCCTGCGGTCTGTGCGCAGCTATTGGTTCGGGCTTCCTGCTCACATCCATACTGCAGTCCTGCGCTACATCACTCGGAGTAGTAAAGACAAGCGCAGACAGCAACAACCTTATAAAAATACCCTTATCAGATTTCGAGCAAAGCAGCACCAAGATAGTACGCGTAAACAATTACAACTACGATCTCGCGGTACTCAGGCACACAGACGGTACCTATCACGCCATGGTACTTATGTGCACCCATGCCGGCCAACCCCTTACCAAAACCGGCGACACCTACTATTGTACCCTCCACGGCAGCCAGTTCGATAAGGACGGCAACGTCCTCAAAGGCCCCGCCGAAAAGACACTTATTCATTTACCGGTAAGAACCGAAAACGACAATCTACTCATCACATTAGTTAGATAACGCTATGAAAAAAATAGTAATCCTCCTGCTGGGCACAGCCCTGTCGCTACAGGCATGTCATAAAGCAAGCAACAATACCAGTTCCGAAGACTACACAACACTCGAAGCTGAAGTGCTCAACGACTTCGTACAAAAGATAGCCCTGCCGCAGTACAACGACTTGCAACTAAAAGCTACCGCCTTCAACGCTGCCATCGTGCAGCTCAATGCAAACCCTACCGATGTCAACCTCACTGCCGCCCGCCAGAATTGGCGCGATGTTCGCCAGGGCTGGGAGCAATGCGAAGGCTTCCTCTTCGGCCCCGTAGAAGACGACAACTACGATCCGCAGATGGACACATGGCCTGTTGACAATGTACAGCTTGACTCCCTCATGGCCAGCAGTAATCCATTAGGCATCACAGATATTCAAAACCTCAGCACCCTTTCACTGCGTGGCTTCCACCCTATAGAGTATATTCTTTGGGGCAGGGATGGCAACAGCACAGCAGCATCCATCACCGCCCGCGAAAAGCAATATATGATCAGCCTCTCAGCAGATATCGTAAACAACACTACCAATCTCAACAATAGCTGGCTTGCCTCCGGCAGCAACTTCCAGAACGATGTCCTCAATGCCGGCAAAGGCAGTACCCGCTTCAAAAGCAGGCAGGAAGCATTCCTCGCCATAGCAGGCGCTATGATAGACATCTGCGGCGAAGTAGGCGACAGCAAGATGGGCGAGCCCTATTCCGCTTACGATTCTACCATCACAGAGTCCCGTTTCTCACACAATTCCATTGCCGACTTCCGCAACAACATCATCGGCGCGCAGAACGTGTACCTCGGCACCTACGGCGGCGCCAGTGGCAAGAGCCTCAGCGCACTGGTAGCGGCCAAGAACATCTCGCTCGACAATCAGATTAAAGCCCAGTTCACAGCAGCTATCAATTCGTTCAATAACATTAGCACCACCTTCGAGCAAGGTATATACAGCCAGCGCACCCAGATACAAAACTCCATCACCGCGCTCTCTACCCTCAGCCAAACCCTCGACGCACAACTATTACCCTTCATTAAGCAATACATAAAAGACTAAGCAAAAGCATGAGAAACATCGGGTTCCTCCTCAGTATGTGTTTATTGGTTGTTTGTTGCACACAGTGCCGCAAGGCCAACAATGCTGTGCTCAGCAACGACGACGCTTACGATGCCCGCTTATCAGGCGGCGCAGCTACCACTTTCGATATCAGTTCACTCTCCTTCAGCAGCCCTATCCCCGGCCTCAGCGGCTGGGACC
>Ga0207671_10000103_pt1 | contig 129408 bp, 109 predicted proteins | sample KBSC24metaG_FD_184352 | JGI IMG/M metagenome (GOLD analysis project Ga0207671, IMG submission 184352) | Corn rhizosphere microbial communities from Kellogg Biological Station, Michigan, USA - KBS C2-4 metaG (SPAdes) (version 2) | ecosystem: Host-associated > Plants > Roots > Rhizosphere >...
GCTCTCGTCTCTTCTGTAGCATCCCGGGGAACTTGAACCCCTCTTCTGCCAGGCCTCTAACCCGCGGCGCTTCTGCTTTTTTATTACCTCTTTAAGAACTTTCTGTTACCCTTTCGTTATCTCTTCACCCCCTAAGGGAGCGCAAAGTTATAAGCTATTTTCCATTCCGCAAAACAATCTTTAAAAAGATTTTTTAGAAGTTATCCACACTCTAAAATCGGCGAAATTTTATTTTAAGAACAACCCTCTTTTTTGAAGCGGAGTGCGAAGGTAAGAACCTTTTTTACAACCGCAAAATTCTGAAAGAATTTCTTTTTTAATAACCCGTGTTTGCTATACCGTAAGAGCTTATCCCGTAAAGGGAGTGCAAAGGTAAGCAAAGAAATTTAGCAGCAAAGTTTTTTTGAAATTTATTTCATCATTATCTGTTAAAAATAAATCAAAACAACAGAAGTAATATTTCGATAAATTTGAAAGACACATACTCATTATACATGCTTCTAAAAAACAGCACACTGCTCTCCATTGCCACCATCACGCTTTTATCTGCCTGCCAGGCCGGCGACGAATCTGATCTGCCAAAGATAGCCCGCGTGCAGGATACCGTGCTTAAGCTGTATGCAAACACAAGCCAGGTAACAGTAGGTGTAAAAGAACGCACAGAGTTGAATGTAATAGTATGGGACGACAAACTCTATAACGGCACCGACCTGCAGCGCCAGCAAAGAGCAAACGAAGTAGGCGCCCTGGCACTAACTGTTTTCGGCAAAGACAATAATCTGGAGAATGGACACTTTGCTGTAGTAAAGTCAACAGAGAAACTAACACCCGATACCTCTGTTGAAAAAAAGTGCAACATTAACATAGATAGCATTAAGAAAGCAGGTAAATAAGTATTCATAAATTTTTACGGCCAATGATCGCCACTTTACGCTTCATTGTTATTAGTGTGCTGCTTGTTATTTCCGCAAGTATCACTGCTATGGCTGAAACGCTGCCCATCATTACATTTCAATACAGCCAGTCGCTTATTTTCATTCACATCAGGGTGAATAACAAAAATGGACTACTGTTCCTAATGGATACGGGCGCCAACACTTCAGTGCTGGATAAGAATACAGCTTCGCTTCTTAAAATTCCGGTACAGCAGCGCGACTCTGTAGTGGGCACGGCGGGCAAAGAACCGGTGGACTTACTTTTTGTAAAAAACATTTCGGTTGCTAATGCCTCGCTTAGCAATATGCACATTACCCGTCGCGATCTTAGTAAGTTCATTAACCTGAACGGACAACATCTGGATGGCATATTGGGTATGGATTTTCTTAAAAATTTTGCTGTCGTGATCGACTTCAGAACACGCAAAATATCCTTTTCAAAAAAGCCTATAAAATCCGGCCGTTTCATTACTATTCCATTCGAATTGCACGATGACAATACCCCCTTGTTTGAAGCCAGGTTCAATGACACTTTCAGTACATACCTGCACTACAACAGCGGTGTAAGTATCGATCCTTCCAGGGAAGTTTATGTAAATGTTGCACCGTCGCAGTGGTACGAATTAAAGCGCATAAATCGTGGCCTGGTGCCCAATAAATACCTCGTGGGCAATGGGGTTGGTGGCAATATATATCTGCAGGTTATAAAGATTGAAAAATTAAATTTCCAAAACCTGCTTATCAGGGACCCTTTAATGATCGTACAGCCGGAAGAAGGTTATTTCAAAGAGAAAAATGCGATAGGCTTTTTTGGAAATAATTTATTCGAGAAATGCCATAAAGTAACAATCGACTTTATAAGTAAACAGGTAATAGTCAACACAATAAAAAAAACGGGCAAACTGCAGGCACTGGCAAGTAAGTAGTAGTTATTCCCATGGGCATGGATTTTAAACCATTTGGGTTTAAAAGCATCTAACACCAACCACGCCATCCACATGATCACAAAACTCTTACTTTCTTTTAGCTTATTGTTTCTCTCATTTAATGTAGCTCTGGCACAATCCTACAGCGTCACGGGTCGCATTCTTGATGCTAATGACGGCAGCAGCCTCATAGGTGTAGATGCGGTACTTGTTCCGGTGCTAGATACGGCAAATAAATTAGGTACAGTCACCGACGACAATGGCAACTTTAGTATAAATAATGTCCCTCCGGGTCGTTATACGTTTAAAACTGTTTACATCGGTTACAAGACTTATAGCCAACCGCTTACTGTATCCAACAGCAATGTCTCTTTGGGTACTCTTAAAATGGCTACTGGAGGCAATGAACTAAAAACGGTAACTGTAACAGGCAAACAAATTCGTGCAGAACAATCGGGCGATACATCCTCTTTCAGGGCAGATGCTTATAAAACAAACCCAGATGCCACAGCAGAGGACCTGGTAACTAAAATGCCGGGAGTTACGTCCGATGCTTCCGGCGTAAAGGTGAATGGCGAAAATGTGCAGCAGGTATATGTTGACGGCAAACCTTTCTTTGGTGGCGATGACCCTACCCTCGCGCTGAAAAATCTACCTTCTGAAGTAATCGACAAGGTTCAGTTTTTTGATAAAGCCAGCGATCAGGCACAGTTTACAGGCTTTGACGATGGCCAGTCCCAAAAGACTATGAATATTGTTACTAAGAAAAATAAAAGTGAAGGTGAGTTTGGTAAAATATATGCAGGCTTGGGTACAGACGGCACGGATACACGCTACCTGGCTGGCGGTAGTTTAAATATTTTTGACGGCGACAGGCGCATCTCCATCATTGAGCTTTCCAACAATGTAAACCAGCAAAACTTCAGCTCGCAGGATATCCTGGGCGTGAGCGGAGGCGGGGGTGGACGTGGTGGCTCCGGAGGTGGACGCGGCTTTGGTGGTGGTGGTGCAGGTGGCGGTAGTGCGGCCAGCAATTTTCTGGTGGGTCAGCAAGGCGGTATCACCACCACGCATTCCATAGGTCTTAATTATAGCGATAGTTGGGGAAAGAAAATAAAAGTGATGGGCAGTTACTTCTTTAACTCAACCGATAATATAAACAACACCCAACTTACAAGAGATTATTTTACCACAGACATCACGCAGCCGCACCTGGTGTACAATGAGAATGACCATTCAGAAACCAAAAATCTCAACCATCGCTTTGCAGTTAGGTTTGAATATACCATTGATTCCAGCAACTCACTTATCATCACTCCAAAAGTAAGCGTGCAACAAAATAATGCAACTACAGGCCTCACAGGTATAAATACCTCAAATGGTGTTCAAACAGGCTATACCCAAAGCAATACTACAGCTAATAATAATGGCTACAGTTTTTCTAACAACATCCTCTTTCAGCACAAGTTTCACAAAAAAGGCAGAACGATTTCTCTGAATGTAAATACATCTCAAAACGAAAAATCAGGGGATGGAACTTATGTCTCTTTCAGTGAAGTGGATACAGGCACTAGCTCTTTAGATCAGCATTACACTTTATATAATAACGGGCTTACCGTATCTCCAAGCGCTAATTATACCGAACCCATCGGTGCTCACGGTCAGCTGATGGCCAGCTATAACCCCTCGTATACCAAAAGCCTGGCAGACAAAGAATCAAGCTATGTAGACCCAACTACCGGAGATATCATAAAGCTGGATTCTCTCTTATCAAACAGGTATACCAACACCTATATTACCCAGCGTGGCGGACTTAATTATAGACTAAGCAATAAGAAATACAATTTCATGGCTGGTGCCAACCTACAGTATGCCACCCTTGATGGCGAACAAACCTATCCGTCGCCACTAACCTTGAATCGTACTTTTACCGATGTGCTACCTATTGCCATGTTTAATTATCGTTTTAACAGCGGCAAGAATCTGCGCATTATGTATCGTACTAATACAACCGCCCCTGGCATCACCCAATTGCAAAATGTGCTGGACATCAGTAACCCATTGCTTTTAAAGACCGGTAATCCACTTCTAAAACAAGATTATGAACATACACTTATAGTACGTTACGGACTTACCAGGGCACAAAAAGCACACAGCTTATTTGTGTTCATCTATGCTAATGCCATTCAGAATTATATCAGCAACGCTACTATTATACCTACTACAAATGACTCGGTAAGCGTCGCAGGCACCAAATATGCGGTCGCACGTGGCAGTCAGCTTTCCTATCCCGTAAATCTCAACGGCTATTGGAACACCAAAGCATTTTTAACGTACGGCATACCCCTCGATGTTGTTAAAAGCAACCTGAACTTTAACGGAGGCATTAGTTATATGCGCCAGCCCGCCCTATTGAATAACATTCTTAATTTTTCAAACAATTATGTACCCAGTGCCGGCATAGTACTAAGCAGCAATGTTAGTGAAGACCTCGATTTTACGCTTTCCTATTCGGCCAATTACAATATCATAAAAAACTCCATCCAAACCAAAGCTGATCAAAACTATTTTAGTCACATAGCCTCTTTCAAGATCAACTATATTTTCCTGAAGAGCTTTGTATTAAACACTAATATTACTAACACTTACTTCACCGGCCTGGCAAATACGCCTAATGAGAACTATTTCTTGTGGAATGCATATGTAGCTTATAAATTCCTGAAAAACCATTCACTGGAAGCACGCCTCAGCGTTTTCGACATTCTGAATCAGAACAAGAGCATAAGCCGTACCGTAACAGAAGCATACCTTGAAAACAGTACTACCCAGGTACTACAGCAGTACTTTATGTTTACGCTCACTTATACAATCAGGAATTTTAAAGGCACCATGCCGCAGCAGGATAGCAGATATGACATGCCTGGTACACCTATGATGCATGGCAATCATCCTCGCCCTGATGATTCCAATCACTAGCTTTTAAACAGGTACAGTTTGTTTTTCCGTTAAGATCCCTTGTATTTTTAACTGACCAAGCAGTTCTTTTACTCGCTCGGGCTTATGTGTACCTAATAGCAGTTTGCTGCCATCTTTTAGCTTCAGCTGCAGCCCGTAGCAGCCACCTACAGTATATGCCCATCCATATATTGTACCTCCGTACTTCAGTCCCCAGCCGGCAAATTCCCTTAAAGCGCTATATTCACGCACATATACCTTTTCTATATCGCCCCACTCTATCATCTTCCCCTTCATTTCAAAAGGCCTGAAAGAACAATAAACACCTGCACTGTTTATCCGGGTTTTCATTACTATAGAAAAGATCAGTACCGCTATGCCAATTGGTATGATGGTAAGACAGGCTAATACCAATGAAGAAACAGGTTTGCTTCCAAAAGCCACATGAAATACAGTTTGCTGTACAATACCCCAAATGAATGTCCCTATCACCGCCACCAGTATAATCCACAACCACCACAACTTAAAGCGCTGTTTCTCTAAGAATTGCATGCCATTATTATTGTCAGTCATATAATTACATCCGAGGGTATTAACAAATATAATTATTAATACCTGCAAACAAAACAGCCATTGCTAAATAGCAATGGCTGCACTATAATTTTCAGTTATTTTATTACTGCTGTTTCGAAAGCATGTTCTTTGCTTCAATACTCAGTGTAGCATGTGGTACTGCACGCAGACGCGCCTTGTCTATTAGCTTACCTGTTACACGACATATACCATAGGTTTTGTTTTCTATACGTATCAGCGCTTTTTCCAGGTGATTGATGAACTGTATCTGGCGGCTGGCAAGCTGTGCAAGCTGTTCACGCTCCATAGCACCACTGCCGTCTTCCATGTTCATGTAGCGGTTCTCAGTATCTTCAGTGCCGGCTTCGTCCTTGCGGGTTATCAAGCCCTGCAGGTAAACGAGCTCACGACGAGCCGCTTCCAGTCGGGCTGTTATCAATTCTTTGAACTCATTCAATTCCTCATCACTATAGCGGTACACCGGACCCTGCTGTTCTTCAGGCTGATCCAATATAGAGCGATTATAGTCAGGCTGATAGTTAATCATTGTTTTACCCGGTCCACTTGCACCTTTCGCTTTGTTTTCCAGTTTGCGGTGAGCTATTATCACGTTTGGCTTCTTATCAGCGCCATTGCGTGGCTCCAGTGCCTGCCTGTTTACTGCAGGTTTCGGCGCTACTGCGCCTTTTGTAGTTGTAATTATTTTGGTAGCAGTTCCTTTTACCGGGTGGTGTTTTCTTACAGGGCGTTCAGGTGCTGCCTTCTTAGGCTCTGGTTTCGCTGCTGCCGCTACCGGCTTCTTGGCCGGTGCAGGCGCAGGCGCCGGAGCAGCTTTTTTAACAACCGGAGCTACTTTCTTAGCTACTATTACTTCTTTCTTGGGTGCTTCTTTTTTTGCTGCAGGTTTCGCAGGCGTACTACTTTTCTTAACGGCTGGCTTTACAGTCTTCGCAGGCGCTGCTTTTTTTGCAGGCACTGCTTTCTTAGCAGGTACAGTCTTACTATTGTTTTTAGTCACAGTCTTCTTCTTATTATTGTTGCTTGCAGCTACTTTCTTTGCAGGTACAGCCTTTTTGACAGTTTTTGCTTTGGGTGCTGGTGCCGCTTTCTTTACGGGCGCCGCTTTTTTTGCACTCTTCACAGGCGCTGCTTTAGCTTTCTTTGCAGGGGCAGCCTTAGCCTTTGTTACGGAATTCTTTTTACCACTATTCTTCTTATCAGGCACGGCTTTTTTGGCCGGTGCAGCCTTCTTAGCTACAGGTTTTGAAGCTTTTACAGTTTTAGATGGCTTGGCAGCCGGTTTCTTTTTTGTAGCCATGACCTTTAAGAATTTTTAGATATTAACACTTTTAAAGTTTTCTCGTTCACTTCAATCTCAGTACCAGTCGCTATCGAAGGAACAATGTTTATATTATCTGCCAAAATTTCGGCGCAAATATAATCACTATAATTTATAATTGCTGTCTTTAATGGTTCATACTCTTCAATTTCTACTAATATGCGGTCCGTAAGCTCCAATCCACTCTCTTTACGTATTTTCTGTATACGATTCACCAGTTCTCTCGCGTTGCCCTCATCCTGTAGTTCCGGGGTCACGGTTATGTCCAGCGCCACAGTCAGGCTATCTTTGTTAGCCACGCTCCAGCCCGGTATGTCTTCAGCTATTATATCCACATCGCTTATCGCTATCTCTACCGGCTCAGTACCTACAGTTAACATATAGTGTTTCTCCTTCTCTAAAACACTTATCTCATGCTGACCCAATTTACCTATTTCGGCAGCTACATCCTTCATTTTTGCTCCCATTCTGGCACCTAAAGCCTTAAAGTTTGGCTTTAGTTTCTTCTTAATAAATCCTTCTGTTTCAGTCAGATATTCTATTTGCTTCACATTCACCTCGCTCTTCACTAGTTCTTCTATCTTCTGTATCTGCTCCTGCATGTGCTTGTCCAGCACCGGCACCAATATACGTTGTAGCGGTTGTCTTACCTTCAGATTCACCTTCTTGCGTATAGACAATACCAGGGATGATATATCCTGCGCCAAATGCATCCTCTCCTCCAGGTCCTTGTTCACCACGTTCTCGTCCGTCATTGGGAAGTAGCCCAGGTGCACCGAGGTAGCAGCATTCCTTTTGGTTACATTATTCAGGTTCTTATACAGCCAATCCGCAAAGAAAGGTGCTATAGGTGCCATCAGTAACGCTATGGTTTCCAGGCATTCATACAAAGTTTGATAGGCGGAGATCTTATCATGCTCATACTCCCCTTTCCAGAAGCGGCGGCGGCACAGACGCACATACCAGTTGCTCAGTTGCTCATCCAGGAAGTATTCTATGGCTCTGCCGGCCTGGGTAGGCTCATATTCATCCATCAGGTCATTCACATCCTTCACCAGCGATTGCAAGGCAGAAAGTATCCATCTGTCTATTTCCGGCCTTTGCTTCAGCGGTATGTACTTCTCTTTAAAGGTGAATCCATCCACATTAGCATATAGCGCAAAGAACTGATACGTATTATATAGAGTTCCAAAATACTTCCGTTGAACCTCTTTAATTCCTTCTAAATCAAATCGTAAGCTATCCCAAGGCGCTGCATTGGTTATTAGGTACCAGCGGGTTGCATCTGCGCTGTATTTCTCCAGCGTTTCAAACGGGTCCACCACATTGCCTATGCGCTTACTCATCTTATTTCCGTTCTTGTCCAGCACCAGGCCATTGCTCACTACAGTCTTGTAAGCCACCGAATCAAACAGCATCACCCCCAATGCATGAAGGGTATAAAACCAGCCTCTCGTCTGATCCACGCCTTCCGCTATAAAGTCTGCGGGGAAATTATTACGTATATCCTTCTTATGATGTGCTTCAAACGGATAGTGCAATTGCGCATACGGCATAGCCCCACTGTCAAACCACACGTCTATCAGGTCCGGCTCGCGCGTCATTGATTTACCATTATCGCTCACCAGCACTATCTGGTCCACATATGGCTTATGCAGGTCCAGCTTATCACGTTCTATAAACTGGTTCAGTCCCAGCGCCTTATCAGCTTTCTTCACTTCTACTTCCAGCTCATCTATACTGCCTATGCACTTCACCTCGCTGCCATCTTCCGTCATCCATACCGGCAGCGGTGTGCCCCAGTAGCGACTACGGCTCAGGTTCCAGTCCACCATGTTCTCCAGCCAGTTGCCAAAGCGCCCTTCACCGGTAGCTTTTGGCTTCCAGTTTATGGTCTTGTTCAGCTCTATCATCCTGTCCTTCACAGCGGTAGTGCGTATAAACCAGGCATCCAGCGGATAGTATATCACCGGTTTATCCGTGCGCCAGCAGTGCGGGTAGGTATGTTCATATTTCTCTACTTTAAAGGCCCTGCCCTCCAGCTTCAGCTTCACAGCTATGTCCACATCCACATCCTTATAGTCAGGGTCATCCTTATAGTTCTTTACAAAGCGGCCGCTAAACTCCCCGGTATACTCTATGAACTTGCCCTCCTTATCCACCATCACCAGTATACCTATATTATTCTTTTTCCCTACGCGATAGTCATCCGCCCCAAAGGCCGGCGCCGTATGTACTATACCCGTACCATCTTCCGTTGTCACAAAGTCGCCCAGTATCACACGCCATGGGTCACCACCGCTCACCTCTCTTGTATTCCCTTCAAATGGCAACAATTGTTCATACCTGCAACCTTCCAATTCTTTACCTTTAAAGGTTTCTATCACCTGCCAGGGCAGCACTTTATTTTCAGCAGTATATGATTCAAAATCAGCATTTTCTGATTCCGGTTTAAAGTATTTATGCAATAGCGCCTTAGCCAATATCACATTAGTTGGCTGGTGCGTATATGGATTAAATGTCTTTACCAATACGTAGTCTATGTTTTCACCCACCGTCAATCCACAATTACTTGGCAATGTCCATGGCGTGGTAGTCCAGGCCATCAGGTACACGCCGTCGGCTTGCTTGCCACCATTCCATGCTTGCTTGCCTTCTTCCAGCAGCTTAGCAGCAAAATGATGCACCCCACCCTCAGCAGTCAGCTCTTGTGTTAGTTTAAACATCGCTACTACTGTGGTGTCTTTCACGTCTTTATATGTGCCGGGTTGGTTCAGCTCATGACTGCTCAAACCCGTACCCGCAGCCGGCGAATAAGGCTGTATGCTCACGCTCTTATATAGCAGGTCTTTCTTATACAGCTCCTTCAGCGCCCACCACAGGGTTTCAATATAATTGTTGTCAAAGGTTATATATGGGTCGCTCATGTCCACCCAGTAACCCATCTTTTCAGTAATCTCTTCCCATTTGTGCTTGTAGCGCATCACCGCCTCGCGGCACTTCTGGTTGTATTCCTCTACGCTTATCTTCTTGCCTATGTCTTCTTTAGTTATGCCCAGTTCCTTTTCCACACCCAGCTCCACCGGCAGACCATGCGTATCCCAGCCGGCCTTACGCTTCACCTGGTAACCCTGCATCGTCTTATAGCGACAAATAATATCCTTCAGCGTACGGGAAATGACATGGTGAATACCCGGCATTCCGTTCGCGCTTGGGGGTCCCTCATAAAATACGAAAGGCGTTTCCCCGTCCCTTTGGGATACGCTCTTTTCAAAAACCTTGTTCTCCTTCCATCCCTGCAGTACATCCTGCTCTATGGAGGGCATGTTCAATTGCTTATATTCCTTGTATTTGTCCATGTTTCGGGTAAAAGGGTCAGCGCCCAAATGCAGAAAACGCGCTTAAAGCCTCATTTTCAACAATACACACTACACCCAAAGCTAAAAATAAGGCGCAAAGGTAGGAAATTTAATATTACACCTGTGCATAACATGGGGAAACTTAACAGCGTGTTGGGAATGCTGTAGTCTATAACATGAGGAATGCGACCTATCTCATTTACCCTTTCTCTTTCACAAACACCCAACTGTCATCGAACGCCTCCTTGTTATTGTAAAGTGATAGCATTAGTTCTTGCAGTTTTTCTGTTGGTTCGCTTATCATGAACATTGGCTCACCAGTTGGATTGTCAGCTGATTTACTTGTGTTATAGAAATGATTCAATTTTAATTCACCATTTTTTACCTGTTTTTCTATATACCCATCATTCAGCAAACTAATTGAAAAGGTATCTGCCGTTATAGAAACCTTGGCAAAAGTATGGTCCGCTCTCTTCTTCTTTTCTGTGCCATCTTCACTAAACTGCATATCTGCAAAAAGGTATCCTTTTATTTTAACGAATGTTACATAATAATACTGATATAAATTTTCTGCATTTTGCTCTGAAAGAAGATATCTATTTTCACCTATTTGACTAATATGCAATGGGTACGTTGGATTAACTGTCGCTACACTATCTTCTTCATGCATTTTTATGAAGTTCATCCATGTACCAGGTAGTCTGTCATCTGTATAAATATCGTTGGCTGTATATAAAGGATATATGAAGCCGCATCCCCCCAAAAAGGCTAGGACAGCTATCATTACAATTTGAAATATCTTTTTCTGCATTGTTCAAAATAATCAAAACAGGAATCTATTGTTGCTTTAAACTGGAATCTGCTATCATGTATTTTGCCAAACTGTCCGCTTCCCTTGCTAATTTCACCGTATCTTTTTCCTTTGACATTCGCTCCATCAGATTAGCTTCGAGATCGTTGTCCGTCACGGGCGTTAGCAGCGGCTTACTAAAACATATCCCTTCGCTATCATTGCAGTGGTAATAATAGGCCATTGTACCCGGTATATCTGCCATTTTAAACTTAAGCATTATCAGGGTATTCATCTTTTGTCCTTGCCAAACGGTATCCATTCTTTCGCTTGAGAACGCTGTCAGGCATAGCATAGTATCCGTCTGTTTTTTTGCTGTTTTGCCTAATGCTTGCTTTAAAGAATGGTATGCCAGCAGGTATCTTCTTTGTGTCGAATCCGTGGTCGATAGGTCATTGTTACAAAGCATATAAAGATTACATGTTTGGCAATTTTGATATTTATCCAAATCAGGATCTTCTGTTTTTTGATGCTTAACATAATAGTTAAATGCCGGGCTTATATTCTGTGCTATATCTCTGAATAAATTTTCTGGAAGAATATGGGCTACACTTCCCAACAGCAAAAGATACAGTATCCCCGCAGTGATCTGCAAGCCCCCTAAGTATCTTTTGTAGATCGTTCTGTTCTCTATATCTATTTTATGCAAGGCCCCTAAGAAGATAACCGCAGCAGCGATAAGTAACAAAGGAAATATAAAAGCGATACTGATACCAATTGCATCCGCCAGTCCGGGATATGAGGAATCGCGCCACATTACCGCAACGAAGCCTATTATAAGAATAGCACTAAAGACACCAAGGATGATTAGATATTTCTTCATGGGTATAGTTTTAAGGTTCAGAACATATTAATGCCTTGCAATATCAAAAAACCATTGGCTATGTCAACTCAATCACCTGCCCGCCTGCCATATACATAACAATCCCCATCCAATCAACACCAGAAAAGCAAGCGGCACAATTACAGCAATCTTACCTATTTTATAAAACATCTTTCTGCTCAGTACTACCATCCCTAAAAGCCATATCGGGTAACTGACAAGTAATAAGAACAGCCCAAAGGTTTTAAAAAGGTCATCCGGATGATCAAACAGCATTACGCTGGCTATAAGTACAAATGGCCACAATGCAACAGGTAGTAAAAGTAAAGTTGTCAGTCGCGCATACCAACGCGGCATGCCCACAGTAGAAAACAAAGCGCCCAGGGTAGAGAAAATACTTTTTCGGTGCATAGGTCAAATATAATATTTTCAGCCTGTAAGAAACAAAAACCGTATTGCGTTATAACCAATATTAAGTGTCCTTCCTTACGTCTTATGTATATGGCAACAATGAAACTCATCTTTTGGCTACTTTGCATACCTGTGCTCGCTAATGCTCAAAATAAAGTTTTGAGTGTACCACGCAACGAGGGTTCCCTTTCAACTGACAAATATTTGCCTATAAGTACTACGGAATTTCAATTACAGGATTTGCAGCATACTCCGGACCTAATGCGTCTTTCGCATTATCGACGGCAAACGGGTAGTAGACATTTGGAAAAAGGACTTTCAAACATTCCATGGTTTTATTGCCAACTTTACTGCAAGTGCCTCACAAAACACTATGTACCATAGTGAAATGCCATTGGATACAGCTGCTGCACGAATAGCCTACACTATTTTTCAAAAAGACTCATTATTACAAATAATCTCTCGGACGAGAGAAGACAAGTCGGAATGGGGGCTTGTTGATGACGGTGCTCCTATTATCATTGAATATGTCACCCCAACCAAATATATACGTGGAAGCTACTGGGCTCCCGGCGCTTTTAAAGAGATTAACGACGCAATAAAAATTGATAAGGCAGTAGATAGCATAACCAAACAACTGGACTTGGAGAAAAAATGGGATGCATTTACATCAACACTTCCAGTTGGATCATACCTTTTATTCGGCTATATAAGCATTGAGGTATTTCGTTAATTACTTCTTCACCAACACCATATCGTTTGTAAAGGCATTTTTGTCCCGACTCAGCGCCATTATCATCTGCTGCAGCTTTGGGGTGGCTTCCGTAATCATCAGTTGAGGACTTTCCGCCATGCCATCACTCATATAGTGTCCTTTGGTGTAGTAATGTTTCAGCGGCAACTTTCCTAGTTTCACTTGTTTTTCTATATAGTCATCGTTCAGCTCTGCTATTTGCATGGTATTGTCTGTCAGTTGTACCCTGGCAAAACAATGATCCATGGTCAGTTGCTTTCCTGTTTCGTCATTACTCATCTGTATATCAGCAAATAGTTGTCCTTTCAGTTGTACAAAGGTTACATAGTAATATTGGAAAAGACTGGAGCCATTCTGTTGTATCACCATATAGTGCCCATTTCCCATGGCCTCCACCCTCCAGGAATATTTCGGTCTTCCAATCGCCTTGCCGCTTATGCTATATTCTGTTGTTGTATCCATCCATTCACCAGGCAGTTTGTCACTGGTATAAATATCTTTTGTAGTGTACAGCGGATTGATAAAACCACATCCCAACCACAGCATCACAACCACCACCATTAAAGCAAACAAGAAAGTACGCATATACTAAAATAAACAAATTAGAAATAGTTGGTGGTTCCGTTCACCTATTAAAACTGCTATTGAGCCTTAATATCAAAAAAACCATTTGTCATATCCACTGCAATATTTTGATCACCAATGCCATGAAACTCAAACATGCCTGAGATAACACTATCGTTTAGCTTAGTGAATATTACAAATGACCGGCTACTATCTGGGTACACCGGGTGATTATCATCAGCACCCAAATCGTAATCATAATATACAGAAGTATAGACAACGCTGCCATTTTCATAAGGACGATATTTAGGCATATACAAATCTAACCATATTTTTCTGCCATCATTATAGCCATCAATTCACAAATCGGTCACCCGGGGGCGCCTAAATTGTTGCTGGGAAACACCGCTAAAACATAAGCTATCGGAGCCAATTACCCCGGCAGCGCAGTAGCACTGTCGTCCCATAGCAGCACCAACGGGAAAAAGGAAGCTTTTTTACCGGCGGCCTTCTTTGGTTCATTTCTTTGCCGCCAAAGAAAGAACAACCTCGCGCAACGGTAGAAGACAATCATAAGAGCATAAAACAAATTGGCAGTATTTTTATGCATAATAAATAAAACTCACCACCATGAAATACAGAAAATTTGGAAACAACGAGCAACTCTCCGCTATAGGCCTGGGCTGCATGAGTATGAGCCAATCCTACGGCGTACCAAATGATGAGGAATCCATCGCCACACTACACCTCGCGCTGGAGCTCGGCATCAACTTCTGGGACACAGCCGATGTATATGGTAGCGGCGCCGACGAAGAGTTGATATCCAAAGTGTTGGTGCCTAATCGCTCTAAAGTTTTTATTGCTACCAAGTTCGGCTTTACCAATACATCCAACGGCATGAGCTTCAATGGCTCACCCACATACATGCGCAATGCCGTGGAACAAAGCCTCAAACGCTTGAAGATAGACACCATAGACCTTTACTATGCCCACCGCATAGACCCGCAGGTGCCCGTGGAAGAAATGGTAGGCGCCATGGCACAGCTAGTGAAGGAAGGTAAAATACGCTACCTGGGGCTTTCCGAAGCCTCGGCCGGCACCATTCGCAAAGCTCATTTAGTGCATCCCATCGCCGCCGTACAAAGTGAATACTCACTCCTCACCCGCAATGTAGAAGATACGGTACTGCCTGTATGCAAGGAATTAGGCATCAACTTCATCCCCTTCAGTCCCCTTGCCCGCGGCCTCATGACCAACACACTGGATCTCGCCACCTTGCCCGATACAGACTTCCGCAAGCATATACCCCGCTATCAGGAAGCTCACCGTGAAAATAATGAACACCTTGCTGATGCATTTGCAAAGCTGGCGGCAAGCTTCAATTGCTCACCAGCACAACTGGCCATAGCATGGCTGCTTGCTCAGGGCAATAATATCATCCCCATACCCGGCACCAAAAAACGCAAAAACCTGGCAGACAATGCCGGCGCAGTAGATATACAACTGACAAGTACCCAACTACAACAAATAGAAGAACTCCTGACTCACTACCCCAACACCGGCGACCGCTACAGCCCCGCTAACTGGAAATTTGTGGATAAAGAGACCGTATAATACATATAGTACTAAGAAAACTATTATCTGTTATAGCTCATCGCTATAGCCTTTAAACTGTTTGCAATAAAATAGTCATTTCCACATTTGCGTATCATGTCGGCCCAACCATATTTGTTCTGCTTTAGTCTTCTATGCATTAAACCGATCATCACGCATGAAGCACATTTCCTTTTTACTACTCTTCATAGGCCATATAATAATAGCAAACGCTACTACTAAACATGTGCTCTTTCTCGGCAATAGTTACACCTATGTCAATGACCTGCCGGGCATGGTGGCCAGTGTAGCGCAGTCCGCTGGCGATACGTTAATATATGATACTTATGCACCGGGCTCGTATTCCATAGGCAATCACTCTATCGACCCTACATCTATCGCTAAGATCAAAGCTGGTGGCTGGGACTATGTTGTACTACAGGGTCAAAGCTATGAGCTGGCAACATCCGCTCCAGAGGGTTATGCTTTTCTGTATGCACACAATCTCGATACTATAATAAGGCCCGCTAACCCATGTGGCGAAACAATGTACTACATGACCTGGGGACGCGAAAATGGTGACTCATCCTCGTGTCCAACAATACCCTATTACTGCACCTACCAGTCCATGGATAGCATCATACGCCTGAATTATATGCGCATGGCCGATACGAATAAGGACGTGGTTTGCCCTGTAGGTGCCACCAGGCATTACATCAGGCAGCATTATCCCGGTATAGAGCTTTATCAGTCAGACGAAAGCCACCCATCACTGGCGGGCACCTATGCCGGAGCTTGTAGTTTCTATGCTACTGTATTTCGCAAAGACCCTTCCCTTATATCATTTAATCCTGGCTTGCCCGCCACCGATGCAACGAACATTCGCAGTGCAGCAAGCACAGTAGCTTATGATAGTCTTAGGTATTGGCATATAGGCCAGTATGATTCGCTCGTGCATGCAAGATGCAGTACCTTTACAGGTATAGCAGATCCCCATCCGCTCATTCAGGCAGAATTATTTCCAAATCCCGCTTCCCAAACAATAACTGTATATATGCACACTACCGTCAGGCATGCAGTGTTCATATACAATTATATGGGGCAACTAATAATGAAAACATACATCTCAGGTAATACCACGATAAACATTTCAAATTTGCTTCCCGGCAATTATTTCCTCCATCTGGAAAACACCAACCAAACGCTGAGCTTCACAAAATCCTAATCACACCCAACTCACGATTCATAACTCACGACTTACGACTATAATGTGGACATCTTAATTTGGAACCCGCATGTTAATAATAGTACCTTGCTAAAGCCACCCGCCATTTCGTGAGATTGCTATCGCCCGCAATGACGCAAGTTCATTGACATACTGTAAACCCCTAAAATGCACTCAGCATTTGGCACCGCATTGCCGCATTCCACCACGCTATCGCATGATCAAGGTATAAAACAAGCAAATTATACCCAATTATACCCTAGCCAAATCCGCCGAAAGCTAATCCAGCAAAAGCATCTATACAAAAATCGAAAAAACAGCAATTTTTTTTCAGAATTATACCTGCGCAACATTTAGCATCACATTTAGCACATTATATTAAAGTGATTGTATCCCGCACATTTATCTCCTTCAAAAACCATCCATCATGCGATACCACAATGAGCGTTCCTTTATACTCATTGATAGCAGCGGTCAATATATCCACATTCTGAATGTCCAGGTTATTAGTTGGTTCGTCCACTATTATAATGTCCGGCGCTTTATTGCTCAGCGCCAGGCAGCAAAGCATCAATCGCATCTTCTCACCGCCGCTCAGCGCCGCGCACGATTTATCCCAATATGCTTTTGTAAAAAGAAAATGCGTCAGCTTACTCTTCAGCTCATGCTCCTGCTGATTATCAACATTATATTGCTGTGCCTGTTCATAAACACTTAGCTCATTATTTATGAGTGAATACTCCTGGTCAATATAAACTGCTTTAAAATCCGCCACTTGTATAATGCCACATGAAGGCTGTAACTCCCCCAGCATCAGCTTTATCAAAGTGGTCTTACCAGAGCCATTTGCACCTGCAATAGCCAGCCGCTGCCCGCTAAATATCTGAAAGCTCAATGCCTCACTCCATAGTATACGTCCATCATACCCAAAGTTGATGTTCCTGGTATCTATAAGCAACTTTCCTCTGTGCAGGTCGGAGGCATCGAAACCCATTTTCATCTTGTCCTTATCCGGTAGCTCTTTACGCAGCTCATTCAGCTCTTTGGCTATCACGCCTGTCTTTTCAGCATGTACTTCTTTCATACGCGCAGTACTGTTCTCTGCATTGTTGCGCATCGTATGCATCATTATGGTGGGCATCCCCGCTATGTCCTGCTTCTTCCGGCCACGTGCATCCAGCTTCTGTTGTCGCTCTGCTGCATCTCTTTCCGTTTCGCGGGCTTTGCGAAGTGCCTTTTCTTTATACTGCACATCGTCATTTAAAGCTGCAGTTTCTATAGCTTTCTGCTCTGTGTAAAAGCCATAGTTACCGCCATAGGTAGTTAACCCGTTCTTGCTTAGTTCGCACACGGTATCTAAAAGATTCAGCAGTGCCCTGTCATGGCTCACTACCACCAAGGCACTATCGGCAGATTGTATATAATCGTACAGCAAGGCCCTGCTGCCTGCATCCAGGTGATTGCTGGGCTCGTCCATCAGCACTATTTCCGGCTCATGTATCGCAATGCCCGCGAGGAATGCTTTGGTTTTCTGCCCACCGCTTAGCGTGCCCATTTTACGCCTGAGATCTAGTTCAGTTAAACCCCATCTTGCAAGGGCTTTGTTGCACCTGTCTTCTATATCCCAGTCATCGTTCAGTGTTGTAAAATGTGCCTCGTTTACATCGCCTTCGCTTATGGCCTTTAGCGCATTCAGCTTATCCACCACTTGCAATGCCTCAGCTACAGTGTATTCATTGTACTGCCCGTATATCTGCAGAATATAATAAGCTTTTGATTCTGCTTTCACAGAGCCTTCAAATGGCTGTAGCTCGCCTGCCATGATTTGCAAAAGCGTTGACTTACCAACACCGTTATTACCTATCAGCGCAATCTTATCCTGGCGGTTAATACTCAGGTTAATGTGCCGGAACAATATATCTCTATTGGGATGTCTGTATCCTATATCTTGTAGTATAAACATGATTTCTTTCCAAAAAGGAGTGAATAAAAAGAACACCTCATTCAAGGCATCTTATTATGTCTGTTGAAAGAAATCTACTACATGGATACTATTAGCATTTGAGTTGCAAAGATACGAAAAGATCGGCTTATGATTGTGAAACGCTGTAACTGGTCTCTATCTTCACACCGGCATTAATGGTTTGATATACCACACAATACCGTTCTGTCAGCTTCTTCAGGCTGGCTATCTGCTCCTCATCTGCATCAGTATCCAGCATAAAACTGAGACGTATATTCTTAAAACCAACCGGCGCCTCCTTCGATACACCAAGTGTACCACGAAAATCAAGATCGCCTTCTGCTTTAATAGTGCCGCTTTTTATTTCCATACCTATAGCGGTAGCTACAGCAGTAAGCGTAACACCCGCACAGGCTACCAGAGCCTCCAGCAGCATATCGCCAGAGCAAGCAAGCAATCCGGTGCCACCCGTTGCGGGATGCAGCCCCGCCTCCACCAGTCGTCTGCCGGTATCCACTTTGCATGATATGCCTTCTCCTATATTACCCTGTGCACTCAAAGTAATCATGGCAGTATCAGGGCTCTCTTTGTATTTTTCTTTCAGAGGGGCTTGAACATCTTTTAGCTCTGCGGCATTCATATGCTATAGATTTACCATTTCAAGTTAATCTAAACACTGCATATTACCATATTAATTAATGGGGAATGTGCAACCTGTCAAAAACGTTGTTCACAATCCTGTCGCATCGGGTAAGGTGAAAACTATACACACCGTCCTGCATATAACCGCTCAGGTGATCGCGCAGCATTGCCTTGGCCCTGTTCAGCCGTACTTTTACATTTGGTTCTTCTATATTCAGCGCCTCACTCGTAGCCCTCACAGACATTTTCTCCACTTCCCGCAGTACAAATACAAGGCGATATTTTTCAGGCAGTTGAGCAATGGCCTGCTCCAGTATGCCGCTCAGTTCTTTATTCACCAGTATATTATCAGGGCTTGCCATAGTTGCTATTTTTTCAAGTTGTTTTTCAGCTTCACTGTTAAAGCGCTGCTTCTTCTTTTTCTGCGCCAGGCACTCATTCAGCATTATTCTTATCAGCCAGGTTTCAAAAGACGATCGGTGTTCAAATTTGCTCATGTGCTCATAAGCGTTCACATAGGTCATTTGCATAGCTTCCTCCGTTTCCATATCATCGCCCAGTATAGCCATGCCTATGCGGTACAGTCTTTGATTGTGCCTGCGTATGATGATTTCAAAAAGCTGTTTTTCCCCTGCTAGTATCCGTTCTATCAGTACCGCATCGGGCATCTCGGTTATTGGTGGCGTAACTCGTTCCATTTATATATCTATTAGAGAATAAAGGGCTTAAAAGGTTACAACATCTTATAGCTTTTATGTAAAATTAACGGCTGGTACGTGAAAAATACCCTTTTATCAGGAATGCCGCTGCTATAGGTTTGCAAAAAAGACCACCATGGCCGCAATAGGTATTGTTGTTTATCATATAGAAGACGAAGGATGCCTTAACGGAACATTCGCTAACAAGGAAGCGGGCACTTTTTATAATGAAATAGCTCGAAAATCTGATGGTAAAGAAACCCTAGAGGGTGACTATATCTGTGCATACATAGATGCCAATGACAAAGTGTACACCGGCACCATGACTATTTCCAAACAGGATGAGATATATCATCTCACTCAATATGTGCACTGTAAGAACGGAGAAATTGCCAGTTTTCAAGGCATGGGACTTAAATCGGGTGCCAATCAATTAGCAGTTTCCTACCTGCCTGAATAATTCAGTTTAATTCTTGTTCTACAAACTTCCGCAGCAGCTCTATCGCCACACTCCAGTAATACGCTATATGCTTATATATAACCTCTGTAGGAAAATTGCTTAACGTTAGTATCACCCTTGTCTCCGCCCCCTCTTGCTGCAGTCTGAATTCAAGATTAGTATAATTTTCCAACGCATCTTCCAGGCGGGAGATAGAGCTAAAATGGCTGTAAGCCACTACTTTTTCAGGTTCATATCGCAACACTAATCCTCTATTCTCAAATCCTTTTTTATATAGGCCAACATTTATTGTAATTGAGTTACCAACTTTCCAGTCTGTAATAATATCAATTGGAGCTTCTGACATCCAGCGCCGCATAAGCTCAGGTTCAGTTAATGCTGCCCACACTTTAGCAGGACTTGCATTTATAAGTACTGCCTTACTGATTATTTGTTCAAATACGTTTTCCATAGCAGGTATTATTGAGGCCAAGATAGTATAGTAGCGGCTTCAGCCTTAGAGATTTTATCTATAGACATATCAATGCCTGTAAAAGCCAGATTATTTGATTCTTGCAAACAACAGATTGATATCTGTAAACAAGGAACCTCTATATCATGCGAACTTTGTTCTGTAAAAAATTCATGAAAATGGACAACAAAACAAAGATTGCATTGGTAACAGGCGGTAGTCGCGGACTAGGCCGGGACATGGCGTTAAGAATAGCTAAAAAAGGATTGGATGTGATAATCACCTACAACAGCCGGGAAGATGAGGCCAGCAAGGTTGTAGCGCAAATACAGCAAACAGGCCGTAAGGCAGCAGCATTACAATTAAACACAGGCGATATAAAAAGTTTTGACGCTTTCTTTACCCAGCTGAAAGATATCCTGAAAAGCACTTTCGACACAGACCATTTTGATTTCCTGGTCAATAATGCCGGCATAGGTCATCACGCCAGCATAGCCGATATGCAGGAGGAGATGTTTGACACCTTAATGAACATTCATTTCAAAGGGGTTTACTTCTCTACCCAAAAAGCGCTTGCCTTCTTAAACGACAAAGGCGGCATTATCAACATATCATCGGGCCTTGCACGATTTTCTATTCCCGGGGCCTCGGCTTATGCAGCCATGAAAGGTGCAGTTGAAGTATTTACCCGTTACCTGGCGAAAGAATTAGGCGTCCGTGGCATAAGAGCTAATGTGGTGGCACCCGGCGCCATTGCTACAGACTTCTCAGGCGGGCAGGTACGGGACAATGCACAGGTAAATAAAATGGTAGCAGATACTACCGCCCTGGGCCGCGTAGGCGTAGCGGAAGATATAGGCGGCGTAGTTGCTTTCCTCTGCACAGAAGATGCAAGATGGATAAACGGACAGCGTATAGAAGCATCCGGCGGTATGAATCTGTAATCACAAAAGAGCAGGCTTCCCAGCCTGCTCTTTTTATTTATGTATATTTGAATTTTACAAGCACAAATGGCCATTTCAAAAACATCAATTGAAGATTTTTACAAGGAAGCGGCAGCTACCCTGCCTGCCGACATAACGCGGGAGATTGGCCACTTCAATGTATTTGAAACAGAAAAGCTGTTTGATAAAGTAACCGGTGCACGCACTATGCCTTACAGCCGCAGGGCCTATTATAAGATAAGCCTGATACGCGGAAAGAACCGGGCAGAATATGCAGATAAAGTCATTGAAATAAAGGAATGCGCCCTACTCTTTGCCACACCCAAGATACCTTACCACTACGTGCCTGAGGACAATAACCAGGCAGGCATGTTCTGTATTTTTACTTCCGACTTCCTCGCGAAAAACAAAACAGGTGTTGCACTAGATGAGTTGCCCATTTTTCGTCCTGGCGAATTACCAATATTTCAATTGTCACCGCAAGAAGCCGAAGAGCTGGAATACATCTTCCGCAAAATGCAGCGCGAAATACAGTCGGACTATCTTTATAAATACGATCTGCTGCGCAACCTTGTGCTGGAGTTGATACACTATGGCCAAAAGCTGCAGCCAATGTCTGCACTCAAACCACAGCAAAACGCATCAGACCGTATATCTTCCCTGTTTATAGAATTATTGGAGCGGCAGTTCCCGCTTGACTCTCCACAGCAACGTCTGGGTCTGCGTACCGCAAAGGAATATGCCGACAGGCTTGCTGTTCATGTCAACCATTTGAATAAAGTACTGAAAGAGATTACGGGCCAGACCACTACAGGGCTCATTAGCAATCGCATAATTCAGGAAGCTAAAATACTGCTGAAGCAAACCGACTGGACGATCTCTGAAATAGCTTATACACTTGGCTTTGATGAACTGGCCCATTTCTCAAACTTCTTCAAAAAGCATACGTCATTTACACCTGTTGCTTTTCGTGCCTAATAGGATTACCCAATCCATTCAGTCACTGTCATTACATCTGCCTGCCTTGGGAATATTTTTGTAGTTAATACCCTGTGCACTTCTTCATCAGCATCAGCGCAGCAGTCAGCCAGCACAGTCAGTTTATAATCCTTATCTGCCGCTTCGCGCAGCGTTGATAGCACTACACCACTTGTAGCAATACCTGTAAGCACCAGGTGCTGAATACCCCATGCTCTCAGTATCACTTCCAGGTCGCTGCCTGCAAAAGCACTTATCCTGCGTTTCATCACCTGCAATTCATCTTCCTTTTTACCAAGCTCAGGTGTTACAGTTGCAAACATGTTCATATCTACATTTGCAAACCTTTCCTTCGCTGCAGCAAAGCTTTTGTTATTACTGCTCACTTCAGGTACGCCTTGCCTGAAACCCACCGTTATAAATATTACCGGTATATTTTGTGCACGTGCATGTTCTATTGCTTTCTTGTTTGCATTTACTAAGTCCTGGCCACCCTGTGTGAAGTTTGCAATTATTCCTACCTGCATATCCATTACCAGCAGGGCCGTGTTTTGTGTCTTTTGTTCCATCTGTATTGTGCTATTAAGATTTGAAGATGCAAATATCTTAAAGAAATAGCTTTCGGTATTGTGATAAAAGTCACAATCTGTTTTCACTGTTCTTTCCCCTTATGCGGCTAAGTGTTTCGCGGCTTACACCAATATACGATGCCATCTGAGACAGAGAAATGCGCTGCAGCAGGATGGGGTTATGTTGCTCCACATATTTGTAGCGCTCAGCAGGTGTAGATATTTTAAACAGGTTGCTATACTCCTCAGAAACAAGCAATAAGCGCAAAGCCAGTTTCCTTAGAAATCTTTCTACCTCCCGGTTGTTTGCAAAATTGATTTCGAATTTATCCATTTCAAACATCCACAGTCGCACATCCTCACCAGCTTCAATAGTCAATTCAGATGGCTGCCGGTTTTTTGAGCTTTGCAGGTTCGTAGTAAAATCCCCTTCAAATGTAAAGTTCAGGTTTATCGTGAGCCCATCCTTATTATAATAGGTACGCAAATAGCCTTCTTCTACAAAATAGAGTAAGCGGCACACTTCACCTTCTTTCAAGACCGCAGCTCCTTTAGAAAATTCTTTGTAGCTGGCAACACTTATCAATGCCGAAAGATCGTCATCAGATAAAGGGGAAATTTTTGAAATGCTATCTCTTAATATTTGCTCGTTCATCTAATTGTAGTAGGCTGCAAATATCTAATTTTTAAAATACAAACACGCGCCCTACAAAGTATATATTCTTAAGCCCTCATCATTTCGTAAGTAAATTTGCCAGAGTCATTACACACGCATTTGTGATAGATCGCGCCTTCTTTTTCCATGGTAAATGCGCCCAACTCTTTTAATGCTTTCAAAGCATTGTTTTCAGCAATTATAAGACCTTCAAATGTTTTTGTTTTTACGCCGGGTATCTCGGTTGGGTATATTATCACGTCGACAATATATTCATTAATCTTGCCGTTAATTTTAATAGTCATAGTGGATTTTTGATGTGCCGGCAAAACTAAATAAAATATCCTCACAAATCATTCGCTGAAAATCTGCATCATACGCATAACAATAAATCAAAACAGTTAGTTAATAAATAGCCTGTCAATTTATCTTCCTGATCAGGTTTTGGACTAAAAAATTTATATTACGTTCATGAAAAAGCTGCTTTCCTATTTAGTGCTGTGCACATTTTTTCTATTTCAATCGTGCGATGCACAAAGTTCCCATCTGAAAGTGGGCGATAAAGTTCCTTCGTTCTCTCTTATCGACCAGAACGGGAAACCATTCAGCATAAACGACTACATTGGCAAAAAGATACTCATAATATATTTCTATCCCAAGGACGAAAGTGGCACCTGCACAAAGGAAGCTTGTGCCTTCCGCGACAGCTATACCGACTTTTCAAAGGCAGGCGCTATGGTCATTGGCATTAACTATGCTTCTGTAGAAAGCCATAAACGTTTTGCTGCGCATCATGATTTGCCATTCGTATTGCTTAGCGACCCTGGCAATAAAGTGCTTAAAATGTTTGGGGTAAAAAACATGCTCGTCCTTACAGGTAGGGAAACTTTTATGGTAGGACTGGATGGGAAAATTCTTTATACATACAATTCCTTTACCGACGGCCCAGCACATGCACAGGAAATGCTGGATTATATAAATGAGATGAAAAAATAGCAGATCCCCAATGTGGATATCATAATTTGGAACCCGCTCGTTAATAATACTAACTTGCCAATCAGGTCAGCCCTTAATCAAGGTCAACCTGTAAACAAGTTCTTTGACATAATGTAAACCCCAAAATGCCACTCAGCATTTGGCATCACATTGCCACATTTCACCAGGTTATCGCATAGCTCAGGTATAAAATGAGCCTTTTATACCCAATTATACCCTAAGCTAATCTGCCGAGAGCCAGTCCAGTAAAAGCGTCCAGCCAAAAATCGCAAAAACAGCAATTTTTTCTTAGAATTATACCCTGCGCAATATTTGGCATCACATCACCATATTTCATCACATTGCAGCATCCTTATTTCATTGGCATACTTCTTTAGCATAAAGTTTTTAAAACTACAAGCTCAACATTTATGGAGATAGAAGTATATCCGGGAAAACCCTTCCCTTTAGGCCCCACATGGGTAGGAAATGGAGTAAACTTCGCCTTATACACAGAATGCGCTACTGCCGTCACACTTTGTCTTTTTAATGATCCTAATGATGAGGTAGAAACATTGAGATTAAACGTTACCGAACGCTCAGGTTATATATGGCATATATATGTGGCCGGCATGCAACCCGGGCAATTATATGCATTCCGCGTAGACGGCCCTTACGACCCGGCAAACGGAATGCGCTTTAATGCGAATAAAGTATTGCTGGACCCTAATACAAAGGCAATAGCCGGAGAAATATTGCTTAGCGACGCAGTATATGGCTATGAGGTTGGTAATCCGCAGGAAGATCTTAGCTTCAGCAAGCAGGATAGTGTTTCTAATATACCCAAGTGCATAGTTATAGATCCTTCATTTAATTGGGGAGAAGATATTGCGCCGAAAATACCCTGGCATAACACGATTATTTATGAACTGCATGTAAAAGGGTTTACCTACTTGCAGCAGCGCATACCCGAAAAACTGCGTGGCACCTATGCAGGTCTTGCGCATCCGGAATGTATTAAGTACCTGAAGGAATTGGGTATAACCACTGTAGAGCTTATGCCGGTACATTACTTTGTAGATGACAGGTATCTTTCAGAACGTGGGCTGGCAAACTACTGGGGCTACAATACCATAGGCTTTTTCTCGCCTGCTATACAATACAGCAGCTCTGGTGTAGATGGCGGACAGGTGAACGAGTTTAAACAAATGGTAAAAGACCTGCACAAGGCAGGGATAGAAGTGATATTAGATGTAGTCTTTAACCATACCGCTGAAGGGAACCAAATGGGCCCAACCCTATCATTTAAAGGCATAGACAATTCGGTGTATTATAGGCTGGCGGACGATAAAAGATATTATAATGACTACACGGGCACCGGCAATACGCTGAATGCGCGTATGCCTTCAGTGCTAAGACTTATTATGGACAGCCTTCGCTACTGGATATTGGAAATGCATGTAGATGGCTTTCGTTTCGATCTTGCTGCGACGCTGGCACGTGAGCTGCATGAAGTAGATAGACTGAGCTCTTTCTTTGACATCATTTACCAGGACCCTATTATATCTCAGGTAAAGCTTATTGCAGAACCGTGGGATGTAGGCGAAGGTGGCTACCAGGTTGGGAATTTTCCGCCGGGCTGGTCGGAATGGAATGGTAAATATCGCGATTGCATGCGTGACTTCTGGCGAGGCGCTGATAATATGCTGGGGGAGTTTGCAGAAAGGCTTACCGGCAGCTCTGACATATATCAGGGCGATGGTCGTCGCCCAACAGCAAGCATCAATTTCATTACAGCACATGACGGCTTCACCTTGGCCGACCTGGTATCATATAACGAGAAGCATAATGAAGCCAATGGCGAAGACAACAAAGATGGCGACAGCAATAACCGCTCATGGAACTGTGGCGCAGAAGGGCCAACTGATAACCCTTACATTATAAATCTTCGTAAGAAGCAACAGAGGAATTTCATAGCGACATTGTTTTTATCTCAAGGAGTGCCAATGTTGTCAGCCGGCGATGAAATAGGCCGCACACAAAAAGGCAACAATAATGCTTACTGCCAGGATAATGAGATATCATGGATCAACTGGGAAAAGGCAGATATTGAGCTGCTGGAGTTCACGAAAAAGATCATCCACTTAGCTAAATCTCACCCGGTATTCTGTCGCCGGGGTTGGTTTCAGGGATTGAAAGTGCGGGCGTCCAATACAGAAGATATTGCATGGCTTAAACTTGACGGAACTAAATTGACAGAGGAAGACTGGAATAGCGGTTTCGCAAAATCGCTGGCTGTTTACCTGAATGGCAAAGGTATACACTCGGTAGGCTCAAAAGGTGAAAACATCGTAGATGATAATTTTTACCTCGTCTTTAATGCCTCAGACCTGGACCTCAAATACAAGCTGCCTGAAGCTAAATACGGAAAGTCCTGGAATAAAATAATAGATACTGACGATGTTAATTATAAAGGAACAGAAAAATATGTAGCAACAACTGAAATTGAGGTAAAAGCACGCTCAGTAGTAGTAATGATAAATCATGAGTAAGATAGATGTAAGCGCAAAGTCTCTCGGCATAAACTTTAAAAATAGCAAGGCAAGTGTATTAGTCTGGGCGCCGAATGCACAAAAGGTAGAGTTCCATACTCCAGAAACGAACATGCGGGAGGAACTAAAACATATAGAACACGGCTACTGGCAAGGTTTGGTTCTACTTCAGCCTGGAGACAAATACAATTTTATATTAGATGGCAAACCAATCCCAGACCCTGCATCATTATCTCAGCCTGACGGTGTACACGGCCCATCGCAGGCCATAGATATAATAAGTTATAAATGGACAGATAACCAGTGGGCAAATCTACCTTTGGAAAGCTATATCATTTATGAGCTGCATACAGGCACATTTACACCTGACGGCAACTTTGCAGCAATAGAAACCAAATTAGACTACTTGTTACAGTGCGGTTTTACTGCAATTGAGCTAATGCCCGTTGCTCAATTCCCCGGTAGCCGCAACTGGGGCTATGACGGTGTATTTCCCTTTGCGGTACAAAATACTTACGGCGGTGCACGAGCATTGCAACATTTAGTGGATGCATGCCATAAAAAAGGGATGGCCGTTATCTTAGATGTAGTATATAATCATCTTGGTCCTGAAGGAAATTACCTTGATGCTTACGGACCCTACTTCACAGACAAATACAAAACACCCTGGGGAAAAGCTGTAAACTTTGATGATGCATGGTGCGATGAGGTCCGCAGATACTTAATAGAAAATATGCTCATGTGGTTTCGTGATTTTCATATTGATGCGCTGCGCCTGGATGCAGTACACGCCATATGGGATTTTAGCCCGAAGCATATAATGCAGGAGATGAAGGAATACACCAATGAGCTGATGAGCCTAACGGGCAAAACGCATTATCTCATCATTGAATCTGACCTTAATGACAGTAAATACATAAGGCCTCTATCTCAAAAAGGCTATGGTATAGACGCCCAATGGGCGGATGACTTTCACCATTCGCTGTGCGTAGTTGCAGGCTATGAACGAAATGGTTACTATGCAGACTTCAACGGACTTAAAGACTTAGCTAAGGCTTATAAAGAAGCTTTTGTATATAATGGCATTTACTCGCAGTTTCGACACAAAACATTTGGCAGTACAGTGGATAAAAATGAGGGAAAACAATTCGTTGTGTTTTCTCAGAACCATGACCAGGTAGGCAACCGCCTGCTTGGTGAACGCAACAGTACACTGCTAAGTTTTGAAATGCAAAAGCTAATGGCCGGGGCAGTTGCCATAAGCCCCTATCTGCCATTGTTCTTCATGGGTGAGGAATGGAGTGCTCCCCAACCCTTTCAATATTTTATAAGCCATATAGATGAAAAATTAATAGAGGCTGTGCGCAAAGGGAGAAAAGAGGAATTTGCTTCCTTTCACAATACAGGCGAAGCGCCTGATCCACAAGCAGTAGAAACATTTAATAACTGCAAACTGCAATGGGAATTATTACAGCAGCAGCCACACTACACTATGTTAGATTATTATTCGGCTTTACTTGCGCTACGTAAGCAAAACCCGGCGCTTAATAATCTAAACAGAAAGCACCTGGATGCTAAAACAATTGCGAAGCAAAACATACTAATATTGAGGCGCTGGGATGTGCGCCAATCAATAGTATGCATGCTTAACTTTTCAAAAGTTCAACAAGAAGTCCCTTTCCCTACCCTGCCTGGAAGTTTTTTGAAAATATTTGATTCTGCATTGCCTCAATGGGGAGGCAAATCTGAAGCAGAAGCAGCAGGCAAGACAGCATCCGGTGAAAAATTAGCAATACAACCCGAATCACTATTAATATATAGCACACAAAATGTTTAACCCACAATCTACATATCGCATACAATTCAATAAAGATTTCAATTTTAACAGCTTTGAAAAAATAATTCCCTACCTACAGAAACTGGGCATAAAAACTATCTATGCCTCGCCTATATTCAAAGCAGTGCCGGGGAGTACACATGGCTATGATATTACCTGTCCATTACTAATAAATCCTGAGATAGGTACAATTGAGCAACTATATAATATCAGCACTCAGCTAAAAACAGCGGGCATTAGCTGGCTGCAGGATATTGTACCCAACCATATGGCCTATCACCCGGACAATGAATGGCTAATGGATGTACTGGAAAAAGGCAAATCATCTAAATACGCTGAATGTTTTGATATAGACTGGCAACACCATATATATAAAGACAAGGTCATCTTACCCATACTTGGCAAAACACTGGATGACACACTAAACGCCGGTGAATTATCAATTATAGAAAAAAACGGCAAGCATCATCTGAATTACTTTGATAATTTATTTCCGGTAAATACAAATGCGAATAGCAGCGACCTTCAGGACAAAGCCACATTAAAAAACATAATCGATCAGCAACATTATATTCCAGCTTTATGGAGCGAAACAAATAAGCAATTAAACTATCGCCGGTTTTTCACCATTAATGGCCTCATTAGTTTTAATATACAGAACAGAAAAGCATTCAACCTTTATCATATACTTATTAAAAGACTTTGCAGTGATAAAATATTTCAAGGTTTAAGAGTAGACCACATAGATGGTCTTGCAGATCCTACTGAATACTTATATGATCTGAGACAAACAGTTGGTGACGACATATACATAACTATTGAAAAGATACTGGAACCCGGGGAACAGTTACCACCCTATTGGCCAATTTCAGGTAGCACCGGTTACGATTTCCTGGCATTGGCAAATAATGTCCTTAGCAATAGCGAAGGTCTTAGAAAGTTGCATGAATTTTATGCTGACAACATAGCCGACAGAAAAACATATGCCCAAATACTTGAAGTAAAGAAAAGCCAAATCCTTTATAACTATATGCAGGGCGATCTTGATAATTTGTATCGCCTTTTTCTCGATTTGCACCTTACTACTGAAGAGGAATTGACACAGGAGATGTCAGATAACTTGAAAAAAGTGATTGCGTTGTTCCTTGTCAAATGCCCCGTATATAAATATTATGGCAACAAGCTGCCACTTGATAAAACAGAAGCTGATGCTATATCCGATATATTAAATGCCATTATTCTGCAAGAGCCCCCATTAGGGCCCGCAGTTCAATTATTAAAGGCAGCACTTTTGGAGAAACCTTCAGATGGTGCTGAAGAATACAATAACAGGGCTATTCAATTTTATTTGCGTTGTATGCAGTTTACGTGTCCGCTTATGGCAAAAGGGGGAGAGGATACTGCAATGTACACTTACAACAGTTTTATTGGACATAATGAGGTAGGCGATGCGCCTCAATCGATAGGCGTCGGTATCTCAGCATTTCATGAAACCGTACTTAACCGGCAGCAAATATGGCCTATGAATATGAATGCTACCGCCACCCACGATACCAAAAGAGGAGAAGATGTAAGAGCACGGCTAAATGCAATTACTGATATATCCGCAGAATGGACACAAGCCGTTAGCGAATGGCAGGAAATCAATAAAGATTTTCGTAAAGACAATGCACCTGACAAAAATGATGAATACTTTATCTACCAGTCACTCATTGGTTGCTACCCTATGCCCAGTCAGGCCTCAGATGATTTTCACGATCGCTTTCAGTCTTATATATTAAAGGCCTTTCGCGAAGCAAAAGTTCATACCACCTGGGAGCTGCCAAACGAAGACTATGAAAATAATGTAAAAGCATTCATCAATAATTTATTAGCGCCTAACGGTGCCTTCCTCCGCAACTTCAAAATTTTCTACAGCCGCGTTGCAGATGCCGGTATCATTAATTCGCTTATTCAGCTTATTTTAAAATTCACTTGTCCTGGAGTACCAGATGTATACCAGGGCTCCGAGCTTTGGGATCTCAGTATGGTAGACCCCGACAACAGGCGTCTCGTCGATTATCCATTTAGAACAGATTTACTTGCCAGTCTCCCGAATGCTGATGAACATATATTTAACTCCCTATGGGATAATAGATACACTGGCAAAATAAAATTATGGCTTACCACTCAGCTTCTTGCTGAAAGAGCGGAACAAAAATATCTGTTTGAGCATGGCAGATATATTCCGCTGGAGACTGTGGGAGCATATAAAGATCATATTCTTGCCTATGCACGCGTACATAGGGGCAATTATTACATAGTCGTTTTACCACTAAACATATTATCCATAGCTACGGAACAGGGAACAAGCTTTTTAGCCATTGACTGGAAAGATACATCGGTAATATTGCCCAATGCCATCGCTACAGAATGGCAATACTTATTTACAGCTAAAACAGAAAAAAGTTCAGGTACGCTACCAGTGAAGGAACTATTCTCATCTTTTCCTATAGCAATTCTGAAAAACCATACGGCCACAAACCGCCGCAGCGCAGGTGTACTGCTGCCTGTGTTTTCTCTTCCGTCTCATTACGGTATCGGAGATTTTGGCCCCGGAACCGAAAGCTTTATAGATCTTCTTGCACGTAGTGGTCAAAAGTATTGGCAGTTGTTACCACTCTCACCTACGGAAAGACAAAGTGGCCACTCGCCTTACAGCTCATTTTCAGGTATGGGAGTAAATGTACTTTTCATTAGTCCTGAATACTTGGTCAAAGAACATTTGCTCTCCGCAGAAAAGCTTAACACCTACCGTTTACCGCAAACAAGACACATAGATTATAAAAGTGTTGAAAAAATAAAACGCGCTATATGCATTGAAGCATATGGCAACTTTTGCAAAGGCAATTTTACAGCACTCAATTATGAGTTTAAGGACTTTTGCAGAAAGACCGCTTACTGGCTTAACGATGTAGCATTGTTCGTAACGTTAAAGCGACACTTTAAAAGCCAGCCTTGGTACAAATGGCCGGAGGAGTATAAAAAACGAAATACAGATGCCATCGCGCGATTCTCTAATCATCACCAGGATAATCTTATGCGGGTGAAGTGGCTGCAGTTCATCATATCCAGGCAATGGAAGCACATAAGGCATTATGCAAATACTAAAGGTATAAGGATATTTGGCGACCTGCCTTTTTATGTCAGTTATGATTCGGCTGACGTATGGGCTAATCCCGAAATGTTTTGTCTGGATGATGATGGTAGGATGACTGGTGTTGCAGGAGTTCCGCCTGATTATTTCAGCAAAACAGGCCAGCTCTGGAATATGCCTACTTATAACTGGGGCATATTAAGGAAAGACAATTATAAATGGTGGATGGACCGCATCCGCAAAAATCTGGAACTATTTGATATTGTACGGCTCGATCATTTTCGTGCATTTCATACCTACTGGCAGGTACCGGCCAATGAGGTAACAGCGCAGAATGGTCAATGGATTGAAGGCCCTGGAAAAGATTTTTTTGACAAGGTGCGTAACGAGTTTGGCGAATTACCCTTTGTTGCCGAAGACCTTGGTGAAAATATGGACGCAGTCTATAGTTTTAGAGAACAACTTGGCTTGCCTGGTATGAAGCTATTGCAATTCGCCTGGGGTAATAATATGCCCGTTTCGGTAGATGCACCACACAACTATCCGCCTAATTGTGTAGTATATACCGGCACACATGATAACAACACAACTAAAGGATGGTTTAAAAATGAAATGCAACCGGCAGATAAAAAACGATTAGCAGAATACTGTGGTATTACCCCCACAAAAGCTAATATAGACAATATACTTACCCGTATAGCTTATGCATCTGTTGCAGAAACTGCAATACTTCCACTGCAGGATCTGCTGGGCTATGATAAACAGGCAAGGATAAACACGCCGGGCTCATCAAAAAACAACTGGCTTTGGCGCTTACCACAAAATACGCTTTCTCAAAAACTGGAGCAGAAATTACTGCAGCATGCAGCCATATACAACCGGTTGCTGCTCTTCTAAAAATTGCTGCCTGTCCATTTCAAAACAAGCGCTCCGAGCGGTGGCAATACCAGCGACAATGAGTGAGAACGGCCATGTTTAGCTATAGGTGCTGTTTCCAGCACGTCATCATTATGCACATCACTACCATTGTATTTATGGCTATCCGAGTTCAGCAGCTCTTTATAGTAGCCTGCCTTTGGCATTCCTATACGATAATTATACCTGGTCATAGGTGTGAAGTTGCAGATAAACACAAGGAAGTTTCCATCCTTTGCTCTGCGCTGCCAGCTTATCACGCTATTTTGGGAATCATTGAAGTCTACCCACTCAAACCCTTCCCAGGAGAAATTGTTTTCATACAAGGCGGTATTGCAGTATAGCGTATTCAGATCTTTTAGCAATGTTTGCACGCCTTTATTGTTGGCATTCAGGTTTTCGTGCCAATCCAGACTATAGTCATGCTGCCACTCATGTTGCTGTGCTATTTCAGCCCCCATAAACAATAGTTTGGCGCCGGGTGTACCGTACATGTACGCATAAAGTAGCCGCAGATTCGCGAACTTTTGCCATTCGTCGCCTGGCATCTTCATTAGCATTGAATATTTACCATACACCACCTCATCATGCGATAATGGCAACACAAATTTTTCATAGAAAGCATAAAAAATATTAAAGGTGAGATCATTCTGATGATGGCTTCTGTAAATGGGATCGTAACTAAAATAACGCAGTGTATCATGCATCCAGCCCATCATCCACTTCATATCAAAACCCAATCCACCGGATGCTACCGGATGTGTAACGCCCGGCCACGCAGTAGATTCTTCTGCAATGGTCATTGCATCGGGAAAATATGTGTGTGTCGCAGTATTAAATTCTTTTAGGAAGTGAATAGCATCCAGGTTTTCTCTTCCTCCATATTCATTTGGCAGCCATTCTCCCTGTTTTCGAGAATAATCCAGATAAAGCATGGATGCAACAGCATCCACACGTAGCCCATCAATATGGTATTTATCCAACCAGTATAGTGCATTTGAAATAAGGAAAGACCGTACCTCATTTCTGCTGTAGTTGAAGATGTAGCTGTGCCATTCCGGATGAAAGCCCTTGCGTGGATCGTCATGCTCATATAAATGTGTCCCATCAAAATAAGAAAGTCCATGCTCATCATCCGGAAAGTGAGAAGGGACCCAATCCAGTATTACGCCTATCCCGGCTTTATGCAGCTCGTCAATCAAATACATGAAATCTTGTGGTGTGCCATATCTGCTGCTGGGTGCAAAGTATCCTGTCACCTGGTATCCCCATGACCCATAAAATGGATGCTCCATTACCGGCATGAACTCTACATGAGTAAAGCCCATATACTTGCAATAGGTGGGCAGCTCTTCGGCAAGGTCTCTATAGGTTAAATACATATTGTTCTCCTTTCTTCGCCAGGAACCTATGTGTAGTTCATATATAGATAGCGGCTTGTTCAGCCAGCTGTTTTCACTTCTTTCCTTCATCCACTTCTTATCTGTCCATTTATAATCTAAATCCCAGACTATAGATGCGGTTGCCGGTGGTGTCTCCCAATGGGTCGCATAGGGATCTCCTTTCTCTACACAATAACCATTGTGTGATTCTATATAATATTTATAGTAGTCACCCGTTTTCAATTCCGGGATAAAAAGCTCCCATATCCCCGATGAATCCCAGCGCACATTCATGCCGTGCGAATATCTGTTCCAGCCATTGAAGTTCCCAATTACGGAAACATATTTTGCATTTGGTGCCCACACTGAAAAGGAAACACCTTGGATACCATTTACAGTTGCAATATGTGCCCCTAGTTTATTATACAATTGATAGTGACAACCCGCTTTAAATAAGTCAGCATCATAATCCGTCCATAATGACTCTGCAGCCACGGACGTAGGCTTACTTTCTTTTCGCGTCCTCACCGCTTTCTTCACTTCTCCGCCTGTGCTCATATTAATAGGTGTAGTTCTGTTCCATAATAGCTTTTATTCCCCTCAGTGGAATAATTACCCAGTCAGGACGATTATTCAATTCGTAATTCAGTTCGTAAATAGCCTTTTCCAGTATGTATGTCTGCAATAATATTTCAAGGTCCTCTTTTTCAGCAGGCACCAGCATCGTTCCTTTCACCGTATGCAAATATGATTGCAGGTATAGGCCACTCATATAGTGCTGCCATTGTTCCACATAAGGAACTAATTTTTTAATATCTTCCTTATGCAGGCTGTTATTGAGAAACAAGCTACCATATGCTGCATAATGGAACGAGCGTATCATACCCGCCACATCCCGCAATGCAGAACGTTTCAGTCTTCTTTCACTATATGTCTTTGCCGGCTCTCCTTCAAAATCTATTATCAGGATGTCCTTGCCGGTAAAAAGCGTCTGGCCTAAATGATAGTCTCCGTGCACTCTTATTTTCAGCACATCAAATTTCTTTTTATAAACTGCTTTCAAACGCTGAAGAATTGCATCTTTCATCTGCAAAACCTCAGTAGCTTCCTGGCGTTCATCTTCAGGCAGCTTATTTAGGTTTTTAACAAGCGTCTGGTATGTCTTTCTTACCAGCGACTGGAAAGATGAAAATAAAGAACGCTGATAGTGTAGTGAAAATGGTTCAGGTATGAATGCCGGATCATCTTTTCCTGATGCTAATGCTATATGCATTTCTCCTGTACGTTCGCCTAATAGCTGTACCCTTTCTGTTACGGGTGTTTCAAGCAGTACCTTTACTTCTGTCGAAAGATTATCATAGGCTATTGGTTTTACGGATCCTTTTTTTACATCGGCGGTTGTATGCAATTTTTGTTCGGCAAGTATCTTTTCATTGAAGCTGCCTAGCCTATCCAGCATGAAGCTCCAGCCATCTGTATTATTGTCTATCATCTCCTGCATCAGGCCTAGCACCATTGTTCCCTTTTGCGAGTGCCATTCTATTTTACCTACATACCCAGGTATGTGCTTGAATTTTGCTTTTTCAGTAAGGAATTTTGTTATTTCCACATCAGGATTAATGGCCCTGTCCACTTTTCTGTAAAGCTTCAGAAAGAATGTATTGTCATATACTATGGATGTATTGCTTTGTTCCGCAGCTAGTATTTTTGATTTTATTTTATCACGTCCTTTTACGTAGTTTCTCAACAACTTGTTGCCCGAAAAGGTGATCTCCTCTCCATTTGCAGCATCTACTTTTGTATTACTTGCCGCTAAATGTATCAGGCTTTGTTGCAAAGCATCGCAAAATAATGCATCATATAAAATACCTGTAGTATCACCGATTTTTGCATTTGATATTATTGATCTTGGATAATTTTCTTTAATAGGTGCGGCCTGCGCATCAGAGACATAAGCTACGGGTACCTGGTATATCTCCGGCAACTCGCTGTTATAGGTAACTTCCACCAGTAGTATTATTACGTTGGTATCTCCTGCCACTATTTTACTTTGCCCTATAATGTGCATTCCCTGTACTACCCTTGCCTTACCACCGAACCATCTCATTTTAAGCAGATAGTCAGGCAAAACTGCATTTTCAAGTTCTTCCAATGTCTGCCGCTTCAATATATCTTCCCAACTTTTCATCTCTATTGTGGCTAGTGATTGTCCTGCGTCTGCAGGGTGGCTAATGTCTTTCACGGAGAACCATTGACACTCATATTGAGAGAGTGTAAAGAAATAAGGTGTTTCTCCTTTTACGGTTGGGAAAATATTATTACTAAATACTTCTACCAGCTGATAACCTTTATATTCAGACAAATCTAATTCTACAGGCTGTGAGAAACGTGATAGATTTACTATCACCAGCATAATTTCTTTTTCATAAGTTCGGGTAAAAGCAAGCACCTTTGGATTTTCTGTATTTATGAATTTCAAATCTCCCCTGCTGAAGGCTTTATGCTTCTTACGAGTATTTATTAATCGCCTCATAAACCACAACAACGATGATGTATTTCTATTCTCAATTTCTACATTCACCGATTCATAATGGTACAAAGGGTCGAGGATAACAGGCAAGTATAAACGTTGCGGATTGGCTTCTGAAAAACCTGCATTTCTGTCTACTGTCCATTGCATAGGAGTGCGAACGCCATCCCGGTCACCCAGGTAAAAGTTATCGCCCATGCCTATTTCGTCTCCATAATAAATCACAGGAGTACCGGGAAGCGAAAAAAGCAAATAGTTAAGCAGTTCAATTTTTGCCCTGTTATTCTCCATTAGCGGTGCCAATCGATGACGTATGCCCAGATTTATACGTGCCTTAGGGTCTTTTACATATACTTTATACATGTAGTCCCTTTCCTCGTCCGTCACCATTTCAAGGGTTAGCTCGTCATGATTACGAAGAAATATAGCCCACTGACAGGTTTCAGGTATTGCAGGCGTCTGGTCAAATATGTCTAATATTGGATAACGGTCTTCCATCTGCAAGGCCATGAACATACGTGGCATTACAGGGAAGTGATAATTCATATGGCATTCATCACCATTACCAAAATAATAAGCAGCGTCCTCGGGCCACATATTAGCTTCAGCAAGTAACAAGGTCCCCGGGTAGTGCTCGTCCACATGCCTGCGCAGTCGCTTAAGAAAACTATGAGTTTCAGGTAGGTTCTCGCAATTTGTACCATCACGCTCAAAAAGATACGGCACAGCATCGAGCCTGAAACCGTCTACACCCATTTCACACCAATAGTCTATCATTTTAAAAACTTCCTGCTGTACTGCTGGATTATCAAAATTCAAATCTGGTTGATGGTAGAAGAACCGGTGCCAGTAATATTGCTGTGCTACAGGGTCCCAGGTCCAATTGGATGATTCAAAGTCCTGAAAAATGATGCGTGCGTCTTTATACTGCTCCGGATTATCTGTCCATACATAGTAGTCCCGCTCCGGCGATCCTTTAGGCGCTCTCCTCGCCCTTTGAAACCAAGGGTGCTGATCTGAACTATGATTGATAACCAGTTCGGTTATTACCTTCAGGTTTCTGTTATGTGCCTCATGTAGCAGCTTTTTAAACTGCCTGATATTACCATAAGAAGGATTTACACTATAATAGTCTGCTATGTCATAACCATCATCCCTTAGTGGTGAGGGATAAAATGGCAATAGCCAAATGGCGGTAACACCCAGATTCTGTAAGTAATCAAGCTTTTCCAGCAGCCCTTCAAGATCGCCTATTCCATCACAGTTCTTATCACGAAAGGCCTTAACGTGCAACTCATATATCACGGCATCTTTATACCAGTGCAATTTGTCATCTATGCCTCTTCTATCGGTCATAAGCTTTTATTTACAGCTACTTTAAATATATGAGCTGGCATCTCATAAGGATTTAATTCCACATAGTTCCAATTGTTGTTCCATTGGTATTTGTCGCCACTCAGCAGATCACTCACCCCTACCGTATCGCTCCATTGATAATTTTCAATTACCGGCATTTTTACATTTGCACTTTGCGTATGAAAGGGATCCAGGTTGACAGCTATTATGCATATGCTGCCGGCTTTCAGGTCATGTTTTACATAACAGATGATCTGGTCATTTGTTGTTTCCGCAAAAACAAGATTGTCAGTAAGCTGAAATGCCGCATTTTCCTTCCTTATTTTGTTTATCCTTATCATCAGCTCGTACGTCTTTGTATAGAAATCCCAATTCCAGTGTTTTATCTCGTACTTCTCATTATGATTGTATTCTTCCTTACCTGGCATCTCGTCATCAATATTCATTTCGTATACCGGACCGTAGATTCCATAATTGGAGGATAAAGTAGCAGCAAGTATTAGTCGCAGTATGTGTCCGTTCTCTTTACTATTTGCCAGTTCAGGCGTTAGTATATCCGGTGTATTAGGCCATAAATTAGGGCGGAAGTAATATTTAAGGTCGGTTTGGGTTAATTCTTTCATATAGGTCTCAAGCTCCCATTTTGAATGCCGCCATGTAAAATAGGTATATGATTGAGTGAATCCGATTTTTGCCAGATGTTCCATTATCCGCGGACGAGTAAATGCCTCTGCAAGGAAAATGGTTTCAGGGTATTCGTTTTTAATCTCTTTAATAACCCATTCCCAGAATGGAATTGCTTTAGTATGCGGATTGTCCACCCTGAAAATGTCAACACCGCTTTTTATCCAATACTCTATCACGCTTTTTAATTCCTGCCATAAGCCTTCCCAATCTTCACTTTCAAAATTAAAAGGCAGTATATCTTCATACTTCTTTGGCGGGTTTTCCGCATGCTGTACCGTACCATCAGGCCGCCATTTAAACCATTTGGGATGTTGTTGTACATAAGGATGGTCTGGCGCACATTGAAATGCTATATCCATTGCCACCTCAAGACCCAGTTTTTTTCCTTCCTCTATTAGCTTCTTAAAATCCTTTAGTGTTCCAAGCTGCGGATGAATAGCCTTATGTCCTCCATCCCTACTACCTATGGCCCATGGCGAGCCAGGGTCGTCTGCATTAGCTGTCAGTGCATTGTTCTTTCCCTTTCTATTTAGCTCCCCTATAGGATGTATGGGCGGAAAGTAAACTACATCAAAACCCATATGTGCAATACGCGGCAACACCTTTATTACATCATTAAAAGTGCCGTGGCTGCCGGCATCTGTTGCGGCAGAACGCGGGAATAATTCATACCACGCGCTAAACCCAGCTTTTTCCCGCTCCACCATCAGCTCAAAGACATGAGGATATTGATTCACCCTGCTTTTATTCCTGCATTTTGAAAGTATATCTTTTATTGGGTTTTGTATAACGTAATTGAACTTCTCTGCTGTGCCCTCTACTGCGTTCATTCCATCTATCCATTGCTGCAGCTGCACTTTGCTTTTGCCACTGCTATGCGCCAGCGCTTCTTCTACTATCTGTATACCTATCTGCAGTTCTATATGTATATCCTGCCCTGCATTAAACTTCTTCTCAAGGCCGTTCAACCAGCTGCCAAAATCGTCCACCCAGGCCATGATCTTAAACTGATATAGACCCAACTTAGAAGGTGTAAACCAGTATACCCAGCGGTCGTTGTTAACTAGACTTAACGGAAATTCCTTCCACTGCTTTTCAGATGAATGCCTCAGCAATATGGCAGCAACTACTTCATCGTGGCCGTCAGTAAATATGTCTGCGCTTATTTCTGTGCCCCTGTTTATTATTGTTTTTGCAGCAAACCTGCCTTCATCTACACTGGGCAAAACATTACTGATTATTACTCTTTTTCGTCCGGCGGAGCTAAGCATTTATGATTGGTTTGTAGTACTTTAAGATTGGGAGAAAGCGGCCTTTATACTGCTTAAGAAGATGTTATAAAATTCATACCAAAAGTTGAACAGCTTCGCGTGTTGCCTTAAACAAACATCAACAGACAGTTCTTTAACGCTTTTATATGGGGTAAATAATCCTCACATGCTTTGTATAAATATGTCACTGTGTATTTAAAATCAAGAAGAACGAAATTAGTTGCTGGTAAAGGTTTCAACACATAAATTTAACATTGCCTTCAAATAGGAATGTTGCTACCGCAATGTTCATTTTAATTGTCTTTCCGTTTCAATTGATTTTCACTTTAAATGAAGAATGAACACATTACAGGTTAAGCAGCTGCAAGATGTTAAACACAAAGCGCAGCTAATGGATTTTGTCAGATTTCGATTGTTTTAAGAATCTCTTTACATATGCCATAAACATACAGATATGCACTTGGTTGCATTGGCACCCTTTTTTATTATATAGTTCTCAAAGGGATATAGGATGAATTCTATCACAAACACAGGCCGTATCATAAACGTGTCTAACAGATTACCAATAAAAATAAATTTTTCAGAAGGCAAATTAGCATATCATATTAGCGAAGGCGGCCTGGCAACAGGACTTAGTTGTGTGTTAACTGAATATGAAAATTTATGGATCGGCTGGGCAGGGGCAGACGTAAAGCCTGATGTTCAGCAGCTTGTAACTGAAGAGCTGCACGATAAGAGCCTGCATCCTATTTTTCTCACTAAAAACGAAATAGCTAACTTTTATGATGGCTTCTCAAACGAAACCATCTGGCCCTTGTTTCACTATTTCCCTACTTACAGCAATTATAATCCTGAATATTGGGAGAGCTATGTATCTGTAAATAAGAAGTTTGCAGACGAGATATTGAAGTTTGCTACTCCAAATGACATCATCTGGATACATGATTATCATTTAATGCTGCTGCCGCAACTGCTTCGTGCTGCCATCCCAAATATCACCATCGGTTATTTTCAGCATATTCCTTTTCCTTCTTACGAGATCTTCCGTGCATTACCATGGAAGAGCCAGGTACTCAATGGCCTTGCAGGGGCTGATGTCATTGGCTTTCAGACAGACGATGATGCAAAGCATTTTACCAGCTCAGTAAACCGCATCCTTAAGCTGAATGTACAGAACAATGAGTTCTCTTTTGATAACCGCAAGGTATCAGTAGAGGCCTTCCCGATCAGTATTGACTACCAAAAGTACAATGAGCTTTCAGCGCAGGAGGCTACCAAAAAGATAGCCCAGAAGCTTGAAAAGCTGATCCATACGAAGATTATCATTTCTATAGATCGCCTGGATTATAGCAAGGGCATTCTCCAGCGCTTACAGGCATTTGAGCTGTTCCTGAAGGAATATCCTGAATGGCGGCAGAAAGCAACACTTGTGCACCTTGTAGTACCATCCAGGGATAATGCGCGCAATTACAAGGCGCTGAAGAAAGAAATGGACCAACTGATAAGTGAGATAAACGGCAGGTATGCCACTCTTAGCTGGCAGCCCATACACCACTTCTATCGCTCTTTCCCGCCCAACCTCTTATCTGCACTGTATAAGTCTGCAGACCTGGCATTGGTTACACCACTTGTAGACGGCATGAACCTCGTTTGTAAAGAATACGTGGCCAGCAATATAAGCCAGGACGGCGCATTGATCCTTAGCGAGTCGGCGGGTGCTGCAAAAGAGCTGAAAGAAGCTATCCTCATCAATCCAAATGATATAGAAGACTTCGCTCAATCCATTCATACCGGGCTCATGATGCCAAAGGAAGAGCGCAACAGGCGTATGCTGAAGATGCAGCACACCATACAGCAAAACGATATACACAAGTGGGCGCAAAAGATGCTGAGAAGCCTGAACCTGATAAAGGAAAAGCGCAGCGCAAGCACTTGTCTGCTCATCAACCCTTCCGTATACCGTGTACTGGACCTGCGTTATATGTACGCCAAGAAGCGTCTCTTGTTCCTTGACTATGATGGTACGCTGATGCCCTTTAGCAAGCGGCCGGAAGATGCATACCCCGACAAGGAAGTGCTTTCTATGCTGGAACAGCTAAGCAATGAACCCAGGAACAATGTAGTAGTGATAAGCGGCCGTGATAGCGCTACTCTTGAAAAATGGCTGGGGCATCTGCCACTGAGCATTGTGGCTGAGCATGGCGCCAGCTATAAGGACCGGGGCAATGTCTGGCGCAGCCTTTCAGGACTGGACACAGACTGGAAAAACTCTATAAGAAGGCTGATGAACAGCTATTGCGCGCTGCCCGGCACCTTCATAGAAGAGAAAGCCCATTCGCTGGCCTGGCACTTCCGCATGGCCGACGCCAAAGCAGCCGAACCATACGCCCAGAAGCTGATAAATGAGTTGCAGATACGGCTGGACAGCGAAGAGTTGGATATACTAAAGGGCAACAAGGTGGTAGAAGTAAAGAGCAGCCTTATCAACAAAGGCAAGGCAGCGCTACGCTTCATTACCCGCAACAGCTACGACTTTATAATGGCCATAGGCGATGACATGACCGACGAAGACATGTTCAAGGTGATGCCGCTGAATGCCGTTACCATAAAAGTGGGCAGCAACGCATCTGCAGCCGGCTACTGTCTGCGCTCCACTACCGAGGTACGCGCCTTCCTGCATGAGCTGCTTGAAATAACCAATGACCTCAGCATGAACATTAAAATACAGCTTGCCTCTTAGCCATGCCTTTTCAGCATATCCTTTGTGCAGCAGAAATTCCCATAAACGAACGCCATGTAGAGAAGCTGTATGACAAGGCCTATGACTGGTTGCTGGCTATAGGCCCGCGTATCGTCATTGCCATCATCATACTCTTCCTTGGTATATGGTTAATACGTCTTGCTAAAAGGCGTGTTAACCGCGTTGCTGCAAAGAAGAAAGTACACTCCACTGTTGCACCTTTTCTTGAAGGGCTTGTTTACACCTCGCTCTACGTGCTTCTTGGCTTCTTCATCATGCAGATACTGGGCATCCAGCTCACCATGTTTGCTGCGCTCCTGGCGGCATTTGGTGCAGCAGCCGGCCTGGCCCTTTCCGGCACACTTCAGAATTTTGCCAGCGGCGTGCTTATACTGCTGCTCAAACCTTTTAAGCCGGGCGATAACATCATAGCCCAAGGACAGGAAGGCACCGTAGGCACCATACAGATATTCTACACCATCATCACCACAGCAGATAACCGCACCGTCATCATGCCCAATAGCAAGCTGTCTAACGAGGTCATCATCAACATCACCCAGAGGGGTGTGCGCCGGCTCGATGTTTCTTTCAAGTTCAATTACGATCAACCTATTGAAAAAGTAAAAGCCGTACTGGCGCAGGCGTTTGTGGATTATAAAGAAACGCTTAATGATCCCCAGGCCCGCGTGGGCGTATCAGCTATGGACCAGGATGGCTACACTATCACCTGCAATGTATGGGTGCAGGCACATGGCTTTGAAGATGTGCGCCTGCTCATAAACGAAAAGCTGATAGAGACTTTACAGAAAGCAGGGATAAAGATCACACATTAGGTTTCCTTATTCATTAGCCGCCTTCATAGCCGCCTATTATCGGCAATACTTCACCTGTTATAAAGCTGGAGCATTGCGGTGAGGCCATAAAGACAAATGCAGGTGCTATTTCTTCCGGCTGTGCAGGGCGCTTCATTGGCGTATGACCACCAAATTCGGCTATATCATCTGCATCGCGGTCCGATGGATTTAACGGTGTCCATACAGGGCCTGGGGCTACGGCGTTCACTCTTATGCCCTTAGGTATCAGGTGCGTACCCAGGGAGCGGGTGAAGGCATGTATGCCGCCCTTGGTTGTTGAGTAGTCCAGCAGGTCTTTATTGCCTAGCAGTCCTGTTACAGAGCCGGTGTTCACTATAGCGCTGCCCGGCTTCATATGCGGCACACAGGCCTGCGCCATATGAAAGTAGCCATACAGGTTTGTCTTCAATGTACAGTCCAGGTGGTCCTCGGTCAGGTCTTCAAAATTGGACACGTGCAGCTGAAAGGCTGAATTATTTACCAGCACATCTACCCTGCCAAACTCCGCTACCACGTGCTGTACAGCATCAAAGCAAAAGTTGCGGTCTGCTACATTGCCCGATATTGTTATGCAGCGCCTGCCTTCTTTTTCCACCATTGCCTTTGTCTCATCGGCGTCCACATGCTCATTTAGGTATATCACCACCACGTCTGCACCTTCGCGTGCAAAGAGCACGGCCACAGCCCTGCCTATGCCAGAGTCGCCACCCGTTACAATGGCAATCTTGTCCTTCAGCTTGTCCGATCCTTTGTAGTAGGGTGCATCGTACATAGGCTTTCTGTCCATCTCCGCTTCTATGCCCGGCTTTTCCAGATGTTGTTTTGAAAGGGGTGGTTCAGGATATTTGCGTGCGCCTGCCTGCATTGCCTTTTTAGCTTCTTTAGCCGGGTGCTTCTTGTCTGTTGCGGCCACCTGCTTTTGTATGGCCTTGTGCCTGGCAGCCATTTCCTCGGCGTCTTGTATGTATTGTTTCTTATGTTTCATAGTATCATTCGTTGAAAATGGGAATGCTTAAAAATTATTCCATGCATCAACCATACTAAATGCTACAAGGTATAATGCTGAGAAAAAATTGCTGCTTTTGCGATTTTTGGCGGAATGCTTTTGCTGGATTGTACTTTGGCGGATTGGCGCAGGGTATAATTGGGTATAATCTGCTGTTTTTATACCTAACTCCTTTTTTACGTATCCAACGTGTGTTTACTTTCTTTTGTCTCGCCCTCGGGTTACCCGGGTCAGACATCATAAGCTGAACGACAACTCGCTTATCATCTTTTTTGTTTTTTATTAGCCAAGGTATAAGTCTAAGAAAAAATTGATGTTTTTGCGATTTTTGGCGGGATGCTTTTGCCGGCTTGCGTTTCGGCGGATTGGCTTAGGGTATAATTGGGTATAAACGGTATATTTTATACCCTCGCCCGCCTTCCTAAAGGGAGGAGCCGTGCTTAGATAGGTTTACAGTATGTCAATGAACTTGCGTCATTGCGAGCGATAGCGAAGCAATCTCACGAAATGATCGGCGTCTTTAGCAAGGTACTATTATTAACATGCGGGTTCCAAATTAAGATGTCCACATTTTCGTAAGTCGTAAGTCGTAAGTACGAGCGACTATTATTTTTCTGGGCGGGAAATCATTTTAATATACAATTATATTTGGCATAGTATATGTTATAGAAATACAAAATATCCCTTATGAAATTGTTCTTACCCTTGTTGTTTGCAGTAACTTTTTATGTTTCCAATGAGGCATCTGCACAGAATACTTATTATAAAGATGAATCCAATGAGCTTAGCCTGAATGTCGGGGTTGTGACGGTTGAGGAAGCAAACGGATGGGGCGGCCGCGGCAGTGCGTGGGATGGTTTTATTTCTACTCCTCGTTTAACGTCCGGGGCATTGTTTGTTACTTATCGCCGAACTATTACTGACTGGTTTTGTATAGGCCTGAGCGGTGGTATGGATAATGAGGATGGAGAGCTTTCTTATGGTAATCCAAAGATGACCGGATATGGCACAGATGCAGTAAGCGGTCATTACTCGGTACATACTTATACATTAGCCGGAGAAGCGCTATTTACCTATAAGAAAAGAAACAGTGCTACGTTTTATGGTTACCTGGGCTTTGGGGGGGCTTACTTTAATGATGTCTATACCTTAAACCCTGCCTCCGTTGGAGATCCGCGCCTACCCTATCTGCCGGGCAATCCTTATAATTATAAAGATGTTCACTGGACCGCACAGGTTACTCCGATCGGGATGAGATTTGGAGATGAAGTGGCGGGCTTCCTAGAATTTGGGTTTGGATATAAAGGGCTTATTAGCGGCGGGCTTTCGGTACGATTTTAAGAAGAACAAATAAACACCTTATGAAAATATCACCTTGCTTCTTTCCCGCCGGGTCTTTCAATACAACGTTCAATAAAGTTCTTAGAGGTCTAAAATAAAAAGTATAAATTTCAAAACATGCAAATTTCCGTATTGGCTGCTATACTATTTGCCTTGGCCCAACTTGCCAATATCTATGTGGTCAAACGCTACTATCAGCTATACCCTCACTTGCTTACAACTATCCAAAAGCGACTATCACTGTCCCGCTTAAATAAGACCATAGGCAATACGACAGATGGACAAACACTTGAAAAATTGCAACGCTGCAAAAAAGCATACATTACATACCTGATTTTGCTTTATGTATCTATTATCTTAATGTTGGTTTCTATATTTGGTAAATTGTGGCTATCACAATCACACCATATAAAATAACCTTATGATAAAATCCATAGTACTCTCTACGGCTCTTTTTCTACTATCAATGATATTAGTTGATAGCTCCTATGGACAAGCTCACGTCTATAAAAAAATCTCAGGAAAAGATACTCTATATGTCGTTGACCCAATTACTACTCCGCAAAATGGTATTACCTATATCAAACTTGACTCGTTTTCCAAACCACCCTGGGATGTTAAAAAATATATCATTTCAAAATTATCAGATAATTCTAAACGAGCAGCGATAGGCGAGCGTATTAGAATTCTAGTAAAAAGTGATGGCCATATTCAAAACATATTGTTGACAAAATCAAATAGAGACGAAAATCTCAATCGGGAACTAGTGAACATTATCCAAAATATGCCTGCCTGGAAACCGGCTTATAAAAATAACAAGCCCGTGGACAGTTATTTTTTCGTCGATCTTTAAAATGCAATATGCACACCATTAAAAAATGGTCAGAAACAAAACGGATAAGTCAATAGGATCATGAAAATTACAAAACACCTTCTCATTTTTTTTCTATTGCTTAATTGGACCTCTGCGAAAGCACAAACACTGCAGATAGGCCTATATACCGGGGTGAATCATTATTTTAATTACCCATTATTTTTTTTAGGAGGCGCTACGGCAAGCACCCCAATTACTGTATGGGATAATGAGATATTCGCGCGGTTTGAGTATAAGCGTATTGCCGTAGAAACTGCCTATGGGCCTTTTTTTAGAAAAGATCTGTTTGGAAATGGAGAAGCAACAGATTACAGCACTTCGACAGAATACAGGTACCATTTAAAAGATGATTTCAAAAACTGGCAGTGGCAGCTTTTGCTTCAATATAGGGTTCGTTCATTTTTCTCCAATAAACTAAAATGCTATGCTGGCTTGTCTTACAATGCCATTTACGAAAAAGCTACTCGAAGTGGTACACTGACAAACGTATCCAATAGTTCAGATGTACAAAGTTTTGGTGTTTTTCAGGCTACCCTTTGTCCGTATTTGGGAGCAGATATTATGGCGGAATATAAATTAAGCAAACATATACAGCTATACGCTAAATTTGATTTTAAAGTAGAATCGAATGGCCCTGCTCTTTATGAATCGGGACAACCGTTTTTTTACAGCGCGCTACCCACAGCATCTGCATCTGTACTAATAGGGGCAAGCTATTCCCTATAAATAAGACAACATTTGATATCACATTGTCATAACTATCAACTCCTGGCATGATTATCTCTATACTTATTAAAGAAGACACAGACTAATAAACTGGTTATATGGATTTTAGATTGGTTGCTGCTTTTATTTTGGCTTTTGTATTTGCAACAAACTTATCAACAGAGGCACAGCAGAAGACGGATCACCCCTCCCCTGCTGTGATACAGGAGCGGCTGGCAAAGGTGCCTATGCTGTGCTATCACCAGATACGCGACTGGACGAATAGTGACTCAAAAAGCAGTAAGGTGTATATAATGCCGCCCGCCACTTTTAAAAATCAGCTGGCTGCGCTGCAAAGGGAAGGTTATCATAGTATTTCACCGGAACAACTGATGGCCTACGCATATAAAGGAATGGCGCTGCCTCCAAAACCAATATTGCTGACCTTTGATGACGGAAGTATTGGTCAGTATGAAGTAGCGCTGCCTGAGCTGCAAAAGGCGAAATATACAGCTACCTTTTTTATAATGACGGTATCCATAAACAGGCCGCACTACATGAGCAAGGATATGATAAAAGACCTGGTGAGCAAGGGATATGATATAGGCTGCCATACCTGGAACCACGAGATGGTGACAAAATATACTACACCCGAGGACTGGAACAAGCAACTGACAAAGCCCACCAAGGAACTACAGGAGCTAACTGGCCGGAGGATGATCTTTTTCGCCTACCCGGATGGATTATATAACGATAAAGCTTTTCCACCCTTGAAGAACGCGCATTATGTGGCTGCCTTTCAGCTATGGGGAAAGATAGACGCAACCGAACCCTTCCTATGCATCAGGCGAATGATAGCGGATGGGCTGTGGAGCGGAACAGAACTGCTACAGCAAATGAAAGCGCGGTACCACAACTAGAACATATATACAAGAGGAATATTAATAAAGGAGGCGCTATTTTTTATGCGCAATTAGTACCTTCAAATAGAATAGATAAACATGCACATAGGACCATTACCACACAAGAGCAGAAAATACAGCACTGCCACTTTTACAATAATATCTATAGCACTTGTCTTCGCATTTAGCAGCTGCCAGGGCAAAGACACCAAAAAGACAAGCAAACACAGCAACGCGAAAGAGAAGAAAATGGAGGGAACTGCTACAGCTGCTGCTGCGGTGAAGGAGGAAGTAAAACAGGAACCTATAAAGCCGCTGGATACTGCACTATATAGTAAACTGGTGCTGCACCTGGTGCATGATAAACCGGACGGCAAATGGCCTGTGAAAACAGCCTACCCGCAAGATGGCGCTATACTGCCCTTTAAGCGCATAGTGGCCTACTATGGCAACTTCTATTCAAAGGGTATGGGCATACTGGGTGCGCTGCCTACCCCCCAGATGATAGCCGGCCTGCTGAAAGAAGCAAAAAAATGGGCAGCGGCGGACAGCGCGATACCAACCATACCAGCAATACACTATATAGCAGTGAGCGCCCAAAGCAGACCCGGCAAAGGTGCCAAATACAGGCTGCGTATGCCAAAGACGGAAATAGACAAAGCGATACGACTGGCGGACAGCATAAACGGGCTGGCCATACTGGACGTGCAGGTGGGACACAGCACGCTGAAAGAGGAGCTACCACTGCTGGAACCCTACCTGAGCAAAACAAATGTGCACCTGGGCATAGACCCTGAATTCTCCATGAAAGACGGTCATGTGCCAAGCACTAAAATAGGCACTTTTGATGCAGCAGATATAAACTATGCAGTGAACTACCTGGCGGAGATAGTGAAGAAATATAACCTGCCGCCTAAGGTGCTGGTGGTGCACCGCTTTACAAAAGGTATGGTGACCAACTATAAAAAGATAGTAACAAGACCAGAGGTGCAGATAGTGATGGACATGGACGGCTTTGGCTTCCCTGCCAAGAAGGTGAGCAGCTATAAGCTGGCCATAGTGACGGAGCCAGTGCAGTTTACAGGTTTTAAACTGTTTTATAAAAATGATACGCTGACGCCGAAGCTGGGAAAAATGATGGCACCTAAAGATGTGCTGAACTTATACCCCAGCCCTATATATATACAGTATCAATAAAACAGCTTAGGCCTTTAAAAAGGTTAATAATTTATAAACCAGGATGGCCGGCCAGACAATGGCTTTTAAAAAACCGAGTACGCCCGTACCGAAGCTGGTGGCCTGTCCTAAAAAGTATATAAGCGCCCCGACAAAGGCGACAAAGAATACAAATGCGGATGAGCCACCGCTTGCCTTTTCCCTGAATTGCTTTGGCATAATAATGTTATTAGTTAAATCAAATGTATTTACTGCATAGCGTAAATAATATGATTTTAACCACACTATGCATGATATATATCAGCAAGTGAGGTTGGTGATAACAATCAAATAATTGGATGATCTCTGTCACAAGCTGAAACAGATATGTATAATATTTTCACAAAAACTATAGCACTATGGAACCGCAACCGTTGCCTAAAATACCTACAGAAATACCGGGCAAGCAAACACCGGAGATAACACCAACTGAACCGACCAGGCAGGCACCTACGCCAAATGTGCCGGAGATACCACCCAGCACACCGGGCAATGACCCTGTGCCTGAGGTGCCGCCACGCACACCAGGTAATGACCCCGTGCCAGAAACGCCGCCCCAGACGCACCCACAAACGCCAATACCTGCAATACCCAACCCGACACCGGCACCGGCAACAAAACCTACTGAATAAACGCAGACCACCAGCAATGAACAAAACCGTATTTACCGATCATGCCCTGCTAAATGAAATAAGCAGATTTGCAAAGGTTAAAACAATACAAAAGGACGATATACTCATTAACCCCGGATCGAAAATACTGTTTGTGCCCATTGTACAAAAAGGCGTATTACGTATAATGCGGCAAGATGATGATGGCAGAGAAGTATTTCTTTATCACATCTACCCCGGCCAAACCTGCGCTATGGCTATAAACTGTTGCCAGGGGCATAAAGAAAGCATGATAAAAGCTGTGGCAGAAGATGAAACTGAAATACTGCAAATACCGGCCAACCTGGTAGAAGAATGGTTTAAATATCCTGAATGGAAAATTTTTATAAATAATACCTATAGCCAACGTTTTGCAGACCTTTTGGAAGTGATAGACCTGATAGCCTTTCATAATATGGATAAACAAGTGCTACACTACCTGAAAGAAAAAGCGAAAGCAACCAATAATACAACCATAAATATCACCCACCAACAAATAGCTGATGAGCTTCATACCCACCGGGAAGCCATAAGCAGACTGCTACGCACCATGGAACACAAAAAATTTGTTCGCCTAGGCAGGAATACGATAGAATTACTGAGCACTTAAAACAAACATGAAGGCGAACATAAGGGGTTATAATTATTTAATCACACAATAAAAAAACCGTTTATGAAAAAGAATATGGGAACAACTGACCGTATTTTAAGAATACTAGCCGCTGTGGTTATAGCAGGACTATATTTTGCACACATTATTAATGGCACCGTTGCCATTATACTTCTTGTAGTTGCCGGCATTTTCATACTTACCAGCTTTGTGAGCTTCTGCCCTCTTTATCTGCCGTTTGGCATAAGCACAAGAGGCAAGGAACAACAATAATTATTTGCTTAGGCTTATAGATTGATAGTTAAAATCGCTACGCTATCAAACATATGTTACATATGGAGAATGGCCTGCAGTGCATCTTTGCTAAAAGATGAAAGGATGAAACAAAGGCTTTTAACTAACTGGCATGCGGCAAGAATCACAAGATTGGTTTTGGGGCTGCTGGTGCTTGCAATGGGTATACAAATGCGGGATTGGAGCGCAGGACTTATAAGTCTTGTTTTCCTGTATATGGCCCTTGCAAATACAGGATGTTGCGGTGTGCAGGGATGCTATACACCTGCAATAAAAAACAAGAACACGCCTCTTGCTGAAACTGAAAAAGGCATTGACTACGAAGAAGTAAAATAAATATGGAAGCAAAAAAATTCTCGGAACTAATACACAGCGAAAAGCCTGTATTAGTTGACTTTTCGGCGGAATGGTGCGGCCCCTGTAAAATGATGGCACCTATACTGGAAGACCTTAAGCGAAACATTGGTGATGCAGCAACGATAATAAAAATAGATGTAGACAAAAACCGGCCGACAGCCAATGCATACCACATTTCAGGTGTGCCTACGCTTATCCTCTTCCGCAATGGAGAAATATTGTGGCGCCAATCCGGAGTAGTATCCGCTAACTATTTGAAACAGGTAATTGAGAAACACTTAAATTAATATAAGCATGGAGCATACTTATGAAGTAACCGTTAACTGGAGCAAAGATCGCATAGGAGTATTAAGCTCAGACGAGCTGAACAACACAATAACGGTGGCTACACCGCCTCAGTTCCCTAAAGGAGTGGAACATATATGGTCGCCGGAACACCTGTTTACCGCAGCGGTGAATAGTTGTCTTATGACTACATTTTTGTCCATAGCAGAGAACTCAAAACTGGATTTTGAACATTTTAGCTCAAAAGCTTTGGGGAAACTGGAAATAGTGGATGGAAAATATATGATGAGTGAGGTGACTTTAATACCTACACTTGTCATTAGCAAAGAAGAAGATACCAGCAAGGCAATGAAAGTACTTCAAAAATCTGAAGCAGCATGCCTGATCTCAAATTCGGTGAAATCGAAAATTATTTTTCTGCCGGAGATTAAAGTGAGCAAAAATGAAGGAGCGGTACAATAAGTCATTATGATGGGTATCATAAAAATTGCTGAACTATATCAGCAAGCAGCCTAAGGTCTAATATTACCTTAGTATTGTAATGTGGTATTATATTCTTGTTCTTATTGGATCTTTCCTTGTAGATCTTGTCCCTTTTATAGGGCCACCCGCATGGACGGTGATGATGGCACTGCAGATGTATTATGACCTTAACATCTGGCTAGTGCTGCTGATAGGCGTTACTGGCTCTACTATTGGCAGGTATATGCTGAGCTTATATATGCCATGGCTATCTGAACGCGTTATAAGAAAAGAGAAAAATGAGGACTTGCAATATATAGGCGGGAAACTGGCGGCTAACAACTGGAGAATACACCTGTTTGTGCTGGCCTATACATTGGTGCCACTACCTTCCACCCCACTATTCACGGCATCAGGAATAGCCAAAATAAAACCAACTCATATAATACCGGCCTTCTTTGTAGGAAAGTTTACCAGCGATATGGCGATGGTATTGACGGGGAACTATATAGCAGACAATTCGGCATCGTTGATAAGTGGCTATATGAACTGGAAGAATATAGCAGGCACGGTGGCGGGAATCCTGCTGTTTGCCCTGTTCCTATTTATTGACTGGCGAACCCTGCTGGAACATAAAAAACTGAGATTAAATTTCAATATCTGGAAACGAACGTCACACTGACGATGTTCAGCGCCTGTGCTGACCATCGTCATTTTTGCAAAGGCAGTATTGACAGACATTTGTTTTATAAATTTTAAAGGACATGAAAACTATAATAGTTGCAACCGATTTTTCTCCGATATCAATAAATGCTGCTTACTATGCAGTGGAGCTGGCAGCCGCTGTGCAGGCAGAGGTACTGCTGATGAATGCCGTAGCGGTACCACTTGTAGCTGTTGAAGCCCCAGTACCTGCAGAAACATTTGAAACTATGCTCGAGGATGCTGACGGCGATTTGAAACAGCTGCAGGAAAAACTATTGATCTTTTCAAACAATACAGTAAACATTTATTACCATTCGGTATTGGGCATGCTGGTAAATGATCTTAACGAACTATCGCAAGAACTAAATGTTTTTGCAATAGTTATGGGATCACAAGGTGCAGGCGTAACGGATAGGGTGCTTTTTGGAAGTAATACACTAAATGTGATGCGCAGTTTGCCATACCCAGTGATAATAGTACCTAAGCACGCAAGATTTAAGGGCATTAACAAAATAGGGCTGGCTTGCGACCTGAAAGATGTAAATGATACGCTGCCAGTTGAACATATTACGGATATGCTGACGATATTTAACAGCAGCCTGCATATTTTTTATGTAAGCGACACGGAAGAAGATAATGCCTCTATACTGCCTGAGTCAATTTCGCTACAAAACAACTTGATGAAATTCCACCCTAAAATACATTTCCTAACAAATGAAAATATAAAGAACGGGATTTTCGAAGCCGCAGAAACGGAGAACATTGACCTGCTAATGATTGTACCTAAAGAACACGGACTAATATATTCTGTATTTCACAAAAGTATCTCAAAAGACATCATTACACATCCAAGAATGCCAATCATGACTATTCACAGCAGGTAAATCGATTTTTTTGTAAGGGCAAGGGGCAAAATAAAGACCGCTAATCATAGCGGTCTTTTCTATTAAGCAGATTCTTTTACCATTTTTTATTAGCAAACTGAGCGCTTACTACCAGTTCTTTACTACCTGGGGTGTATTTATAGAAGCCTTCGCCTGTTTTGGCGCCGAGGTAGCCGGCCTGCACCATATTGGTGAGCAATGTAGCAGGAGCATACTTAGGATTGCCGTAACCTGTGTACAGTACATTTAATATAGAATGGCAGGTATCAAGGCCTATGAAATCGGCCAGCTGCAGCGGTCCCATTGGGTGTGCCATACCGAGCTTCATGATAGTATCTATCTCCTCAACACCAGCAACGCCTTCCTGCAGGGAAATGATGGCCTCGTTTATCATAGGCATAAGGATGCGATTGGCTATGAAGCCGGGATAATCGTTTACCACGCAAGGCACCTTACCCAGGAATTTCGATAGATCAACAACAGTCTGTGTAACCTCATGATCTGTAGCATAGCCGTTTATAATCTCCACCAATTTCATAACAGGCACAGGATTCATGAAGTGCATACCTACTACCTTGTTAGGGCGTTTTGTCTGCGCTGCTATGCGTGTGATGGATATGGAAGAAGTATTGGTAGCGAGGATGGCATTCTGCGGGCAGTGCGCATCGAGATCGCGAAATATTTTGAGCTTCAGGTCTATATTCTCTGTAGCAGCTTCTATTACCAGATCTGCGTCCTTTACGGCAGCAGCCATGTCAGTATAAGTAACAATGTGGCTGAGCGCTTCTTTCTTTGCATCTTCAGTAAGCGAGCCTTTTGTTACCTGGCGGTCCATATTTTTTTCAATGGTAACCAATGCTTTATCTAAAGCGGACTGGTTAATGTCCATCATATGCACGGTGAAGCCACCCTGGGCAAAAACGTGGCAGATACCATTGCCCATGGTACCAGAACCTATAACTGTAACTATCTTGATCTTATCTGTCATTGTGGGTGTTTTTGAAAATATCGGGGCAAAAGTAGAAAAATTAAAAAGTAAAAAATCAAAATTAAAAATGCATTAGCCAAAATACGATAGGAATTAAGAGGCAAAATTTTAGAAAGATTTTATGAAATATGGGGCGCTGTGTGATACCTGAATGCGCTTTGAAATCATTACATTTGAAAGAATATATTTAAGTTCCATAAGCCTGGCGAAAGGCAAAAAGATCAAGGCAAGGCATTACTATTTATGAATATACAACGCGCCACACCGGTAAACGAACTGCTGGCCAAACTCATATTCCTGTTATTACCCACTGCAATTGTCAGTTACTTTCTCTTGCTGCACATTAATGACTATTTTGCAATTTTGCGTAACCAGGCACTACAACAAACTATATACTTTGCTGTGGGCATGGGTGCGGCGGCTATCTTTTACTCTTTCCGGTTTCGTTTCTGGCCATCATTCTTATTGCTTGCCTTAGGTTTATATACTATTTATAAAGGATTGGACAAATTGGCAATAGGGGAATTTGATGGATTTTTTATATCCGTGCAGTTCCTGGTGTTTGCGATATTGTTTACTATGGGCTGGCTTATTGGGTATGGGTTTGTACGGTTCAGGTATTGGTCAGTGTTTGTGTCCGGGGCTTTGCTGTGCGCTTGCATATTGGTAATAGCTAAGGCTAATGCTGATACAGTGGAGCGATTGTTAAGTGCTTTTGCGCCTGCCGTATTGTATTCGGTGTATATCATTTTTACTTCGGAGCAGATATATAATTATAAGGATAAGTCGCAGAAGTTCTGGTGGTTCCTGAGCAGGCGGTTAGTATTTTTTGGGGTGCTTGCGCTGCTGCTGTTAGGCGGCGTTGTTTACCTGATGCGCGGCGAGATAAAAGATACAGTGGCCAACTATGGCGGTGGCGGCAAGGGTGGTGAAAATAGCATGCTGAAGAAAAACAAGGATAACACCTTTGACCTGAAAGATTATTCGCAGCTGCGTAGCAGCCTGGGCAGAAGTAATGACCTGCTATTCTGCGCGCATATAGATAACTACCTGGGAAATACTAAAATACCTAACCCGCTGTACCTAACTGCGTTTTACTATACCAAGTTCGATACGCTGACGGAGACCTTTGAACGGGATTCTACCATACCATATAATGATCTTTTTGAGCCTGACCCTGCCTCTCTTTCATTGTTCAGTATAAAGACAGATAGCTCCGTAATAAAAAACAGCCTGGGAGATAAAGCCAGGACCATAGTAGACGTGGAGGTGTACAGCAAGAGTCTGTCGCCGCATACCTACCTGGCGCCGAACGTGGGCTTTTTTGTACAGCCTATTACAATAGAAAAAGATTTCAGGGATGCTTTTAAAACGGCATTCAGGGCGAAGAGCTATGTGTCGCAGCTGAACAGTGCCTACTTTGTATATAACTCGCCTGATACGAATATCCGCAAGTTCCAGGCTATGCGATTTAATGTGCTGCGGCAGGTGACGAGCTATGAGGGTACAGACAAGCGATTCATGAGCTACTACACCTTTATGCCGCGTGATGCCAAGTTCAGTAAGATATCTGAGCTGGCACACGAGGTGACGAAGAATGCGAAGACGCCTGTGGATAAGGTGATAGCAATAAGAGATTACTTCCTATCAAAAGATGAGAATGGAGATCCTTTATATAAGTATACAGATAACCCAGGTGTGCCGGATATACCCAGCGCATCGAAGCTGATGTACTTTTTGAATGAGAACCATAAAGGTTACTGCGCCTATTTTGCCGGGGCTACTTTGTTTATGCTGCGCTCGCTGGGTATACCTTCACGTATAGCAGTGGGCTTCCTTACAGTGGACAGGAGCGATAAGAACAAAGGCTGGTACTGGTACTACGCAGACCAGGCGCATGCATGGGTGCAGGTATATTTCCCTGGCTATGGGTGGATGGATTTTGATACAACAGTGGGCAATAACGACGCAAGGGAAAGTCCAAAGCCAGATGGTACGCCACCAATGCAGCCACCTAAAGCCTGGCTGGCTGCGGATGGCATAGTGGAAAACGTGGATACGCTGAAAAAGCTGATGACACTGAAGGTGAAGCACATGGTATTCCACGACAAGGAATACAAATTGAAGACACCTACTGATGTAACACTCGACATGAAGATAGCCGCGGTGAAACGTGACAGCGTGGATGTGCCGCTAAAGGATGTAGAAAAAGGAGAAGAGGCTACTGCCATTTCTTATGCCGAGGCTATAAAGACGATGGATGCAGGTGCAACTGAAAGTGGTAATGCCATTTTGAATAGGCTACCTAAGCCGGCACCCATAGATGAGGTGTATCTGAAGCGCAAGGACATAGTGCCGCCAAAGGAAAAACCACCGGTAGCTAAACAGGAAAAGACCGTTTCCGTAAAAACAATCGTATGGACAACGGTTGGTATTGTATGCTGTTTGCTGCTGCTGTTCCTGCTGTTGCCGAGTATGCTGTTTGCCTACTTCCTGTTCAGGTACAGGAATGCTAAGAATGAAGGTAATAAAGCTTATTGGGGCTATAGAGCTGCAGGGTTTTACCTGCACCAAGTGGGTGTGCTGCGTGGACAAAAAACGCCGATGCAGTATGCCAGAGATGTGGTAGACCCGGCCATGGGCACTTCGTTTTCCCAATTTATGAATATATATTTGAAGAAGAAGTATGCGAAACAACCGCTAAACCCGGCTGAACGGCAATATGTGTATGAGTTTTTGAAGCCATTTATTAAAACAGTTCGCAAAAAAGTATCATTTAAAAAACGATTTGCAGGATTTATTAATCCTTTAAGAAGTATTGGCTTTTTTGTGATGCCTGAAGACGAAAAAGAAGCGTAAGTTTGAGCCCTAAATATCAGGTTGAAAAAGCGGTGTGGAATCGTACTATTATCAGGTATTTAACAAATTGGACATATTGAAACAACTGCAACAAAACGTACCTAATACAAAAGGAAGGGCCTCCCGGTCGATACGGATATTATGGCGTGCCTTTTTTATCTGCATAGCTGCTTTTGCTCTAATACTTGTGATGATAAACCTTGGCTGGCTGGGTTATATGCCGTCCATGAGCGAGCTTGAAAATCCGAGCAGCGCAATATCATCAGATGTATATGCAGCCGATGGCACCTTAATAGGCAGGTATTATGTACAGGACCGCTCTACCAGCAAGTATTCAGAAATATCTGAGAACATATTCAATGCTTTACTGGCCACTGAGGATGTACGCTTTTATGAGCATTCAGGAATAGACCCTGTAGCTACCCTTGCCATTCCTTTCTACATGATACGTGGCAAGAAAAAAGGGTCTTCTACTATCACACAACAGCTTGCCAAAAACCTTTTCCCGAGGAAGAATGAAAACGCACTAACCATACCATTTATAAAGCTGAAGGAATGGGTGATGGCAGTGAAGCTGGAGCGTAACCTAACAAAGAATGAAATAATAACGCTATACTTGAACACGGTGCCATTTGGTGATAATGTGTATGGCATTCGCAACGCATCTCTTACTTTCTTTAATAAGACACCTGATAAGATATCGGTAGATGAAGCAGCAGTGCTGATAGGTATGCTAAAGGGAAATACACTATATAATCCTCGCCGCAACCCTGAACGAGCATTGGAGAGAAGGAATACTGTACTGGACCAAATGGAAAAGTATGGCTTCATTTCATCGCAAGAGGAAGCAACGTTGGTAAAAAAACCTATTGTATTAGATTATCATAAGCTTGATTATCATGAGGGTATTGCTCCTTACTTCCGGCAGGTGGTAGAGCAACAAGTGAAGCAGTATTGCAAAGACCTAAAAAAATCTGACGGCAGTAATTATGATATATATAAAGACGGCTTAAAGATATATACGACACTGGATGTGCGTATGCAACGCTATGCTGAGGAAGCGGTAGCAGAGCATATGGCGGAACTGCAAAGGCTATTCGTATCGCAATCAGCATATAGGGACGGTAGTATATGGAAGAAGCACCAGGACATTCTTACGCAAGGTATTAAAGCGTCTGACAGGTATGACATGTTGAAGGAGCAGGGTAAGAGTGAAGACGAGATAATGCAGGAGTTCAGGAAGCCAATAAAGATGCGCGTATTTGCATGGAATAAGGAGCATTTCAAGGACACAGTAATGAGCCCTCTGGATTCCATCATGTATATGAAGCTCTTCCTGCAGGCAGGCTTCATAGTAATGGACCCATTCACCGGCGAGGTGAGAGCATGGGTGGGCGGCATAGACCATACCTTCTTCCAGTATGACCACGTAAACATCAATACAAAGAGGCAGGTGGGTTCTACCATTAAGCCACTACTTTATTGTTTTGCTGTGGACAATGGTTTTTCACCATGCAGTATTCTATCTACAGCTCCACAGGAATTCCCCGGTATGAAAACAGCATACGATGCGGGTGGATCGGAGAATGGAAATGTGACCATGGGATATGCGTTGGCGAAATCGCTGAACAATGCATCTCTTTACCTTTTAAAACAAGTGGGTATTAACGCCTTTGTTGACTTTGCACACAAGTGCGGTATCACAAGTAATATGGACAAGTACCCATCGGTAGCATTGGGTGTATCTGACATTTCACTGTACGAAATGATAGGTGCATACACTATGTTCCCAAGCCAGGGCATACATACTGAGCCGTTCTACATTACCAAAATTGAAGACAAGAATGGCATGCTGCTGAAAAATTTCACCCCTGTGCAGAAAGAAATAATAAATGCCAATACAGCATACAGGATGATAAAACTGATGCGCGGGGTAATAGACTTTGGTACAGGTAAACGTATGCGCTATCGCTACGGCATAAAGAGCGACATAGCCGGTAAAACAGGTACTACCAACAAACAAGCAGATGCATGGTTTATAGGCTACACACCGCAGCTCATAGCCGGCGCATGGGTAGGTTGCGATGACCGTAGCTTTAGTTTCAATAGCGAGGCACTCGGTCAGGGTTCTGCAGCTGCGCTGCCTATATGGGCCTATTTTATAAAACGTGTATACGCGGATAAAACACTGAACATAAATCCGGATGCAGTATTTAAAGCACCGGAGAACTTTGATGACTGTAACGTAGTAGACTCAGTAAGCGCCGCACGCAGCGGTACCTATTACAGCCCCGGCAATACAAAAGATACAGGTAGTGACGATGAACCAATACCTACAACAGACTGGGACAAGTAAAGGTATAAGACTGAATGAGTAAGGTAAAAATTATTAACGACCCCGTTTACGGTTTTCTGCGTATTCCGGAACCGGAATTAATGCAGATAATAGAGCATCCCTGGTTTCAGCGGCTAAGGAATATAAAACAGATGGGGCTGGCGTATCTTGTTTATCCCGGTGCCACACATACCAGATTTCACCATTCTCTGGGTGCTTGCCACCTGATGGGCAAAGCGCTGGATGAACTAAAAGCAAAAGACATACAAATAACAAAAGACGAAAGTCTTGCAGCACGTATAGCCATATTGCTCCATGATATAGGTCACGCTCCTTTCTCCCACTCTCTCGAGCACACATTAGTAGAAGGCCTTTCTCATGAAGTGCTTTCAAGACTGATTATGCAACGAATAAATGGTGAATTTGGCGGCTTGCTAAGTGATGCCATTCATGTATTTGACCATTCATACAAAAAGCCGTACCTGCATCAACTGGCATCCAGCCAGCTGGATGTGGACAGGATGGATTATCTGAACCGGGATAGCTTTTATACGGGTGTATCAGAAGGCGTTATTGGGTATGATCGCATATTACAGATGCTTACCGTACGCAACAACGAATTGATGGTGGAAGAAAAAGGCGTGCATTCGGTAGAAAAATTCATTATTGCCCGTAGGCTGATGTATTGGCAGGTATATCTGCACAAAACAGTATTGGGAGCAGAGCAACTATTAATAAATATTTTAACACGTGCAAAGGAATTGGCGGCAAATGGCGTTCAATTGTTTACCACCCCTGCGCTCTACTATTTCCTATATCAGAATACTCATTTGACCATACAGGATTTTGAACGAAATGAAGAACATCTTGTCAGATTTTGCGAAATGGATGACAACGATATACTTACCTGCATCAAAATATGGCAGACGCATGAGGACAAAATATTATCTATACTCTGTAAAATGATTGTTTTAAGAAAACTTTATAAAGTACAGCTCAGTTCGCAATCTTTGGCAAGCATTTTGGGGCAAAAGAGGGAGGAAATAAAAAAGCAGCTGTCCATAGATGATAATAATTTGCATTATATGGCGTTTACAGGTATAACCTCTAACAGTACATATAACGTAGCTGACGAGCAGATACAGATAGCAATGAAAGATGGGACAGTAAAAGATATTTCGGAAATAGATAATTCGTTAGTAAATCAGGCACTTGCCCGACCCGTACATAAGAACTACATTTGCTACGTACAACCGTGAGCATTAGATTTATGACCGGTGGAAACCCTATCAAACTAAAATGAAAACGGAACTTTGTAATATAACGTGCACATGCAGTTTACCGCTCTCCAGATAGCCACACTAATAAATGGTAAAATAGAAGGCAATCCCGACGCCAAAGTGAGCCATGTGGCCAAGATAGAAGAAGCCGCGGAAGGATCGCTTAGCTTTATTGCTAATCCCAAGTATGAAGAATTTCTATACAGTTCCAGTGCCTCTATAATAATAATAAATGAATCGCTGGAACTTGAGGCTCCTGTGCCTACTACCCTGGTCAGGGTAAAAGATGCGTACAGCAGCTTCGCGTTGCTGCTGGAGAAATACAATGAAATGATAAGTGGGGGCGGTAAAGAAGGTATTGAGAATCCATCATTCATCTCCAGTACTGCCCGGATAGGCAGAAACGTATATGTGGGCGCATTTACCTACATAGGCGAAAATGTGATATTGGGTGACAATGTAAAAATATTCCCCGGCTGCTATATAGGCGATAATGTAACCATAGGTGAAAATTCCAAGTTGTATGCCGGAGTAAAGGTGTATGATGGCTGTGTAATGGGCAGCAATGTGGTGCTTCACTCGGGTGCTGTGATAGGCGGCGACGGGTTTGGCTTTGCACCACAAAAAAATGGCACCTACAAAAAGGTGCCACAGATAGGCAATGTGCTGATAGAAGACGATGTGGAAATAGGCGCCAATACCACGATAGACCGTGCGACAATGGGTTCAACCATTATACGAAAGGGCGTGAAGCTGGACAACCTGATACAAGTAGCCCACAACGTGGAAATAGGCGAAAACACTGTGATAGCTGCACAGACAGGCATATCTGGCAGCACCAAAGTGGGCAAAAATTGCGTAATAGGCGGACAGGTGGGCATTGTAGGCCATATACAGATAGCCGACGGCACCAAAATCAACGCTCAGAGTGGTCTTTCCAAATCTATACTGAATACCAACGCCGTTTTAAACGGTACTCCTGCATTTGAATATAAAAGTTCATTAAAAAGTCAGGCAATTTTTAGAAATTTGCCGGAATTATATCAAAGGCTGCTGCAAATGGAAGATACCGTTCAGGAACTTACAGCCATATTGAGTAGCCAAAATTCAGAAATAAAAAAGTGAGCGTGGATACCTTACTGAAGACAGAGACCAGAAAAAAAAATACAGATATAGTGCAGCAACAATCATCTGCTCAAAATCAGCAAACCCTTAAAGGTTCTGTTACCTTGCAGGGCGTAGGGCTGCATACAGGAGCGCACGTAACCATGACCATGAAGCCAGCCAACCCGGGCTTCGGCATCAGATTTCAGCGCGTAGACCTTCCGGAAAAACCAGTAGTAAAGGCTGATGTTGACTATGTAGTAGATACCTCTCGCGGTACAACTATAGAATATAACGGTGCACGCGTAAGCACAATAGAGCATACACTGGCAGCATTGGTAGGCCTGGAAATAGATAATATACTGATAGAGCTGGACGGCCCTGAAGTACCGATACTAGACGGCAGCTCCCGCCAGTTTATAGAAGCTATAGACAGCGTGGGTATACAGGAGCAGGACGCAAAACGCATAGTGTACAGTATAGACAGCAACATACACTTTTACGACCCTGTGAAGAATGTAGATATGCTGGCGGTTCCCTCCAATGAATACCAGATAACTACGCTTATAGATTTCAACTCACCTGTATTAGGAACACAGCATGCTACGCTGAAGCACCTTACAGAATTCAGAGACGAGGTGGGCCCTTGCCGCACCTTTTGCTTTCTGCACGAGTTGGAATACCTGCTGGACAACAACCTGATAAAGGGTGGTGACGTAAGCAATGCAATAGTGGTGGTAGACCGCGTGGTGGGCCAGAATGAGCTGGACAGACTAGCTAAAGTATTCAATAAGCAAAAAATAGAAGTAAAACAGGAGGGCATACTGAATAATATACAGTTGCACTTCCCCAACGAACCTGCACGCCACAAGCTGCTGGACGTGGTTGGAGACCTGGCACTGGTAGGCCATCCTATAAAGGCGCACATTATTGCCAGCCGCCCGGGCCATGCATCGAATGTGGAATTTGCGAAGAAGATAAAGCAGTTCATTAAAAAGAACAAGCACTTGTCTGATATACCGCATTATGATCCTAACCAACAGGCTATATATGATACCATGCAGATAGGCAAATCACTGCCGCATAAATACCCTTTCCTGCTGGTAGATAAAATAATAGAGCTGAGTGACAACCACGTGGTGGGCATAAAGAATGTTACCTTCAACGAACACTTCTTCCAAGGTCACTTCCCCGGCAATCCGGTAATGCCTGGTGTGTTACAGATAGAAGCGCTGGCACAGGCAGGTGGCATACTGGCCCTGAACAACTACAGCGACCCTGAGAATTATGATACCTATTTTATAAAGATAGATAAAGCGAGGTTTAAACAAATAGTAAGACCGGGTGATACGCTAATACTAAAACTGGAATTGCTGAACCCTATTCGTCGTGGTATATGTGAAATGCGTGGTACCGCCTATGTAGGCAATAAACTAGCTACCGAAGCTGAACTGGTAGCACAAATCGTTAGAAAAGACAAGAAATGATCCACCCTCTTACGTATATACATCCCGACGCCAAAATAGCGCCAAATGTAAAAATTGACCCTTTTACCACTGTTCATAAGAACGTGGAGATAGGCGAAGGCACATGGATAGGCTCCAACGTTACCATAATGGAAGGTGCGCGCATAGGCAAGAATTGCAGAATATTCCCAAGCTCTGTAATATCGGCGATACCGCAGGACCTGAAATATAAAGGTGAAGACACACTGACCGTAATAGGTGATAATACAACCATTCGTGAATGTGTGACCATAAATAAAGGCACCTCAGACCGCAACAAAACTATTATTGGCAAGAATTGCCTGATAATGGCATACAGCCATATAGCGCATGACTGCGAAATAGGCGAACATTGCATTTTCTCAAACAACACTACCCTTGCTGGCCACATAATAGTAGGCGACTACGTAGTATTGGCAGGGCTTACAGCCGTTCATCAGTTTGTGCGCATAGGCTCCCACTCATTCATCACAGGAGGTTCACTGGTAAGAAAAGATGTGCCGCCATATGTAAAGGCTGCACGCGAACCGCTTTCCTATGTGGGTGTTAACTCCGTGGGCTTGAAAAGAAGAGGTTATTCAATGGAGCAGATCAATCACATACTGGATATTTACCGTATCCTCTTCGTTCGTGGTTATAGTGTATCAAAAGCACTGAGCATTATAGAGACGGAGATACCCGTATCTGATGAACGTGACGAGATCATTACTTTTGTACGCGAAACCGGACGCGGCATAATGAAAGGCTATATCCGTCGCCATAATGAAGATATCTCTTGAGCATATAAGCAAACGCTTCCAGCGGCACTGGATTTTTAAAGATATAAACTACAGCTTTAACGGGCCAGGTGCTTATGCACTGCTGGGCCCCAATGGCAGCGGTAAGTCTACATTGCTGCGTATAATAGGCGGTATGCAAACAGCTTCTATTGGTAAGGTTTATTATAACGCCGACGATGGCGCAGCTATTGATATCACAAAAATATTCCCGCATACAAGTTTTACTGCGCCCGGCCAGGAGATAGTAGAGGAGCTAAGCCTGCATGAGTTTCTCTCTTTTCATTTCTCTTTTAAAAAGCCCCTGGGTGGCTTAGGCATTAAAGATATCATTGCGCTCACAGGATTACAATCAATAGAAAACAAACCTATAGGTGATTACTCATCGGGCATGAAGCAAAGGGTGAAGCTGGCACAAGCTATATTTTCGGACACCCCTATTTTACTGCTAGACGAGCCATGCTCAAACCTTGACCAGCAAGGCGTAGAACAATACCGCGACTGGATAGAACGATACAGCAAAAACAGGCTGGTAATTGTCGCATCAAACGATGTACGCGAATACTTCTTTTGCAGAGAGCATATAGTTATTGAGGACTATAAGTAGTGTCTACCTTTTGATATATCTCTTCCCATGCGGCGTTTTTCTCAGCCTTATATATCTGTCTGAAACTGCTGTCATTTTTTAACTTATCGTAGAAAGGAGCTGGTTCAATATTGGTTACTAATACATACTTTGTATCCGACGCGATAATGCCTTTGACATTCTTAAAAATTTTGTCGCCATGCAAAAAGCCTGTATTGGCGTTAAGTAAGTGCTGAGCATCCTGAAAAGAGCCGCAGGTGATTACATCATTATAAACATTCTTCCCTTCCATATAGCGCACCGCATCTTCCTGCACGGTCATTGCATCAAAAGATCCTATGTCGGTATCGCCTAAACCTGTGTCGTACTTTATACCGTACAATCCTATTAATACAGCACAGGCAGCATACACATAGTACAGGCTGCCGTAAAACTTACTGATCAGCAGATCGGCATAATATGCCATGAGCATTATATTAAGCGCCAAAAAGACGATAAGATAACGCGGGGTCATAAAATTAATGCTGCTAAAACATAGATAGAAGGCCAGGAATAAGAACGATAGCCCAATAAACTTCTGCTTTGCAGCATCCATATAATCATCTGACCTGATAAACAAATAAGCTGCAACTAGGAAACCAAGCATTAAAAGAGCAAATGCCAACTTGCCAGGCAACGCAGGAAAAGAGTTTTCGAACAGGATGTAAATAATAGCGCCCGAGAATACAGGAGCAGCATACTTTATTTTCCTTAAGCTAATGGCTGCAGCAAGCGACAGAAATATAAAAAGCAGAAACAATGCCGGCCTGTTATCCCAGAAGTAAACAATTTCAAGACAACCTTTAATTTTACCGAAGAAGCTTCCCCACTCCATACTGATCATACCAGTATGCTCGGGGAATAAATACCAGCCATTAAGCTTCTTCTGCAGCAGGAAAAAACCAGCGATAAGCAAGCCCGGAAAAAGCACAGACACAAATTGTATGATGCGATTTTTTACAGGCTTCCTGCTGTTAAACAAACCTACAAGTGAATGAATGCCCAAAACAAGTCCCAGTACCATTCCACTTTCCTTTGTAAACAATAAAGTGGTAAGGAAAATGAACGAGTAGAGATATTTTTCGCGGGCATAGAAATACAATGTGGGGATGGTGAATAAGGCCACCATAATCTCAGGCAAGACAAAAGAGGTTTGTACAAGGAATATCGTTTGCACGCACAATACCAATACAGCCATAACTGCGGCCGTCTTGCTAAATAGCTTATTACATACTTCGTAAACGCTGACTAAAAGTGATAAGGAAACAACAAGACTAAATGCATGCTGGGAGAAATGTGAAGGATCAAATATCTTCATCCAAATAGCAATGGCTGCATAAAAAAGCAATGGATGGCCACGGGAATAGTTCGTATCTATTGCATTGGGCATAAGGCTGGGGCCATGTGCATACATGAGCTTTACCGCAGGCTCATATGACCAGGATTCGTCCCAGAAAAAAGGGTAACTAAGATGAGGAAATTTAAAAACAATAAATAAAAGTAGAATAGCCAGTAGCAGCCACCTGTCTTTTAACCGTTCTATAAAGTTGGTAGGTTTATCAGTATTCAAAATAGCAATATGGGTATAATTAAGAATATGCTAAAATAAAAATATCAATCTGAAACAACTAATATATTTGCAACAGTACCATGAATCGAATCACCACTTTATATAAAAATGCCTACGCTGGCTTATCTCCCGCTACCTGGTGGCTTTCGCTGGTAATGCTGATAAACAGGAGCGGTACAATGGTGGTGCCTTTTATGACCCTGTACCTTACGCAAAGCATGCACTACAGCATAGCTCAGGCAGGTATTGTTATGTCTATATTTGGTGCTGGGGCTATTTGCGGCAGTCTAATTGGTGGTAAGCTTACGGATAAGCTTGGCTTTTATCGTATTCAGCTATTTGCATTGCTGCTGGGCGGTATTATGTTCATAGCGCTGGGGCAAATGCATAGCTATCCTACTATATGCATTTTTACTTTTCTGCTTAGCTTGATGAATGATGCTTTTCGCCCGGCAAACTCAACTGCTATAGCACACTACAGCAAGGAAGAAAACAGGACGAGGTCATACTCGCTCAATCGCCTGGCTATAAACCTGGGCTGGTCTGTAGGCGGTGCATTTGGTGGTTTTATTGCTTCGAGAAATTATCATCTGTTGTTCTGGATAGATGGGCTTACCAATATCGGTGCTGCACTGCTATTAAGAACCGTATTATCGCCTGCCAGGAATACTGCGACACCGCATAAACAGGAGCAAACTTCAACCGATAAAAGAGATTCGGCGTATAGAGATGTTCCTTATATTGTCTTTATCGTGCTTACTATTTTATTTGCCTATACTTTCTTCCAGTTCTTTACCACCCTACCCGTTTACTATGTGAAGTATATGCACCTGTCTGAAACCTTTGTGGGATTTGTAATGGCGCTGAATGGCATACTGATAGCTATGCTGGAGATGGTGATCATTTCAAACCTGGAGGGTAAGCGAAAAAGCCTGCACTATATTGTGTTTGGTGTATTGTTAACAGGCTTATCCTTCGTGTCTTTCAATTTATTCAGCGGTGCAAAACTGCTGGCGGTTTTCGCGATGATACTGGCAACGGGAGGAGAAATGTTATCAATGCCATTTATGAACTCGTACTGGATAAGCAGGTCTGCCAATCATAATCGCGGGCAATATGCAGCATTGTATTCCATCTCATGGAGTGCGGCACAGGTACTAGGGCCCGGTACTGGCGCCGAGCTGGCAGAACGATTCGGCTTTAACTTTCTGTGGTGGTTTATTGGTGGTATATGCGCTGTGATAAGCATTGGTTATTATCAACTGGAGAAATACAGCCGCTAAGCATAATTGCGCTCGCCAAACAACAGGCTGCCTATGCGCACCATATTACCGCCTGCAGCTATAGCCATTTCATAGTCACTGCTCATGCCTATTGACATGATGGAAAAGTATTGCTTTGCGAGGAAATATGACTTCGATAAGTTTTTAAATACAATGTGCAGTCTGTCAAATTCAGCGCGTATCTGCTGTGTATTGTCTGTATTCGTTGCCATACCCATAAGACCACAAATGCGTACATTTTTTAGGTCATCCTGCTGGGCAGTATAGTAGTCCAGCAATTCGATAATTTCCTTCTCATCCATACCAAACTTTGTTTCCTCGCTGGCTATATGCATTTGCAACAGTACATCTATTGTCCGGTTATTTTTTGCTGCCTGCTTGTTTATTTCCAATAGCAGTTTAAAGCTATCTACCGCGTGTATAAGCCGTACGAAGGGCGCTATATATTTCACTTTATTGCTTTGCAGGTGGCCTATATAGTGCCAGCGTATATCGGCAGGCAATACAGGTTGCTTTTCTACCAGTTCCTGCACATAATTCTCACCGAAGTCTCGCTGGCCGAGGTCATATAAAGCTTGTATATCACTTGCTGGCTTGGTTTTAGATACGGCAACAAGAGTAACACCTTTATTACTTAATTCCTCATGCAGTTGCTTCCAGGCTGCTTCATTTACCATAGCTACTATTAGTATTGCTCCTGCTCGTTAGGGAAATCTTTGCTCTTTACGTCCTTTATATAGTGCTGTGTTGCGCCTTTTATATCTTCATATAGGTTCAGGTAGCGACGTAGAAACCTAGGCGAAAAATCTTTTGTGAGGCCCAGCATATCATGCATCACCAGTACTTGCCCATCCACATGCATACCTGCGCCTATACCTATTACAGGTATCTTTAATTGTTTGGCTACACGCTGGCCAAGTGCAGCAGGTATCTTTTCAAGCACAAGTGCAAAGCATCCTGCTTCCTGCAGGCGATTGGCGTTCTCTACAAGTGTCTCTGCCTCCTCTTCTTCTTTTGCGCGCACTGCATAGGTGCCAAATTTATAAATAGACTGTGGCGTAAGACCCAGATGCCCCATTACAGGTACACCTGCGCCTACTATTCGCTTAATGGAATCAGCCACTTCTTCACCGCCTTCCAGCTTTATTGCATGCGCACCTGCTTCCTTCATAATGCGGATGGCAGAGTTAAGCGCTTCTTTGCTATTTCCCTGGTAGGTACCAAAGGGCAAATCTACCACTACCAGGCAGCGATTTATGGCACGTATTACACTTTGCGCATGGTATATCATCTGGTCTAGCGTAATAGGCAAGGTGGTTTCATGACCAGCCATTACATTAGAAGCGGAGTCGCCCACCAGCAACACATCTATACCTGCGTCATCAAATATGCGCGCCATGGAGAAGTCGTAGGCTGTGAGCATACTTATCTTCTCGCCATGCTGCTTCATCCATTGCAGGGTATGTGTGGTTACTTTTTTTATTTCTCCGTGTACTGACATTGCAATAAATTAAAAAGTAAAAAGTAAAGGTTTTAAAGCGACAGGCAATATTAAATAAATATTTCGGTAGCCATTTGTGCAGCCTTCAGAAAGGCAGTTCTATCTATGTTCAGCTTTATGTCCTTCCTATCTGCCCAACTTACAATATTTTCTGTGGCAATGTTGCCCACCAGTTCGTCTTCAGCCATAGGGCAACCACCTATGCCCTTCATAGCACTGTCAAAGCGCAGGCAGCCATTATCATAAGCAGTCTGTATTTTTTCTTCCCATTTATCAGGTGTGGAATGAAAATGGGCGCCTATATGTATGTCTTTAAATTCAGGTACCAGGTTTTTATAGATGTACTCAATAGTATCTGGCTTTGCTACACCTACAGTATCAGCCATAGCTATTGTCTTAATGCCCAGCTGTGCGAGCTTGGCTACCCAGTTTATCGCAACTTCTGCAGTATAAGGATCACCATAAGGATTGCCAAACCCCATTGATATATATATAACCAGCTGCTTGCCATGCTGCACACACAATTGCTGCATTTCCTCTACTTGTTTCAGTGATTCAGCTATTGTTTTATTTGTATTGCGCAGCTGGAACGTCTCCGATATAGAGAAGGGGAAGCCCAGGTAAGTTATCTCATCATACTGCACAGCTTCTTCTGCCCCGCGAGTATTGGCTATTATAGCCAGGAGCTTTGTGTTAGTACCACCCAATTGTAGTTGAGGTATTACTTCTTTGGTATCTGCAAGCTGGGGGATTGCCTTGGCTGAAACGAAAGAGCCAAAGTCCAGTACATCAAAACCCACTTTCAGCAAGGCATTCAGGTATCTTACTTTTTCGCTGGTAGGTATGTGGTGTGCCCAGCCTTGCATTGCATCACGCGGACATTCAACTAAGGTAATTCCCGTGCTCATATACTGTTATTGATTAGCAAAGTTATAGAAGATATACAACCATATCGCAGCCCATCAAATATGGGCATATAGTTAAATGTTATTCTTTTATCAGTTCCAGGAATTTTTGCAGCCCCTCACGTTTGCTCTCGTCCAGGAAGTATTTGATATTCTCTGTAAAATAAGTTTTCAAATCATAATATGGGAATGGATTGGCAGCCACTATCTCATCAAGGTGTTGCAGGCCCACTGCATTTGCTTCATTAAATGCCTTTAGAAAATCCTGCGGCAATTCCTTATTAGCTATCCACGCAGCAAATACAAAATCAAGGCCTGTATATTCCTTCCATCCTGTTGCCAGGTCATAAATATAGTCGAAGTTATTTCGTTGCTTCAGTGCCCTGTCGCCTATTATTACACCGGCAGTAGTACCGTTTATATATTCTATATAATTTTCAGGTGCAGACTTCAGCTCCACATTTTTTTTCCAGTGTTTTTCAAGCAATAGCCTTGCAAGGCGCACTGATGAGCGTGACTGATAATCGAGATAAACTACTTTAATCTCCTCCATTGGCACCTGGCTAAAAATGCAAACAGAAGCAACATTACCGTCTGACGCAATGCCATAATCACTCACTATGCGTGCGCCATCTATAAACTGCATGGCAGCTACAGGCAGCAGCGCCATATCTATATCACCTTTTTGCAGACTTGCCGCCAGCTGTGAAGGGTAGTCAAGCAGCAGTTCCATATCATTCATCACATCACTACGCTCTATACCATACAGCAGTGGTTTAGTATTCAAATAACTTACAGCTGCAACTTTTATTTTGGATTTCAATACCTATTTTTGGGCGCAAAGATACAGGAATACCTTTTCATGTCTAATCAGTTAGTTATTTATACAGACGGCGCTGCGCGTGGCAATCCCGGGCCAGGTGGTTACGGTGCCATATTAATGTGGGGCACAGCGCGCAAAGAGCTATCACAGGGCTACAGGCGCACTACGAACAATCGTATGGAACTGCTGGCTGTAATAGTGGCGCTGCAGGAACTAAAAAGAGACGGGCTGGACATAACCATATATAGCGACTCGGCATATATTGTAAATTCTGTAGAAAAGGGCTGGCTATTCGGTTGGGCTAAAAAAGGATATAAAGACAAAAAGAATGTAGACCTCTGGATACAATTTCTGGAGCTATATAAAAAGCATCGCATAAAGTTCGTATGGGTAAAAGGCCATGCATCCAATCCATTCAACAATCGCTGTGATATATTGGCTACCCAGGCTGCCGACAGCGGTAACTGGCTGGTAGATGAAGGATATGAAAAAGGCCTTGGCGAATAGCCCTAAGATGGGCTTACTTCTGTCTGTAGCTGTACAGCATCACGCTTGCCATGCTTCTCATTGTTCCATACATTGCTAAGATCCCAGATAATTTGAGTTTTAAAGCTTTCCTGGCGCACGGGGCAATTATGTATAGCGCACAACTTGCATGAGTAAGGCATGCAGGCATCTATATGGATAAATAACTCCACGGCACCGCTAAAGTGCGAACGGACCATATCTTCCAGTGCATGTATTTCGCGCTCAGCATCTGATACACGGTAGTACCAGGGTATGGTCATATGCGTATCTATATGCATTATATCACCGTACTGTATTACACGCAGATTGTGCAGGTCTATCCATTGTAGCCTCCTGTTGTTTTGCAGCACTTTTATCACTTCCTGCAGTAGTTTGGCATCGGCTTCATCCATTATGCCTGCCAGGGAACGTCGCAACACTTTGTAGCCTGTTATTATTATAATGCAGGCAAATACCAGCGCTACAACGCTATCCAGCCACATCCATTTTGTTATGTATACCAGAACGAGTCCAATAACTATCGCGACAGTAGAATAAGAATCTGACAATAAATGCTTACCGGCTGATTCTACAATAAGCGAACGACTTTTCTTACCGGTTGCTACTGCATAACGACCATATATAAAATTGAGTATGCCCGTGCCGATTATTATGTATATACCCACATCCAGCTTATGCAGATGATGATGTTTTTCCAGCAGTTTGGCTACCGCCTCATAAATAATAAAAACACCCGCCAGCGCTATTAAAGCACCTTCCACCGCTGAAGAAACAAACTGCGCCTTACCATGTCCGTAAGGGTGATTTTCATCCCTCGGCTTGGCAGCAAGTATTACACTATACAGTCCAATGAAACCTGTTATCACGTTTACGATGCTTTCCATTGCATCGGTAAGTATGGTAACAGAATGAGTAAGATAGTAAGCCCATAATTTCCCCAAAAAAAGTACAACTGAAAGAATGGCTATATTACGCTGTATGCGAATGAGCATCTAAATGAAACAGCAATGAATTGCGCACCGCTGCCGGCAAAGTTAAGGCTTAGCCGCAAAGTGGTCAAAAATCTCAAAACATCCTTCTTATATAACTACCCGTAAGACCAGACAGCCCACCTACGAGTGCGCCAATTAGCACTGTTACAACTATAAACAGAAAATAATTAGGCAGATGAAACAACACAGCCATTTTCTGCGAAAGAATATGCTCGTTTGCATTATCCTTTACGACTGCTGTTACTGCCCAAAAAAGGCCAATACCCCCAAAGCCTGCAAGAAATGCTGCTGCAGGTTTCAGGTTCAATAGCAATGGCAAAAGAAAAGCAATAAACGCTATGGACCACCACGCCCAGTGTTGCTCTGCAAATACAGAAAATAAGGCTATTAATAATATGGAAATAAGTACACGCATATTGCTAAGGATGTAATGTCCAGGTATATTTTATTTGTTTAGCATCCTGCCGGGTATCATTAGGGAAGAAAAGCAACTTGTAATATTTCCCTTCTACCCAGTATTGCAAAAAGCTCGCATAGTATTTACTACCTGGGTTTCCGGACTGCCCACCCGGGTATACGCCATATGCTTCTGTTTGTTTACTCATCTGCACCACCATACGCCATGATGGGCCATGGTTACTCTTGGCAGCATTTACTGTATTCTCCCAGCCACCTATTTTCAAGTCGTCATAACTAAATGCAGACAGCTTAGTAAGGTGGGCTACTGTTGTATTTTTTACTTTGTACCATTCCAGTCCCGGGGCCTTTTTAAGCTTATTAAGACTATCAACTGTTTCATTGTAACTCGACTTTACATTATCTGCTACATGCTGCAACCCTGTTTTAGCAGTATCATTTGCCAGATAGCTTTGCAGCATTTCCATCGTAAGCTCAGGTGAAGGCCACAGGCTCTCCGGCACATTTTTAAAACGTTTCCCCCAGAAACCCGCATACAAATAGCTCCACCATACCTGGTACATCGTTGCTGCTTTGCTTTCTGGTGTCAAGCGGTAATCCCATCCCTTCAGCTCATCGGCATACGCTTTTCCTGCGTCGCTTATATCGGCGGGTAAGTATTTAAGCATTACAGGTAGCGTATTGGCAGCCAGTATAGAATATGTATCGTTCTGCAAGGCAAACATCTCCTCAACGGTAGCAGCACGCATACTATCCAGCACATGGTTTATACGCCATGCACGGAACTCATAAAAATATCCGTTGTACCAGTATGGATAAGTGCTGTCTGTTACTGTCTGATTGGCAGAGCAAACAAAGCCCTGTGCCGGGTTCAGCACATGCGGGTTTTCACGCATGGGTATCAGGTCACCCCAGGCAGTGGTACTGGTAGCACCATTCATTATATATCTACCCTGCTCTTTCCATTTATTAATAAACTGTCCCTGCCCCCATATGGCTATGTTGCCGGCTTTGTCTGCATAAGCCATGTTTTGTCCCGGGCATTCAAAATGCATAATGGCATCCATAAACTCCGTATAGCTATGAGCCCGGTTCAGCAGGTACAGGCATAACAATTCATTTGTTCCCCGATGTGCCATCCAGCACAGCGCCATTGGTGTTTTTATATCACCCGGTCCCGGAAAATTTTCATCATAAATTACTGGTCCTTGTACAGTATAATTCACTTTATCTATTACCGTATCGCCATCCTTTACTGCTATTTTTTCAATCTTCACTTTAAAGGGCACTTGTTTGTTGTCATACCAATAGGCTACCGGGTCGCCTGAACCTGGCCGTATAGCTTTTATAGCATAAAAGTCTTTAACGTCACGATAATTATTGGTAAAGCCCCAGGCTATGCTGTCATTAAAGCCTATTACTATGCCCGGTGCACCCGGCAGCGATATACCATATACATTCATGTCCGGTGTTTGCAATTGTACCTCATACCATAGTGACGGAAGGTTTAAACCTAAATGCGGGTCATTACATAATATAGGCGCCCCACTTTTTGTCTTCGCGCCACTCAGCACCCAATTGTTACTACCCTTCCCTTCTGTTTCTCTGTGTAATGTACCCGCTATACTGCCTGCTTTAAAGTGCCACCATATGGAATCGTTGGGTGCTGTAGGTATACCCAATGATGGTGCCTCAAATGCTGTGCCCGCAGGTATCACAGGCCTGCTATCTTTTAAACGTTCAGGAAATAGCATATCAAATTCGCCTTTAGGCAGCATATCTCTCAGAAAAGTGAGGGGTATGTCTTCCGTATAGCCGGTAAGATCATCTGCCATATATTTCAACAATAAGGCAGATTTTAGGTTTGTCCAGTTTTCAGGCTCAAAGTCCATCAGCTTATACTCCAGCGGCATGCTCCTGTATCTTAGTGTAGCAATATATGTATTAACGCCGGCTGTATAGGCGTCCATCATTTCTTTGGTACGGTCATCTGCTTCTATGGCTTGCAAAGAGTTCTCCGCACCATATACCATACCTTTTCTACGTTGAGTACGGTCAAATTTCAGCGCCTTCCCCCCCACTACTTCGCTCACCCTACCCGCGGCAGCGCGCGTTTCCATGTCCATTTGCCAAAGCCTGAAGTAAGCATGTATATAGCCTTCCGTATAATACAAATCGTGGTCATCTGCTGCATGCACGTGCGCTATCATCCTGTCGTCAAACCATACTTTTACCGGATGATGCAACTCATTGAGCTGAAGATCAAAAGTAAAATTTGCGTCAACAGGTTCTGCATTAGCCCAACAGCCATTTACGGGGTCCAACAAGCGCCCAATAGCAGGTAAGCTGCCGGCAGGATTATCCAACACATAGATAAATCCTGCAGTTATGATCAGAAGAATAATAGCACGCAATATGCGCATGCGAATGATTTTATTTTAAAGCTAATCAAAATGACCTAATTATTATAGCAATTGGATTTATTGATTACTTACCGGCAATTCAATTTCGTAGGTCTTTCCGCTCCTCACAGTAAGGGTATGAGCGCGAAGCCAGGGATTCAACAATTTAAGCATTTTATAATTGCTGCCATTTGCAGCAGCAAAATCAGCCAGGTTCTCAATGCTTTTATCTACTATTATGGTCTTTGTTTTAATTGGCCTATATCCGTCTGCCGGTCCGAGCATGAAGCCATAAAATGCGGGATGATCAAGAATATATTTAAGTGCCAATATGCGGTAGAGATAGCGATTGGTTTCTTCAGGAAAGGCCAGATCATAATAATTGCTTGCTTTTTGATAATCTACCTGCTTTTGATAACCTGCCAACCCGCAATTGTATGATGCTGCAGCTGCGGTCCAGCTTCCTAATTTTGTATATGCTTCTTTAAAGTATTTGCAGGCTGCCTCTGTTGATCTTTTAAAATTGTAGCGCTCATCCACCTCATCATCTATCTGCAGGCCGTAACGCGGCCCTGTATCTTTCATAAATTGCCAAAAGCTGGCAGCACCTGCTACCGATTGCGCCTGCGGCTGTAGTGAGCTTTCAGCTACGCAAAGGAATTTGAAATCTTCCGGTACACCATTAGTTTTTAATATTTCTTCAATGGCAGGAAAATAACGAACCGATTGTTTTAATATCAGTAATATAGAGCCATGTAAATAATCATTGGTCAGCAACTCTCTGTCCAGACGTTCCCGTACATCCCATCTGTCCAGTGGCACTTTTTCCCCGGCAAAGCTTATCGCGGGTGGCAATGCAGGCGAATACCATTTATACTGTGGCTTTTGTTCCAGTCCATTATCCGTCGAATTTCCAGCCTTGCTGAGTGAACATATACCTACAATAAGCACAGTTACTACGGCGCCTAAAACATAATACCTGAATGGGTTTGGCCTTTGCTTCATGATAATGATACTTTGTTTATAAATATAGTAAGAATGAGGTAAACAAAAGCAGCACAGTGTTACTGTGCTGCTCTATAATTTATTCCCATCCTTACTTAGCAGTTGCTGTAGCCGGGGCCATTATTCTCATCAGTTCGTCAAGCTTTGGTTCCAGTATTATTTCAGTGCGGCGATTCATTGCACGGCCGCCTGGTGTTTCATTATCTGCAACAGGGTCATATTTGCTGCGGCCACTTGCTATTACTCGATTTGGTGAAACCAGGTAATCGCCTATAAGTATGCGCGCAATTGCTGTAGCACGTGCAGTGCTTAAGTCCCAGTTATCTTCATACATTTTATTGTGTATCCTCACACTGTCCGTGTGTCCTTCCACATCCACATTTATATCCGGGTTGGTATTTAACACACCTGCCACTTTAGCCAGTGCTTCTTTACCTCTTGGATTTACTACTGCACTACCCGATGGGAACAGCAGGCTTTCCTGCATACTCACATATACACGACCATTTTTTACTGTTATCGTCAGATCACTTGTGTTGAAGCCTACCAATGCATCTGCTACTTTTCTACGCAGATTTTCGGTTGCTTTTTGTTGTTGATCAATATATGCCTGCAATTCGCGCATTCTTTCACGTTGCGCAGCTATCTGTTCTTTAGTCATGTGCAGCTCATTATTAGTGCTTTGGTACACATCACCCAAGGCATTTACATTACTTCTCAGGTTATCTATCGTATCCTGGTCTGCATGCAGCATGTCATCTTTGCGCATATTATCTTCATGCAGCCTTTTGTTCTCAATGTTCGCCGCATACAGCCTTTTCCTGGAAACGCAAGACGGTAAAATTGTAGCTCCCAGCGTTATACAGACTATCGTAACTAATATCCTTTTCATGATGCTCAATTTTTCTAAGCTATAGGTAAAAACTATGCCAGTGTGTTGATTTTCATCTTAAATTAATTTTAAACAAAACCGTTATCAAATATGCTTCGTATCTGTATTTAAACAAAAAAAATAATTATTATGTTGAGTTTTAAGAAGATAGCACTGTTGCTGCTTTTTGTAGTAGGTGCATATATAGTATGGGCCCAAAAAGATGTGGCCATTGCAGGCAAACAAAAAGTAAATCCGTACTACTCGCATACAGATAATAAACCTTTGAAATTAAGTAACGAACAGTGGCACAAATTTTTAACGCCGGCACAATACTCCATTGCAAGAGAAGAAGGCACCGAACGCGCTTTCACCGGTAAGTATGCCGAAACACACAACGCGGGTATTTATTATTGTGCATGCTGTGGTCATTTACTTTTCTATTCGACAGCAAAATTTGATAGTGGCACCGGATGGCCAAGTTTTTACAAACCCGCTAATAGCCAAAGCCTGGTAGAACATGTGGATGCTGACGGTGAACGTACCGAAGTAAAATGCGCACGTTGTGGCGCGCACCTCGGCCATGTATTTAATGACGGGCCTAAACCAACAGGGCTACGCTATTGCATGAACTCTGCAGTACTTGATTTTGTTGCTGCAAAATAATTGCTTTAGAATCATAAGATAAAAAAGGCCGCTCTAATAGAGCGGCCTTTGTATTTCAAGTTAAGTCCAATTTATTCTTCTTCGTCAAACTGAAGTACATCGCGGTTAGCCATCAGCAGTTCGTATTCTTCTTTAGAACCAACCACCATGTCATCAAAGTCACGCATACCCGTACCTGCTGGTATCAGGTTACCTGTAATAACGTTTTCTTTCAGACCAAGCAAGTCATCGCTCTTACCATTTATAGAGGCTTGAGACAATACCTTAGTTGTTTCCTGGAACGAAGCCGCAGATATCCAGCTATGCGTACCTAGCGATGCCTTGGTGATACCAAGCAACAGCGGTGCTGACGTAGCAGGGTTTGCATCACGATATTCCACCAGTTTCTTATCTGCACGGCGCAGCAAGCTGTTATCTTCACGTATCTCACGAAGGGTAACAATTTGGCCTGGGCGCATCTTTTCAGATTCACCTGCTTCAGTCACTACTTTCTTATCGTATATCCAGTCGTTCTCTACCTGGAAGTCAAATTTATCCACAGTATCATCTTCAAGGAACTTAGTATCTCCCGGATCAATGATGGTTACTTTACGCATCATCTGGCGAACGATCACTTCAATGTGCTTATCGTTGATCTTAACACCCTGCAAACGATATACTTCCTGTATCTCATTTACCAGGTATTCCTGAACAGCGAATGGGCCTTTAATTGAAAGGATATCGCCCGGTGTAGTAGCACCATCAGAAAGCGGCGTACCGGCTTTCACAAAGTCGCCATCCTGCACCATGATGTGGCGTGTCAGCGGCACCAGGTATTTCTTCACCAATCCTTCGCGTGATTCAACTATTATTTCGCGGTTACCGCGTTTCACATTACCAAAGGCAACAACACCATCTATTTCAGCAACGATGGCCGGATTGCTAGGGTTACGTGCTTCGAACAATTCTGTTACACGTGGCAGACCACCCGTAATGTCTCGGCTACGGCCCATCACACGTGGTATTTTAACAAGTACCTGTCCGTTGTGAACAGATTCGTCAATGCTTACCACTATATGAGAACCGACCGGAAGGTTGTATGATTTCTCATCCTTGCCTTTTATTATGATACCGGGGATCTTCGTCTTATCCTTAGTTTCAATAACCACTTTTTCGCGGTGACCTGTTTGTTCATCAGCTTCTTCACGGTACGTAACACCTTCTATTACGTTATCGAACTGTACTTTACCGGTGATTTCAGATATGATAACAGCATTGAACGGATCCCATGTACAGATCACATCACCCTTGCTCACCTTCTGTCCGTTGGTCACTTTTAGTATTGAACCGTAAGGTATGTTGTTAGTGATCAATAAACGGTCATTAGCCACATCCACTATACGAACTTCACCGGTACGGCCTATAACCACTATTTGTTGTTCACCTTCAGCATCTTTGTATTCAGTAGTACGCAAACCATCAAACTGGATAGTACCATCAAAGCGGGCTGCTAATTGAGACTCAATTGCAGAAGAGCCCGCAACACCACCCACGTGGAATGTACGTAGCGTAAGCTGTGTGCCAGGTTCACCTATCGACTGTGCAGCTATAATACCCACTGCATCACCTTTTTGGGTCATGTAGCCGGTTGCCAGGTTTTTACCATAGCACTTAGCACACACTCCACGACGGCTTTCGCAAGTCAGCACAGAGCGTATTTCTACCGTATCTATTACACTGTCTTCTATTGCCTTGGCAACATCTTCAGTTATTTCAGCACCCGCAGCAACGATTAATTCTTCAGTCAGCGGATCAAACACGTCATGCAGAGAAGTACGGCCAAGGATACGATCATACAGTGGCTCTACTATTTCTTCATTGTCCTTCAGTGCGCTTGTAGCTATACCACGTAACGTACCGCAATCTTCTTCGTTTATCACCACATCCTGCGCAACGTCCACCAGACGGCGTGTCAGGTAACCCGCATCCGCTGTTTTAAGGGCCGTATCCGCAAGACCTTTACGCGCACCGTGCGTAGAGATGAAGTATTCCAATACGCTCAAACCATCTTTAAAGTTTGAAAGGATCGGATTTTCAATGATTTCAGAACCTGATGAACCACTACGACGCGGCTTAGCCATCAAACCTCTGAGACCTGCAAGCTGTTTAACCTGCTGCTTAGAACCACGCGCACCGGAATCAAGCATCATGTACACAGAGTTGAAGCCCTGCTTGTCGGCGGCCATTTCACGGATCAGCGTTTCCGTTACACGTGTATCCACGCGAGACCAGATATCAATTACCTGGTTGTAACGTTCGTTGTTCGTGATCAGACCCATGTTGTAGTTTTCCCATACTTCATCCACTTCACCTTGTGCAGCCTGCACCAGTTCTTCTTTCACCAATGGAATAGTAAGGTCGGCAATGTTGAACGACAAGCCACCACGGAAGGCTGTACGGAAACCCAATGTTTTGATATCATCAAGGAATTGTACTGTCTTAGGTATGTTTGTATTCTTTAGTATCTGGCCAATGATTTCACGCAGTGACTTTTTAGTCAGCAGCGCATTCACATAGCCATTTTCTTTAGGCACAAACTGGTTGAACATTACACGTCCAACAGTTGTATCTATCAGTTCTCTTTTTATTTCACCTTCTTTTACACGCACATCAGCTTTTACTTTGATGTTTGCATGCATATCTACGCGACCTTCATTATAAGCTATCAATACTTCTTCGAAGCTGTAGAATGCTTTGCCTTCACCTTTTACAGGTTCCTCAGGTGTAGATTTTTTACCCTTGGTAATGTAATACAGACCAAGTACCATGTCCTGTGAAGGAAGGGTGATTGGCGTACCATTCTGCGGGTTAAGGATATTGTGAGAAGCAAGCATCAACAACTGTGCTTCCAATATGGCTGCATGGCTCAGTGGCACGTGTACGGCCATCTGGTCACCATCGAAATCCGCGTTGAACGCAGAACATACCAGCGGGTGCAGCTGTATTGCTTTACCTTCTATCAGTTTAGGTTGGAATGCCTGTATAGATAAACGGTGAAGTGTTGGGGCACGGTTTAGCATGATCGGGTGTCCTTTCAGTACATTTTCCAGGATGTCCCAAACCACAGCTTCCTTGCGCTCAACCAGCTTCTTCGCGCTCTTTACAGTTTTTACTATACCTCTTTCTATCAGCTTGCGTATAATGAATGGCTTGAACAATTCTGCAGCCATATCTTTCGGCAAACCACACTCATGCAATTTCATTTCAGGACCTACCACGATAACCGAACGACCAGAGTAGTCAACACGTTTACCAAGCAAGTTCTGACGGAAACGGCCTTGTTTACCTTTCAATACATCTGAAAGTGATTTCAGCGCGCGTCCGCCTTCTGCTTTCACAGCGTTTGACTTACGGCTGTTATCAAACAATGAGTCAACAGCTTCCTGCAGCATGCGCTTTTCGTTACGCAATATCACTTCAGGTGCTTTGATTTCTATCAGGCGTTTCAGACGGTTGTTACGGATAATAACGCGGCGATACAGGTCATTCAGATCTGATGACGCAAAACGTCCACCATCCAATGGCACTAATGGGCGAAGTTCCGGTGGAATAACAGGAATGTATTGCATTACTGTCCATTCCAGGCGGTTTTCCACGCGCGTATTTGCATCACGGAAAGCTTCTACTACGCTAAGGCGTTTCAGGGCTTCCTGTTTGCGCTGTTGAGATGTTTCGTTAGCAGCAGCATTACGCAGGTCATAAGACAATGAATCAAGGTCTATACGGCCCAGCAGCATATGCACAGCTTCAGCACCCATCTTCGCGATGAACTTGTTAGGATCTTCATCGTTCAGATGCTGGTTGTCTTTAGAAAGCTGGTCCAGTATTTCCAGATATTCATCTTCAGTCAGCAATTGCTGATGTGTATTTTCAGAATCACGCAGGTTCAGCTTCTGGCGTATCATGTCATCAGCTTCGCCGGCCTGCACTACTACATAGCGTTCGTAGTAAACAATGCTTTCTAGTTTCTTTGAGCTTACACCCAGCAGGTAACCTATTTTATTAGGCAAGCTTTTGAAATACCATATGTGTACGATCGGAACTACAAGCTTAATGTGGCCCATACGTTCGCGCCTTACTTTCTTTTCAGTTACTTCAACACCGCAGCGGTCGCACACGATGCCTTTGTAACGGATGCGTTTGTACTTACCGCAATAGCATTCGTAATCCTTTACAGGGCCGAATATCTTTTCGCAGAACAAGCCATCACGTTCCGGCTTGTAAGTACGATAATTGATCGTTTCAGGCTTCAGCACTTCACCGTATGAACGGTCCAAGATTGTATCCGGAGATGCAAGGCTGATGGTGATCTTATTAAATCCCGCTTTTGGGCGGTTATCTTTCTTTATAGCCATAATTTTTGAAAGTCTTTAGTATTGAAGCAGAAGGTAAGTTGCCCTACCCTCTGCTGTAATAATTTATTCGAATTTGAGCTCAAGACCGAGACCACGTAATTCATTCACCAACACGTTGAACGATTCAGGGATACCTGCTTTTGGCACGTTATCACCTTTTACTATGGCTTCGTATGTCTTCGCACGGCCTACTATATCATCCGATTTCAGTGTCAGGAGTTCCTGCAGTATGTTGGCAGCACCATATGCTTCCAATGCCCAAACTTCCATTTCACCAAAACGCTGACCACCAAACTGTGCCTTACCACCCAGCGGCTGCTGTGTAATGAGACTGTATGGGCCGATAGAACGCGCGTGCATCTTATCGTCTACCATGTGGTGCAGTTTAATAATGTAGATGATACCTACGGTAGCCTTCTGGTGGAAGCGTTCGCCGGTTTCACCATCATACAGGTAAGTATGACCGTATTCAGGTAGTTTGCCTTGTGCTATCAGGTCAGTTATTTCTGTAGTAGTCGCACCATCAAATATTGGCGTTGCGAACTTCATACCCAGTTTTTCGCCAGCCCAGCCCAGTATCGTTTCGTATATCTGGCCCAGGTTCATACGGGAAGGTACGCCTAGTGGGTTCAGTACTATATCTACCGGTGTACCGTCTTCCAGGAATGGCATATCTTCTTCACGAACTATTTTCGCTACGATACCTTTGTTACCGTGGCGACCAGCCATTTTATCACCCACCTTCAGCTTACGCTTGCTGGCAAGGTATACTTTAGCAAGTTTCAACACACCTGCAGGTAATTCATCACCTATCGACAAGTTGAATTTCTCGCGTTTGTAACGGCCAAGTTCTTCGTTGAATTTGATATTATAGTTGTGCAACAACTGGTTGATAGAATCATCAGTTTCTTTATCACCTGTCCATCCCAGCGGATTTACATTTTGATAATCGATAGAAGTAAGTGTTTTTGAATTGAACTTACCACCCTTGCTGATAACACTTTCACCGAAATTATTAGTAACGCCTGCAGAAGCTTTGTCCTTCAGCAGTATCTGTAGTTTTTCAAGCAGTAAAGCCTGTATGTCCTGCAGATTTTTTTCGTGTACTTTTTCTATTTTTTCTAAAGCTGTTTTTTCACGCACTTTAGAGTTCTTGTCTTTCTTAGCGCGTTGGAAGAGTTGCTTGAAGATAACAGTACCTTCTGTACCACTTGGCGCTTTCAGGGAAGCATCTTTTGCATCACCTGCTTTATCACCGAAGATGGCACGCAGCAGTTTTTCTTCTGGCGTAGGATCAGTTTCACCTTTAGGTGTAATCTTACCTATCAGTATATCGCCTTCACCTACGTGTGCACCTATGCGTATGATACCGTTTTCATCCAGGTCTTTAGTAGCCTCTTCTGATACGTTTGGTATGTCCGGGGTCAGCTCTTCTTCACCTAGTTTTGTATCACGTACTTCCAGTTCATATTCATCAATGTGTATGGATGTAAACCAGTCATCACGCACCACTTTTTCATTGATCACTATCGCATCCTCGAAGTTGTAACCCTTCCATGGCATGAATGCCACTTTCAGGTTGCGACCCAGCGCCAGTTCACCGTCTTTAGTTGCATAACCTTCAGTAAGGAAGTCTCCTTCTTTTACTTTCTGGCCTTTGCGCACTGAAGGGCGAAGGGTGATGCTTGTGCTTTGGTTGGTTTTCTTATACTTAGTTAATGTATAAACTTTCAGGTCATCTTCAAATGATACAAGACGTGCCTTATCACCGCGATCATAACGAACATGTATTTCGTTAGCATCTACGTATTCTATCACACCGTTGCCTTCTGCGTGTATCTGTATACGTGCATCGCGGGCGGCCTTAGCTTCCAGCCCTGTACCTACTATTGGTACTTCAGGACGGATCAGCGGTACAGCCTGGCGTTGCATGTTCGATCCCATCAGCGCACGGTTGGCATCATCATGTTCAAGGAACGGAATCAGAGACGCACTCAAACCAACGATCTGGTTTGGTGCCACGTCCATGTATTCCACTTCTTCACGGTCCAGTATCGGGAAGTCACCTGTCTGGCGCGATTTGATTTTATCTTCTACGAAGTTGCCTTTTTCATCCAGCGGCACGTTTGCCTGGGCAATCTTTGCAAGGTCTTCCTCTTCTGCACTTAAGAAATGCTGGTGCTTCAGGTCTACTTTACCGTCTTTTACTTTACGGTAAGGTGTTTCAATAAAGCCCATTTCATTTATCTGCGCGTGTACGCAAAGTGTAGAGATAAGACCGATGTTCGGACCTTCCGGAGTTTCAATAGTACAAAGACGGCCATAGTGGCTATAGTGTACGTCACGTACTTCAAAGCCTGCACGTTCACGGCTCAGACCACCGGGGCCTAACGCAGAGATACGACGTTTGTGCGTGATCTCAGACAATGGGTTGGTTTGGTCAAGGAACTGTGATAACTGTGAGGTACCGAAGAATGAGTTGATAACAGAAGAAAGTGTACGCGCATTGATCAGGTCAATTGGCGTGAACACTTCATTATCGCGCACGTTCATACGTTCGCGAATGGTACGTGCCATACGGGCAAGACCAACACCAAACTGCGCAAACAATTGTTCGCCCACGGTACGTACGCGACGATTGCTCAGGTGATCGATGTCATCTATTTCCGCTTTACCGTTGGTAAGGCGCACTAGATATTTAATGATGGAAATGATATCTTCCTTGCTCAATACTTTCGTATCCAGGTTGATATCTAATCCTAATTTACGGTTGATCTTGTAACGGCCTACTTCACCCAGGTCATAACGCTTATCACTGAAGAATAATTTTTCAATGATACCACGTGCTGTTTCATCATCCGGCGCATCAGAGCCACGCAACTGACGGTAGATGTGCTGAACTGCTTCCAGTTCAGAGTTTGAAGTATCTTTATTTAGCGTATTGTAGATGATAGAGAAGTCACCGCTTACTTCTTCCTTCTGCAGGAAGATAGTTGGTATGCCCATCTCCATTATCATAGCAGCATTTTCTTCATCCAGTGTGCTGTCACGTTCCAGCACTACTTCATTACGCTCTATGGTTACTACTTCACCGGTGTCTTCATCCACAAAGTCTTCAGTCCAGCTGCGCAGTACGCGTGCAGCCAGGCGGCGACCTATATTAGCATCCAGGTTTTTCCTGTCCGTCTTCACTTCATCAGCCATACCAAAGAGTTCCAGTATGTCTTTATCTGTTTCATAACCAATTGCGCGGAGCAATGTAGTTACAGGGAATTTTTTCTTACGGTCAATGTACGCATACATCACGTTATTGATGTCCGTAGCAAATTCCATCCACGCACCTTTGAAAGGTATTACGCGGGCACTGTATATTTTAGTACCATTCGGGTGTACGCTCTGTCCGAAGAACACACCTGGCGAACGGTGAAGCTGTGATACAACCACACGTTCAGCACCATTTATTACAAAGGTACCGCGCGGTGTCATGTACGGTATATTACCCAGGAACACATCCTGAACAATAGTTTCAAAATCTACGTGTTCTTCATCATTACAGCTCAGGCGCAGTTTAGCTTTCAGCGGCACTGAGTAAGTAAGCCCACGTTCCATACACTCGTCTATAGTGTAGCGTGGTGGGTCAATGAAGTAATCCAGAAATTCCAGAACGAAGATGTTACGGGTGTCAGTGATAGGAAAATTTTCCTTGAACACGCGGAACAATCCTTCATTGTCACGCTTATCAGGCGTCGTCTCCAATTGGAAGAAATCCTTAAATGACTGAAGCTGAATAGCCAGCAAATCTGGCGTATCTGCTACATCATGGATCTTGCCGAAGTTAACGCGGCCGGATGCGGTTCGTTTTTGTGGTATAGCCATAATATTTAAAAACTCCAATTTTTACAAACAAGAAAAGCCTGTCCTAAAAGCGTCAACTTTTAGTACAGGTTACATCTGTATCAACAAAATTTAATCAACAATAATTTGTGCACGTGCTAGCAGCCCCCAAAAAGGGACAGCAAATATACGAAGAGTCCTTGAAAGAGCAAAAAATATTCCAAGTTTTGTCAGATTTACATTTTACTGACTTTATAAAATCAAATAAATATAATTATAAATCGTTTAATGCTTATCTGCAACGAATTAAAGTTAATAGTTTTTCTTCAGAATAAAAACTATTTTTCCACATACGATTATACATAATAATTAAATAAAATGCATTTGGAATGGTTTTTATCATTTTTTCTAAAAAAATCCTGATATGAAAATCACGTTTCTTATAGTCGGTCTTTTGCTTGCTGGTCAGTGCACTTATGCTGCAAATTACTCTTTTACTTACAATGGCAGGAAGTATGAAATAGTAAAAGAAAAGAAAACATGGGCGGACGCTGCCATGTATGCCTATCGTAAAAATGGACATCTCGTGGAAATTAATGATCAGGGCGAGCAACTCGCAGTATATGATGCAATAAAGAAAAGCGGTATATCCACAACATACACAGAAGCCCGTGATGGAGGAGACGTTGCATATATATGGATAGGTGCTACCGATAAAAATCATGAAGGGCAATGGGTTTGGGATGGCGCCAATACCGGTCACGGCCAAAATTTCTGGAATGGCGAAGGTATGCATGGTAAGAGAAACGGCGTGGCGGTTAACAATGCTTATGAAAACTGGGGTGGCACTTCCGTTGGCAAACCTAATGAACCTGACAATTCGCAGGGTAAACAGAATGCCGCAGCCATAGGTCTTGCTCCATGGCCCAAAAATTCGGGCAGTCTTGGTCAGGCTGGCGAGTGGAATGACATTAATGAATACAACCAGTTATACTTTATAATAGAGTTTGATAAGTAATTCAAACCTGATATTGGCATAATAATTTGAACTTATTCTGTAGACTAAAATAAGTTTTATGAAACGGAATAGGATTTTCTTCGTAGCGGTTTTGTTTGGCACACTCACATTTGCATCATGCAAAAAAGATTACACATGTACGTGCACTACAGTTGTAGGCACAGTATCCACATCTCAACCTCATAGCATTTCAAACGAAACATATAGTCAGGCAAAAAGAGACTGCAACAATTATGAAGATCAGGCAAACAATTCGTTACCGGGTGGTACTACCTGCCACTTGTAAAGCAAGTTTATAATAGAAGCCAGGAATCCCTGGTTTCTATTATAATTAATACTTAAAATGAAACCCTACAGAGCCCAGATCAATTATTATAATTAAACGGATTGTTTCCCTATATTTAAGGAAGCTTACCATTAGCCGATTAATGAAACAATTATTCTGTTTAGTTTTTTCAGCGCTTGCTTGTACCTCATGCCATAAAAGCGACCCCGACCCTACCGGCAGTTATACCTGCACATGTTCTTATATCATAAACACACAATCCTATACCACAAAAACTAGTTTACCAAAGGAGAAAAAAAGCATTGCTCAAAATCAATGTGATACTGCCCAAAATGTATATGCTGTAGGTGGTGCATCCAATGTGTCCTGCTCTTTTAACTAACTTTCTTATTTTTGAAACTCACCCTTATTTAAGAAGCGGCATACACTTATGCGCAAATTCTATTCTGTTCTGCTCATATTGCTATCTATTACGGTAGGTGCAGTATTCCTATATTCCGCATATACCAAGGTATACAGCACACATAGCCTTGAGAGTTTTGAATTTACCATGGTTGAGTTTGTTCATCTACCCTGGACAATGGCCAGCCTTGCATCCCGCTTTTTCATAGGGTTTGAAGCAGCGTTGGGCGCACTCATGGTATTGCATCTGTTTGGCCGGAATAATTGGGTGTATAAAGCCGCAATCGCGTTACTCACCATTTTCAGTATATATCTCATATACCTTTGGTTTAGCGCAGGCGATAAAGTGAATTGCGGCTGCTTTGGTGATGCAATATGGATGAGCCCTTCTACGTCATTGCTTAAGAATGTTATACTCATCATTTGCCTATTCATACTTAAGCGCTTTCATCACGGCTGGCGAGTATGGTGGAACAATCTTGCTGCATTCCTGTTTTTAATAGCGTCTATTATTACGCCATACATAACATTTCCTATCCCTTCTCAGCAGCCTGCCTGGCTTCAAAAAAGCCACTTCAAACTAGATCTTTCCGCACTGTATGCGCCAGGCAAGCAGGATGCCCCCTCTTTCGATCTTACCAAAGGGAAATATATTATCGCTTTTTTAAGCCCCACTTGCCCTCATTGCCAGATGGCTGCTTACAAAATGCACTTAATGAAAGAAAGAGACCCATCATTGCGCTTCTTTATGGTGCTGGGCGGCACACACGATCTCACCGAATTCTGGCAAATAACTAAAGCCACAGATATTCCTTATTGCCGTTTGGACGAGAAGAATTTTTTCCGCATCGCTGGCTTTGCCTGGCCGGTTATTGATTGGGTGAACAATGGCTGGGTAGAGGCACAGAGTACCTACGTAGATCTCAATCAAAATGGTATTGAAAGCTGGCTAAAAAAATAAACAGGTTTTTTTATTTTTTTTAACAAATGCTACAATAATAATATTTCAGCTGCGTTATTTCTTAAAGAATACAAGGCAGAAATCAGGCCCGAATTTGGCCTAATTTTTGGTGTAACAACGATAGTTTTCTTTAAGAAACCCCGGATATTTCGAATTACTAATATGGGAAATAGCAGCGTCATGATTCACCGATTATCCCACCGCCAGGAAACAGGCTCCAAATGGCTTACAGTTACTTTATTAGGTATATATTTTATCGTAGTACTACTACTTGCTATACAGCATACTGATGCTGATACTGCCTCTGGCAATACGCCAACAGACAAAAACATCTTCAGGCAGCAAGCTACTTATAAGGCTCCAGCAGTCACCGAGATACATCAGCAAACTGCTTATCAGCCATAAAATAAAAGAGCGTTCCCGGGAACGCTCTTTTATTTTTATCACCCAATAACAATCTCGTTATTCCTGCGGCGCCCCACCAGGATCCTGTAGTTTCAAATTTATTGCCTCCGCTGCCTGCGCTGCTTTGTTTGCATCATTTTCGTCTCCTTTTGCCTTATATATTTGTGCTAGCATTGAATAATACTGTGCGTTTCCCGCATCTATATCCAATGCCTTTTTCATTGCCGCAATAGAGGCATCCATTTGCCCAATGCTTGCCAGCGCTATTGCATAGTCAGCATATACATTATCATCTGTGGTGTCTGTCTTTATGTATTCAGCATATTGCTGTGCCGCAGTAGCAAAGTCCTTCCGCTGCATTGCCTGGCTTGCAATTATGCCCGCTTTACTTTTCTGTTGTATAATTACACAGAGTGGCACGCCGTCTACAGCTATGGTATGTACTACATTTTGTGGCGGCCATTTGCCGTTTTGCAGTTCTTCAGGTGTCAGATATCTTGGGTTGTCTATATAATAATCCCAATCTTTTGCACTTCGTTCATTGTACCTTGCATAAAGCGCATAAACCCATGAAGAATCATCTATAAAAGCACCATCCACTCCGGAGGTATTTGAAAACACTTTTACCTTTTGCCCGGCAGCCGGATGCTGTACATTATGCTCTACCCATTCCACGGCCTGCTTTTGAGTATTTTGGTAGTAATCTATATCATAGTAACCATAAGCGCCTTTCACGCCGCCCACCAGTTCATTAAAATATACATACTGATTAGGATGGCTTCTTATCGTCCATATAATAGCAGGGAGCAGGCACAGCAAAGGCACTCCTATGCTCAGCCATTTTAGGTTATCCTTTTTAATGAAGTTTCTTGTTGCATCCCAGCCAAGCGCTGCCAGCACCACCCAAAACGGATATACGAAAAATACATGTCGCCACGTATCATATACCGTTGAGTGCTTGTAGATCATGTACAGCAACGGGAAGAATGCTGAAAACACAACGAATCCAATAAAGAACAAACCATATTCTTTTTTTAATCGCATTACAAATATCAGCCCCAGTATCAGACCTGCTATCACAACTACCGGATTTGAAATCGTCATCCATTTGAACTCATAGTACCACGGCATTGCATTGTTCATATAGATATTACCTTCAAACAGCACACGCAGTGTTGTTTCACGGTTCGTCATTCCCTTCAGCGATTCCAATGGATTTGATATCGGGCTTTGCAAGCCCCAGGGCCAGCATATCAGGCCCATCACATAACCAATAATAAATGCAGCAAACAACCCCAGAATTGCCCTCTTCAGCAGCTTGTTATTGTCTGCTTTTGCCAGTGTCCTAAAACCCTTATTAAAGAAATAATATAACAGCGAAAACAGGCCCACATCTGCCACCAGCAATATACCACCCGCAGAGCGTACACCAAATGCTATACCCCAGCCTACGCCAAGCCCAATAACATTCCTCCAAAACCTGCTGGGAAAATCTTTTACAAGGCAGATAAAATAATAAGCCCCTATTATAAAACCCGTTGCGAAAGGAATGTCTTTAGGGTTATTCATGCTTTCACCAAAAATGCGTGGAGAGAACAGTATGAACAGCAGCGCCAGTAGGCCTACAGACCACTTATTGCTTATTTTACGTGCCAGCAAACCTGTAAATATCATCATCACAGCGCCAAATATGGCATTGAAAAAATGGCGCAGGTTCAGCAGGTTAATACCTGGCAGCCAGTGATGCAAAAGATTTAGCGAAAAATCATATAAACCACCATAGTACTCCTGGTGGGCATATTGAGGAGATCGGTTAGTATAGTCCAGCGCTTGTTTATCTCCGTGAAAAAAGTAATTGTAAATATGCTGACCATACTCTGCTTGTAGCCATTCATCCCCCGACTGGCCATAGCTGTGACTTAGCAGCGGCATAATGATCAGTATTAACGCACTTACTATTAGGAAAGCCAGTTTCCACTCTTTCTTTTCGGCTTCTGTTTGCAGCATTGCTTGCGCCATAATCTGTTATTGTCTGGTGTTTATTGTATTTGAATTTTGCCCTCTATAAAAATGGCAGGTAGATCGTGGTCTGTGTCTCTTAAATGAGTAGCTAAAATAAGGGGATATTTTGGGAAAATGATGCAAAATGCTGCCATTCAGCCCTAAAAAATAATAGCAACGACTTTCATCGTTGCTATTAAAGACTTCGTTTATATACCGATCTGCATCGGCATGTTTACTAAGCTTCCGTTTCAGGCTGATCAGCAGTTTCCGCTGCTGCTGCATCTGCAGTATCATCAGGCAATGAAGTTGCTACTCTTGCAGCATTCTTTTCTTCCACACGGCGCACTGATTCAGATATAGCGGCGTGGCGCTTTTCCTGTTTGTGCTTACGGTGTGTTTCTTCACGCTTTGCCACTACTTCTTCATGCTCGCCATTCCATTTTTCAAATTTTTCCCAGGCTGTTTTTTCATCAAACAGGTTCAGGGTTACACCACGCATCAGGTGCTTCAGGTATAATACGCCTTTGAAAGATAGGATACGACGGCATGTATTCGTTGGCTCAGCGCCTTTCTGTAACCAATGCAGGCTGCGTTCGCGGTTTATGCGTACAGTTGCAGGTACTGAAAGTGGATTATAAGTGCCCAGTTTTTCGATGAATTTACCATCGCGTGGGGCTGTGCTGTTGGCTACTACTATAAAGTAGAAGGGACGTTTCTTCGACCCGTGCCTTTGAAGACGAATTTTTACCGCCATAAATAATAAAAATTATTTGCGTTTAACAATAAATTTGGACTGCAAATATAAAATAAAAAAATTGGAAAAATAAAGGCTTTTTCAAACATCTATTTTTCCAATATCAAAACCACAGCTTTTACACTCTATTTACGCCCGAATGGCATACCCATGCCCGGCATGCCCATACCCTTCATTTTGTTCATCTGTCCCATCATCTGGCGCATTTGTTCAAACTGTTTCATAAAGGCATTCACCTCGTTCACATCTTTACCACTACCCTTTGCTATGCGCTTACGACGGCTGCCATCTATCACATCCGGATTATTGCGCTCAAATGGGGTCATTGAATTAATAATGGCTTCAATACCCTTAAATGCGTCATCTGATATATCAATGTCCTTTATAGCCTTGCCCACGCCAGGTATCATGCCTAATAGGTCTTTTATATTACCCATTTTCTTTATCTGCCCCAATTGCTCCTTAAAGTCTTCAAAATCAAATTTATTGGCTCTTATCTTCTTTTCCAGCTTCTTGGCCTGCACCTCGTCAAACTGTGCCTGTGCACGTTCTACCAGGGTCGTAATATCACCCATGCCCAGTATACGCTGTGCCATACGCTCAGGATAGAATACGTCCAGCGTATCCATCTTTTCACCCATGCTCACAAACTTGATAGGCTTGTCCACCGTATACTTAATGGATATGGCCGCACCCCCACGGGTATCACCGTCCAGCTTGGTAAGTACCACGCCGCTAAAGTCCAGGCGGTCATTGAAGGCCTTTGCAGTATTCACTGCGTCCTGGCCCGTCATTGAATCTACCACAAACAATATTTCCTGCGGATTCACAGCAGCCTTTATATCAGCCACTTCCTTCATCATCGCCTCATCCACAGCCAAGCGGCCAGCAGTATCTATTATCACCACCCTGTTGCCGTTCTGTTTAGCTTCAGCAATGGCGTTCTGCGCTATCTCTACAGCATTTTTATTCTCACGTTCGCTATATACAGGTACTTTTATCTGGTCACCCAGCACCATCAGCTGGTCCATAGCCGCCGGGCGGTAAATATCCGCAGCCACCAGCAATGGATTCAATCCTTTCTTGCTCTTCAGGAAGTTAGCCAGCTTACCGCTGAAGGTCGTCTTACCGGAACCCTGCAAACCAGCTATCAGTATTACCGTAGGCTTGCCTGTCAAGTTCAGCTCCGCTTCCGTGCCCCCCATCAGCTCTGCCAGCTCATCCTTCACTATTTTCACCATCAACTGGCCCGGACTTACAGCCGTGATCACCTTCTCGCCCATAGCCTTATCCTTCACCTTGTCGGTAAATTCCTTGGCTATCTTATAGTTTACGTCAGCATCCACCAGCGCACGGCGTATTTCTTTTACCGTAGTGGCAACGTTTATTTCATTTATGCGGCCTTCGCCCTTCAGCAATTTAAAGGCGGAATCCAACCGCTCACTCAGATTATCAAACATAGGTTCTACTCCATTTCAAAAACGGATGGCAAAATTAACTTAATTACCGGATAAGAAAAATACTGTAATAATTGTAATACCAACCCTTAATTGTCAGGCAGGTTATTCAGATAGCTATCAGCATCCTTGCTCTTCTTAAATTCCATCTTGCCGAATTTATAAGAGAAACTTACCCCTACCGACCTGTAAGGCAATTCGCGCACATAGTAAGAACTATAGTCGCTTGAATTAATGGTCGTTACCTGCTTTATATACTTGCTGAATATATTGGTGGCTGTTATTCCCACACTTGCATTCTTGTTCCAAAACTGTTTTCTGAAAGCAATAGTATAGGTGAGCGACTGCGGCGCCTGCCCCTGTATATTCTTCCAGGGCGATGTATAATTGCCAAAAGCCTCCACTAGGTAGTTCTGCGGCAGGTTATAGCTTGCGTTTAGATTGGCCCTCGCCCTGAGACTCGTCATGGACCCACCGGGTACCAGGCTGCTAACTATGTATAGACCCATTGCGTAAACACTACCGCGCAAATTCAGCTTATCCTGTATATTTAGCGAGCCAAATACAGAAAGCCCTGTCACATACTCCTCTCCAATATTGGCTCTGCTTGTAACAGATACATCTTTATACATAGAATCCCCCACCTGGTATTCCGGGAAAAGCAAAGTCACTGGTTTAATATCATTTTTATCAAGGCGCTCCAGCAGTCCTACAGCAAAGCTGCCCTTCTTATCATAATAATGGTTATACCACAACTCTATATTATGCGCCACTTCCGGCTGCAGCGTTGGGTTACCCGTAGTCAGGTTATAAGGGTCACTCTGGTTTACAAAGGGATTCAACTCCCTATAGTCTGGCCGCTCTATACGGTAACTGTAAGCCAGTTTTATAGATTGTTGCTTATCTATATTATGCAGCAGCGTCAGCGATGGTACGTAAGAGTTATACTGCGGTATATTGGTGCCGGGGAAATCTATCTTAGTATCCGTATGCTCAAAGCGCATCCCCGCATTTACATTCAGAAATGAGCCCAAAACAAAACTACCCGCCACATAGCCCGCATACACCTGCCGGTCATAGTTCAGCGAGTACGATTGCCCGGGGTCCATATTATAGTCGCCCGTTGTTGCATTCAGCACATTCACATCTGTTATGCTGTTTATGTTTTGCAGTATTGTTTTTACCCCTGCATCCAGCGTATTCTTTTCACCCAGTGGCTGCGTATAATCCAGCGATATATCTGTTTCCCTGTCTTTACCGGGATTGCTACTTGAGTTGCCCATGTATGGCGTTGGTGCCGACTGGTAAGTCTGCGTTTGCCAATAGCTATTATCAGGTGTACCAAAGCTTGAGCTGTACAGGAAGCTCAGTTCCTGCCCTTTTTTATTAAAGGTTTTTTTATACCCCAGGCTCAGTTCCAGCGCATCACTATGGTAAGCAGTATTATAATCCCTTATACTGAACACATCCGAAAGCATCACGTTCGCCGGGCTTATCACTTGCTGCTCCTGGTTCGTCACACCCACACTGCTGTTATCAACAACATTATAGCCCACCGAAGCAGTAAGATCATCTTTCTTGGATATGGCCCAGTCAAGTCCCACACCCGATTGAAATCCCGAACGTTCAAAATCAGAATACCCATCCTGCAGCAGTTTGGTCAATGTATCGCTTGTAGTAGAAGTCCTGTTCTGCGTAGCCGGTGTGCGGGATGACAATTGCATATTACCACTGAAGAAAATATTCACTCCTACCTTATTGCGCTTTATATTCAGGTTCACCGAGCCGTTCTCCAGTCGCGTACCTGCCGACAGGCTTACAGAGCCATTTATGCCCTGCATTTTATTGTCCTTCAGTATTATGTTTATGATGCCGCCTGTGCCCTCAGCGTCATACTTTGCACCAGGGCTCGTTATCACTTCTATGCTTTTTATCTGGCTGGCAGGTATAGAGGCCAGCGCATCCGCCGGACTGTTGAACATGCTGGACGGCTTGCCATTAATCAGGAAGCGTATGTTGTCATTGCCTTGCACATCTACATTGCCGTCCACATCCACATTTACCATCGGCACCTTCTTCAGCACGTCTAGCGCCACACCACCCTGCGATGTCAGATCATTCGCGACATTGTATACTATCTTATCTATCTTGTTCTCTATGATAGGTGCAGAAGCCGTCACCACCACATCCTTCAGCCTGTTCTGCAAAGGCTGCAGCATCAGTGTACCCAAATGTATATGCACATTGCTTTCAGATATTGCCACATGCTTCAGCGTATCCTTTCTGTATCCTATAAATTCCACTGTCACCATGTAGTCTCCATACGGAATACCCGTTACACTAAAAGCCCCCTTCTCATCAGTCGTTGCACCGGTAAGCAATTTACCGCTCTGGGCATCCGTCACCACCACGGTAGCATACTCCACCGCCTGTTTCGTTACGGCATCCTTCACAGTCCCGCTCAGCTTGCCATTACCGCTTATTTGCGCCATTGCCTGCACACTACACAAACTACACAGCAGTAATGGAATGCAATAAAAAAAATCCCTAACAAATCCGGAACGAACGCTTACCTGCATTTATACACTTACCTTAAAATACAGCACAAGATTAATACTGATTTTGAATAAAATCTGAACTAAATGAATTGGGGGTAACAATATTTAATAACAACTTAATAATACGCCTCCGTAGCGAGGACAGGGATCGAACCCATTTTAATTAATATTTATTCCCCCTCCCGTGTTGGTGTCCCCACCAACACGCTCGCGCTGGACTATTCGCGGTATCTAATAATCAATCTTTCTTAATTCCAACGCTCATAAAATATCTTATCATCCAATTAACCTCAAATTTGAATAGCAAAGTTGAGTACGCCTTATTTTTCTTTTTTATCAAAAATCCTAAAAGTAGAATTTGCCTTTTCATACTAGAATATTGCGTCACCTCCGCTTGGCTTTTTTAGTTTCAACAAGAAGCTCATTATAGCGACGAACTATTAAATCGTAAAATGATTTATCCACATCAGGTATTGCTAAAACCAAACCTCTGGCAGTAATTATCCCTTCATTTGGCCTTTCGTCAGGTATAGGCATCAGCTTTTTCATGCCAGTGTCATTTAAGCCAATCAAATATCTCAGCGCATTTAAATTGCAAACTCTTTTCAAGACCTCACTTCGCGTAGAGTTAGAACAATGATCACATTCCTGCCAATTATCAAATGATTCATTGTATAGAAAAGCAGGTATTCTTTTATAAATAAACATTCGATTTATTGAGTCTGCATAAGGGCAATAATCACAATCCCTATAATAATCCGTTGAGTTGTTTGAATGCCTGTAATGATGGTGCGTGAGCGAATCAACAAGATCTTCACAGTGACATTTTTGTGCAAAAACAGCCTTTCCGTTGAACACCATGCACAATAAAATGAAGAAAATATATTTAAAGCTCAGGCGTGTCATAATCAATTAGGATATAGGAAAAGAAAAACAAGTAAAAGCTATGCAAAGCTTCTTGGAGACGATCAGGGTATTCATAGGAGGTATAATTACAAATTGAAATTAATAAAAATATAGCTACCCATTTGTTTGCCGTTTGTAAAAAAATCAAGGTCGCTTCTTTACAATCCGGGCCAAACAACCGGTCGTTTACAATCTATAGCATTTCACTGCATCCTTTCTTAAAAATATCTAGTAATACGAATACTCAAATTTCATCGCCTCTTTCAGATAAAACTTCTTCGTTATCAGCTTATCCAGCTCATTCACTGTAGCCAGCAATTCCTTTTTCAACTTCATTTTATCAACCTCAGTAAAATCATAGTTATTTTGTAATTCATCCGCTATCTGCTGGCGCAAAGATTGAATAAACAACTTCTTCTGCGTTGATATTGAATAGCTTGACTGATAATAGCTGCTGTCCACATTGTAACAGTACAAGGCATATTCTGCATACCCCAATATCCTTGAATACTGATGACCAAAATAAGTACCTCCTCCGCTCAGTTCACCCTGTATCCAGTTTATATCCTGATAAATCCTTAACAACCTTCTCCTCACACCGCTGCCGCTATTCTTTGCTTTTTGCTTTAGAAAATAAGCATAAAGCATATAATATTGATCTTTCCCCACTTCAGATGAGAACCTCAATGCCATCTCATCACCACGGGTACCACATGGATCTGCAGCGTAGCTCAAATCAGGGCTACATACATAGTCACTTGCCAGCATTGGATAAGTGGCAATAATTTCCTTGAATTCTTTTTTTGTAAAAGACAAACTGTCCTTAATCTCAGGAAAAACAAGCACAGTATCCAACCCCTTCTGCGCATTCGCCACCATGCTAAAAAACAGGAGTATTAATAAGTATCTGAACATTCTTCGCAATATAAAAAATCGCCATTATTAATAATGCTAGTAACTCCGTTACCGCTTCCTGGCTCGTGTCATTTTGAGATTGATAAATTACTTCGCAAGTCTATATATCCGGCGCCTCTTAAAGAACTTTATGACCTCAAGGCCTATTAATACTACTGATGCGCCACAGACAGATATAATAAAATGACTGTAGCCAGGATACGCAAAACTAAATAAATGCTGCAATTGAGGGATTGAAATAACAATCAGTAAAAGAATAACCGCAGAAAACAATATAGATAACGCTGCATAATTGCCCTCTGTAAAAACAGACCAAAACGGCCGCGTGTTAGATAGATTGGCTAGGATCAGGAATATATTGCCCACAATTAATGAAGAAAAAGCAATAGCTCTAATCTCCCCTTCCTTATGTCCCTCTTTTATAGATAAGAAATAGACAACCGACACAACTATCAACAATAAAGTGCCTTCAAGGAAACTGAACGCCATCCGCCTGGTGCCAAAAAATTTTTTGTTGGTTGGCCGGGGTGGCCTTTTCATAATGTCCAATTCCTCCTGCTCGGATTCAAAAGCAACAGAACTGATAGGATCAATAATTAATTCCATGAAAACAATGTGTAATGGTAACAAGAGTAATGGAAGAGAAGGAAAAAATGCTGGTAACAGCGTAAGGCCAATAATCGGAATATGTATTGCCAGCACATATGACATCGCCTTCTGCATATTATCGAAGATTCTTCTGCCAAGTCGAATGCCGCTAACAACCGAAGCAAAATTATCATCCAGTAAAATTAGCGAGGATGCTTCTCGGGCTACGTCTGTTCCTTTGGCGCCCATTGCAATCCCAATATCAGCAGCCTTCAGTGCCGGCGCATCATTCACACCATCACCTGTCATGGCTACAACTTCACCATTATTTTTAAGTGCCTTAATTATTCTAAGTTTGTGTTCTGGTACTATCCTGGCGAATATACTTGCTCTTTCTATTCGCTGCTCTAGTTCTGTGTCCGTCATAGCAGACAATTGATCACCCGTAATGACTAAATCTGTTTCCAGTCCTGCCTTGTGAGCTATACTTTTTGCAGTAGCAGGATGGTCGCCGGTAACCATTATTACCCTTATCCCTGCTGACTGACAATCCCTGATTGCTTGTGGTACTTCTGAACGGATTGGGTCTTCAAATGCAAGCAGCCCAACAAACTTAAATCCTATTTCGGATTGGTCACTTGGCAATGTATCATTTGTAAGGGCGCCCTGTGCAACTCCCAGCACTCTGAATCCTGTTTGTGTCATTCTATCCAGGTTCTTTTCCTGTTCCAAAGCTTCAGCTTCAGTCATCTTGCACAGTTTAAATATCGCTTCCGGAGCCCCCTTAGCGGCGGCTACTAATGCTCCATTTTCGTCTTTATATACTCGGGTCACCGCTAATAACTCGCGGCTCAACGGATATTCTTTAATTGGAATTCTCTCGTCTAAGGTAAAGCCCATACGTTTAGTCAGCTCATAGATGGCTGTGTCCATCGGGTCCATCGTGTCCTTTCGCGAGGCTAGCCTGGCAACATGAGCTAAAACATTTATTGAGCTGTATGAAGACGAAACATCCGCAATGTACATTTCTGATGTGGCTGCTGCTGCGATTGCCATTTTGTTTTGTGTTATCGTACCGGTCTTATCACTACACAATACTGTTGTGGAACCTAAAGTTTCAATTGCCGAAGGTTTCCTCGTTAGCACATTTTTCTTTGACAGCCGCCAGGCCCCAAGTGCAAGGAATACTGTAAGCACAACTGGAAATTCTTCCGGCAGAATCGCCATTGACGAAGCAAGCCCTAATAATATTGACTTTAAAATATTTCCCCGCGTTAGATAAAAGACAACTATCACACCAAGACTTACAGCCACCCCAATAATTGCAAATCGCCTGATCAACGTCTTCATTTCACTTTGCAAGCGGGTCGGGCTATCGTTAACCGCATTCAGGCTAACAGCGATTTTTCCCAATTGTGATTGAAGGCCCGTTTTTGTTGCCCTGGCTCTACATCTGCCCTGAACTGCTAACGTTCCGCTAAATAACGTATCATGTCCATTTTCAGGATATTTTGAAATAGGCATGGATTCCCCTGTCAGCAAGGACTCGTCAACCTGAAAGTTTGTCGTCTCAACTATTTCAGCATCTGCTGGAATCCTGTCCCCTTCGTCAAGCACTAACAGGTCGCCGGGAACAACTTCTCGTCCGGAAATACGTTGTTCTTTGCCATCACGTATTACAAGTGTCCTCGGGGATGAAAGCTGTTTCAATGCTTCCAGAGCCCTCTCTGTTTTCCGGTATTGATAAAAGGTTATGGAAATGATTACAAGTATGGTCGATAAAAGAACCGCACCCTCTTTGTAATCGCCTAAGATCATATATAAGGAACCACAGCCTATTAAAAGTAAGAACATAGGCTCTTTCATTACCTCTTTTGCAATGGTAAAAAGATTTTTAGGCTTTGCCGACGGCAACTCATTATATCCAAATTGCTTTTGCTTTTCGGCTGCCTCCCTGGATGTAATTCCCGAATACATATGCACAATGTTACTTATCAACAATTACACTTCACATGATCAAGGTCACCTCTTAAACATATTACAATCACACCGCCGGGGATTTACAATTCATCAACACAAATGTGCATATCTCTTTTTGCTCATAAATAAAACCCGCCCCACCTTTGTATCACTATTAAACCTTAAAAACTATGAACCTTAACGACCAACAAAATCAAGCCCGCGAGCTCTTCTTTCAAACAGACCTCAACCAGTCACAGATAGCAGCCGAAGTCGGCGTCTCTCAAAAAACCATTTCTCTTTGGATAAGCAGTGGCCGCTGGGGCACCTTAAAGGGCATGTCCCGTAGTACACCCGCCATGATGATTGATAGCATGTATGCCGAGCTCATCGAGCTGAATGAATCCATCCACTCCCGCGAGCCCGGCAAACGCTTTGCAACTCGGGAGGAAGCTGATATTCGCCGCAAATTGCTTTTGGGTATTCGCACAATTCAGCAGCAGCAAAGCGCAGGCTCGCACATGGAGGTGCTCTTAAATTTCATCGAGTTCCTCAAGCGTGCAGCACCTGGCCTCACTAAAGAGGTCACACTTATTGCAGACGATTATCTATGTGGCGAGAAACGCCTCGGTCAAAAGCCACGTTTCCAGCCCTACGACTTACCACTTCAGTCTACCGGCGAAGAACCACAAGAACGCGAATCTGAGCAACCACAAGCTGCAGAACCAACTTCACCACAGCCTTCACACCAACCACAGGCGCCAGAACAGGCCATGCCACAGCCTCCTGCGCCTCCTCAACCTTTGTCTCCTAACCCCTCCGCTCCCCGCTCTCAACCTCCGGCCTCTCCCTTATTGCACCCGGTCACGCCACAAACTGCCTCCTGGCCACCCATTAAAAAGAAAGAAAAGCCGAAACTTAAAAGAAAGGTCCCATCCCATCTCAAAGGCGAAGACCGCCGCGCCTGGATAAATTTCATGGACCTGCGCGACAAACTCCTCGGCCCGGACGCCGACGACAAAGTCCACAAGGTATAAAGGATGCATTTTATACCCGTTTATACCTTACGCGAAATCGCTAAAACACTTTACCGCTAAAGCTTTCAGCCAAAAACCTCCAAAAGTGAATTTTTATTTAGAATGTAATTACAACAATCACAGGACGATGAGATTCTGGAAAAGGGAGAGATGAAATGAAATGATACCCTTAAAGAGATGAATAAGGGTATCAGTAAGTTCTTATTTCGAAAGGCCTATTTTGGTAATTTCAATAGTATCCGCATTCTTGAAAGATATGAAACTTAGCTTACGCAATGTTTGCAGGGTAGTATTCACTTCTTCGTTGGTTATCTGCAATTGGCTCGCAATTTTCCCAATAGGTATTTCGGGATTTCCCCCACCTATCTTGCGGTGAAGCTCTTTGATCTTTGCTAAAACAACTCTTTTATTAGCCATAATATCTGATTTCAGTGAATGTACACCTATTATAGCCATGAAAACATTTTATTCTTCATTTGTTAATGTTTCTTTAAGCACGGCCCATAGCGGCAAAAGGTATGATTATTAATTATCTTTGACTCCTATAGAAAACCCAAGGTGAAATGGAAATACTGGAACGGGAAGGAAAATTCTATCTGATTTTGGCCAATGGAGAACTGGAGCTAACTGAAGAACAAGTGCAGTCCAGGCTGCAGAAAGGGGCTATTATACGCAACAACCTGCAAAGCTGGATAGACAATTTTCAATATAAACACTGGCTGGTAAACAGCATATCTGCCAATCCAGATACTTTTATCAAGTCAGACGGCTTCTTTAATGATATCATCCACGAGCTGGAGCAGATATACAATGCCGCTTACGATAAAGTGCGCTGCGGCGAGCAAATGCTGGACTTCTGCAAAAAGCAGGTAGAACGCCTGATACGGGAGAAGGAGCGTGCCACACTGGACAAAGACAGGGCCTTTATAAATTATCATATGCTATGCTGGCTCAGGGTCATTACCTACCTACAGGCACTCACCCATAGTTACCGGGATATTTTTGCAGGCTAAACAAACTGTTAAAACTTATTGACATACAGGCGAATGGGTTTTAACAAAAAGTAAAGTTTTGTAAGTTTATCCACTTGCCTGCTGTTCCTTCCATACCATTTGTACGCAAGACTACTCTTGCCGCTACACTCATGCTGCTTTCAGTAAGCAACAGGGCGCAAAACACTTTTCAATCGGGCTGGAAGACTTATAAAACAGGCACGCTTACAAAGCAGTACGACTATACCTTCGATTTCCGGGATAGCGTAAAGCTCACCTTGCTCGACAGCGTTAGCACCTTTGCATCTACAGATAGCACGGTAGTAGTAATACTGGAGAGCGCCCCAAATGCAAAGCCTACCCGCACAGTGAATTACCTGAACAATAACCAGCAGGTGGTAAAAAGCGAATACTACATAGGCGAAACACTGATGAGGGTAAACCAATGGCGTTATGACCCGCTTAACCGCATCACTTACTTCTCCTATTCAGAGACCAGTGCCCCGCGTCATAACTATGTACGCACTTACAGCTACCAGGTAGAAAAGACGGCAGAAGGCTCGCTGGAAACAGAACGTTCCACCTACAACGGCAGGGCGGAGTTTACCACGGAACACTACTTCAACAAGAAGCATGAACCGCTCAGGGACATACGCATGAACGACGTACACCACGTGGAACATATTGAAACCTTCGTGTACGACAAAGAAGGAAACCTGAAAGAACGCGTTATCTTCTTCCCTGAATTCAGGGCCACCAAGCATTTTGAAGTGGCACATACAGACGGCAAATGCGAAAAGAACTTTCCAAAAGGCATTGACAAAGTAATACCGTCCTACAGGGAAGTATATCTGCGCCACCTTATAGCCAAATACAAGCTTGCCCTGCTGGACGATAACTGCCCGACCCTTGAGTACAACTTCAACAACCCCGGCACCGACATACTTATAACCAAAGAAAAAGAGCACCACACCCGCAAAATAAGCTTCATAACAAAATATCGCCTGGCCCCACAAGACCACCCTAACGTGGTAGTGCTACCCGCGAAGCCTGTGAAAGATCAGAAAAGAGCTAAAAAATAAAGAACCACCTATCCTCTTCCTTATCAGATATTTTTATTATCATTATAAAATATTCTTCTCTTATGAAATACCTTATCTTAATACTTTCCATCTTTATAACGAGCAACGTTGCTTTAGCCCAGCTAAAGGATTGCAATGCCTTTCTTAAAGGTGCTTATGTTGAATTAGGTATTAACTGGAATGGCGCTTATGGTTCAAGTACCGACGCTCCGACAGGATATCACCCTTTGGGTGCTACACCGATCAGGGACACCTCATTGTGCGGCGGCATATGCGACCGATCCGGTTTAAATCTTGGGTTTGTTGCTGACCCTGATAAAGATGGATGGACTGTTGGGACTCCACCTTATTTTGGTGATTACTTCCTTCCGGGCTTTCCACAGGAAGGCTGGAGCATACAAATTGATTCTTTTAGAGCCGACGCCTGGAATGTAAGAGGCTGCGATGGCCTTATTACACCAGGCCTGATGGGTAGTAATATTTCTTTGTACACTACAGGGCATGAACAACGTGCAATCTGGCAAGGCATGTTTGATAGCGTACAGATAACACAGGTAACCACCCTGGACTCATTGGACGCTTTTTTCAATGTGCATATCATATTGAAAAATCTATCTCACAAAACGCTTAATAACATTTACTACCTGCGTACTGTAGACCCAGACAATGATGAACAACAACCCGGCGGAAGCTTTACAACAAAAAACAAAATTGAATACCAACAGCCTAACCCTTTAAATGCCGCAATGGTATCTGCTACTGCCGTATACCATAGTCAGGCGCGTCTTTCACTTGGCACGCAGGATAGCTTTGCAAAATGTTTTATCATCACAATAGAAGACAGCCTGGTTCCTAAGGTCGGGGTAGGCGTAAACGGGCTTGATAGTATGTATGGACGATTTAATGGCCTTGGAGATACCAGCTCCTATCAATATCAGGATTCTAATGTTGCAGATGAAGCGATAGGCCTGGTTTTTAAAGTAAAACCATTATCCCCTGCTGATAGCGCAATCATTTCTTTCGCCTATATATTCAGTGTTTCACCGATTGACATCGATTCGGCATTGATCCGCACAACTTCACCATGGAGCCTGGACACCTCGACTAAGGATACAAGCACAAATGTGGTTCAATTGAGCAGTATTAAAACAGATATTGAAGTATATCCCAATCCATTTAGCAAAAACATAACGATAAAAGGCGGCAGCATTGGGGACAGGTTAAACATTTACGACAACACGGGAAAACTAAGCGGGACATACGTCTTGCGGAATGCGGAAACAAATATCATTACGTTAGGTACCATGCAAGCGGGCATTTACATTCTGGAGATGCGGGACAAATATGGGGCAATACTAAAGAGCATATCATTACAAAAACAATAAAGGCCGCCGTGTAGGCAGCCCTTATATTATTCAGTGTCTGATATTGCTATTACAGATGTTGTTGTATCTTCTTTTCGAAGACGTTTCTTGGTGCAGCACCTACTTGTTTGTCAACCACCTGGCCGTTCTTTATGAACAGTACGCAAGGTATGCTGGTGATACCGTAGTTGATAGAAATAGTAGGATTTTCATCCACGTTTACTTTTCCGATGTTCACTTTGCCATCGTAGTCTTTAGCCAATGCTTCGATAGTAGGACCTAAAGCCAAACACGGACCACACCATGGAGCCCAGAAGTCAATTACACTTAATTTATCAGCTTTCAATACGTCAGTATCAAAATTTGCATCGGTGAATACTGCTGCCATTTTATTATTATTTAATTATTAGATTTTAAAAATGAACTTCAAAGTTAACTCAATTTTCAGGTGCGGCAAAAAGGCGCAGCATTATGTGTGGATAACTTAAATTGATAATGGGAAAAACTTCTGTATATCAATGTAATTAAGCCACTTCCAGCGAATATCTTATATCCGGATGCTCCTCCAGGTATTGTATAAGATCATCGTTTACTTCCAGCTTAGTGCTATGCGTTCTCAGTTTTATATTCATATTCTCAGCCTCATCTACTACCTGTAGTAGCAAGTCTGTGCTGCCTGGGTGCTTCTTTACATTATCTTCAAGGAAAGCCACAAAATCAGGATCTATGCGGAAGAGGGCTAATAGCAAATGTAGCTTCTTAGTAAGTGATTTGCGCACCTGGTCCAGCAGCATTATGCTCTGTATCTGAAACTCCATAACACCCGGCCTGAAGCGGTGCTCTTCATACACGCCCTGTATCATCAGCTTTTGGCCGTTGACAAGGTAGTTGCCATACTGCACGTAATTCTTCTCCCAGAATACAAGCTCCTGGTTGCCGCTGTAGTCGTTCAGTATCATTTTGCCAAACTTACTGCCCTTCTTAGTGGTCATGTGGGCAGCATCTGTAACGAAACCGGCTATACGAATAGTCTTGCCTCTACTTGCTTCAATGTCCTTTATCTGCGTGATACCATAATGCTCCATTTCAAATTTAAACCCATCAAGCGGATGTGCACTTATATAGATACCTACTACTTCCTTTTCACGATCCAGCAGCTCCGGCAGGTCCCATGGTTTGCATTCGGGTATGGCAGGCGGTTTCACATCCGGCATGGCCATTTCGCCGAAGAGGCTGTTGACAGCCATAGAGGTGCTGGCCTGAAACTGGTTGCCAAAGCGAACCAGGCGTTCCATACCCGTAATAGGATCAGTAGGAGGTGCATAGAAGTACTGTGCTCGGTGCATGTCCTTAAAGCTATCCATAGCGCCAGCAAGCACCAGGCTTTCCAGAGACTTCTTATTAACTGTGCGCTGATTGACACGAGAGATAAAATCGAAGACGGAAGTGTACGGACCACTTGCTTCCCTTTCAGCTATAATATCCTCCACTGCAGCTTCGCCTACTCCTTTTATAGCGTTCATACCGAAACGCACTACACTGTCCTTTGTAACAGAGAAGCCCTTCAAGCTTTCATTCACGTCAGGGCCAAGCACCTGCAGGCCCATACGCTGGCACTCCTCCATATAGAACTTTATCTTTTCGATATTGCCCTGGTTATTAAGCACGGCAGCCATATATTCGGCAGGATAGTGTGCCTTGAGATAGGCTGTCTGATATGCCACGAAAGCATAGCAGGTAGAGTGCGACTTGTTGAAGGCATACTGTGCGAATGCTTCCCAGTCGGTCCATATTTTTTGCAGCTTGTCTTCAGGATGGCCTTTTTGTTTGGCCCCTTCCACAAACTGGCTCTTCATTTTATCAAGTACAGACTTTTGCTTTTTACCCATCGCCTTACGCAGTACGTCGGCATCGCCCTTGCTAAAGCCAGCCAGCTTCTGCGACAGCAACATCACCTGTTCCTGGTACACGGTAATACCATAAGTATCGCCCAGGTATTCTTCCATTTCAGGCACATCGTAAACAATCGCCTCTTCACCATGTTTGCGCTTGATGAAGTTTGGAATGTATTCAAGCGGGCCCGGACGATATAGGGCATTCATAGCAATGAGATCGTCAAACTTATCGGGTTTGAGGTCTTTCAGGTACTTCTGCATACCGGCGCTTTCAAACTGGAAAGTGCCGTTGGTATCAGCCCGTTGATAAAGCTCGTATGTTGTCACGTCATCGAGCGGTATGTCGTCGATGACTATGTCTATATTGTGATTACGTTTTATGAGTGCCAGGGCATCTTTAATGATGGTAAGGGTTTTGAGTCCCAAAAAGTCCATCTTTATTACGCCTGCGTTCTCAATGATATTACCTTCAAACTGCGTGATAAGCAACTCCACATCTTTAGTGGTACACACCGGCAACATCTCTGTAAGGTCTTTAGGCGCGATGATGATACCTGCAGCATGTATACCTGTGTTGCGTACAGAGCCTTCCAGACGTTCTGCCGCTTTCAATATCTGCCCCTGTATATCATTGCCCTGGTATATCTCACGCAGCTTAAGCACCTGTTCTATTTCTTCAGAGCCAAGACCTTCTTTTTCTTCCAGGCTTTTTTCACCCTTCAATGGCGCCTGCAGCAATCGCTTCAATACGATACCGGGCCTTTCCGGTACCAGCTTTGCAAGAGCATTAGCGTCCGGCAATGGGAGATCAAGTACGCGACTAACATCTTTGATACTCATTTTAGCCGCCATGGTGCCGTACGTAACGATATGCGCCACCTGGTTACGGCCGTATTTGTTTACCACATAGTCAATTACCTTTTGCCTGCCCACGTCGTCAAAGTCCGTATCTATATCAGGCATGCTCTTACGTTCCGGGTTAAGGAAACGCTCGAACAGCAGGTTATACTTTATAGGATCTATATTGGTAATGCCGATACAGTACGCTACTACAGAACCAGCAGCCGAACCACGACCCGGCCCCACAAATACGCCCATATCACGACCCGCCTTAATGAAGTCGGATACTATAAGGAAATAACCGGCAAAACCCATGGTGCGGATTGTGAACAGCTCGAACTTGAGACGCTCTTCTATTTCCGGTGTAATTTCTTTGTAGCGTTCTTTAGCGCCTGTCCAAGTGAGATGCTCGAGAAAAGCGTCCTGATCATTATTAAACTCTTCCGGCACTACAAAGTGCGGCAGCAATATATCACGATCAAGCTTCAGAGGCTTTACCTTATCTATTATCTGGTTGGTATTATCAAGCGCCTGGGGAATGTCACTAAACAGCTTAGACATTTCCTCAGTATTCTTGAAATAGAACTGGTCATTATAAAATGCGAAGCGAGCATCTTTGCTGGCCACTTCATCATCGCCCATTTCTTTATACTTAGGCGTGCTCTGTTTCTCGCCCGTATTTATGCACAAAAGAATATCATGCGCATTAGCATCATCCCGGTCTACATAGTGGCTATCATTAGACGCAATAATTGGCACATTATACTTCTGCGCGAAACGCATCAATACCTCGTTCACTTTTATTTGATCAGGTATATCATGACGTTGCATTTCGACATAGTAATCATCCCCGAAAAGATCCAACCACCATTTAAACACTTTTTCAGCCTCTACTTCACCCTTCCTCAATATGGTTCTTGGCACCTCAGCCGCAAGGCAACAGGTAGTCGCAATCAGCCCTTCATGATATTGAAGTACGAGTTCTTTATCTATGCGCGGGTATTTACCATACAGGCCTTCTATATAACCAAGCGAGCACAATTTCACCAGGTTTTTATACCCCACTTCGTTTTTCGCCAGCATCAGCTGGTGATAACGCTGATCACGTTCATCACGACTGAATTGCCGCTTATGTCTGTTCTCTACAAGATAAAATTCACAACCGACGATGGGTTTTACCACCGGCTCCACTATGTCCTTACCTTCTTCTGTTTTACCTATTACTTTCTTGTTCTTCCATGCCTCTGCCACAAACTCGAATGCGCCAAACATATTACCATGATCGGTCATGGCCATAGCGGGCATGCCATCCTTCTGCGCCTTGTCGTAGAGCCTTCCTATTTCGGAAGCGCCATCTAATAATGAAAACTGAGTATGATTATGTAAATGAGAAAATTTCACTGTTCTGTACCGCTATTTACCTAAATTGTTAAGAGATGTTCTGCTATCTACAAAGTAACAAAATTAAGGCTTGCTACCCCAGTTGTTTTATCCACACGAGGTGCAAAAGCTTATAATAATTATCTTTAAAACGAAAACAGACCTGATGCGTTATATATACATTTTAATACTATTGCTTTCATTTAATCTATTGTCTTGTCGAGAGGCTCTTGCGCAAACCATAAACACAATAGCCGGCAATGGAACAAAAGGATATAGTGGCGATGACAGCCTTGCTGTACATGCCATGCTAAACCAGCCTGCAGACGTGTGCACGGACGCCGCAGGAAACATATATATAGCAGACCAGTACAACGACCGCGTAAGAAAAGTAGATGCAGCAACAGGAAAGATTACAACAGTAGCCGGCGATGGAACACCAGGCTATACCGGCGACAGTGCATTAGCAGCATTTGTGGGCTTGTATTGGCCTATAGCCATAGCCGTGGACACTGCAAACAACCTTTACATAAGCGATTGCCTGAATAACAGGATACGAAAAGTGGATCTTTCAACGGGATGGATAGTGACCATAGCGGGTGACAGCACAGGTGGATACAGCGGTGATGGAGGGCCGGCAACAAAAGCACAGATATCTTACCCGGCAGGAATAACTGTGGATAAAAAAGGAAATGTATACTTCTCCGATTTTGGAAATGCTGTGATACGTAAGATAAATGCTGTGACCGGCATAATAACGACTGTGGCGGGCAATGGGCTATCGGGTTTTACAGGTGATGGCGGACCCGCTACCAGTGCCAAATTGCTGGAACCATCAGGCATAGCAATAGACACCGCGGGAAACCTGTATATAGCTGATGAAGGTAACAACCGCATACGAAGAGTGAGCGCAAGCACAGGCACCATAACGACCGTATGCGGTAATGGGACTGCAGGATATACCGGGGATGGCAGCCTTGCATCTTCAGCAGAGCTAAATGCACCGCAGGATATTTTTGTGGATGCAGCAAACAACCTTTTTATAACTGACCTGAACAATAATGTGATAAGAAAAATAGACGGCACTACAGGTAAAATAAATACAGTTGCAGGAGATGGAACAACAGGATATTCCGGCGACGGAGGTTTGGCAACTACTGCTAAAATGCGCGCACCCGAGGGGCTATGCTTATCTGCTACAGGCGATATTTTTATTGCTGACCAAGGAAACAACGTAATAAGAAAAGTAAGTGGCCCGGTGAGTGTTGTGCAGCTGAAGAAAATTCAGTTTGAGATTTTTCCAAACCCATCAAAAGAAACCTTTTCTGTTTGCTTCAATAATGGCGGGAACAACTTTAATATTGAGGTATATGATGTTGCAGGGAAGGTGGTTTACAACGGCATTAGCAAAAAAGAAAAAACAACTATAAACCTGACTAACGTGGCTGCGGGTGAATATTTTATTAGCGTAAAGACTGGCGATGCAAAGGCTATGCAAAAAATCATTATTACACATTAATATGTTGTTATGAAGAACCTATTTAACAATGCCGATAAGCAGGAAATTATTTCCAGGATAAACAAACTAACTCCGGCAGCGCAAGGCCAGTGGGGCCAAATGAATGTGGCACAGATGTTGAAACACTGCACTAAACCGCTGGAACTGGCATTTACCAATCCTAAACCACCCAGGGTGTTTATAGGGCGCATAATAGGGCCAATGCTGAAAAACGCCGTATTTGGCCCCAAGCCATTCAAGAAAGGAACCTTTACCCCAAAGGAATTTAAAATAGAAACGCAAGAAGATTTTGAAACACAAAAGGGAAACCTGCTAGGGCTTATAAATAAGTTTAAACCTGAAAACATTACGGACAAGGTGCATCCCTTCTTTGGCAAGACGAGTGATAAAGAATGGGGCGAAGGCCAGTACAAGCATTTGGACCACCATTTAACACAGTTTGGGGTTTAAAGATAACCAACAGTAATTCTATGCCCGATATTGAAACACTGCGCCACTGGTCTTATAACAGGCAGCTGCTCGGCAAGCAGGGCTGTAAGCCGCTGCAAGTATTAAAGGATGTAATAGCCGTATACAGCTGGCACCCTTCAGGGCCGCTGTCATTGCATGCGCGGCTAAAGAATTTTAGCCAACCTGATTTTAACAATCTGGAAACAGATAAATCTGTGTTACGCATGCCGGCTATGCGACTATCTGTGCATATGCTGCCACTGGAAACAGCGGCACAGATATTCGCAGCTACGGTGCCTCATGCCAGCGATCCGATATGGGAAAGGCGCTACTCACAACCGGGCAGAAAAATACCAACCGAAAAATATAACGATTGGCGCGCACTAATACTAAAAACTGCGACAAAGCCACTAACCGTAGCAGAAATAAAAGAGCAAACGGACATACCCGAGGAGCTGGTAAAATTTCTGCTGAACAGAATGGGGTTTGAAGGAGATATACTGCGCGTAGGGGCTGACAATATTAGGTCTAATATAGTGAGCTATGTAGCTACCCAGCACTGGGCAAAAGAGACAATGAAACGGCCGGATAATGAAACAGCCCTGAGCTGGCTGGCTGCTGAATATCTGCGTGCCTTCGGTCCTGCAAGAGTAAAAGATTTTCAATGGTGGGCAGGTATAACGGCTACAAAAGCAAAAGCCGCAATCGCAACCAACGAAACAGTGGACATTGGCGAGAAATACCTATTGTTGAAAAAGGATGTAAAAGCATTTGAAGGGTTTAAGGCAATAAACGCAGATACTATAGACTTACTGCCGCAATGGGATAACTATATAATGGGCTATGCGCCTGATGGCAGAGAGCGATTTGTGAGCCCCGATATGCAAAGCAATATCTACGGTGCATTGGGCGCCACCACCGGCAATGGATTAGGCACAGTATTAATAAATGGACTGGCCCACGGTGCATGGAATGCAAAATTCAGCGGCGGCAAAATGACCGTGACTTTAAACATGTTTGAGAAAGCAACTGCTAAGGCAAGCAAAGAAATCAATAAGCGGTTTGATGATATAGCAGCCTTTATGCAGGCTAAAAATATCAGCTTTCAGAAATGATAGTGCTAACTAAATATGCGTTCCATAGCCCATGCTTTCAAGCGCATCTCTTCCCATTCCTGTTCCGCATCGCTGTCATAGGTTATGGCACCACCTGTTTGGTATGATAAGTATTGTGTTTGCTGGTTATAAAACAGGCTACGAATAACAACGTTAAAATCGAAGTTCCCATTAGGCTGTATATAACCTACTGTGCCTGAATACAACTCCCTGCGTGCCTGCTCATACTTTTCTATCAGCTGCATTACCATTATCTTCGGCGCACCTGTCATGCTGCCCATAGGGAAAGAATATTTAATAGCATCAGTAAAAGGTACATCATCTTTAAGCATTCCACTGACAGTAGATATCATCTGGTGTACCTGCGGAAAACTATATATGCCCATCAGTTCGTCCACCTGCACGCTGCCTACAGCGCAACTCCTTGCCAGGTCATTACGCACCAGGTCCACTATCATTACATTCTCTGCCCTTTCTTTTATGCTCTGTTGAAGTGCAGCTTTTATCATGGCGTCTTTTGCTGCGTCCGCATCGCGGCGCGCAGTACCTTTTATGGGCTGCGATAAAATTCTACCTTCTGTTTTCTGCAAGTACCTTTCCGGGCTGGCGCAAAGAAGATAGTTGCCGTTGCTTTTGTAATAAGCCGTAAAAGGTGCCGGCGACAATGCATTTAAAGCATTAAAGACATTTAAAGGCGCGATAACTGCATTATCATTGTACGCCTCGCAGCAATAGTTTATTTCATAGCAATCGCCTTCTGCAATATGTGCCCGCAGTTTACTTATTGTATCGAGATAATGCTCTTTTGTAGTTTTCTTTTCAAAAGAGAGTTTAGGAACAGTTGTATCTAACTCAAAAGAAGTGGCAAGTATCGCATCGTAAATAGTTTGCGGTGTGACAGTCAGCGATTCTATATGAAGATATTGCTTGTTCTTGTCTATATAACAAACATGCTTAGGACAGAAGAATTGCAATGCAGGAAAATGCAGGCTGGGCTGATGATTGGAACTTAACTTGGATTCAAGTTCATTCTTATAATCATAGCATATATGCCCGAATAGCCAATCTTCCTGCAGGGCATGCATTTGCTGCACAGAAACTAACGTTGCAGTGGGATCTGTGATATATGCGGCGTCCGCAGCCAGCAGGCATTCGTACTTACTATAAGGAGACTGATAAGAATTACTATCCAAAAAAAGCAGAATGCCGAACTGGTTAGCCCAATTCAGCATTCTGTTTTTTATGTCTTTATATTGGCCTGGGGCCAGAGAGTAGTTAGCTACTTGTCGTTGCAAGGCTACTGTTTAATTTAAAAATCGTCATCGTCATCATCAAAGCTGTCGCCATCGTTGAAGAAGCCAAGGTCTTTGAATTCTTCATCCACTTCAAAATCATCATCGTCCTTCGACGATTTTTTCTTGCCACCCGGGGCCTTGCTTTTTGATTTCGGCATATCGAACTCTTCAAAATCTTTATCAATGTCGTAGTCGTCATCTTCGTCCTTGCCGTAGTCATCATCGTCATCGTCTATATCGTCATCATCATCATCGTCATCATCTGACTGCTTAGCATTGCCTGTTGCTTTTTTAGCAGCAGTTTTCTTCTTGGGGGTTTCATCAGCATCATCATCTTCTATATCATCATTATCTTCATCCTCTTCAATTTTTTTAGGTTTAGCTGATGCCTTTTTAGCGGCTGACTTTGCGCTTTCGTCTGCGCTTTCTTTCTTCGTTTCTTTTTTACCTGAATTTGATCTCATGGCGCTCATACTTGATGGCGTAAATTTTTAATAGTTTGCGGAAATTGCCAAATTTTTTTTCAAAAAAATATCTTTTTTTTCTAAGAAATAGTCAGTAATTGATCCCTGCCGGTTCCGTTAGAAATGAATGCAATTTTTGTCTCTAAATAATTTTCAAGAAAATTACAGTAATCCTTAAACACCAATGGCAAATCTTCAACAGTTTTGCATGTGCTTATTGGTTTATCCCAACCAGGGAAGGTTTCATAGACAGGCTCTATTTCCACGCTGCACATATCGTATGGCAATTCTTTTGTCTCCTTACCGTCTACTTTATATGCAACAGCTGCTTTTATAGGGTTGAAATGGTCCATCACGTCAGCTTTTGTAACAATAAGTTTTGTTACTCCACTTAGCATCACAGCATAGCGGAGCGCCACCAGGTCTATCCAGCCACAACGGCGCGGGCGGCCTGTAGTAGCGCCAAATTCGTTACCTGCTTTACGCAGTTCTTCGCCGGTTGCGTCCGTAAGCTCGGTAGGGAACGGACCGCCGCCTACACGTGTGCAATATGCTTTAGTAATACCATACACTTCGCCCACACGGGATGCTGCGATACCTAAACCACTGCATACACCGGCCGTAATAGTATTGGAAGAGGTAACAAACGGGTAAGTACCAAAATCTATATCCAGCATACTGCCCTGTGCACCTTCTGCCAGTACTGTTTTGCCTTGTTTCAGGTGATTATCCAGCCAGTATTCCGCATTTACTACCTGCAGATTGCGCAGAAAGTCTACCGCATCCAGGAATGGCTGTTCCCATTGCTCCCACTCCACCTGCTGGCTGTATTGCTGCAGCATTTCCAGGTGTTTGTGCTTCAGTTTTTCATATTTAGCTTTAAAATCTTTGCTCAATATATCACCCACGCGCAGGCCGTTTCTGCCAGTCTTGTCCATATAAGCAGGACCTATGCCTTTAAGCGTAGAACCTATTTTATCGTGGCCTTTAGCTGCTTCTGATGCAGCATCCAGTGCACGATGTGTAGGCAATATTAAATGTGCGCGGTGAGAAATAAATAGTCGTTCCAGCATATCAGGCTGCAGCGGCTGTATGGTTTGAATTTCTTTTTGCAGTGTAACAGGGTCTATTACAACGCCATTGCCTATCAGATTAAGACAGTGTGTATGGAATATGCCGGAAGGAATGGTATGCAATACTACCTTGCTTCCGTTTACATATAAGGTATGACCCGCGTTGGGGCCGCCCTGAAACCTCGCTATAATGTTGTACTTAGATGCAAGATAATCTACGATCTTCCCTTTACCCTCATCACCCCATTGTAAGCCCAGCAAAACATCAACCATGAAAATATTTCTTTTTGAACGCCCCAAAATTAATATGCAAATATGAATATCTGCACATGTTTATGTGACTGTGAGTAAATTAAAACGCGAAACTACAGAAATAATGTGCTATCGATTTTCTTTATTTTGTCCTTGCATAGTTGACATCAGCCCCTTCATAGTGCGCTCAAAGCCTTCGGTTGACCCATCAAGAAAAATTGTATTTCCTTTTCCGGTCTCCGCAAAATGTTTTAATGCGTCTGTCCACATAGAAAAAAGTATAAAGGATGCGTCCAGGTGCGCATTTTCCATTTCTTTGGCAGCTGACGCCATACCCCGGGCCACTTCTTCCCTAAACAGGGCAACACCCTGGCCACGCATTTGGGCAGCCTGCCTTTCTGCATCGGCTGATATTTTTATAGCATTCCCTTCTGCTTCCGCGGCTTTGGTTTTCGTGATCAGCAGTGCCTGCCCTTCATTTTCAGCTGCTGCTTTCAGGTTATTTGAAGCAACTACCTGCGCCATAGACTTTACGATCACATCATCAAAAGTTATATCATTCATTTGCAGGTCCAGCAGATGGTAGCCCCAGGTTTCCAATTGCTTGTCTAATTGTTCTTTTACATGTTGAATAATTTCCGTGCGCAGCAACAATATTTCCGATTGCTTTTTGGTGGCTACAAACGCTCGAACAGCGCCTTCTACAGAACGAATGAGCGCCTGCATAAAATTGCTGTTATCCATAAATTTGAATGCAACGTTCTCTATTGTTTCTGTCTCCTGATTTAATACCGAATACAGCAGCATGGCCGAGAAATACACGTTAGCCTGATCTTGCGTTATAGCCTGGAACTTCAGCTCTATAGACCTGTTCTGGTACGAGATACGTGTATAAATTGATTCAATAAAAGGTATGCGAAAGTTAAGTCCCGGACGCAGGATGCGACTGAATTTGCCAAAGACCGTGATAACGGCCACAGTACCCTGCCGCACACTTACGAAACACATGAAAACCAAAAGCAGAACAACTGCGAGTATAATTGCAAGTATTGGCATATGAGGTTGATTTATTTGGAAATATACGCAGAAGAACGAAATTTGTTAAAACAAACAATATGTCGGCAAAATGGACTTTGGATACACTTGCTATGCAGGAGGATTTTTTTGCCGATACTGCCCTAATAGGCATAGCAAGCGCACTGCCCGCCTACCGTTTCTGCTGGCTGCTGAATAAGCATTTTGATATGCATTTTAAGAGGGAGCCTGAGCTGGATGTTTGCCTGCAGTCCACAGGGCGACAAATATTTTTTCCTATATTTCAGTATATCCCACACCTTAGCGCTACCAAGTACCTGGTATATAAGTTGAAGAACGATAAAGAGATGCTGCTGCCTGAAACAAAACAGCTTGACTACCTGTGGTTGATACAAAGCAACACCGCAGATACAGATGCTCAGAATATTACACAAAATCTCAGGGATATTTCCGACATCCAGCTTGCCCAAATTATTTCTACAGATAGGCTAAAAAGTCTTGACCACCTAATCATATAAATAAGACTTATATCAAAAAAAATTAATTGCCGGTTAATACCTAACCTTAGGACATTAATTGCCGTCTATATAATATTTCCGATATTGAATTTAAGTTAATAAATAGACCGTTTTATTAAGAAAAGCTTAACTTTAAGGCTATCTGTATTTGAATTTTTACAACACAAAATAGTTTTATTATCGATACCATATGCTCTACTCTAAACGTGCGTTAAGTTTATTGACCTGCATGCTAATATTCTTTAGCTTTAAAGCTAAGGCATTGAAAGCAGACTTTACTGTTGACCATAGTTTCGGTTGTGCCGGCTTGGTGGTTTCATTTACTAATACCTCAACCGGGGCCACCTCATATATTTGGAATTTTGGTTCGGGAAGTGGGGATACTTCCTCAAGAACAAATCCATCGCGTTCTTTTATTTCTCCGGGGCATTATGTAGTGACATTGACAGCCATAAATGGTAGCTCCACGGATATAGATACTTTGGGGATTACTATTTACGATACTCCCCGGGTCTATTTTAGAGTAGATACCGCGATATGCGTAGGCAGTCCGGTAACTTTTCATGACTCAACCATTTTCGGAGCTGGTACAGCTTCTGATGCTACATTTACCTGGAACTTCGGTAACGGAGATCAGGCTCCCGATGAAAACCCAATTTATACCTACAATAGCACCGGCACCTATCCCATTACACTTACTGTAACTAATAAAGCAGGCTGCCAGTCTTTCCTTAGAAAAAATGCCTGGGTGCATGTATATGGGCCACCCTCGGTCACCTTTACCGGATCACCTACCGTTTTTTGCGGATCGTCGGGCACCACAGTTTTTCTCCAACCAATCACAGGCGGCCCCTCGCCTTATTCATACAACTGGGACTATGGCGACGGAAGTGCGCACGGCACAACAGCCACCCCATCTCACACCTATTCATCTACGCGGCCATCTTACGATGTAAAACTTGTTGTAACCAGCGCAGCCGGATGTAAGGACAGTACCACAATGCCAAACTATATAACGTTCACACATGAAACGGCGTCGTTTACGCTTTCTGCTACAACTGTATGTGCCGGCACTTATATAACTGTTACAAACACTTCCACCCCTTCATTCACATCTACTTCCTGGAATTTTGGAGATGGGACAAAGTCAAGCGGAAACCCAGAGGTACATGCGTATACAACAGCAGGTGTAGATACAATAAAACTTGTTTCCAGCAACGGTTGCTATGATTCCGTTATCAAAACAATAACAGTTAACCCTCAGCCCAAACCTGATTTTACGCTTACACCCACGAACCCATGCCCTGCACCAGATTCCATATTTTTTACCGATGCTACTACGGGATTAGGCACTCCATATACTTACAAATGGGATTTCGGCGATAGTACGGCCACTTCCACCGTAAGAAATCCACGTCACTATTATTTGCAAAGCAGGAAATACGATGTAAAGCTGGTAGTAACTAATTCATATGGCTGCTCTGATTCAATAACCAAAACGGGCGCGGTTGATATATCGCCCTTAAATCTCCATATTTTAGGCAATGGGGTTGCTTCCACAGTTGGAGGTTGTAATCCTTTTACAGTTGTCTTTAGTTACGCTTTAAATGGGGCCGGTTCCAGTTCTTATCCGTACCCGGTGTCAACAGTACATTGGGATTTTGGAGACACTTATACGTCCACGTCGACAAATCCGACGCATACTTACAATGTCTATGGTACTTATCGTGTAGTATTGAATATTACTACAAGTAACGGCTGTAGCGCCAGCGACACATTTACGGTGCATGTTGGCTCTCATCCTACTGCAAGTTTCTCTGCCACACCAACTATCACATGTATCGATGCCCCCGTTAGTTTCCACAATAATTCAGACAGTGCTACAGATTATTCCTGGTTATTTGGCGACGGGTCTGTCAGCACGGCTGATAGTCCGTCACATGTTTATCATGATGCAGGTACATACACAGTAACCCTCGTAGCATTGAATAATGGCTGCCCTGATACAATGACAAGAGTAAATTATATAACGGTCAACTATCCCAAGGCAGATTTCAATTATGACTTTAAATGCGATTCGCCCACTACGATATCTCTTAGCAATATTACACTTGGCGGAACCTCCTATTATTGGGACTTCGGTGATGGCACAACCTCTACCACGTCTTCTCTTATCTTTAGTCATAATTTCCCTTCAACAGGCACTTATACTATTACTCTGGTAGCGTACAACAGCACTACAGGCTGCCACGATACCACCCATAAAAATGTTACTTTATTTAACCCAAGCGCTTCCTATACTGCCAGTGACACTTTAGTCTGCCTTGGTACAAAAATCACATTCTCCAGTGCGCTCAGCGGCGGCAGTGCCTCAACTTATACCTGGGTTTTCGACCGTACCACCTATCTGTATGATACAACAAGTTCTGTTGTATATACTTTTGCCACACGCGGTTATCATTCAGCCAAAGTGATCATTTACGATACACGTGGATGTGCGGACACATTCTCGAGATATAATTATGTCGACATAGCAAAACCGAGTGCAGATTTTACCGGCACCCCTTTACTATTTGGTTGTGTTCCTCTATATGTAACATTTACAGACCATACTACTGATGCTGCCGGTGCTCATATTACCAGTTGGGTATGGGACTTTGGCGACGGCAGTTCACCAGGCAGCGGCAGTCCTGTTAATCATACTTATACATCTGCAGGCTCCTTCTATGTAGCGCTTGCGGTGAAGGATAATGTTGGCTGTACAGATACTGCGATGAAACCAGCCTATATTAGCGCCAACAAGCCGGTAGCAAATTTCTCCGGTGGCCCAACCAATGTTTGTAAGAATAGCCCGGTGACGTTCCACAATGCATCAACAGGATCGGGTCTTAAATATCGCTGGAATTTTGGTGATGGTAGCAAATCAAGCACATTACCTTCACCAGCACACTCGTATAGATCACTAGGCACTTACACTGTTAAACTGGTTATTGTAGATACATTTGGTTGCTCCGACTCTATAACGAAGCTCAGCTACATAACAGTAGTTGGCGGCCCTACTGCTGCCTTTAGCGCTAGCGACACATTCAGAATTTGTTCTCCGTTAACAGTTAAATTCACCGACCACTCAACAGGTGCGGTAAAATACTATTGGGATTTTGGCGATCCCGGCTCAACGGCCAGCCATATAGATACGCCAAGCTGGACATACGTGAACCCCGGCAGGTATACAGTAACGGAAATAGTAACAAACGCCAGCGGCTGTACAGACACTGCACGTGACACTGTAACCATATTGGGCTATGCAGGTTTGCTTAGTTATACGCCGCTTGCGGGCTGCGCACCGTTAACGGTAGACTTCGTTGTAAATGCACATGGTGTGCCTGATTTTGTTTACGATTTTGGTGACGGCAGCACGAAGAAAACAAAGAGCCCTACTTATACATATACATACACCAAAGCAGGGCCTTACCTGCCAAGGGTTATACTTACAGATGATTCAGGTTGCACCTCGGCCAGTCTTGGACTTGACACTATAAAAGTGGATGGTATTTATCCGGGCTTCACCTATATACCTTTCCCTGCTTGCGATAGTGGTACCTTTGAATTTGTTGACACATCCGTTGGCGCATATACCAGAATATCCAGCAGGCAATGGATATTCCATGACGGTATTGGCGGAACAGCGAAAACAGACTTCCATTCGTATAGTGGACCCGGCAAATATGCAGTTACGATTATAGATCAGACAATAGGCGGCTGTGTAGATACCTTCGCTTCCAATATAACGGTATTCCCACTGCCAAACATAGATGCGGGACCTGATACAACCATTTGTGTAGGCGACTATGCGTTGCTAACACCTTCCGGAGGGGTGTCATATGTATGGACACCTGTATCAACACTTACCTGTGATTCCTGCACAAATCCTAAAGCACATCCAGGCAGAGCCACAGTTTACACAGTAGTAGGCACTGATGCTAATGGTTGTACAAATACAGATACGGTAACAATATTCACCAAAACCCAGACTGTAGCAGTTGCGCATGGTGGTGGTGAGATATGCCAGAGCGATTATCTACGACTATATGACTCTGCAGGTGCAAATACTATTTATACATGGCTGCCACCATATGGCCTTAGCGATAGCCATATCGACACCCCTATTGCGAGCCCCGATACAACGGTGCATTATGTAGTAATAGCACAGCAGGGAAGCTGTCTTCCGGATACAGACTATGTGAATGTGATTGTACACCCTACACCTATCGTAGCCATCACAGCAACACCGGGACAAACCATGATAGCCGGTAATTCAGTATTATTGGAAGCCACTGGTAAGTACATAAGCAGGCTTATATGGTCGCCTACAGAAACGCTTACCTGCGATACTTGCTTCAACCCAACAGCTACTCCGAAAAAGACAACTGAATATATTGTACATGTTTGGTCAGACTTTGGTTGTGCTGACTCTGCCGAAACTACTATACGCGTAATCTGCGATCATTCGCAAGTATTTATGCCAAATACATTTACACCAAACGGTGATGGTCAGAACGACCGCTTCTATCCTCGAGGTAAAGGCTTACAGATCATAAAATCATTCAGGATATATAACCGTTGGGGTCAGCTGATGTACGAAAAGCAGAACATGAACGTAAACGAAAAAGAAAATGGATGGGATGGCACCTTCAATGGTGTAGCTCTTACTCCGGATGTATATGTATACATGGTAGATGCAATTTGTGATACGGGTGAACCAATTTCATGGAAAGGTGATATTTCATTAATCAGATAACGTGCAAAAAAAATGAAGAAAACATTATATATAATAGCAGGAATGTTGATAGGCATATCTTCCGTACGTGCGCAGGATATTCACTTTTCACAATTCTACCAGACCACTATCTTAAATAACCCCGGCCTTGTTGGCGTATTTAACGACGATTACAAAGTAGGTGCTATCTACAGGACACAGTGGAATACTATAGCTACCCCCTTCCAGACCGAGCTCATAGACCTGGAAACAAAGGTGCTGGTGAATGGCGTGAATGACTATGTGAGCTTTGGTTTACTGGGTTACTCAGATAAGGCAGGTGCGATCAACTTCCAGACCACAGGCTTCTACCCCGCCATCAACTACAACAAGTCTATGGAGGATAAATACAACTCATATCTTTCTGTAGGCCTTACAGGTGGCTATATTTCCCGCACCATAGACCCGTCGAAAATGACCTTCGACAACCAATATATAAACGGCAACTATGCCTCCACAAACCCCACAGGCGAAACAGTGACCGCCGCCAAAGTATCTTACTGGGATCTTGGCGTTGGCGTAACCTGGAACAGTAGCTTTGATGAAGATGGCAAAGTGAATTACTTTTTAGGTGGTGCGGTTTATCACGTTTCATTCCCTAAAACATCCTTCCTGGGTGACAATTCCATAAATCTGCATATGAGGTATGACGCAAATCTGGGCCTTAACTATGATGTAGACGGAACTTATGCAATAATGCTCTATGCTAATGCTATGTTTCAAAACCCTTATCACGAATATGTAGGTGGCGCCATGCTGAAGTATACCTTACCTTCTAATAGCAATACCCCACCATTCTCAATGGCGGCGGGAGTTTTCTACCGTATACAGGACTCATGGATACCAACCATTAAGCTAAACTACAAGAAGAACTCACTTACCTTCAGCTACGACATCAACACTTCATCGCTCAAAACACTTACCAATTCAGTGGGTGGCTTTGAAATATCATTTTTCACCTCAGGCATGTGGGGCGGCTATGATGACAAACATCTTTGTCCGAGGTTCTAATGAACTAAAAACATTTTCAAAAAAGGGTTAAGCATTACTTAACCCTTTTTTTATTTTGCACAAGTCAATGCTTTTCAACGTATTTCGTTCCACCACCAGGATTATTAATACAAGCATAACAAAAAGCTATTTTAAAAATTACATGTACATACATACATTTGCATTATGAAACTTGAGGACGCTATAAAAAGCACGAAATTTTCAGACATGAGGCACAAAGCAACGCTTAACCTCATGTACACTGCCTACTGGCTAAAAACACATATCAGTGACACGCTAAAGGAGCTTGACCTGACACCTGAACAGTATAATGTATTGCGCATATTAAAGGGCAAGCATCCCGAACAAATGTGCGTAAAGGATATTGGCACGCGTATTATAGAGAAGAGTTCTAACGTACCGCGTATCGTAGATCGCCTGGTGGTAAAGAAACTGGTGAAACGCAGCACATCAAAAGAGGACAAACGAGAAACACTGATAGCTCTTACAGAAAAAGGAATTGAGAAACTGCTGGAAGCCAACAAGGTAAATGATAAGATGTCCGCAGAAATACTGGGCATAACGGATGAAGAAGCAGCAGTACTGAATGAGCTACTGGAAAAAATGAGAAAAACAGACTAACAAATCAAAATATCACCCAACAAAAAAGAAAAAAAATGGCAACAACAAAATGGATAATGGACGCCGCACACTCAGAAGTGCAGTTCAAGGTAAGGCACATGGTAGTTTCAAACGTTACCGGCAGCTTCGGAAAATTCAATGCGGAGGTAGAATCTGAAGGCGATGACATAACAACAGCAAAGGTGCACTTTACTGCTGATATAGATTCAATTTCAACAAACAATGAGCAGAGAGATAACCATCTGAAATCAGCAGATTTCTTTGATGGCGCTACACATCCTCAACTAACTTTTGACAGCACAAAGATCGAGCATATAAGCGGCAGCGACTATAAAATGCATGGTAATATGAGCATCCGCGGTACCGTGAAACCAATTGTGTTAAATGTAGAATTTGGCGGCATAGTAAACGACCCATGGGGCAATATACGTGCGGGCTTCACTGTAGAAGGCAAGCTGAACCGCAAAGACTTTGGTCTTGCATGGAGCGCAGTAACTGAAGCAGGCCACCTGGTGGTAGGCGATGAAGTGCGCCTACATGCCAACGCTGAATTTACAAAACAGGCATAGGAATATAATAATCGTCACACCGGCCATTTTGCTTCTTGCAGAATGGCCGGTTTTATTTGTATCTTACTCTTAGCTTTAATTTCCAAACCATTCAACAATAGACGCACCATGCTCTTTAGCGGGAAAACATATTTTATTACCGGCGCAAGCCGTGGCATAGGCAAAGCGATAGCACTAAGACTTGCAGAAGAAAACGCTAATATAGTAATAGTAGCTAAGTCAGTAACTGAAGACCCGCGACTGGGTGGTACTATATATAGTGCTGCTGATGCAGTGGAAGCTGCAGGTGGCAATGCCCTGGCTGTGCAATGTGATATACGGGATGAGGACCAGATAGTAAATGCAGTGAGGCAGGCAGTAGAAAGGTTTGGCGGCATTGATGGTGTAATAAATAACGCATCAGCCATCTCACTCACACCCACAGAACAAACTGAGACCAAACGCTTCGACCTGATACATGATATTAATGTGCGCGGCACTTTCCTTGTAACAAAGCATTGCATACCACATCTTAAAAAATCATCAGCAGCACATATCCTCACCCTCTCTCCTCCCCTCGATCTTAACCCTCAGTGGTTTGCGTATCACGTGGCCTATACTATCAGTAAATACAACATGAGCATGCTCACGCTAGGCTGGGCTGAGGAGCTGAGGCGTTATAATATAGCAGCCAATTCCCTTTGGCCCGTAACCACTATTGCTACCGCAGCGGTACAAAATCTGCTGGGCGGCGATGCACTGGTAAAGAGAAGCAGGAAGCCTGATATACTGGCTGATGCTGCACATTTTATACTGCAGCAGGCACCTGCAGACTGTACAGGCAATCTCTTTCTTGATGAAGCGGTATTGCATAAAGCAGGTATTAAAGACCTTGATAAATACGCCATGGTACCGGGTGCTTCCTTGCAAAAAGATCTCTTCGTTTCATAAAAAAAAGAGGGTGAATTTTGTGGTGGAATGTTCTTGCCCACTTCCTTGTATTACCCAGTTCCATTAATTTTATCTAAAATATTATCACATTGAAAGCTATATTATCTATCAACAATGTTGCTAAGTCCTATGGGCCGGTTAAGGCTCTGAAGGGTGTGTCGTTTGATGTGCCGGAAGGTTCAGTATTTGGTATACTGGGGCCTAATGGCAGTGGAAAGACAACCCTGCTGGGCACATTGCTGAACGTGCTGCAGGCCGATGGCGGCAGTTACGAATGGTTCGGCGGTATGCAGCCGGACGCGGCCCGCAGGCAAATAGGCTCGCTGCTGGAGACCCCAAATTTTTATCACTACCTCTCTGCCGTGGATAACCTCGAAATTGCAGCCTCTATCAAGCAAAAGGGCCACGATGATAAGCTGCGTGTGCTGGAGAAAGTGAACTTGTTGGAGCGCAAGGATAGCAAATTCCAAACGTACTCTCTGGGTATGAAGCAGCGCCTCGCCATTGCATCGGCATTGTTAGGCCAGCCTAAAGTATTGGTATTTGATGAGCCTACAAATGGCCTTGACCCTGCCGGTATTGCTGAGATAAGGGAGCTAATACGCCAGCTGAACCGCGAAGGCAATACCATCATAATGGCCAGCCACCTGCTGGATGAGGTAGAGAAAGTTTGCACCCATGTAGCCATACTAAAGAAGGGCGACCTGCTGCTGCAAGGCCCTGTAGATGAGGTATTGCGTAGCGAAGACCAGATAGAAATAAAAGCTGCTGATATGGCTGCATTGCAGACTGCAATTGAAGGCATGCAGGGCATAAAGCAGGTAAGACCTGTAGACGGCGCGCTACAGCTATCTGCAGACGGACAGGTAAATACTCAAGCAGTAAATGAATACTGCATTGGTAAGGGCATTGTACTCTCCCACCTGCTGCTTAAAAAGAAGAGTCTCGAAACCAAATTCATGGAGCTTACAAACTAAACCTGAAATGAGATCACTACTTGCCATAGAATGGCTGAAAATAAAACGCTACACTACCTTTTGGGTACTGGCCATCATGTTCACTGCGCTGCTCTTTTTGTGGAACTACCTCAATAGCAGCGGCCTGCTGAAGCTGGGTGGTCCTAAGAATATGAACCTGCTTCTGAATGCATACAAGTTTCCTGAAATATGGGATAATGTAGCACACTGGACTAAATTCTTCTCAGGGCTCATAGCTATTATCATCATAATACTCACTACCAATGAGTATCAGTACCGCACTAACAGGCAAAATGTGATAGATGGCTGGAGTCGCAGCCAGTTCTTTAATGCCAAATGGCTGGTGGTGTTTGTTATGGCCTTGCTCATCACGCTATACACATTTATTATAGTATTGATTTTTGGCCTGGCAAATGGCTCATCTTATAGTGATATGAGTTCCCATGCCGAGAAGCTGTTTTATGTAATGGTGATGGCATTCAATTATTTCAGCTTTGCGCTTACCCTGTCTTTCTTCCTTAAGAGAAGCGGTATGACCATTGTTATCTTCCTGCTGTACGCATATATAATTGAGATTATTATGCAGCAATTGCTGAACTGGAAGATAGACTGGAAGCCGGGCAATTATCTGCCTATGCAATGTAGCGCAGAGCTGCTGCCCTTCCCGCTGCTGAAGACCTTGCAAAGTCTCACAGGCCAGGTAAGTCACGGGCCTTCGGAACAAACATTGGTTATCACTTCCATCATTTGGATTGTTATCTATTACTTCATAGGCCGGGCAAAATTGCTGCGTAGCGATTGGTAACTTTGCTGCATGCAAGACAACAGACCTGTTATTCTTATTACTAATGACGATGGCATTACGGCACCCGGCATACGCTGCCTAGTAGAAGCGGTAAAAGATATGGGGCGTGTAGTGGTGGTGGCGCCTGACAGTCCGCAGTCGGGCATGGGGCATGCTATTACTATAGGCACTCCGTTGCGACTGGATAAGGTGAATGTTTTTGAAGATATAGAAGCCTGGCAATGCAGCGGTACCCCGGTTGATTGTGTGAAGCTGGCGCGCGATAAGGTATTGCACCGCCGCCCGGATATTTGTCTTAGTGGTATTAATCATGGTGCTAATCATTCCATTAATATTATTTATTCCGGCACCATGAGTGCGGCTATGGAGGCGGCTATAGAGGGCATTCCTTCGGCTGGTTTCTCGCTCATGGATTTCCGCTTCAATGCAGATTTTACCATTTCCAAGCAGGTGGTAAGGCAGGTAACTGCCCGTATGCTGGCAGAGCAGATGCCGGAACACCTTTTATTGAATGTGAATATCCCGCATATAGCTAATGAGTTCTTCCAGGGTATAAAGATCTGCCGCCAGGCCTATGCCAAATGGGAGGAAGAATTTGACCATCGCATAGATCCCCGGGGTAAGGACTACTATTGGATGACCGGAAAGTTCAAGAATATGGACGAAGGAACTGATACGGACGTGCACGCACTACAACAGGGTTTTGCTTCTATAGTTCCGGTAAAATTTGACTTCACCGATACACAGATCAAGCAGTGGCTGGAAAAGCAGTGGCATGGCATTTAAGCGCCAAGGTATAATTCTGAGAAAAAATTGCTGTTTTTTCGATTTTTACCTGAATGTCCTACCTGTATTAGCTTTCAGCGATTTTACTTAGGGTATAATTGGGTATAATTTGATCCTTTTATACTTGATCTCCTTTATTACGTGTCCTGCGTGTGTTTACTTTCTTTTTGTCTCGTCCTCGGCGTTTATCATCCTTCTTAATATGCCGGTTGACTAAATGTAACATTTCAGGAAATATTTCCATTGGGACATTTTCTTGCCAGAATGCCTTGAAAGGCTCAATTATTCTATCTTATTAGTGTTTGGGCAAATGTTACATAATGTTACAAAATGTCGCAAAATGTCACATTATCTCGATCGATTTGTCTTTTCAAAGGACTCGATGAGAAAGTTTTCCTCCCATGGGATATTGTGCCTCGTCCTGAAAATGGGTTACCCGACTATTGGGCAATTCTGATTTGGGTTTACAATATGTCAAAGAACATTTATGCATTAAGCCTTGATGAAGTCTGTTGCATAAGCCTGGCGGATGTCTCTCTTGCGTTCGACATGACGGCCTTGATGTGGCACAAGGTACTATTATTAACATGCGGGTTCCAAATTAAGATGTCCACATTTTTCAAATTGAAAATGAAAGGTAAAAAATAAAAAAAATCGTTTTGCTTGCATATCATATCTATTGATAACCCATTGCCTGCAAGCGAAACAATTCGGCGTATTTGCCTTCTTTCTTTAATAGTTCGTCGTGGGAGCCGATCTCAATGATCTCGCCTTTGTCAAGCACCACTATGCGGTCGGCCATACGTACGGTGGAGAAACGATGCGATATCAATACAGCCATTTTCCCTTGTGTGAGCTCTGTGAAGCGCTGAAATACCTGGTATTCGGCACGGGCGTCTAAAGCTGAAGTCGGTTCATCGAGCATCAATAGCTGTGCATCCCGCATGTAGGCGCGAGCGATGGCTACCTTCTGCCATTCGCCACCGGACAACTCAACACCTTCTGAAAAACGCTTACCCAACATTTGATCATAGCCTGCGGGAAGTCGCGAAGCCAGCTCATCCGCGAGACTTTGTCTGGCTGAAGCCTTGATCAGTTCTTCGTTAGTCTTCTCGTCAATGTTGCCGGCTGCAATGTTTTGTGAGAAGGTCATCTGATAGCGAAGGAAGTCTTGAAATATGATACCTATATGCTTTCGAAGTTCTACTAAATCATATTCTTTAAGGTCGTAACCATCCAGCAAAATGCGACCTTCCGTCGGGTCGTATAACCTGGCGAGGAGTTTTACCAGTGTGCTTTTACCTGCGCCATTCTCCCCGACGAGCGCCAGCTTTTCTGCAGGGTGCAATGTAAAATTCAGGTTCCTATTTGCCCAACGATCGCTATGCAGATATTGGAAACCAACATTCTGGAAAGTAAAGCCCTGCAGTATGGGATTGGGGAAAGGGCGTGGCCGCTGTGTGTTGTGTATCTTTGGCTGTATCTCGAAAAACTCAAAGAAGTCACTGAGGAAA